>Ga0272443_10000016_pt1 | contig 377603 bp, 347 predicted proteins | sample SSMAcet12_FD_193581 | JGI IMG/M metagenome (GOLD analysis project Ga0272443, IMG submission 193581) | Marine sediment archaeal communities from Little Sippewissett salt marsh, Falmouth, MA, United States - SSM-Acet-12 | ecosystem: Environmental > Aquatic > Marine > Wetlands > Sediment ... | reverse complement strand
CGGCAAGGGCGGCGATCAAGGCCCGCCAGACCTCGACGAGGTCGTCAAAAAGCTGCAGGACCGCATGGGCGGTCTGTTCGGCGGTCGCCGCCGCGGTGGTAGCGGCGGTGACTCCGGAACGGGTGGCAGCGGTGGTGGTATGGCCGGCATCGGGCTGATCGCCCTGCTGGTCGCCGTCGCAGTGCTCGGTTACCAGAGCTTCTACATCATCCAGCCGGCCGAGCGCGGCGTGATCAAGCGCTTCGGTGCCTATGTCGAGACCACCGGACCCGGTCCGCACTTCCTGATCCCGTTCGTGGATCAGGTCGACGTGCTGAACGTGGACCAGCCGACCAACTTCTTGCACCGCGCGCAGATGCTGACCAAGGACGAGAACATCGTCGACCTGGCGCTGACCGTGCAGTATCGGATCCAGGATCCGGCCGATTACCTGTTCCAGGATGCCAACCCCAGGGAAACCATCCAGGGCGCCATGGAGTCGACCCTGCGTGAGGTGGTGGGCAAGAGCCGCCTGGACGACATCATCACCGAGAACCGCAGCAGCATCGCCGCGGCGGTGGAGACGGGTACACAGGAACTGCTTGACCTGTATCGCACCGGTCTGATCCTGACCAACATCAACTTCCAGGACGTCAGCCCGCCGGAGGCCGTGAAGGCCGCCTTTGACGATGCCATCAAGGCTCGTGAGGACCGCGAGCGGCTGCAGAACCAGGCCGAGACCTATGCCAACGACGTAGTGCCGCGCTCACGTGGTGCGGCGGCCCGCCAGATCGAGGATGCCAAGGCCCACAAGGCCAAGGTGGTTGCCGAGGCCGAGGGTGAATCCGCCCGTTTCCTGGCGCTGCTGTCCGAGTATCAGAAGGCGCCCAGGGTGACCCGCGAGCGTCTGTACCTGGACACCATGCAGGACGTGTTGCAGCGCACCGGCAAGGTGATGATGGAGACCGGCAAGGGCAGCAACAATCTGACCTATATCCCGCTGGATCGCCTGATGAACAGCATGCCGGCTGCACAGCCGCAGCCGGAGTTGCCCCGTTTTACCGACCCCGAGCCGACCCAGGGCAGCAGCAGTGACAGCCGCGCCCGAGACGACCGTAGCCGGAGGACCCGCTGATGAGTTCCGCAAAGACCTTCGTGATCATGGTGGTCGGCCTGGGCCTGCTGCTGCTGGCCTCCGCATCCTTCTTCGTGGTGCAGGAGAGCCAAGTGGCCTTACTGCTGCGCCTGGGTAAGATCGACGACGCCAACAGCCAGCCGGGCCTGCACTTCAAGCTGCCTATCGTGCAGAACGTCATCCACTTCGACAAACGTATCCAGGTCCTGGATACCCAGCCGCAGCGTTTCCTCACCAGTGAGAAAAAGTTCGTCGAGGTGGACTCCTACGTGAAGTGGCGCATCAGCGATGTAGCCCAGTACTACCGCTCCACCCGTGGCAGCATGCCCGAGACCTCAAGGCTGCTGGGTCAGCGGATCAATGCCGCGCTGCGTGACGAGTTCGCCAAGCGCACCATCCAGGAGGTGATCTCCGGTGAGCGTGCCGAGATCATGCAGACCCTGGCCCGGGAGGCCAACGAAAAGTCCGCCGACCTGGGGGTCGAGGTTGTCGATGTGCGGGTCAAGCAGATCGATTTCCCCGACGATATCAGCGAGCGTATCTACGAGCGTATGCGCACCGAGCGTCAGCGTGTGGCCTCCGAACTGCGCGCCCAGGGTGCGGAGGCGGCGGAAAAGATCCGTGCCGACGCCGATCGTCAGCGCACCGAGATCCTGGCCAACGCCTACCGTGACGCGGAGCAGATCCGTGGTGACGGCGACGCCAAGGCTGCCGAGGTGTATGCCCAGGCCTTCCAGAAAGATCCCGAGTTCTACAGCTTCTGGCGCAGCCTGAAGGCCTACCGCGAGGTGTTCGTGACCGGCGGCAGCCTGATGTTGCTGGATCCGAATTCCGAATTCTTCCGCTATTTCAAGGATCGCGAAGGCAGCCGCTGAGGCTTGCCGGCCGATGGACAAGCCCCGGACGGAGTGACAAAATCCACACCGTTTCCGGGGCTTGCCCCCGGAAGGCTGAACAGCCGGGTTACCGCCCGGCTTTTTTGTGGGAATCGCCATGTGGCATGAGTTGTGGATCGCCACGGCGCTGGTGCTGGTGATCGAGGGCGTGTTGCCGTTCCTCAATCCGCGTGGCTACAAGGCCATGATGGCCGCGGTCAGCGCAATGAGCGAAAAGTCGGTCCGCATTGCCGGGCTGGTGAGCATGATCGCGGGCGTGGCCCTGCTTTACCTGGTCAACTGAGAAATCGATGCAACAACAACGCTGGCTGCTGCCCGAGGGCATAGACGAAATGCTGCCCGACCAGGCGCGGGTCCTTGAGACCCTGCGTCGGCGGTTGCTCGACCTGTATGCGGGCTGGGGCTACGAGCTGGTCATCACCCCGTTCATCGAATACCTGGAGTCGCTGCTCACCGGCACCGGCAAGGACCTGGAACTGCAGACCTTCAAGCTGACCGACCAGATCAGCGGCCGCCAGCTGGGCGTGCGCGCCGACATCACCCCGCAGGCGGCGCGCATCGATGCCCACCACCTGCGTCGCGACGAGCCCACCCGGCTGTGCTATATCGGCTCGGTGCTGCGCACCACCCGTGACGGCTTCGGCGGCTCGCGCAGCCCCTTGCAGATCGGTGCCGAGCTGTACGGCCACGCCGGCCCCGACAGCGACGTCGAGATCGTCTGCCTGATGCTGGCGACGCTGCAGGCTGCGGGCGTCCAGGACCTGTATCTGGACCTGGGTCACGTCGGCATCTTCCGTGGCCTGGCCCGTCAGGCCGGTCTCGACCAGGCCACCGAATCCAAGCTGTTCGAGGCGCTGCAGCGCAAGGCCCAGCCCGAGATAGCGGCCCTGGTGGCCGGTGCCGGCGTCAGTGGCGCACCGGCCGAGATGCTGTGCGCCCTGGCCGAGCTGAACGGTGACGAAGACGTCATCGCCGTGGCCCGCACCCGCCTGGCCGCGGCCAGTGCCGAGGTACATGCCGCCATCGATTACGTCGAGGCGGTCGCCGCCCGGTTGCGCAACTGCCTGCCCCAGGTGCCGCTGCACTTCGACCTGGCCGAGCTGCGCGCCTACCACTACCAGACCGGCGTGGTGTTCGCCGCCTTCGTGCCCGGCATGGGGCAGGAGATCGCCCGCGGTGGTCGTTACGACCACATTGGCGAGGTATTCGGCCGCGCCCGCCCGGCCACCGGTTTTTCCGCCGACCTCAAGGACCTGTTGTCCGCGGGGCAGGTGACATTGGCGGCGCAAGCCGGCAAGGTGTTTGCGCCGGCGACAGCGGATGCGGAGCTGACCGCCCGCATCGAAGCATTACGCGCAGCGGGCCGTGTGGTGATCCGTGAACTCCCGGGGCAGATCGGCGACGCCGCTGCCATGGGCTGTGGTGAACGTCTGGTGCAGGCCGCAGACGGCAACTGGGAGCTGGCCTCGGTCTGAGGCGGCGAACCTTTTCGAGAGAGAGAAACGATGGGTAAGAACGTTGTTGTCATCGGCAGCCAGTGGGGCGACGAAGGTAAGGGCAAGGTCGTCGACCTGCTCACCGACAAGGCCGATGCGGTGGTCCGTTTTCAGGGTGGCCACAATGCCGGCCACACCCTGGTCATCGATGGCAAACAGACGGTGCTGCACCTGATCCCCTCCGGCATCCTGCGCGAAAACGTGCGCTGCCTGATCGGCAACGGCGTGGTGCTGTCGCCCGAGGCGTTGATGGAAGAGCTGGAGATGCTGGAGCACAACGGCGTCAACGCCCATGACCGTATCGGCATCAGCGAATCCTGCCCGGTGATCCTGCCTTACCACGTCGCCCTGGACCACGCCCGTGAAGTGGCACGTGGCGCCAAGGCCATCGGCACCACCGGCCGCGGCATCGGCCCGTGTTATGAGGACAAGATCTCGCGTCGCGGCATCCGCCTGGGCGAGATGTTCGACTCGGCCCACCTGGCCGAGCGTCTGAACGAGGTGATGGATTACCACAACTTCTCGCTGAAGCACTTCTTCAAACAGGACGAGGTGGATGTGCAGATGGTGCTGGACCAGGCCCTGGCACACGCCGAGATCCTCAAGCCGATGGTGGAAGACATCCCCGGCACCCTGCACAAGCTGCGCAAGGCCGGCAAGAACATCATGTTCGAGGGCGCCCAGGGCGCGCTGCTGGACATCGACCACGGCACCTATCCGTATGTGACCTCGTCCAACACCACCGCCGGCGGTGCCTGCACCGGCACCGGCGTGGGTCCGCGCGAGATCGACTACGTGCTGGGCATCGTCAAGGCCTACACCACCCGGGTAGGCGCCGGTCCTTTCCCGACCGAACTGTTCGATGACGACGGCGATCACCTGGGCACCAAGGGCCACGAGTTCGGCGCCACCACCGGCCGCAAGCGCCGCTGTGGCTGGCTGGATGCGGTGGCCCTGCGTCGTTCGCTGCAGATCAACAGCGTCACCGGCATGTGCATCACCAAGCTGGACGTGATGGACGGCATGGAGACCATCAAGATCTGCACCGGCTATAACCTGGACGGTCGCGAGATCGACACTCCGCCGGTGGGCGCCGACCGCTTCGAGGAATGCCAGCCGATCTTCATCGAGATGCCGGGCTGGAAGGAGTCCACGGTGGGCACCAAGTCCTACGACGCGCTGCCCAAGGCAGCCCAGGACTACCTGCGCAAGATCGAGGAACTGTGCGAGTGCCCGGTGGACATCATCTCCACCGGCCCGGACCGCGCCGAGACCCTGGTGTTGCGTCACCCCTTCGAAGCCTGATCGGTTTCGTCCGGATGATGTAAAAAGGCCGGCCCGCTTTTGCGGGCCGGCCTTTTTCATTGCCCGGCGACATGCCGGGCGGGACTTACATGCAACGTCTTAGTTGCCCATGTCGTCGAAGGTCAGGTCGGCGTGCGGGGTGTCGGCGACGCTCTCGTCGATCATGTCGTAGATCTCCGGGTCGACGATGTCGGCTGCCGGGTGATGGGCGAAGGCAGCGGCGCTGGCGAGCAGGGAGGTGAATGCGGCGGCTTGAATGGCTTTTTTCATGATGCTGTTCCTCTCGAAGGTTTGAGGGGTCAAAACCGATGCCCTGGTTCGATTGCTAACCGCGGCAGGGGTTTGGCCCCGAAGACGTGAGAGAGGTTAGGGGACAGATGTTTTGCTTCGATTTCCCGCGCGTAACGAGATGTAACCGGATATTTCCGGACCACTCATGAGCCACGTCAGTGCGGTCACCGGTCAGTGCATCAACCCGAGCAGTTGCTGCGCCTGTGCGCCGTACTTGGATGGCTGTTTCGCCAGTTCCTGCAGCAGGGCGTCGCCCCGGGCACGGTCACCGTTGTCGCGCAATCCCAGCGCCAGGTAGAAGCGGGTGCGCTCATCCTCGGGGTGGCTTTCATACAGGGATTCGAGCAATGGGCAGGCCTCGGTCGCCTGCCCTGCAGACAGCAGCAATACCGCCAGGTCGAGGCGCGCGTCGCTGGCCTGTGGGTGGTGCTGGAGCAGGCGCTGCAGGCTGGCGATGGCCGCCGGCTTGTCGCCTGTGGCGGTTTGTACCAGGGCGAGATGGCGCAGGGCGATGTAGTGGTTCGGGTCTGCGGCCAGGGCCTTGCCCAGTGCCTTGCGCGCACTGCCCAGGTCCTGGCGCAGGAACAGGCTGACGCCGAGCTGCCCCCAGGCATCGGCGTCGCCGGGCGCCAGCTCGGTGGCCTGCTGGTGCGCGACGACCGCCTCGTCGTGATGGCCCTGGGTACTCAGCGCAGTGCCCAGTCGGGTGAACAGGCGGGCTTCCCGGGGGGCTAAGTCGCAGGCTTCTCGGCAGGCGGTCTCCGCGCTTTGGGCATCGCCCAGTTGCAGCGTCATCCGGGACAGGTTTTCCCAGGCCTGCAGGTTCTGCGCTTCCAACTCGGTGGCGCACTGCAGGTGTTGCAGTCCCTGCGTTGTCTCGCCGCAGGCCACCAGCACCTGTCCCAGGTTACTGTGCGCCATGGCCATGTCCGGCTTGAGCTGCAATGCCTGCTGCAGGTGCTCGCGGGCAGCCTGCCATTGCCGGGCCTGACCAAGCACGAAGCCCAGGTTGTTGTGCGCGGTGGCACTGCCCGGATCGGACTGCAGCGCCGCCCGGTAGGCGGCCGCGGCCTGTTCGAGGTCACCGGCCAAGTGGTGCTGCACGCCCGCGGCGATGTGTTGTCTGGTGGTTTCGTTCATGTCACCCGGTCTATCAGGCCTTGCAGGATCTGGTCGGTGTCGATGTCGGGCACCTCGAATTCCACATCGTCCAGCGAGACATCGAATGGCTCGCCCTCACGATAATGCACCGGCAGGCTGATGCCGAAGCGGTAGTCCGAGCCGAACGAGAAGGAGGCCAGCTCCCAGGTCTGATCGTAGACGCTGAACCCCAGCGCCCGCACGCTGACATAGCCGTTGATGTCAAAGGTGAAGCTGGGCTGGGCGTGCACCGACACGTCGGCATTGATCTCCAGCCCGGTGGACGGCATCCAGTCGATGTGTACCCCGGCCTCCGCCGCGCCGGTTATCCCCAGGGTGCCGCCGATCTCCAGGCCGCCGGTGGCGCTGGCGCCGGTTATCCCTAAGCCGATGCCGGCGCGCACCGACAGCCGCAGGCCGGCATCGGCGGGGACGCTCAGGTGGGCGTCGCCGGTGATGTGGGTGTTCTCCTCGTGGGCCGGGTTGTACTCGATGCCCAGGCGCAGCTGGTCGATCACCCCGGGGCCGATGCCCGCCACCGCGCCCAGGCCGCCGCCGATCTCCGCCACGATGCCGGGCACGATGGGCGCCTGCACGGCGATGCTGAAGATGGACTTGTCGATCTCGGCGCGTGGGAAGATCTCCAACTGGTCGGGCAGGCCGATCTCGCCGGTCACCGTGATCTCGCCGTTGGGCGCGAACTGCACGCCGGCGGTGCCCTGCAGCCAGGGGGCAATCTGGATGGTGAGCGAGCCGCCGCCATACACCACGATGTCCTCGCCGGGTTCGCCGGTGGGGTTGCCCTCGGCATCCAGCGTCCGGTTGGTTGCGCCGACGTTGATGCTTCCGTCGAGCATGCCGCGCTGGTACTGGGCCTCGGCCTCCATGGTGATGGCGCCGTCCTCGTAGCTCACGGTGAGCTGCGAGTTGATACCCGGGATGGACGGTACCGCGGTGCCGGTGGCGCTGACGTGCCACTGTTCTTCCTGCTTGCGCACGGTGACGTCGATGCTGCCGGATTCAATGCCTGGCACATCACCCGACAGCTGCAGGTTGCCGCCGATGGTCAGACCTTCCTCTTCCGAATAGGCCAGCGTCAGACCAGCCTGCTGGATGCCGGGGATGTCCGGCTGAACCTCGCCGCTGGCGTTGAACTGGTTCTCGCCGAAGCCCACGGTCAGGTTGGCCGCACGGATGCCGCGGATCTTGTCCGGACTGTCGATGCCGATTTCGCCCTCGCCGCCGAATGCATCCTCGCGATACCAGATGTTGATTTGGGCCCGATCGAACAATTCGGTGTCGAAGTCGAATTGCCCACTGGCGGAGAAGCCGGCGCGTTGGCTGACCTCAACCATCAGGTTTCCCTGGCCGAGGCGATCAATCCCGAAGTCCAGCGAGCCACTGCCGCCGAAGCCATCTGTGGTGCTGTAGAACAGGCTGATGCTACCTTCTTCGATGCTCAGTCCGGGCACCGGCAGGCTCAGGTCGTTGGCGACAAATTCGATGGCGAAGCGCAGGTCGTTGCCGGCCAAGGTCACGCTGATCGGGTGGTCACGTAGCAGCGGGATGCTGGGGTTGATCTGGCCCTCGGCGTAGGGTGCGCCGTCGCGCATCTCGATGGTCGGCAGTTCCACCGGGCTCAGATGATCGAACTCGGTGTTCAGGCCGGGGATCTGCCCTGGGCTGGCGCAATAGGGTGCCACGGCCAGCAGCGGGATGGTGACGGGCTCGCCGGCGCGGAAACCTTCCGGTAACTCCCAGGTGGCCTGCAGATTGCCGGCGGGCGAGCCACTACTGCCCACTTCGACGCTGCTGTCGAGCTGGATCTCGTTGATGCGCAGCCCCGCCATGGCGTTGCGCAGGCGGTTGCTGGACGGTTCGAACTGTAGGGCGCTGTATCCGTAGCGGCCGATCTCCACGCCGCCGGGGCCGGACGCCAGCACGAAGGTCCCGGGTTCGCCTTCCAGGCGCTGCTCAGGTGCAGCCTCTACGGCATCTAGCGGCGCCGCTTCCTCGATCTCGGTGCGGGTCCACCAGTCGGCATCATCACCGGCGCGGCCCTCACCACGGGTTATGTTGTCGAACACGATGGAATGGGTCTGCAGCCAGGTGCGTCGGCAGGTCGCCTTGGTGGCTGCCGACAGGCCGTTGAACGCTGGGTTCTGGGCGGCGAGGAAATTGGTGACCTTGGTGTAGATGTTGTTACGGATGGTGGACCCTGAACTGGCATTGGGGCTGCCCTTGAGCAGTTCCAGGTTGCCGATGACGTTGCCGGCGTTGCCGCTGTCGTCGCCAAACACCTGAAGCTCAACCATATGGTCGACTTGAAACTTGTCTGCACGGTCGGTGAGCAGCCGGCCGCGTCTATCCCAGTCAGGTATCAGCAGGCGCTGCCGCAGTGAGCGCCAGGGGGTGGACAGGGTTTGTGAGCCGACATTGAACGGAACCTCGGCGCGGGTGTCGGTTGGCACCACGAAGCCGGGCGAAATCCGCTGCAGCTTGGTGACGATGGTGTCTTCGGTCAGCTGTACGCCGTTAGTCCATACCGTGATCTGAGACTGGTTGGTGCTGCGCCGGTAGCCGGCGGCGCGGCGTGCTCCGGCCCCGGTATACAGCGCGGCGTGGCGATGCTTGATGGGCGGCAGTTCCAGCACCGATACATCAGCCAGCTTGGTGGCCGCGTCGCTGCCGCTTTCCGGCGCTGGGGTTACGGGTGGTTCCACCGCACGTTGCAGTTTGGCGCTGGCGTCGCCGGCCTGCTGCACCACGTGAGTCAACTCGTGGGCCAACAACTTTCGCCCTGCCTCGGTATCCGGGGCGAACTCGCCGGGGGCGAAGAACAGGTCGTCACCCACCGCGAAGGCGCGGGCGTTGATGCGTGCGCACAGCGATGCCGCCTGGGCATCGGTATGCACCCGCACGGTGGAGAAGTCGTGACCGAACTTCTCGCTCATCTCCTGCTGTATCGCATCCGGTAGGGACTCGCCCTGGCCGCGCAGGCTGTCGATCTGCTGCTCGGTCTGGTCGTCGACGCTGGGGCTGTCGGCCGTTTCGCCCGCGTCGCCGGCGGTCTCCGGGGTGGTTCCGTCGTCCATGGCGGCGATCTCGCCGTCCGCAACGGCGGCACGGTTCAGCTTGGCCTGGATGCTGTCGGGCGTGGATTCGGGTGCACGCAGCAGCTGCGCCTGGATTGCCTCGTCACCCTCGTTGGCCTCGCGGTACAGCGCGGTTTGCACGCTGTCATCGGCGGCTGTCGGGTTGCGCTGCAGCCTGGTCTGCACAGTGTTATCGCCGCTGTCCGCGCTGCGTCGCAGCTTGGCCTGGGCGGGGGCCTCATCCGGGGCGGTTGTGCGCCGCAGTTGGGGCTGCACGCTGTCATCGCCCACCTCGCTACGCCGCAGTTTAGTCTGTGCCGTTTCTTCTTCCGCCTCGCGCCGCAACGGCGCGGCCTCGGGCTCATCGGCCATGGCCTGGACGTCGGCCTGTTCGGTTGAGTCGGCCTGACGTTGCAGCTCTTCCGTCGCGTCGGCGCTGCGCCGCAGTGTGGTCAGTTCGTCATCGGCCTGGCGATGCAGTTTGGGCGCCAAGCTCTGTTCCTCCGCCGGGATGGCCGCACGGCTGATACGCCGGCGCAGCTTGGGGGCCAGTGCCTGGTCGGGCTCGGTGACGCCGCGGCCCGGGTCGACGCTGGCGGTCTGGATCTGCTCGTCGTCCTGGCGCGATATGCCGCGGGGCATGCGGCTGATCTCGTCGGCGACCTGGTCGGCCTCGGTCTCGGACGGATCGCTGGGGTGGCTGACCGCCATCTTGGCCTGCACGTAGGCGGGCCGTGCCACCGCCGGCTTGCGCGCGACACGGCGTGCCTTGGCCGCAGCCTTGTCTGTCTGCTCGCTGGCCTGGCGCTTGGCGGGTGTGGTGTCGCTCATGGTGCCGCCCTAGGCTTGGCGATTGCCGTCCGGGTTATCGGGCAGGTTCCAGTCGCCCGGCGGTGACGGCTCGCCGCATTCCATGCCCACCTCCCACTTGGGTTTGTGCAGCCCCAGCGACCACGGTGACTTGGCGGTGACTGTCTGCAGCGCGTGATGGAAGGTGGCGTAGTAACGCGGGCGGATGTCGTTGCCCGAGGCCATGATTCCGCCGGTGCGTTCGATTGTGGCGCCGGGCAGATGGCTGCCGTCGGGCAGAGTCATGGCTGCGGCAAGATCGTGGTGTCCGGCATCGTCGCCGACGTTGCGGCTGCCACCCGGGTATTCATCCATCAGCCCGAAGGCGTGGCCCCATTCATGCAGCGCGGCTATCTGGCGCTCGCCACCGTCCACCAGGATGTCGACGCGCCGGTCGCCGGGATTGTCCGGGTTGCCGGTGTCGGCCTCGCGTTCGCCGCGCGGGTCTGGATGGATACGGCTGTCGACATTGGGGAAGCCCTTGCTGCGCAGGTAGGCGGTGACCGCAGCCACCCGGCGTCGTGACAGGCCGAGGTTATAAACTTCGTCGCCCACCGCGCTGGCGTGGCCGACCAGGTCGACGCGGATCTCCTGGTGGGCGGCGTGGGCGTCGGCGGAGCGGAAGCGTTGCATGAACCGGTCGAGCCTACTCTGGGCGTCACCGTCGAGGATGTCGGCGTTGTTGGCGAACAGCACGCTGACCTTGAGGATGTCGTAGGGGTTGGCCTCGAGGTTGGTGCTGGACAGGGTCATGCGCTGGTCGCGTGGGTCATCGTCGGCACCGCGGTCTACCTCGTGATTGGCGCCGACGTCACCCATGTACTCGCCGCTGGGCATCTTGTAGTTCTCAAGGTACATGTGGTCGGTGGCGGCCTGGGCGCGTTCGCCCACATCCAGGTCCACATCGACGCTCGCACCCAGCCAGTCCCAGCGCGGGACATTGAGGAAGAAATCATGCTGGTGGCCCCAGCTGTCCTCGATCAGGGGTTCCAGCCTGGCGATCCACGGGGCGTGCTCGGCGGGGGCCCATTGGTACTGCGCCAGGGTGGCGGTGCGCAGCGCCGGGTCGGCGATGGCGTCAATGCCGGCGGCCTTGGCGGTTGCCGTGGGGTCGGCAGGCAGATCCGGGTGCGGGGTGATGGTGCCGCCGGATTCGATGAAGGTGTCCTTGAATTCAACCGCCACGCCCTGCGTTATGGCCAACTGGCCGTCGCCGTCAATCGGGTCGGGCTGATACTGGGCGTCGAAGCCACCGCGCCCGCCGGCGCCGATGATGCTCTGCGGTGCGGCCGGGTAGGGCCCGTTGCGCGCCCAGCGCTCCGACTCGTGGAAGGCGCTCAGGCAGGGGTCGCCGGCCAGCCAGTCGTTGACGCGCCCGCCGAGGTCGCCCCACCAGTCACGCTGCACCTGCCTTGCCGGCCCCGGCAGATCAGCCGACTGGCCCTGCACCACGTGGGTCAGTTCGTGGGCCAGCAGGCGGCGGCCTTCGTTGGTTTCGGGGGCGTACTGGCCGGCGGCAAAGAAGATGTCCTGGCCGACGGTGAAGGCATGGGCCTGCAGCCGGGTCGCCAAGCGGTCGGCCTGCTCGTCGTCGTGGATGCGCACCCCGGCCAGGTCGGCGCCGAGCTCGGCCTGCATCTCCTGGCGCAGCGTATCGGGCAGGGCGGCGCCCAGGCCCTGCTGCGCGGTAATCTGCTGTTCCAGCTCGGCGTCGATCTCGACCGCGTCGGCGGGTGGGGCCATGGATGCTTGGTCTGTTGCTGCGCCGTGCTTGTTGCGGGTCTGCGTCGGCTGTTCGGCTGCCGCGGCCCGGGCCAGCTCGTCCTCGGCCGGTTTGGCCTGCAGGTAGGCCGGTCGCACGGCATCCTTGCGCGGCGTGCGCCGCACCTTGCGCGCCAGGCCGTGTCTGGCGATGCGCGCGGCGCGGCGCTTTTGCAGCGAGGTGGCCACGGCTCAGCTCTCCACCTGTGACAGGTTGGCGGGCATGGCACGGCCCAGCTTGCGGTATTCCTCGCGCAACGCAATCACCAGGCCGGCGGCGCTGAGCGGGCGATCCACACCGCCGGGCTCGCGTGCCGCGGCATTGAGCACCGCGTTGCGTACGAAGCCGCCGGGCAGTTCGCAGTAGCTGGCCAGCAGGCCGGCCAGTTCGTCACCGGGGGTGCGGCTGCCCAGATGGGTGCGCCAGATGGCCAGGCGTTCGTCGAAGCCGGGCAGGGGGAATTCCAGTACCGCGTCCAGGCGGCGGGTGAAGGCCGGGTCGATGCGATTGCGGCTGTTGCTGGTCAGCAGCACGATGCCAGGATGGGCCTCGATGCGGGTGAGCAGGAAGTTGGTGAGCATGTTGGCGAAGCGCTCGCCGTTGCCGTCGCCATCGCTGCGCTGGCCGAACAGCGCGTCGGCCTCGTCCATCAGCAGGATCACGTCGTTGGCGGCGGCCTCGTCCAGCAGCAGGCCGAGGTTCTTTTCGGTCTCGCCGATGTACTTGTTCATCACCGCCGCCAGGTCCAGCCGGTACAGCGGCGCGCCCAGTTCGGTGGCCAGGTGGGCGGCGGCCAGGGTCTTGCCGGTGCCGCTGTCGCCGCTGAACAGGGCGCGCACGCCGGGACTGGGCGCACCCGCCAGGGTGGCACCCAGCCCCTCCCACAAGGCCTCGCGACGGCGGCAACGGGCGATCAGCTGGTCGAACTGACGGGTCAGTGCCGCGGACAGCACCAGGGCTTCGCGGTCCACCTGGTGCGGCACCGGCTGGGCTAGCAGTCGCAGCCGGTCGCAGCCGCGCTGGCTGCGGGCGCGGATCAGGTGCTGCAGGCCGATGGCCTCGTCGCGCCGCGCGGCATCCACCTTGGCCTGGCTCGCCAGCTCGCCGATCACGGCGCCGTCGAGCAGTGCGCACTCGGCTAGCACGCGGCTGTCCAGCGCGTCCCCCAGGTAGTCCCGCCACAGTTGTTGGCGTTCCGCCCGGGTCGGACCGGGTAGGTCGATCTCGACCATGCCTTCGGCGTCGATCGCGCCGTCCTGTCCGCAACACACCACCAGTGGTATCAGCCATTCATGCTGCTCCAGGTCGAGACGTTCGCCGGCACCCAGGGTCACCGACAGCACTGGCAGCCAGCCGGCGTAGCGGCAGGCCAGTGCCAGGGCGCGGTCCTGCTGCCAGGTCGCACGTGGTGCGGCCAGCGGGCGCAGCCCCAGTGCCTCGGCGAGCGCCACGGCGGCCAGCCGGGTGGCCGCCTGGCCACCGCGCAGCACGATGCCGCGCGCCACGCCGTCGCGTACCAGCCGGGCCAGTTGCGGCAGCTGTTCGCGCAGCTGGCTGGAGACCTGGGCGGGGTGTGGGTTGCTGAGAAACATGCTGCCTTGCCAGGCCTGGGGATGCCCGGTGAATACCGCCCACAGTTCGGCGGACATGCGGAGCTGGCGTAGCGGCAGGGGTCCTTCGCCTTCCACATGCAGGGCGCCAAGGCGCAGCAGGGGATGCTGGATGAGCCGGGTGGGCGTGACGTCCTCGTCGAACAGCTCCGCCATCAGGGCGCACACCAGGTGGATGCCGGGGCGCGCACCTTCGCTGGGCGACTGCAGGGTGGCGATGGCCAGATTCAGCAGGTGGCTGTCTTCCACCTCGCCGCACAGGGCCAGCACGAACAGCTCGGGCAGGGTCAGGTTGAAGTCCTTGGTCAGGCGCCCCAGCGGGCCGCCCATGGTCAGCGGATGGGCGGCCAGTTCGGCCAGCCAGCTTTGCCAATCGTCACTCGGCAGGCCGAGCAGCACGCCCGGTTGGTAGTCGCGCTTGAGGGTCTCGAACAAGGGGTCCGGCGGCGCTATACGTCGGCTGCCGAACAGGCCGATGCCGTGATGCACCAGGGTACGCAGTATCCCGGCATCCAGCCGTATGGGGGCCGGGTTGGGCTGGCTGCTCATGGCATGTCCCCTGCAGGCGGGATGGTTTGTCGATAGTGGAAGTGCACCACCTGGCCCAGCCAGGGCAGCCAGCCGGGATCGACATCCAGGCCGGCACGTCGTACCTCCAGCCGCACGGCGCTCAGCGGGTAGTACAGGTCCAGGTGACTGCGGCCGAAGTTGGCCTGTGCCGGCACTGCCAGCAATGCCGGTCCCCAGGCATCCAGGTGCGCGTAGTGGCGATCCGCCAGCTGGCACAGTCGGGCTTCGTCACGCAGTGGTGCCAGTTCGCTGAGTCGTGCGGGGTCGGACAGCTCGAGCTTGTCGGCCAGGAAGCGCGCCAGCGGGGCGTCGCAGTCCAGTCCCAGGTGCAGGCCCAGCCGGTACAGGCGCTGCCAGCCGGATTCGGGCGCATCCTGCAGACAGGGCGCGACGGCCGGGTGGGCGAGCACGTTGAGCAGGTAGAACAGACCGCCCTGGGTGGTGTTGAAAGCGGCGCTGTCGTCAGCTTTTGTCGTGGCGGATTCAGATGTGGGCGTGTCTGTACGTGTCACGGCGGCGTCGGACTGTGAGGGGGCTGTGGATATGGCCGGGACCTGTCCGGACTTGTCCTCGTCGTCCGCTGTGGCCGGTGCGAACGCGCTCGATTGTGCAGTGCCACCGTCGACCGATGTATCTGGTGCTGGCCGTTGAACCTGGGGCTGCTCGTGGATGTGTCGCGGGACGATGGATCGCTCCGCGTCAGCGGCGGGCGCTGTGGCCGGGGGGGGGGCGTGCGTCTCGGCCGCTGCGGTGATGCCGGGTGCGGGTGTCGATGCATCAGTTGCCGCTGCGGCAATGCTGCCGATGGGATCCGTGTCGATGGCCTTCAGTGCGGCATCCGTCGCCTGGCCGGCTGGTACGGGTTCGGCTGTGGATCGTCGCTCATCCGGCTGATTCGCCTGCCGGGTGCGCGGCGTCTGTGTGGCGCCGGGCAGTTGCCGGCCGACCTTGCTGCACCAGTCCAGCCAGTGGTCATGCTCGTGCAGCAGCTGGGGCAGCTGAATCCAGCCGCTGGTCAGTGCCAGCAGCGGCAGCAGCTGATGCAGGCGGGCCGGTGGCAGGGTCTGCAGCACCGGCTGCCAGTCGTGCAGTCGCGGCCGGGGCAGGACGGGGCGATCAGTGGCTAGTCCGGGCCGCGGGTCACCGCTCGGCAACGGCAGTGGCCAGCCGGTGGCATGGCGAACACTGTCCAGGATACGAGCCAGTCCCGTTTCATCCAGGCAGGCGCAGACGGCCGGCAGCGCCCGGTGAGTGGCCAGCGCGGCGACCAGGTCGGGCAGCCGTGTCGGTTGCTCACACCACAACCGGGCGATGGCGGTGGCGGGGGAGCTGTCCATGAAGTGCCGCCAGTTACGCCAGTACCACAACCCGGCGACGCGGCCGCGCGCCAGGTCATGGCTGAGGCAGGCCAGCAGGTCTGCCATATCGGCAAAGCGTACCGCCAAGGCGTCGCTGGCCAGGCTGTCCCAACCGGACACGGCGCCGGCGGCCAGCGTATGGGCATCCTGTGTGATCCGTTCAGCCGCCTGCCACCAGGGTGCCTGCACGCGGACCTGCCGCAGGATCAGGTACTCCCGGTTGTCGGCGGCCGGCCAGCGGGCGTCGTCCAGGCTCGCCAGCAGGGCGTCCCGGTGCACGCCGTCGCCGCGCAGGCGCAGGCTGTGCACGGACACCGGGGTACTGGCCGGCATGCCGGTCAATCCACGCCGGTGGTGTCGAGCCGGTAACCGGTGACCCGGAAACCGGTGGCCAGCAGCGCGGCGCCATCGAACACCTGGGTGATGCTGGCCACGGTGCCCTGGTCGTCCTCGTCGTCCACGCGCAGGGTGCCGATCAACCGGTCACTGGCGTCGAGCAGCCGCAGCCGGGTGCCCGGTACGGCCTCGCGGTTGAGGGTCAGGCGCATCGCCTCGCCGATGCGGAAGCGGCCGGGCACGGTCTTGAGTTGGCCGTGCATGATCTCTTCGGGGTCGTCTGAGGCGGCCAGCATCAGGCAGGCGCGCACCAGGTTGCGCATGGCGCTGCGGCTGTTGCCGCTGGCCTGGTCGTGCAGCTGGCGGAACCACCAGTTGACCACCTCGACCAGGGTGCGCACGGCGTTGAAGTCCTTCGCCTCGGCCTGGTCGAGCCGAGGCCAACGCTCCGGTTGCTCCACCACAAAGTTGCGATCCTCTTCCGTCCCTTCGGACCAGGCCAGGCGGATGCTGGGCGGCAGCACCCGCAACCGCTCCAGCAGGCAGAGGCAGGCCTGGTTGAGCTGGTCGCGCAGCTCGGCAGCCTGGCCGCGCAGCCGGTGGCTGGGGCCGGTCAGCAGGTCTTCCAGCGACAGCTGGTCGCGGCTGCGCAACTGGTAGTCGCGTAGCGACACGGTGGGGACCAGGGTGCGTCGCGTCAGGTCCTTGAGCAGGCTCAGGTTCTGCTGGCGCAGCCCGGCCAGCTTGCTGCCGCGGCCGCTGCTGTTGCCCTGGCTGCCACGGCCAAGTCGCCAGTCCAGGCGCAGCTTGCGCTGACCGTACAGCGCATCCAGGCGCTTGCGACCGGGCAGCAGGTGGTATTGGTCGCGCAGCCCGGCCCAGTCACCCATGGGGATATCGAGTACGGCGTCGATAAAGGGTTCCAGTTCTTCCGGCAGATCCTTGTCCGGCACTCCGCAACCGGGCAGCAGGTCGCCGGCCTGCGAATAGCGCAAGGCCAGGGGGTCTGGCAGGGTCAGCGACAGAGGGGTCTCGCGCACCCGGGCGTAGTACAGGCCCTGGTGTGCGTCGAGTACCGTCTTGCGCTCGGCGAAGCGGATCTCCACCGCGGCCCAGTCCTCGCTCACCAGTTGCTGGGACAGGTGGTAGTCGCTCTGGGCTTCCAGGCGACTGCGGTTTTCCGCCGCCAGCCTGGCCCGGGTCTCGCGGATCTCCTGCCGCAGGGTAACCAGCTCCTGCTGCTTGCGGCGCAGTTCCACCAGTCTTGTCCGCCGTATCCGCGCGACGCTGTGGCGCAGCCTCTGCACCACCATGGTGTCGTCCACCAGGTGGCGGCCGGCCGCGAACAGCGCGGTATGCAGTGGCGCATTGCTGATGACGGTCGCCCCTTCTTCGTCCTCGTACTCCCGTTGCGCCATATCGGACAGTTTGGTGACGGTCTCGTCATCGAACACCGGCCTGGTGAAGGTGCCGCCCTTGCCCTCGATGGGGAAGAAGGTCTGCAATTCTCCGGCTCTGCCTTCGAAGACCCCGTTGACGGTTTCACCGGTCAGGTACTCGAGGATGTAATCCTCCAGCTGTTTGAGCAATGAGTCCTGCTGGTCTTCTTCCACCCGGCCCTTGAGTCGATCCCGAAGCAGCCCGAGGCCGTCGAGGGCGTCGGCGAAGAAGGTGTTGACCGGGGCAATATGGTTGATGACAGCGTGCTGGACGATGGTCTGGGCGGTGAAGGACTCCTCGGTGACCGGGTCCGCCTGCGCCAGTGCATTGGCCTGCAGCAGGGCCTCGATGTTTGCTGGGGATGTCTTGCCATCAGACAGCCTGAGCAGTTCGCTGGCATCAAAGAACTCACGATTCGCGGGTTGGGATTCGAGCACCACGAACTTGTTGGGTTCAGTTTTGATCATGGTCCTTTACTCCTTGGGCGTAAGCGCCACGGAGAAGCGCGTATGCGGGGTCCACTTGGCGAGCTTCAGGCCGCTGCCGTCGCCGGGCACACCGCCGGCCAGGTTGGCGAAGGACACGGTGACCGAATCCACCTGCTGGCGCTGCAGTGCGAGGAAGCTGTCGAACTCGCCGAGCAGCCGGTCGTTGGCGTCCAGTTCCTTGTCCAGCCAGTCGATCTGCTCCTGCAGCCGGGCATCCCGGGCGTATAGCGACTCGTCGCTGAAGACCTGGTCTTCGCCTGGCTCGGGAAAGCCATCGGCCAGTTCCGGCTGCTCCCAGTAGTAGGGTGGGGGCAGCTGTTCCTTTGGCTGCAGACGGGCGCGCCGGTCGTCGCCGAGAGCCTTGATCAGCGCCTTGGGCGTCAGCGGCACGGGATAGGCTGGAGGTGCGCCCAGCGCGGCCAGGTCGTCCTCGCTCAGGCCCAGATAGAGGTTGTCGTACAGGTACTGCCAGGAGAGGTACGCCTGGTAGGCGCTGTCGCCGCGCTGCTGCAGTTCGGTGATCAACTCGTGATCGATATCGGGTAGGTCCAGCAGGTCAGGTCGGAACGTGGCATCGGGAATGGCGGCCATGATTCGCAGTCGCTCGCCCAGGCCGTGCACCAGGTCCAGCGGACCCCGGTTCATCTCCCGGCGCAGGGTGGGCAGGATGTCGCTGAGCGGCGTGGGGACCAGCTCGACCTGCAGGTCGTCGGGCTTGAAGCCGAGTTTCGGCGCCAGCCAGTCCTGGCGTTTTTTCGCGCCGGGTTTGGGTGCGCCGGCAATGGCGGTCACCAGTTCATCGGGTAGCGGGCCGGCGGACGGCAGGTAATCGACATCCAGGGTGTCGGCCATGGGCCGCAGCTTGGCCGTGGACGATGAGGTGGTCGTGCTCAGGACTCGCTGATAGTGGGCCAGCAGGGTGCGATAGGCGGCGTCCGGGTGGGCCTCGTAGCGGCCCGCCACCGGATCCAGCCAGACCAGCTTGTCCTTGTTCACCCGCAGCAGAGCCAGCGGCAGGGCATGGTCGTCGCCATGGAAGGGCGAACGATGCAGGTAATCGACGCAGATCAGGTTGGCGGCACGCGCCTGGGTGGTCACGCCCGCCGGAATGATCGTATCCACCCGTTGCAGGTCCAGGTAGGCGGCGGTTTCCACGGTGCGGTCGCGCAGCGGATCGAGTTCGTCCCGGGTGCAGGCATCCTGGCGTGTGGTGTCTTCTTCCAGGTACACCACCCGACGCAGGGTGAGGAAGAAATAGCCGTGCAGCGGAATGCCCGGCTTGAGGTCGTTGCCGGCCTTGTGGGTGGTGACGATGTCCGGCCACTCGGTATCCAGCGGAAAGAACAGCCGGATGGCCTGGCCGTCGGCACCGATACTGGTGCCCGGGTGCACCCGAATGGCATCGCTGCTGGGTTCGTGGCGGACCTCCAGTCCGTCCACCACGCCGGGCTGTCGATCGGCCAACAATCCTGCCAGGCGTTGATCCGCATAGGCCTGGCGCAAGTCGAATTCCCGTTCGCCCAGGTGGCGGCCGGCGAACAGGTTGAGCCGCTCGGGCCCTGACGCTGCTTCGTCCGCTGCGTGCAGATGAATGACCTTGTCCATGATTCAGCTCCTCAGGATTCGAGTGCCCGCCAGTCCGCGCGCAGGCCTTCGTCCAGGCCGAACTTGTCGCCGGCCTTGGCAACGGCGGTGCCCAGCGGCTTGGCCGGATCCTGCTTGGCCAGGAAGGTGCTGAAGGCCTCGGCCTCGCCGGCCTTGGCAGCAGCGGCAAGGGTGCGGACCAGCACGTCGTTGTAGCGTCGGTCCACCAGCACCAGGGCGTCGTTGACGGCGGCGGCGGTCTTGGGATCACGCTTGGCGATGGCGGTCAGTTCGTCGGCGGCGGCGATGGTCTCCGGGTCCTTGATCTTGCGCAGGGCAATGGCGCGCTCCACGTCCTTGGCGGGGGTGGCGGCTTCTTCCTTGGCCTTGGCCAGTTCTTCATCCTTCAGGATCACCTCGCCCTGCAGTTCCTTGATGCGCGCCTCCAGCGCCGGCACCTCGCTGCCGGCCTCGGCGCTGGTCTCCAGAATCTTGATGCGCGCGTTGGCATCCTTGAGGTCCTTGTCGAGCGCGGCGCGTTCCTTCTCCAGGTCTTCGGCCGTAGCGGCCATCTCCCTGGCGTCGGCCAGATCGATGCCCAGCTTCTCCGCCTTGGCCTCGGCCTTGCCGAGCTTGTCGCGCAGTTCGGCCTCGCCGGCGGTATCCGTGGTCGCGGCCTCTTCCGCCGCCTTGGCCCGTGCCTTGGCGTCCGCCGCCTCGGCCATGGCCTTTTCCAGCTCCTTTTGTTTCTCGATCAGTTCGGCCTTCAGCTTGTTGGTGTCGGTTTCGCTGACCACCGCGCCTTCCGGGGTCTGGTAGCCGCTGGCCAGCACGATGGCGCTGACCTGAGTCTCGGTGACCCGGGGCGGGCGGCGCAGGTAGTAGACCTCGGTGATCTTCGACCAGATGTCCTGCCAGGCGGAGGCATCGGTATCGATGGCGTGCACCGGCGGCCGGCCGCGCAGGCGCAGGGCCAGCGGGTCGATGTGCCACAGCTGCGAATGTCCCTGCGGGTATTCGTCCTTGGGCTGGTGCTGCAGCTGGCGGGCGCGGTAGGCGAAGTCGGCGTCGCTGAGCGGCACCACCACCATGACCTCGGCCGGTTCGTCGCTGTCCAGGTCGATGGGGTCGAGGTTGGCCGACTCGGCGATCAGCGTGGCCAGGTCGCCCTCGCGAACCGGCGCGATGCTGACGCTGATGTGCGCGGGAAAGAAGTCCTGTGCACCGTCCACCGGCGACAGCCCGTCCTTGGGCAGCGGGCCGTGCGGCGGCAGCTGGCGGAAGTACAGGTCGGCCGGGTAATCCTGGCGCAGTCCCAGCTTGCTGCGCACGGTGGTCACGTCATCGAACAGTTCTCTGAAATGACCGTGCAGATCCTGTTGCAGGGTCAGCGGGGCGAAGGGGGGGCGCAGCGGTCGTCGCACCAGTCCCAGGTCCAGCCATTGCGGGCGCTGGTCGCGGATCGCCAGCAGGGCGAGCGCCACGGCATCGCTGGACAACTCGGGCGGCTGGCCGTCGCGGTAGATCAACTCCGGTACCAGCGCGGCACGTGCGCCCAGGCCGCGGAAGCCGGACAGGCGCTGCTGGCCCTGCACCTTGTTGGTCTGCGGCAGCGGGGTGCGCAGTGGCACCAGCACCACCTCGACGCCCTCGGTATAGCTGTTGAAGTGAAATGTCCGTGTGCTGGCCAGGTCCTGCGGGTAGACTTCGGCGCTGTCGGTGCCTACCTCCAGGTATTGCAGCGCCACCGCGTACAGGCCGTTGTCCAGCACCTGATTCTTGCCGTCGTTGAGCTCGCTGAGCAGGGCCTGGTCGTAGAGATTGATGTTGAGCGTCCTGCCGGCCAGCTCCAGCACCCGGCCCGATGCCGACACCGCCAGCCCCGGGCGCACCGTGAGCACGCCGCTGTCCGACAGTTCGATGTCCAGGCCATGGGCGATGCCGCTGCCGATGGCGCGGCCCACCTCGCGCACCCGGTCGTCCAGGTAGTGCTGGTCGCGGATCAGGTCGCGGGCGGTGAGCAGGCGACCGTCGAAGTAGTTGGTGCGGGTGAGACGCGGGTCGGCGTTGCCGACGCTCTTGCGCTTGTCCGGGGTGTCCAGGTCAGTGATGGGACCGAAGCCGATGCTGTTGCTCATGTCGATCTACCTCCCCGCTTATTTCGGGTTCGCCAGCCAGGCGAGCTGGCCGGCGGTGGTGATGAAGTTGCGCACCAGATTGTTGATGCCGATGGTGTCGATGTTGACGTGGGGCGTGCCGTCGTCGCGCAGTGGTACCCGCACCCGTGCCAGCGGGGTGCGCGCCAGTTCATCCAGCGCGGCATCAATCTGCAATGCCTCGTCCTGCGGCGGCAGGGCGTACATCAACCCGGCCTGCAGCTGGACGCGTTTCTTTTCGGCGCCCTTGAGCTTGTCCATATGGAGCTTCTCGTCCTTGGTCAGCGTCGGCTTCACCGCGCCGGGCAGCCCCGCCCAGGGCTGGAAGTCCGCATCCTCGCCGGGCAGTTCGGCGATCAGTTCGAACAGCACGCTGTCGCTGATGCGCGCCGCGTCCACCGGGTCGGTGCCGGCATTGACCTTGTCGGCCAGCACCGGCTGCAGGCCGCTCTCGCAGTCCTGGTAGCGCATGGTCACGGTCAGCCACAGTTCCTTGGCCTCGGGGAGGATGCCTTCGAGCAACCGGCGCTGCCCCTCGGCGGTGTCGCGCTCGGCCTCCAGCCAGGCACCCAGGTCGATGCAGTAGGGCTCGTGCACGGTGAGCTCGCGGCCCAGACCGTCGATGCCGAAACCGGGACTGATCAGTAGCCGGGTGCGGGCATCGTCCTGCGGCCGATCCGGCTTGCGCCCGCTGCTGCTGACGGCCAGCCCGCACACGGTGCCGGCACCGTGCAGCCAGTACTGCTGGCGGGTCAGGCGGCGGCGGTGATAATCCTGCTCGCGACGGGTGGCGTCGATGCCGAGCAGCATGCCGGGCGCATAGTTGTTGCGCTTCAGCGGTTCGTGGATGGCGCCGTCCGGCGCCAGGCTGAGGTCTTTTTCCGCTTCGCTCATGAACCTTTACCTCGCGGTGAAACGGGGCCGGCCTGTTCCGGGGACAGGGCGGCGGGATTACGCAGCAGGCCGTCGCGGCCCAGCCGGGTGTAGTCGAGCACCACCCGGCGCCACACCGGCTCCGGCTCCAGGTAGGTGTCGATGCCCAGCAGGGGCGACAGGCCGAGCACGAACGGGTGGTCGGTTTCGCGTATGCGCCACTGCACGTGGGCCGGGCAGTGCTCGGCCAGTGCGGCCTCCACGGCGGCGCGCTGCGCCTTGGCAGGACCGTGCAGCAGTACGCTCAACTGAAAGGCGTAACGGTCGAAGAAGCTCGCCACCGCGGCACGGTCGGCGGCGCTTTCGGCCAGTTCCGGGGCGAACAGGGCGAGGAATTCGCGCGCCTGCTCGTCCGACAGGATCAGGCTCTCGCCCACCCGGCTGTTGCCGCTCTGGCTTGTGCCCAGCGTCAGCGGGTGGTCGCGGTCGTCCATGTCGATGCCGAGGATGGTCGCCAGGGTGCGGCGCAGCCGGTAGTCCTCCACCGGTACCACCTGGCCGCGCGCCACCGCGCCATCGGTGGCGATGTCCAGCGCCAGACACAGTCCGGCGAAGCTGCCGCGACGGTGCTGCAGGGTGCCCAGGCTGGCCAGCCAGCGGCGCTGGCGATGCTCCGGCCAGTGGGGAGGCAGGGTGGTGCCCAGCATGCCGGCCAGGGTGGCCAGCTGTTCACGGGGTGCGGCGTGCGGATAGAGCCAGCACTCGGCGCTGGCGATGCGTTGTTCGATGGGCGAGTGCATGCCTTCCAGGCAGGCCAGCAGGCGCTCGCGCAGGTCGGCGCCATTGGCGTCAGCCGGCTGGTCGTCGGGGCGTTGCTGCTGGTGGAAGTGATCGGGCAGGTAGGCCTGCTGCCAGGAGAAGCGCGGATAGTAGACGCGCATGGCGTGGATGGCCGGGCTGTGACGGCCGTCGCCGTACAGCTGCAGGCACAGCCACAGGTAGCGGCCGCGGATGTCCCGTACCGCGCCGTCGGGGCGCTGCAGCAGGATCTCGAACAGTCCCTGGCGGTTCCGCTGTGGTGCGAAGTGTCCCTGGTGGAAGGGCAGCTCGGAGGGCAGCGGCGACCATACCGGCGCCGGCTGGCGGTGCCATTGATCGCTGTCGGGATCATCCAGGTCCGGCGGCTCGGGCGGGGTGTCCGTATCGCTGGCATGGACCGCCAGTTCCAGTCGGCAACCGGGCGGGATGCAGGCGTCCAGGCACACGCGATGCCACAGGGTGTCGGGGCTGCCGGCGTCGAGCGGTGCCTGCAGTTGCGCCATGCCGCGGGCCGGGTAGTGCACCTGGGCCAGCGGGTGCAGTTCGCGCGGACCGTCCGCGGTCAGGTAACGCAGTTGCCCGTCATGGCCGCTGATGAAGCGCGCCATCGCCTGGGAGTGCTGCGGGTAGCGGCGCTGTTGCAGCGTCCAGCGTCCGTCGAGCAGTTCCACCAGCGGCAGGTCACGGCGCTCGAAGTAGGGATCTTCGGCCTCGGTCTCGCGGGCCAGCATCAGCACCAGGCGGTCGGCAGTCAGGGCGGCGACATCGACGGCGAAGGGCAGGCCGCGCGGCAGGGCGCGCACCTGCAGCGCGGCGTTGCGGTCCTCATCGAGGGGGCGGCTGATCAGGAACTGGCGATAGCCGTGGGCATCGTCGCTGGTCTGCCAGGTGAGCAGGTGCAGTGAGCGGCCGTCCTGGCAGATTGCGAGCAGACCATGGCCGTCCGGTAGCGGGCGTTGCCACAGCCGGCGCAGCGGGTGGGGGTTGGCCGATACCGGCTCGAAACGTTCCGGGCGTGGCTCGTAGGGCTGCGGCAGCGGTTCGCCGACGCATAGGCTGAGTGCCTGGTCATTCGCTGCCCAGACGCGATCGTCGCCGTCCACGAGTACCCGTGCCGGCATGCTGGCCAGCGTGCAGCGCCGTTGCCAGCGGCGGCCCAGTTGCACCAGCAGCACGCCGTGCTCGCCGTCGCCGTTGCTGTAGCCCAGCGCCACCCGGCCGTCGCCGCCCAGTGCCAGGTCGAGGAACACGCTGCCTTCCGGCGCCGCCACCGGTGCCAGCGCCAGTTCAGCCTGGCTGTCGGCGCTGGCGCTGGGGTCCTCGGCCAGCACCGGCTGCGGATCGCTGGCCGGCCAGCGGGTGCTGTACAGCAGGCCACGGTTGTCGTCGGACAGCATGCCCAGCTGGCCGAACTGGTCACGCAGCAGCGGTCGCGCCTTGAGCCAGGCGGCCAGGGCATGGGGCGCCTTGCTGTGCGACAGTCGCGGCGGCTGTTCGGTGACCAGGCGGAACACGCCGGCCTGGTCATCCCAGGCGCACGGCTGCCGGGTCCGGGTGGCGAAGTCCCCGGCCCCGTGCAGCAGCAGATACTGTGTCCCGTAGTCGTCCATGATCGATGTGTCGCCTTGCCTAGCAGAGGTCCGGAATCACCGGTGCCGGCACCGGCGTGGGTGTCTTGCCGCCACCGCCACCGCCCGCCTCGGGGTCGGCGATGGGCGGGATGCCCGGGCTGTTGTCGCTGACCTCGGTGTGCACCGCCGCGAGCTCCGGCAGCTGGTAGGGGTCGAGGCTCAGCACCCGGCCGGACAGTTCCGCCCAGCTGCCGTCGGCCAGCTGGCGGAACAGGCGGATGTCACCGACCTTCTTCACGCCCTCGTCGCGTCCGGCGATGGTCCTGAGCTCGTCCAGGTCGATGTCGTCACCCATGCCCCAGCCGCGGTCGCGCGGACCGCCCGGCGGCAGCGCCCACAGGTACTGCAGCAGGCTGTCGTTGACCCGGGCGATGGTTTCCTGCTCGGTGCTGGCGTCGACCACCCGGATGGCCAGCGACAGGGCGATGGGCACGAACTGCGGGCTGAGCACGTACAGCTCGCTGCCCAGCGGCTTGCGCGCATCCAGGTATTCGTAGACGTCCTCCAGCAGCGCGGCAGTCGGCCGGGGCGCGGCGGCCAGCGCCGGCGCGGCCGGCGGCAGCACGAACACGCTGACCACGCCGGGCACCTGTTCGCGCACCGCGCCCAGGCTGGCGCCGGGCAGCAGGCCGGGCACGGCCTCGGCGCGGGCCACCGGGTTGACCGGGTTGTCGCGCGCCAGCACCGCGTAGTCATCGCGGGTGACGGCCCTGTTGCGATGGGTGAGGTGGGCGGGGATGCGCTGCTCGGCCTGGGCCACGGTCTCGCCGTCCAGGCCGCCAGTGGTGGGCCATTCGTGACGCAGCTTGAGCAGCGGTCCGCCGCCGACCAGTTCGCTGATGCCGCCCGCCGGCAGGTTGCCGGCGCCGCCGCCGCCATGGCGATAGACCTGGGCGCGGATGCGGCTGCCGGCGGGCGGGCGGCGGCCGCGCAGGCCGTCACCGAACTGCACGGTGCCGGCGGCCGGGTCCAGCCGGTAGACCTGGTCGTCGGCACCGGCGCCGCCGAAGTGCGCCACCTGCTGCCAGGTCTCGAAGCGGCCCTGGTCGCCCACGTCGAGCAACAGCGAGGCCGGGTCGATGTGCTGATGCTGCAGGGCGAAGGCCTGGCCGGGGCGGCCGGTGCCCACGCCCACCATCAGGTCGCGGGCCACGCCCTGGCCGGTCACCGCCACGGCGTTCACCGTCAGGTAGCCGAGCTGGAAGGGGATGCCGTCGGCGGGGCGCAGGCGCAGCCAGAACAGTACCTGCTCGGGCGTCACCTCTGCCGGGGGTTCGGGCGGGCGGTTGCTGTAGCCGCTCTGTTGCGGATCGCTGGGCAGCCTGGCCTCCAGCAGCGCCGGATTTTTCGGCAGCCGCAGCCTTGTCACGCCGGTCTGGCGGCCGCCCAGCGAGCTGTCCTTGAGCACCTCCAGCGGCAGCCAGGTGGTCAGCTCTTCGTCCGGCTCCGCCTGCCAGGCCAGTTCCCACAGCAGCGGCCGGGCATGGATGGCCGTCTGCAGTTCGGCCGGCACGTCAACCTCCGGTGCCAGGCCCATGTTGAGGGTGATGCCGGCCAGCTTTTTGCGCAGTGCCTTGGCGTGCGGCACCAGGGATGCTTCCACCGCGAACGCCAGGTACAGGTTGCCGTCCAGCGACAGCGTAAGGTCCAGCGGGTCGGTGCCGGGCAGCAGGGTGCGCGGGCGGAAGGCGTCGATGTCGCCCAGCGCGTCGTATTGCTGGCGCAGCTGGTCCTTGGTCACGCCGAAGGCGGCCAGGTCGTCACTGCTCAGGCGTTCCTTGATCAGCACGTGCAGCGCCAGCGGGGTGGGCTGCAGTTCGCCCGCGGTGGTGAAGGTGGCGCTGCCGGCCTTGAGCGCGGATTCGTCGGCAACCAGCGGCGGCAGGTTACGGCTGGGCTTGGCATCGATGCTCACCAGGCCGTGCGCAGGTACCGCCGGGCGCAACGGCAGCTGCAGCAGGTTGAGGAAGGCCTGGCGCTGGCGTTCGGTGATCAGGTTGGCGCGGTACAGGGTGGTCTCGGTGAGCCAGGCGAACAGGTCCACCAGGGCGTGCACCGGGTCGCCCTCGGCGACCCGGGTCAGCTCCGGCAGCTGGCGCGCCAAGCGTGCGCGGGCCTCGGCCACCAGGTCGTCGAAGCTGCGGTCATCCAGTGATCTGAGCGGTATGGCCATAGCGCGTTCTCGTCAGGGCTGCAGGCTCAGCCCGAGGTTGAATTGATCTTCGGCGCCGCTGTAGCGCAGCCGGTAATGGATGTTCAGGTCCACCCGGTTCAGCTCGCCGGTGACGCTGCTGGCGGTCACCGAGATGAGCTCGATGCGCGGCTCCCAGCGCGCGATGGCGCGCTGCGCCACGTCGGCGATCAGCCGGCGGGTGGTCTCGGTGTTGGGGTGGTGGATGAAGTCGCGCAGTCCGGCGCCGAACTCGGGGCGCATCAGCCGTTCGCCGGGTGAGGTCAGCAGGATGTTCCACAGCACCTCGCGCACGCTCTGCTCGTCGCGCGACCAGTCGAGGCGTCCCTCGCTCACCTGGCCGAACAGCGGCAGGCTCTGGATGGTGGGCACCGTGCTCATTTGCAGAACCTCGGCAGCTTGAGGAAGGCCCAGGGCAGCCAGCGCAGGAAGAAGTTCAGCAGGTTGAGGATGATCATCAGCAGGATCATGGCGCAGATGGTGATGATCGGGATGCTGAAGCTCAGGCTGATCCCCAGGCAGGCATTGAGCTTGTTGCGCTTGCCCTTGGTCTCGAAGTCCAGGCTGGGTTCGATCTGCGCCATCTTGTCGGCCAGCGACTTGGGCGTGAGGAAGCTGACGCCGCGGGCGAAGCCGCGCTTCAGGTCCGACAGCTCCGGCAGCTGGATGGCCACCGGGCGGGCGGCCTCCGGATCCAGCGGACCGGTGACGCGGAACGGCTGGCTGGGCGGCCCCCAGGCGATGGCCGGGCGGCCGTCCCTGCAGTAGCGTACGAAGGGCTGCACGAAGTAGATGTCGTTCTCGCCCTGGGCGAAGCGCGGCATGGGCAGCGCGTTGGACAGGTCCTGCTCGGCCAATTCGACGCGCAGCACCAGCAGCTCGCGCAGGGTGCGCGCCTGGTCCTGGGTGATGTACAGGTCCCAGCTGCTGTAACCGAAGGCGGACGGCAGCTTGGCGGCGGGTGTGGCGCCGCTGCGCAGGTCGTAGTCCTGCTCGGCGAACCAATCGATGAGCACTTCGTGGCTGGCCTGGATGTAGTCCAGCAGGCTGCCGCGCGGGGTGTGGTCGGACAGGTCGAAGTCGCCGCCGCCGCTGGCCGCCTCGATGTCCGCCTTGGGCAGGCCGCTGTAGACCTGCACCTGGTCGAGCAGGTTGGCCAGCGCCTCGTTGGCGTCGTTGTCCTCCTGCAGCCGGTAGCGTTCCACCAGGGTGCGCAGGCATTCGCTGAAGGCCAGTTCGGGTATGCCGTCCTTGACCTGGTAGCCGGTCGACTGGCGCCAGGTCTGTTGACCGCAGCAGTCCTCGGCCACCTCGCCCAGTGACTGGTCGCCGCTGCATGGCGTTGGCCCGGCATCGCCGCTGGCGGGTGAACAGCCGAAGGGCCAGCGGTGCTCGGCCAGCTGACCGTCGGCGCTGGCGGTGTTGCTGTCGCTGCCGGCACTGTGCTGTTCCTCCAGCGGGATGCGGAAACTGCCGCCCAGTGGCAGGTAACCGTACAGCAGGGTGCGGTTGCGGCCGTTGCCGGCGGTGGTGGGCTGGCGCACCACCGTGGTGTGCATGGGGTGGACCTGCTCGCCGTTGTACAGCGGGTCGATGGCGCGCGGCTTGACCAGGCCGCGCTTGACCAGCCGGCGGTGCTGGTCCGGCTCGGGGTCCGGGTCGTTGATACGGCGCCAGCCGATGGGCTCGTCGTCGCGCAGCAGCCAGCGGGCGTGGCTGTCTGGCGTGCCGCGGCGGATCACCATGCCGGCGGACTGCACCCGTGCCGGGTCCAGCGGCGGGCGACCGGGCAGGTCGCAGGCCAGCTCGCAGCACACCACGTGGAAGGCCTGGTGCAGCGGCAGCCGCAGGGTCGGCATGTCGGCGCTGTGGCGGCCGAAGCGGTCCTGGTTGCGCCAGGCCTGGCCGGCCAGGCCGGTGAGCCTGCCGTTGCTGGCCTCGTCGAGGAAGCGCACCACGAACCTGTCGTCGAGGTAACGGTGCAGCAGGGTGCCGTCGTCCTCGCCGGCGTAGTAGGGGGTATGGATTGTGACGTCGTGGTTCACCATACGTTGCCCGCCCCCGGTGTGTAGCTGGTGGATACCACCGAGGTGGCGATCAGGGTGTCGCACTTGACCACCCCGGAGAACTGGCTCATGCCGGCGTCCACCTGCACCATGGCGGCGGACACGTTCACCTGGGTGGCGCTCACCTCCACCTTGGCGCTGCTGTTGATGCTGATGGTGGCGGGTGTCAGGTCGATGGTCTCGCTGCCGCGCTCGATGTGGATCTCGCCGCCGCCGCTGTCGGTCACCGTCAGCTTCTGCCCGGCCGGTGTCTCCAGCTCGATCTTCGGTCCGTCGCTGTCGTCGATGATCACCTTGGCGCCTGACGGGGTGATCAGCGCGTACTTGTCCTGCACCGCCTGGGCGTCCTGCGGGTGGCTGTCCTGGCCGGCCCAGATGGCACCCATGATCAACGGCAGCTCCGGGCTGACGAAGCCCACCACCACCAGTTCCTCCAGCCGTGGCAGTGCGCTCACGCCATAGCCGTTGCCGCTGCTGGGCGCCAGGCAGGCGGCCCACAGCACCATGCCGGTGGCCTGCAGCTCGACCTGGATGCGGCCGCGACCCTCCGGGTCGACGTTGTCCAGCACCAGGGCGAGATGCAGTTCCTGCATTGGACCTACGGCATGGGTCATGACTTCAGGTGCTCCTGTGGCTGTGGTGGTTTTCGTTCATGGATTCCAGTCCGGACGCTGCACCTTCAGGTGCGTCTGGTAACCATCCTGGCGGTCGAAGCTGTGCACGCAGTCCACCACCTGGTAGGTGCCGCGCAGCCGCGCCGACACGCCGGCCAGCTCGATCTCGCGCCCGGCACGCAGCGCGGGTTCGCCCTGGCAGTGGATGTCGCCGTGGATGAAGCGCTTGGCGGCGTGGCGGAAGCGCGCGCTGCCCTGGGCACCGGCCTCGGCCTGGCTGCGCGCGAAGGGCTGGGGGCGTATGGTCTCGCCGGCCCAGCCCAGGTCATTCAGGTGGTCGGCGGCGCTGCGGCCGGCGGGTGCCGGCGACAGGGCGTCGCTACTGGCGCTGGTCTCACTGGCTTCGCCGGGGTTGTAGCCGCGCACCTCGACGCTGGCCGGCTGACGGTTCAGATCGGCAATCAGCCGCAGCCGGCGCACGTTGTCGCCGTTGGCCAACTGCACCGGTTCGCTGTCGGCCTCCTCGGGGCGCAGCCGCAGTGTGCCGTCCTGCAGCCGCAGCGCGATGTCGTACGGTGCGGCCAGGCGCAGCAGGAAGGCCAGGTTGCTCTCGTTCATCTGGTGCCAGTCGCCGCTGACGTCGGCCAGCTGGATGTCGGTGTCCAGGCCGGCCTCACTGGCGATGTTGTTGGCGACGTCGTTGAGCGACTGGGCCTCGAAGCTGCGGTTGTGGCGCTGCCGTGCCAGGCGGTGCAGGCGATCTTCGGCCAGCAGTACCAGTTGCGGCGCACCGTCGCCGTAGCGTTCCTCCAGCGCGGTGACCTCGCCGTCGAACAACGCGCTGCTGGCGGTTTCGCTCATCATCACCTCGATGCTGTCGCCGAGCGCAATGTCGCCGAAGGCGAAGTCGGCGCCGCCACTGCCGGCGTCCGCCGCCCAGTTGAGCAGGCGCAGTTCAGCCTGGGCCATGCCGGACAGGGGCAGGCGGATACGCGCCTCCAGCACCGCGGCATTGATGGCCGGCCGGTCCTGGCCGGCGATGCGCAGCCGCGGCCGGGCGCTGATCAACGGGTTGGGCGTGCCGCTAGTCAATGTCCAGTCGCTCCCTGCGTTCCTGTGCCAAGGCCAGTGCCTCGCGCAGCTGCGCCAGGCTGGCGTCGCCGCCGCTGGCCGCGACCGGCTGGCTGTCGCCCGCCAGTTGGTTGGGCTCGGCGGGCACCTCGATGGTCAGTTCGTTGATGATCAGTGGCATGGCGTTTTCACTTGGTTTTTATCTGCACGAAGGCGCCCGGAATGTCGGTGCCGACACTGGCCGAGGCACCGACCGAGAAGCCCAGTTGCGCCGACGACGACAGCCCGGCGCCGGCCTTCAGTCCGGCGGAGGCACCGATGCCGGTGGAGATGCCACCGGAAACTCCACTCGATATGCCGCCCGATATGCCGGCGGAGAAACCCCCGGACACGCCGATGCCGGCGCCGAGTCCCAGCGACAGGCCCGGTACCGACAGGCCGGCGCTGGTGCTCAGGCGGGCGTTCTCCAGGCCGTTGAACAGCGCGGTGTCGCGCCACTTCTTGGGATCCTTGCCCTGCAGGCTGTTGGCGCCGGCGGCGCTCACCTCGGGGCCGCCCGGGGTCAGGGTCGGCTCGGCACGGGCGGCGGCGGTGACGTCCAGGGTGTCGAACTGGAAGCGTTGCTCCTTGAAACTGAGCTGCAGCGAGGCGCGCAACGGGATGCCCTCGGGGGAGAAGAAATCGAGCGTCTCGTTGTAGCTGGACAGCATGCCGTCGAAGCTGAAGCTGCCCCACTGGAAGCGGCAGCGCTGCGGCGCGCGCGGGTTGTCCGAATCGGGTTCCTGCGGCTGCATGAAGGCCTCGGCGATGCGCTTGGTCTGAATGCGCACGTCACTGTTGGCGGCGTGTTCGGCCTGCACGTTGGCTTCACCCTCGCGATCGGTGACCTCGAAGCTGCCGCTGTCCTCGCGGGCGATGGTGGTGTCGAACAGCAGGGTCACGGCTAGGCTGGACTCGCTCTTCTCCACGTACTGCGCTGCGGCACTGGAAGCGCCGCCCTGGGTGTCGGCGCGCAGGCTGTTGGACAGCGTCACCTTCAGCGAGGCCGGGTTGAACTGCACCAGGATGTACAGGCTGTCGTCGCTGGACGGGCGGTCGCCCTCCAGCGGGATCAGCACGGCCTTGGCGATCTGCGGGCTATCCATTGCCGCTCCCCGTGGCGGGCTTCCTGAGCAGGGTCAGCCCCTCGTGCACCAGCTGCAGTTCCTCGATGGCCACCTGGCTGGCGGTGGACGACAGGTCGGCCCCTTTGAACTTGGTGGCCATGGCGCGACTGAGCTGCCAGGTCAGCACCGGGGTGCGCTGGCCGCCAGCGTCGCGGTTGCTGTCGTAGACCTCGATGATGCCGGTCATGCGGCTGGCGTAGTTGGCCTGGCGGGTGGTGACGTCGAACCAGTCGTACAGGTCGTTGACCTCGGTCATGCCGCGCTTGAGCACGATGGGTGCGAACTTGGTGGGGCCGGCCAGCTGGATCTCGCCCCAGTTGCGGCCGCCTTCGCTGATCACCTTGGGTGTCATGGTGGCCTCCAGCCCGCTGACCTCGCTGAACGATCCCTGGCACAGCAGCACCTCGCTGGGGCCGTCGGGCGCGTACAGGCTGACGCGGAAGCGGAACGGCACGAACTCAGTCATGGTCCAGCTCCAGGCGGAGGCTGCCGCCGCTGTCCCCGGCCAGGTGCAGGCGTATCCGGTCGATGGGCACCGACGGCGCCAGGGCGATCTCGAATTCGATCAGGTTTTCCCGGCCGGCCAGCTGACGGATGCTGAAGGCCTGCGTCGGCAACCGGCCGCGCAGCGCGCCACGGGCGTGCAGGCGGGTGAAGAAATCGGTCAGTGCCAGCAGCGGGCGCGGGTCGCGCGGGTCGGCGTTGAACACCAGCCGCTCACCGAGGCGCAGCAGGGCGCGGCGCAGCCAGCCGATGAAGCGCGCCACCTCGCCGGACGGGGTGCCGTCGCGGTTGCCATGGAACACCGGTGCGGCCAGACGTTCGTCGTCCAGCACCAGCCGCTGGCGTTCGTTGAGCAGCACGCCGATGCCCGGTGATTCGCGCAGCGCGGTGGCCTGCTGGCGGGTCTGTGGCGGCCAGGGCAGGCCGTCGCCGGGCAGCGGCCGGCCGGCGATGGACTGCCAGGCGCCGGCACGCTGGGTGCGCTCGACCATCTGGCCGGCGATCAGGCCGGCCGCGGAATACAGGCTCAGCGCACGGCTGCGCAGATAGGGGAACAGCCACTGCAGTTGCTGCATGCCGGCGATGCGGTTGCCGCGCAGCGCATCCAGCAGTTCGGGGTCGGGGGTGGGCAGCTCGCCGGCCCTGGGTGAGTGCAGCGGCAGACTGAGCAGGCAGTGCAGATCCGGACGGTATCGCCGCAGCGGGCCGAGCAGGCGGGGCAGCAGTTCGGTCAGCGGCGGTGCCTGGTAGGCAGCGGGCATCTCCCAGTGATTGCGACGTTCACGATGACCGTCGTCCAGCGCGGTGGCGCAGGGCAGGAAGCCAGGCGGTGGATTGGGCAGGCGCAGCCGGGGGATGTCGTCCAGCTCGGCGGGGATCAGCAGGCGTTCCAGGTCCGGCATGGCCAGCAGACCCACCTCCGGCAGCTGCAGCGCGGCTGCGAAGGCGTCCAGGGTGTCGGGCGGGGCGGACAGGTCCGGGTCGGCGTCGGGCAGAAAGCCCTCGGCCGCCAGCGACTCGTCCACCCGTATCACCCACAGCCGTCGTCCAGTGCGGCCCGCCTGCAGGAAGAAGTCCTGCACCGCGCGTGGCAGCCAGGCGCTGTCACCGGCGAGCCGGCTGCGATAGCGGGCAGCGGTGCTGATGGCCTGCGGGAACAGGGCATGGAACTGCGCGGGCGAGTGGATGGGCAGGGGCAGCTTGTACAGCGCTCGCAGCCCGGCGTCTGCAGTGCCGGTACGCAGCCGGTCGATGGCTCGCTGGTAGCCCAGTTCCGCCAATGCGGCGATGGCGTCGGGCATGTCCAGCAGGGCCTGCCAGCGGGTCTGGCCCGGGCAATGGCCGAGCATGACCGCTTCCATCCCCAGCGGCCGGTTGGTGGCCGCCGAGGGTGCCAGGAAGATGCGCTGGTCGGCGCCGCTGATGGTTGAGCTGGTCTGGGTGCTTGCCATGATTCAGCCCGGCATCAGTCCTGTTCCAGGGTCTCCACCGACAGCACCATCTCCTCCATCGCCACGTCGCCGCCACCCTTGGCGGTCAGGGTGGGGCCGGTCCACTTGATGGGCAGCACGCCGCGCAACTTCCAGCTCACCACGGTGTCGGCGCGGTCCTCGCTGAGCAGCTTGACCACGATGTTGCGCTTGGCATCCAGGCTGCCGGCGCGGGCCTGCTCCAGCCAGTCGTACAGGTTGGTGGCGCCGATCACGCCGCGCTTGAGGGTGACGTCACCGGACTTGTGAATGCCCGGCACCTTGGTGACGTAGTTGGTGTTGGCGTTGCCGTTGCGGTACTCGGCAACGGTGACCTCGGCGTTCAGGCCGGACACCTCGGCAAAGCCGGCGGTGACCTCCTGACCCTGGCCGGCCTCGATCTCCACCAGGAAGTTGAACGCTGAATACGGGGTTTCGCGAAAAGTGGCCATGTCCTTAGCTCCTTAAAGTCCTTGTCAGGCGTCGGCGGTCTTCTGACCGATGCGGAACACCACGAATTCGGCGGGGCGCAGCGGGGCCACGCCCACCAGGCAGACCAGCCGGCCGTTGTCGATGTCGTTCTGGGTCATGGTGCTGCGGTCGCAGCGTACGAAGTAGGCGGCCTTGGGTGCGCCGCCCAGCAGCCGGCCGTTGCTCCACTCGTTGAACAGGAAGTCCTCCACCGTGCTGCGCACGTTGGCCCACAGCGCCTCGCCGTTGGGTTCGAATACCGCCCACTGGGTGCCCTTCTCGATGGAGCGTTCCAGGTACAGGAAGTAACGCCGCACGTTGAGGTACTTCCACTCGGGGTCGCTGGAGAGGGTGCGACCGCCCCACACCCGGTGACCGCGGCCGGGGAAACTGCGCAGGCAGTTGATGCCGTGGGGATTGAGCAGTTCCTGCTGGAAACGGTTCACCGACTGGTTGAAGTGCAGCGCGCCGAATACCGCCACGTTGGCCGGTGACTTGTGCACGCCGCGGTCGACATCGGTGCGGGCATAGATGCCGGCCATGAAGCCGGCCGGCGGCACCGCGACGGTGTCCTGGTCACCGGTGGGTGAGCTGATCACCACCCACGGGTAATACAGCGCCAGGCGGGTGTCGTCGAAGTTGTCGCGGAAGCTGCGGATCTCGGACAGCGACATGCCTTCGCGGCTGTCCACGATGCCCACCCGGTAGCGCATCTTGTGGCAGTGCTTCTGCAGCTCGGCCACCACGCCCTGGTGGTTGCCCGGGTCGGCCGCCGCCGCCGGGGTCATGACGATGGCGATGTCCTCGATGTCCTCCAGCGCGGCCAGGCCGGTGGAGCCTTTCACCTCGTCGATCTCGCCGGCATAGTCGGCAGCGCCGGGCAGGTCGCCGTCCTCGCCGTCGTCCAGATCGATCAGGTAACGCGGTTCGCGGAAGCTGTCCACCGGGTTGAGTTCATCCGGGTCGAACAGGTCGTACAGCGCGGCATGCAGCAGCGCGGCGGTGGTGACGCCGGCATCGACGATGGCGGCGACCGGCTGGGTGAGCTGGTCCAGGCGCTTGTCCGGGTCCAGCGGCAGCAGCATGTCGGGGCTGCGCTCGGAATCGGGGTCCAGGCTGATGCCGGCCACGCTGTACACCGGTTCGCCCGCGCTGAGCACGTCGAGATTGAAGCTGCGCTGCACCTGCAGCGAACGGGCGGCGCCGGGGAAGGCGGCCAGCGCGGACAGCTGCAGCGGGTAGGCGGCGCTGACGCCGTCGTTCAGGTCGGCGCTGGCGGTGAACACCTGGCCGTCGTCGCTGAGGGTGCCGCGGATCACGGTGCTGTCGCCCCAGTGATGATCACCCGTCACGTAGGCATTGATGTCGGTGCTGGCGGTCAGGCGCAGTTCCGCCGGGGTGGCGCCGCCGCTGAGCGGGCCGCTGCCGGGATTGGCGGCGTAGATACGGGTGAACTCCACCGCGTTGGTGGCCAGGTTGCCCAGCAGGATGCCGCTGCCGAATTCGTCCGCCGATACGCTGACGGCGCTGGTGCTGCCGGTATTGGTCACCCGCGCCTCGGTGTCGGCGACGAAGTTCAGCGTGTCGCCGCTGCGGGTCACCAGGGCCCGCAGCGTCAGCAGCGGGAAGGTCCCGGCATGGGTCACGGTGCCGGCGAAGTCGGCGCTGTCCAGGGAGCCGCTGACCGTCATCAGGGCGGTCTGGCCTTCCGCCAGGTCCAGCAGGTTTTCGGTCTTGAGCAGGTTTTCCGGGTCCGCCCAGCTCAGCTCCAGGGTGAAGTTGCCGCCGCTGCCGGGGAAGCGGGCGCTGAAGATCAGATCGGTGGTGCCGGTGGCCCCGGTGTCCGAGGTGGCCGGCATGGCGGTACTGCCCAGGCCGTCCTCGTCGGTACCGTTGACGCCTGCGGTGACTCGCGCCACGTACAGCTGCTTGCCGCCATTGTCGAAGAAGGCCTTGGCGGCAATGGCGGTGTGATTGAGCTGGGTGTTGCCCGCCAGGCCCAGGTCGTCCAGGCCACCGTAGGTGCGCTGGAAGTCCGCAAAGCTGGTGACCACCTCCGGCGCGCCGCGCAGCGGGCCGAAGCGGGTGGGGCCGACGATGGCGGCGACACTGGTGCCGACCCCTTCGATGGATTTGGCGCGGAAGCTGGTTTCTTCCACAAATACGCCGGGTGCGAGGTATTCAGGCATGACAGGCTCCTGGGTCAGGTGGCGGCCAGGACCAGGTGGTCCTTGCCGAAACTGGTCAATGACAACTGCTGGCCGGGCCGGAAACGGAACGCGACCTGGTCGGTGAAGGAATTGGCAGCGGCGGGGTCGCCGATCTGCCGGTCGAGCAGGGTGTCGGGGTCGGCGGCCGCAGTGTCCAGGGTGGCCGGGTCGGCCTGGACGGTGAGCAGCGCCGCGTAGTCGGGGGCTGGGGCGTCCTTGGGCAGCTGGGGGACCCGGCGCAGCGAGATACGGCATTCGCCGCGGGCGTCGGCCTGGGCGGTGTAGTGCTGCACCGGACCGACCAGCGGGGTGATCTGCACCCTGACCAGCGCCCAGGCCGCCAGGCGCGTGCCGGCGTACTTGTCGGCATCGGGCGCGTCGGCGTCGGCATAGCGCAGTGCCAGCTGCAGGCCGCCGGCAGCGCCCAGCAGGGTGCCGGCTGGGCTGGGATAGAGCGCCAGCGGATGACCGGCGGCGGCACCGGCGCTGACGCTGAACAGTCGGGGGTTGAAACGGCCGGCCGGGTCGCTGACGGTGCCGGCCAGCGTGAAGGTCGCTGCCGCCGGTCTTGCGCGCTCGGCCTCGCTGGCCTCGCCGGCCACCACGGGATGCAGTTCGGCCTGGCTGCGGCGCCACACCAGGGTCCGGCCGGGCCGTTGGATCAGCTGGATATCCCTGGGTGCCTCGTCCAGCGTCACCGTCAGTGGCTGGTCGATGCGCGGCAGCCTGCCCTGGCCGTCGTCGCGGCTGCCGTCCAGCCAGGTCAGCAGGTCGCTGGCATGGTGCATGGGGGTTTCCAGCACGCGGCTCATTCCATCACCCCCATCGGGGTGATCAGGCTGCGTACCGGCGGGCCGGCGCTGACCTCGGGGTAGGGGGCCAGGCGCAGGGTCTTGATCAGGTAGGGGCTGGATAGGATGTAGTCGCGGGGCAGGCCATCCCAGATGCGCAACAGATCCTCGGTGCTCATCTCCTCGGGGGTGACCTGGATGCGGTCGCCTTCGCCCCAGTCGCTGTCCTGGCTGCCCATGTGGGAGATGTCCAGGTCGAAGGCGCTGCCGATCTGCTGCATGCCCCAGGCCAGCATGGTGCTCTCGTTGCCGGCGCTGGCGCTCCAGCCGATCAGCAGCAGGTGCAGGTTGACCGGCAGCTCGGGTTGCGGTGGCTTGCTGCTGTCGCTGGGCTTGAGATAGCGATTGCGGCCGAAGGGGTCGACGGAGATGCGGTGCAGATAGATGCCCAGCGAGTTGCTGCTGGGATCGTTCTTGAGGTCCTGGGTGCCCAGGATGCGCACGTCAGCATTGTCGACCACCGTGCTGACGGTGGCGTCGACACGGGTCTGAAGCTGATCCCTGAGGGCGCTGAGAGCGCCGCTGACGGCACGGTATGAAGCCACGATTCCTTCCTGGCTTTGGGCCTGGCCGGCCCATGAGGTTTTCCCTTCCCCCACCCTCAATGAGGGTGCTCTTTAGGATTAGCACAGGGTATGTAGGCCAGCAAGTGCCGGCCTTGCTGATATTGCTATCAGGCAAACGGCCCACCATCAGGTGAGGCAGGTCGCGCCGGCTATACAGCCTTTTTTATCTTGTTTGGCGGGACTGACGGGGAGGTGATGCCGATCACGTTATCCGATCGATGTGGCGACCGGCTTCAGGCCTCGCGTTGGCTCAGCATCTTGATCTGGAACAGCGTGCTGCGCTCTTCCTCTTCGAGCGCCGACTCGATGTAGCGGATGGTTTCGCGATAGCGGGGGATGATGTTGTAACGCAGCGCATTGACCCGCTTGCGGGCCTTGCGCTGCTCGTTGAGCAGCCGACTCAGGGCGATGCGTGCCTCGGACAGTTGCGCCAGCGCCAGCGCTGCCTCGGTGAGACCGTGGCGGGCCTCGTCCAGGCTGGCGTCGCTGCACAACAGGCTGGCCGGCTTGAGCGGCAGGCGCTGCACCTGTAAGGACGGGTAGGGCACACCCAGTGCGCGACGTGGCAGGATATTGACCGCCAGGCTGGCTTCCGCCCCCAGGGCCGACTGCTTGATCGCCGGGCTTCCCATGCGCATCTGCGTCATGGCCAGCCAGTGCCAGGCCGTGGCCACCGCCTGCTCGGCCAGGCCACGCAGTTCGCGATAGCTGGCAATGCGTTCGTACACCAGTCGGGTCAACAGTTCGCGCTTGCGTTCCAGCAGGTCGTGACCTTCCTCCAGGGCACCCAACTGATGCTTGAGCGCCAGCAGGTTGTTCTTGGTGGGGGCAACCTTGAGACGTCCGCTGCTCACTTGTCGTCCTCGACATGGTGATGGTACTTGGCCAGCTCCGCCTCGCTGACCCGGGTCAGTGCGTCGGCAGGGAAGCGTCCCAGCAACTCCCAGGCCAGATCGAGCGTCTCGATGATGCTGCGGTCCTCGTCCTCGCCCTGGTTGACGAAGCGGCGGTCGAATTCGTCGGCGAAGGACAGGTAGCGGCGGTCGCGGGCGGACAGTTCATCGGCGCCGATGATGGAGGCCAGGTTGCGGGTTTCCTGCGCGCGCGCATACAGCGCATAGATCTGCGCGGCGATGTGGGCATGATCCTCGCGGGTGTCGTCCTTGCCGATGCCGTCCTTCATCAGTCGCGACAGCGACGGCGAGATGTGCACCGGCGGGTAGATACCCTGGTTGTGCAGCTCCCGTGACAGCACGATCTGGCCCTCGGTGATGTAGCCGGTGAGGTCCGGGATGGGGTGGGTGATGTCGTCTGACGGCATGGATACCACCGGCACCATGGTGATGGAGCCATGGCGATCCTTGATCCGTCCGCAGCGTTCGTAGAGTTCCGCCAGGTCCGAATACAGGTAGCCGGGGTAGCCCTTGCGCGCCGGCACGTCGCCCTTGGCGGTGGCCACTTCGCGCAGCGCCTCGGCGTAATTGGTGATGTCGGTCATCACCACCAGCACATGCTGGTCCAGGTCGAAGGCCAGATACTCGGCGGCGGTCAGCGCGGCGCGCGGCAGGGCCAGCCGCTCCAGCGGCGGGTCGTCGGCCAGATTGATGAACATCACCACGTTGCTCAGCACCCCGCTGTCGGCCAGGTCCTCCTGGAAGAACTGGGCGTCGGCGTAGGACACACCCATGGCGGCGAACACCACGGCAAAGCCGGCGTCCTCGTCCACCAGTCGGGCCTGGCGCACGATCTGTGCGGCCAGTCGGTTGTGCGGCAGACCGGAGGCGGAAAAGATCGGCAGCTTCTGGCCACGCACCAGGGAGTCGAGGCCATCGATGGTGGAGATGCCGGTCTGGATGAACTCGCGCGGATAGCTGCGTGCCGCCGGATTGATGGGCGCGCCGGCGATGGGGCGGCGCAGGCTGGAGGCGATTGGCGGGCGCTCGTCACGGGGGTCGCCGATGCCGTTGAATACCCGGCCGAGGATCTCCGGTGACAGGCTGATCTCCAGGGGTTCGTCAAGAAAGCGTACCCAGGTGGTTTCCAGGTCCAGGTTGTCGGTGCCTTCGAACATCTGGATCAGCACGCTGTCCTCGGCGCTGCGAATCACCTGGCCGGTCCGTAAGCGACCGCTGCCGTCGCGCACCTCGACGCGGTCGCTGAACGCCACCGGGTCGGTGGCGCGTACCGTCAGCAGGCCGCCCTGGGCGGCGATCGCCGTGCGATGCTCCTTGCTGCTCATTGCTGCTCCCCGTGATCGGCGTAGGCCAGGCGCATATGCTCAAAGGTATCCTGCACTTCGTCGGCGAAGGCCTGGATGTCGTCCAGCTGATCGGAGCCGAAGGTCTCCTTGAGCCGCCGTGCACGGCCCAGCAGCGGCAGCTCGGCCAGTTCCTGCACCGGTGCGCCCAGCGCGATCAGCGCGGCACCGGCCTCATGAATGGTGATGGCCAGCTTGAGCAGCGCGAACTGCTTGGCGGGTGAGCAGAAACTGTCCAGCGCATCCAGTGCACTCTGCTGCAGCACGCCTTCCTTGATCAGGGTTGCGCTTTCCAGTTCCCAGCGCTGATGGTGGGACAGGGCCTCCGGCCCCACCAGGTTGACGATGCGTGACAGTTCGGCATCGCGTGCCAGCAGCGCCAGCGCCTTGCCGCGCAATGACGCCCAGTCGTGGTCGATGTTTTCTGCCCACCACTTGGCGGCATTAGGGACATGTTCGGAGAAGCTGCCCACCCAGTCGATGGCCGGGTAGTGGCGGGCATCGGCCAGTTCCTTGGACAGCGCCCAGAAGGTCTGCACGATCTCCTTGGTGTGACGGGTGACGGGCTCGGAGAAGTCACCGCCTGGTGGCGATACGGTGCCGATCAGCGTCACCGAGCCGGACGCACCCGCCAGGGTCTCCACCCGTCCGGCCCGCTCGTAGGCCGCCGCCAGTCTGGATGCCAGGTAGGCGGGATGCCCTTCCTCCACCGGCATTTGTCCGAGTCGCCCGGCCACTTCACGCATGGCCTCCGCCCAGCGACTGGTGGAGTCGGCGAGCATCACCACGTCATAGCCCTGGTCGCGGAAGTACTCGCCCAGCGTGATGCCCACGTAGACCGAAGCCTCCCGCGCGACCACCGGCATATTGGAGGTGTTGGCGACCAGCAGGGTGCGTTCCATCAGCTTGTGGCCGCTGTACGGGTCATCCAGCTGGGGGAAGGTCTCCAGCACGTCCACCAGCTCGTTGCCGCGTTCACCGCAGCCCACGTAGATGACGATGTCGGCGTTGGACCAGCGCGCCACCTGATGCTGCAACACGGTCTTTCCGGCACCGAAGGGGCCCGGTATGGCGACCTTGGCGCCCTTGATGATGGGGAAGAAGGTATCGAGGATGCGCTGGCCGGTGATCAGCGGCTCCACGGTACTGGCCCGGCGCCGGTAGGGGCGCGGTTGGCGCACCGGCCAGCGGTGATAGAGATACAACTTGTGGATGTGGCCACGGTCGTCACGCAGGCGGCCGATGGGCTGATCCAGCCGGTAGTCGCCGGGCGGCGCCAGTTCCAGCAGCTCACCACTGAGGTTCGGCGGCAGCAACACCCGGTGTTCGATGGTTTCGGTTTCCGGTACCCGCCCGAGTATCGCGCCGGCCTCGATGCGCGTGCCGTGCTCCAGCCCGTGCTCCGGGGTGAAGGACCATGCCCGCTCGCGGTCCAGCGGCGGCAGGTTCAGGCCGCGCGGGATGATGTCGCCGGCTTGTTCGAACAGCCGGGTGAGCGGGCGCTGTACCCCGTCGAAGATGCCCTTGAGCAGACCGGGGCCCAACTCCACCGACAGCGGCCAGCCGAGGGACAGCACCGGATCGCCGGGACGCAGCCCATCGGTGGATTCGTAGCACTGCACCAGGGCGCGGTCCTCGCGTAATGCGATCACCTCGCCCATCAGGCCGACATCGCCGATGCGCACCTGCTCGCCGTTGCGCACCCCCGGCAGGCTGATGCCGAGAATCGGGCCGTTAATCTCGACGATGTGGCCGCTGCCTCCGCTTTGCATGCTGCTGACTCCGCTGTTCACGACAGGATGGCTGTGTGCTGTTGTTCCGGGCTGGGCGGTAACAGGGTTTCCTGGATGACCCGATGCAGTTCCGCCGACAGCCGGTGCATACGACCCTCGAAGGTCTGATCCAGTCGCTCACAGTTGTCGGGGGTGCGTAACAGCACCCCGCCGCTGCAGTCCAACTGCGCCTCCCCCAGGGTCAATTGCTTGTCCGCGGCGACACTGCGGACGTCGTCCCAGGCTGCAGCCAGCAGCGCACGGTCGCTGGCATTGGCCTCCACCACCAGTGCCGATTGGTTGAACTGTGCGGCACTGTGGGCGATGAAATCGCGTAGCAGCGGCAGGTAGCGCGCCTCATCTTTGGCCAGTGTCTGCAATTCGCTCTGCAGGCGTTCCTGAACCGCACGCACCAGGCCCCAGCGCAGGCGATCGAGTTTGGCCTGCAAGGCCAGTTCCTGTGACAGCACCTGGCGGCGATAGCTGCGTTCCGCCATGGATTTGGCCAGCAGAATCTCGCGTTCCTCGCGCACGTGCAGGCAGTCCCTGGCTTCCTGCAGGATGTTGCGGCAACTGCGTTGGGCCTGCGCGCGATACTCCTCGGCCAGTTGTTCTGCCTGGCCGAGGATCGCCGCCTCCAGTTCGCCGATCTTGTCTGTCATCCGTTCAATCCTCCACGCGCTGCTCACCGAGCAGGGCCTGAACCTGGTCATCGATGTCGAGGTAAAAGCCCTGCGGATCTGCCAGGGTCGGAACCTCGATTACCACCACGTGACGACCTTCGGCAGCAATCCGCGGCAGCAACTGGCTGTCGGCGGCAGCCAGTTGCTGGTCGATCACCACGAAGGCGCCGCGTGGCTCGTGGCGCAGGCTGTTCAGCACCTCGTCCAGCTGCGCTACCGATGCGTCCGGCCAGGTTTCGAAACCGATCAGCGCAAAGCCTTGTGCGAGTGCCTGCTCGCCGAGGAACAACAACCGGGCGCTATGGTGATCCTGCATGGCGGTTCAGATGCGGCCGAGCAGCAGTATGCTGACCACCAGGCCATAGATGGCAATGCCTTCCGCCAGGCCGAGATAGATCAGCGTGCGGCCGAACATCTCGGGTTTTTCCGCCAGCGCGGCCAGCGAGGCCGAGCCGATGGGGCCGACGGCCAGGGCCGCACCGATGGTGGACAGGGCGGTGGGGATGCCCACGCCGATGATGGCCAGTCCCATGCCGATGCTGATCTCGCCGCCGCCGGCCGCGACACTGCCGGCCGGCTCGGCCAGTGCGTCCTGCAGGCCGAGCACCAGTATTGCCAGCTGAGCGCCGATGAACACCACCGCATTGCCGGCCAGGGTGTTGCGAAACCATTGTCCGGCCTTGGGGCTGTGCACCGGGCGGAATTCCAGCAGGATCCCGGTGAGGATCACTCCCAGGACGCCCAGGGTGAGTAGAACAATCAACCAGGTCATGCCGTGACTCCTTGTTGCGTGTAGCTCTTGTGGTTGCCGGCCGCGGCCGGCGTCAGGTTCAGTGGCAGCGGACGGAAGGCATGGCCGTCGCCCGCATAGAACCGGGTGAAACCCTCGTAGTATTCCAGCCGCAGCGCCTGGATGGTGACGATAGCGCCCTCCAGCACCAGGATGAATACATTGCCGAAGATGACCATCAGCCAGTGGCCGAGCGGTTCCAGCATCTCGGCCAGGGTGAACACCGCGATGGCCAGCGCGACATGGTTGAGGCTGAAGGCCGCGACGCGAAGAAAGGAGAGGGTGGCCGACAGGTTGCCGGTGATGGTCTCGAAGGTTTCCACCACCACCACCATCAGGCGTTCCGCCGGAGGTGATGCGCTGTTCGCCCACTTGTAGCCGGCCAGGGCCGCCAGCGAGCCAGCCACCATCAGCGACGGCCAAAGTCCGAAGCCGTCTCCCCGGTAGGCGTTCCAGCCGCCCCACAACAGGCCCAGATACAGACCGATGCTGACCAGCCCGTGACTGCCCAGCAGGGCGCTGCGCCAGTCACCCTCGGTCAGGCGGTTGTAAATGCTCATGACGGTCATCAGCAACAGAAAGCCGATGCCCCAACCCAGGGCTACCTGCAACAGCAGTGTCGGATCGCTGAGGGGTGACAGCCACAAGGGATGCAGCAGCTCCTCGAAGCCGAACACGCTGCCGTATACCGCACCAAAGGCCGCTGATGACAGCCCGGCACTGACGCCGAAGATGGTGAAGTGGCCGAGTCGACGGCGCAGCAGCAGTGCGGCCAGCAGGATGACCGCCCCATGGCCGACGTCGCCGAACATCATGCCGAACATCAGCACGAAGGTGGCGGCGAACACCGATGACGGATCAATCTCGCCGTAGCGAGGTACCCCGTACTGGGTGACCAACGAGGTAAACGGCGACAGCAGCCGGTTCGGCGACAACAGGGTGGGAACCCACGCCAGTTCGCTGGCGCGCGGCCGTCGCGCGTCGATGCGCACCGGGTGGGGGAGAGCGGCATCGATCTGCCCCTCGAGTTCGGCGAGCTGCCGTGTCGGCACCCAGCCGCTGACGACGGCCAGCTGGCTGGAACTGCGCGCCGCAGTGCCGAGCTGCACATAGGGTTCGGCCAGCGCCAGGGTGCGTCTGGCATCGGCCAGAAAATCGTAGTGTCGTGCCGCTTCACCGGCGATACGCTGTTCCAGGCTGCTGCGCTCGGCGGCGAGGCGGGCGCGACGCAGGGCAAGGGCCTTGGCGACCTTGTCCGGCTCATCCTGCAGTTCCTTGGGGATCGGCAGGTCGTGGAAGCCGGCGGACTCCAGGACGCGATCGACGCGGCCAATCCGGTCGCTACGGGCTCCCAGGACGACGACGTGGACCTGCTGTCCAGTGGTGAGAAACGGGTGCACCAGGAAGCCGGCCAGACCCAGTGCCTCATCCAGTTGCTTGTCGTTGCCCCGCGGCAGGCTGCCGATGCGCAGCACCAGGAAATGCTTGTCGCCCTGCAGCAGGCTCAAGTCCACATTGAGGTTGGCGAACTTGGCGAGGGTGGACTCCAGCTGATCCACCAGGTGTTCTTCCTCATCCAGCCGGCGTAACTGCTCCTGGCAGTTGGAACAGGCACTCCAGAGTTCGCCGAGCCGGTCGTTGAGGCTTGCCAGCTGCGCCTCGTCCGGCACCGGCGAGCCGTCATCCACGGCATCAAACGGTTGCGCACAGTGTGTGCCGATCTTCTCGATGCGTGAGCTGGCGGCGTGGTAGAGCTGGCGGTAATCCTGCCCCGGGATATGGGTCAGTTGATGCTCGTCACTGGAGCGATGGTCGGGATGGAAGGCCCCGCTGCGTGCCAGTTCCAGCGCCAGCTGTGGCAGATCGCTGCGCAGGGTCTCGATCAGCACATGGCTCATGGTGACGGGACGGAACATCAGGCCGCCTCCATCCCGGCGGCACGGGTAATCAGTGCAGTTGGCAGCCCGAGCCGCTTGCCTTGCAGAATGGCCCGCAGGCGGCGCAACTGGCCATCGCGAAGTATCAGGTAGCCGAGTGCGCGGCATGCCGTCGAGCCGCCATGTCGCAGGGCGGCGCTGGCGCGCTCGTACAGCAATGCCTCCAGCTTGATCTCCACGCTGAAGGTGTCGGTGGCGCCGCCCAGCCGCTCGGTCAGCGTCGCCGGCAGGGCCGTGAGCACCGCTTGCTGATCCTTCAGTTCCACCAACTGCAGCAGCCGTTCGTGCCCGAGCAGGGCGCCGCCACGCATCAGGCGATAGTAGGTTTCCGTGGGCGACATCTGATAGCCGAAGCGGTAGCGCAGCAGCCAGCCCAGGTTGAGCCGGTCCAGCTGGCTGCCGATCAATCGTGCGACCGGCTGGCGATCATCCTCCGGCAGCAACCGGGCATGCGCCAGCAGTCCCTGGAAGTAGCGGCGGTCGATGGCGGTCTCCGCTGCCAGACTGTCCTGGCGTTCTTCCAGTGCTCGACGCGCCTGGCGGGCGATGGGGCCATAGGGGCCGGCCTCGATCAGCCGCAGCAGTTCGGCCACGCCCTCGGTGCGCAATAGCTGCTCGCGCGGCAGGACCGCGAAATGCGGGGTCGGTTCCAGGTGGCGTTCAATCTGGCTGGCGGGCAGGCCGCGCAGCTTGCCGTGGATCAGTGCCTTGAGGTTGAACAGCTCGAAACGGCGTGCCCAGTAGGTGAAAAAGTCGCGGGCCGGACCTGTGAGCGGGCGCAGCACGATGTCGAGGTCGTCCAGCAGCTGCCGGGACAGCAGATTCTCCGCCGCCTTGTCGAGGAGTTGGCTGTTGCCAGCTGCGGCATCCAGTCCCAGTGCAGGAATGATGCCCTGCTCCAACGGTTGCTCGATGAGTGCACTGAACGCCGGCTCGGACAACAGCTCGGCGGCCATGATGCTCAGGCGGGTATCCAGATAACGGGCGCTGGGCAGGTTGCTCACGGTGTCAGCGTGCCGGGTCAGTGATCAATTCGAATGCGGCCTGCACCGCCGCCGCCTCGTGTTCTTCGGCCTGCTGGCGAATCTGGCTGTGCCGCTCGTCGTAGCGCTTGCGCAGTTCTCCGACAGTCCGTTCCGCCCGTAATGTGGCCTTGTCCAGGAAGGTGGCATGCAGTTCGGGAATGCGCGCCTGGAATTGCGCATCTTCGCGCCGCGTCTCGGCCAGGGCATCCTCAATGGCGCGATCTTTTTCATCGCTGGCCTGACGGGAGAGCTCTTCTGCGCGGCGTTCGGTCTCAAGGAGTCTTTGCAGTGCATCGTCCATGGTTGGTTCGACCTGTTAGCTCGTGGTGCCCGGCATGTGGATCTGGGAGGAGATCAGTATGGCAAGGTAAGGTGGCTTTTTCTTGTCATGGATCAGTGGTCGCGGATTTTCCCTCTGGAGCGGCCCGGCTTGCCTCGTGTTCGCGCGCCGAAAGCGAATAGCTTGTCGGCTCGTCGCGGCACGCCGCCGTGTATGGCGTACTGCAGAAGCGGGGACCCTGGGTGGGGTCGATGGTCATCGGGCCGGCGTGCCGTCGCAGCCCACACCGGCGTCGAGGATGCGGCCGATTTCAGCGGCGTTGAATGGTCGGGCGCCTTGCTGGCTGGACTCCCCCTGGCCGGCCTGTTCCAGGCTGTGCCAGGCATCGGCCGGCAGACCGTCTTCCCGGAGCGGCGCGGCTGGCTGAAAGCGCCACCCTGTCCCGGTCTGCTCCAGGCTGCCCGCACCGAGCCCCAGTGCCTGCGTGTCGCAGTGACATGACTGGCAGGAGCGCGCCGGCCCGGTGGTGTGGGGAGATTGCGGCGCAAACAGCCGTCTGAACAGGGTCTCGTCCAGTTCCGGATGATCGAGGGTCAGGATCATGCCGGGAATGAAGGGGCTGATCCTGTCGTCGGCAGTAACGCCGAGTGGCGGCAGGCCGCTCCGGGTCAGCCAGCGTCGTTCACGCCACGCCCCGGCAGTTGGCGCCTGCTCGAGGTAGTCATACTGCTGCGCGCTGGCGTCGAACGTCACATGGCAGCCGTAGCACAGCGGTGCCCACTGGGCATGACAGGCATCGCAACTGAGTCGCTGGTGCTGGGCGTTGTGTGGATGTTGCGCAAGGCTGAAGGGTGGAATCGCCAGCCTTTTGCCGTCGAGCCTGCGGATCAGGCTGGCGCCGGTTTCCGTCAGTTGAACATGGGGAAGGCTAGGCTTGGTCTGCGCCGGCTGCTTGGCGATCTTTTGCTGCTGCGGTGGCCGGTGACAATCGACACATTGGATGCCGGGTGCATCTTCAGCGACGGCATGGCCATCCGCATAGCCCATCAGTTCCGCCTGGCCATGACAGTCGATACAGGCCATCCCCGCCTTGTGGTGGGCATCAGACTCGCGTCGCTGCACCAGACGCCCGTCTGCAAGCCTGGCGTGAGCCTGGTCTGCGCCAGGGCCGGCCTGGTCTGTCTCCGCCAGCCCGGCGTAGTTCAGGGCAATCCGTCCGGATCGGGCATGACAGCCGAAGCAGCGTGCGTCGGATATCCGGCTGGTCAGGCGGACGTGGCCGGACTGCGGGAATGCGTCCAGATGGCAGGCCAGGCAGCCACCACCCTGTGGAAGGGTGGTGAGGGTATGGGCCTCACGGTCGCGTCCCAGGTGACAGGCGGCGCACAGCTTGCGCAGCAGGCTGTCGGCCTTGCCGTGTCCGAGCTGTGAGATGGGGGCGTCATCGTCGGCATCACCCAGTACGCGGCGGGTGGTTGCCACCATGCCGCGTGCGGTGGTCATTTTGTGTCCGTGGACAGCGCTGACCTGTCCTGGATGGCACTGGCCACAGGTGTGGTCGGCATTGGACAGATTGCCGGGAAAGGCGATCAGTCCTCGATGTGCCTGTTGCGCGGTGTCTGCCTGCGGGTCGCCGGCATGACAACGGCTGCAGGCGAGTGCGTGAAAGAGCTGTTGCCCGTGGTCTTTGTCGGTGTGGCATTGAGTGCAGCCGCTGTCTGCTGCTGCCGTCGCCGCCAGGCATGCCATGAGGAAGAGCAGCAGCCAGCCCGGGACAGGGGATATGTGCGCTTGAGGGTGACGGTAAAAAAAACGGCCGATGCTGAACAACCGCAGGCCAGGCCGGCAGTGCATTCGATCTAGCACCCGGCGTCTAGCAGGACCCCCGCTTTTGAAGCCGGGGGCTTGGCTGCCGGCTGATCGACCGGTGACAGTGGCGGCAGGTAGCCGGCCTTGTTGGCTGGGTCCGGTTCGGGTAGCGGACAGGGCATGTCGCATTTCTTCAGGGCGCGGGCAATGGCCTCGCGGCGGGCGGCATCTAGACGCTCGCGGTTGCCGGCGGCGGCAGTGGCGGGCTGGGGATTCAGCGTGTGCAGGGCCCAGTGCTCGAAACCGCCCAGCAGTGCATAGGCATCCAGGCCGGCCAGCCTGAGCATCACGGCAGCCTGTGCGGCGCGGGTGTCGGCAGTCGAATACAGCACGATGACCTTCTGCCGCGGCAGCGCCTCGATCTGCGCCGTGTCGAACAGCTTGTGCATGGGGATGTTGCTTGCACCCGCGATATGGGCTGCCTGGAACAGCGCCTCCTCACGTACATCGATCAGCACGAAATCCCGTCTTTCCTCGATGATCCACTGGGCCAGTTGTTCGCTGCTGACCAGATCCTGATCCTTGCTGATGGCAGCCGCAAGGCTGCCGAGCCGTGTCCCGTCCAGGCCGATGGTGCTGTCGGCCTGGATCGGGGCCGCGAACAACAACAGGGATGTCATGAGCAGGGCGATAGCCGAGCGGGAGGACTCAACAGGTCGCTGACCGGTCTTAATGGGTGCGCAGTTCATCGAGCAGTTCCGGGTTGTATTGCTGTTCATAATGGGTCCAGCCGGTTTGTTGGCCGACGGTTACCGTGATGTCGCGCAGCAGGTAGCCGCCGACGAGCACCAGCAGTGCGGGAACAATCAGTAGCAGGCGTGACGGTATCCGGGTGGCGAGCAGCGCCAGTACCAGCGGGGCCAGCAGCCCCAGCAGGATGTCACCCAACCAGAATTTCAGTGTGAATGGGCCGCCGGTGATCTGCGCCAGCGCCTGTTGCTGTACGGCATTGCCGCTGGCCAGATTGATCAGCAGCAGGGCGATGAGCAGCGTCTCCAGCACGATCAGGCCGATGAGGATGCGGATGAACAAACGCCCTTCGTCGGTCCTGCTGGCGCCGATGACCGCCAGCGCGGCGGCGCTGGCCAGGCCTGATACCAGGAACAATGGCCCGAGTACGCTGGTGTTCCAGAACGGCCGCGCGTTGAAGGCGGACAGCAGGACGCCGGTGTAGATGCCCAGGAACACGGCAAGTACGACGCACGCCCAGGCGATGGGGCGGCGCCAGCGCTCGGACAGGTCGAGCAGGGTTTTGCCGAGCGGGATGCGTTCGGCAAGGCCGGCCAGTGCCGGATAGCCCTCACGCAGATAGGTCAGGATCAGCAGCACGCTGGCGGGGTAGACGAAAATCAGTACCCAGGAGCCCCAGGACATCGGCGAGGTGGGCTGGAAGCTGGTGTAGAAACGCCATACCCAGAGCTTGTGTTCAAGATCCAGGAATAGCATCAGCATGCCGAGCGACAGCACGATCGGCGCCAGCAGCGGTAGTCGGCGGGTGGCGACCCAGGCCTGTTGCTGACGGCCCAGCAGGATCATCAGGGCGGCGAAGAACAGGATCCCGGCGGTCATGCCGCCCACGAACAGATAGACGGGAATCTCCCAGGTCCAGATCGCCAGGAACGGGTCGACCTTGGGGTTGGCCCTGGCGGTGATGAGGATTTCTTCGATCATGCGTCGGTCACCGTGTGCCGCTCAGAGCAGGTAGTACACATTGGGCTGATTGCCCGTTTCCGGCAGCAGCGTCTTGTGGTCGCGAGTCTTCAGCAAGCGGCTGACCTCGCTGCGCGGGTCATTGAGCAGGCCGAAGTGCATGCAGTGGGTCGGGCAGGTGGAGACGCAGGCAGGATCCAGCCCTTCGGCCAGGCGATGGTTGCAGAAGGTGCATTTGTCGATATAGCCCTCTGGCCGCATGATCAGCCGGGCATCGTAAGGGCAGGCGGCGATGCAGGCCTTGCAGCCGGTGCACTTGTCCGGGTCGACGATGGTGATGTTGCTGCCGTTCCAGTACTGGCTGGCGCCGGTCGGGCAGGCGGACACGCAGGTGGCATGCGAGCAGTGGTTGCAGCGCTCGGAGCGGTACTCCGAGGTCAGGTTGGGATAGGTGCCGCGGGTGGCTTCCACCACCCAGTCGCGGCTCAGCCCGGCCGGCACATTGTTTTCGGTCTTGCAGGCGACCACGCAATCCCCACAGCCGATGCAGGTGAGGGTGTCGATGACCATGACGTAGTGAAGCATGTTAGACACCCTCGGTCAGGATGGTGACGACGTTCGTGCGCATGCCGGTCCCGCCCATGATGGGATCGATGGCCGGGCGCGTCATGAGTGCGGCGTCGTCGGCGCCTTTGCCGTGGGCGAGGCGCAGACCCTTGGCGGTATGGCCGAAGCCATGGGGCAGATAAACCGAATCCGGCCGGATCCGTTCCGTGACCCGTACCCGCACCCGGTTGCTGACGATGCCGTCCGGATTCTTCAGTCGCACGTAGTCGCCGCTGCGCAGCTTGAGTTCAGTGGCGATCAGCGGGTTGATCCACACCACGTTTTCCGGTGCCAGTTCATACAGCAGCGGGTTGTTCTGGGTGCGGCCGAAGGTATGGGCGGCGACCCGGCCGTAGTTCAGTCGGTAAAAGCCGGCCGGCACCGAAGTCGGTCGTGTGTACGTCGGCAAGGGGTCGAAGCCGTTGTCCTTCAGTGTCGATGAGTAGAGTTCGATCTTGCCGCTCGGCGTCGGGAAATTACGCGGTTCGTCATCCGCAAAATAGCGGGCTGTCTTGCGTGGGAACGCCTTGTGGCCGAGCTCCTGCATCTCCTGCAGCGAACTGCCGACCTGCTTCAGCTGCCAGTCCAGTACTTCGCTGTAGTCGTTCCAGGGGAAATACGTGTCCAGCCCGAGGCGCTCGCCAAGCTGTTTGGCGATCCACCAGCCCGGTTTGCTGTCGCCGCGCGGTGTGATGGCCGGCATGGTCAGGGCAAGGGAGGGCTGCCGCTCGGGTGAATCGCGCAGCGGGTCGTAACGCTCCAGATAGCTGCATTCGGGGAGGATGACATCGGCGTAGCCGGTGATCTCGGCCGGTTGCACGTCAATGACGACCACCAGTTCCTGCTGGTCGACCGCCTCTTTGAGCTGTTCGCGTATGCCGGGCATGGTCGTCGGCAGGTTGGTGCCGTAGACGAACCAGCCCTTGTAATGGGCATCGTCGCCGCGCGAGGCGTCGAGCAGGGTGTTGGTGACCGCGTGCTGGGCCAGTGGGTACTTGGCGTGGGTGAAGTCCCGCCAGGAAGACTTGGCCTGGGGGTAGGGCGGAGTCGGGTACTGCGGCAGGCCGACCCGCTCGGGTATGTAAAAGCCGCCCTCGCGACCCCAGCTGCCGAGCAGCGCGTTGAGTATGGCGATGGCGCGGCTGCGCTGGGTATCGTCGCCATACCAGGTGACGTGCCGGCCGGGGTGCACCAGGCTGGCCGGCGCCGCCTTGCCCATCTCGCGGGCGGTTGCGCGGATGGTATCGGGGTCGATGCCGGTTTCGGTGTAGGCCCATTCCGGCGTGTAGGGGCGGATGTATTGCTGCAGCTCGGCGAAGCCGCGGGTATTGGCCGCGACATAGTCCCGGTCATACAGCTGTTCGCCAATCAGCACATGCATCCACGCCAGCAGCAGGGCGATGTCGGTGCCCGGTTTGATCGGCAGCCAGTAGCGCGATTTGCTGGCGGCAACCGAGAACCGGGGGTCCACCGTGATGATGCTCGCACCCTTCTCGATGGCCCGGGTGAAGGTCTGCACCTGGCCGTTGTGCAGGTTCTCACCGATATGCGAACCGATCAGCACGATGCAACGGGCATTGGCCATGTCGGTGCGATCCGGCGAGCCCACGCCCTCGCCGAAGGTCAGCTGGAAGCCCATGTCCCTGGGGCCGCGGCACTGGGCATAGGAAGGGTGCGAGTCGCTGTCGGCGCCGAAGGCCCGCAGCAGGTGCCGGAAATGGCTTGCGCCGTCGCCGTGGCTGAACATGGCGATACGATCGGCGCCGTGGTTGTCCCTGATACGGTTCAGCCGCTCGACGATGAAGTCCAGGGCCTGGTCCCACGAGACAGGCTTGAAGGTTTGCCGGCCATTTTCCTCAACCCGCAGCAGCGGGCTGGTCAGGCGGTCGGGGTCTGTATAGGCGCCTATGCCGCCGGTGCCGCGGGTGCATAGCCGCCCCTGGCAATGCAGATCGGCGTCATTGCCCGTGATCTTCCATAGGGTGTTGTCGGTCTGCTGGACAAAGCCGGCGCATTTCCAGAAGCACATATTGCAGACGGTGGGCGTCTTGGTCGCATTGGCGTTGCCCGACGCATGCGCGGCGCCAGGTGCAAGTGTGTCCAGCAGCGATAGCGGTGCCACGGCACCCAGGCTGGTGGTCAACGACAGTTTGATAAAGTCTCGGCGCTTCATTGGACGCTCTTGCTTGTGAATGAGATGTTCACTAAAACCACGGGACTAAGAAATGTCGTCTGGAACGCGTAGCTTTCCATTCTCGTCTCGTAGTGGTGGCTCGTTCAGCACGCCTTCGCTTGAGTGTAGGCAAGCATCCTAGGTCATGGCCTGCCATACCTTGATACTGGTCAATGAATGTTCCTGCACCGGCTGCCTATACTCAGCCCTGGAAGGTGTTATCAGAGGAGTTTCGGCTGCAATGATGTTTCCGTGATGGGGGCATCAGGGGGCAGGGCTTCAAGTCCTTGCAGGCGGATCAAGTTATTGAAGTCACGGCAATCCTTGTTTACGAACAAAATCAGGACCGGAGGAGTGAGCGATGAAACAGACTAAATACGTTGCTGTGTTGTTGGTGGCCCTGTTTGTATTGCCGATGTCGGTATTCGCTGCGGATTACCCGCAAGTCGTCAAGGACATGGTGGGTGCGGCCAAGAAGGCCGTGCCTGCGGTCACATTCGATGAGTTCAAGGCGGGGATGGAAGACCCCAGCATCTGGATCGTCGATGTGCGTGAACCTGCGGAGTATGAAGCTGGGCATATCAAGGGCGCGATCAACATCCCGCGCGGTCTTATTGAATTCAAAATCTGGTCAAAGGTGGGTTACCCCGATAAAACCAATATGGACCAGAAGATGTACTTGTACTGCAAGAGCGGCGGCCGTTGCGCCCTGGCTGCAAAATCGTTACGCGACCTCGGCTTCACTCAGGTTTATCGTACTGATATCGAGTTGAAGAAATGGCTTGAGATGGGGAACGAACTGGTCAAGTAAATCTGGCTGTACACAATTGCTCAACTAGTGCTTGCAGGAAGAAAAAGGCCCCGTTTCGGGGCCTTTTTCTCTGCAGGGCTGCTGCTTAGGGTCATCGCGGGGTCGTTAGCAAGACCGGCTTTCAGAACATGGAAACCCATACTTTTTTCCTGCAACTGCTGATCATCCTGCTATCTGCCCGTGTGCTGGCTGAGCTGGCGGTAAGTCTGGCCATGCCTGCGGTGATCGGGGAACTGGTCGCTGGCGTGCTCCTCGGTCCCAGTCTGTTCAATGTCGTTGAACCGACCGACATGCTCAGGCTGATGGCGGAAATCGGCATTATCCTGTTGCTGTTCTCCGTAGGGCTGGAGACGGATGTCAGGCGCCTGATCGGCACGGGGCGGCAGTCGATGGTGGTGGCGCTGCTGGGGTTCTTTGCGCCGTTCCTGCTTGGTTTTTCTGTCAGTTATCAGTTCTTCGGGTTGCCCCTGCTGGTGTCGCTGTTTATCGGCGGGACCCTGACAGCAACCAGTATCGGTATCACCGTCCGGGTGCTGTCGGATATCGGTCGGCAGCAACAGAAAGAAGGGCAGATCGTGCTTGGGGCGGCAGTGCTCGACGACGTCCTGGGTGTGGTGCTGCTGGCTCTGTTGTACGAGTTTTCCATTGGCGGTGGGGTCAGCATGGCAAACGCCAGCAGAGTGCTGTTGTTCGTGCTGCTGTTTTTCCTGCTGGCGCCGGTGGCCGCGCGGTTGATCGCGATTATCATCAAGAACCGTCAGGACAAGCCGCATATCCCCGGCCTGATACCGACGAGCATCGTGTCATTGGTGCTGTTCTTTGCCTGGCTGGCCCACGCAGTGGGTGCGCCGGAACTGCTGGGTGGCTTCGCCGCCGGCCTGGCCCTGTCGCGGCGCTTCTTTCTGCCTTTCGGCCTGGCGTTGCATAACGATCCTGCCTTTGCCCAGCGCATCAATGATCGCATGCAGCCCATCGTGCAGTTGTTCACGCCGATATTTTTCGTCATGGTCGGGTTGTCGATCAATCTGCGGGAAATCGACTGGAGTTCCGGTTTCGTCTGGTCGTTTTCCGCCCTGCTGTTCGTCGTCGCCCTGGCGGGCAAGTTTGTGGGCGCGGTCCTGATCGACCAGAGCTGGCCGAGCAGAATCATCATCGGCCTGTCGATGGTGCCGCGCGGGGAAGTCGGGCTGGTGTTCGCCGAGCTAGGCCATATCAGTGGCATTTTTAATAACGAGGTGCATGCAGTGATGGTGATCGTGATTGCGCTCACTACCCTGATGTCACCGTTTACCATCAAGGGCTTTTATTCCCGCTATGGGCAGCACTTTGAGCCGCACCCAGACAAGTAACGTGGCAATCGGGTTATTGGCTGATGCGAACATATCGGCACGGCACACCAGGGATAGTGTTTTACCTGAGAGCGTGAGGGGTCACTGATGTCAGCGCATCTGGTCACGGAGGTTCTGGCCTGTCGCTGTGAGCAGTTGTTTGACCTGGCCGCGGATATCGAGCGGTATCCGGACTATCTACCCGGCTGGCAGTCGGCCAGGATTGTCGAAAGGGTCGGCAACCGGCTGCGTGTTGAACAACAGCTTGGTCTGCCGTTATTCGGACATAGCTTTGTTTCCACGGCGCTGCTGGAAGGCCCTGACCGGGTGACTATCCAGTCGAACGATGGGCCGTTCAGCAAGCTGCATATCGAGTGGCACTTCGAACAGCTCGCACAGGGGCGGTGCCGTGTCACCCTGAGACTGGAATACCAGCTGACAAGTCTTGCCCTGAAAGTGTTGGCTGACCAGTTGTTCCAGGTGGTCGCGGCTGATGTGATTGAGCGGTTCAAGGCGCGCGCCCAAACACTCTATGGTTGCCGGGCCATCATGGAGTGATCGCCACCACGGCGATGAACCAGACGTCAGTGGCTGTCGCTTGCAAGTGATTGATGGACGCAGTCGCCCGATTCAATCGCCGTGGCGGCCCGGGCGAGCAGGGTGAATACCAGCGCCCCGATCGCCCAGCAACCCACGGTGATCATGACTTCGGGGAAGGTCGGGGTGAATTCAAAGATCTCACCGGTGGGTGTTGGAATGAAGCCCGGGATCACGAAGCCCATGCCCTTTTCTATCCAGATGCCTACCGTGCTCAGTCCACAGGCCACCACCAGCATGGCTTGGTTGTGGCGCAGTTTCTCGATTGACAGCATCAGCACGGCGATACTGTTCAGGACCAGTGCCGTCCAGATCCAGGGCGTGAGGCCGTAGAAGCCATGCAGACCCAGGTACAGGTAGCGAATGGATGCCGCGTGGTCTGTTTCATTGTAGAGATCGGTAAACAACTCGACGCCGACAAAGAACAGATTGGTATACAGGGCGAACATCAGGATGATCCCGAGCATGTTGATCACCGCCTGGCCGATCTGGAATTTCCAGTAACGCCTGATCAACAGCAATGACACGATGATCAGTGCCGGTCCGGAAACAAAGGCCGACGCAAGAAAGCGCGGCCCGAGTAATGCCGTATGCCAGAACGGTCGTCCGCTGTTGGCGGAGAACAGGAAGGCCGTGACCGTGTGGATGGAGATGGCCCAGAAAATCGTGATCACCACGAACGGCAGATAGGCCGTCAGCCTCGGCTGCAGGCCTCGGTAGTGCTTATAGAGAATGTAGAAGGGGATCAGGAGGTTCAGAAAAAGATAGCCGTACAGCACCACCACGTCCCAGGCCAGCATCGACAGCGGGAAGTTGAACCTGCCGATGAACGGGATGATGTGCCAGAAACGGTCCGGCCGGGCCAGGTCGACCACCACCAGCAGGATGGCGGTGATCACGGCGGCCACGGCCATGGCCTTGCCGATCAGCACCACGCGCTTCACGTCTTCCCGGTGGAACAGGTAGGCGGGTATCACCAGCAGCACGGACGCGGCGGCGATACCGACCATGAAGGTGAAGTTGGCGATGTAGAAACCCCAGGAGACCTGGTCACTCATGCCGGTGATCACCAGTCCCTGTTGCAACTGGATGATGTAGTACCAGCAACCGATCGCTATCAGTGCGAACAGCAATGCAAGCCAGGTCCAGTAACCCTTGCCACCCTGGAACATGGCCCGAAGACCGTCGCGGAAAAAGTGCAGTAGTGTCATGCGCTGTTCCTAGTCCGTGTAGTACCAGAATTTGGGTTCGGTACCGAGATCCTCTTTGAGGCGAAACACGGTCTTGTTGGCCAGGATGTAGCGGATCTCGCTGTCCGGGTCGAGCAGGTTGCCGAATACCCGGGCACCGGTGGGGCAGGCCTCCAGACAGGCGGGCTGCTGACCCTTGCGGGTGCGCTGGATGCAGAAGTGACACTTTTCAACCACACCCTTCATGCGCGGGCGGTTGCCCAGGTAATGGGTGTCCGGGTTGAGCTCCTCGCTCGGCACCAGCGGTTCGGACCAGTTGAAGTGACGGGCCGAGTAGGGGCAGGCCGTCATGCAGTAACGGCAACCGATGCACCAGTTGTAATCAACCACCACGATGCCGTCGGGTTCCATCCAGGTGGCATCGATAGGGCAGGCCTTCACGCAGGGCGGGTCATCGCACTGCATGCACTGCATGGGCAGGTATTCCTTGCCCTCCTGGGGAACCAGGTCGTGGTCGTAGTAGTGGTTTGCGTGGTCGAGGTTGCGATCCCCCTTGTCCAGTTCCACGACGCGGATGTACTCCATCTGGCTGCCACGTCCCAGGTTGTTTTCCTTGACGCAGGCCGATACGCAATCCCGGTAACCCTTGCACCTGGAAATGTTGAGGGCGTAGCCGAATACCACGCCCTCGATAGGCGGGGTGTTCTCGGCGGTGATGTCACGACCGAATTTGCGTTTGGCCTTGCGCTCAATCCGCTCCAGCGCATTGGTTATTTCTTCCGGCGTCATGCGCTGGTATTGATCCTGAAAGAAATCACCCATCGCATCACCGAGCGACGAGCCCCCCCAGGCGGGTTTCAGTGCGGCAGTACTACCGGCCGCGGCGGTGACTGTGCTGATGCCTTTCAGGAAGCTTCGCCGCGAATGGCTGACCTGGTTCGGATCGCTCGGTTTGGATTTTTTATCGCGAGACATCGGCGTCCTCACTTTCAGCGGGCTGGTGGCGTTCCCAGGTGGGTCCATTGCGATGGTGCATGCGGTGCTGGTGCTGGTGTTCAAGGTCGATGCGCACGCCGGGTGGCGGTTCGGGGCGGCGTGGTCGCTGGTCCGGACCTGTGTGCGGGTTATGACATGCCGTGCAGTTGAGGATTTCGCGACGCCCCTGCCAGCCGGTCATGCGCTTGCCATGTGCGCCGAATTGCCAGTCCCGGTAGACGCTGGCGTGACATTGGCTGCAGATGACATGGCTTTCGTCGTAGCCGACCCGCTGGCCTGACAGGGTCCGCAGGGAGCGCTTGCTGTCCAGGGTATGGCAGGTGGTGCACCAGATGTCGGCCGGGCCATGCTGCACTTCCGGGAAATGCGGGGCATCTTCGAGCACGCGCCTTTTTGGATTCGGCGCCATGTCTTCGTGGCAGCCCTCGCAGGGAGACGATTCAAAGGCACTCGTACGCGGTACCACCTGAAAGACGGGCGCAGGATCATTTCGGGAAGCTGCAGCGCTTGTGTTGGCCATGCCTGACAATATGCAGACCAGTAGCAGCGTGCCAATGCCGTTTGGGCAGTTCATCTGCTGACTCCCGCACTGATGGATTTTGTGTGGCTGGCGTTGGTGTTTTTTTTCGGCAGGGGTAACTGCTCCCATTCCATGCGCGTCTGGTGGCGCATATGGGCGCGGAAATTGTTAACGCCCATGAAGAACTCGCGCATCATCAGCACCCAGTAATACATGCCTTCCAGGGTAAGGTCGTAAGTCTGGTCGCTCTCCGTTATTCCCCCCAGCGCCTTGAACAGCAGGAGCTCTTTCCGCAGCAGTCGTTGCGGTGCTTTGCCATATTTTTCCCGCATGGCCGCTTTGTTCATATGCAGGCCGAACAACTGCATCAGAAAATCGTACTGTGCCTGTTCCTTGATCGACAGGTCGCGGCTGGCGGTGATGGCAGTATGCCCGGCCGCTACCAGGTCGAGATAGCGGTTGATCGAGAAGGTGCTCGAATAGGTCGTGCCGTTGAGATAACTGAATGATCCGCTGCCGATGCCAAGATATTCATCGTGATCGACAATGTACTCGTCGATGGCCGCCGGCTTGCGCGAGAAGCACCAGGCAGAGCCCGGCTGGTAGTCAGGCATCAGGGTGTCGCGGATAGTTTCATACATGGCCCGCTCGTTGCGGAAGTCCACCAGGCCCATATGCTTGGACATCGACCGTTCAGTCGTCGTGGACGGCATCAGCGGGTAATACGAGATCTGGTCGATTTCGTTTGCCTTCAGCAGTTCAATGTCCCGCAGCAGGGACTCGGTCGACTGATGCGGGATGTTGAAGATCATGTCTACGTTGAAGGTGTCGAACTGTCCCTGGGCGGCCTGCAGGCGATCGACAATCTCCGTCGAGCTGCCGTACGAATCTAAACGCCCCATCTCTTGCAGCAGTTTGTCTTCCAGGCTTTGTACGCCGACGGACAGACGGGTAACGCCGGCATCCAGCAACAGGTCGAGCACGGGTTGACGTAAATGGTTGGGGTTGGTTTCGACGGAAATCCCGGACACGTCGTTCAGCTTGCGCACCAGGTTTAGGGTTTTGGCGAGTTCTTCCGGCAGCACGGTGGGCGTGCCGCCGCCGACGTAGACATCGGAAAACGCGAAGCCGGACTGGTGATAGCGTTCGATTTCCTGGCGCAAGGCCGCGAAATAACGCAGTGCCTTTGGTTGATCCATCTTGACGCGATGGAACGAGCAGAACGGGCACAGGGATTCGCAGAAGGGGACATGGATATACAACAGGTAGCGGCGGCCGGGTTGTGGCTCCGGCCGCGTGCCAATGGCGGTCTCCAACTGCATGTGACTGCCGTGAAAGCGTCTCAGGTAGGTGGATAACAGGTTGTCGACGAATATCACGGTGGTCCTGGTGGCGGAAAGTGGTTGATTGCCTGAACGGTTGAGCTCAATCGGCGAGGTGCTCGGCAACCAGTTCAACCAGGCTGTTTGCCTTTCTGTCCCAGTCGAAGTGCTTGCCGCTATCTTCAAAGGTTTGTCGACAGGTCGAACAGCTGGTGTAGAGCTTGTCCGCGCCGCTCTGTTCCACCTGCTCGATCTTGACCTGGAAGGCCTTGTGACGCAGTTCGTCTGCGCGATGGATGCTGGCTACGCCGCCCCCGCCGCCGCAGCACCAGTTCATGTCGCCACCGCCAGGCAGTTCGTGCAGGTCGACGCCGAGTGCCTTGAGTACCTTGCGCGGCGCAGCGGTCGCTCCACCCACGCGGGATACCGCGCAGGGGTCGTGGAAGGTGATGGATCCTGCCGCGCGGGTGGTGCGCAATCGGCCGCTTTCCACCCCTTCGGCCAGCAGTTCGGTGATATGCACGATGCGGAAGGGCAACGCCTTGCCATAGGCATTGGCCGCATGCCAGCGCAGTTCGCTATAGGCGTGGCCGCATTCCGGCACTACGATCAGCTTGGCCTGGCAGTCGGTTGCTGCCTGGATGAGCTTCATGTTCATCGCCGCCTGCCAGTCCGCATCACCCGACAAGGCGCCGAGACTGGTCGCTTCGTAGCCGCTGCTGCGGTAGGTCCAGGAATAACCCATGTGGTTGAGGACCTTGGCCAGGTCGACCAGGGTCTTGGGGTATTTCAGTACCTCGACGGCCGAGATGGTCAGCAGCACATCCGCCTGTTCGAGATCGACGGGTATCTTGATGTCGTATTCCTGCTCCAGCTGTTCAATACAGGCTGCGAAAACCTCCGGGCTCAGGTCCGGCGTGGTGCCTTGCAGAGCCATCAACTCATCAGGGACCAGGCCGGCGCGGTACATGCCGCGACGGGCCACGCCGATCAGTGACGAGATATCGATCCCCATCGGGCAGACCATGCTGCAGCGGCCGCACAGGTTGCAGGCGTCGTAGAGCAGGTGCTGCCAGGACTCCAGTTCATCGATGGTGACGCGGCGCTTGAGCCCCAGGGCCTTGTAGATAAACCAGAAGGGGCCGATTTCCCGTTTGTAGGCCTGCTTGAACGGCTCCAGCTTCCATATCGGCGTGTATTTGGGATCGCCGGTGGTCGTATAAAACTGACACACCTCCGCGCACAGCCCGCAGTGGATGCAGGATTCCATGTAGGTGGCAGTGGCAAAGCTGGTTTCTTTGACAAAGCTGTTCAGCGCCTCTTCCACGCGAGCCCTGTCCGACAGGTCGCCCTGTTTATCCACCGTTTCCCAGGTTGTCCCAGCCATCTGATTGCTGCGATCAGTCATTGGTCGAGTGCCCCTTTGCGGGTGAAGGCGGCGCCCGTGGTCCCGCGGCAGGTCCAGATGAAGAAGGCATGCATCAATTTGCTGAAGGGGAACCAGATCATCAGCAACTCGACGCTGAGTATGTGCACCGCCAGCAGGGTCTCGTAGGCGACCGGGATGTGGGATCTGATCAGCAGACCCGTGAGCAGGGGGGCGATGGTCAGTACCCAGCTGGCGTAATCGTCAAAATTCGACAGCATGCGCAACACCGGATGGGTCAGTCGGCGTATCAACACCCCCAACAGGGCAACGCAGCTCAGCAGGGTGACGAAGTGAATGACCCGTTCCGGCAGGGCGGGCCAGCTGACGCCGGCAATCGACTCGACGAACTTGATATGGGGCAGGGCCAGCAGCAGCGCAATGAAGAAGCCGATGTGGAAGGAATAGCCCAGCGCCTCGCTCAACCAGGTCCGCGGCAGGAACTCCCTGTGTGGCCAGGAGCGCATGACCATCAGGCGCAGCGCGCCACGCAGGGTCGCCCTGCTGCGTGGCGCGGACAGGTCCCGGGGCCGATTCAGCAGCAGCGCGCCGATGAGTCGCCAGCCGATACCAAACAGCAGAATCGCGATCGACCACTGCAGCGCCGGCCCGAGGGCGAATTCCAGGAGACTCATCCACATAGCCTTAAACTGACCCGATGTCATAGACATATAGCATGGCTGCGTGGAGATCTTTATTGATGATGATCAGGTGAGGCGAACATCTGCTGCGCAGGAGGCTTGCCAGCGGTTATGCTTCGGCTACGTGCTGACCAGGGAATTCCAGCTATGTGTCTTGCCATACCCATGCAGATCGTTACGGTTGACGGTTTCACGGCCCGTTGTGAGGCCAAGGGCATCGAGCGCGACGTCAGTCTGTTCATGCTGCAGGACGAACCGCTGGTCAGCGGCGACTACGTGATGGTGCACGTCGGCTATGCCATCCAGAAGGTCAGCGAGCAGGACGCCCGCTCATCCTGGGAGCTGTTCGACCAGATACTGACGGAAACCGAGCACCATGCATGAACTGTCGGTCTGCCAGGGCATGTTGTCGCAGATGCAGGCCATCGCCACCGAACACGGTGCCCGCGCCATCACCGGTGTGACGGTGCGGATAGGCCCGCTGTCGGGTGTCGAGCCGGAGCTGCTGGCCCAGGCCTTCAGCATCGCCAGCGCCGGCGGTATCGCCGATGGCGCCCGGCTGCAGCTGGACAGCCTGCCGATCCGGGTGCAGTGTGAAACCTGTGGTGCCGAGACCGAGGCGGCCGCCAACCGCCTGTTGTGCGGGGCCTGCGGGGATTGGCACACCCGGCTGATCAGCGGCGACGAACTGCTGCTGGCCAGTGTTGAGCTGGAAACCGGCAAACCTTCATGAACACCACCGCGGTCTGATCCGAGGAGCCTTCCCATGTGTGATACCTGCGGCTGCAACATCACCCCCGGCAACGAACACCTGGTCACGGGCGACGGCAGGCTGGCGCGCACCGCGGATGGCAAGGCGGCGGTCACGGTGCTCACCAGTCTGCTCGCCGAGAACGACCACCAGGCCGGCCACAACCGCGAGCATTTCGACAGCCACGGCGTGCTGGCGGTCAACCTGATGTCCTCGCCGGGCTCGGGCAAGACCGCGCTGCTGGAGGCCACCATCGAGGCGCTGGGCGGCGAGCTGAACATCGCCGTCATCGAGGGCGACCTGGAGACCGAGAACGACGCCCAGCGCATCCGCGCCAAGGGCGTGCCGGCGGTGCAGATCGCCACCGGCACCGCCTGCCACCTGGACGCGCACATGGTGCACAAGGCGCTGCATCGCCTGGACCTGGACGGCCTGGACATCGTGTTCATCGAGAACGTCGGCAACCTGGTGTGCCCGGCCAGCTTCGACCTGGGCCATCACCGCAACATCACCCTGTTGTCCGCTACCGAGGGCGACGACAAACCGGCCAAGTACCCGGTGATGTTCCGTGCCGCCGACCTGATGCTGATCACCAAGTGCGACCTGCTCAAGGTGCTGGACGACTTCGACCCGCGCCGGGCCGAACACCACCTGCGCCAGCTGGCCAACGCCGCACCGGTGCTGGACCTGTCGGCGAAGAACGGCGAGGGCATGGATGCCTGGCTGGCCTGGCTGCGTGCCGAGATCGCCGCCCAGCGCGGACGGGTTGCGCAGGGCCGCACCGCGCTCCCGGCGGTGCAACCTGACGGCGCCCGGCTGCACGCCCACGACCATGAGCATAGCCATACACATGATCATGAGCACGACCATGGGCATCACCACCACCATCATCATCACGATCACGGCCATTCATGAGCACCGACGCCCGCACCTGGCTGGATCGCATCCGCGCGCTGGAGCTGCCCGGGCGCGTGCGCATCATGAACGTCTGCGGCGGCCATGAACGCTCCATCAGTCAGGCCGGCCTGCGTGGCGCCCTGCCGCCACAGATCGAACTGATACCGGGTCCCGGCTGCCCGGTATGCGTGTGTCCCGAAGAAGACATCTACCTGGCGATGCAGCTGGCGCTCAAGGAGGGCGTCATCCTGGTGGCCTTCGGCGACATGCTGCGGGTGCCGGTCAACGTGGCCAAGGGCGAGCCGCGCTCGCTGGAGCAGGCCAAGGCGGCCGGTGCCGACATTCGCCCCATCGCCACGCCGCTGGAGGCGGTGCAGGTCGCCCGCGACAACCCCGACCGACGGGTGGTGTTCTTCGCCGCCGGCTTCGAGACCACCCTGGCGCCGGTGGCGGCCATGGTGGCCGCCGGCATGCCGGACAACCTGCTGCTGCTGACCTCGGGCCGGCTGACCTGGCCGGCGGTGGCGATGCTGCTGGATGCCGAGACGCCTGGCTTCGACGCCCTGGTGGCCCCCGGCCACGTGTCGACCGTGATGGGGCCCGAGGAATGGGCCTTCGTGCCCGAACAGCACCATATCCCCACGGCCGTGGCCGGCTTCACCCCCGTGAGCCTGCTGGCCGCCTTCTACTCGGTGCTGCGTCAGCAGCAGGAGGGTCGGACCTTCCTCGACAACTGCTACCCCGAGGTGGTGCGGCCCGGCGGCAATCTCACTGCGCTTCGCCTGCTCGACCAGGCCTTCGACGTGGTGGACGCCAACTGGCGCGGCATCGGGGTGATCCCGGCATCGGGCTTCGAACTCAAGCCGGCCTACGCCGCCCACAACGCCCGGGTGCAATTGCCCGACCTGACCGACGACTCGCGCCGCCGCGCCGGCCAGATGCCGCCCGGCTGCGACTGCGCCCGGGTGGTGCTGGGCAAGCTGTACCCGGACCAGTGCCGGCTGTACGGCACGGCCTGCACGCCGCGCCAGCCGGTGGGACCGTGCATGGTGTCGGACGAGGGCGCCTGCCGCATCTGGTGGTCGAACGGCGTGCGCACGCCTGCCGCCGCGACCTCCTGAGGGCGGCCATGGCCGGGACCGTCGACCCAGCCAGCGCAGCCGCCGAGCTGCCCCTGTCCGCGCTGCGCCTGAGCGTCGGCGGCCAGGTGCAGGGGGTGGGTTTTAGACCCTTCGTCTACCGGCTGGCACTCAGTCATGGTCTGAGCGGCTGGGTGCGCAACGACCTGGGGCGGGTGACCATCCAGGTGCAGGGTGCAGCGGCGTCGCTCGATGCCTTCTGTCGTGACCTGATCGCGCAGGCCCCGGCCATCGCCCGGCCGCAGCTGCTTTCCCGCACCGGGGCCGGCGCCGAGGCCTGTGACGACTTCCGGATTGTCACCAGTGCTGCGACCGGCCAGCGTGATATCCACCTGCCGCCGGATTACTTCACCTGCCCCGACTGCCGCCGCGAACTGAACGATCCGGCCGACCGCCGCTATCGCTACCCCTTCATCAACTGTACCCAGTGCGGCCCGCGTTACACCCTGATCGAGCGGCTGCCCTACGACCGGCCCAATACCGCCATGGCCGGTTTCGCGCTGTGTCCCATCTGCGCCGCAGAGTATGCCGACCCCGCGGATCGGCGCTTCCACGCCGAACCGCTGGCCTGTCCGGTGTGCGGGCCCCGGTTATGGTTCGTCGGTGCCGGCCAGCGCATCGACGACACCGGGCAGGCGCTGGACGCCACCATGGCCACCCTGCGTGAGGGGCTGATCGTCGCGGTGAAGGGCGTGGGTGGTTACCACCTGCTGTGCGACGCCGCCAACGATATGGCCATCGACCGGCTGCGGGCGACCAAGCCGCGCCCGGACAAGCCGCTGGCGGTGCTGTTCCCGGAGCGGGGTGCCGATGGCCTGGCTGCGGTGCGTGCCTGCTGCGAAGCGGATGCCGAGCAGGCTGCCCTGCTGACCGGTCCGGCGCGCCCCATCGTGCTGCTGCCGCTACGTGACGACAGTCCGCTGTCCGCAGGACTCGCGCCGGGCCTGGCCGAACTTGGCGTCATGCTGCCCTACAGCCCGTTGCATCACTTGCTGCTGCAGGGGTTCGACGGGCCGCTGGTGGCCACCTCGGCTAACCTGTCGGGCGAGCCAGTGCTTACCGGGGGCGGTGATGTCGAAACCCGCCTCGGCCATGTGGCCGATGCCTGTCTGCACCATGACCGGCCCATCGTGCGGCCCGCCGATGACAGCGTGTACCGCAGCATCGGCGGTCGTTGTCGGCCGTTGCGGCTGGGGCGCGGCGTCGCCCCGCTGGAACTGCCACTCGCCAGGCCGTTGCCACGGCCGCTGCTGGCGGTGGGCGGTCACATGAAGAACAGCATTGCGCTGGCCTGGGACGACCGGGTGGTGATGTCGCCGCATATCGGCGAACTGGGCTCGCCGCGCGGCCTGGACGTATTCGGCCAGGTGATCGCCGACCTGCAGTCCCTGTACGGCGTGCACGCCGAGGCGGTGGCCTGTGATGCCCATCCGGGCTACGCCAGCTCCCGCTGGGCACGGGCCAGCGGCCTGCCGGTGCTGCCGGTGTTGCATCATCACGCCCATGCCGCGCAGCTGGCTGCCGAATACCCGGACCATGTTCGCTGGCTGGTGTTCACCTGGGACGGGGTCGGCTACGGCGAGGACGGCAGCCTGTGGGGCGGCGAGGCCCTGCTGGGCAACCCGGGCGACTGGCAGCGGGTGGCCAGCCTGCGTCCCTTCCGGCCACCCGGCGGTGAGCAGGCCGGCCGCGCGCCCTGGCGCAGCGCTCTGGCGTTGTGCTGGGAGGCGGGGGTCGACTGGCCGGGTGCGCCGCCGGACAGCCCGCTGCTGCAGCACGCCTGGCGGCGCGGTCTGAACAGTCCGGTGACCTCGGCCGCGGGCCGGCTGTTCGATGCCGCTGCGGCTCTGACCGGGATGCTGCAGGATGCCAGCTTCGAGGGTCAGGGACCGATGTTGCTGGAGGCCGCCGCCAGCGATGCCAGCGCGTCATCGATCGCCATGCCGCTAGCTGCGGATGACGACGGTATCTGGCGGGGCGACTGGGCGCCGCTATTGCCCATGCTGCTGGATGCCGGCTTGCCGGTGGCAGAGCGGGCTGCCTGTTTCCATACCAGCCTGGCACAGCAACTGGTGGATCAGGCCTGCCGGGTGCGCGAGCAGGTCGGTGATTTCACGGTTGGCCTGAGCGGTGGCGTGTTCCAGAACCGGCTGCTGACCGGGCTGGCGATGGAGGGGCTGCAGCAGGCGGGATTCGAGGTGCACATGCCGCTGCAGGTGCCGGTCAATGATGGCGGTATCTGCCTGGGTCAGATGATTGAGGCTGCCACTGCCATGTCATGACCCCGGTCAACTTGTGCATGTGCCAGTCGGTTAAGCTGCCTGACAACCAATAAACAATAACACCCGATTGCGGAGCCACATGGATCACGTCTCTCTCGCCCACGGCAACGGCGGCCGGCTGATGCGCGAACTCATCGAGCAGGTGTTCAAACGCCGCCTCGGTCGCGATTCGCTGGACACCGATTCGGATGCGGTGGCCATGCCGCTGGGTGAGGGCGAGCCGATCATCACCACCGATGGCTTCACGGTCCAGCCGCTGGAGTTTCCGGGCGGCGATATCGGTTCGCTGGCGGTGCACGGCACGGTCAACGACCTGTCGGTGGCTGGTGCCGATCCCCTGTACCTGACCCTCAATGCCTTCATCGAGGAAGGCCTGCCCATCGAGACCCTGGACCGGCTGATTACCAGCATGGCGGTCGCCGCCCGCGAGGCCGGCGTCCACATACTGGCCGGCGACACCAAGGTGGTGCCGCGTGGCCAGGGTGGCGGCCTGTATCTGGCGACCACCGGGGTCGGTCTGCGACCGGCGGGACTGCAACTGGGCATGGACCGTATCCGCGACGGCGACGTCATCCTGGTCAGCGGCCCGGTGGGCGATCACGGCATCGCGGTGATGCTGGCCCGCGAGCAGTTCGGGCTGCGCGGTGACGTCACATCGGATTCAGCCTGCGTATTGCCCCTGACCCAGGCGCTGCGCGCGCTGCCAGGGGTGCGCTTCATGCGTGACCCGACCCGCGGCGGGCTGGCCACGGTGATGCACGAGATACGCGAGGCCACAGGATTCGGGGTGCGGCTCCGCGCCGCCGACGTGCCGGTCCGCGACCCGGTTGGCGCGGTATGCGAGATGCTCGGCTACGATCCGCTGTACCTGGCCTGCGAGGGCCGGGTGGTGGCCGTGCTGGCGCCGGAGGCAGCGGAGCAGGCGTTGGCGCTGTGGCGGTCGATGCCGGCAGGTGCGGAGGCGGCGCTGATCGGCCAGGTATCGGCCGCGGCAGGCAGGGTGGTGCTGGAGACGGCGCTGGGTGGTGAGCGGGTGCTGGAGGAGTTGGAAGACGACCCATTGCCGAGGATATGTTGATGGCGATGATCGCCCGTCAGCCGATATGCGCTCCGCCGCTTGCCATCGCGGCCAGTTTGACTAGGTTTAGGGGAGCGGACGTCGTCATGTCACACAAACACACAACAATGCATGGCTGGAGGAATCGTACCGTGAGCCAATGCCCCTTGTCGGGTTCCCGATCCCAAGTGCCTGCCCGCGTCATGCTGTCTGTCGATTGCTTGCCGGCCGGGCGACATGGCAGCCATCCACATGGTTTTCATCGCGACATTAGCAAACCGCGGGATCTTGAGACTTACCTGACCGGGATCAAGGCCGGGAACCGGTGAGCAGGGGAGCCTGACATGAGTACTTTGGTATTGGGTATCGGCAACACCTTGCTGACAGACGAGGGTGTCGGGATTCACGTGATAAACGCCTTGGAAGCACGTTTTGCTGATGCCGATGACGTGGTGTTGCTCGATGGCGGCACCCTGAGCTTTACTCTGGCTGCTGCCATTGAGGACGCGGATCACCTCATCGTGGTGGATGCCAGTGAACTGAAGTCGGTGCCCGGCACGGTGCGCACCTTCATCAATGCCGACATGGACGCCTTTCTCAACGGCCCGCGGCGCAGCGTGCACGAGGTGGGGCTGATGGACCTGATGACCATCGCCAGGCTGGTCGACCGGCTGCCGGAACGGCGTGCGCTGGTGGGTATTCAGCCCGAGGAGATGGGCTGGGGGGAGGCGCCCACCGCGGCGGTGGCCGCTGCCATACCCGCCGCCTGTGGTGAGGTGGCACAACTGATCGAGGCATGGCGCGGATGAGCGGATTGCAGGATATCTCGGTGCGGGTGGAAGAGGCCTTGGGTTCCGAACCCACGGCCCAGGTGCTGGCGATCGCCAGCGAGATCGAACAGCATCTCAAGGCCTTTCTGAAGGATGGCCAGGGCGCCAGCATCGACCTGCGCAGCCTGCCGCTGGCACCCGGCGACTACCAGGCGCTCAAGGCGCTGCTGGGTGAGGGCGAGGTGAGTGCGCAACTCGATGCGCTCGGCCCCAGCAGCATCTACGAGACCGCGATCCCCGGCGTGTGGTGGCTGGTGCATCGCAATGCCAGCGACGAGCTGATGGCCGACCTGATCGAGATCACCGATTGCCCGGACATCCTCAAGACCCAGATCGAAGACCTGCGCGACGGCCCCGAGCGGCTGCGTGCGCGGATTGAGCAGCAGGCGGCTATCACGCAGTAGCGATAACCGCGTAACGACCATAAACCACCGGCATGTCAGAGTGGGAGACCAGCATGGCAGAACACGAAACCCTCGGTGAACAGTTACGCAGACAAGGCATCAGCCGGCGCAGCTTCCTGAAATTCTGCGCGGCCACCGCCTCGCTGATGGCATTGCCGCCCGGCATGGTCGGCGCGGTGGCCGCGGCCCTGGAGAAGGCCCGGCGGCCATCGGTGATCTGGCTGTCATTCCAGGAGTGCACCGGCTGCACCGAGTCGCTGACCCGCTCCCACTCGCCGACCATCGAGTCGCTGATCTTCGGCGCCATCTCCCTCGATTATCACCACACCCTGCAGGCGGCCTCTGGCCATGCTGCGGAGGCGGCCCGGGAGCAAGCCATGCACGACGCCGACGGCAGCTACCTGCTGCTGGTCGACGGCTCCATCCCGCTGGGTCAGGGCGGTGCCTATTCCACCATCGCCGGCATGACCAACCTGCAGATGCTCGAAGACACCGCCAAGGGTGCCGCCGCCATCGTGGCGGTGGGTTCCTGTGCCGCCTTCGGCGGCCTGCCCCATGCCGATCCCAATCCCACCGGCGCGGTGGCGGTGTCGGACATCATCACCGACAAGCCGATCATCAATGTGCCGGGCTGCCCGCCTATCCCGACGGTGATCACCGGGGTGCTGGCCCATTACCTGACCTTCGGCAGCATCCCGCCGCTGGACGAACTCGGCCGACCGCTGATGTTCTTCGGCGACAGCATCCACGACCGCTGCTACCGGCGTCCCTTCTACGACAAGGGCCTGTTCGCCAAGACCTTTGACGATGAAGGCGCCCGTGACGGCTGGTGCCTGTACGAACTGGGCTGCAAGGGTCCGACCACCCATAACGCCTGTGCCACGGTGAAGTGGAACGAGGGTACCAGTTTCCCCATCGAGTCCGGCCATCCCTGCCTGGGCTGTTCGGAGCCGGATTTCTGGGATGCCGGCAGCTTCTACAACCCGGTCCCGGCACCCATCGGCGATACCGGCAAGTGGGCCGTCCCGGCGGTCGCCGCGGGCGCGGCAGTCGGTGTCGCAGCCGGGCTGTACGGTCGCAAGCGCAAGGCCGATGCCCAGGCCCGGCGTGAGCCGCTGACCGTCAAGGACATGGAAGACAAGTCATGAACGAGATGGAACTGCTCAACTGGGCACGCGGCCCGGGACTGGCGATCGCCGGCACCGTGTTCGTGGTGGGGGTGATCGTGCGCCTGGCCGGCATCCTGCTGCTGGGACGAAAGACCGACCTGTCGGCGGCGCGGCAGGGCGCCATGATGCCGGGGTTGCGCACCGTGGTCAGCCGCTCCTGGCCGGATGCGGGCACCCTCAAGCGCACGCCGCTGGTGTTCGTGGCCGGCTACCTGTTCCACCTGGGTTTCCTGCTGACCCTGCTGTTCTACGCACCGCACATCCTGATGCTCAAGGGTGTGTTCGGGGTGTCCTGGCCGGCACTGCCGGTGTCCCTGATCGACGTGCTGGCGGTGCTCAGCATCGCCGCCCTGGTGGCGCTGTTCATCAACCGCCTGATCGACCCGGTGCGCCGCCACCTGTCGGGCGTCGGTGACTGGGTCAGTCTGGCGGTGACCGTGCTGCCGCTGGTGACCGGCTACCTGGCGTTGAACCGCATGCTGCTGCCCTACACCGAGATGCTGGCCTGGCATATCCTCAGCGTCGAGCTGCTGCTGATCGTGATTCCCTTCACCAAGCTGATGCACACCTTCACCTTCGTCATCGCGCGCTGGTACAACGGCGCCATCGCCGGCCGTAAGGGGGTTAGCGTATGAGCGGCAAACTCGAACGTGGCCTGACCGCGCTGAAGGCGCAGATCGACGCGCCCATGGCCTCCTTCTTTTCCAGTTGCGTGCACTGCGGTGTATGCGCCCATGCCTGCCTGTTCTACACCGAGACCGGCGACCCCAAGTACACGCCCATCTACAAGCTGGAGCCGATGCGCAGGGTGTGGCAGCAGGAGTACACCTTCTTCGGCAAGCTGGCCAAGGCGCTGGGCATCAGCAAGCCGGTGACCGATGAAGAGCTGAGCGACTGGGAGGAGCTGGTCTATGACAGCTGCACGCTGTGCGGGCGCTGTTCGCTGGTCTGCCCGGTGGGCAACGATATCACCTACATGGTGCGCAAGATGCGCGAGGGCATGGTAGCCGCCGGTCACGCGCCCGAGGGCCTGAAGGGCGCCATGGTGCGGGCCATCGAGACGGGCAGCCCGATGAGCGTGACCATCGGCACCCTCAAGGCGCAGCTCAAGCACGCGGAAAAAGAAGCCGGTATGCCCATCCCGCTGGACGTGGAGGGCGCCGACTACATGATGCTGCTGTCGTCGGCGGAGATCACCCAGTTCTACGAGATCATCCCGGCGGTGGCCCGCATCTTCCGCGCCGCCGGCGTGTCCTGGACGCTTTGCTCCACCGCCTTCGAGGGCACCAACACCGGCATCCAGATCGGTTCGTCGGACCTGGCGGCCGAGTTGATCAAGCGCATCGTCGCCGGCGCGGAGAAACTCAAGGTCAAGTACGTCATCGGCCCGGAGTGCGGCCATGCCTACACCGCGTTGCGCTGGGAGGGGCCGAATCTGATCGGCCGGCCCTATCCCTTCAAGGTGCTGCACATCGTTGAACTGCTGGACGAGTTGCGCGCCAGCGGTCGACTCAAGACCGAGGGTCTGGAAGAGGATCGCATGACCTTCCACGATCCCTGCCAGCTGGTGCGTCGCGGTGGCGTGCTGCAACAGCCGCGCAGCCTGCTCAACATGGTGGCCGGCGACTTCGTCGAGATGGCCGAGCACGGCCGTGACAACTGGTGCTGCGGCGGCGGCGGCGGGGTCAGCGCCAACGAGCGCGCCGACGCCCTGAGACTCAAGGTCTTCAGCCGTAAGAAATCGCAGCTGGAGAGTCTGCACGTGACCACCATGGTCACCGCCTGCTCCAACTGCCGCAACATGCTCGAGGAAGGGCTGGAGGAAAACAACATGGACATCGAGGTAGTGGGCCTTACCGAACTGCTGGCCGATCATCTGCTGGAAGCCAAGCCTAGCGCACAAGGTGGAGAACAATCATGAGCGAACGCGTCGTCGTCGATCCCATCACCCGTATCGAGGGTCACCTGCGCATCGAGGCCCAGACCGACGAGGCGGGTGTCATCACCGAGGCCTATTCATCCGGCACCATGGTGCGGGGCATCGAGATCATCCTGCGTGACCGTGATCCACGCGACGCCTGGGCCTTTGCCCAGCGTATCTGCGGTGTGTGCACCCTGGTGCACGGCATCGCTTCGGTACGGGCAGTGGAGAATGCGCTGGACTACAAGATCCCGCCCAATGCCCAGCTGATCCGCAACCTGATGATCGCGGCGCAATACGTGCATGACCACGTGATGCACTTCTATCACCTGCATGCACTGGACTGGGTGGACGTGGTGTCCGCGCTGAAGGCCGACCCGAAGGCGACCTCTGAGCTCGCCCAGACCGTCAGCCCGGGGTATGCCAAGACTTCACCCGGCTACTTCGCCGACACCCAGAAGCGCATCAAGACCTTCGTCGAGTCGGGCCAGCTGGGCATCTTCGCCAACGGCTACTGGGGCCACCCGGCCTACAAGCTGCCGCCGGAGGCCAACCTGATGGCGGTCGCCCACTACCTGGAGGCGCTGTCCTGGCAGCGCGACGTGGCCAAGCTGCACACCATCTTCGGCGGCAAGAACCCGCACCCGAACTTCCTGGTGGGTGGCGTGCCTTCGGCCATCAGCATCCATACCGGGCTTGAGCGGGATGCGAAGGGGGCACAGTTCCGCGGCGGTGCCGGTGCCGGCGCCACCGCCCTCAACCAGGTGGGCCTGGCAGAGGTCCAGAACATCATCACCAAGATGCGCGACTTCGTCGATCAGGTATACCTGCCTGACACCTTGGCGATTGCCGGCTTCTACAAGGACTGGGCGACCCAGGGCGAGGGCGTGGGCAACTTCATGACCTACGGCGACTTCCCCGAGGACGGCACCGACGATGTCAGCAAGCTGCTGGTGCCGCGGGGCGTGATCCTCGACCGTGACCTGTCCACCGTGCACGAGCTGGACCTTGACGACGCCGACCAGATCCAGGAATACGTCAGTCACTCCTGGTACGACTACAGCGGCGGCAAGGACAAGGGCCTGCATCCCTACGACGGCGAGACCGAGCTGAACTACACCGGCCCCAAGCCGCCCTACCAGCACCTGAACGTCGAAGATTCCTACTCCTGGATGAAGTCACCCCGCTGGCGCGGCAAGCCCATGGAGGTCGGCCCGTTGGCGCGCATGCTGATGATGTACGGCACCGGTCACGACCAGGCCAAGGACCTGGTGGATTACACCCTCAAGACCCTGGACCTGCCGGTCACCGCGCTGTTCTCCACCCTGGGCCGCACCGCCGCGCGCACCCTGGAGACCAAGATCTTCGCCGACACCATGCAGGGCTGGTACGACAACCTGGTGGCCAACATCAAGGCCGGCGACGTGCGCACCTTCAACGAGGAACTGTGGGACCCTTCCAGCTGGCCGAAGGAGGCCCGCGGCGTCGGCTATACCGAGGCACCCCGTGGCGGCCTGGCCCACTGGATCGTGATCAAGGACGGCAAGATCGACAACTACCAGGCGGTGGTGCCCAGCACCTGGAACGCGGGTCCGCGCGATGCCGAAGGCAATGCCGGCCCCTACGAGGCGGCGCTGGCGGGACACAAGCTGCACGACCCCAAGCAGCCGATCGAGATCCTGCGCACCATCCACAGCTTCGACCCCTGCATCGCCTGCGCTGTGCACGTCACCGATCCGGACGGCGAGGAACTGGTGAAGGTCAAGGTCATGTAGTCCCGGCCAGGCCATTTCCTATCGCATATCAGACACGACGCCTTGGAGAATCCCTGATGGCAGCAAGAACCACTCTTACCAACCACCTTTCCCGCATGGCCCTGGCGGTCGGGCTGGCAACGCCGGGCCTGGCCATGGCCCATGGCAGCGATCACCTGCACTTCTGGGGCAGTCACAGTGCGGAGGGGCAGATCATTCCGCTGGCGCTGAGCCTGCTTGCCCTGGCAGGTCTTGGCTGGTGGTTGTGGCGTAGTCGCGGTTAGTGCGACCTGCCCGGGCCGCCCGTGCCATAACCGGCCTTGCCATCGAGCCAGCAAGCTGCGTATTTCACCGCATAAGGTGCAGGTCCGTCACGCCATAGGCTGTTAGCATTGAAGGGAAACCACCAAACAATAATGCTCGTTGTTGAGGACGCACCTGAATGAAAGCGAAAGCCGCTGTTGCCTGGGAGGCTAAAAAGCCCCTGTCGATCGAGCTGATCGATGTCGAAGGCCCCAAGGAAGGCGAGGTGCTGCTCAAGGTCATTGCCTCGGGTGTCTGCCACACAGATGCCTTCACCCTGTCCGGTGATGATCCCGAGGGCGTCTTCCCGGTGGTGCTCGGCCACGAGGGCGGCTGCGAGGTGGTGGAATGCGGACCCGGCGTGATGGGCCTGAAGCCGGGCGATCACGTGATCCCGCTGTACATTCCCGAGTGCGGCGTGTGCGAATACTGTCACTCCACCAAGACCAATCTGTGCCAGTCTATCGCGTCCACCGTGTGGACCGGCTTCATGCCCGACGGCACCCGGCGCTTCTCCATGGGCGGCAAGCCCATCTACCACTACATGGGCTGCTCGACCTTTTCCGAGTACACCGTGGTGCCCGAGATCGCCCTGGCCAAGATCAACAAGGCGGCGCCGCTGGACAAGGTGTGCCTGCTCGGTTGCGGCGTCACCACCGGCATCGGCGCAGTGATCAACACCGCCAAGGTGGAACCCGGCTCCACGGTGGCGGTGTTCGGCCTGGGCGGCATCGGCCTGTCCTGCATCCAGGGTGCGGTGATGGCCAAGGCCAAGCGCATCATTGCCGTCGACATCAACCCGGGTAAATGGGCGATGGCCAAGGCGCTGGGTGCCACCGATTTCGTCAACCCCAGCGAGCTGCCCGGCACGGTTACCGAGGCCATCGTCGAAATGACCAAGGGCGGCGTCGACTATTCCTTCGAGTGCATCGGCAACGTGCACGTGATGCGCGAGGCACTGGAATGCACCCATATGGGCTGGGGCGTGTCGACTATCATCGGTGTCGCCGGCACCGGTCAGGAGATCAGCACCCGCCCGTTCCAGCTGGTCGTTGGCCGCACCTGGAAGGGCACCGCCTTCGGCGGTGTGAAGGGTCGCACCGAACTGCCCGGCTACGTGGAACGCTATATGAGCGGCGAGATCGAGCTGGACAAGATGGTCACCCACACCATGCCGCTGGAGGACATCAACCACGCCTTCGACCTGATGCACAAAGGCGAGAGCATCCGCTCCGTGATCATCTTCTGAAGACGCTTGAGTCATGCGGCAGATCGAAAGCATCAAGGAATTCGGCGGCTGGTTGAACCGTTATCAGCACACGTCCAGCAGCTGCAACTGCAGCATGACCTTTTCAGTCTATCTGCCGCCCCAGGCGGCGACGCAGAAGGTCCCCGCAGTCTATTGGCTGTCCGGTCTGACCTGCAGCGACGATAACGTGCGCACCAAGGCCGGTGCGCAGCGCTATGCCGCCGAGCTGGGCATCGCCCTGGTGTTCCCCGACACCAGCCCGCGCGGTGACGAGGTGCCCGATGCGCCGGACCGATACGACCTGGGCAAGGGCGCAGGCTTCTACGTCAACGCCACCCAGGCGCCCTGGTCCACGCACTACCACATGTACGACTACGTCACCGCCGAGCTGCCGACGCTGGTCGAGGCCAACCTGCCGCTGCTGCCCGGGGTGAAGTCCATCAGCGGTCATTCCATGGGTGGTCACGGCGCCTTGATCTGCGCACTGAAAGAGCAGGACGCCTACCGCTCGGTGTCCGCCTTTTCACCTATCTGCCACCCGGTCAATAGCCCCTGGGGCGAGGGCTGTTTCGGCGCCTACCTGGGCGAGGATCGGGAGCAGTGGAAGGCCTACGATGCCACCGAACTGGTCAAGGCCGGCGCCAGGGCCATGCCGGTGCTTATCGACCAGGGCACCGATGACGAGTTTCTCGCCGAACAGCTGTTCCCGCAGGACCTGCAGGCGGCCTACGCCACGCAGGATGCGGACATGACCCTGCGCCTGCAGGACGGTTACGACCACAGCTACCACTTCATCGCCACCTTCATCGGCGAACACCTGGCCTATCACGCCAAGGCCCTGCGGGGATAAGTCCTGCACTTTTGCTCGAACGCGACCCTGCTACGCTGACGAGTGGGGGCATAGCGATCGGGCCTTTGCTTAGGCTCCTCCGGCATAGCGAGCCTGCTCAGCCCCATACTTGGCAAGGTATTTGCGATGCTATGCCTTATTGCACACCTACGTCGTTTCCAGTGCAGGAGCTGCCCCGGGTTAGTGCAATCGAGCGATCGCATGTCCTGAACTGGCGCATTCGGTTGTCGATCCTGCGGGGCCCGGCCCGCTTGAGGGTAGCGACGCCGGTCAGAGGGGTACTCATGATGGATGAAACCAAGTTGGCTAAAGACGACCGTGGGCTCGACAGTCACGGCCTGTACAACCTGAGCGGCATTTTCTGGAATCTGCCGACACCTGCGCTCTATGAGCACGCATTGCAGCGCGGTGAAGGTTCGCTCTCGCACCGGGGACCACTGGTGGTGCAGACAGGGCAGCACACCGGCCGCTCTGCGAGCGACAAGTTCATCGTCGACGAGGCGGAAAGCCACGATCAGGTCTGGTGGGGCACCATCAACAAACCGATCGAGGAGCAGTATTTCGACATCCTGCATCAGCGCATGGCCTCTTATCTGCAGAGGAAGGATGTGTTTGTGCAGGACTGCTTCGCGGGCGCGGATCCGGACTATCGGATGCCGATTCGCATCATCACGGAATACGCCTGGCATAGCCTGTTCGCGCGCAATATGTTCATCCAGGCGGAAGCGGACGAACTGGCTGGCCATGAACCTTATTTCACGGTCATCGATGCACCGCGTTTCCACGCGGTCCCGAGTCTGGATCATACCCAGAGCGAGACCTTCATCCTGGTCAACTTCCGCCAGCGGCTGGTGTTGATCGGCGGAACCAGTTACGCCGGTGAGATCAAGAAATCCATCTTCTCGGTGATGAACTATCTGTTGCCCGGCAAGGGCGTGTTGCCGATGCATTGCTCGGCAAACATCGGCAGTGACGGCAAGACGGCGATCTTCTTCGGCCTCAGTGGAACGGGCAAGACAACGCTATCGGCCGACAAATCGAGAACGCTGATCGGTGACGACGAGCATGGCTGGAGTGACAACGGCATCTTCAACTTCGAAGGTGGTTGTTACGCCAAGATGATCAAGCTGTCGCCTGACCATGAACCGGAAATCCACGCCACCACCCAACGCTTCGGCACCGTGCTGGAAAATGTTGCGATGGCTGACGACCACAGAAAGCTGGATCTGGACGACGATACCCTCACCGAAAATACCCGTGGTGCCTACCATATCAGCGCCATACCGAATGCCACGCTGGAGGGTCGCGGTGGGCATCCCGACAACATCATCTTTCTGACCTGTGATGCCTTCGGCGTGCTGCCGCCCATCGCTCGCCTGAGTGCCGAACAGGCCATGTATCACTTCATCTCCGGCTATACCGCCCGGGTGGCCGGCACAGAGAAAGGCGTCACTGAGCCAAGTCCGGTGTTCAGCGCCTGTTACGGTGCGCCCTTCATGCCGCTGCATCCACGTCGCTATGCAGAATTACTCGGCGAACGCATCAACAGGCATGGGGCCAAGGTCTGGCTGATCAACACCGGCTGGACCGGCGGTCCCTATGGGGTTGGTGAGCGGATCGCCATACCGCATACCCGCGCCATGGTGAACGCAGCGTTGGACGGCGTTCTGGACGACGTCGCCACCTGGCGGGATCCGGTGTTTGGTTTCGACGTGCCCGCAACCTGTCCGGGAGTGCCTGACAACTTGCTGAAGCCAAGAGACAGCTGGCCCGATAAAGCCGCTTATGACGCTCAGGCCCGCAAACTGGCTGCCATGTTCCACGACAACTTCATGAAGTATGCCGAGGATGTTCCCGAGGCTATCAATGCCGCCGGCCCCATCCGCTAGTGGAGACTGGTCTCCTGACGGAGTAGCGTCATGACGGACTCAATCAACACCCAGGTGCAGCTCCATCCATCCTTCCACCGCGGGTGGGGTGGGTTTGCCGAGGAGCTGTTCCACTATACCTCGCGATACTACTTCGCGACTGAGGCCTTTCTGCGCAACCTTGCCAACGACAGAGACTTTTCCATGGGCGGGTACAAGGCGGCGCGGCTGAGTGTTCCGCAGCGCGATCTGATGGCGGCAGTCTTGTCCTTCGAGCCTGACAAGCGCGCAGGAGTGACGGTGACGACCATCGTTTCCGCTGTTCGCAACCAGGATCCGGGTGTCGAGCAGGACTGGGTGGATATATACCGGCGAAAAATGGCAAGTCTGCCGAAGCGGGAGACGTTAAGGCTGCGCAACCCGGTGGTCGAGCACGATATGCCCAGCGTGCCAGCTTACGATCCGTTTCTCAGTATCGCGGAACGGCTGCAAATGCCGGTTGCGGTTGTTGATGGACACGTGGAAGTTTCGCTGCATTCGCTGGCCGAGCATCTTGATTCGGCGAACTCGACCTTGCGTGCAAATCTGCAGAGTGCCGTTTTACAGCTGCACAATGCGGGCTATGTGCTCCGCAACCATCCGCACCTGACCCATTCGGAAGCGCATCAGATCGCGGACGAGGATGCCGTTTGAACGGTGGTCTTCGAGCGCTGACCTGATCGCCCTTCAGCAGCTCCATGCGCGTGCAGTTGTTCAGCGTGCCACCGTGTGACGGTACCCTGCCAGCATCTGCGCCTGTGTTTTAGACCGGTTCAGGCGCGCGCCGCATCGCCAGTTTCAGCAGCGGCGGCGTCACCAGGGTGGTGACGATGACCATCAGCACCAGGGCGGAGAACAGGGCGTCTGATATCACGCCGAGACTCTTGCCGATCGACGCGAAGATCAGGCCGACCTCGCCGCGCGGCATCATGCCGATGCCGATGGCCAGTCGGCGCATGCCACCGCCGGCACCCAGGCCACTGATCAGCTTGCCGGCCATGGCGGCGACGATCAGGCCACCCGCCATCACCAGCACGTGGCTGTCGAGGAAGGTCTCCAGCTTGACCTGCACACCCATCAGCACGAAGAAGATCGGCACCAGGATGACCTCCAGCGGCGAGATCAGGTCGCGGATGGAAAACTGGTGTTCGTGTACCTTGCCCCAGTGTTCGAAGTAGGCATCGTGCAGGATCACCCCGGCAGCGAAGGCGCCGACGATGGTCGCCAGCCCCACCAGATTGGCGAACCAGGCCAGCGCCATGACGAACAGGAATGAGATGAACATCTTGGCCTCGACCACGTCGAGGCGGTTCACCAGGCGGATGGTGTAGCGCAGGAACCACGGGCCCAACGCAAAGGCGGAGACCAGGAACAGCGCCGCCAGCAGGATGACCTGCACCATGCTGCCGAGTGAGAAACCGCCGGACACGATGATGCCTGACACGATGGCCAGCATGATCAGGCCGAGTACGTCGTCGATCACGGCGGCACCGAGGATCACCCGCGACTCCTTCGACTGCAGCTCCCCCAGGTCCTGTAGCACCCGTGCACTGATGCCGATGCTGGTGGCACCCAGGGTTGCGGCGACGAACAGGTCCACGTTGATGGACAGTTCCGGCATCAGCAGCCGCGCCATGGCAAAGCCGAGCACGAAGGGCATGATCACGCCGATCAGTGCCACCCGGGTGGACTGGCCGCCCACCGAGCGCAGCTCGTCCAGGCTGGTCTCCAGCCCCACCAGGAACAGCAGGAAGATGACCCCGTAGCGGGAGAACACGTCCACCGTATGGGCCACCTGGGTGAGTGCGGGGCCGCCGGGGCCGCTCAGGATGTGCAGGATCGCATCGCCCGAGTCCTTGCCGAGAGCGATCTCCGCGGCGTGCTTCACAGAGTCGCCGGCCAGCGCCAGCTCCACCATGTCGAACACGGCTGGCCCTTCGCGCAACACCTGGATGAAGTCGGAGCCGAAGTGGTACCCGATGTTTCCCAGCAGCACGCCCATGATCAGCTCGCCCAGCACCGATGGCTGGCCGAGCTTGCGCGCCGCGAAGCGGCCCAGCACCGCGAAGAACAAAATACCGGTGACGCCGAGGATGACCGGCGCGATGGGGTCCTTGTGCAGACCGTTGGCGCCGGCCATGGCGCCAGCGCTCAGCAATGCGGATGCCAGCGCGATCAGTACGATCAGTCGGCGGCGCTGCTGTGGTTCGGGAGCGTGGCTCATGCCGTGGATAGTGGCATGGCGCTGCATGAATGGAAAACACTCTGGATCAAACGGACGACGGTCACCGTCCGCTGACCCGATACGGGGCACTTGTCAGCCGCTCGCCGCCTCGGCGGTGTCCAGCATCCCCTGGTGGGTCACGAAGTTTATGATGGTCTGCAGGCCCTCACCGGTCTTCAGGTTGGTGAACACATAGGGCTTGTCGCCGCGCATGCGCTGGGTGTCCGCCTCCATGACCTCCAGCGATGCGCCAACGTAGGGGGCCAGGTCTATCTTGTTGATCACCAGCAGGTCGGAGCGGGTGATGCCCGGACCACCCTTGCGGGGGATCTTCTCACCCTCGGCCACGTCGATGACGTAGATGGTCAGATCGGCCAGTTCCGGGCTGAAAGTGGCGGACAGGTTGTCGCCGCCGCTCTCGATGAACACCAGTTCCAGGTCGCCGAATTTTTTCGCCAGGTCTTCCACCGCGGCCAGGTTCATGGAGGCATCCTCGCGGATGGCGGTGTGCGGGCAGCCGCCGGTCTCGACGCCGACGATGCGATCCGGTGCCAGCGCCTCGGCGCGGGTGAGGATCTGGGCGTCCTCCTGGGTGTAGATGTCGTTGGTCACCACGGCCAGGTTGTATTGGTCGCGCATGGCCTTGCAGAGCTTTTCCAGCAGGGCGGTCTTGCCGGAGCCGACGGGGCCGCCGACACCGATGCGCAAGGGTTGTGTGTAGTCGTTCATAGTCTGAGTACTCGAATTCAGGATCGGAACAGTCGGGTGTACTGGGTCTCGTGGCGGCTGCTGGCGATGGCCAGCGCCGGGGCCGAGGCGCCCATGTCCTCGTCGGGTAGTTCAAGGCCACGCAGCACGGCATGGCTGGCGGCATCGCCCAGGTCGCGCAGGATGCGCTGGCCGGCGGTCTGGCCCAGCGGAATCAGCTTGACGCCGGACAGCGCCAGGTTCTCCAGCCAGGCCCAGGCAAATCCCTGTGCGGCTTGCTGCAAGGTTATCTGCCAGGCGTGACAGGCCAGGGCGAAGCCGGCGGACTGGCAACCGGCCAGGGTGTTGCGCCACTCGGCCGCACGCGGGATATCCAGGTCCACCAGCAGGCTGGCCAGGGCCCGGCCGCGGTTGCGTTCCTCGTCGCGCAGTTCGTGGGACTCACGGCTGGCCAGCAGCCAGTCCGACCAGTAGGCGAGTGCTTCTGCATCGTCCTGTGCACAGGCGTGGTACAGCCGCACCAGCACCGGGATCTCCACCTGCGCCAGGCTGGTGTCGATCAGGTCGGTGAGCCAGTCGGTGAGGCTGGTCTGATCGGTGACCCAGCCGCACTCCACCGCCCACTCGATGCCCTGGGAATAGGTGAATCCCCCGATGGGCAGGGTGCCGCTGCACAGTTGCAGCAGGCGCAGCAGGGCGGTGTCGGCCTGGCCGGTCACGGATCAGTCCTTGTGGATTTCGCGCTGCTTGAGCAGGCGTTGCACCGGGCGCTTCACGACAGCGGCAACGATGGCCACCACGGCCAGCGGCCACAGGTGGGCGGCACTGGACAGGATGTGTTCCAGGTTGGCCATAAAGCCGTGGCCGGCGTCGCCGTGGGCCAGCGCGATGCCGGGCAGGGTGGTGAGTGCGATGAGGGTGGTGATGCGTGTCATCGGTGTGCTCCTTCGTTGGAATCAGTGGTGATGAGGATGGTCATGAGCGTCACCATGGTGGTGGTGACCGTGGCTGTGGCCCTCGGCGCTGCCGCCGTAGGCACCGGGCTCGGGTTCGAAGGGTGCCTGCTCGACGGTCACGGTAAGGCCCAGGCCGCGCAGCATGTCGTCCAGCACGTGGTCGTGACTGTAACGCAGCTCGCCGGGCATGATCTGGATGGACATGTGGCGGTTGCCCAGGTGGTAGCAGGCTCGGGCCAGAAGCTGCGGGTCGTCGCTACGCACGATCGAAAGCGTCTCGTCTGCGGCTCGCACCAGCACGGTGATGCCGTCATCGCCCGCCAGCAGTTCGCCGTCCTTCAGGGTGGTGCCCCGCTCCAGGAACAGGCCGGCGTCGCGGCCGTTGTCCAGGGTGACGCGCAGCCTGGACTTGATGCGCTGGTGCAGCGGCAGGGTGACGCTGGTGTCGGGCGCTGCCGGGCCGGTGATCTTTTTGGTCAGTCGGATCATGGTCATGGTTCAGAAAAGATAGTAACGCTGCGCCATGGGCAGCTCGGTCGCCGGCTCACAGGTGAGCAGTTGGCCATCGGCCTTCACCTGGTAGGTCTGCGCGTCCACCTCGATGGTCGGCTGGTAGTCATTCAATACCATGTCGGCCTTGGTCACACCCCGGCATTTGCCCACCGTGCCGATCAGGCTCTTCAGCCCCAGTTGGCCGGTGATGTCCCCCTGCGCGGCGGCCTGGGAGATAAAGGTCATGCGCGTGGCCAGCCTGGCACCGCCCAGCGCGCCGAACATGGTGCGGTAGTGCACCGGCTGCGGCGTCGGGATGGAGGCGTTCGGATCGCCCATGGGCGCGGCGGCGATCATGCCGCCCTTGATGATCAGGCTGGGCTTGCTGCCGAAGAAGGCCGGCTTCCACAGCACCAGGTCGGCCAGCTTGCCGATTTCCACCGAACCCACCTCGTGGGCGATGCCGTGGGTGATGGCCGGGTTGATGGTGTACTTGGCGATATATCTTTTCGCACGGAAGTTGTCGTGTGTGGCCGGATCGCCGGCCAGGGCACCGCGCTGTACCTTCATCTTGTGCGCGGTTTGCCAGGTGCGGGTGATGACCTCGCCGACCCGACCCATGGCCTGCGAGTCGGAGGCGATCATGGAGAAGGCCCCCAGATCGTGCAGGATGTCCTCGGCGGCGATGGTCTCGCGGCGGATGCGCGACTCGGCGAAGGCCACGTCCTCGGCGATGTTCGGGTCCAGGTGGTGGCAGACCATCAGCATGTCGAGGTGCTCGTCGACGGTATTGACGGTGTAGGGCCGGGTCGGGTTGGTGGAGGAGGGCAGCACGTAGGACTCGCCCGCCGCCTTGATGATGTCCGGCGCGTGACCGCCGCCGGCACCCTCGGTGTGATAGGTGTGGATGGTGCGGCCCTTCATCGCCGCCAGGGTGTGCTCCACGAAGCCCGATTCGTTGAGGGTGTCGGTGTGGATGGCTACCTGCACGTCCATGGCCTCGGCCACGCTCAGGCAGTTGTCGATGGCGGCCGGGGTGGTACCCCAGTCTTCGTGCAATTTCAGGCCGATGGCGCCGGCGGCGATCTGCTCTTCCAGCGGCGTCGGCAGGCTGGCGTTGCCCTTGCCGAGGAAACCCAGGTTCATGGGCAGTTCCTCGGCCGCCTGCAGCATGCGATGGATGTTCCAGGGCCCCGGCGTGCAGGTGGTGGCATTGGTGCCGGTGGCCGGCCCCGTGCCGCCGCCCAGCATGGTGGTGACGCCGGACATCAGCGCCTCTTCCACCTGCTGCGGGCAGATGAAATGGATGTGCGAGTCGATGCCGCCGGCGGTGAGGATCTGGCCCTCGCCGGCGATGGCCTCGGTGCCGGGGCCGACCAGGATGTTCACGCCCGGCTGTACGTCCGGGTTGCCGGCCTTGCCGATGCCGGTGATGCGACCGTGCTTGATGCCGATGTCCGCCTTGACCACGCCCCAGTGGTCGAGGATCAGCGCGTTGGTGATGACCAGGTCGACGACTTCATCCGAGTTGCGCTGGCACTGCCCCATGCCGTCGCGGATCACCTTGCCGCCGCCGAACTTCACCTCGTCGCCGTAGATGGTGTGGTCCTGCTCCACCTGGATCCACAACTCCGAATCACCCAGGCGTACCCGGTCGCCGGTGGTGGGGCCGTACATCTCGGCATAGGCCTGTCGTGAGATGGTAACCATCAGTCCAGTGCTCCCATGATCTGACCGTTGAAGCCGTAGACGACGCGGTCGCCGGCGTAGGCCACCAGTTCAACCTCGCGGGTCTGGCCGGGCTCGAAGCGCACCGCGGTACCGGCGGCTATGTTGAGGCGGAAGCCACGAGTCGCCTCTCGATCGAAGGCCAGCGCCGGGTTGGTCTCGTAGAAGTGGTAGTGCGAACCGATCTGGATGGGCCGGTCGCCGGTGTTGGCCACGTTCACGGTCACCGTCTCCCTATCAGCATTGAGCTGGATATCGCCTTCGGCAGCGATGATTTCTCCAGGAATCATTGGATGCTCCTTAGCTCTTGGGGTTTCCAAAGGGGAGTAGCGGAGCTCTCCTCTTTGGTGGCAAGCAAAAATCGCATTTTTGCGCCGTCCTTATGTACTTGGGGTTTCCAAAGGGGAGTAGCGGAGCTCTCCCCTTTGGTGGCAAGCAAAAATCGCATTTTTGCGCCGTCCTTATGTACTTGGGGTTTCCAAAGGGGAGTAGCGGAGCTCTCCCCTTTGGTGGCAAGCAAAAATCGCATTTTTGCGCCGCCATCAAACAATGGGATCGTGCACGGTGACCAGCTTGGTGCCGTCCGGGAAGGTGGCCTCGACCTGCACCTCGTGGATCATCTCGGCGATGCCGTCCATGACGTCGTCGCGGGTCAGCAGGGTACGGCCGTAGTCCATCATCTCGGCGACGCTCCTGCCGTCGCGCGCGCCCTCCATGATGGCGGCGCTGATGTAGGCAATGGCCTCGGGGTAGTTGAGCTTCACACCACGGGCCATGCGGCGCTCGGCCAGCAGCGCGGCGGTGAACAGCAGCAGCTTGTCTTTTTCTCGGGGGGTAAGCTCCATGGCGCTTCCTTCGGAAATTCTCAGGTGGACCAGATGCGGGGTGGGCAGGGCGCGCGGCCGATCACGGTCGGGCGGGTGGCTGCCCAGATATTGATGAACAGCTTGCGGCATTGTTCGGTTGAATCGCCCAGGTGACGCACCACCAGCAGGTCGTCGAGCAGGGTGACGCCGGTGTTGGGTGCGTCGGCGATCAGTTCGCGGACCTGTTCAAGTTCGGCTTGAGTGGTCGGTGTCGCCACCAGGGTGGCGTTGACCGGCCAGCCGCGCAGGCCGGCGGCACCGTCGAGCCGCTCCGGCGTGACCGTGATCCGGTCCAGCAGCAGCGGCCGGCCGTCACGTTCGATATGCAGCTTGAAATCGGCGTGGCCACTGTCGAAGCGTTCACCGATCACCGGCCGGCCCAGGCACTGGGTCTCCCAGCCGATGAAGCGTGCGCCTTTGGTCAGTTCAATCCTGGTCTGCAGTCGGGTGAGCGCGCCGGGGAAGAAGATGTTTTCCTGCGGCAGCCATTCCAGGCTGGCGTCTGCAGCAACACGCAGCGTCTGCATCTGCTCGGCCATGTCGCCGGCGCTCAGGTAGAACTTGGTGGCGCCCGGCGTGGTGACCAGGGCATGGGCGCCCTGGGCCACCTCGGCCTGGATGCGCAGGCTGTCACCGCCGACTACGCCACCAGGCGGGTGCAGCAGGTACAGGTGGCAGGCGTCGCCTTCCGGATAGAAGGGGCGTTGCACCGCCAGTGGACCGCGTTGCTTGCGATGAACCAACGCGGTGCGACCGGGGCGCGGGGCGAAGCCGAGTTCCAGCTGTGCCTGCCAGCCGGTGGTCGCCTTTGCCGCCCCGGTGCTCATACGGTCAGATACTGCTTCACCAGTTCGTCGCTCAACTCTGCCATCTCACCGCTGGCCACCGAGCGGCCGCGGTCGAGGATGGTGAAGCGATCGCCGACCCGCCGCGCAAACGGCAGCTTCTGCTCCACCAGCAGCACGGTCAGGCCGATGTCACGGTTGAGCTTGCGGATGATGTCGCCGATCTCGTGGACGATGTTTGGCTGGATGCCCTCGGTGGGCTCGTCGAGGATCAGCAGCTTGGGGTCCAGCACCAGGGCGCGGCCGATGGCCAGCTGCTGCTGCTGGCCGCCGGACAGGTCGCCGCCGCGTCGGCCCAGCATCTCCTTGAGCACCGGAAACAGCTCGTAGATGAACTCGGGCACCTTGCGTACCTTGTCGCGGCGCGCGGGCAGGCCGATCTGCAGGTTCTCTTCCACCGTCAGGGTGGGGAAGATCTGCCGGCCCTGGGGCACGTAGCCGATGCCCAGGTTGGCGCGCTTCTCGGCGGAGGTCTTCATCAGGTCGGTGTCGGCGAATTCCATGACCCCCGACTGTACCGGCAGCAGGCCCATGATGCACTGCAGCAGCGTGGTCTTGCCGACGCCGTTGCGGCCCATCAGCACGGTGCACTGGCCCTCGGCCACGTCGAGATCGAGATCCCAGAGCGTGTGACTCTCGCCATAGAATTGATTGAGCTTCTCTATCTTCAGCATCGGCCTATTCCCCCAGATACACTTCGACCACGCGTGGGTCGGTCTGCACCTGGTCCATGGTGCCCTCTGCCAGCACGCTGCCCTGGTGCAGCACCGTGACGGTGTTGGCGATGGAGCGGACGAAGTCCATGTCGTGTTCGACCACCACCACCGAGTGCTTGCCGGCCAGCGAGGTGAGCAGCTCCGCGGTGCGGTCCATCTCCTGGTGGGTCATGCCGGCTACCGGCTCGTCGACCAGCAGCAGGTGGGGTTGCTGCATCAGCAGCATGCCGATTTCCAGCCACTGCTTCTGACCGTGGGACAGCTTGCCGGCGCGGCCGTGGATGTATTCGGACAGGCCGATGGTCAGCAGCACCTCGTCGATGCGGTCGCGCTGCTCGCCGGACAGCCTGGCGGTGAAGGTGGGCCACACGCCCTTGTCGCCGGCCATCGCCAGCTCCAGGTTCTCGAACACGCTGTGCTGCTCGAACACCGTGGGCTTCTGGAACTTGCGGCCGATGCCGGCGCGGGCGATCTCGGCCTCGGACAGCTTCAGCAGATCAATGCGCTGGCCGAACCAGGCCGAGCCGGTGTCGGGACGGGTCTTGCCGGTGATGATGTCCATCATGGTGGTCTTGCCGGCGCCATTGGGGCCGATGATGCAGCGCAACTCGCCTGCCCCGATGTACAGGTTCAGGTTGTTGATGGCCTTGAAGCCGTCGAAGCTGACCGACACGTCCTCCAGGTAGAGGATGTTGCCGTGGGTCACGTCCAGCTGCAGGTTGACCGGCGGCTGCATGAGCTCCCACACCTGGTCGCGGCGCATGGTGTCGCGCAGTTGGTCGAGTGCCTTCATGCCGCGCCCTCCTGTGCTGCTGCGGGAGGTGTCGTTTGTTGCGCCTGTTTGCGACGGCGCAGCAGCCCGGCGATGCCCTGGGGCAGGAACAGGGTCACCAGCACGAACATGCCGCCGAGGGCGAACAGCCAGGCCTCGGGGAAGGCACCGGTGAAGTAGGTCTTGCCGTAGTTGACCAGGATGGCGCCGATCACCGCGCCGTACAGCGTGTTGCGCCCGCCGATGGCCACCCATATGACGATCTCGATGGAATTGAGCGGGCCGAACTCGCCGGGGTTGATGATGCCCACCTGAGGCACGTACAGGGCACCGGCGATGCCGGCAAGCATGGCCGACACGGTGAAGATAGCCAGCTTGACGTGTTCCACCCGGTAGCCGATGAAGCGGGTGCGGTCCTCGGCGTCACGGATGGCCACCGCCACGCGGCCGAGGCGCGAGGTGACGATGGCGCGGCACACCAGGTAGCCCAGCGCCAATGCAACCGCCGAGGCGAGAAACAGGCCAATGCGGGTTGTATCCGACTGGATATCGAAACCGAGGATGTCCTTGAAGTCGGTCAGGCCGTTGTTGCCGCCGAAGCCCATCTCGTTGCGGAAGAAGGCCAGCATCAGCGCATAGGTCAACGCCTGGGTGATGATGGACAGGTACACGCCGGTGACCCGCGAGCGGAACGCCAGCCAGCCGAATACGAAGGCCAATGCGCCGGGCACCAGCAGGATCATCAATGCAGCGAACCAGAACTGGTCGAAGCCGGACCAGAACCAGGGCAGCTCGGTCCAGTTGAGGAACACCATGAAGTCCGGCAGCTCCGGGTTGCCGTATACGCCGCGGTCGCCTACCTGGCGCATCAGGTACATGCCCATGGCGTAGCCGCCGAGGGCGAAGAAGGCGCCGTGACCAAGGCTCAGGATACCCAGGTAGCCCCACACCAGGTCCACCGCGATGGCCAGCAGGGCATAGGTCAGGTACTTGCCGAGCAGGGTCACCGTGTAAGTGGGTACGTGCAGGGCGCTGGTCTCTGGCAATGCCAGGTTGGCAATGGGTACCAGTAGGGCGACCAGGGCCAGTACCGCCAGGAACACCTGGCCGCCGCGGTCGTTGCTGAGCAGTCGCATGATCATGGCTCAGCCCTCCGCCGCACGGCCTTTCTGCGGGAACAGTCCCCGCGGCCGTTTCTGTATGAACAGGATGATGAACACCAGTACCAGGATCTTGGCCAGCACCGCGCCGGCCCAGGGCTCCATGAACTTGTTGGCCACGCCCAGCGACATGCCGGCCACCAGGGTGCCCCACAGGTTGCCGACGCCGCCGAACACCACCACCATGAAGCTGTCGATGATGTAGGACTGGCCAAGGTTGGGTCCGACATTGGTCAGCTGGCTCAGCGCCACCCCGGCCACGCCGGCGATGCCGGAACCCAGACCGAAGGTCATGGCGTCGACCCAGGCGGAGCGCACGCCCATCGCCCGGGCCATGGCGCGGTTCTGCGACACCGCCCGCACCTGCAGGCCCAGCGCGGTCTTCTTCAGCACCAGCAGCAGGGCGACGAACACCATCAGGCAGAACACGATGATGTACAGCCGGTTGTAGGTCAGTTGCAACACCGCGTTGACCTCCAGCGAGCCGCTCATCCAGCCCGGGTTCTCCACCGCCACGTTCTGGGCCGAGATGCCGGTGCGCACCAGCTGCTGCAGCACCAGGCTGATGCCGAAGGTTGCCAGCAGGGTTTCCAGCGGCCGGCCGTACAGGAAGCGGATCACGCCGCGCTCGATGGCGATGCCCACCAGGCCCGACACGATGAAGGCTGCCGGTACGGCGACGAACAGCGACAGGTCGATGTGCTGCGGCATCAGCAGCTGCACGATGTAGGTGGTGTAGGCGCCGAGCATGATCAGCTCGCCGTGGGCCATGTTGATCACGCCCATCACACCGAAGGTGATGGCCAGGCCGATGGCGGCCAGCACCAGCACCGAGCCCAGGCTCAGGCCGAAGAACAGGGTCTCTGCAAGCTGGTTCAGCTGCAGTTTGGACTCGATGGAGGACAGCGCGGCCCTGGCCGTCTTCTTCACCTGCTTGTCGGTGCTGGTCTGTACCAGTCTGGCCAGGCCGTTGCGCGCGGCGGGCAGCAGGTTGCCTGCCAGCTGTTCGATGGCGGACAGCACCAGTGCCGGGTCCTCGGCCTTGATGTCCTCCAGGGCGATCACGGTGCGCATGGCCTCGGCTACCGCGGGGTCGGTCTCCTTCGCCAGTTGTCGGCGAGCCACGCCGACGGCGTCGGGATCGGGCTTGTCGAGCAGTTGCTGCACGCCGGCAAGGCGCAGGTTGGCGTCGGGGCTGCTCAGGTTGAGTGCGGCGATGGCGCTGCGGATCTGGCCGCGCAGCCGGTTGTTGAGGCTGATCTTGTCCAGCTCGCGCTTCTTGATCTCGCCCAGGTCCTCGGCGGTCAGCGCGTCCTTGACCTGGTAGCTGCGGCCGTCCTTGTCGGCGACCACCAGTCGTTGGTCACTCTTGCGGAAGAACAGCTCGCCTTCGAGAAGATGGCCCAGCACGGTGGCTGCGGCGGGGTGGCCACTGGCGGCGATCTTATCGACGCCCTCGGCCTTGATCTTGAAACTGCGGTCCTTGAGTTGCTCGACGCCCCGTTCGAAGGCGGCGTTTTCGGTCGCGTGTGTCAGGGGGCTGACCAGCAGCAGACCGAGCAGAAAATATCTAAGCCAGGTCATGATCGTCCTCCCGGACATGAAATCTGCGCGCATGGTGTACCTCGTTGTACCCGTGGCGTTGTTGTTTGGTGTTATTGGTGAAGCGGGGCGCCCGCTACCGGGCGCCCCTTCAGCAGGGTTTCAGATCAGTAGTTCTGGCCCGAGCACTTGCCGGTCTTGACGTTGTAGTTGCCGCAGGACAACGGCTTGCGCCAGTCGCTGATGATGTCCTTGGAGCCGGGGAGGAAGTCGGACCAGGCATCGCCGACCACCAGGCCGGAGGTCCGCCACACGGTCTCGAACTGGCCGTCTTCCTGGATCTCGCCGATCAGCACCGGCTTGGTGATGTGGTGGTTGGGCATCATGGCGGAGTAGCCGCCGGACAGGTTGGGCACGGCCACGCCGATGATGGCCTCCTGCACCGCGGTCGGATCGGTGGTGCCGGCTGCTTCAACCGCCTTCACCCACATGTTGAAGCCGATGTAGTGGGCCTCCATGGGATCGTTGGTAACGCGCTTGTCGTTCTTGGTGAACTTGTGCCAGGCAGTGATGAACTCGCTGTTGGCATCGGCATCCTCGCTCATGAAGTAGTTCCAGGCAGCCAGGTGGCCGACCAGCGGCTTGGTGTCGATGCCGGACAGCTCCTCTTCACCCACGGAGAAGGCAACTACTGGAATATCTTCAGCGGAGATGCCCTGGTTGCCCAGTTCCTTGTAGAAGGGCACGTTGGCGTCGCCGTTGATGGTGGACACCACGGCGGTCTTCTTGCCGGCGGTGCCGAACTTCTTCACATCGGAGACGATGGACTGCCAGTCGGAATGACCGAACGGGGTGTAGTTGATCATGATGTCGGCCGCGGCGACGCCCTTGGCCTTCAGATAGGCCTCAAGGATCTTGTTGGTGGTGCGCGGGTACACGTAGTCGGTTCCGGCCAGCACCCAGCGCTTCACGCCGACTTCGTTCATCAGGTAGTCGACCGCGGGGATGGCCTGCTGATTGGGCGCGGCGCCGGTGTAGAACACGTTCTTGGACGACTCTTCCGCTTCATACTGGACCGGGTAGAACAGCAGGCCGTTCAGCTCTTCGAATACCGGCAGCACGGACTTGCGTGATACGGAGGTCCAGCAGCCGAAGGTCGCGGCAACCTTGTCCTTCTCCAGCAACTCACGGGCCTTCTCGGCGAACAGCGGCCAGTTGGAGGCGGGATCGACCACGACGGGTTCGAGCTTCTTGCCCAGCAGGCCACCTTTCTTGTTCTGCTCCTCGATGAGCATCAGCATGGTGTCTTTCAGGGTGGTCTCGCTGATGGCCATGGTGCCGGACAGCGAGTGCAGGATGCCGACCTTGATGGTGTCGGCAGCCTGGGCGACGCTGCCGAAACCGGCGATGGCGCCGGCCATCATGGCGGCAGCTAGGGGGCGGAGGGGTGTCTTCATGTGTGCGTCCTCTGTTTCAGGTTGTACCGTCTATTCCAGTAGGCGGATTGTTGTTACAGCGCGTGAAGCAAGGCCGGGCGTGTGGTCCGGCTGTCAGGGTCGGATGTCGAAGCCGACGCTGCCTATCTCGAATGCAGCTTTATTGATCATGTTCACCGGGACGCTTCGCTAATGCGTTGCAGCGTGGCTGGTGGCGGCACTGCATTGAGTCTGGCGTTGGCGTCACATCTGGGACCGGTACGGAGCAAGGCGTGTGCCAAGGGCGCTAAACCCATGTTTAGGCGGGGTTTACACGGCAGCTCGGCAACTGCCTGCAGAGCGCAATGCACGAATCCAGTGCGTATTCCCGTTTGTGGTGCTGAGCCGTGTGCCAATCTGGTGCGCGCCTCATCAGCGCCCCAGGCTGTTATGCTTTGCGCCTTATTTCAGGAGGCCGAGATGCGACGTGTGATGCTGCTGCTGGCGTTGTTGCTGGCGACCATGCTGCCTTGTCAGGCAGCGGACGAACAGCGAATGCGGGTGTTCCGGGTACTGGACGGTGACAGCCTGTTGCTGCGTGACCGTACCCAGAGCATGCGGGTACAACTCGCCGGTATCGATGCGCCCGAACTGGACCAGCCCGGCGGGCAGTTCAGCCTGAAGACACTGGAGAAGATGGTGCTGGGTCAACGGGTGACCATGGCGATAGTGGGTGAGAACACCGTCGGCGAGCCGCTGGTGGATGTGCGCATGCTCAAGTACGACATCGCCCTGGAAATGGTGCGTGCCGGTGCCGCCTGGGCGAGCCCGGACGGTGGCCCGGAACTGCGTGCCGCGGAGCGTGATGCGCGGCTGGCCGGCAAGGGCATATGGACCCTGGGCGCACCCAAGCCAATGCCGCCCTGGCAGTGGCGCACCGAAAACGACGACGCCGATTGATCTGCTCAGGTTTGAACTCGGTCAATGGCGGTAAAACGCATACCGGCTGGTCCTGGTCCTTCAGCAGGAGAGCAACCGCCGGAAACGGCCAGCGTCCCGACGTTTGAGAACGTGATGATAATGGCCAATTCTGATGGCTGGACCGGTTAATTGCTTTGCCCAGAGCACTCAAGTCGCTGCTTGTCCGGACCCATCACAAGAACAGCAGAATTGCGAAGTAGTGACTGACGCTGCCTGCAAGTACGAACAGATGCCAGATCCCATGGCACCAGGGGTAACGGCGATCGAGGATATAGAACACGATCCCTGTGGTGTAGAAAAGTCCACCGGCCAGCAGCCAGCGAAAGCCTTCCGGCGGTAATGCAGCGAGTATCGAATCCAGGGCAAACAGACAGAGCCACCCCATGACAAGGTAGATGATGATCGGCACCACTCTTGGTCCCTTGCGCGGCAGTGCGTCCAGCACGATCCCGAATGCCGCCAGCCCCCAGATCGCGCCAAACATCTGCCAGCCCAGGGCGCCATTGAGTGCTACCAGCGTGAAGGGCGTGTAGGTTCCTGCGATCAGCAGGTAGATGGCCTGGTGGTCAAGCACCCGGAATACCCGTTTAACCGGGCCGGACAGACCATGGTAAAGCGTGGAGACAAGATAGAGCAGGAACAGGGTAAAGCCGTAGACGCTGTAGCTGACGATCTTGCGGACATCCCCATCCATCGCGGCAAAGGTGACGAGTACCGCGCCACCGGCAAGCGCGAAAACCGCGCCGATTAGGTGGCTGATGCTGTTGAGTCGCTCCCCTTTGCGCATGTGCCGATTTTACCTGCATCGTAATTCTGGACTTAGACGGTCGAAGGCGTGCGGGTCAGGTGCCGCCGGAGAGGCGGTCCTGGCGTTGGCGTATAGGTCATCCTGGCGATCCAACTGCCACGGCAAGGGTTGCCGTCAATCACTGCGATGTGGCTTTCAGTCTCTGCCAGCACTTACGCCGTAAAACCCATCAGCAATGCTGATCGGGATTCGCCCGCTACGGTTCAGGGTTTGGGTTGCAGCTCGGGCAGCAGATCCAGGTGACGGGTCTGCTTCTGCTCGATCTCTTTCACCGTGTGTTCCAGGCTGACGAAGCGTTCGGCGGAGGCCGGGTGGCTGGCGGTGTGGTTGCTGGCGATGCTGGACGGATGCTCGGCCGCCATGCGGCGCCAGAAGTCCGCGGCGCCGCGCAGCGGCAGCCCGGCCCGGGCCATGATGTACATGCCCACGTAGTCCGCCTCGGACTCGAAGTCCTGTGAATAGGCGCTGGCGCCGATGTTCTGGAACAGCCCCTGGGTGTTCACCCCGGCCGCCGCGGCCAGCACGTCCAGGAGCAGGCCACCGGTGGCATTGGTGCGCTTGGCGTCGATGTGATTCATGGTGTTGTGGGCGATCTCGTGGGCCACCACCAGGCTCAGTTCCTGGTCGGTCTCGGCGAAGCGCATCATGCCTTTGGTGATGATGACGTTGTCGCCGTCGGCCATGGCGTTGACGTCATCGGCGCCGCTCAGTCCCACGCCATAGCGGCACAGCACGTCCGGCTGCACCCGCATGCTCAGCGGCTTGCCGTCGCGAAGCACGCTGAACTGCCGCGCCACGCTCGGCGAACCCTTGCGCAGGAACTCGTTGAGGCGCTGTTCCTCGTCGTCGCGCTGGGCCACGCGGAAGCCGTCCACGCTGATCAACTCGTCACCGGCGCGCAGGCCCGCGCGCTCGGCCGGTCCGCCGGGATACACCTCGTGGATGCGCAGCCCGTTCCTGATGTCGAACACCCGGGTTGCGGCCGGGCGCATGTCGGCGGCGAAGTCGTTACGGCTGATCAGCAGGTAACCGAAGCCGGGACGCTGGGTGTCCTGGCACAGCGGCGTGGCGGCCTTCAGCAGTGGGTAGGCAACCCGCTGCAGCCGCACGTACTGGCGGACGTTGTAGGCGACTGCGATCTCGCGTTGCTTCTCCCGCTCGGCCTGCACCAGGGCGTTGTCGGGCGCTGCGCGGCGGGTGGTGGGCGCGGTGCAGGCGGTCAGCGCTCCCAGTATCAACATCAGTAGCGGCAGGGTGACAAGGCGGCTTGGGCGGGCATGGGTCTGGAGCATCATGAATCTCTTGGCGACGGGCGAACGGACAGGCGCTAAGGCAATGTCGGGAGCATAACCAAAGCGGCCCCGGCGCGCGACGCTAGGCCGGCAGGTCACGATCCCAGTAGGGCTCGTCACCAAATCGACCGACCAGGAAGTCGGCCAGTTCCCGTACCCGCCGCGACTGGTATCGACCGGGCGGGAATACCGCGTACATGGACTCGCTGGGTATGGGCCAAGCGTCGAGGATGGTCTGCAGGCGGCCGTCCGCCAACTCCCGGTGGACGATGAAGCTCGGCTGCACCGTCACCCCCAGGCCATTCACGGCGGCCTCGGTCAGCAGCGCGCCGTTGTTGGCGGTCAGGCGGTCCGGCACATCGGGGCTGAACTCGCGGCCCCCGGTCGCTGTGAACTGCCAGAAATGCTGGCGCGGGATATTGGTGTAGCGCAGCCCGTCATGGTTCACCAGGTCTTCCGGGCATTGCGGGGTGCCGTGGCGCGCCAAGTAGTCCGGGCTGGCCACCGCCACCCGGCGGATCAGGCACAGCCGCCGGGCGATCAGGCTGGAATCGGCCAGCCGGCCGATACGTACCGCCATGTCGAAGCCTTCCTCCACTAGGCTGATCTGGCGGTCGTTCAGGTCCAGATCGATCTGCACCTCGGGGTGCAACTCGGCGAAGGCGTTGATGGCCGGCGCCAGGTGCTGCAGGCCGAAGCTCAGCGGCGCGGCCAGGCGGATGCGGCCGCGCAGTGCGCAGTCGGCGTCGCTGACCGACTGCTCGGCCTCGGCCAGATCGGCCAGGATGCGGCCGGCGCGCTCGAAGTAGGCGCGGCCGTTGTCGGTCAGGCTCAGGGTGCGGGTGGTGCGGTTGAGCAGCTTGACCCCCAGCCGCGCCTCCAGCGCGCTGACCCGCCGGCTGACCGCGGACTTGGCGGCCCCCAGGCGCTCGGCGGCGGCGCTGAAGCTGCCGGCCTCCACCACGGCGACGAAGCTCTCGATGTCGGTGAGTCTGTCCATATTGTTGCGAATAATAGAACAGTGTTTCCTTAATGTGCGTATTTATCTGACGTCAGGCAACGGCCAGACTCTGTGCCACGGGTCGCAGCGGCGACTACCGATAGTCACAGATACGCAAGGAGACAGACATGGAAGCAACCACCCTCAACAACCCGCCTGCCCGCAGTGCCGCCCCGGCAGCCGCCGGCTTGCTCGCCGGCCGCGTGCTGATGGGCCTGGTGTTCGCCTTGGCGAGCTGGCACAAGATCGGCGGCTACGCCGGTACCCAGGGCTACATGGAGGCCATGGGCGTGCCCGGCGGCCTGCTGCCGCTGGTGATCGCCCTGGAACTGGGTGCCGGCATCGCGCTGATCATCGGCTGGCAGACCCGCCTGGCGGCCCTGGCGCTGGCCGGTTTCACCCTGGCGGCCGGATTCCTGTTCCATGGCAACCTTGCCGACCAGATGCAGTCGATCCTGTTCATGAAGAACCTGGCCATGACCGGCGGCCTGCTGGTGATCGCCGCGGTGGGTGCCGGTGCCTGGTCCGTCGACGGCCGTCGCGGCCACTGAAGTCTAAGGAGACAACGAATGAACAAGCCAATGACCCTGCTGCGCATCGACGCCAGCGCCCGCCACGATGATTCGGTCACCCGCAAGCTCGGTGACGAGTTCGAGCGCCGCTGGCTGGCGGCACACGGCGCGGCCCAGGTGCAGCGCCGCGACCTGAGCCAGCCGCTGCCGCAGCTGGACGCCGCCTGGGTGGCGGCCAACCTGACCGATCCGGCCGAACGCGACGCTGCGCAACGCGCAGTGCTGGCGCTGTCCGACCGGCTGATCGCCGAGCTGCAACAGGCCGACGCGGTGCTGGTCACTGTGCCGCTTTACAACTTCGCCGTGCCGGCTGCCATGAAGGCCTGGATCGACCTGGTGTGCCGCGCCCGCGAGACCTTCGCCTACACTGAGCAGGGTCCAAAGGGGCTGCTGAAGGACCGGCCGGTGACCATCGTATTTGCCAGCGGCGGGGTGCCGGTGGGCAGTGCGGTGGACTTTGCCAGCGGCTATCTCAAGCACATCTTCGGCTTCATCGGCCTGCAGGATGTGCGGCTGGTCGCCGCCGGGCGCATGAACGTCGACCCCGACGGTGCGCTGGCCGAGGCCCGCCGCCAGCTGGCGGCCCTGTTTGACGATCGAGACGAGGCCGCATGAGCGGCCGGGAGCAAGCAGCATGACCAACCAGGCGCATTCAACGACAGCACCACCGGGCCGCCGCCTGACCCGGCTGGTGCGCGGCATGGCCACCAGCGACGGTGCCGGCGTGGAGCTGACCCGGGTGATCGGTTCGCCCGAACTGCCCATGCTCGATCCCTTCCTGATGCTGGACGTGTTCCGCTCCGACAATCCGGACGATTACATCGCCGGTTTCCCGCCGCACCCGCACCGCGGCTTCGAGACCGTGACCTACATCCTCAACGGCCGCATGCGGCACAAGGACAATGCCGGGCACGAAGGGGTGATCGAGCCGGGCGGGGTGCAGTGGATGACCGCCGGGCGCGGCATCGTGCACTCGGAGATGCCCGAGCAGCAGGACGGCCTGCTGGCCGGCTTCCAGTTGTGGGTCAACCTGCCGGCGGCGCACAAGCTTGACGCGCCGGTATACCAGGAATTCCCGGAGGCCATGATCCCTGCCGAGCAACGCGACGACGGCGCCAGCCTGAAGGTGGTGGCCGGGCGCTCGTCGCAGGGCACCCAGGGCCCGGTGCACCAGCCGCTGACCGAGCCGCGTTATTTCGACGTGACCCTGCCCGCCGGCGGGCGTTTCGCAGAGGCGCTGCCGGCCGAGCACAACGCCTTCGTGTTCGTCTTCGAGGGCGAGCTGGGGCTGGCCGACATGGACGACCGGCCGGTCACGGTGGGCGTGGACCAGTTGGCCATCCTCAGCCGCAGCGAAGGCCGGGTACAGTTGCAGGCGGGCGGGCAGGGCGCGCGTTTCCTGCTGATATCCGGCCAGCCACTCAACGAGCCGGTGGCCCGCGGCGGCCCCTTCGTGATGAACACCGAGGCCGAGATACGCCAAGCCTTTGCGGATTACCGCAGCGGTAATTTCTAACCAGCCGGCAGCTGCCGGCACGGAGCGACGATGAACAAGCGCACCCTCCTGCCGGCCCTGCTGCTGGCCGTCACCTTCGGCATCAGCGGTTGCGGCAATGATGAACCCGAGCTGCCAAAGGAGACCTTCGGTGGCGGGCTCGGCAAGGGCTACAACGACATGCTGGACCAGGCCAAGCAGGGGGTGGAGCAGGCCAACCAGCAGATGCAGGATACCGAGCAGCGCGCGCGTCCCAGCGAATAGCCTGATGTAAATGCCCAGGCATTGCTTGGATTGACGGAGGAAGCCTGACACAAGGATTGTTGGGCTTCGCTTTGCTCAGCCCAACCTACGCCTGGCCATCACACCTCGATGCGCTGATCCTCGGTGGCCACCGCCACCTTCAGCCCTTCCTGCTCCAGCCGGCCGGACAGTGCCCACAGTGCCTCCGGCTCGCCGTGCACCAGGTAGAACTGCGGATCGGCCTTGCGGAACCGCAATGCCCAGTCCATCAGCTGCTGCTGGCCGGCGTGGGCGGAGAAACCGCCCAGGGTGTGGATCTGCGCCCGCACCACGATCTCCTGGCCGTACATGCGCACCCGCTCGGCGCCGTCCACCAGCCGACGTCCCAGGGTGCCGCGCGCCTGGTAGCCGACGATCACCACGTGCGACTTCTGTTTCCACAGGTTGTGCTTCAGGTGATGGCGCACCCGGCCGCCGGTGCACATGCCGCTGCCGGCGATGATCACCGCGCCGGACTCGATGTTGTTGAGCATCATCGACTGCTCGGTGTGGCGGGTGTAACGCAACGTCGGCAGCCAGGCCTGCCAGCCCTGCGCGACCACCTTGAGGAACTCCGGGTCGTCATTGTTGAACAGGTCGTGGTGCTGCTCGTAGATCTCGCTGGCCTGGATGGCCATGGGGCTGTCGAGGAACACCTGGTGGCGATTGAGCTTGCCGTCACGCCAGAAGCGGCCCAGCCAGTAGATCAGGTCCTGGGCACGTTCCACCGCAAAGGACGGGATGATGACGTTGCCGCCGTTGTCCGCCGCGGCCTGCAGGATCTGCTCGAATTCATCCAGGGTGTCGGCCAGCGGCTTGTGGTCGCGGTCGCCGTAGGTGGACTCCATCAGCACCACGTCCGCCTCGTGAATCGGCTCCGGATCCTGCATCAGCGGTGACCAGTGATTGCCCAGGTCGCCGCTGACCACCAGCCGTCGGGTGTTGCCCGGCTTGCCGACATCGGCCACCACGCTGGCGGCGCCCAGGATGTGGCCGGCATTGAACAGGCTGACCTTCAGGTCCGGAAGTACGGCCTGTTCCTGGTGATATTCCAGCCCGCGGCGCTGGCTCAGGATGGCCTCCACGTCCGCGATGGTGAAGGTGGGCTCGATGGGTTTTTTGCCGGCGCGCTCACGGCGGCGGTTCTCCCACTCGGCGTCTTTGGCCTCCAGGAAGGCGGCGTCCTTGAGCATCACCTCCAGCAGGTCATGGGTGGCGCGGGTGGCATACACCGGGCCGGTAAAGCCGCGCCGCGCCAGCAGCGGCAGGCGGCCGGAGTGGTCCAGGTGGGCGTGGGTCAGCACCACCGCGTCGATGGCCTTGGCCTCGAAGGGGAAGGGCTGCTCGTTGCGCTCCTCGCTCTCGTCGCCGTCGCCCTGGAACATGCCGCAGTCGAACAGCACCCGGCCGGCCTTGGTGTGCAGCAAAAAGCAGGAACCGGTGACCTGTTCGGTCGCGCCGTTGAAGATCAGTGTTGCCATCGGGTGGATCCGTGTCGTGATGTATCTGTCGGTAGCCTAGCCGCGGGCAGGCGGGCCGACATTGTCCTGTATCAGCCGCGCTGCATGCCGGCGGTCAGCGCCAGACGCATGGCGTCCTCCACCTTCATGTCCAGCGGTTCCAGCAGCTCGGGCGGGATCAGCAGGGTGTGGCCGCCGATCTGGTAGCTCAGCGGCACGTACACCGCCACGTGCTTCTCCTCGCCCTGGCGCCAGGTCGGCTGCTCGGTGGTGATGAAGCCGATCATCTTCATGTTCCCCGGCAGGGTCACCCGCACGACCTTGCTGAGTCCCTGTTTCTTGTCGCCGGAGGCAAAGGAGAAGATGTCGCGCAGCCCGGTGTACACCGTCTTCACCAGCGGGATGCTTTCCAGCAGCTTTTCGCTCCAGGCCCACAGGTTGCGGATCAGCCAGGCCTGCACCAGCAGCCCGGCGGCAAAGGTCAGCCCGATGCCGGCCAGCAGGCCCATGCCGGGTACGTAGATATGCTCGGGCAATACCAGCTGGATCAGGCCGCCGAGAAAACGCTCGGAGCTGGTGGCCAGCCAGTAGATCAGGTACAGGGTCAGCGCCACCGGCAGGATGGCCGCCAGGCCGCGCAGGAATATCTGGGTAAGGGTCGTCATCAGCGGGTCCGCATGGTTTTTTGCAGACTATACCCGCAGCCGGCCTGGATGGCGCAGGCCTCGTGCGCCGTTGGTGCAGTTGTCGTTGACCGTTGGCGGGCGTTTTCACCATGCCTTAGTCTGCGGTGCAGAGGCGTAAGGTCTGTGCTTGAGGAAGAGTTACCGGTAGCCAGGGTTGAGGCTGTTTCGGGAGAGGCATTTATTTCTGACGCTCGCGGAGAAGAATCAGCTGTCGCCTGTAGCCTGCTTGTTGGCGGGCTCGACTTCAAGCCAGTGATAGGCTTCTTCTAAAGTGCTGAATACGCGAAGGTTCACGCCCCGGTTAACGGCGACGGTTTCGCCGAAGTGCTGGGGGTCTCGCAGAGGATTTTCCTGCACACAGGCGACCTGCAGGCCGCGGAAATATTCCGCGAATTCGGTTGCGTATTTAAAGCGCTCCATGCTTTTGAGGGCGCTTGGTATTCGACGCTGATCGAGAAGAACCTTAGAAACCCCGGACTTGCGCGCAAGCTCGGGTACCTCCATGCAGAACTGCCGTATGTTTTCGGCTGTTACAGGGCGGGAGTCCGTCACGCGAATGAATCCGGGCTCAACAGTCACTTCATAGTCCACGGCCATTTGCCAACTTCCTTGCTGTACCGTCAATAAACCTGGGTTCGCAAAAGGGCGCGCCACGAGGCAGTGGAATAAGGGGCAGACTGACATTTAAAAATCTGGCTTAAATCTAGCTCAGTCTGCTCCTATACCGCGTCCAGATTGCTCAAAGCACCGGCTTTGATTCCTTGGTTTCATTCCTGGCGCCGACGGTATCTGACTGGCCATTGCTGTCCCACCAGGCATGGGCCCTTTCGCGGTTGAAGGGCGGGGCGATTGCGATCCCGATGTCGGCGTTGGCCAAGGCCGGAAACAGCATGCGGTAGCTCTTCAGGTCTTCTTCGCGCTCGTCGCTGATGACCACGTCAAAGGTACTTCCGGAGAAGCCGGTCACTGCCTGGTCGACTAGTGGGATGACCGGGCCGGCGCGGAACTCCCCTTCCTGGCGTTCGCGCATCACGCCGCTCACACGCCCCAGGTAGGTAACCGTATTGGCACTGACTTCAATGTCCGCATGGATGGGCAACTGGCAGGAGGCGACAAGGAACAGGCTTTGGTACATGCAGGTTGCGCCCCGTATGACGTACTTGCCGGGCGGCAATTCCATGCGCAGCAGATAACGGGCACCGCCGCCGCTGCTGACCGTACCATCCAGGTCTGTCTTGTAGTTGTGGCGGTCTTCCTGGGTGTCGGCATTGGGTGTCTCGACATGGGCGACGATGACCTGGGGCTGGTATTCCGGCTTGTAGGCGTTGCTCACCTGCAGTGACATCAAGACCAGTCCCTTGCCATCCAGTGCCAGTGTCTTGGTGTTCCTGTCAACGCCCATCTCATGCACGGTGGCACAGCCGGACAGCAAGCCGATCGCCGCGACAAGGGCAAGAAGTCTCAGGGACCATATACGGGTAAGAAACGCCTTCATCCTCAATAACTCCTATTTTTGCTTATAGATATTCCTGGGCGTGTGATTCCGTCGGTTCAAGCGCGTTCACAACCTCATGGAGCATATTGGCCCGGTAATAGGTTTGGAAGAGAAACTGAGCAGAAGATGTGAGATGTGTGAGGCTGCCAGCCATTCGAGCCGGATCTGTACCTTGTGATTAAGACTGATTCGGCTCGGCTTATCGGGCTGGTGTCCGGGACAATAAGATCAGGTCTTCTGCGGGTATTGGGGGCTATTTGGTGCTAGCTGCATGGTTCTTGAAAGGTCCAGCCGCCGACGCGCCGGGTGTCGGTGACGGCTGCATACCTAGGCAGATTCGCTTGGTTGATCAGCGCGCCACCAGCAGGATCAGCCGATCACCACGGCGGATGCGCAGCATGCTCAGACTACCGTCCTTGCGGATGATCTTGCGCAACTCGGCCATGCCCGCCAGCCGCTGGCGGTTGGCCTCCAGCATTACGTCGCCCTCGCGTACGCCGGTGCGCCAGGCGGGGCTGTCCTGCTGCACGGGACCGACGGCGATGCCGGTGAAGCGGCCGAACGACGAATTGTCGGTGACGTCCTTGAGCAGCGCGCCCTTGAAGTAGTCGCTGACCTTGGCGCCGTCCTGGTAGCTGGCGTACGGGTCGGCGATGCGCGAGCGGATGCTGCGGCTGCGACTGTCGCGCAGGATGTCCAGTTCCACGGTGTCGCCGATGCGCAGCAGCGCCAGCTGGGTGCGCAGCTGTCCGCCACTGCCGATGGGGCGGCCGTTGAGTTTTGTCACCACGTCACCCACCTGCAGGCCGGCTTTTTCGGCGGGGGAATCGGCCAGTACCTCGGCCACCAGTGCACCCTGGCGGATGCCCACGCCCAGCGCTTTGGCCAGGTCCGGGGTCAGGTCCTGCATGGTGATGCCGAAGTGGCCGCGGTTGACGCCGCCGTAGTCGACGATCTGGTCCATGATGGCCCGCACCATGTTGACCGGGATGGCGAAGCCGATGCCGACGTTACCGCCGCCCGGCGCCAGGATGGCGGTGTTGATGCCGACCAGTTCGCCGTTCAGGTTGACCAGCGGGCCGCCGGAGTTGCCGGGATTGATGGAGGCGTCGGTCTGGATGAAGTTCTCGTAGCCCTCGATCCCCAGGCCGCTGCGACCCATGGCGCTGACGATGCCCGAGGTGACGGTCTGCGACAGGCCGAAGGGGTTGCCGATGGCCACCACGAAGTCGCCCACCCGCAGCTGGTCGGAGTCGGCGTAACGCACCGCCTGCAGGTTTTCTGCGGGTATCTGCAGCACGGCGACATCGGTGTCCGGGTCGGCGCCGATCAGCTCGGCCTCCAGGGTGCGGCCGTCGTGCAGGGTGACGCGGATCTCGTCCGCCTTGTCGATGACGTGGTGGTTGGTCAGTACATAGCCGCGTGCGGCGTCGACGATCACGCCCGAGCCCAGGCTCTGGCTCTCGCGCTTGCCCTGTTGTTGCGGCAGGTCGAAAAAGCGGCGGAAGAAGGGGTCGCGCAGCAGCGGGTGCTCCTCGACGCGGATGGCGGTGATGGTGGAGATGTTGACCACCGCCGGGGTGGTGCTTTCCAGCATGGGCGCCAGGCTGGGCAGGGGCTGGCCATTGACTGCCACGGGCAGGCCGGCGTAACCGCTCAGCGGTGCGAGGAGCAGGATGGCGGCAAACAGGCGGGTGCGGAACAGGTGCATGGCGATCCTCTGCAAAGCGAAAACCAAACGAGGCCACGGTTGCCCGCGGCCTCGGTCACCGTCTAGGACAGTTTAGCCGCGCCCGGGTTCAGGCGGCAGCGCTGGTGTCGGCCTGGCGGTCATCGATGGTCGGCGTGTCGTCCGACGCGATCTCGATGCGGCGCGGCTTCATGGCCGCCGGGATCTCGCGCACCAGGTCGATATGCAGCAAGCCGTTCTTCAGGCTGGCACCTTCCACGCGGACGTAGTCGGCCAGCTGGTAGCTGCGCTCGAAGCTGCGATTGGCGATGCCGCGGTGCAGGAAGCTGCGCTGCTCGGTGTCGGCCTTGTGGGCGCCGCTGACCTTGAGCAGGTTTTCCTTGGCCTCGATGTGCAGTTCGTCCGACTCGAAGCCGGCCACCGCCATGCTGATGCGGTACTGGCTCTCGCCGGTCAGTTCGATGTTGTACGGAGGATAGCCACCGGCATCGCTGCGGTAGGCGGTTTCCAGGGTGTTGGCCATGCGGTCGAAGCCGATGGCGGTGCGGAACAGCGGGCTGAAATCGATCATGATCATATTCTCCGGTTGAGCAATATGTGGTCCGGGTTGCGCTCCGGTTGGACGCGCGGTCGGCGGGCCTCGTCGAGCACCCGCAGGACTCAGATAGGGTCGGCCGGATCGATTTCAAGTGGGGTTGTAGCCTGGGGCGGCGGATGTGGCTTGGGGCGGCTATAGCCCCTCTCTCCCGGGAGAGGGGTTGGGGTGAGGGACCTACAGCCAGCGCACCAGGTAGTAGATACGCTGGCTCTCGGACGACACCGAGGGGCCGTACACCACCGCCGGGTGCAGGTTCTTGCTGGTATCGGCGCCGTCGCGGGCCTCGCTTTCGCTGGCACACACGGTCACACAGCCCTCGGGATAACGCTTGCGCGTCTTGCGCGGCGTCTTGATCAGGGCAAAGCGCTGTTGCAGCGAGGTGGATTCGGGATCGACGACGATGTGTTGCATGCCGCAAGAGTAGCACGGCGATCGGCAGGCCAAAGCGCTCGAATCGGCGCGGCAGTGCGCCTAGAATTGCTGACAGGTTCTCATCCTTGGTGTGCTGGAGATCGCATGACTGCCCCCGCCTGGCGCCTGCTGGCCCTGTTGATGTTGTTGCCGTCGCTGAGCCATGCGGCGCAGCGTGGCATCGGCTTTTACTCCGACCAGGACCTGCTGCTGCCCATCGTCAACGAGGATCGCGACTACACCATGGGCGTAGCCTTCGAGTTCTTCCATGAAGGCGACGGCATCTATCCGCTGGACAAGGCGGCACGGTGGCTCGGCGAGTACATGGGCGTGCACGGCGTGGATGACACCATTCATCGCAGCTACATGATCGGCTCGGTCAACTACACGCCCAATGACCTGACCGCCACTGCACCGGTGACCGATGACCGGCCCTATGCCTCGGTGCTGTTCCTGACCAACAAGCGGGTGCATGCCAGCGGCAGCAAGGCAGTGGGCGTCGAGGCGCAGTTCGGCATTCTCGGTACTTATGTAGCGCGGGAGGTGCAGCGCACCCTGCACGCATGGTGGCGGGACTTCAAAAATTCCGAGGAGCCGGTGGACCCCAGGGGCTGGGGTAACCAGATCAGCGCCGGCGGCGAACCGACGGTGCGCTTCCGCATCGCCAAGTCGCGCCGTATCGCACAGGACCCCGGTCTGTGGGACCTGTCGCAGACCTGGAGCCTGGCGCTGGGCTACCAGACCAATGCCAGCTTCGGCTTTTCCGCCCGCGCCGGGCAGATCGCCAGCCCGTTCTGGACCATCCCCTTCGACCCCATCAATCGCGGCAACTTCCTGCCCTCGCTGGGCGGTGAGGAGTGGTATCTGTGGACCGCCTACCGTGCCCGCGTGGTGGGCTACGATGCGCTGCTGCAGGGTCAGTTCCGAGACAGCGTGCTGACCTATGACGCCGATGAAATAGAACGGCTGGTGCACGAGGGTGGCGCCGGCCTGACCGTGGCCTGGCGCTTCGTGCAGCTGACCGCGGCGGCCAACGTCAAGACTGCCGAGTTGAACGTGGGCCAGGCCGACCGCACCCACTGGTGGGGTGGCACCTACCTGACCGTGCGTTTCTAAGGTGATCTTTATTAAAGATTGCAAGTTAGGATCGACCTTCCAGCATTGAGGAGCTTATTTGTCGATGTTGTTAAGACTGCTGTTTATTGTTCTTTCCCTGGGCATGCTTGCCGGCTGCGCAGCGACCGGCCCGACTGCTCAGGGCAAGGCCCCGCAGGTCGTGCAGCCGTCTGCGACAGCAATCGGGGCCGACATTGTCGCGCAGCTGGGAATGGTTCAAGTGCCGACGGATAAAGCGCTGATCTATCTATTCCGTCCTGAACGTTACATTGGCAGCGCCAACACCTATCAGATTACCGTTAACGGAACGCCGATCGCCGATATGCGTATTGGCACGCGCGCCCCATACCTTGTGCCACCAGGACAGGCCACGCTACAGGGCAGGTCTTTGGCGAATATCCTCAACATCGGACTCTCTCTGGGACTGATGGAGGAACCCTTTATTGCCTTCGTCGTAGAGGCGGGTAAGGTTTACTTCATCGATGTTCAGACGGGATTTGCTGGGGGCCCGCAGTTTGAATTTGTTGACGCGACTACGGGCTTGGAGGCCATCAAGGGCATGGGGCTCGCACCGCCACCAAAACCAGAAGAGGGTGCCAAGGCGCAATAGAAGATCACATTGTTCAATGTGACAGCAGACTTGCCTGGTTGCGATCGCTTCAGTTGATGATGAACCGCAGTCGATAAGGCGAGCGCACGACTTTGGTCTGCCAGAAAATAGAGGTCAGACTGCAATTTTCTGGATGACTGTTTCGGGTTGTGGATTCAACCGGTGAACGCAACACATTGGGCAAATCGTTCAGCTGGTGTTTCGTAGTCTAGCGTTTTCCTCGGCCGCTCATTCAATCGCCGAGCCACGGCGTTCAGTTTCGCCTGCGAGTAAACCGAAAGATCGGTTCCCTTTGGAAAGTACTGCCTCAGCAGTCCGTTGGTGTTCTCGTTGGACCCTCGCTGCCAGGGGTGCTGTGGATCACAAAAGTACACCTGGATATCAGTCGCAAGGGTGAAGCGTTTGTGGTCGGCCATCTCCGAGCCTCTGTCCCATGTCAACGATTGGTAGAGCTCCCGTGGCAACTTGTGGGCCTGTTTGATCAGCGCGTCGATGACAGTTTCGGTATCTTTGCCATCGACCTTGGCCAGCATCACATAGCGCGTATGACGTTCGACGAGGGTGGCTATCTGGCTGTTGTTGCTGCCGAACACCAGATCACCTTCCCAGTGCCCTGGCACGGCGCGGTCTTCAGCGGAGGCAGGGCGCTCCCTGATTGATACGGTGTCAACGATTCTGCCGCGATTGTCCGTTTTCTGGGTATGGTGGCGCGAGCGACGCATGGCGCGCGTGCGGCGCAAATGCTGCAACAGCTCCTTTTTCAAGGCGCCATGGGCCTGGATGAAGAGACTGCGATAGATGGACTCGTGTGACACGTGGAAGTCTTCGTCCGAATAGGTCCGCTTGAGCCGTCCGGCAATCTGCTCCGGAGACCAGGCCAACTGGAGCTTGCTCCCCACGATGTGGGCCAACGCGCGCTTCTCCGCCAGTTTACAGATCTTGGGGCGACGAGCGCGGTCCCAGGCGGCTTGGTCAGCTTGGTGGGCCCGGTAGCATCGCTGGCCTCCATTGCGCCTGATCTCGCGGCTGATCGTGGATGGCGCGCGCCCTAGCGACGTGGCGATTGAGCGGAGCGAATGGCCCGCTGCGACAGCGCGGGATATCTCTTCACGCTCCGCCAAAGTCAGTGCCAATCTTGAACGACAGCGTGGTGCCGGACGTATCCCGCCCGTCTCTGCCAGAATGCGCTCTATCGATGAGTGGTATCGGTCAAACAGCTGTGCAATCTGGGCTAGAGAGTCCCCTTTCTGCCAGCGGTCCCACATCAATGCCTTCTGGCTATCGGTGTAGTAGATCCGTGGTCTTCGTTTCATCAGCAACACTCCTTGCTCTACCCTGAGAGCTTAGGGTGTTGCGTTCACCGATTGAATCCACAGTCGACACAAGACATCACAAGAGCCACGTTTAGTGCCTGCATGGCTGATGAAAAAAAGGCCGAGGGACTCATGAGAGTCCCTCGGCCTTTTTTATTTATGCCGGCTATCGAGATAGCGGTGGTGCGAAGATAGCCCGGCAGGGCAGTGCGTATTGCTTGGCTCAGTGCTTGGGCTTGCTGTCCTTTTTGGCTTTCTTGGCGGCCTTCTTTTCCTTGGGGTTCATGGCCGGTTCCTTCTTGGTCTCTTTGTTGCTTTTCTGCTCTCTGCCCATGGTGTGTGCTCCGGGTGTTCGTGGGTTGATCTGCTGTCAACGGCTGCCGGCAGCGCGTGCCGGGGTGGCACGCGCGTGCGCTAGGCCAATATTAAGGTAATGGATATCAGGGCGGTGCGGGCAAGATTATTTTGTGTGTTGATCGCCCCAGCAAGCGCGGGCTTTCCGGTAGCGATGCAGATGGATCAGTCCTTCAAGCCGGCGCTGCGCAGATCGTCGAGAAAGTGCTCCTTCAGTCGATCCGGGCCGATGGGCACGGATTTGGCGATATAGCTAATGGTCTCCTCGGGATTCGTCATGCGGATCTGCTCGACCTCCCACTCGGCGTCGTCCTGTCTGCCGGCGCGCACGTAACTGGCCGCCAGAAACAGCCTGACCGGCATGGCGTTTTCGTTTCTCTCCTGCGCCTTGGTCAGCGCCTCTATCGCCTTGTCGTAACGACCGAGGAAGTAGTACGCATGACCCAGGTTGTACAGGTAGTCCCAGGTGTAATAGGGGTTCAGGCGCATGCCCTTGGTCACGTACTCGATGGCTCTTTCCGGTTGCCCGGCATAGTTGCTGATCAGGGCTAGCAGGCCATAGCCGTCGGCATAGCTCGGCGCTACCGCGATGGCCTGTGCCGCGGCTTCACTTGCCTGGTCGAATTCCTGTCGCATGAAGTGGACGAAGCCCAGCGCCCAGTGCGTCTGCGGCACCGAGGCGTCCAGGGCGACGCCACGCCGCGCCAGTGTCAGGGCGTGGTCGAGGCTTTCCAGCGGCGCGTCCGTCCAGCCACGGCGGAACGCGACGGCCAGCGACGAGGCCAGCGCCCCATAGGCGCGGCCGTAGTCCGGGTCTGACTCGATGGCCTTGCGATAGGCGGCCTGGGCCAGCGCGTTGCTTTCCCTGGTCTGGGTCTTGGCGTGTCGCTGTCCTTCCTGAAACAGGTCGTAGGCCTTCAGGTTGACGGTGCCTGCCCGTGACAGGCGCTGCGATTCCTCAGCGGAGATGCGCAGGTCAAAGGCGGTGACGATGCTGCGGGTCACCCGGCCCTGCACGGAGAAGATCTGCGCCACGTCGCCGTCGTAGCGATCCGCCCAGCGATTGAAGCCGGTTTTGGCATCGACCAGCTGGGCGTTCACCCGGATGTGGTCGCCGATACGCCGGATGCTGCCCTTGAGCAGGTAATCGGCGTTCAGGTCGCTGCCGATGGCCTGCAGCTGGGTCTGGTCATCCTTGTAGATGCGCGACGCATTGCCGGCGATGACCAGCAGGCCCGAAAGCCGTGACAGATCGGTGATCAGGTCTTCGGTGATGCCGTCGGCCAGGTAGGCCTGTTGCGGGTCGTCGTTCAGGCTCTCGAAAGGCAGCACGGCGATGGAGCGTGTTGCCGGCAGTTCCGCGGCGCTGTCCGGTGCGGGGGGCGCAATGCTGCCGCTCCAGCGCAGCGCGAACACCATCAGTACCAGGCCGGCCACTGCCAGCCCCCAGATCCGCAGGGCGTCGCGGGGCTGTTGCGCCGCATCCTCGCCCGGTGGCCTGGCAGCCGGTCCGAGCGGTGCGTCCGGCATGTCGCTGGGTTCGGGTTCCACGGGCGCGATCAGCTGGTAGCCGCGTTTCGGAATGGTGGTGATGAAGCGCGGGTTGCGGGCGTCGTCCTGCAGCGCCTTGCGGAGCTTGATGATGCTGCCGGTGATGGCGTCGTAACCGATGACGGCGCCATGCCAGACGTCGCTTTCCAGTTCATCCCGGGTGACGACCTGGCCGGCGCGAGACGCCAGATAGACCAGCACTTCCATGGTCTTCGGTTCCAGGTGCACGACCTCCGCGTCCCGCGTCAGCAGGCCTTCGGCCGGTGACACGCGCCAGTCGAGGATGCGAAATGCGCTGTGCGGTCCGGCATCCACTCTTCCCTGATCTCCTCAGTGGTACGCGGATCACGCATTTGCCCCGGCAGTTGGGGCGGCGCACAAGTCGCGGAATTCATTGCGGAAAACGGCCGTCGTCCTTCGGTCGTGATTCCGTCGCCGTTCCGTCGGGACTTCTCCGCCCGGCACAACGATGCTCTTCGACAGTACCCGAGGCCGCCCGGCCTGCCCAGCGAATCATGGTGCGGAAGGGGCGGACCCATGGGGAAGGCAGCCGCAACCGACACAGCGTCGGATGCCGCCATCCAACCACCTGTATGAAGGAGAAATCGCCATGAAACCCTGGATCCTTGTTCTGTTTGCGAGTCTGTCCGTCCTGCCCTGTGCGGGTTTCGCGCTGCCCCGCGCCGATCTGCCGGCGGAGGTGAAGACGTTGTCGGTGAACGGCTATGACATGGCTTACGTCGAACGCGGCAGCGGCCCCGTGCTGCTGCTGGTACATGGCGCGCTCAGTGATTACCGGACCTGGTCTGCCCTGATGAACGAGCTGAGTGCCGAGAACCGGGTCATCGCCGTGAGCCTGCGTCATTACTACCCGGAGCGCTGGGACGGTCAGGGCAATGACTTTTCCCTGGATGACCATGCCCGTGATGTGGTGGCATTCATCGAGGCGCTGGATAGCGGCCCGGTCCATCTGCTCGGCCACTCGCGGGGTGCGGGTGTCGCACTGCTGGCGGCGGTCATGCAGCCGGCACGGGTCCGCAGCCTGGTCCTGGCGGACATGTATCCGTTCGAGTCGATATTGCCGAAGGATGCCCGGGCCAAGGCCGAGATGGCGCGCCGCTCAGCCATGGCGTGGGATGTGCTGGCTCAATACGAACAGCAGGACACCGAAGGCGCGCTGACCACCTTCGTCAATCATGTCGCGGGGCCGACTGCCTGGGACAACACGGGTGAGGCCCAGCGGGAGCGCCTGCGTTCCAACGCCTGGACCCAGTTGAGCCTGATTGCCGACACCAGGACGCGGATGACCTGCGACGATATTGCCCGGGTGGGCGCGCCCACCCTGATCGTGACCGGCGATCGCAGTGCGCCGCTTTACGGCTATGCCAACGATGCCGTGCAAGCCTGTCTGCAGGACGTCAGCAGAAGCACCATCGCGGAGGCGGGCCACCTGATGTTCCAGGCCAACCCGACGGCGTTCATCTTCGAGGTGCAGTTCTTCGTCGCCGATCACTGAGTACTGGCTGGCGCCGGACGATCACGGTCAAACGTCCGGTGACCAGTCCCGCCAGCCGCCGAGCAGCGGGTGGTACAGGGCCAGGCGGATGGGTCTGTCGTCGATGGCGCGCACCACCCGCGCATAGCCGGCCAGCTGGTCGGCGTAGCGGTCCCGTTCCTGGTCGAGGAAGGCATCGATGTCGCTGCCGCCGTGGCTGCCGGTCTTGTAGTCGATGATCCAGCGGGTGCCGTCGGCATCCACGAAGCTGCGATCGATCACGTGGTGGCTGACGCCGAAGGGGCCGTGTTCGCTCAGCGCCCATTCACAGCGGGCCTCGGCCTGCTCACCGAGCAGCCAGCGGCCGCGCGGGTCGGCCAGGGTCTGCCTGAGCGCCGCCGCGGCCCGGCTCACGGCCTGACCCAGGTCATCCTCGCCGACACCCAGGTCGGCAAGTCCGGCGCGCAGTGCCGGCTGCAGCTGCTCGATGCGGGCGTCGTCCCAGCCGTCCAGGCCCTCGCGGCCGATGCGTTCCAGGTAGCGGTGCACCAGGGTGCCGACATGGCGGGCGGTCTCGCCGGCCCAGTCGAAGGGGATCGCCTCGCTACCGCCACGGGGCGGTACGCTCGGCGGTGCCAGCGGCGCGGCCACGGCGGGCGCCTGCCAGTCGGCCGGCAGGCGGCTCAGCCGGGGCAGGGGCTGTTCGTTCGCCTCGGCGGGTTGTGCCGGTTGTGCCAGGCCAGAGTAGGCATCGGTCACCGCCGGCCACAGGGTGGCGAGCAACGCATTGGCGGCAGGCCTGGGTTCGCCGCTCTTGGCGTCGAAGCCGACGTGGCCGAACAGGTGCAGGCGTTTCTTTGCCCGGGTGGCGGCCACATACAGCAGCCGCGCGGTTTCCAGCGCCTGCTTCTCCTTGTTCAGCGACCAGACGAAGTCGAACACCGCGTCGCTGACCTCGCGCGCCGGCTTGATGGGGGCGATCAGCACCTGGGTGTCGCCGTCCGGGCGCGGCCGTTCCAGCCAGGTGATCAGCGGCTTGTCCTCACGGCGGGGCGAGCGGCCCAGGCCGGGCAGGATCACGGTGTCGAACTCCAGGCCCTTGGACTTGTGCATGGTCATCAGCTGCAGCGACTCGTCGGCCTGGGTGTCGGCCGGGGCGAACAGTTTGTCCAGCGCATCCTCGAAGGCGGCCGGGTCGGCCAGCTCGCCGCCGCGGTCGTGCTCGGCCAGCAGGTCCAGGTAGGCATGGGCGGATTCCAGCTGCGCGGCGTCGCTCAGGCTGGCCGGGCCACCCAGTGCCTGCCAGCTGCCCAGCAGCCAGTCGCGCAGCGGGCGGCGGCGGTACTCGGCCAGCGCCGCGCGTAGCACCGGCAGCACCCGCGCCAGGCGCGCCTGGCCGTCGGCGCTGAGTTGGGCGATCAGCTCGGTCTGGTTTAGCCGCGTCCACAGGGTCTGTCTGCCGTCGCCGGCCAGCGCCAGCAGGTCGGCCAGGGTCAGGCCGACCAGCGGGCTGCGCAGCAGGCTCAGCCAGGCCACCCGGTCGGCGGCATGGCAGAGGGCGCGGCGCAGGCTGTGCAGGTCCTGCACCACCGGTTGCTGACCGAGGCGGTCCACGTCCACCGCTCGGTAGGCGATGCCGGCCTGCTTGAGGGCGCGGGCGATCTCCGCCAGGTGCGCGCGGCCACGGGCCAGCACGGCGATGCTGCCCTCAGGGTCTTGTTCACGGGCCTGGCGGATCAGCGTCAGCACGCTGCTGGCCTCGGCGCGGTCGTCCCGCTCGGCGCCGGCATGCACCTGCACCGCCGGGCCATCGCCCGCTCCCTGGTGCGGGACGGATGCGCTGTAGCTGACCGCGCCGGTGGTCTGGTCTTCCTGTGTCGGAAACACCACCGGGAAGCTGGCATTGACCCAGTCCACCACGCCCTGTTGGGAGCGGAAGTTCACCCGTAGCGTCAGCGGCTCCAGTGCTATCTGGCCGATGCCGGACGCGCGGGCCTTCAGGTACAGGCCCACCTCGGCCTGGCGGAAGGCGTAGATGGACTGCATGGGGTCGCCGACCACGAACAGGGTGCGGCCGTCGTCCGGCTGCCAGCCGGCGGTGAGCTTTTCCAGCAGCTGGTACTGGCCGGAGGAGGTGTCCTGGAATTCGTCCACCAGGATGTGGCGCAGCCGGTAGTCCAGCGCCAGCGCCAGGTCGGTGGGCGCGTCTTCCGTGCCCAGCGCCAGCAGGGCGCGGGCGTGGACCTCGCCGAAGTCGACCTGGCCGTGAGCGGCGAACACCAGTTTCAGTTCCGCGGCGGCGCGCAGCAGCACCTGCACCAGGGCCTCGAGTACCGCCCACTGGCTGGCGGCGAAGCGCGGCGAGGGTAGACCACGGGCGGCCTGCAGGCGCTGCACCAGTGCCGGGCTGTCGGCCAGCGCGGCCAGGCAGTCCTTCATCTCGTACTGGCGCTGCAGGAACAGCGCCAGCCGCTCGGGCTGGTCCTTGCCCTGGGTCTTGCCGGGGAAGCCCTCGCTGACGGTCAGTCGCGCACGCAGGCCACCGCTGCCGGTCAGGCATAGTTCGGCCAGGCCCTGCCAGGCCGGCAGGTCGTCGACATGCTGCGTCGGCGGCGCGGTGCGGTCCGCCCAGGCGGCGAGCGGTGCCGGCTTCTTGTTGAAGGCGGCGCGCTGGTCGTGGGCGTAGTGCGCCAATGCTGCCAGGCTGCAGGCCAGGTCGGTGGGCATCAGCCGCTGCAGGTCATCGAGCTGCTGCTGCACGCAGTCGGCCAGGGCTTCTTCGAGTACCTCGCGGGAGTTGTGGCCGAGGAGCTGGCCCAGCCATTGCTCGCGCCGCGCCAGCAGGTCGGCGATCAGGTTGGCGGTCTTCTCGCGGTCGTTCTCCAGGTGGCGCAGCAGCCGTGCGACGGCGACGCCGTCCTGCGGGTCTTCCAGCGCGTCGAGTGCATGACGGGCGGCCTCCAGGTACAGCGGCCGGGCGTCGGGCAGGGTGTCCGGGTTGGCACCCAATTGAGAGAGCAGCGGCATCTGCCGGGTGAGGGTGGCGCACAGGCCGTCGATGGTCTGTACCCGCAGCCGCGCCGGGCTGTGCAGCAGGTCCCAGCCCTGTTCGCTGTCCCGCGCCAGGGCGGCGCGGCCGAGCTGCCAGGTGAGCCGCTTGTGGTCTTCAAGCGGTTCGTCGCCACGCGCGGCCTGCAGGGCACCCAGGATGCGCTGGCGCATCTCGGCCGCGGCCTTGCGGGTGAAGGTCATGGCGAGGATTTCTTCGGGGTGCTCGACCACCGCCAGCAGCCGCAGCACCCGCTGGGTGAGCAGCTCGGTTTTACCCGAGCCCGCTGGCGCCTGGACGATGAAGCTCTGGTCCGGCGCCAGCGCGCGTTCGCGATCCGCGGCGTCGGGAATGGGCAGCTGTTGTTCAGTCATCGCCGTTGTCCCCTTCGTCGTCGGCGGCGTCCATCAGCGCCACCCGGCACAGCGCGCCCAGGTCGCAGTAGGCGCAGGCGCGCGGGGAGGGCATGGGGTCGGCGCGGCCGGCCACCACCTCTTCGGCCAGCAGAGTCAGCTGGCGACGCCAGTGCTCACCCAGGGCCGGCCAGTCCGGCACCGCCGGGTTGCCCTTGAAGGCGCCGATGCCGGGCAGCAGGCCGGCGTCGCTGGCCAGGCCTTTGAAGCCGCCGTCCTTGTCCAGCCGCACCCGGCCGATGGCGGCGGCGGCCAGCTGGTCGCCCTGCTGGATGGCGTACAGCGGCACCTGGGGTTCCTCCGGGCGCTCGGCGGTCCAGGTGCCGGTGCGCTGGCTGCGCCCGGTCTTGTAGTCGATCACCACCAGCCGGCCGTCGGCCAGCCGGTCCACCCGGTCCGCCTGCACCTTGAGGGTGAGGGGGCCGATGCGCACCCGGTCCTTCTGTTCGAGGTGCTGCACCTGGAAGGGTGCGCGCTCCCGCTCGCGGGCCAGCCAGTCCTGCACCAGTTCCGTCAGCCGCGCCTGTTCCAGCGCGCTGAAGGCGTCGCTGTACAGGTCCGGGCGGATGCGGCGGGTGAAGACGATGGCGTTCTGCACCGCCTGCTCGATCTGCGCGTCCAGTTCGTCGGCGGGCAGCGACAGCAGGGTCTGCTGGTCGCCCAGCCTTTTCCAGATCTGCTCCAGGATCAGGTGAACCTGGCTGCCGATCAGGCGCGGGTCCGGGCCGTGGCTGACCGTTTCCAGCGAGCGCGCGGCCAGGCGGTGGCGGGCGAAGGCGCGGAACGGGCAGGCGGCCTGATCGGCCAGCAGCGCTGTGCCGCCGGACAGGCTGGCCGGCGCGGGCGGCGCCTGCCAGTCGTCCAGGGTCGTCTGGTTATTGGTCGTCGGCGCGGGTTCCGCCGCGGGCAGGTTCAGTGCGGCGGCCGTGCCCGACGGCAGACCGGCGATCAGCGGGCTGACGCCCTGTTCGCCGTCGGCGCTGTGGGCGGCGTGGCTGTAGATCACCTCGGTGGCGGCACCTTGCAGCCGCGCCATCACCTGGCGGGCGAAGCGCAGCTCGCGCTCGGCACTGCTGTGGGGCAGGCCGTGCTGGCGCTGTAGCCGGGCGGGGAGCAGCGGGTTTGGGGCGGGTGCCGGCGGCCAGTGGTTGTCGTCCAGGCCCAGCAGCCACAGGTGGTCGAAGCGCTGGCCGGCGGCCTCCAGCACGCCCAGCACCTGCACCGGGGCATCGCTGCCCTCGGGCTGGAACAGGGTGTCCTGGGCCAGCTGCTGCAGCCGGCCCAGCGCCAGCCGGGCACCGGTCTGGGTGGCAACCCGGTCGATCCTGGCCAGCTCGGTCAGCAGGCCGTTGAAGGCCTGGCTCTGCTGGTATTCGTGGCTGCTCAGGCTGCGCTCGCCCGGCCAGCCCCACAGGATGAGCAACCGCTGGAAGTGGTCGGCCCAGTGGCTGGCGGCGGCCTTGGCCGGCTGTGAGGCGGTCGCCTCGGTCAGCTGCGCCAGGTGCTCGAACAGGGCCGGGCAGTGGTGCGGGCCGTCGTCGGCGACCAGGCCGGTTTGTTGGCGTAGCCGGAACAGGGTGTAGCGGGGGAAGCCGCGGCGCTTCAGCTCGGCATCGAGCAGGGCGCGTTGCTGGGCCTCGGCCAGGCCTTCGCCGAGAAAGGGCGAGCGCAGCAGCTGTGCCAGCTCGGCCTGTTCGATCTCGCCCAGCGCCAGGCCCAGCGCCAGCAGGGCGTCGCGCACCAGCGGCTGCTCGGCCAGGGGCAGGCCCAGGCTGAAGTTGAAGGGCAGGCGTTCGCGCGCCATGCCGGGCGGCAGGCTGTCCGGTATGAGTGTGCCGGTCAGCACTTGGCGCAGGGACTCGCGTTGACCTTGAATGTCCGGACTGATGAGGGCGATACGGGCAGTCGGGTCGGCCTGCAGCCGTGCCAGTGCCCAGCGGGCGGCCAGGGTCCGTTCCTCGGACGGGTCGGTGCAGACCAGGCGTAATGGGGTGGCGCCGAGTTGGTCCGGCGGCAGCGTATTGAGCTGACAACCGGCCCCGGCCAGGACATCGAGCAGGGCCTGTTGGGTGGGTGGTTGCTCGTCGAAGCCGGCCAGCCACAACATGTCCGGGACAGGCAGTTGGCCCTCGCTGAAGGCAGTGGTCAGCAAGGCAGTCAGGCGGGCGGCGGGTAGCAGGCGCTGCTGGGTGCACAGTTGCTCGAAGCGTTCGCGCCAGTGGGCAAAGGCCTCGCCCTCGGGGTTGAGTGCCAGTTCAGGATTGCCGGCCAGCTGCCAGCCCTGCAATAAACGATAGGCGTCGGCCGCGCTGCGGGCCGCGGCGGCCGGGCGCAGCAGCGGGATGTCCAACTCGCTGGTGGCGATCACCCGTTCCCACAGCAGGCGCTCCTGGGTGGGGCTGAGCAGTTGGAGGTCATGCAGCCCCAGGTCCAGCAGTTGCTGGTGGCAGCGGATCAGCCAGGCGCCCAGCGGCAGGATGTCGGGGGTCTCCCAGACCCGGTCGCCGACGGCCAGGCGTTGTTGTTCATAGCCGGCCTGCAGGTGGCGGGCGAGGCGGTTGTTGACCGTCAGCAGCAGGGCGCCGTCGGCCAGGTCGGCGACGAGCCGGACATCGGAACTGGAAGGGTTGGCAGGCATGGCTTGTTGTTCTGTGCTTGGACCGCAAGCCTAACGGAGCCGGCTTGTCCGTGCGAGTATCAGGCTCAGATGGCAGATATCCCGTGTCGGGTGGGTTCTTTAAGTTTTGCTGTTGTTCCAGTAGCCGCTGGGGACAGCCGTCGCCAACCGGGATGACCGCGCGGTGCAAGCAGCAAGATTGCATGGGGCGCCTTCGCCCGGTGGTGATTCGGGATAGCCGACGAATGCATCGAGGTGGCATTCGGCAAGTTCCTGTAACCGCAATCAGGGGAGGGCGATGGCCGGTATAAAAGTGGAGGCAATTGCCGCTATCTTTATCTGAGCTAGCAGGTATGGCATGTCTGATATCACACATTGGTTTTACTCCCCGGGCAGGATGGTCGTTAGCCGCATGCAATGTGGCTGGGTGCACTGGTGGCGGTCCTTGCCTTGGATCTTGCCGGCCATTGCGCTGTGGTTCCTGTTGTCCTCGCGGATTGTGGCCGCGGCAGATGCGCCTGCAATGGCGTCATCGCCTCTGGCGCAGTGCCTGTATGTCTCGTCCTATCACGCCGGTTACGAATGGAATGACGGCATTGAGGCGGGCCTGGCGCGGTCGCTGGAGGGACACTGTGAGTTGCAGCGCTTTTACATGGATACCAAGCGCGATACGCGCCAGGAACAGGGCGAGCAGAAGGCGTTGGAGGCCAAGGCGCTTATCGACCGTACAAGGCCCGATATCGTCATCGCGGCAGATGACAATGTCTCCCGTTACCTGGTGAGTCGGTATTTCCGCGACGCCGATATCCCGTTCGTGTTCTGCGGCGTCAACTGGACGGTGCAGGAGTACGGCTATCCCTATCGCAACGTTACCGGGATGATCGAGGTGGCGCCCATCAGGCCGACCCTCAAGGTCATACAAAGCGTAGTGCGGGCGACGTCCAGGGGGGTCTATCTGTCCTCGGATGTCTTCACCGAGCACAAGGACTTCGAGCGGTATCAGCGGATATTTGCCGCAGCGAATATCCGCTTGGAGGGGGTCTTCGTCAGCACGCTGGAGGACTGGCGTGCGGCATACCTGGCGGCTCAGGGCGCCGATTTTGTAATCCTGGGCAACAACGCCGGCATCAATGACTGGGATCCGGGTATGGCAGGTGAGCACGCACTGCGTCATGCCGAGGCGTTCAGCGTTACCAATTACGACTGGATGATGCCCTATGCCATGTTCGCCATGACCAAGCTGCCCGAAGAACAGGGGGAATGGGCAGGACAGGTGGCCCTGGCAATCCTGGATGGCACGCCTCCGCTCGACATCCCTATCGTAGCCAACCGCCGCTGGGGCTTGTATGCCAACCCCGAATTGCTGACACGGGCGGGCATCAAGCTGCCGGATTACCTGATGCATAAATCGGTCAAGGTGTCACCGCCATGAAGCGGCCTTTTGTCACGCGGCGCCCCGCCCTGCTGGTGCCACTGGCGCTGTGTTTTGGACTGCTGATCCCGGTCGCGTTGGTTGCCGAAGCGATAAAGGTCAATCTAGCAAACGAAGAAGTGCGCTTCAGCGCCACGGCTGTGCAACTGAGGGACCTGGTGTTTAGGCGTCTGACCGCCGCACATGAGTCCGTGCATGGCTTGGCGGCGCTGTTCAATGCCTCGACCGAGGTCGATTCGGAAGAATTTCGTGTCGTTAGCGCGGATCTGCTGTCCCGTCTCGGTGATATCGAAATCCTGCAATATATGCCCCGCGTAGCGCAGACCGACAAGGATCCTTTCGAAGCGCATATGCGCGACAGTGGTTATGCCGGTTTCCGTATCTGGCGCTTCGATGACGGCCGAAGAGTGGAGGTCGGCGATCAGACGTCCTATTTTCCGGTGCGCTTCGTGGAACCCTTCACGCCCAACAGCGTGGCGCAAATCGGCTTTGATGCCCTGTCCGACCCAGAGATGGCCAAGGCGGCGAGGCGGGCCATCGATAGTGCACAGGTCGCGGTGATGGCGAAGCCGGCAGACGGCTCGATTCAGCAACTGCAACTGATCAAGGCCTTGTATGTCGGCAAGGAGGCACCGTCCACGACTGGCGCACGCAGCGAGCAGGTCAATGGTCTGCTTGTGGTGAGGGTCGGTTTGGCGCATTTGCTGGCCAGCCTGACAAGGTCACAGGACATGACGGTGCGGCTTGATCTACTCGATCGAGACGGACAGGTCGTGGTGCCCCTGATAGGTTCGGAACAGACGCTTCAGCGTGCCGACTGGTTGATGCTGTCTCCCCACAACGCACGCTTCAGCATGGCCTTTCCCGAGCATGGCTTCCGCATGAGTTTCCACCAGCCGGTGCCATGGCAACAGGTGCTGCACGGCCCGGTGTGGATTGCGCTGGCATCGGGACTGGTCCTGGCAGCGCTGCTCTATGTGATGGCGCACAACGTGGCCAACCGGACCACGGAACTGCAGCGCCGCAATCGCGTGATCGCCGAGATCGTCGAACGCCAGACCGCGGAGTTGCTGCGCGAGAAGGGCCGGCTGGAGCGCGAGATAGACGAGCGCAAGGCCGTTGAGTCAAGGCTGCAGCAGCAACAGGCGTCACTGTTGGGGCTGGCTACCCGCGAGGCGATGGTCGGGGATCGTCTGGATACCGTGCTGCAGAACATCTGCCAGACCGCGGCCCGTACGCTGTCGGTGGCACGGGTGAGTGTCTGGCTGTATGACGACTCGCATCGCCAGTTGCATTGTGTCGCCTTGTGCGAGGAGCGCGGGGCAAGAGATGTCGGCGGGCTGAGCCTCAGTGCAGATGAGCTTCCGGCATATTTTTCTGCCCTGGAGACCGGCCGCATCATTGCCGCGGACGATGCCCGTAGCGACGCCAGAACCGGCGAGTTCCGGGACGGCTACCTGATTCCTCTAGACATCAGCTCGATGCTGGAAGCGCCCATCAGGCGCGGCGGCGTTCTATCCGGGGTGGTTTGTCATGAGCAGGTCGGTACGCCCCGTCGCTGGTCCCTGGACGAACAGAGCTTCGCCGGGTCCGTGGCCGACATGGTCACCCTGGCACTGGAACTGCAGGAGCGGCGTCAGGCCGAGTCGGAGATGGTCAAGCTGTCGCGGGCGCTGGAGAAAACGGCGGATAGCGTTGTGATCACCGATCGTGATGGGGTGATCGAATACGTCAACGCGGCTTTTGTCGAAACTACCGGCTTTTCAAGGACGGAGGTCATCGGTCAGCGACCGAGCATTGTCAGTTCCGGCAGGCACGACCAGGCTTTTTATCAGCGACTCTGGGAGTGCATCCTCGACGGTCGTGATTTTCGCGATGTGTTGGTCAACAAGCGCAAGGACGGCACCCTCTATTACGAGGAAATGACCATCACTCCGCTGCGTGACGTCCTGGGCGAGATCACCCACTTCGTATCCACCGGGAAGGACATTACCGAACGTATGCAGACCCAGGAGCATCTGCATTTTCTTGCCCATCATGATGTCCTGACCGAATTGCCCAACCGCTCGCTGTTCATCGAACGGTTGGAGCACGCGCTACAACAGCATCGCCGCAACGGACGTCAATTGGCGGTGCTCTTTCTGGACCTGGATCGCTTCAAGAACATCAATGACACCTTGGGCCATGAGGCAGGCGATCTGTTGTTGCAGGCCGTGGCGGAGCGGCTGCAGAGCTGTGTGCGGAATGTCGATACCGTGGCCAGGCTCGGCGGGGATGAATTCACCTTGCTGGTGGAGGATGTCGAGGACAGCGATCACCTCCGGCTGGTCGCTCAGAAGGTGCTGAGCATGCTGGCTGAACCTATTAATCTTTTTGATCATGAGCTGTTTGTGACCACCAGCATCGGTATCGCCGTCTGTCCGAATGACGGCGATGACGCCCTGAGCCTGCTGAAGCATGCCGATACAGCCATGTACAAGGCCAAGGAGAGTGGGCGTAACACCTATCACTTCTACTCTGCCGAGATGAGCAGTCGCGCAGTCGCCAGGCTGACCCTGGAAGCCAGCCTGCGCCATGCCATCGATCGTGGTGAATTTGTACTGCATTACCAGCCGCAGCTGGATGTCCGCAGCGAATCCATAGTCGGGGTGGAGGCCTTGATTCGCTGGGAAAAGCCTGGTGATGGCATGGTGTCTCCGGATGATTTCATCCCGCTGCTGGAAGAGACCGGCTTGATCGTGCCGGTAGGCGAATGGGTGCTGAGGACCGCGTGTGCCCAGGCCCGGAACTGGATGTCGCTGCAGCCGACGCCCATACGCATTGCGGTTAACCTGTCGGCGCGGCAATTTGCCGATCCAGAGTTGGCGGCACGTATCGAGCAGATTCTGAAGGAGACGGGGTGCCCGCCCGAGTTGCTGGATCTGGAGATTACCGAGAGCATGATCATGCACAATGCCAATGCGGCAGTGGCGGTGATGCAGCGGTTGCGCGCATTGGGTATCCGGGTCGCCATTGACGACTTTGGCACGGGTTATTCGTCGCTGAGTTATTTGAAGCGTTTTCCCATCCACACCCTCAAGGTTGACCGCTCCTTTATTCGCGATATCACCGAGGACCCCGACGATGCCGCCATTGTGCAATCGGTGGTGGCCATGGCCCATGCGCTCAAGCTGGAGGTGATCGCCGAGGGCGTAGAGACACCGGCCCAGGCGGCATTCCTGCGAGGCTGTGAGTGCGATGCGCTGCAGGGCTATTTGTATGCCGCTCCGATGTCGGCAGGGGATTTTGAGCGATTGATCGGCAAGGGGCCGCTACGGATGTCGATAACAGCGGGGTGAGTGCAGCGCAGTGGCCGCGGGCGCATCGGCTGTCAGGGTGCCGGCTGTGGGGGTATCCGGTCCCGGCTGCAGTTGGCCGGACGGCAGAAGACCCGCCAGGGGCGGGCCTTCTGTTTGCGCCGTTGGTAGCAGCGCCTGGGTTGCCCTGTGGGCGTTTGCTTGCGCGGGCCTTTTCAGTCCCGATGGACGGGCTGTTCAGTCGCGATAGTGCGGGTCCAGCCAGCACCGGGGCAGGGCTTCGCCTGACGGAAAGCCGAGACCGGCCTTGGTGAAGGGCTCCGGTTCAGGAAGCTCCTCGCCGATGTTGTAGCGCCCTGTTACCTGTTCCTGAAATGGATCGAACAGCGCCTTCAGGTCAAGGATTTCGACAAGATGGCCTGTCTTGGTTTCTTGCAGGAACATAAACAATCCTTTCAAAAGAGTGAGTTAGGGAGCGCGTCAACTGTTGCGGCGTCAAGGGTCGCTCAATCTTGCGACGTCGGGCGGTTCGGTGCCCACGCATGACAAAGTATGGTTCAGACCCGGTCGGATGCAATGGCAAATTGCCTGTGATTTGCGCGGTGTCAAAGTCAGTCTGGCCAGACCGTTGCGGATCAGGGGGATGCTTCAGTGGCTGGGGCGGACAGCACGCCCTGGCCGGCGGGTCATTGCCGCGGCGCAGATAAAGGCGGTTCCATCAGCCGCCAGTGATCAATCAACCAGGCTGCCGTGGATGCCGCCATCAATGGCTGACCACCACCCGGGCGGCATCCAGACGCAGATGCAGCTTGGTCAGCAGGCGGTCGAGCAGGTCGCGCCGGGCAGTCAGGTGTTCGAGCTCCTCGGGCCGCACGCCGGCATTGTGTGCCGCCAGTTCCCGCAGCCGCGACAGCTCGCCGTCCAGGGTGCGCTGCACGTGGTCGCGGGCATGCTGCTCGATGGCGCTGGTGGCCTGCTGGGCCAGTTGTTCGCCCCGCTGCAGCATGGCCTGCAGGCGCTCTACCTGGGACTTGATCACTGCCCTGGCCAGCTTGCGGTTGCGGGTCAGACAGGTGCCGCGCAGTTCGTCATAGGGGAACTCGGCGCTGCGTTCCTCGCCCTTTACGTCGATCAGCAGGCGCAGCGTGGTGGGCGGCAGGAAGCGGTCCAGCTGCAGCTCCGGCGGGGCCGGGCATTCGGCGATGTAGATCAACTCCAGCAGCACGCTGCCGGGCTTCAGCCTCGCGTCCTGGATGGCGACCAGCGCCGCGCTGCCCAGGTCGCTGCCGGTGAGCATCTCCATGGCACCGCGCACCATGGGGTGCTCCCAGGTGAGGAACTCGCGGTCCTCGTGGGCCAGCGCGTTGGCGCGGTCGAAGGTGACGGTGCTGCCGTCCTCGGACAGGCCGGGGAAGGACTCGTGCAGCATGTGGCTCCCCGGGTGCAGCACCGCGCTCTGGCCGGAGCCCGGCTCGTGCTCCACGCCGTAGGCATCCCAGTAGCGGGTCATGTAGTCACGCACGGTGCGTGCCGCCTCCTGGGTCTCGATGGCCTCCACCAGTTGGGCTGAGACCTCGGGACGGTGGGAGTGCAACTCCAGCAGGCGGTCGCGGCCGGCCTCCAGCTCGCTGTTGAGGTGGGCGGTGAGCATGGCGGCCTTGGTCACCAGGGCAGCGGTTCTGGACGGGTCGGCAAGTGCCGCCAGCAGGTCGCTGAACAGCTGTTCGTAGACCCCGGCGGCGGCCGGACAGGTGGCCTGGAAGGCGCCCAGTCCCTCGGCATACCAGTGCTGCAGCACCGCGCCCGGGCTGCCGGTCATGTACGGCACGTGGATGCGGATGATGTCGGTCTGGCCGATGCGGTCCAGGCGGCCGATGCGCTGCTCCAGCAGCTCCGGATCCGGCGGCAGGTCGAACAGCACCAGGTGATGGGCGAACTGGAAGTTGCGGCCCTCCGAACCGATCTCGGAACACAGCAGCAGCTGGGTGCCTTCCTCGGGATCGGCGAAGTAGGCGGCGGCGCGGTCGCGCTCGACGATCTCCATGTGCTCGTGGAACACCGCGGCGTGGATGCCGTAGCTGGTCTGCAGCACTTCGCGCAGGTCGAGCACGGTGCCGGCGTGGGCGCAGATCAGCAGTACCTTCTCCGGGCGCAGCGCCTTGAGGGTGTCGACCAGCCAGGGCAGGCGCGGGTCGATGTCGGTCCAGCCGTGGCCGTACACCCGCTCGGGCGTCAGCAGCGCAATCGGGTCGGTGTCCAGTGCGGCATAGACGTCCGGCCAGGGCAGTTCGTGGCTGTGCAGCTCGCGGCCGGGGAAGCCGCTGATGGCGGCGCGGGTGTTGCGCAGCAGCACCCGGCCGGTGCCGTGGCGGTCCACCAGCCGGTCGATGATCTCGCTGGTGGGGGTGTCCGGCGGCAGCTCGCCGAGCAGCTCGGTGAGCAGCGCCCGATCGGCGGCGGAGACGGTCTCGCCGTCCAGCAGCCGCGCCGCCAGTTCGGCCACCGGGGCGTATTGGCGTTCCTCGGCGACAAAGGCCTCGTAGTCGTGGAAGCGGTGGGGATCGAGCAGCCGCAGCCGGCCGAAGTGGCCGGCGCGGCCCAGCTGTTCCGGGGTGGCGGTGAGCAGCAGCACGCCCGGGGTCTGCTCGGCCATGGCCTCGATCATCTGGTAGTCCAGGCTGGACTCCGCCGGCGACCACGCCAGGTGATGGGCCTCGTCCACCACCAGCATGTCCCAGTCGCCGTCCAGCGCGGCGCGGGCGATCTCGGGGCGGCGGGTCAGCAGGTCCAGGCTGCACAGCACCTGCTGCTCGGCGTGGAAGGGGTTGTCGGTGGCGACATCGCCATCCTCGCCGAGGATCTCGTCGATGCGCTCCTCGTCGAACAGCGCAAAGCGCAGGTTGAAGCGGCGCAGCATCTCCACCAGCCACTGGTGCAGCAGCGGCTCGGGCACCACCACCAGCACCCGCTTGATCTGCCCGGTGAGCAGCAGCCGGTGCAGGATCAGGCCGGCCTCGATGGTCTTGCCCAGGCCCACCTCGTCGGCCAGCAGCACCCGCGGGGCGTAGCGGCCGGCGACCTCGTGGGCGATGTACAGCTGGTGCGGGATCAGCCCCATGCGCGCGCCCAGCAGGCCGCGCACCGGCGAGCTGGCCTCGGCCGCGGCCTGGCGCCAGGTCTGGTAGCGCAGGTCGAACCAGGTGTCGGGGTCGATGCGTCCCGCCAGCAGTTTCTGCTGCGGCCGGTTGAGGCGGGTGTGGTCGTTCAGCTCGGACTCGGGCAGCTGCACGGTGTTACCGTCCAGGTCTTCGCAGATATAGGTGAGCAGACCGCCCTGTTCCTGCAGCGCGGTGATGGTCAGCTCGTTGCCGGCCTGGTCGCGGATCAGTTCGCCGGGCTCGAAGGCCACCCGCGACAGCGGTGCCTCGCGTCGCGCGTACATGCGCAGCTCGCCGGTGGCGGGGAAGGCCATGTGTACGCAGCGGGCGTCCACGTCCTGGACGATACCGAGACCGAGCTCGCTCTGGGTGTCGCTCAGCCAGCGCTGACCGGGGGTGAAGGCGGGATTCTGATCGCTCAAAACTGGACTCGTCCGGCTCTCGAAAGGCGCGATAGTGTACTTGGGTTTGGCGGCAAATGTCGGCCCTTGCTGGCGAATTTAGTTCATGCCGGTTTGCTGCAGACCTCGTCCACCAGCCGCTGCAGTGCCTGCCAGTGGCTGCCCTGCCAGTACAGCCGGCCACAGCCGCTGCAGCGCCAGAAGTCGTTGTGCAGTTGCGCGACACTTTCGGGCAGTTGCGCCAGTACCTGTTGCTTGTCTACGGGGACCACCGCAGCATTGCACACGGTACAGCGGCTGAAGGGCTGGATCAGCCGGCACAGTTGTAATCGGTCGAGCAGGTGGGTCAGTTGCTCCCGCGGGTCGCCGCTGCGCAGGTGGCAACCGTGGGTCACCGCCTTGTTCATCATCAGTTGGCGGTCGCGGCTGAGCAGGATGCGGCCCTCCCGGGCGGCCAGTGCCACCAGTGCCGGATCGCCGATATCGTTGTCATGCAGGGTGTCGAAGCCGAGCAGCCGCAGATAGCGGGCCAGCTTGGCCAGGTGGGCGTCGGCGACAAAGCGCGGCGCGCGCAACGGGCGGGCGCGCAGCCGCAGTTCGGGCTGGATGTCGAAGGCCTCGAACACCGGGTACAGCGCGATGCGGTCGCCGTCGGCCAACGGGGTGTCCAGGTCGACCGAACGGCCGTTGCGCAGCGCCAGCTCGATCTCGGTGTGGGGGACTCCGAGGCCCTCGGCGATATGCCGCAGGGGTGCCGGCGGCTGAAAGTCTACGCTGATGTCCTGCTGGCGTTGCTCCACCGGCAGATAGTGGTTCAGTTCGGCATAACAGCGCAGGGTGGCGGTGGCCATGTGCGGACTCACAAGGGGTTCACGGGCGACGTTAGGGCAGTTTGCGTGCCGCCGCCAGCCTTGCCGCGGCGGGCTGAGGGTGTAAAGTCGGCGGCCCGCGCCCGTCGCCCGAAGCCATATGACCGCCACCGACACCTTACTGCAGGTTCCGCAGGGCCAATTCGAACTGCAGCGCCTGCCCAAGCGCCGTCGCGAACTGCTGCGCGCCTGGGATGCGGCGGACGAGTACCTGCTGCAACAGCTGGCCGAGCAGGTGAACCCGGCCGCCGCTGCCCGGCTGCTGATCGTCAACGACAGCTTTGGCGCCCTGGCGGTGGCACTGGCCCGGTGGCGGCCGCAGGCCTGGTCCGATTCCTGGCTGAGCCAGGCGGCCACGCGCCTGAACCTGGCGGCCAATGGCCTCGACGACGGCCAGGTGACCCTGCTCGACAGCCTGACGCAGCCGGCCGGGCCGCTGGATCTGGTGCTGATCAAGGTGCCCAAGACCCTGGCCCTGCTGGAGGACCAGCTGATCCGGCTGCGGCCGCTGCTGACGCCCGACACCAAGGTGCTCGTCGCCGGCATGGTCAAGGGGCTGCCGCGCTCGGTATGGCCGCTGCTGGAACGTCTCATTGGCCCCACCGACACCGCGCTGGCGCGCAAGAAGGCCAAGCTGATCAACGTCACCCCGGATCCGGCGCTGCCGCTGCCGGCCAATCCCTACCCGGTGAGCTACCGGCTGGAAGGGACCGACTACACCATCAGCAACCACGCCAACGTGTTCTCCCGCGACAGCCTGGACATCGGCACGCGGCTGTTGTTGGCGCACCTGCCACAGCTGCCCGCGGCCCGCGACATCGTCGATCTGGGCTGCGGCAACGGCGTGCTGGGGCTGATGGCGGCAACGCAGCACCCGGAAGCGACCGTGCATTTCGTCGACGAGTCCTTCATGGCAGTGGCCTCGGCACGGGACAACTTCCGTGCCGCCTTCGGCGAGGGCCGGGCAGCCCAGTTCCGGGTCGGTGACGGCCTGAGTGACTTTGCTGCGGCATCGGCCGACCTGATCCTGTGCAACCCGCCTTTTCATCAGCAGCATGCGGTGGGCGATCAGCTGGCCCAGCGCATGTTTCACGATGCCAAACGGGTGCTGCGCCCGGGGGGCGAGCTGTGGGTGGTGGGCAACCGACACCTGGGTTACCACGTGGCCTTGAAGCGGCTGTTCGGCCAGGTGGAGCTGGTGGCCAGCAACGCCAAGTTCGTGATCCTGCGCAGCGTCCGCTAGGGCCTTATCCGTAGCAATAGCAAGGGAAAGCGGCCGGCCGAGGCGGGGCGGGCAGGGTGCGGCTGTGCTATGTTTGCGGCCAGTATCCAGCCCGTCCCCGTGCCGCCCAGCGAGCGTTCCAGCCATGTCCGCCGTCGTCTCCAGCATCCAGCCGCTCTACGCCAGTCAGCAACAGTTGCTGGAGATCTATCTGCCGCGCATGCGCCAGCGCTTCAAGAGCGAGGTCAATCGCCTGACCTCCGGTGCCATGGCCGAACTGCTGCAAGACCGCCCCGATGCCGCGCAGCTGACCTTCCCGCTCAGCTACCTGTACGCCTTCCACTGGATGCAGCACAACGTCCACGGCGACTATCGCGAGCAGGTGCTGGCCACCTTCCAGGCCCCGGCGCGGCGCTGGCTGATGGATCTGCTGCTGCTGGACGACGCCGAGGGCTTCATCCGCGGCTATATCGATCACTGGCTGCAGGCCGGCCCAGGCGGCCCGGCCCAGCAGCAACAGCTGCTCAGCCTGCTGGCCGGACAGGACGGCGAGGTGGAGCGGCTGGTGGCCTACATCCAGCAGGTGTGGGATGGCCTGGGCCTGTTCGACAAGGACTACAAGACCGCCTACGGCGAACTCGCCCGCACCGAGCGTGAGCGTTACGGCGACATGCTCAGCGAGCCCGACCTGGAGCGCCTGGCGCTGGTGGACGAACTCCCCGACCCGGGCTTCAAGGGCAGCAAGCCGCGCCTGGCCAAGGCCGGCATCATCCCCGCCATGGGCTGCCCGCAGACCTGCCGCCACTGCATGTTCATCTGGCGGCCGCTCAAGCCCACCGACGCCGATCCCGAACTGGTCTACAGGATCGTCGACGAGCTGGCCGACAACGTGCTGTTCACCGGCGGCGACCTGACCCGCCACATGGATGCCTTCTACAACGGCATCCGCGCCATGCGTCACGTCACCACCTTCGCCATCCTGCTCAACGGCGATTTTGCCGATGACAAGGCGGTGACCGAGCAGGTCATCAAGGGCATGGCCGACGCCATCAAGGGGCGTCCGAGCCACTGGCCCAAGGCCAAGGTGCTGCTGCAGATCAGCTTCGACGAGTTTCACCAGGAGGTGATCGTCGACAAGCACGGCAAGCTCAAGGAGCGCATCCCGGCCGCCAAGATCGCCAACATCGTCGAGACCGCGCCGCGCTACGCCAAGCAGGTGCAGCTGGCGCTGCTGCACAAGCAGACCAGCCTGAACTTCTCCATGGACGTGCTGCACAAGGGCGTGTTCGCGCGGCTGGCGAACGAGCTGGGTGAGCGCGGCCACCAGGTGCAGGTGCTCTCCACCGCGCCGTCGGCGCGTCTCAAGCGCAACCCGCAGGCGCCGGACAGGCTGGCGCCGCTGCTCAAGGACGCCAGTTTCGTGCTGGCCCGCTACCCGGACGTGCCCATCCTGATGACCAGTTCCACCATCGACGGCTACGGCCGGGCCGAACTGCTGGAGGACGGCGAGACGGTGAAGGAGAAGGAGTTGCTGGCCGAGGTGCTGGAAAAGGGACCGGCTGCCGGTGAGCGTTTCGATATCGACCTGATGTTCTGGTTCAATGGCTGGGCGACCCTGTTCAATGCCGTGCACATCTGCCTGGGTGACCTGTACAAGGACGGCGTGGACAAGATCCTGGCGCGCCAGCGCAAGGACCCGCTGAGCCATGCGCTGAACGTGTTCGACCCGCGTATCCCGCAGCTTTACGCCGAGGTGCGCGACGACCTCGACGCGCTGATCCACAAGGCCACCGGTCCGCACCACCTGTTCCACATGCTCAGCGAAGAGAGCGACGTGCGGCTGCACATGACCCGCCGGCTGATCGAACTGGGCTGAGGCACAGCCCGCCCGGCGGCGATGTCCCGCATAATCTCCGCCCGGCTGCGGCAATGCGGCCCTGGCTGACCGGATCGCCGTGACCACCCGCCCGCCCATCACCATCCTGCTTCTGACCGTCATCGGCTTCTGCGTGCTGTACGCACCACAGCCGCTGCTGCCCGGCCTGGCGACGCATTTCGGCATCGGCCCGGGCGAGGCCTCGCTGGCCATCACCCTGACCATGCTGCCGCTGGCCTTCGCGCCGCTGTTCTATGGTTTTGTGCTGGAAGGCCTGCCGGCGCGCACCATGCTGGTGGTAGCGACCGTGCTGCTGGCGCTGGCCCAGGCGGGCCTGGCGCTGGCGGGCAGCTGGAGTCAGTTTCTTGGCTGGCGGCTGCTGGAGGGGCTGGCTCTGCCAGCCTTGTACACCGCGCTGATGACCTATGTGGCGGGTTCCGTGCCCCGTGAGCAGGTGCGTCACGCCATGGGCTGGTACATCGCCGCCACCCTGGTGGGCGGCTTCGGCGGGCGTGCCATCAGCGGCCTGGCGGCCAGCCACTGGGACTGGCACATCGCCCTGGGGCTGTGGACCCCGGCGCTGCTGTTGATGGCGCTGGCGGTTGCCAGGCTGCCCGGGGAGCAGCGCAGTCAATTCGGCCGCATCACGCCCAGCGTGTTCCGCAAGGTGTTGCGGGTGCCGGGGCTGGCGGCCGGTTATGCCGCGATCTTCTGCGTGTTCTTCATCTTTGCCGCGCTGCTCAACGTGCTGCCGTTTCGCATGACCGCGCTGGCGCCGGACATCAGCCCCGGGGCGATCGGCTTCGCCTATGCCGGTTACCTGTCGGGATTGGTGGTGTCGCTCAATGCCACCCGCTTCGCGGCACGGCTGGGTTCGGAGCTGCGGGTGTACCTGCTCGGGCTGGCGCTGTACGGGGCCGGCCTGCTGGTGTTCGCGCTGCCGAGCATCAGCGGTATCTACCTGGCCATGTTCGTGTTCTGTGCCGGCATGTTCCTGCTGCACACGCGGCTGTCGGGGCAGCTCAACCACCTGGGCCATGACCACAAGGGCGTGGTGAATGGCATCTATATCGCCAGTTATTACTTTGGCGGCGCACTGGGCTCCTGGCTGCCGGCGGAGTTGTACCGTCATGCCGGCTGGCAGCCGTTCCTGCTGGTGCTCGTGATGGTGCTGGCACTGGCTGTCTGGAGCCTGGCCCGCCTGCTGAGACAGATCAGTGCCGAGTGAGCGTCGGTCTGGCAGACTGTTTGGAAATTCAAAAGCCAGGGGATGCCTATGGACCTGAGTCGTTACAAGGATCTGGAGCCGGAAATGCTCTACAGCCTGTTGAATTCGAAACTGCGTAACGAATACAAAGACCTGGATGACTTGGTCGCGACGTGGGAGATCGACCGCGCCGAGCTCGAGGCGCACATGGCCGAGAAAGGCTTCAGCTACCATGCGGACGTCAAGCAGTTCCGCTGAGCTGTGTCGGCGTTACAGCGCCTCCATGTGCCGGATCATGCGTTGGCGCATGGCTGCATCCGGCAGCCGGCCGTGCAGTGCCCCCATGTTTTCCCGCATGTGATCCACCCTTGAGGTGGCCGGGATGGCGCAGCTCACCGCCGGGTGGGAAACGATGAACTTGAGGAAGAACTGCGCCCAGTTGCTGCAGTCGAACTCCGCCGCCCAGTCGGGCAGGGCGTGTCCACGCACATGGCCGAACAGGTCGCCACGGCGGAACGGCCGGTTGATGATCACCGCGATGCCGCGCTCGGCGGCCAGCGGCAGCAACCGCTGCTCCGCTTCGCGATCCAGCACGTTATAGGTGAACTGCACGAAGTCGAAGGGTTCCGCTGTCAGGGCCGCTGCCAGGTCGTCATGGCGTCGCCCGTGCGAGGTGGTGATGCCGATATAGCGGATCCTTCCCTCGGCCTTCCAGGCCTTGAGGGTCTCCAGGTGGCTCTCCCAGTCCAGCATGTTGTGGATCTGCATCAGGTCGAAGCGGGGCAGGCCCCACAGCTGGCGGGATTTCTCCATCTGTCGCTTGCCCAGCCATTGCCCCGGCGTCCACACCTTGGTGGCGGCAAACAGGCCGTCGCTGTCTTCCAGCTGGGCCAGGCATTCACCGAGCACCTGTTCCGAGGAGCCGTACATGGGCGATGAATCCACCAGACCGCCGCCCAGTTGCAGGAAGGTCCGCAGCACCTGGGCGCGATCGGCCACCCGGTAGCGGTCGCCGCCGACGTCGAAGGTCTGCCAGGTACCCATGCCGATGGCAGGGATGCGCTCGCCGTTACTGGGGATGGGGCGTGTGAGCACGGGGAAACTGGCCGGTGCGGTCAGCCCGGCCGGCAGTATGCCGGCCGCGCCCAAGGCGGCAAGTGTCTGCAGGAAGCGGCGTCGGCTGGGATAGGTCGGGGCGCTGGCCATGGCGTCCTCCTCGTTGCGGAGATCTACCGTGAGCATAGCCGCGTCGTGTCTTTAGTGGGACCGGGCTGTCTGGACTTCGACAGGCACGAAAGAAACCGCGCGAGCGGGTTGTTTGTTTGGCGGAGAGGGCGGGATGATTCACCCTGCGGGCTCGCGCTGCGCCGACGCCTTTGGCATCGGCTTGTTGAGCCGTGCTTATCTGATGCGAGGGTTCAAATCCGCCACGTCATCAGGCAAAGAAAAAGGCCGCCCCAAGGGACGGCCTTTTTATTCGTTTGGCGGAGAGGGAGGGATTTGAACCCTCGTTAGGCGCAAACCTAAACACGATTTCGAGTCGTGCGCTTTCAACCGCTCAGCCACCTCTCCGAAGCGGCGCATTCTAGCTGATTGGCGTGGCGCGTGCAGCGTCTGTTGGGAGATTAATCGCCGCCGGCGAGTACCCGGTACATGGCATCGATGAGTTCAAGGGTGGCGGCGTCCATGGCGTGGGTGGCGACCTCCGGCGGAAGTTCGACCAGTTTCCAGATCCTTGCCGGGATGCGCTCGACGATCTCTTCGAGCAGCAGGTCGGTGTCCAGACCTCGGGTGATGGCTGTGGCGATGTGCAGGATGGCTATCTCGCGCCGCTGTTCGGGGGCGTGCTGGGGATCATCCAGGTAGTCGTAGGACTGGGCGAAGATCGCCGGCAGTTGCCAGGTGCGCATCAGTTCCGCCGTCAGCATGGTCGCGTCACAGCCGATCCGGCGGCGTTCGGCCTGGGTAAGGACACCATACTCGCCGCCGGATTCGGCCAGTGCGGCCCGGCATTGCTCGGGGTAATGGTGGTAGAGCACCAGGTGGCCCAGGTCATAGAGCAGGCCGCGCACGAACAGGCTTTCGCCGCCCTCCATGCCGGCACCCTCGGCCAGGGTCCGGGCCAGGATGCCGCACTGCACGCTGCGGTACCAGAAGGTCCGCATGTCCAGCACGGCATTGTCCATGCCGGCGAAGGCCTTGGCGACGCTGGTCGCCAGCACCAGGTCGTGTACCTGATGCAGACCCAGGATGTTAATGGCCCGTGTCACCGTGTCTACCCGGGAAGGGAAGCTGTACAGGGCGCTGTTGGCAATACGCAGCAGGCGGGCCACCAGGGCAGGATCCAGCGTGAGGACCTCGGCCACCTTGTTCATGGAGGCCTCGTCGGAACGCATGACCTGCTGCAGACGCAGGTACACATCCGGGAGGCTGATCAGTTCCTTGAGTTCGGCGGCCAGTTGGCTGGCCGAGGCAGATGGTTTCTCAAGGGTGTTGGCGTTGGACATATCCATTTTAGTGGCGGTTTCCGCCATGCAACTGCAGATGACCCTGTGTCGTTGGTCGGAGAGCCGTTCCGGCATCTAGGCTGTATGAGCAACCGGGAGGAGTGTCGGTGGTTGCATGAGATCGCCGATGCAAGACCATGGCAGCTTGAGGTTTGATGCTCAGGTCGCGGCACCTCGATAGCTTTTGCTCAAAAGCGAATAGCAGGCTTAATGGCCTGCTATTCGGAGGCATCGGCTGTTTTTCGCGGAGATTGAGCCCCGATGAAGGGCACTTGCTCAGTGCGCCTTGTGCACCTCGTCCATCGGGTCGCTTTCATCCAGGCTGGGAGGCACCTGGTGGTCGCGGGGGCTCATGATGCCGTGACAACGGTCCTGGTCGACTCCCTGCAGGGTGAGCAGGGTCCACACTGAGGCGATGGCCCACATCGCCAGGCCCAGACCGACGGTGGTCCAATGGATGCCATCGCCTTCGACGGGGCCGCCCAGCAGACCGTAGATGACGCTGATCACGCCAAACAACCAGAACACCGAGATGGGTGGTGCACAGTTGGTGCCGCAACCGAAACGGCAGGCGCCAATAGGGGGCATAAGGGCTGCAACCAAATACTTCTTCATGCCCGGACCTCTTCGTTGATGGTAGACGGGAGAAGCTACAGTTTCGTGATAGCACAGCCCGGGGCAGGCTGCCAAGCAGGGTTTTTTTGTGCGGGAGAAAGGAATCGGGGGGTCAGATACGGCAAATAGCCCGTTTTGACAGGGTTTCGGGTGCTTCGGAGGCGTCTTCTAGCAGCTCGATTTCCAGCCAGCCTGCCGGTGGGGCCATGGCTTGGACGAAGTCGGATAGGCCGTGCTGTACCTCTTGCATGCGCAGGTGCAGGTCGCGGTGCGGGTCCAGGGCTGGGCGGGTGAGCTTGATAATCTTCATGCGACGTATCCCGTGTGGCAGCACAGGGTGGTTGATGATGATCCCTTAGCGGGATCCGTCGCCGAGACTTGAGCCGATCAGGCCTTAAGGTTGTCGGACAGGTGCGGACGAATGGTCTTGACCATCTCGCCGTGCATACGGATACCGGCGGCGATGACGTTGCCGGTATCCATATAGCGGTCGCCGCCGCCGATGTCGCTGACCACCCCGCCGGCTTCTTTCACCAGCAGGGCGCCGGCGGCGAAGTCCCAGGTCGACAGACCCAGTTCCCAGAAACCATCGTAGCGGCCACAGGCCACATAGGCGAAGTCCAGCGCCGCTGATCCGGGGCGACGGATGCCCGCGGTATCGCGCATCAGCGACTTCATCATGCCCAGGTAATTGTCGATGTAGCGCTGGTCGCGGAACGGGATGCCGGTGCCCAGCAGGGCGCCGCGCAGGTTCTTCTGCTCGGTGACGCGGATGCGGCGGTCGTTCAGGTAGGCGCCACCGCCCTGGTCGGCGGTAAACATCTCGTCGCGCAACGGGTCGTAGACCACCCCGCACTCCAGCTTGCCGCGGTGCATCAGGGCGATGGAGATGGCGAACTGCGGCATGCCATGCAGGTAATTGGTGGTGCCATCCAGCGGGTCGATGATCCACTGGTATTCATTGCCAGCGTGCACGCCGCTTTCCTCGGCCAGGATGGCGTGATCCGGGAAGGCCTTGCGGATGGTCTTGATGATGGCCTGCTCGGCGGCGCGGTCCACCTCGCTGACGAAATCGTTGACCTGCTTTTCGGACACCGTCAGGGTGTCCACGCGGTCGTGATAACGGAGGAGGACGGAACCGGCCTGGCGGGCGGCGCGAACGGCAATATTGGTGGTAGGTCTCATGGCGCGCGAAGGATACAGCAAGGGCTGGGCCGGATAAAGCGAACAGATGGCCGAATAAGGGGTGCCTGGGTCCGGCGCCGTCGGTAAACTTGCCGCCCATGCTGAACAATATTCGAATCGTTCTGGTCGAGACCTCCCACCCCGGCAATATCGGGGCGGTGGCGCGGGCCATGAAAAACATGTGCCTGTCGGACCTGGCGCTGGTGGCGCCACGTGAATTCCCCAGCGCCGAGGCTACCTCACGCGCCTCGGGCGCCGATGACCTGCTGGCTGCCGCCCGGGTGACCGCCACGCTGGATGAGGCCATTGCCGATTGTCAGCTGGTGATCGGTGCCAGCGCCCGGCTGCGCACCGTGAGCGTGCCCCAGGAGGCGCCCCGTGAGTGTGCCGCCCAGGTGCTGGCCGCGGCGGGGCAGGGCCAGCGGGTGGCGATCCTGTTCGGCCGCGAGAATTCCGGTTTGACCAACGAGGAACTGGGCCGTTGCCACCAATTGATGCACATCCCCGCCAATCCCGATTACAGCTCGTTGAATATCGCCATGGCGGTGCAGGTGCTCAGCTATGAGCTGATGCTCGGTGCCGGCCAGGCAACCGTCGCCGAGCCGCAAGAGCGCGAGCCGGTCACGGCGCGGGAGATGCAGGGCCTGTTCGGGCACCTGGAGCAGGCCATGCTGGATATCGGTTTTTCCGACCCGCGCCAGTCGGAAAAGCTGATGCTGCGCCTGCGCCGGTTGTTCTTCCGTGCCGAGCCTGACGGCGACGACATCCGCATCCTGCGCGGCATCCTCAGTGCCGCCCAGGGGCGCAAATCCATGCGCCGCTGAGTGTTGTCGGACGCTGAGTTCCCGGAACGAATCGAGTAGACTGGGCGGATTATCTGGCCCTTGGATGAGTCATATCCCCATGTTTGATCGCCTGCGCGAGGACATCCGTTGCGTCTTTGACCGCGACCCGGCGGCGCGTAACAGATTCGAGGTGCTGACCACCTATCCGGGTATCCATGCACTGCTGATCCACCGCCTGTCGCACTGGTTGTGGCACCTGGGGCTGAAGTGGCTGGCGCGCTGGTTGTCCGGTCTGGCGCGCTGGTTCACCGGCATCGAGATCCACCCCGGCGCGCAGATCGGGCGGCGCTTCTTTATCGATCACGGTATGGGCGTGGTGATCGGCGAAACCGCGGTGATCGGCGACGACTGCACCCTGTACCACGGCGTCACCCTGGGCGGCACCAGCTGGCAGAAGGGTAAGCGTCACCCGACCCTGGGCAACGACGTGGTGGTGGGGGCCGGCGCCAAGGTGCTGGGCCCCATCGACATCGCCGACGGTGCCCGCATCGGCTCCAACGCCGTGGTGGTCAAGTCGGTGCCGGCGGGATCCACCGTGGTCGGGGTGCCGGGACGGCTGATCGAGCGCGGTGCGGCGGGGGACCGCAAGCATCGCGAGAAGATGGCCAAGAAGCTTGGCTTTGATGCTTACGGCGCCACCGCCGACGCTCCTGACCCGGTGGCCCACGCCATCAACTGCATGCTCGACCACATGCATGTGGTCGACACCCGCCTGGAACGCATGTGCGAGTACCTGCAGACCCTGGACTACGAGCCGGATGCCGCGGAATTGCCCGAACTGGTGTCCTGCGAGATCGTCTCGACGGCCGAGGAATTGAAGAAAATTCAAAAGGATATGGCGGAGGAGGTGGGGGTCGCCGAGGGCGAAAAACCGGACACGGGGAATAGTTGACTGATTTACTCAGTAATGTATAGTTCCGGTCCGTTCCAAGCCTAAGGAGAACGGTCTTGAGGTTGACCACCAAAGGACGCTACGCCGTCACCGCCATGCTCGATCTCGCCCTCCATCAGGGCGTTGGGCCCATTACGTTGGCCGACATTGCGTCGCGGCAGGGTATATCGCTGTCCTACCTTGAGCAATTGTTCTCCCGGCTGCGCCGCCGTGAGCTGGTTTCCAGCGTGCGCGGCCCCGGCGGCGGCTACACCTTAGGCCGCGAGGCCGAAGGTATTTTCGTCGCCGAGGTGATCACCGCGGTTGACGAAAACGTCGACACCACCCGCTGTGGTGGCGCCAGTAATTGCCAGGACAACCAGCGTTGCCTGACCCACGACCTTTGGCATGATCTGAGCCAGCGTATCCACGATTACCTGAATCAGATCAGCCTGCAGGACCTGGTGAACCGGCAGGGCGTACAGGAAGTGGCCGAGCGTCAGGAGGCCAAGGGGCGTAGCGCCGAGGTCGGCCTGGACGATCTCTCCGCTTCCGCCAAGGCCTGAGTACACAGACAGAATTCGCAGTACGGAGCACATGATGAAACTTCCGATCTATCTCGACTATTCGGCCACCACTCCGGTCGATCCGCGTGTGGCGGAAAAGATGTGTGCCTGTCTGACCCCGGACGGCACCTTCGGCAACCCGGCATCCCGCAGCCACCCCTTCGGCTGGGCGGCGGAGAAGCTGGTGGACGAGGCGCGCGCCAATGTCGCGGCGCTGATCAATGCCGATCCGAAAGAGATCGTCTGGACCTCCGGTGCCACCGAATCCGACAACTTGGCCATCAAGGGTGCCGCCCACTTCTATCAGAAGCAGGGCAAGCACATCATCACCGTCAAGACCGAGCACAAGGCTGTCCTCGACACCTGCCGTCAGCTTGAGCGGGAGGGTTATGAAGTCACCTATATGGACGTGCAGAACGACGGCCTGCTCGACCTGGAGGCCTTCAAGGCGGCCATCCGTCCGGACACCATCCTGGCCTCGGTGATGCATGTGAACAACGAGACCGGTGTCATCCAGGACATCGCCGCCATCGGCGAGATCTGCCGTGACAACAAGGTGATCTTCCACGTTGACGCGGCCCAGTCCGCCGGCAAGGTGGACATCGACCTCGACAAGATGAAGGTCGACCTGATGAGCTTCTCCGCGCACAAGGTCTACGGCCCCAAGGGCATCGGCGCGCTGTACGTGCGTCGCAAGCCGCGCATCCGCCTGGAAGCGCAGATGCACGGTGGCGGTCACGAGCGTGGCCTGCGTTCCGGCACCCTGGCCACTCACCAGATCGTCGGCATGGGTGAGGCCTTCCGCATCGCCAAGGAAGAGATGGCCGAGGAGAACAAGCGTTTCGCCAAGCTGCGCGACCGTCTGCTGGACGGCCTGAAGGACATGGAAGAGGTGTACGTGAACGGTGACATGCAGCACCGTATCGCCGGCAACCTCAACATCAGCTTCAACTTCGTCGAGGGCGAGAGCCTGATGATGGCGCTGAAGGACATGGCCGTGTCTTCCGGCTCCGCCTGCACCTCCGCCAGCCTGGAGCCCAGCTACGTGCTGCGCGCACTGGGACGAGATGATGAATTGGCGCACAGTTCCATCCGCTTCACCATCGGTCGCTTCACCACCGAGGAAGAGATCGATTACGTATTGAGCCAGGTGCGTAAGCAGGTCGAGCGACTGCGCGACCTGTCGCCCCTGTGGGACATGTTCAAAGATGGTATCGATCTCAAGTCCGTTAAGTGGGCCGCCCACTGATCGGCATCGATCACCGCCAGTCAAATCAAAGACGTTTACCGAGGTAACCAGTCATGGCATACAGCGACAAGGTCATCGACCACTACGAAAACCCCCGCAACGTGGGCAGCTTCGACAAGGACGCTAACAATGTCGGCACCGGCATGGTGGGTGCCCCGGCCTGCGGTGACGTGATGCGCCTGCAGATCCAGGTCAATGATGCTGGCGTCATCGAGGACGCCAAGTTCAAGACCTACGGTTGCGGTTCCGCCATCGCTTCTTCCTCGCTGCTGACCGAGTGGGTGAAGGGCAAGACCCTGGAAGAGGCGTCGCAGATCAAGAACAGCCAGATCGCCGAAGAACTGGCTCTGCCGCCGGTGAAGGTGCATTGCTCGGTGCTGGCCGAAGACGCCATCAAGGCAGCCATCACCGACTACCAGTCGAAGAAGGGCGTCGGCGAGTCCGCCGCCTGAGTCATCCGGAGGACAGCAGTATGGCTATCACCCTGACCGAACCCGCCGCCGAACGCGTACGCAAGTTCCTGGCCGGCCGCGGCAAGGGCCTGGGCGTCCGCCTGGGCGTGCGCACCTCCGGCTGCTCCGGTATGGCCTACGTGCTGGAGTTCGTCGATGAGCTCGACGAGGAAAACGACATGCTGTTCGAGGATCACGGCGTCAAGGTGATCATCGACAAGAAAAGCCTCGTCTACCTCGACGGCACGGAACTGGATTACGCCAAGGAAGGCCTCAACGAGGGCTTCCAGTTCAACAATCCCAACGTCAAGAACGAGTGCGGTTGCGGCGAAAGCTTTACTGTCTGATCCGCCCCAGCGGTAACCGCCACACAGGCCCGGCCCACGCCGGGCATGTGTCGTTTTAGGCCCTGATGAATGACCCAGCATGCCCGGGTGGCGGGTCGGATTGTCCGGTCTGGGCGCCAGTCATCACGGCTCTGCTGGTATGATCCGCTCCCCTCGGGATGCAACGCAGCTGGCTGCTTGTGGCGACCGGCCGGTGATACACGAATTGCGTAGAGACGCCTTTTAGCATGGTGGATTTCTCCAAGAACTATTTCGAGCTGTTCGGCATGCCGGTGGGCTACCGGGTGGACAAGGCTGCCCTGGCCGAGCGCTATCGTGAGCTGCAGAAGGTGGTGCATCCGGATCGCTTCGCCAGCGGCACCGAGCAGGAGCAGCGCGTCTCGTTGCAGCAGACCACCCATGTCAACGAGGCCTACGGGACCTTGAAAGATCCGGTCAAGCGCGCCATCTACCTGCTCAAGCTGAATGGCGTGGACATGGACCTGGAAAAGGAAACCACCCACGACACCGCCTTCCTGATGGAGCAGCTGGAGATGCGCGAGCAGCTGGCTGAGGCCCGACACCAGCCCGACCCCGAGGCGGTGCTCGATGAGCTGATGGGGCGGATCGACGGCATGATCAAGGCGCTGATGGCCCAGCTGGCGATGCAGTTCGAGACCGCCACCGACGAACAGTTGCAGGCGGCCCGCGAATCGATCCGCAAGATGCAGTTCCTGAATAAGTTTCACGCCGAGGCCGAGGCCCTGGAAGCAGACCTGGAAGACAACGACTGATGGCCTTTCTACAGATCGCCGAACCCGGCCAGGCCACCGCGCCGCACGAACACAAGCTGGCGGCAGGCATCGACCTGGGCACCACCAACTCGCTGGTGGCCTCGGTGCGCTCGGGCAGCGCCGAGACCCTGCCGGACGGCGAGGGCCGTCACCTGCTGCCCTCGGTGGTGCGCTACACTGCCGAGGGGCTGGTGGTTGGTGAGGAGGCCAAGGCGGCTGCCGCCAGCGACCCCCTCAACACCATCGCCTCGGCCAAGCGGCTGATCGGTCGCGCGGTGGCGGACGTGAAGATGCTCGGCTCACGCCTGCCCTATGAATTCGTCGAGGGCGAGTCAGCGGTGCCGCGCATTCGCACCGTGCGCGGCGACGTCAGCCCGGTGGAGGTCTCCGCCGAGATCCTCAAGGTGCTGGCGCAGCGCGCCCAGGACACCCTGGGCGGTGAGTTGACCGGTGTGGTGATCACCGTGCCGGCCTATTTCGACGACGCCCAGCGCCAGGCCACCAAGGATGCGGCGACCCTGGCCGGGCTGAACGTGTTCCGCCTGCTCAACGAGCCCACCGCCGCGGCAGTCGCCTATGGCCTGGACCGCGGCGCCGACGGCGTCCACGCCATCTACGACCTGGGTGGTGGCACCTTCGACATCTCCATCCTGCGCCTCAACAAGGGCGTGTTCGAGGTGCTGGCTACAGGCGGCGACTCGGCCCTGGGTGGCGACGACCTCGATCGCGCCGTGGCCGAGTGGGTCATGGAGCAGGCCGGCATTGCCGATGACGCCGACCACCAGCAGATGCGCCGCCTGATGCGCGACGCCTGCGCCGCCAAGGAGGCGCTGACGGATGCTGACAGCGTCGCGCTGGACATCGAGCTGGCCGGCGGCCAGCGCTGGCAGGGCAGTCTGGACCGCGACACCTTCAACGGTCTGATCGACCCGCTGATCCGCAAGACCATCTCCGCCTGCCGCCGCGCCCTGCGCGACGCCCAGCTGGACGCCGACGAGGTGCAGGAAGTGGTGATGGTCGGCGGCTCCACCCGGGTGCCGCGGGTGCGCGAGAAGGTCGGCGCGTTCTTCGGCAGCCAGGTGCTGACCGACATCGACCCGGACCGGGTGGTGGCCATCGGTGCCGCCATCCAGGCTGACGTGCTGGCCGGCAACAAGCCGGAAGACGAGATGCTGCTGCTGGACGTCAACCCGCTGTCGCTGGGTATCGAGACCATGGGTGGGCTGACCGAGAAGATCATCCCGCGCAACACCACCATCCCGGTCGCCCGCGCCCAGGAGTTCACCACCTTCAAGGACGGCCAGACCGCCATGGCGGTGCACGTGGTGCAGGGCGAAAGAGAAATGGTTTCCGACTGCCGCTCGCTGGCGCGCTTCGAGCTGCGCGGCATCCCGCCGATGGTGGCCGGTGCCGCGCGCATCCGCGTCACCTTCAACGTCGACGCTGACGGCCTGCTGAGCGTGGAAGCTGAAGAGCAGAGCCAGGGCGTCAAGGCCAGCGTGGTAGTCAAGCCGTCCTACGGCCTCAGCGACGACGAGATCGCCGGCATGCTGCGCGACTCCATGGACCACGCCCGCGACGACATGCTGGCGCGCAAGCTGGCCGAGGAGCGGGTCGAGGCCAAGCGGGTCATCGAGGCGCTGGACAGCGCCCTGGCCGCCGACGCAGATGCCCTGCTGAACGCCGAGGAGCGCGCCGGCATCGATACCGTACGCGCCGCGCTGGTCGCGGCCGAGCGGGGCAACGACGCCGAGGCCATCAAGGCCGCCATCGAACAACTGGAAAAGACCTGCGAGTTCTACGTGGAGCGGCGCATGAATGCCGGCATCCGCGAGGCCATGGCCGGTCACAACGTCGAAGATTTTGAATAAGGAATTCCCATGACCCAGATCATCTTCCTGCCCCATGAAGAGATCTGCCCCGAAGGGGCGGTGATCGAGACCGAGCCCGGTATCACCATCTGTGACGCGGCACTGGCCAACGGCATCGAGATCGAGCACGCCTGCGAGAAGTCCTGCGCCTGCACCACCTGCCACGTCATCGTGCGTGAAGGTTTCGACTCGCTGGAGGAGCCCTCCGAGGACGAGGAGGACCAGCTGGACAAGGCCTGGGGCCTGGAACCCGAGTCACGGCTGTCCTGCCAGGCCAAGGTGGGCGATACCGATCTGGTGGTCGAACTGCCGAAGTACACGATCAACTACGCCAAAGAAGAACACTGAAAAATCGGCTATTTCCACGAATGCTGCGTTGTGTGACTTTCTGCGATGCTCATTCACTGTGAGTGAACTGCGCTTTTCGAAAGCCCCACGCCTTGCCTTCGTGAAAATATTTCGATTTTTTGAACAGGAGCTGACGCCATGAGCCTGAAGTGGACCGATGTACTGGATATCGCCATCGAGCTGGACGAGGCTCACCCCGAGGTGGATCCGAAGGTGCTGAACTTCGTCGACCTGCGCAACTGGGTGATGGCGTTGGACGACTTCGACGATGATCCCGAGCACTGTGGGGAGAAGATCCTCGAAGGCATCCAGATGGCCTGGATCGAAGAACGCGACTGACGTACCGTCCCTGCCGCTGGTCATGCGGCAGCAGGCTGGTTAACCTCCTGAGGCAGTCATTCAGGCGCGACCCATGGCCAAGCAGCATTACCCACACATCCCTGATACCGGCAGCCTGGATGCGGCGACCGAACGCGCCTGGCTGGATCACCTGGCCGGGCATCGCGAGTCCGCCGACATGGCGCGTCTGGGCAAGGCCCAGGCGGCGGCCCGTGAACTGTACGGGGATACGCTGGCCCCCGGTGGTCTGCAACTGCTGCTGGCACAGACCCAGGCGGCCTGCATTGTCGACGGCCTGCAACTCGACAGCGACGCCCTGATCGCCACTCTGTTGTCGGAGGCGCCGGCTATCCCCGGCTACGATCCCAACGCGCTGCAGCAACAATTCGGCACCGACGTGGCGCACATGGTCGTGCTGATGTGGCGCCTGCGTGCCATGGCCTCTGGCAGCTTCGAGGAGAGCGCCGAGCCGCAGCTGGAAAAGCTGCGCCGCATGCTGCTGGACCAGGCCAGCGACGTGCGGGTGGTGCTGATCGCGCTGGCGCGGCGGGTGCAGCTGATGCGGGTGCTCAAGCACGTGCCCGAGCCGCAGCGGCTGGCCATCGCCACCCAGACCCAGCGTATCCATGCTCCGATCGCCAACCGGCTCGGCGTGTGGCAGCTGAAGTGGGAGCTGGAGGACCTGGCGCTGCGCTACCTGGAGCCGGATGCCTACCAGCGCATCGCTAAGGCGCTGGAGGGCAAGCGTGCCGAACGCCAGGCCTTCATCGCCAACGTCAAGGCGCGGCTGCGCGCCGAGTGTGCGGCCCAGGGCATCGCCATCGAGATCTCCGGCCGGCCCAAGCATATCTTCAGCATCTGGAAGAAGATGCAGCGCAAGAAGGTGGACTTCGACCAGGTCTTCGACGTGCGCGCGGTGCGGGTGATCGTGGACACCGTCGCCCAGTGCTACGAGGTGCTGGGCATGGTGCACGGCCTGTGGCAGCCGATCCCCGGCGAGTTCGACGACTACATCGCCCGCCCCAAGGCCAACGGCTACCGCTCGCTGCACACCGCGGTGGTGGGCGAGGATGGCCGGCCGCTGGAGGTGCAGGTGCGTACCCGCGACATGCACGAGCATGCCGAGCGCGGCGTGGCGGCGCACTGGCGCTACAAGGAGAATCGCGGCATGGATGCCGAGCTGGAGCGGCGCATCGAATGGATGCGCGGCTGGCTGGAGCAGCAGGAGGAAGGTGACAGCGGCGTTCCGCTGCCCACCCCGGACAACGTGGACAGCGAGTTCGAGGCCAAGCGCATCTACGTGTTCACGCCCAAGGGTGAGGTCATGGAGCTGCCCCGCGGCGCCACCGCGCTGGACTTCGCCTACGCCATCCACACCGCGGTGGGTCATCGCTGCCGCGGCGCCAAGGCGGACGGCCACATCATCCCGCTCACCCAGCCGCTGGAAAGCGGCCAGCACATCGAGATCCTCACCGCCAAGGAAGGCGGACCCAGCCGCGACTGGCTGAGCACGCACAGCGGCTACCTGGTGACCAACAAGGCGCGCGGCCGGGTGCGGGCCTGGTTCAAGCAGCAGGACCACGATCAGCACGTGAGCATCGGCCGGCACAGCCTGGATCGGGAGATCGGCCGGCTGGGCGTGCCCAAGCCCGACCTGGTCAAGCTGGCCGGGCGCTTCAACTACAGCAGCGTGGACGACCTGCTGGCGGCCATCGGCTGCGGCGACCTGTCACCGATCCAGGTGGCCAACACCCAGGCCGAGATGTCACGCCCTGAGCCGGACGAGATCATCCCGCAGAAGGCCCGTCGCCGCGCCGCTGCGCATAAGCCCGGCAGCAGCCAGGTGAAGGTCGCCGGGGTGGGGGATCTGCTCACCCAGATGGCCCGTTGCTGCAAGCCGGTGCCCTTCGACCCGGTGGTGGGCTACATCACCCAGGGCCGTGGCGTGACCGTGCACCGGCGCAGCTGTCCGGTGGTCCGCAAGCTGGACGAGGCCGGCAAGGCGCGGCTGGTGCAGGTGCAGTGGCTGGACGAGCCGGCCGAGGGGCGTTTTCTGGTCGACATCCTGGTCTACGCCAGTGATCGCAAGGGTCTGCTGCGGGATATCAGCTCGGTGTTCGCCAATGCCGAACTGGACGTGCTGGGGGTCAAGACCCAGACCGACCGCCGTCACGAACAGGCCAGCATGCGCTTCACCGTGGAGGTGCAGGACATGCGCCAGCTCAGCCAGGTGATCGACCGCCTGGCCCAGGTGCCGGGCGTGGTGGACGTGCGTCGCCAGGCCTGATCCCCGCTGCCGCATTTTGGGGCAAGCTGCCGCCACGGCGAGACGGCCTGGCTGCTGCGTTCGTTTTCATTGGCAGAAGCGGCCCCTGGGAGTAAACTAAGCCCCGGTTTTGTAAACGAAAATCCGGATGCACCAGGATCGGCCGGGGTGGTCTGGACGCCCGGGACCATTGGCCTGGACCACATAATTTATCGCGCCACGCCGTCCCAAGCGGCGGGGCGCTTTGTTACGCATTGAAAACATTGGAGTTTTGCATGGCTATCGAGCGCACCATTTCCATCATCAAGCCCGACGCGGTGGCGAAGAACGTCATCGGCGAGATCTACAGCCGCTTCGAAAAGGCCGGCCTGAAGATCGTGGCTGCGCGCATGGAACAGCTGTCCGACGCCAAGGCCGGTGAGTTCTACGCCGTGCACAAGGCGCGCCCGTTCTACAACGACCTGGTGTCCTTCATGACCTCCGGCCCGGTGATGATCCAGGTGCTGGAAGGCGAGGACGCCATCAACAAGAACCGCGAGCTGATGGGCGCCACCAACCCGGCCGATGCCGCACCCGGCACCATCCGCGCCGACTTCGCCAAGACCGTTGACGAGAACGCCGTGCACGGTTCCGACGGTCCCGACACCGCTGCCGCCGAGATCGCCTTCTTCTTCCCCGAAGGCATCTGCGAGCGTACCCGCTGAGGCGGCCGACGATCTTGGGCGACAACCGCTTGGAAGACATCGTGAAAATCAACCTGCTCGATCTCGACCGCAAGGCCATGGAGGCCTTGTTCGTCGAGCGGTTGGGCAGCAAGGCCTTTCACGGTCGCAACGTGCTGAAGTGGATACACAAGCACGGCGTGATCGACTTCGAGGACATGACGGACCTGCCGAAGAAGCTGCGCGCGCAGCTCGACGCGGTGGCCGAGGTGCGCCTGCCCGAGATCGTGTTCGAACAGCCGGCCCGCGACGGGACCATCAAGTGGATCCTGGAGCTGACGGACGGCCAGAGAATCGAAACGGTTTACATACCTGACGGCGATCGCAGCACCATCTGCGTGTCGTCCCAGGTGGGCTGCGCGCTGGACTGCTCGTTCTGTTCCACCGCCCAGCAGGGCTTCAACCGCAACCTGACCGCCGGTGAGATCATCGGCCAGGTGTGGCAGGCCACCCGCGAGATCGGCAAGACGCCGACCAACGTGGTGATGATGGGCATGGGTGAACCGCTGGCCAACTTCCAGCCGGTGGTGACCGCCATGGACATGATGCAGGACGATCTGACCTACATGATCTCCAAGTATCGCGTCACCCTGTCCACCTCCGGCGTGGTGCCCAACCTGCTGCGCCTGCGTGAGGTCAGCGACGTCAGCCTGGCGGTATCGCTGCACGCGCCCACCAACGAACTGCGTGACCAGCTGGTGCCGATCAACAAGAAATACCCGCTGGAACAGCTGCTCGCCGCCTGCCGTGAATTCATCAAGGACGACAAGCGCCGCAAGATCACCTGGGAATACGTGATGCTCGACGGGGTCAACGACTCCATCGCCCACGCCAAGGCGCTGATCCGCCTGCTGGAAGGCACGCCTTCCAAGATGAACCTGATCCCCTTCAATCCTTTCCCGGGCACGGACTACAAGTCCTCGCCGCCGGAGCGGATCGAGGCCTTCCGCCAGAAGCTGATGAAGGCCGGCATCATCTCCATCACCCGCAAGACCCGTGGCGACGACATCGACGCCGCCTGTGGTCAGTTGGTGGGGCAGGTCCGGGATCGCAGCCGGCGCCACCTGCGCCGTCGCGCCGAGGTGGCCATTCCCGTACAGTCATTGCCGCAGGGGCCAGTACGATGATCCGTATCCAGCATCGTCTCCCTGGGTTGTTGATGCTGGCATTGGGGGCGCTGAGCGGCTGCCAGTCACTGCCGGCAAACGAAGAAAGCAGCACCGGCCGGATGGGCGAGGTGCACGGCGCGGCCCAGACGGCGGCTGCCGTTTATATCGAACTGGCCGCAGAGTACATGCGTCAGCGTCAGTTCGAGCCGGCCTTGATGAACGCCCGCAAGGCCGTGCTGGTGGCGCCCCGCGACCCGGGTGCGCACAACATGCTGGCTCTGATCAGTCAGCAGTTGGGTGAAAACGCCCAGGCCGAAAAGCATTTCACCGAGGCCGTCACCCTCGATCCGCAGGACCCTTATGCCAATAACGCCTTCGGCAGCTTTCTCTGCGGGCAGAAGCGTTACGAGCAGGCCCAGCGCTACTTCGACGCGGCGGTAGCCAACCCGCTGAACCCGGAACCCTGGGTGCCGCTGTCAAATGCCGGTCTGTGTGCCCATGAGCAGGGCAAGCTGGACATCGCCGAGGATTATTTCCGACGCGCCTTGCGCGCCAACCCCAAGTTGGCGCCGGCCCTGCTGCGCATGGGCGAGATCAGCTACGACCAGGGCAAATACCTGTCTGCCCGCGCCTATCTGCAGCGCTACCTGGAGGTGGCGCCGCACACCGCCGAGACCCTGTGGCTCGGTATCCGCACGGAACGCCAACTCGGCGACAAGGATCAAGTGGCCAGTTACGAACTACTTCTCAGGGCCAAATTCCCGGACTCTGAGCCACTTCGACGCCTTGAGGAGACACGCTGAGCATGAACGCTGCCGTCGACGATTCGTCTGACCAGCTGGAACAAAACAGCCCCGAGGGGCCGGGCGCCCGTCTGCGGGCGGCACGTCTGGAGAGCGGTCTGGAGCTGGACCGGGTGGCTGCCCAGCTGCATCTCCAGCCTCCCCAGGTGGAAGCGCTGGAGCGGGACGACTACGACGGCTTTGCCGCCCGGGTGTTCGTGCGTGGCTATGTGCGTAACTACGCCCGGCTGGTGAACCTGTCGGCCGACAGCATGTTGGCCATGTTCGATGCGGTCTACCCGGATCCGGAACGGACCCGGCAACTGCGACGGGTCGGCTCCCACAAGCCCCAGGTCGGTAGCGGACACGGTGCCGTGCGGATGGTCAGCTGGGCGCTGCTGCTGGGCATCCTGGCGCTGTTCCTGGTGTGGTGGGCCGGCTACCTGGAACTCAATGGCGGCAATGGCGACACCGACTCGTCGACGCCGGCGATCACCGACGGCACCGTACCGCCGTCGCTGCCCGGCCTGCCGCTGGATGAGTCGACCGGCCAGTTGCCGTTGCCGGCGGCGCCGACGCCATTGGAGCAGGACGCGGAGGATGTAGTCGTGCCGGCTGCAACCGAGTCCGGTGTGCCGATGACCGAGTTGAGTCCCCCTGTGGGTGCTGAATCGGCCCCATCGGCCGACACCGCTGACCTGGCCGCCCAGCCGGCGCCCGTCAGCGAACCGCTGTTATCGCAGGTCGAGCCCCAGGCCCAGTCCCCGCTCTCGGGACAGCCCGAGGTGGTGTTGAGCCTGACCGGCCCCTGCTGGGTGCAGATCCGCGACAGCAGCGACAGCTTCAAGCTGATCGGTGAATTCAAGGCCGGCACCCGCCGGGTACTGGCGGGCACGCCGCCCTATCGCATCCTGCTGGGCAACGCCGCCGCGGCCGAGTTGACCGTCAATGGCCAGGTCGTCGACCTGGCACCTCATACCCGCGGCCAAGTGGCGCGCTTCAGCCTGGATCCCAGCGCTCAATAGCCCCCCGCGAAGGGGCCGGTTCCGGTAGAATCGCCCCTTTGACCGCGCCTGCTGTCTGTGGCGCGACGGTTCAGTGACGGAAACCTTCATGGCCAAGACCATCCAAGCCATCCGCGGCATGCGCGACATCCTGCCGGACGAGACCCCGCTGTGGCGCCACCTGGAAACCACGGTGCAGCGCGTGCTCGACAGCTACGGCTACCAGCAGATGCGCATGCCCATCGTGGAGATGACCGAGCTGTTCAAGCGTTCCATTGGCGAGGTCACCGATATCGTCGAAAAGGAGATGTACACCTTCGAGGACCGCAACGGCGACAGCCTGACGCTGCGCCCCGAGGGCACCGCCGGCTGCGTGCGCGCGGCGATGGAAAACGGCCTGCTGCACAATCAGACGCAGCGGTTGTGGTACCAGGGGCCGATGTTCCGCCACGAGCGGCCGCAGAAGGGCCGTTACCGCCAGTTCCACCAGATTGGTGTCGAGACCTTCGGCATGGCTGGCCCCGACATCGACCTGGAGAACATCCTCATCACCGCCCGGCTGTGGCAGGAGCTCGGCCTTAAGGGCCTCGAGCTGCAGCTCAATACCCTGGGCACCGCGGACGAGCGCAAGATCTACCGCGAGGAGTTGGTGGCCTATCTCAGCCAGCACCAGGACCAGCTGGACGAGGACAGCCGGCGTCGCCTGCACAGCAACCCGTTGCGGGTGCTGGACACCAAGAACCCGGCCATGGCCGAGGTGGTGGCCGGGGCGCCGAGCATGATGGATCACCTGGGCGACGAATCGCGCGCCCACTTCCAGGCCATCTGCGACGGCCTGGATGCCGCCGGCGTGGCTTATGTGCTCAACCCGCGACTGGTGCGTGGTCTCGATTACTATTCGCGCACCGTGTTCGAGTGGGTCACCGACCAGCTTGGCGCCCAGGGCACCGTGTGTGCCGGCGGTCGCTTCGACGGCCTGGTGGAACAGCTGGGCGGCAAGCCCAACCCGGCGATGGGTTTTGCCATGGGCATCGAGCGCCTGGTGGCGCTGCTGGAAGAGCAGCAGCTGGCCGATACCGGCGCGGCGGTGGATGCCTACCTGGTGCTGATGGGTGAGACCGCCGAGCGCCAGGGCATGGTGCTGGCGGAGCGGTTGCGCGACGAACTGCCCGGGCTGCGGCTGATGACCCACTGTGGCGGCGGCAGCATCAAATCACAGTTCAAACGCGCCGACCGCAGCGGTGCCGGTCTGGCCCTGGTGCTGGGCGACGAAGAGGCCGCCGCGGGCGTGGTGGCGGTCAAGCCGCTGCGTGGTGGCGGTGAACAGACTCGGGTTGAGCTGGCCGAACTGGCCGGCTTTCTGAAGGATAAATTGGGCAGCTGATGCCGATAATGAACCCGGCCAACGGGGGAGGGACTAGGTGAGCACGTATCAGACCGACGAAGAACAGGTCGAAGCACTCAAGAAGTGGTGGAAGGAACACGGCAAGTCCATCATCGCCGGTGCCGTTGTGGGCCTGTCGCTGGTGCTGGGCTGGCAGGGCTGGGAACGTTACGACCGCGGCCAGGCGGAGCAGGCCGCCGGCTACTACAGCGAATTCAGCAATACCGTGCGCAGCGGCCAAGCCGCTCAGGCCGCGGAGCAGGGCGATCGCCTGATCAAGCAGTTTGGCGACTCCGCCTATGCCAGCTTTGCGGCGCTGGAGCTGGCTCGCCTGGCCTACGATGAAGGCCGGTTCGACCAGGCACGGGAACGCCTGCAATGGGTTGCCGACCACAGCGTTGATGCGGCGCTCGCCCAGCTGGGCCGCCTGCGTCTGGGTCAGTTGCTGCTGGATCAGGGTGAGCTGGACGCCGCCCGGGGCGTGGTGGATGCCGCGGACAAGGGCAGCTACGTGGCCAGTTTTGCTGAACTGCGCGGTGACATCGCCGTTGCCGCGGGTGATAACGCTGCGGCTGCCGCGGCCTATCAGGAGGCGCTGGCCGCCGATGCCGAGAACGCCGACCTGGTGCGCATGAAACTGGCCGACACCGGCCATGCCCCGGCCCTGTGAGGAGAACAGCATGCATTTGCGCCTGATGACCCTGATGCTGGCGGCCGCACTGAGCGGCTGCGGCACCCTGGCCGACCCCACCACCTGGTGGGGTGACGAAGACACCGGTCCCAAGCCTGCCGAGTTACAGGAGCTCAAGAGCGGCATCGATATCCAAGTCCTGTGGAAGCAGGACACCGGCGATGGCGACAGTGGCCAGACCCTGGGTCTGGCACCATACGTGGATGCCGAACGGGTCTACCTGGCCGATGCCGACGGTGCCGTACTGGCACTGAACAAGGTCGACGGCAAGCCGCTGTGGCAGGTCAAGCTGAAGGATCAACTCAGCGGTGGCCCCGGTGTGGGCGAGGGTCTGGTAATGCTGGGTAATGCCGAGGGCGATCTGATCGCGCTGGGCAGCGACGACGGTGTGGAACGCTGGCGCACCAAGCTCAGCAGCGAGGTGCTCAGCGCCCCGGTGGCCGGCTTCGGCACCGTGCTGGCACGCACCGGCGACGGCCGGGTGTTCGGCCTGGATGTCGCCGGCGGCAATGTGCGCTGGCGGCTGGATCGCGACATTCCGGTGCTGACCCTGCGCGGCAACGCCGCCCCGGTGCTGAGCAACGGCCGGGCGCTGGTGGGCCTGGAAAACGGCCGCCTGGTGTCGCTGGAACTGGATCGTGGCCAGGTGGTGTGGGAGTCGGTGGTGACGGTGCCCAGCGGCCGCACCGAGCTGGAGCGCATCGCCGACATCGACGGTGCGCCGCTGGTGCTCGATCGCACCGTCTATGTCGCCACCTACCAGGGCGAGATTGCAGCGCTCGGCGAGGCCTCCGGTCGCAAGCAGTGGCAGCGCAAGATGTCGGCCTACACCGGCCTGGCCATCGACTGGCAGCGAGTCTATGTCAGCGACGATCAGGGTGTCCTGTGGGCGCTGGACGCGGACACGGGGCAGCCGGACTGGTCGCAGAACGCCCTGGCCCATCGTGGTCTGTCCGGCCCGGCGGCGATCGGCGGTCAGGTGGCCGTGGGTGACTTCGAGGGCTATGTACACTTTTTCGATGCCGACTCCGGTCAGCCGACCGGTCGCGTCCGGGTGGGCAGTGCGCCCATCGTGGCGGCGCCCGTGGTCAGCGAAGGTCGCCTGTACGTGCTTGGCTCGGACGGTGACTTCGCGGTTATTTCGTTACCCGGGTCCATGGCCCGCTAAGGACATCATCATGTTGCCCGTCATCGCCCTGGTGGGGCGGCCCAATGTGGGCAAATCCACACTGTTCAACCAGCTCACGCGCAGCCGTGATGCACTGGTTGCGGATCAGCCCGGGCTGACCCGCGACCGCAAGTACGGTGTGGGCCGGATGGGCGACTCGCAGTACGTGGTGGTCGACACGGGCGGCATCAGCGGCGAGCGCGATGGCGTGGACGTGCTGATGATGCAGCAGGTGCAGACCGCCATCGGCGAGGCGGATCACATCCTGTTCCTGCTCGACGGCAAGCAGGCCCTGAGTCCGGCCGATCAGCAGATCGGCGAGGCGCTGCGACGCACCGGCAAGCCGGTCACCGTGGTGGTCAACAAGACCGAGAGCCTGGATCGCACCACCGCCACGGCGGAGTTCCATCGCTTGGGCCTGGGCGACCCGGTACCCATCGCCGCCGCCCACGCCAAGGGCGTCAAGCCGCTGATCAACGACGTGCTGGCGACCCTGCCGGTACCCGATGCCGCCGACCTGGCCGAACAGGATCTGGGCAACCAGATCGCTGTAGTGGGCCGCCCCAACGTGGGCAAGTCCACCCTGGTGAACCGCCTGCTTGGCGAGGAGCGGGTGGTGGCCTTCGACCTGCCGGGCACCACCCGTGACTCCATCCATATCCCCTTCGAGCGGGACGGCAAGCGCTACACCCTGATCGATACCGCCGGGGTGCGCAAACGCGCCCGGGTTAACGAGGCCATCGAGAAGTTCTCCATCATCAAGGCGCTGCAGGCCATGGAGGCGGCCAACGTGGTGTTCCTGGTGCTGGATGCCCACGACGGCGTCACCGAGCAGGATGCCACCCTGGCGGGTCACGTGATTGAATCCGGCCGTGCCCTGGTGGTGGTGATCAACAAGTGGGACGGTCTGGACCACGACGAGCGCGAGCGCATCAAGGACGAGTTGCAGCGCAAGCTGCCGTTCCTGGATTTTGCCGACTGGCGTTTCGTGTCGGCGCTGCACGGCAGTGGCGTGGGCCACCTGCTGGAGGCTGCCGACAAGGCCTACCAGGCGGCCATGATCGACCTCAAGACCCCTGAGCTGACCCGCCTGCTGGAAGATGCCATCACCGAGCACCAGCCGCCGCTGGTGCATGGCCGTCGCATCAAGCTGCGCTATGCCCACCAGGGCGGCAAGAACCCGCCACTGGTGATCATCCACGGCAACCAGACCGATGCGGTGCCGAAGGCCTACCAGCGCTTCCTGATGAACCGCTTCCGCAAGCACTTCGGCCTGCACGGCACCCCGTTGCGCATCGAGTTCCGCTCCGGCGAGAACCCCTTCGCCGGCAAGCGCAACATCCTCACGCCGCGGCAGATGCAAAAGCGCAAGCGACTCAAGCAGCACACCAAGAAGTCGAAGTGACATGAACCGCGGGCTCAGGGACGGGCTGCGCGACGAACGGCGCGCGCCGGACGTCAGGCGTCCAGCGATTAGCTTGGCCAGGAATGCGCGGTGGCGGCAACCATTGCCGGCCCGAATGGTCACATCGTGGTCGACATGATCCGTTCAGAGTTGCGATATGCATAAATCCAGTTTCCTGATCGCCGTTGCCATTGCCGCGCTGACCATCATGGGTTGGGCGCTGTACAACAAGCCCAGCCCGGAACCGGTCTGGCCGGCGCGTATCCAGGGCTTTGCGTTTTCGCCGTTCCACGCCGATCAGGCGGCTATCTGGGGCAAGTTCCCCAGCGCCACGGAGATTGAGGCCGACCTGGCACTGCTGTCGGGCAAGACCCACGCCATCCGTACCTACTCGGTGGAGGACACCCTCGCCGAGATTCCCGAACTGGCGCACAAACACGGCATCAACGTCGCGTTGGGCGCCTGGATCGGTGCAGTGCCGGAGATGAACGACGCCGAGCTGGAGCGCATGCTGCACATCGCGGCACGGGCGAAGAACGTGGTGCGCATCATCGTCGGCAACGAGGTGCTGCTGCGCGGCGATGTCCCGGTAGAGCAGCTGATCGCCTACCTGGACCGGGCGCGCGCCGATATCGATATCCCGGTCAGCACCGCCGAGCCGCCCTATATCTGGAAGAAGTATCCGGAACTGGTGGAGCACGTCGACTACATTGCCGTGCACCTGCTGCCTTACTGGGAAGGGCAACCACTCGAGGAGGCGGTGGACTTTGTGATCAACAACATCACGGAGTTGCGCCAACTCTACCCTGACAAGCCCATCGTCATCGGCGAAGTGGGCTGGCCGAGCAACGGTCGCACCATCAAGGGCGCGGTGGCCTCAGAGGCCAACCAGGCGACCTTCCTGCGCCGCTTTCTGCAGCGTGCCGAACAGGAAAACTACGTCTACTACGTGATGGAGGCCTTCGATCAGACCTGGAAGGTCGAGATCGAGAAGGGCGTCGGTGCCTACTGGGGCGTGTACAACGTCGAGCGCGAGCCCAAGTTCCAGTTTACCGAGCCCATCGTGCGCATCCGCGACTGGCCGGTGCTGGCGGGCATCTCCATTGGTATCGGGGTGATCGTGTTCGCCCTGCTGCTGATCGACAGCAGCCGGCTGAAGAAGCGCGGCCGCAGTTTCCTGGCGCTGGTTGCCTATGTCGCCGCCACCGCTGCGGTATGGATCATCTACGACTACGTTCACCAGTACATGACCGTCACCGGGGTGATCGTCGGTGTGCTGCTGATGGTGGGGATGATCGGGGTGATCGTGGTACTGCTGGCCGAGGCACACGAATGGGCCGAGGCGCTGTGGGTAGGCGAGCATCGCCGCCTGTTCGAGCCGCAGCCGGTGCCCGATGCGCAACTACCGAAGGTGTCGGTGCATGTACCTGCCTATAACGAGCCGCCGGAGATGATGATCGAGACGCTGGATGCGCTGGCGGCACTCGACTATCCGGACTTTGAAGTCATCGTTATCGACAACAACACCAAGGACCCTGCGATCTGGGAGCCGGTACGCGAGCACTGCGCCAAGCTCGGATCACGTTTCCGCTTCTTCCATGAAGATCCGCTGGCCGGCTTCAAGGCCGGCGCGCTGAACTTCGCGCTGCGCCAGACCGCGGCCGATGCCGAGATCGTGGCGGTCATCGATAGTGACTACATCGTGCACCCGCGCTGGCTGCGCGATCTGGTGCCGCAGTTCGCCAACGAGAAGATCGGCATCGTGCAGGCGCCGCAGGACTACCGCGACGCCGGCGAGAACGCCTTCAAGGCGATGTGCTATGCCGAGTATCGCGGCTTCTTCTACATCGGCATGATCACCCGCAACGAACGCAACGCCATCATCCAGCACGGCACCATGACCATCGTCCGCAAGTCCGCACTGCAGCAGGTGAACGGCTGGGCTGAATGGTGCATCACCGAGGATGCGGAACTGGGCCTGCGGATCTTCGAACAGGGCCTGGAGGCGACCTACATCCCACGCAGCTACGGCCGCGGCCTGATGCCGGATACCTTCATCGACTTCAAGAAGCAGCGCTTCCGTTGGGCGTTCGGTTCGGTACAGATCCTGCGCCGGCATCTGCGTGCACTGCTGCTGTCCCGCGGCAGCAAGCTCTCCGCCGGGCAGCGTTATCATTTCGTCGCCGGCTGGCTGCCGTGGCTCGCCGATGGTTTCAATCTGCTGTTCAACCTGGCGGCGCTGGGCTGGTCCGCAGCCATGTTGATGGCGCCGGCCAAGGTCGATCCGCCGCTGCTGGTGTTCGCGGTCCTGCCGCTGGCGCTGTTCATCTTCAAGCTCGGCAAGCTGGTGTATCTGTACCAGACCCGCGTGGGTGCCACCACGCTGCAGACCATCTCGGCGGCGCTGGCCGGACTGGCGCTGACGCATACCATCGGGCTGGCAATGCTTACCGGCTTTGTGGTCAAGAGCAAACCGTTCTTCCGCACCCCGAAGCAGGCACACAAACAGGCCCTGCTGCAGGCATTGAGCGCGGCGCGTGAAGAAACATTGATGTTGATCGCCCTGTGGCTGGCGGCCGGCGGCATCATCGCTTACTTCGGGACCGAGACCCTCGACCTGCTGATGTGGGCGGTGATGCTGCTGCTGCAGTCGGTGCCCTACGCCGCGGCGTTGATCCTGTCCATCATCAGTGCCCTGCCGCGCCTGTCGGCCGGCTGGATCGGTGAAACCGGCAGCATGTCCCAGGCCGCGCACACGCTGCTGGAGCCGCCGGCAGATGAGCCCCCAGTGGAAGCTAAGTGATGTTCACCCGGGACTGGGCCGGGGTTTGATGCTCGGCGTGAGCGCCGCAGTCTCGCAGTCTCGACAGGCAACCGGCTCGGGCATCTCCGCTTTCCCGCCGGCAAGCGGCTTCACGCATAGCACGGGTGCGACTGCTGAAATAACGCAGTACGCCGGCCTCGGGACCGATCCAGCAATCTGGACGCGGAGAAGTGCCCGGTTGCCTGCCTGTGGCAGCTCAGTCTTTGGCTTCGATGTCGACCACTTTGCCGGTCAAGCGGCCTTTGGCCAGGCGGATGCGCACACTATCGCCGGTCTTGAGCTGGCTGGCGTCGCGTACCACGGCATCGCTGTCGGCGGCCTGCACGATGGCATAGCCGCGCCCCAGGGTCTGGAGCGGACTGACGATCTGTAGCTGGTGGGCCAGGGCGCCGAGCTGTTCCCTGCGATGGGCCAGGTTTTGCCGGGTTGAACGTTGTAGTCGGCGCTGCACCTCGGACAGACGCTGGCGACGCGTCGCCAATGCGGCGGCGGGTGAGCGGGCGACCAAGCGTGCTAACAGGCTGTCCAGGCGCTGCTGACGTCGCAGCAGACCGTGTCGGGTAACCCCTTCCAGACGCAGCACCAGTTCGTCCAGCCGTTGCTGGCGCTGTTGCAGGCGTGCAGCGGGGTGTTGCAGTTGCAGCCGGGTAGACAGGGCGGTCAGCCGCTGGCTGCCGTGGCGCAGGATCTGGGTCTGCTGCCGGGTCAGGCGGCGGGCCAGCACCGCGACCCGGTCGAGGATGGCGGCGGTGTCGGGACTGACCAGTTCGGCGGCGGCGGACGGCGTGGGGGCACGGCGGTCGGCGACGAATTCGGCAATGGTGAAGTCCACCTCGTGGCCGATGGCGGCGACGATGGGGGTCTTCAGGCCGGCGATGGTCCGCGCCAGGGCCTCGTCGTTGAACTGGGCCAGATCCTCGGGTGAGCCACCGCCGCGGGTCAGGATCAGCAGGTCGCAGTCGCCGCGCCGGTCGGCCAGGCGCAGGGTGTCGGCGATCTCAGCCGCTGCGCCGGCGCCCTGCACCGGTACCGGGTAGATCAGCACCGGCAGGGCCGGGAAACGGCGCTGCAGCACGTGCAGCACGTCGCGCAGGGCGGCGCCGCTGGCCGAGGTGACCACGCCCAGGCGGCGGGGGTAGGGCGGCAGTGGCTGCTTGCGCTCGGCATCGAACAGGCCCTCGGCGGCCAGCCGGGCCTTGAGGGCCTCGTAGGCCTGCTGCAGGGCCCCGGCACCGGCGGGCTCCAGGTGCTCGATGATCAGCTGGACCTCGCCGCGGGGCTCGTAGCAGCTGATGCGGGCGCGGGCCAGTACCTGGTCGCCGTCCTTGGGCGTGAAGCGCAACAGCGTGCGCTTGTTGCGGAACATGGCGCAGCGGATCTGCGAGCCGACATCCTTCAGGTTGAAATACAGGTGGCCTGAGCGGGGCTGGGCCAGGCCGGAGATCTCGCCGCTGACCCACAGCAGGGGAAAGCTTTGATCCAGCACGGCACGCAGCTCGGCGGTGAGCCGGCTGACGGACCAGATGTCGCGTTGCGGGGTGTCTTGCATGGCGTCAGAACGAAGAAAGCCGGGCAGAGCCCGGCTTCCTCAGGACCTGTCAGGGTCGCTTACTTCAGGTAGTCGGGGTTGCCGACGCCCTTTTCTGCAGCGGCCTGCTCCTGGCCCATCTTGGCCTCGAAGGTGGCCTTTTTGGCGCTCTTGATGGCAGCGGCGTAATCACCCTTGGCAGCAGCGGCCTCGGCCTTCTTCAAGGTCTTGCCGGTGTCTCGCCACTCGCCTTCGGCGCTGGCGGCCTTCTTCTGCTCGGCCTTGGCCTCGGCCAATGCGGCCTCGTACGCGGCCTTGTCGCCGCCAGCGGCGCTGTCGCCCTTTACGCCTTCACCACAGCCTGCGAGTCCGAGCGCGCCAGCCAGGGCGATAGCCGCGACAATAGAAATTCGTTTCATCGATTCCATCTCCTCAAGATGTTGATTTTATCTGTTCTCCCAGCTGCCCCGCTTGTCCTTTGACCGCTGTGTAACGGTGCCTGGGGCGGAGGTTTTGGTGGATGCTGCCGGGCGCTAACTTGTTGGAGTGCTTGAGCGGATCGCCGCGTCCCCGGAGAACGGCTCACAACATACCCAGTTTACCGAGCTAGCGTCAAATCCTATAATCGCGGCCCACTCCCCGTCGCCACATTGGATGATCGCCATGCGTCTTGCCCAGGCCACCGAAGCCCTTACCTTCGACGATGTACTCCTGGTTCCTGCTCATTCCAGCGTGCTGCCCAAGGACGTGAGCCTGTCGACCCAGCTGACCCGGGGCATCTACCTGAACATCCCGCTGGTGTCCGCGGCCATGGATACCGTCACCGAGGCCCGCCTGGCCATCGCCATGGCGCTGGAAGGCGGCATCGGCATCATCCACAAGAACATGACCGCCGAGGAGCAGGCCAAGCAGGTGCGCATGGTGAAGCGCTACGAGAGCGGCATCATCCGCGATCCCATCACCATCGAGCCGACCATGAGCGTGGGCGAGGTGCTGGCGCTGACCCGCAAGCACAACATCTCCGGCGTGCCGGTGGTGGACGGCACCGAGCTGGTGGGCATCGTCACCAGTCGCGACCTGCGCTTCGAGACCCGCCTGGACGAGCCGGTGTCCGCCATCATGACCCCAAAGAACAAGCTGGTGACCGTCAAGGAACATGCTTCCCAGGATGAGGTGCTGGCCAAGCTGCATGAGAACCGCATCGAGAAGGTGCTGGTGGTCAACGACAAGTTCGAGCTGGCCGGCCTGATCACCGTCAAGGATATCCAGAAGGCCAGCGACTTCCCCAATGCCTGCCGCGACGAGCACGAGCGGCTGCGCTGCGGCGCGGCCGTGGGCGTCGGTGCGGGCACCAACGAGCGCGTCGAGGCGCTGGTGGCCGCCGGTGTGGACGTCATCGTGGTGGATACCGCCCACGGCCATTCCCAGGGCGTACTGGACCGGGTCGCCTGGGTGAAGCAGACCTTCCCGGACGTGCAGGTGATCGGCGGCAACATTGCCACCGCTACCGCCGCCAAGGCGCTGGTCGAGGCCGGTGTCGACGCGGTCAAGGTGGGCATCGGTCCCGGCTCCATCTGCACCACCCGCATCGTGGCCGGCGTGGGCGTGCCGCAGATCAGCGCGGTGTCCAACGTCGCCGAGGCGCTGGCCGGCACCGGCATCCCGCTGATCGCCGACGGCGGCCTGCGCTTCTCCGGCGACATCGCCAAGGTGCTGGTGGCCGGTGCGCACTCGGTGATGGTCGGCGGCCTGCTGGCCGGCACCGACGAGTCGCCGGGCGAGGTGGAGCTGTACCAGGGACGCTCATACAAGTCCTACCGCGGCATGGGTTCGCTGGGCGCCATGTCCGGCACCACCGGTTCCTCGGATCGTTACTTCCAGGAGAACACCAAGGACCAGGACAAGCTGGTGCCCGAGGGCATCGAAGGTCGCGTGCCCTACAAGGGTCCGGTGATCAACGTCATCACCCAGCTGACCGGCGGCATCCGCGCCTCCATGGGCTACACCGGTTGCGCCAACATGGAAGAGATGCGCACCAAGCCCGAGTTCGTGCGCATCACCGGCGCCGGCATGGCCGAGTCGCACGTGCACGATGTGCAGATCACCAAGGAAGCGCCGAACTACCGCCGCGACTGATCTTGAATGCCTGTTGAACCGCAGAGGCGCGGAGTAGGCAGGGACCAGCCGGTCCATGCCCTCCGCGCCTCCGCCTTTATGGCCTATTGGATACTGACTACATGACCACCGACATCCACGCCCATCGCATCCTGATCCTGGACTTCGGCTCCCAGTACACCCAGCTCATCGCCCGCCGCGTGCGCGAGGCCGGCGTGTACTGCGAGATCTGGCCGTACGACAACTGCGAGGAGGTCATCGCCGAGCACAAGCCGGCCGGCATCATCCTGTCCGGCGGCCCGGAGAGCACCACCGCCGCTGAGGCGCCGCGCGCGCCGCAGCAGGTATTCGAGCTGGGCGTGCCGGTGCTGGGCATCTGCTACGGGATGCAGACCATGGCGGCCCAGCTGGGCGGCAAGGTGGAGAACTCGGACAAGCACGAGTACGGCTACGCCCAGGTGCGCGCCCGCGGTCACTCGGCGCTGCTGAAGGACATCGAGGACCACACCACCGGCGAGGGCTGGGGCCTGCTGGACGTGTGGATGAGCCACGGCGACCGCGTCATCGACATGCCGCCGGGCTTCAAGCTGATCGCCAGCACCGCCAGCGCGCCCATCTCCGGCATGGCCGACGAGGAGCGCCACTTCTACGCCCTGCAGTTCCACCCCGAGGTGACTCATACCAAGCAGGGCGGGCGCATCATCGAGCGTTTCCTGTTCGGCATCTGCGGCTGCGAGAAGCTGTGGAATCCCATGTCGATCATCGAGGACAGCATCGCCGCCATGCAGGCCCAGGTGGGCGACAAGGGCCACGTGATCCTCGGCCTGTCCGGCGGCGTGGACTCGTCGGTGGTGGCGGCGCTGTTGCACAAGGCCATCGGCGACCGGCTGACCTGCATCTTCGTCGACAACGGGCTGCTGCGCCTGCACGAGGGCGACCAGGTGATGGCCACCTTCGCCCAGCACATGGGCGTCAAGGTGATCCGCGTCGACGCCGAGGAGCGCTTCCTGGCCGGGCTGGCCGGCGAGAACGACCCGGAGAAGAAGCGCAAGATCATCGGCAACCTGTTCATCGACATCTTCGAGGAAGAGGCCAAAAAGATCGAAGGCGCCGACTTCCTGGCCCAGGGCACCATCTACCCGGACGTCATCGAGTCCGCCGGCGCCAAGTCCGGCAAGGCCCACGTGATCAAGTCGCATCACAACGTCGGTGGCCTGCCGGACTACATGAAGCTGCAGCTGGTCGAACCGCTGCGCGAGCTGTTCAAGGACGAGGTGCGCAAGGTCGGCGTCGAACTGGGACTGCCATTCGACATGGTCTACCGTCACCCCTTCCCGGGCCCCGGCCTGGGCGTGCGCATCCTCGGCGAGGTGAAGAAGGAATACGCCGACATCCTGCGTCTGGCCGACCACATCTACATCGAGGAACTGCGTAACCACAATCTTTACGATGAGGTCAGCCAGGCCTTCACCGTGTTCCTGCCGGTCAAGTCGGTGGGCGTGGTCGGCGATGCCCGCCAGTACGAATACGTGGTGTCGCTGCGTGCGGTGAAGACCGTGGACTTCATGACCGCCCACTTCGCGCATCTGCCGTACGAGTTTCTGGAAGTGGTGTCGCGGCGGATCATCAACGAGGTCAAAGGCGTTTCGCGGGTGGCCTACGACATTTCCAGCAAGCCGCCGGCGACCATCGAGTGGGAGTAGGGGGCGCCTATAACAATATCCAGCGCCAGCGCAGCAGGCTTTGCCGATTACGTGCAAATCAAAACTGCTGCCAGATTCCGCGCACCTGCCGCGCCGTTCCCGATATCATCTTGGCGGCCAGTCGGACGGCGCGGGTCCCCATGCGCCGGTGAGGCGGTTGCAGCACGATAATTGCCCCAAGATGAGTGATCTTTGTTCCGGCCGTGAAATGTTCGCGACAGGAGTGAGCGAGATGGCAAGTGCGGACAACAGGGGGTATGACAAACAGGGTATGGAGGGCTTGTTGGCGTTGCTGGTGATGCCCCGGCAAGGTCCGCTAAAGCAAGTTCCCATCCCTGGAAACAGTAGTGACATCCAGCACAAAGGGAGCCAGGACAGAATGGAGCAAGTGATGTGCTTTTATATGCATCATCTTTTTTCCACCGTTTGATAGGTTCAGTTACCACTTCACCGTGAGGTTGGCGCTAACCGTATGTCGATTGTCGGAACTCGCCAGCTCGCCGTCATAGCCAATGCGCAGGGTGGTGTCTTTATGCAAGTCAGTGGTCAGACCTGCAGCCAGTTGCATGCGGTTGCGATCCAGCTCCGGCCCGTCGATCGTGAAGATGGTGCTGGGCACACCTTCAAAGCCCGTATTCAGGGTGCTCACGGTGTCCCGAAACTCATGAGCCCAGGCCGCCGTCACATCCCAGTTCAGCTTGCGCCGCCCGGCACGGCTGTCCTGCTGTGCATGCACGCCAAGTCGGCTCATCAACGACTCCTGGGTGTCGCTGTCGACCACCAGGTTGGCTGAGCCCGCACCCGACTCTGTGAAGCCGTCACGATGGAGACGCGCATAGCGCAAGCCGGCAAACGGCGTGATCTGCCAACCATCCTGTTCGAAGACGCGTCTGCCGCCTTCGACAGCAAATCCGAGGCTGCGCGAGTCATAGTCAGCCGTAGCAGTGCGCTGCAGGGTGCCGACAATGACGCGGCGGCTGGTGTCGGTCTGGTTGAAACCGGCAATAAGGTTTGCCACGACATACTGCGTCCCATCCTGCCAGCGACCGTAGAGGGCCAGCCCCATCGAATCGATATGGGCATCGCCATCATACAGGTCGCCATCGGACCGGCTGGCGCCCAGGGCAAAGCCCAGCAGGCGTTGCGAATCGAACCAGGTGTCGGCGCCGCCATAGATGCTGTACCAGGTGTAGTCGAGGCCTGTGGCGTTATCCGTGTCGTCAATTTCACCGGCACCGCCCTGGGGATTGAGCCATAAGCCGCTGCCTTGTGGCGTCAATGGCTCGCCAGCCAGGCCGTCGCTCGCCAGTTGCAGGCTGCCGTGACCGCCGTTGTAGGCCAGATGAACGGGACGGAAGGCTGCCAGCTTGGACGTCCTGCCGGAGCCTGCCGACAGGTGTCGTGTGCGCGCCGAGAGTACCCCGGCAAAATGACGGTCGATACCCATGAGCAGGGACTGGGTTGCAGCATGCTGCACACCCGAAAGGCTGTCGTAGGCCTGTTGTGCGCCGTCGGCGGTCAGGGTGGTAATCTCGTTGAGGATCGTAGTCATGTCGCCGCTCGGACCCGAGCCAGCAATGGTGGTCAGGGCGGTGCTTACCGCCTGTTGGTTTGGAGTGCTCGCCACGCTGGTGAACGTGACATCGTTGCGCGTGAGGTTGAGATAGACGTTGTTGCTGTCGTAGCTCAGGGTCGGGTCAAGAAAGACCAGGCTGGAGGAGACCGAGTCGAAACTGCCGCTGATGCTGCCGGCGGTGAGGATGGTGTAGCCGGTGCTGTAGTTGTAGCTGCCCGCCTCGGGCAACACCTGTACCGAACCGCCGGCGAGCGTCGCGGTGCCGCTGGCGATGATCCGGTCCGCATTGCCTGCGGCATCAACTTCCACCTGATAGATGCCGCCGCCGGAGAAGTCGATATCGCCGGTAACGTTCAGGGTGCCAATGGAGTTGCCGGGGCCAATCGCACCGCCGTTGAGGGTGACGCTGCCGACCGTGCCGTTGCCGCCCAGGGTGCCGCCGCTGTTGACGGCGACATCGGAGGTGAGTGAGCCGTTAACGCTCAGGATGCCGCCATCGATGGTGGTCGGGCCGCTGTAATTGTTGGTGCCGGACAGAATCACCGTGCCGCTGCCTGCCTTGGTGAGCGCGCCGCTCCCGCTCATCACGCCGGCGTAGGTGCCGTCGGTGGTTTGGTCGAAACCCACCGTGGCGTTGTTGACGATCGAGCCCTGCAGGCTGGTGGTGGTGCCCATCAGCGCGCCGCCGCTGACCGTGGTCCCACCGGAATAGGTATTGGTGCCGGTCAAGGTTAAGGTGCTCACGCCGCCCTTGGTCACCGCGCCATTGCCGCTAATATCTCCCGCAAAGGTATAGGCATTAGTACGCGTAAATTGTAACGTCCCGTTATTGACAACATCCCCTGTAATCGATCCGGCCGTACTGTCAAGTGATAAGGTGCCGTTTGATATGGTCGTGCCGCCAGAGTAATTATTGGCATTTCGAAGAAAAACTGTACCTGCTCCGGTTTTGACCAGGTTTCCCCCACCACTTATTACGTCGTAGTAAAACACCCCGGAATATGGTTCCGGATTGAGCTCTACCGTTGCACCATTTGCAATGTCTATGTTGCCTGCGTCATTTACAGCTAAACCTTCGAGTCTCAATGTTCCTTGCGAAGCAACTGTACCCCCAGAATAACTGTTATTCGTTGCATTAAGCACCAGTGTTCCGGTACCGGTTTTGGTGAGAGTACCGGTGCCGCTAATCTGTCCACTGTGGGTCAGTGTGGTTCCTGCATCCGTATTAAATGTGCCACCGCCTGCATTCAGGGTTGATGCCCGATTGGTAGAAAAGCTGCTGGTGGTTTGTAATGTGCCGCCGTCGAGGATGAGCGCGCCGGTGCCGAGATTGTTGTTGGCCGAGACGGAGAGGGTGCCGGCGGAAACGGTGGTGGTGCCGGAATAGGTATTGGCCCCGCTGAGGGTCAGGGTGCCGGTACCGGTCTTCACCAAGGCGTTCGTGCCGTCGTCGCTCACCACACCGGAGAAGGTGACATCGTGGGTGCCGGTATCGATCGTGGCCGTGTCCTCGATCTCGATGTTGGAGGTGTAGGCGGCATCCGTGCCGAGCCGAAGGGTGGAATCGCCTGCGATATCGATCAGGGCGGTAGAGGTCGTCGTTCCGAGGACCGCCGTCCCGCCGCCGATGATCCAAATCTTACCCACATCGGAAATATCGCCGTTGAAGGTCACGGTTCCGTCTGCCACGAGGGCGACATCCCCGGTGCCCGTGAAGGTGATGTTCGAATTGATGGTCAGGGAGTTGCCGGGATTCGACAGAGTAAAATAGAGGTGCGAATCCGCCGTGATGTCATCGCCGCCGATGGTCACCGACGTGGTATTCCCCGTATAGTTCCAGCTCGCCGCTGACCCGACATTGAAATTGAGAGGGCCCAAAAGGTTGATCGTGGCTGACGCCCCGAGGTCGTTGAATTGGTAGATATTCTCGTTAGTCGCCGCCGCGGCACGTACCGAGCCGGCGCTCAGGTCGCCGTTCGTGTTGGTGATGGTGGCCGCCTGCGCCCGGTGACCCGAACTCACAAGCAACAGGGTCATTGCAAGCATACGCAGAATTACCTTTCCGCCTCTGCCTTTGCCTTGGCTCCGGGGAGGCTCTGGGGCGGCAATCCAGGCTCGCTGGGTGTGATTCCGTATGAGGCGGTAAACACAGTTCATGGTGGTCGTCCGTTTATTTTATTTGTTGATGCGCGTGCAGGTAGGCAGAAATGCTCGGCCACAAATGCGTCCCGCGAAATGCTAAGGAATTGAAGCGGCACGGACTATCACAAATCCGCAAAAATAGCTCAGGGAAGCCGGACGGTTCTTGTTTCTGGTGTCAGCGGCGAAAACTTGCGAGGGTTTCGGAGGGACGCTCTCCGAACATACGGCGGTAATCCTGGGAAAACTTGCCCAGGTGAAAAAAACCCCAGGCTGTGGCGACATGGGTGACGGTGGTTTCAGACGGGGCGGCAGCCAGTAATTGGGCGCGCGCGCCGTTCAGGCGCACGATTCGGATGTACGCCAGCGGTGATAATTGCAGCTCACGTTGGAAAGCATATTGCAGGGTCCGTTCCGAAATGCCCGTATGCGCGCAGACATCCACCACCGATGGAGAGTGGCCCAGGCGCAGTCGGTCATTGATGAATGCCCGAGCATCCTTGACCAGTTGGTGCGCGCGCAGGCGAGCCCTGTATTCAGGTAGCTCACTGGTGAGTATTCCAGTGGCGTTGTTCATCGCCAGCAGGATGGCATCCATTATCAATGCTTGCACAGGTGGCCTGTCCGCTGCACCGAAGTGTTTCAACATCCACATCAAGCGACCGGCAAATTCATTGCGGAAGGGAGTATTGAACACCTGAAGATCTTCAGGTGGTTTTTCCCAGAAGCATTCATTCAGAATCCGTGCATTCGCCATCAACTTGTCCTGTTCCAGGCACACATAAAGCGTTTCAGTGTTGGCGGGCAATTTAATATCGAACTCCTGTTCTTCGGGCAGAAGGAAAAGCCACGAGTCCAGCGAGTTGTCGAAGTGGGAAAACCGCAGTTCCGGGTCCGTACTGAATGCCAGAGACACGGTGCAGATATTCTTCGGTGTGATCCCGTCCTTGTGCACTGCCTGGTTCTGGCGTTCGTGTACAACATGCATTCCGTCCATGGACAGGGTTGTACAGCGGCCCTCGTAACTGCCCGGGCTTATTTGATGGATTTCAGTTGTGACCCATCTCTGGATCTCTCCTTGTTGGGCTGCATCAACAAGGCTGTGTGACTGCGTTTTGTACGAAACCGTGCTGCCAGCTGTGTCGGCAACGTCCGGCTGCGCATCTTCGTCACCGGAATTGTTATGGGCCGTTGGATTCATGTCGCCAGTATAATCGCACCTGGAGTGAAAAGTGTCTGCTTTCTTAATGGCATATCGTTTTGATTGTCATCCAAACAGATTTTCCTGATTTAATTTTTGCTGTTGGTTTATCCCAGTGTCATTGATAATGCATGTCTGAAAGCAACAGGCCTTTTTTCGATGTTTAAGGGATGAGTGTATACCTCTTACAAGCGTGTCATGTTCGGTTTACATGGAAAGCGATTTCGCAAATACGGTCTGCAGGAAAAACGCTCTGAGTATTTCAGCATCGTGCTTGGAAGTGACTAAAAACCATTTATATCGTTTCGATAAGATATCGTATTTATAATATATTTCGCAGCATTTAATGGCCTTGTGTCCTGGCGCGATCGGACGATTTAAGCATCCACGAGGTTTGGTTTGTTATTGGATTAAGCAGATTTTCAATTCAGCTGGGTCAGCCGCTCGGTCAAGAAATCTATTGATAATGGTATTTTTCATGGTATCGGCACTGGACCCTATCGGGAAACCCGCATCAGAATTGGCTTTACACGTCTCGTTGATAATCGAGTGGAGTGAGTGGGCGCTAGTCCGCCAGCTTCACGCCATGCAAAAAGGGCCGGGAGGATGCCAGTCCCCCCGGCCCTTTTTGCATGGCGCCTGACTGCAGTGGTGGCTCTCGGTTGTGCCACTGTCGAGGCCGGCAGGCTGATCAATTGGTGGGGGGGCTCGGGTAAGGATGACGACCCGAAATTTCCGGCCTGGATGCGCTAGAGTGGAAGCTGATTCGGCAGGGCGCATAAGGGGTCTTGGCGATGTTTGAGCCGCATGCCGGCCGCTCGCAGCACAGTGCCTACGGTTGGCGGCAACACACTGGAATACAACGGAGAATCGCGCTGATGAAAGCAACAGACATTCGAGTACTGGCCACTGCCGCAGCCATGGCGATGTTGCTGGCTGCATGCGACCAGACTGACGGCCCCGCTGAACGTGCCGGCGAAAAGGTCGATGAAGCCGTTGAGCAAAGCCAGGACGCGGTCGGTGATGTGGTCGACAAGGCCGGTGAAGCCGTCGAGCAGGCCGGCGACAAGATTCGCGAGCAAACCGACAACTAGGTGAGGCTGGATAACCACCGGTGCCGGTGGGCCTGGTCAGGAGGCCCTACTTTACATCATGGACGAGGGGCGGGCCTGCGTCAGGCAGGTCAACTTCATATGGCGCTGCTGTATATCGCTGATGTCGTAGTCGGTCAGGTTCTGCGCCTGCGCCTCCTCCCAGATCAGCTCGCCATGTAGGGCGATTGCCTGAAGGCGGTCGGCCCGCTTGGTGAGCGATGCCAGCCGGCCAAGGGACTCCAGCAGACAGACGATGACCGATATTTCCGACTGGGCAAACTGCCGTAGTGGGGCATAGATGGCCTTGAGCACACCCGAGAAGTCGGAGATTCGAGCCAGTAGGCGCGGCTGCCCATGATCATCCAGGAACACGCAGCCGGGCATGTCATGATCCACTATCTGGGACAGTGCGAGGCTTGCCCAGTCAATGCAGGTGATGGCGGTGCCCGGGTCGTTGATGCCCGGCGACAACGCCCGCGCGGCCAACTGGTTCAGTTGGGTAATCGCGTACTCGGGGTCCTGAATGGGCGTGCGGATGGGGCCAACGATGACACAGCCGTTCAGTTCGTCGACTGCCGCGGTGAGCTGTTCCTTCTTGGCGCTGTATACCTTGAACAGGCACACCCCCTTGACGATGAAATCGCCCGCCCGTACCCGCACCTGCAACAGACAGTCGTTAGTGCTACACCAGTCCACCAGTGCGGTGTAGTCGATGGTCTGCACATAGCCGATTGACCCTGACGCGATCTGGTACCCGCGGTGCGGCCGCGCTGCCCGTCGCCACGCCAGGGTGTCTTCGCTTCGCTGGGGATGTCCGGCTTCCCGGCTCATGTTGCGCAGCGCCATCTGCAACTGTCCGCCGATGCGATGGATGATCTTGTCCGCCTGAAGATCCGTGGCGGTGTGATGAATGAAACTCACGAAGCCGATAAGCGCGAAAAACGCCAGCAGCAAAGCACAAACGACAGTGAAGCGTGGCGTGTCCGACGGGGCAAAGCCGGTCAGGGCGATCAACGTGTAGACGTAGGTGCCCAGAAACAGCCCCAGGGTCAACTTGCTGGTGTTGTCATCCAGAAAGTTGCGCAGGATCTTCGGGCCGTACTGACCGGAGGTCAGGGTGAGCGCGACGATGATAACCGAGAAGGCCACCCCGCCTACGCTGATGATTGAGCCGGCGATTACGCCAAGCAACTGCCGCGCCGAATCCACCGGCATGGCGAAGTAGGGTAAGTCGCCGACCAGGCGGTCGACCCAAAGCATCGCCATGGCCAGCGTCGCGCTGGCGGCGCATAGACAGACCGGGATCACCCAGATACTGGTTTCGAGGCGCTCTCGGATGTAGGCGAGTCTGCCGACCATACGGTGATCATAGGTAATTGCGTCACTACATGCCGAAGATGATGTGACGGCCGGGTGCTCCCGGTAGGCCTGCAGGGAGAGTGGGTCGCGCAGTTGTCATCAAGGGGGTATTTGGGCAGGGCCATGGCAACCTTGTTTTGCTGACCCATACTCAAAGGGCGCGACCGCTATGTCGCCTAGAGTCCACAACCATCGAACGTTTGGAGGAGGCTTCATGGGTATTGAGGTAGGCGGACTGCTGGGACTGATCATTCTGATTGCCGATATCTGGGCGATCTTGAAGACCCTTGGAAGCAGCGCGACGACAGGGGGCAAGGCACTGTGGATTGCCGTCATCCTGCTGTTGCCCGTGCTTGGGCTGCTGTTGTGGCTGTTCCTCGGGCCGCGCGGTAGCGGCGCACGGGTGTAGCACTGGTGCCTGCACCACACGGGTAAGGGCTCAAGGGGCAGCCCCGAACATCTTTGCTGACGCCGCCGGTGCAGTCATGCTACTTGGGCGTGGCATACATCACTGACATCTCGACATGAATATTTGGGGTCAGAGCCGGAATTCAGTTGGTATGTGCTTCATTACGCTGATCTCGCCGGTCGCATTCCAGCCTCGTTCACGGCTAGAAGGGCTGGCTGCGAAGCACCCTGAAGGGGGTAAGTTGCCGAGTACTCCTTGCTTTTGCTTGCTTTGCTTTGAGCAAGCAAAGAAAGGCAACGTGGGTGCGTGGCACCCCGCGCTTTCAAAATCAGCCAGTCGCGCAGCGACATAAAAACCTCAGGGAAGATCCACATGTCCACCTACCAAGGCGCCTGCCACTGCGGCGCAGTGAAGTTCTCCTTCGACCACCACGAGACCATCACCAGGGGCCTGCGCTGCAACTGTTCCATCTGTAAACGCAAGGGCGCCATGATGACCCCCTTCGTCATCGCACCGGACAAGTTCCATATCGACGCCGAGCCCGGCGCGCTGGGGCTGTACCAGTTCGGCGAAAAGACCGCCAAGCACCACTTCTGCACACACTGCGGCATCTACACCTTCCATGTCACGGTGCGGGTGCCGGATCACTTCCGGGCCAACCTGGGCTGCATCGACGGGGTGGATACCTTCGCGCTGCCGGCGGACGTGTTCGACGGTGCCCATCTGCTGTAACCGGCAGTATCCGGTGCGGCTGTTAGAATCAGCCGCTCACGCATCAAACGGTCCTGCTCGTGCCTTCTCCCAAGATCACCCTCGGCGTCCTGATCGCCGGTCTTGCCCTGCTGCTGGTCGGTGTCGGCCTGATAGGCACCCTGGTGGGGGTGCGCGCCAGCCTGGAGCATTTCTCGGCCCTGACCATCGGCCTGATCATGTCCGGCTATTACCTGGGCTATGTGCTGGGCACCTTCCTGTGCCCGGCGCTGATCCGCCGGGTGGGGCATATCCGTACCTTCGCCGCGCTGGCGGCGATGACCTGCGCGGTGACCCTGGCGTTCAGCCTGTGGGTGCATCCGCTGGCCTGGGGGCTGCTGCGCATGGTTGGCGGCATCGGCGTGGTAGGGCTGTATATGGTGGTGGAGAGCTGGCTGAACGAGCAGGTGGAGCCGGGCTGGCGCGGCCGCCTGTTCGGGCTGTACACCGCGGTCACCCTCGGCGCTCTGGCGGGTGGCCAGTTCCTGCTGCTGGTCGGTGATCCGCTGACCAGCGCGCCCTTCGTCATCGCCGCCATCTTCATCGCGTTGGGGCTGGTGCCCATCGCCGTCACCCGGGTGCATGAGCCGGTGCCGGTGCAGACACCCGAGGCGCACCTGCGTGAGCTGTACGCCATCTCGCCGATGGCCTTTCAGGGGGTGTTGATCACCGGCCTGGTGACCAGCGCCTTCTGGGGCATGGGTGCGGTGTTCGCCCAGCGTATCGGGCTGGATGCCCTGGGCATCTCCAGCTTCCTGGCGGCGACCATCGCAGGCGGCGCGGCGCTGCAGTGGCCGGTGGGGCACCTGTCGGATCGCTACGACCGGCGCGCGGTGCTGGTGGCGGTCAGCTTCGCCTGTGCCCTGGTGGCGGTGGCTGCGGTGTGGCTGCTGGAACAGGGGCTGGTGGTGATGATGCTGACGGCCTTTGTCTATGGCGGGCTGCTGTTTCCGCTGTATGGCCTGAGCGTCGCCCATGCCAACGATCAATTGGCGCCGTCGCAGATGCTGGAGGCCAGCCGGGGGCTGTTATTGGTCTATGGCTTCGGTGCCATCGTCGGTCCGGCGGCGGCGGGTCTGGTGATGGCCTGGCTGGGACCGATGGGGTTGCCGCTGTATTCGGCGGCCTTTCTGATCCTGCTGGGGGGCTTTGGCCTGTTCCGCATGACCCGCCGGGTGGCGCCGCCGCTGGCGGAGCAGGGCGACTTCGTGGCCATGGTGCGCACCACGCCGGTGGCGCTGGAGATGCATCCGCAGGTGGAAGCCGAGGAACCGCGCAGCTAGCCGAGTTGGGCGCAGACAACATGCCGGTAGCGGCTGGCTGCTTGGCCGGTGTCCCGCCTGAATGAGGGTCCCCGCGCCCGCATGGACGCGGGGATGATGGTCACAGGCCGAGGCGCTCCGCGATGTAATCCGCGTCCTTGTCGCCGCGTCCGGAGAGGTTGATCAGGATGCTCTTGTCCTTGGCAAGGCCAGGGGCGGTGCGCATGGCCCAAGCCACCGCATGGGCGCTTTCCAGTGCCGGGATGATGCCCTCGATGCGCGACAGGTTCATGAAGGCGTTGATGCATTCCTCGTCGGTTGCCGTTTCGTACTGCACCCGCCCCAGGTCCTTGAGATAGGAATGCTGCGGGCCGATGCCCGGGTAGTCCAGGCCGGAGGCGATGGAGTGCACCGGCAGCGGTTCACCCTTGTCGTCTTCCAGCACGTAGCATTTCATGCCGTGGATCTGCCCGGGCTTGCCCAGCGTCAGGGTCGCGGCATGGTTGGGGGTGTCCAGGCCCTTGCCGGCCGGTTCGACGCCGACGATCTGCACCTCCCGGTCATCGAGGAAGGCGGTGAACAGTCCCATCGCATTGGAGCCGCCGCCCACGCAGGCGCCGATGTAATCGGGCAGCCGGCCGGTCTTGGCCAGGAACTGCTCGCGCGCCTCGCGACCGACGACGCTCTGGAAGTCCCGCACCATCTTGGGGAAGGGATGGGGGCCGACCACGGAACCGATGGCATACAGCGAGTTCTGCGGGTCCTTCAGGTATTCCTCGAAGGCGCTGTCCACCGCGTCCTTGAGGGTGGCGGTGCCACGAGTCACCGGCACCACCTTGCAGCCGAGGATCTTCATCTTGGTGACGTTGGGGTGTTCCTTTTCGATGTCCACCTGGCCCATGTGGATCTCGCAGGGGATGCCCACCAGGGCACAGGCGGTCGCCAGTGCCACGCCGTGTTGCCCGGCGCCGGTCTCGGCCAGCACCCTGGTCTTGCCCATGTACTTGGCCAGCAGCGCCTCGCCGAGGCAGTGATTGATCTTGTGCGCGCCGGTGTGGTTGAGGTCCTCGCGCTTCAGGTATATCTGGGCGCCGCCCAGCTGTTCGCTCAGCCGGCGCGCGTGGTAGACCGGGCTGGGCCGGCCCACGTAGTCGCGATTCAGCATGCTCAACTCGTCCAGGAAGCTGGGCTGCTGGCGGATCTGCTCATAGGCCTGATCGATGTCGTCCATGATCGCCTTCAGCTCGGGCGGGATGATCTGGCCGCCGTATTCGCCGAAGTAGCCGTCTGCCGTCGGCATGGGTGCAAAATCGAAGCTGCTCACGGGTCACTCCTCCTGTTGTTGTTGTGTCGATCGAGTGTAGCAGGGGCTTGCCGTCGACCCTGAGTCACGTTGCTACGGCAATTTGGGCGGAGGTGGCTGCGTGATTGATAATGGCGGCTGTTGTTCAAACCCCGTGAGCCCATGACCGATAATCATCCCGACTCTGATCAGTACTTCATGCGCCGCGCCCTGGAATTGGCCCGCCAGGCCGAGGCGGCCGGTGAGGTGCCTGTGGGTGCGGTGCTGGTGCGCGATGGCCGGATCATCGGCGAGGGTTACAACCAACCCATCGGTCGCCACGACCCCACCGCCCACGCCGAGGTGATGGCGCTGCGCGCCGCAGGCGAAAAGGCGCACAACTATCGTCTGCCCGACAGCACCCTGTACGTCACCCTGGAGCCCTGTCCCATGTGCGCCGGGGCCATCGTCCACGCCCGGGTGGGGCGGGTGGTGTTCGCGGCCAGCGATCCGCGCAGCGGTGCGGCGGGCAGCGTGTTCGACCTGTTGCCTTCGGATAAGCGCTTCAATCACTACACCGCCTGTGAAGGCGGGTTGCTGGCGGACGAGTCCAGCCAGCTGCTGCGGGACTTTTTCCGCGCCCGACGGGTCAAGAACATCACTGACGATAATTAGAAGCCGCGCCAGCGGGAGGATGCCATGCACCACCGAATTGCCTATCTGGGTATCGCACTGTCGATCATGCTGGTCGGTTGCGCGGATAGCGATGACACGGCTGTGAGTCAGGAGAGCGCCGTGCAGGCGCCAGCGGTGAACATTGCAGAGCCTGCGGATCGCATCGTCTACGCGCCCGCCGGCGTCGAGATGGTGCTGCAGCAGGTAGGTCCGCACAGTTACTACGTGCAGGGTGCGGCCGGCGTGGCCACCGACAACGAGGGCTTCATCTCCAACGCAGGCTTCGTGGTCACCGACGCGGGCGTGGTGGTGATCGATGCCCTGGGCACGCCGTCGCTGGCGGTCAGGCTGCGTGAACTGATCGCCAGCGTCACCGACCAGCCGGTGGTGCGGGTGATTGCCACCCACTACCACGCCGACCATATATACGGCCTGCAGGTTTTCAAGGACGAGGGCGCCGAGATCTGGGCGCCGGGCGGTGCGCACGTCTATCTGGATTCGCCGCAGGCGGCCGAGCGGCTCGAGGAGCGGCGCTTCTCGCTGGACCCGTGGGTGACCGAGCAGACCCGGCTGGTGGCGCCGGACAAGGTGATCACCGCCAATAGCAGCTTCACCCTGGGCGGCGTGGCGTTCCGCATCGACCTGCTGGGTGCGGCTCATTCGGATGAGGACATGAGCCTGTTCGTGGTGCCGGACAAGGTGCTGTATTCGGGCGACATCATCTTCGAGGGGAGGGTGCCTTACGTGGGCGACGCCAACACCAGGCAGTGGCTGGCGGCGCTGACCGCCATGCAGACCGACGGCCTGGCCGCTCTGGTGCCCGGTCACGGCCCTGCGGCCACTGACCCGGCCGGCGCGGTGACGGCCACCCGGGACTATGTGGCCTATCTGCGCCAGGTGATGGGTGCGGCGGTGGAGCGCTTGCAGGACTTTGACAGCGCCTACCAGGCGGCGGACTGGTCGCGCTTTGAAAAACTGCCGGCCTTTGAAGCGGCCAACCGGCGCAACGCCTATCAGGTCTACCTGTCCATGGAGGCCGAGGCCCTGGCCGGCGGTTAGGGCTCCTGCTGCTCGGGCGGTGACTCGGTGGTGTCGCCGTTGCTCAGGGCGCTGGCCTCGGCAACCCGCAACTGCACCTGTTCGCGCTGCTGGTAGTTGCTGTGCCAGACCAGCAGGTCGTAGTAGCTGCGGATGTTGTCCACGTACATGACCGGCTCGCGGCCGCGGGCATAACCGTGCTTGAGCTGGGTGTAGAACTGCTTGCGTGACAGCAGCGGCAGGCGTTGTTTGACGTCCGCCCACTTGTCGGGGTCGCCACCCTGGCGCTCGGTGAGGATACGGGCGTCCTCCAGGTGGCCGAAGCCGACGTTGTAGCCGGCCAGTGCCAGCCAGGTACGGTCCGGTTCGGGCACGCGTTCCGGGATCGCCTCTTCCAGCATGCGCAGGTACTGGGCGCCGCCGTAGATGCTCTGCACCGGGTCAAGGCGGTCCTCGATATTGACCCGCTCGGCAGTTGCCAGGGTCAGCATCATGATGCCCCGCACTCCGGTGGGTGATTTGGCCCTGGGGTTCCAGTGCGACTCCTGATAGCCGACGGCGGCCAGCAGGCGCCAGTCCAGGCCGCTGACCGCAGAGGCGTCCTCGAACAACTTGTGGTACTTGGGCAGACGCCGGGCCACATGTCGCCAGAAGGTGCGTCGATCGACGAAATTGAGCCGGCCGATGCGGCCGTAGTGGCGATCGATCAGCTTGGCCAGGGTGCCGTCTTTCTTGATGCGGCGGATGAAGGCATTGGCCGCCTTGGCCAGGCTGTCGTCGGCGCTCTTGGCAAAGGCCCAGCCCAGCGGCTGGGGCTCGGTGAGCGGGAAGGCGGGGGTGATGTGCGGGTAGTAGCGGCGGTTCAGGGACAGTTCGTTGGAGTCGGATACCGTGTATTCGATGGCCTGCTCCTCCACCAGGTAGAGCAGTTCCTCGGTTTCGTAGTCGCTGCTGGCGCGCCAGCGCAGGTCCGGATGCTGTTCCTCGCGCAACTCGTTCAGGCGTTCCTCGTGGCTGCTGCCGGAAAGCACCTCGAGGGTGCCTTCCAGGTCATCCAGGCTGCGTGGCCGGGTGCTGCCGCGCCGGTACACCAGTTCCTGGGTGATGTGTTCGTAGGGCTCGGAAAAGCGCAGCGTCTGCTGACGGTAGGGCGTGATGGTGAGCCCGGCGGCCGCCATGTGTACCCGGCCATCGCGCACGGCATTGAGGACATCTTCGAACGGCTGGGGGAAGATGAAGCGCGGCGTCACACCGATGCTCTCGGCAAAGCGGGACACCAGGTCGAAGTCCAGTCCGGCAGGGCCGTCCGGGCCTTCATAATAGGTAGTGGGGCTGTTGCGGGTGGCAACCAACAGTTCGCCCTGGGCCTGAATGCGCGACAATACGGTCTGCTGCTCGCAGCCGCTGACGGCGAGCAGCCCCAGGGGCATCAGCAGCACCAGACCGGCGATGGTCAACAGGCGCTTGCCATTCATGCAGCAATGTTTACCCAGCATTCAGCGATTTAGCCCCAGTAGCTTCCAAATGTCTATCGACCGAAAACACGGTTTTTGATGTCTGCAGAACTTCCCGTCTCTGCCGCCTTAGCGGAATTGCGCCAGGCATTGGCCCAGGGCCACGTGGTACTTACCGCGCCGCCGGGCTCCGGCAAGACCACCCTGGTGCCGCTGGCCCTGCTCGACGCCCCCTGGCTGGCAGGGCAGAAGATTCTCATGCTCGAGCCTCGCCGACCGGCAGCACGGATGGCGGCGCGTCGCCTGGCCCAGCTGGTCGACCAGCAGCCTGGCGGGCTGGTGGGCTACCAGGTGCGACTGGACCGGCGCATCGGACCGGATACCCGTATCGAGGTGGTGACCGAAGGCATCCTCACCCGGCGCCTGCAGGGCGATCCCACCCTGCAGGGGGTGGGTCTGGTGATCTTTGACGAATTTCATGAGCGCAATCTGCAGGCTGACCTGGGCCTGGCCCTGTGCCTGGATGTCTGCAGTGGCTTGCGCGACGACCTGCGGTTGCTGCTGATGTCTGCCACCCTGGATCCCGCGCCGCTGTGCGCCTTGCTGGGCGGTCGCCATGTGGCCGCCGAGGGCCGTCAGTACCCGGTGGATGTGCAATACCTGCCGCCACAGGACCGGCGCGAACCCTTGCCGGCCATGCCGGCCTTGGTGCGTCGGGCGCTGGATGAGACGACGGGGGACGTGCTGGTGTTTATGCCCGGCCGGGGCGAGATCGAGCGCCTGGCGGCCGAACTGGTTGGGCTGCCGGTGACTGTGCAGCGTCTGTACGGCGATCTGCCTGCGGCGGAGCAGGATCGCATCCTGGCGCCGCCCAGCGGCCAGGAGCGGCGGGTGATCCTGAGTACCGACCTGGCCGAATCCAGCCTGACCATCGAGGGCATCAGCGCGGTGGTGGATAGCGGATTGGCGCGCAAGCCAAGTTTCGATCCCAACAGCGGCATGACCCGGCTGCAGCGTCTGCCCATCTCGGCGGCGTCCGCCGAGCAGCGTGCCGGGCGTGCCGGCCGGCTGGGACCCGGCGTCTGTTACCGGGCCTGGACCGAGGCCCGGCATGGCCGCCTGCTGGCGGCCACGCCGCCGGAGATCAGCAACTCTGACCTGACCGGGCTGGTGCTGGAACTGGCCCTGTGGGGCATTGCAGACCCGGCCCAGCTGGCCTGGCTGGACGCGCCGCCGGAGGCTCACTGGCAGCAGGCAGTGGCCTTGCTGCAGGGGCTGGATGCGCTGGACGGCGAGGGTCATATCACCGCGGCAGGTCGCCGCATGGCCCAGCTGGGCCTGGAGCCGCGGCTGGCTCGGCTGCTGCTGTGTGCCGAGAACCGCGCCGAGGCTGAACTGTCCGCCGACCTGGCGGCGCTGCTGTCCGAACGGGACCTGCTGCGACCGCCACCATCCGGCCGGGGGCCGTCGGATCTGGGTCTGCGGCTGCTGGTGCTGCAGGACTGGCGTGCCAGCGGCCGGGTACCGGTGCAGGCAGACAAGCACCGGCTGGAGGCGGTGGACCGGCTGGCCGGCTCGCTGCGCCGCCAGCTGGGCAAGTTGCCCGCAGGTGATGCCCGCGATGCCGGGCTGCTGCTGTCGCTGGCCTTTCCCGACCGTATTGCCCGCCGCCGTGAAGGCGGGGTTGGGCGTTTCCTGCTCAGCAACGGGCGAGGTGCCCTGCTGGACGAGGCGGACAGCCTGGCCGGCATGGACTGGCTGGTGGTGGCAGCGCTGGATGCCGGTCAGCGGGAGGGGCGTATCTGGTCGGCCATGAGCCTGCATCCGGCTGATCTGGAGGCGGCCCACGGTGCGCATGTGCAGCAGCAGGACGAACTGGTGTGGGACGAGGCCCGCCAGGCGGTAGTGGCCAGATGCCGCCGCCGTCTGGGCGCCATCCTGCTGTCCGAGCAGCAGACCCGGCCGGCAGACATCGCGGCTGCCCAGCAGGTGCTGCTGGCGGCCCTGGCGCGGCGTTGGCCGGCCGGGCTGAACTGGACGCCGGCGCTGCAGCAGTGGCTGGCGCGGGTGCGCCGGATCAGGGCGCTGGACCCGGATGGGGCTTGGCCGGACCTGTCGGACGCGGCCTTGCGGGACACCCTGGCGGAGTGGTTGGGGCCCTGGTTGGATCAACGGCTGTCGCTGTCTGCGCTGGGAAATATTGACTTGGCAGCTATCCTGCGCGGGCGGCTGGACTGGTCCCGGCAGCAACGGCTGGACGACTGGCTGCCCAGTCATTTCGAGACCCCGGCCGGCAGCCGGCGTGCCATCGATTACTGTGGCGACGGGCCGCCGCGGGTGTCGGTACCGCTGCAGGAGATGTTCGGTCAGCGTGACACGCCGCGACTGGCGGCCGGGCGCTTGTCCCTGGTGCTGGAGCTGCTCAACCCTGCGCAGCGCCCGATACAGGTCACCGCCGATCTGGAGAACTTCTGGCGCAATGCCTACGTGGAGGTGCGCAAGGAGCTGCGCGGCCGCTATCCCAGGCACGACTGGCCGGAGGACCCGGCTTTGACCCCGCCGCGGCGGGGCACCGGCCGGCCCAGGCGGCGTTAGCAGGCCTCGGACATGATCTGCACCATCAGGTGACGCAGGGTGCGTGGCTCGAAGGGTTTGTCACAGATGGCTGACACGCCCATCTGCTGTACGGCGGCCAGGCGGTTCTCGTCCTCTTCACTGGTCACCATGAGTACCGGCACCGAGGCCTGGTTGGAGTTTTTACGTATCTGCTCCACCAGGGTGCCGCCGTCCATCTCCGGCATGTTGTAGTCGGTGATGATCAGGTCGAAGTATTGCTGCTTGATCAGTTCCAGGGCCTCCACGCCATTGTTGGCTTCATGGAAACGCTCCACCCCCATGCCGTTGAGGATCGAGCGCATGTGCTTGCGGGCAAAGCGGCTGTCATCCACCAGCAGCACCTCCAGTCTGGCAGGGTCGTATTCCTCGTCACCCAATTCCTCCTGGTCGAGCAGGTCCAGGGTGGCGTGCAGGGCAGTCATCAGGTCCTGCTGCGAGAAAGGCTTGGCGAGGATGGCCGCGGCGCCGGCCTGACGGATCGGATCGAGATATTCGAAGCGGGTTTCGCTGGAGATCAGGATAAATGCCAGGTCGCTGGCCTGGTCCCGGTCACGGACGGCCAGCACCAGGTCTGCGCCGGTCATGTCAGGCAGATAGAGGGCGCTGACCAGCAGGTCGTACTCATCCTCTTCGAGCATGCGTAGCGCGTCTGTGCCCGTATCGGCCTCCCCAATGGTGAGGATCCCCGCGTCCTGGAACGCGTCGATAATCAGGTTACGTTGCAGCTTGGACGGCTCTACGATGAGCACCGCAAGCTGGTTCAGGGTCAAGCCTGACATGGTTATACCCTTGTAATTATTGTCGACTCGGGAAACTATCGGGTCATCATTCAAAAACTTGAGCCAATAGCGATCAGGCCTACGCTAGGGTACGGGAGGTTAAAAATGGCGGAGCAGGGCAAGCTGCGGTTTCGGCAGGTGATGGGTAGCGTGGCTTCGGCTTTTCTGGGTGTGCAGAGCGGACGCAACCGGGAGCGGGATTTCACACAGGGCAGGCCGCGCGATTTTATCGTGATGGGATTGCTGTTCACTCTGGTGTTTATTTTGATCATTTGGGGCGTGGTCAGTCTGGTGATGCGCATGGCGCAATAAAAAAACCGCCCTGAAGGGCGGTTTTTTTTGGTTTGCCTGGCGGCGCTTGTTTACTTTACCAGGGCATACACGGCGCGGGACGGTGAGGTGACCCGACCGGTGCGCTTGAGGTAGGCCAGGGACTGGCTCAGGTTGTTGGCGGTGATACCCTGGCTGTCCAGAGCGGCCTTGATCTCCTTGGTGCTTGCCTTGCCCTTGGACAGCACCTCCAGCACCTTGGCGGTGACGTTGCCGCCGCTGCTGCGACGACCTGCGCCGCGACCGGCGCGCCCACCCAATTTGCGAATCTTGGCATCGATGGCAGCCAGCGCCTTCTTCTGCGCAGCGACCAGTTCACGGCGTTCGGTACGCAGGGCCTCGATCTGCTCGCGCAATTCTGCCTGCTGAGCCTCTTGTTCCTGCATTTGGCGTTCTTGTGCCAGCGCGTACAGTTCATCCGCGCTCATGGCGTCAACGGTCTTCTTTTTGGCCATCTACTAAACCTCGTGGGTTGTGTTTATCTAAAATAATGGCGAGCTGGTGTCTTGCGATAACCCATATGTCTTGCCAATCGGGTGCAAATATAGCCAAGCATTTGTTGGTATTCAATATAGTTTGAATATATAAATTTCTGCGACGTACATCGGAACTTGATGATAGTCGTGGGGAGGTCGCGGAATTAAGACTTCCGCAGGGGGGCGATTTCACGAATTTCGGGTATGGCTGTCAATCCAGTCGCGCAGCACTTCGGTGTCGCCGCGGACTGTTACCCGGTCCTGCTTTTTACCAATCTGGTAGTCGTACATGGGGTCGTAGTAGTCCACCAGCAAACTGCGAATCCAGGCGTCGTGTCCGGATACATCACCATTGCGGCGTTGGGTGTCGATGGCCCCGATCAGCAAGGCGCGTAGTTGCTGGTGGCGTTCGCCGCCCAGGCGTTTGCGGATGCGGTCCATGCTGTCGATCAGGGATTCGGCCCATAGGGTGAAGCCGGCCTGTTCACCGTGCAGGCTTTGGTACTCATCCAGGGCCTCGTTCACATATTCCTGGCGGGTATAGCCGATCCGGGTGTCTATATCCGCTTCCAACAACAGCAAGGGTGCCCGTTCCAGCCGCTGATACAACACCGGCGGGACGCTACGCGAACCTACATTGCGGCTTTCGTCTTCGAACACCAGCGGGGCATTGCCGGCCGCGTGGTGCTTGAGCAGAGCGATGGCCAGGCGGTTTTCGAAATCGATCTGGGTCGGTTGCGGCGTGGCGTGGCGACCAAAGGCGGAGCCGCGGTGCCAGGCCAGGCCTTCCAGGTCGATGGTATGGGGCAGTGTCTTGAGGAACAGGGTCTTGCCCACACCGGTGCGGCCGCCGATGACCAGTGGATGGATCTGGCCACAGAGCTGTTCCAACTGCTCGATCAGGAAGCGACGTAGCGCCTTGTAGCCGCCCTTCACCCGGGGGTAGGGATGGCCGATGGCCTCGGCCAGCCACTGCTGACTGATCTTGGAGCGCATGCCGCCGCGGAAGCAGTACAGCGCGCCATCGGGGTATCGCTCGGCGAAGGACTGCCAGGCGGCGACCCGGGCGGCCCTGGTGTCGCCGTGGACCAGTTCATGGCCGCGATCCACCGCCGCATCCTGGCCCAGGTCCTTGTACAGGGTGCCGATCTCTTCGCGCTCGGCGTCGTTGATCAGCGGGTGATTTTCGGTGTGGGGGAATGCGCCCTGGGTGAACTCCACCGGAGCGCGCACGTCCAGCAGCGGCACATCTTCCAGGAACAGCCGACGGTAGTCGTCGATCTCGGGCAGTTCCTGGCTCATCCGCGCACGGTCACCCGGGGGCCGTCGCCGCGTGGCAGCAACTCGCCGATCGGGGCCAGCGCCAGGCCGTGCTGCCTGGCCACGTCGAGGAAATCGGCCTCGCTGCCGGGGGCCACCGCCACCAGCAGCCCGCCGGAGGTCTGCGGGTCACACAATACCTGGCGCTGTCGCTCGCTGATCGGCGCGACCTTGTGACCGTAGCTGTCGAAGTTGCGTTGTGCGCCGCCGGGAGAACAGCCCAGATCAAGGTAGTGGTCCAGGTGCGGCAGCTTGGGCACGCTGCCGAAGTCGATCACGGCATCCAGCTTGCTGCCCTCGCACATCTCGATCAGATGGCCGAGCAGGCCGAAGCCGGTGACGTCGGTGAGTGCCTGCACGCCGGCCAGTGGCGCCAGGTCGGCGCCGATCTTGTTCAGCCGGGTCATGGACTCGGGGGCCAGGTGGGCGTGTTCCGGGGCGATCTTGCGCTGCTTCTGTGCGGTGGACAGCACCCCCACGCCCAGCGGCTTGGTCAGGTACAGCGTGCAGCCGGCGGTTGCGGTGTCGTTGCGCTTGAGCTGGTCATTCTGGGCGATGCCGGTTACAGCCAGGCCGAAGATGGGCTCGGGTGCATCAATAGAATGACCACCGGCCAGCGGGATGGCGGCATCAGCGCAGGCTTGGCGACCGCCATCCACCACCAGTTGAGCCACCTCGGGGCCGAGCTTGTCGATGGGCCAGCCAAAGATGGCGATGGCCATCAGCGGTCGGCCGCCCATGGCGTAGATATCGCTGATGGCATTGGTGGCGGCGATGCGGCCGAACTCAAAGGGGTCGTCGACGATGGGCATGAAGAAGTCGGTGGTGGAGATCACCGACTGGCCGTTGCCCAGGTCGAAGGCGGCGGCATCATCCTTGGAACTGTTGCCCACCAGCAGCCCGGGGTGCGGCCCCAGCGCCAGGCGGGTCTTGAGGATCTCGTCCAGCAGCATGGGCGAGATCTTGCAGCCGCAGCCTGAGCCGTGGCTGTACTCGGTCATGCGGATGGTGGATGTCGGTGATTTATGGTCCATGGCCGTTCGGATAACTCGCTTAGAAGCGGGCGGCGATAATAGCACAGGGGAGCCATCTGGCCCGTAAGGCTCAGGCGACGGATGCTCCATCCGGCTGGGGTATACTCATGGCCGTTACGGGCTTTTCGGCAGTGATAACGATGGCAAGGAACAGCGTGATGCAATGGATTTTGGCGATCCTGCTGACGGTAACCAGCCCCCTGGTATGGGGTCTGGGTTTCAGCGGCACCGATCTCAAGGGCCTGCCCTGCCAGGGGCTCGCTCAGGGTTATGGCCCATTCGATTACACGAATCCGCAGCACGTCAGGAGCAGGTTGCCGGTCGTTGAGGCGCATCACTTCACTGCCGAGGTGGAGGGCCTGGTCCGTGGCAAGAGCGGGTATATTTTGGGTGACCTGGATTACACCCTGCGCGCCTTCCCCAATCACCACCGTGCGCTGTACGCGCTGATCCGGTTCGTGACCGAGCCGGGCCACATGGGGCGCCAATATATCGGCAAACTGGAGAGCCAGCCGGAGTGCTATCTGCAGCGCGCACTGCGCTTCAAGCCCGATGACGGCAAGGTACACATGCTGTTCGGGCTGTACCTGCACAAGCTGGGCAAGCTGGTGGAGGCTGAGGGCTATTACCGCACCGCGGTAAAAATCATGCCGCGCAGCGCCGAGGCCCATTACAACCTTGGGCTGGTGCTGACGGATCAGGACAAGTTTGCCGAGGCGGTGCCGGTGGCGAAGCTCGCCTATGAGCTCGGCTATCCGCTGTCAGGGTTGCGCCGTCGACTGGCCGCCGCCGGTCATCCGCTGAATCCCTAGGGTGCCGCCGTCCCTGGCGGCGGCTGCTTACAGGGCGCGGATCTTGTCCGCCTGGGCCTGCAGGTCGCCCAGGGCGGTGCGGCTCTTGTCCAGCTTGTCCCGCTCCTTGGCCACCACGGCCTCCGGTGCCTTGTCGACGAAGGCCGGATTCTGCAGCTTGTTCTCGGTGCGCGCGATGTCCTGTACCAGCCTGCCCAGTTCCTTATCCAGGCGCGCCAGTTCGGCGTCCTTGTCGATCAGTCCGGCCAGCGGGATCAGCAGCTTCATCTCGCCCACCAGGGCGGTGGCGGATTCGGGGCCGTCTTCGCCCGCGGGCAGCACCTCGACGGATTCGGTGCGGGCCAGGAAGTCCAGGTAGAGCCGGCTGTTGCGCAGCCAGGCCTCGTCCTGGGCACTGGCGTTGGCCAGCAGCACCGGCACAGGCTTGCCAGGGGCGATGTTCATCTCGCCCTTGATCTTGCGCACGCCGAGGATGCAGCCCATCACCCATTCCATCTCGGCGACGGCGGCGGCATCGGCCAGCGCTGCGTCAGCCTCGGGGTAGGGTTGGTGCATGATGGTCTCGCCCGACACGCCGGCCAGTGGAGCTGCGCGCTGCCAGATCTCCTCGGTGATGTAGGGCATGATCGGGTGAGCCAGGCGCAGGATGGTCTCCAGCACCTGCACCAGGGTATGGCGGGTGCCGCGCTTGGCGGCCTCGCTGCTGTCCTCGCTGATCAGCACCGGCTTGGACAGTTCCAGGTACCAGTCGCAGTAGCTGTTCCAGGTGAACTCGTAGATGGCCTGTGCAGCGTGGTCCAGGCGATAGCCGTCGATGGCGCTGCGCGTGTCGGCGATGGTCTTCTGCAGTTTGGACAGGATCCAGCGGTCGGCGGCGGACAGTTCCATTTCGCCGCCGTGCTGGCCGCAGTCTTCGCCCTCGGCGTTCATCAGCACGAAGCGCGAGGCGTTCCACAGTTTGTTGCAGAAGTTGCGGTAGCCCTCGATGCGACCCAGGTCGAACTTGATATCGCGGCCGGTGGAGGCGAGGGCAGCGAAGGTGAAGCGCAGTGCGTCGGTGCCAAAGCTGGGGATGCCGTCCGGGAAGTCCTTGCGGGTCTGCTTCTCGATCTTCTTCGCCAGCTGCGGCTGCATCATGCCGCTGGTGCGCTTGGCGACCAGGGTCTCCAGTTCGATGCCATCGATCAGATCAATGGGGTCGAGCACGTTGCCCTTGGACTTGGACATCTTGTCGCCGTGTGAATCGCGCACCAGGCCGTGGATGTAGACCTCCTTGAAGGGCACGTCGTCCATGAACTTCAGGCCCATCATGATCATCCGTGCGACCCAGAAGAAGATGATGTCGAAGCCGGTGACCAGCACGCTGGTGGGGTAGAAGGTCTTCAGGCGCTCGGTATCCGCCGGCCAGCCCAGGGTGGAGAAGGGCCACAGCGCGGAGCTGAACCAGGTGTCGAGCACGTCCTCGTCCTGGCTCAGCGGATAGTCGGCGGGCAGCTTGTGCTGCTGGCGCACTTCTTCCTCGGAACGGCCGACGTAGATATTGCCCTCGGCGTCGTACCAGGCCGGGATGCGGTGGCCCCACCAGATCTGGCGACTGATGCACCAGTCCTCGATGTTGCGCATCCACTCGAAGTAGGTGTTCTTCCAGTTGTCCGGCACGAACTTGATGCGGCCGCTCTCCACCGCCTCGATGGCGGGCGCCGCCAGCGGGCCGGCCTTCACGTACCACTGGTCGGTGAGGAAGGGCTCGATCACCGCGCCGGAACGGTCGCCCCGCGGCACCATAAGCTTGTGATCCTTGATGGATTCAAGCAGGCCCTGAGCCTCCAGGTCGGCGATGATCTGCTTGCGCGCGTCGTAGCGGTCCAGGCCGATGTACTTGGCCGGGATCAGCGGGGTGTCATCGTCATCGCTGGTGCGGATCGCCGCGTCGACGGTGAAGATGTTGATCCGGCCGTTGTGCGGCTGGTCGGCGATGGCATTTTCGTCGCGGTGGCGCAGCCATACGGCGTGGTCGTTGAAGTCGTGGGCCGGGGTGATCTTCACGCAGCCGGTGCCGAATTCCGGGTCGACATAGTCGTCGGCGATGATAGGGATACGGCGGCCGGTCAGCGGCAGCTCCACCAGTTCGCCGATCAGGTGCTTGTAGCGTTCGTCGTCCGGGTGCACCGCCACGGCGCAGTCGCCGAGCATGGTCTCGGGGCGGGTGGTGGCGACCACCAGGTGACCGGTGCCGTTGGTCAGCGGGTAGCGCATCTGCCACATGTGGCCGGCTTCTTCCTCGGACAGCACCTCCAGGTCGGACACCGCGGTGTGCAGCACCGGGTCCCAGTTCACCAGCCTTTTTCCACGATAAATCAGGCCTTCCTCATGCAGGCGCACGAACACCTCTTTCACCGCGTCGGACAGACCGTCGTCCATGGTGAAGCGTTCGTGCTGCCAGTCCAGCGAGGCGCCCATGCGGCGCAGCTGGCGGGTGATGGTGCCGCCGGATTCGCCCTTCCACTCCCACACCTTGTCGATGAAGGCCTCGCGCCCGTAGTCGTGACGGGTCTTGCCCTCGGCGTTGATCAGCCGCTCCACCACCATCTGGGTGGCGATGCCGGCGTGGTCGGTGCCCGGCTGCCACAGGGTCTTCTTGCCTTGCATGCGCTGGTAGCGGGTCAGGGCATCCATGATGGTGTCCTGGAAGGCATGGCCCATGTGCAGGCTGCCCGTGACGTTGGGCGGCGGGATCATGATGCAGTAGGCGCCTTCGCCTTGTTCGGCGGGGGCAAACCAGCCTTTTTCTTCCCAGGTCTGGTACCAGCGTTGTTCGATGGCGTGGGGTTCGTAGGTCTTATCCATGGGCATTCTGGCTACTGGGCAGGCGGAAAGGGCGGGATTATAACGGTTCGGCGACGGGAATTGGCGGCCCCATTTCGGCGCTATGGGCCTATCAGCGATTCGTATCAGCAACCCCGGGATTTCTGAGTTAATCTCAGGTGAGGCGCCCGGACAGGGGCAACAGAGGCGCCATAACAACAAGGACGGCCGACCCGCGGGCGACGTCCAGCCCCAATCACCTATTAGGAGGGTGTGCAGCATGAGTGTGGCAGCGGAACTTGCCAGCCTTCCCGGCGTGGTCGCCGCCGGCGAATACTCGTATCGCGGCGACAGGTATTCATACAAGGGCCAGATGAACGACGACATGGCGCGCATGGCCGCCATCATGTGTCGGGCCACCACCATGAGCGAACACATGCAGATGGGCATGCTCAAGTCCTTCTGTCCGGACTGCGCCAGCGAGCCACCCAAGGGCTGGATCGTGCGCGGGCCGGGCTTCACCGTCTGCAACGTGGCGAACGTATTTTGTTTTCTGGACAACAGCGCTGCATCGGTCAACGAGGTCATGGCCTTGATGATGAAGCGGCTCGGCGACGCGAACCACGACCTGGTTTGAGCCGAAAACAACAAGCGAACAAAGCTCAGGAGCAAAGCTATGGCCGATCTGAATCAAATGATGGGACTCAAGGGCGCAGTGGCCGCCTTTGCCATGAACGACCGAGGTGAACTGACCGATCACGTCATCGACGAGGGCAGCGGTCTCAACCCCACCGCCCTGGACCTGCTGGCGCACATGTGCGTGGCGAACATCGCCATCGCCACCATGCAGGCCCGTGGCTGGGAGGCCTCGTCCGAGGCCAAGGGCTTCTACCCGATAGGCAGCTTCACCCTGGTGGGCTTCGACTGGTCGGCGGTGACCGACGGCCGGCGGGGTGTGGTGATAAAGAACGACGGCGCCGACTACCAGGCCGCCTACGAACTGCTGGCACAGCAGGGAGGTGCCGCGTGATCAAGAGGCTGCTGGCCATAGACGGCATCATGGCAGTGGCCGCCTTCCGCGACGATGGTGCTTTTGTGGAAGGCTACGGCATGCTGCCGGACGACCAGCTGGAGCAACTCGCCCACTTCGCCCACGACTACAAGCGCATCGTGCAGGGCAACGCGGACCAGCTGGCCATGTTCACCCATATCAACGGCTGGACCCCGCCGGGCGGCTGGGTGGTGCGCGGCGCCGGCATGAGCGTGTGCAGCGTCGCCAACCTGGTGTGCATCGTCGAGAACGGCGAGGCCAACGTCACCCAGATACTGCAGGAGCTGCGCGAGGCATCCAGCTACTGAGTAGCGCTGCGCGGGCCGGGTGCGCCCCGGTCCGTGCAGCACTGCATCAGGCGATGCTGTAGTCCTGCGGCCCCATCAGGTCCACCCCGCACTCCAGATGCTCCAGCCAGTCCAGAAACTGGCCGATCATCTCCTGGCCCACGAAGGGCTTGCCGTGCTGCGGCACGATCTGCGCCACGTCCAGGGCGCGGATCATGTTCACCCATAAGCGGCAGGCCCTGTTGGAGTTCATGTAGCGCCTGTGGAAGCCCTGCATGCAGGGCACGTGGGCTGCGAAGTCGCTCACCGACTGTCCGTCGTCACCGTCGCAGACCGATGCCCCGATGTCGCCCGAGAACAGGATCTTGCTTACCGGGTCGTAGAAGCTGAAGTTGCCCACCGAGTGCAGGAAGTGCGCGGGCAGGGCCTGGATGTGGGCGTCGCCCAGGTGAATATTGGCGCCGCGATCCGGGATGCTGATGATGCGGTCATCGCTCTTTTCCTGGGCATAGGCCGGAATCAGGTGGGGCAGGAATCGGTCCCACAGTCGCGAAATGGCGACCTTGCAGCCGGTGTAGTGAATCCACTTGTCCAGCGATGCGATGATGTCCGGGTCCTGGTGGGACGCCAGGATCAGGTCCAGTTCATTGATGCGGATGTACTTGCCGATCGCCATGGACAGTGGCGTATAGGTCAGGGCGCCACCTGGATCGATCAGTGCCGCATGGTCATCGTGAAGGATCAGAAACTGGTTGGCCTGGATGCCCTTGCCGGTCACCAGATCGGTGAAGGCCAGGCAGACGTGCCGGTCGTCGCGGTATAACTCGATTGGCATATGCGTACTTTATTCTCGACGGTGCATTTGCACGGCAGTCTCCGATTTGAGGGCGCTTGGCGGGTTGATCTGTATCAAGCGATGCCGGTGGCATCGGGCAGTATCGTCGGGATTGGGACGGGATTCACCCCGGCGGAACTGGCTACCCGGACGCCAAACCGTTGTATGATTGGGCGCGCCCGGGTTTTCGGGCCGTATTCAATATCTTGCGCAACCTTTCGAGAGTCAGCCCATCGTTACACCCACCGTCATCGAACGTCCGGACCACAACATCTCCCGGGCCAACATCTCGCCCAATGCCCTCAAAGTGCTTTATCGCCTGCGTGAGGCCGGTTACGACGCCCACTTGGTCGGCGGCGGGGTGCGGGATCTGTTGCTCGGTCTGGAGCCCAAGGACTTCGACGTTGCCACCGACGCCACGCCCGAAGAGGTCAAATCGGTGTTCCGCAACTGCCGCCTGATCGGCCGCCGCTTCCGCTTGGCCCATGTGCACTTCGGCCGCGAGATCATCGAGGTGGCCACCTATCGCGGCATGCGCGATGACAGCGACGATAGCGAAGGCAGCCAGGACCACCAGTCCGAAGGCGGCATGCTGCTGCGCGACAACGTCTACGGATCGCTGGAAGAGGACGCCCTGCGGCGCGACTTCACCATCAACGCGCTGTACTACAACATTGCCGACTTCTCGGTGATCGACTATGCCGACGGCGTCGCGGACCTGAAGGCCGGCCGGCTGCGCCTGCTCGGCGAGCCCGAGACCCGGCTGCGCGAGGACCCGGTGCGCATGCTGCGTGCCGCCCGCTTTGCCGCCAAGCTGGGTTTCCAGATCGATCCGCCGTTGGCCCATGCCATGCCCGAGATGGCGTCGCTGCTCAACGACGTGCCGCCGGCACGGTTGTTCGAAGAGGTGCTCAAGTTGTTCATGGCCGGCACCGCGGTGTCCTGTTTCGAGAAGCTGCGCCAGTACGGCCTGTTCCGTGAACTGTTCCCGGACACCGAAGACTGCCTGGCCCACGAGGAGCATGAATTCCCGATCACCCTGGTGCTCAAGGGCCTGGAAAGCACCGACCGCCGCGTGGCCGAGGGCCTGCCGGTGACCCCGGCCTTCCTGTTCGCCGTGCTGCTGTGGGAGCCGGTGCGTCGCATCGCCGAGGAACTGATGGGCCAGGGCGTGGAGCCTGGCCCGGCACTGCAGCAGGGTGCCAGCGAGGTGATCAGCAGCCAGGCCCAGCGCATCGCCATCCCCAAGCGCTTCTCCATCCCCATGCGGGAGATCTGGGCGCTGCAGTCGCGCTTCCTGTTCACCCGCGGCAAGCGCCCGCGCCGTCTGCTGGCCCACCCGCGCTTCCGCGCCGCCTACGACTTCCTGCTGCTGCGCGCCTCCGCCGGGGAGGCCGATCCGGCCATGGCCGAGTGGTGGACCGAGGCGCAGAAGCACTATGTCCCCGAGGCCGGTGATTTCGACCCGGAGATGCTGGCCGAGCTGAGTGGTGAAGATACCAAGCCCCGGCGCCGGCGCCGGCGACGCAAGCCACGCTCGGGCGACCAGGGCGAGGCATGAGCCAGGCCGTTACCGCCTACATCGGCCTGGGCAGTAATCTGGACGACCCCGAGACGCAAGTGCGCCAGGCCTTCGATGCGCTGGCGGCCATACCGTCCACGCAGCTGGTGGCTCGCTCGCCGCTGTACCGCTCCGACCCGGTGGGTCCGCCGGGCCAACCCGATTACATCAACGCGGTCGCCCGGCTCGATACCGAGCTGGATGCGGAGGCCCTGCTCGACGCCTTGCAGGCCATTGAACGGGTGCACCACCGCCAGCGCGAGATCCACTGGGGACCGCGCACCCTGGATCTGGACCTGCTGTTGTATGGCGACGCGGTGATTGCGAACGAGCGACTGAGCGTGCCCCATCCCCATCTGGCCGAGCGCGCCTTCGTGCTGTATCCGCTGGCCGACATCGCACCGGCGCTGCAGGTGCCGGGGCAGGGTACATTGGCGCAGCTGCTGGCGGCCTGCCCGCCCAGCGGCCTGGAGCGGCTCGATCATGCTCGGTGACGCCGCCGCCCAGCCGCCACGCCTGGTGGTGGTGGAAGGGCCCATCGGGGTGGGCAAGACCAGCCTGGTCAAGCGGCTGGCGGCCAGCCTGGGTTGTGCCAGCCTGCTGGAAGACCCGGACGACAACCCCTTTCTGGAGCGCTTCTACCGCGACCCGCGCGGCGCGGCCTTCGCCACCCAACTGCATTTCCTGTTTCAGCGTTCCAGGCAGCTGGAAGGCCTGCGCCAGGGCGACCTGTTCAGCGAGCGCGGCCTGGTGGCCGACTTCCTGTTCGCCAAGGACCGGCTGTTCGCCGAGCTGACCCTGGATCGGCACGAACTGGCGCTGTACGACCAGGTGTACAGTCGGCTGTCGATGGAGGCCCCCAGGCCCGACCTGGTGGTCTACCTGCAGGCGCCGGTGCCGGTGCTGATGCAGCGCATCCGCGGCCGTGACCGCCGGGCCGAGCAGGGCCTGAGCGCGGACTACCTGCAACGGCTTTCGGACGCCTACACCGAGTTCTTTTACCATTACGACCAGTCGCCGCTGCTGATCGTCAACGCTGCCGAGATCAACCCGGTGGACAGGGACGGCGACTACCAGTTGCTGCTGGACCGCATCTGCAGCGCCGGTCCCGGCAAACACTACTTCAACCCAGCGCCGCTGGACCTGTCCTGACGCGCCGGGAGGTACCCATGCACGACATCACCATCAGCACCCTGAACGACATGAAGGCGCGCGGCGAGAAGATCGCCGTGCTGACCAGCTACGACGCCAGCTTCACCCGCCAGGCGGAGGATGCCGGCGTGGAGGTGCTGTTGATCGGCGATTCGCTGGGCATGGTGGTGCAGGGCCACGACTCCACTCTGCCGGTGACCCTGGACGAGATGGTCTATCACACCGCCAACGTGGCCCGCGCCAGCCGCCGCGCGCTGATCGTGGCCGACCTGCCGTTCATGTCGCACAACGACCCGCAGCAGGCACTGGCCTCCGCCGGCGCGCTGATGAAGCGCGGTGGCGCGCACATGGTCAAGCTGGAGGGCGGCGCGCCGCAGCTGGCCATTGTGCGTGCGCTCACCGAGCGCGGCGTGCCGGTGTGCGGCCACCTGGGACTGCTGCCGCAGTCGGTGCATAAGCTGGGTGGCTACCGGGTGCAGGGCAAGGACCGCGACAGCGCGACCATTATTCTGGAAGACGCCTGCGCACTGGCCGGGGCCGGCGCCCAGCTGCTGGTGCTCGAATGCGTGCCGGCCCTGCTGGCCGCCGAGATCAGTCGGGCGGTGAGCATCCCGGTGATCGGCATCGGCGCCGGCGTGGATACCGATGGCCAGGTGCTGGTGCTGTACGACATGCTCGGCATCACCCCGGGCAAGCGACCCAAGTTCAGCAAGGACTTCCTGACCGACAGCGGCAGCATCCCTGCGGCACTGGCCGCCTATGTGCAGGCGGTCAAGGACGGCAGCTTTCCCGACCCGGACCACTGCCCGGCATGATGCAGCTCAGTACCGTCGCCGAGCTGAATGGCGCGCTCGACCCGCTGAGGGGGCATGAACGGATCGCCTTCGTGCCCACCATGGGCAACCTGCATGAGGGACACCTCAGCCTGGTGCGCCGCGCCCGTGAGCAGGCCGAGCGGGTGATCGTCAGCATCTTCGTCAACCCGCTGCAGTTCGGCGCCGGCGAGGACTTCGGCAGCTATCCGCGCACCCTGGCAAGGGATGCGGAGCTGCTGGCCGTCGAGGGCGTGGACTGGCTGTTCGCGCCGGGCGTCGAGGTGATGTATCCCAGACCCCAGGCCGAGCAGACCCGGGTGGTGGTGCCGGACATCTCGGACATCCTCTGCGGTGCCGCCCGTCCCGGCCACTTCGAAGGCGTGGCCACCGTGGTGTGCAAGCTGTTCAACATGGTGCGCCCGGACGTGGCGCTGTTCGGCCAGAAGGACTACCAGCAACTGCTGGTGATCCGGCGCATGGTGGAGGACCTGGCGATGCCGGTGCAGGTCTTCGGCGTACCCACGGTGCGCGAGGCCGACGGTCTGGCCATGAGTTCGCGCAACGGCTACCTCGATGCCGAACAGCGCCGGCGGGCACCGGCGCTGTATCGGGTGCTGTGCGACACAGCGGCGGGCCTGGCTGCCGGCGAGTCGCCGGTGGCACTGGAGCGCACGGCGGCGCAGGCCATTGACGTGGCCGGCCTGCGTAGTGATTACCTGGTGATCCGTCGCCAGGCCGACCTGACCGTGCCGCGCCCCGGCGACAGCGAGCTGGTTATCCTGGCCGCTGCCTGGCTGGGCAAGACCCGGTTGATCGACAACCTGGAGGTCCGGTTGTCCTCCCCGCTGGTCTAGGCTCAGTCGGGCGGGCGGTTCTTGGGGAGGTCCGGCGCTGGCAGTTCCAGTTCCGTAAAGCGGAACGGCGCCTGCTTGTCCTTGACGAATTCAACCTTCACACCCGCCATTCTCGGGTAGCCCGGCAACTCCAGGCGCCACAGCCGCTCACCATTGGGCCGGCCCAGCCACGGCTGGTCATGCAGATAGGTGTGGTCGTCGCCATGGATCAGCAGCACCGGCGCCTTGGTCTCGGCCAGCAACTGCTTCAGTAGTCGGTGGGTGGGACGATAGCCGCGCGGCGGCAATGGCCTGTCCAGCGACATACTGGCATGGGTCATGACCACGATCGCCCGCAGATAGCCCTTGTAACCCCTGAGTGCCGCCGCGGTGATCAGCATATTGGCCTGGCTGCGGGCCTGATACTCGGCCATCGCCGCGGGATCGTCGGACAGACGGTTGTTGTCGCTGCCGACCACGTGCCAGTTGATGAACAGCACGTGCCCGTAGCGGAACCAGAACAGCTCCGGGTAATCCCTGGCCAGTGCCTTGGGGCGATGCACGCCGAGCTGGTCCAGACGCAGTACGGACGGGTCGTCGAAGAACACCTGACGCAGCCGGGCGAGTCTTTCCTGAGGATCGAAGTCACCGGCGACCAGACGGCGGCAGTCGGTCCAGTCATTATCTCCCGGGCTGTAGACCAGCGGTGCAGACTGGGCCTTAAACAATGCGGCCATGCGCTGGTAGGCAGTGTCCTGACAGCTGCTGGTGCCGGCCTTGATGTCGCCCAGGTGTGCCAGGAAGGTGACCTTGCCTGCCGCTCGGTACAGAGCGTCAAGCTGCGGCAGATCGGCCTCGTCGTAGGGATTGTCCGCACTCACCAGAAATACCGGAGGTGGATGGGCGAGGGCGGATGCCGCTGCCAGCATCATCAGTAGGGCCAGCAGGGGTTTGCGCAACATGTTGAGCCTGGTTAGCTTAAAATCGGCGGATTGGAACAGTAAGGGCGGGTAAATGAAAGAGGCGGGTCGCGTTATTTCCAAGCCTGGGCATGCAGGATTGCTCGTTGCCGGGTTGTTACTGAGTTGGTTGTCCGTTGGAACGGCCCAGACCCTGATCGGTTCCCCGCTGGGCGATACGACCACGTCCCAGGCGGCGGCCGAGCAGCTACAGCCGTCGTCGGTGTCGGATGAGCTGAGTTCACCGCAGGCCACCATGGCGACCTTCCTGGGCGCCATGAACGACATCAAGCGCGGTGATCCCGAACGCATCGACCAGGCGATCCGCACCCTGGACCTGTCCGGCATCAACCTGCTGGTGCGTTCCGAACGGGGCCGGGACCTGGCCTGGCTGCTGCTGGAGGTGCTCGACCGCACCCGCAAGATCGACCTGGCGCAGATCCCCGACCAGGAGACCGGCAAGGCCTGGGTGTTCGCCCGCTACAAGAACGGCGCTGTACGCATTGCCCGCCTTAACGACGGGCGCTGGCTGTTCGACGCCGATACCGTGGCCGCGCTGCCGGCCATTGCCGACGAGTTGTCCGGTACCGCCCGCGCCGAGGGGCTGACCTCCAGCGACTACCTGCCCTGGCACCTGCGCTTTCGCCAGCAACTGCCGGCGTCACTGAAACAGAAGTCTTTCCTGCTGGAAAACTGGCAGTGGCTGGGCCTGCTCATCACCGTCGCCGCGGGTGTGTTGGTGGACAGGCTGGTGAGTCTGCTGCTGCGCCAGATGGTGCGTGGTTGGCGTCGTCGCAGCAACGAGGCCTTTGCCGACATCGACGATGACATGCTCAGGCCGCTGGGCATGATGATCATGGCGCTGGTGTGGTGGAGCGGCGTCAGCCTGATGGGGCTGCCCGAATCGGCACTGCTGCTGCTGCTGCTAGCGGTCAAGTTCCTGGCCAGCGCGGCCGGGGTGTGGGCTGCCTATCGGCTGGTGGATCTGATCGCTGCCTGGCTGTGCCATCGCGCCGAGCAGACCGACAACAAGATCGACGATGTGCTGGCGCCGCTGATCCCGCGCACCCTGAAGGTGTTTGTCACCGTGGTGGGTGTGGTGTTCGTTGCCGATAACCTCAACATCAACATCACCGGGCTGGTGGCCGGCCTGGGTCTGGGCGGCCTGGCCTTTGCCCTGGCAGCCAAGGACATGGTGCAGAACGTATTTGGGTCCATCACCGTGCTGATGGACCGTACCTTTACCGTGGGCGACTGGATCGTAGTCGGCGAGCACGAGGGTACTGTGGAACGCATCGGTTTTCGCAGCACCAAGCTGCGCACCTTCTACAATTCGGTGCTGACCATCCCCAATGCGCGCTTCATCAGCGCCGACGTGGACAACATGGGCGAACGCCAGTACCGGCGCATGAAGGCCACCTACGGGGTCACCTACGACACCCCGCCGGACAAGATCGAGGCCTTCTGCGAGGGTTTGCGCGAATTGGTGCGCCAGCACCCCTATATGCGCAAGGACTACTTCCACATCTACTTCAACAGCTTTGGCGCCTCGTCGTTGGATATCCTGGTGTACGTGTTCTGGGAGACGCCGGACTGGACCGCCGAGTTGCGCGAGCGGCATCGCTTCCTGCTCGACAGCCTGCGCCTGGCGCATAGCCTGGGGGTCAGCTTTGCCTATCCCACCCAGACCCTGTTCCTGCAGCAGGGTGACGGTGGTCCGCCTCTGCCGGAGGAACTGTCCCCGTCGCAGGCCGTCAGCGCGGGTCAGGCGGCGGCACAGGGCGTGGTCGCCGCCACCACGGACCAGGCACGGCCCTGATGGGCAGCCGGCTGCCCATCCTAGGCGTGTTGGCCTGGTTGGTGGTGTCCGGCGTACAAGCTGATCCGGTGAGCGATGGGCTGACCGCCTGGCGGGCTGGGGGCTATGGCGGCGCGCAGCGGCTTTGGCAGGTTGCTGGCGAGGCCGGTGACGCCCAGGCCATGTTCCTGCTCAGCGAGCTGGACAGCCATGGCAAAGGCGTCCCGGCCGATCTGGACAAGACCGTGCTGTGGCACAAGGCCACCGCCGAGGCCGGTCATCCGCCGGCCTGTTACAACCTGGGTGACCGCTACCTGAACGGCAGCGGCGTGGCCAGGGACCCGGCCCTGGCCACGGACTGGCTGCGTCGCCAACCGCCCGAGGGATATACGGTGCAGGTGTTTGCCAGTCCGGGCCTGGCGGGTGTCACGCGGTTCCTTGGCGACTACCGATGCTTCAGACAGGGAGCGGTCTATCCTTTCAACAAGACCGGACAGAACCGGCAGGGTATGGGTTACGGACAGTTCGTCAGTCGCGATGATGCCCGAGCCGTCTTATCCGGGCTGCCTGTCATGGTGCAGCGAGGTGGCCCCTGGGTGCGACAACTGAAAGAGGTGATCGGCTTGCCCGGTGACGCCGAGGGCTGACGCCAGACGGCCAGAACTTTACCTGCCGATCCCGGTATTTCGAGCTTCGAACGTACTGACGCGACCGAAACTGACTGTCACAGGTGAACAACGAGTGAACGAGCGTGCGAGCGACAGTCCGAGCGAGTCACATGACAACGGCCTGAGCCTGTCCGGCCCGGTAGGTGGCGATGGCCCGCGTCTGCGCGCAAGTCTGTTTGGTCAACCGCTGCCCCGGCTGCTGCTGCTGATCTTCGCCATGGCGATGGTTTTGTTGGCACTGCTTGGCCTGCAGTTGTATCGCGTCGCCTGGGCGGATGCCTGGCATGAGGTACATGACAAGCACCGCGTGCTGGCTCTCAACCTGGCGGGACCCGTGGCGGCCTATGTGCAGGATCGGCGTCATATTCTGACCTCCATCGCAGACAGCCTCGGCAAGGCCGGTTTCACAACGGAGACACTGCAGACGGGACAGGGAGAGCTGCTGACCATCTTCCAGCGTGGCGTCGACGGTGTGCGTTCGCTGACTCTGCTCGATGCCAGGGGCCGACTGCTGTACGCCAGTGCGGATACGGCGCCATCGGCGATGATGCACGAGGCGCTGGCCGACAGCAGCTTGTTTTTCACCGTACTGGCCGGTGGCATTGAGGAAGTGTCCGGTGTGGCTCCCAGTCCCTATGACGGTGAACCGAGCTTGATGCTGGGTGTCCCGGTGCGAAGTGAGACAGGAAGGGTAGTGGCGGTGCTGCTGGGTGAATTGTCAGTCAGCCCGATCGAGGCCCTGCGCAGCGAACTGCGTTTTGGCCACAGAGGCCATGCGGTGGTGGTCGATCAGTTCGGCCGTGTGTTGGCCCATCCCAGCCCGGTCTGGGCGAGGGAGATGCGAGACCTGTCGGCCCTATCGGTGGTGCGTTTGATGATGGCCGGTGAGACCGGCGTGACCGAGTTTTATGCCCCCTTTGTGGACAAGACGATGGTGGCTGGCTACACCAGCGTGCCCGGCCTGGGCTGGGGCATAATGGTGGCACAGCCAAAGGATGAGATCGCCGAGCGGGTACGTGCAGTGCTCTACCGGCAGCTGCTCTGGGGTCTGTTGGGGCTGGGCCTGGTGGTCCTGTCTGCCTACCTGGTCGCTGCCTGGATCGCCCGCCCGCGGCATGGTCTGACCGGCGGGCACGGCGACGACACCTAGCAACGGCGCGGCCAGCCTCTGGGTGATCCGACAGGACATATAGGCCATGGGGCACTAGCCGGTATTGCGCATCCCGCCGGCAATGGCGTTGATGGAGCGCAGCAAGGGGTCCAGGTTGGCCTCCTTTTCCGATTCGGACAGGCGCTCGCCACGGTAGCGTCGCAGCAACTCCAGCTGGATGTGGTTGAGCGGGTCCAGGTAGGGCGCACGGCGCGCCAGGGTGCGCTGCAGCATGGGGTTTTCTTCCAGCAGTTCGCTAACGCCGGCCACGGCCAATACCTCGGCGCAGGTCAGCGCGTACTCGTCGTGGATCTTGTTGAATACCGCGCGGGCGCTGTCCTGGTCGCTGGCCAGTTCGGCATATTCGGCGGCGATTTTCATGTCGGACTTGCCCAGCGCCATCTGGATGTTGGACAGCATGGCGCGGAAGAACGGCCAGTTCCGGTACATGTCCTGCAGCAGCGCCAGGCGTGCCGGGTCGTGGCCGCGCCAGCGCGCCAGCGCGCTGCCCAGGCCGTACCAGGCGGGCAGGGTCTGGCGGGCCTGGGCCCAGCCGAACACCCAGGCGATGGCGCGGATGGAGGACTTGGAACGGTCGCCCTTGGCGCGGTGCGAGGGGCGTGAACCGATGTTCATCTGCGCGATCTCGCTGACCGGGGTGGCCTCGTAGAAGTAATCCATGAAGCCGGGCGTGTCCTCGGTGAGGTTGCGGTAGTGGGCCTCGCCGATCTGCGCCAGCTGTTCCATGGTCGCCAGGTGCTCCGGGTTGTCCGTTGGCGGCTCGCGCAGCAGGCCGAGGCTGGCCTGCATCAGCCCGGTCAGACCCATGGTCAGCTCGAACACCGCGGTTTCACTGTTGCTGTACTTGTAGGACAGCACCTCGCCCTGCTCGGTGAACTTGATCTGGCCCTGCACGGTGCCGGCCGGCTGGGAGCGGATGGATTCGTGAGTCGGGCCGCCGCCGCGGCCGACGGTGCCGCCGCGGCCGTGGAACAGGCGGATGCGCACGCCGCGCTGCTTGCCAATGTCGATGATGCGGCGTTGCGCCTTGTACAGGGTCCAGGCGGAGGCGACGATACCACCGTCCTTGGCCGAGTCGGAGTAGCCCAGCATGACTTCCTGCTGGTTGCCGTGACTGGCCAGCGCGGCGCGGTATACCGGCTGATCCAGCAGTTCGGACATCACCTGTTCGACGTGGGACAGGTCCTTGATGGTCTCGAACAGCGGCGACACGCCCAGGTGGCAGTACCACTGGCCGTCGCGCTGGCCGACCAGGCGGGCCTGGGCGGCCAGCGCCAGCACGGTCATCACATCACTGGCCGAGTGGGCCATGGAAATCACATAACGGCTGATGGCGCGCGGGCTGACCTCACGTCGCATCTCGGCGATCAGGTCGAATACCGCCAGCACCTCGCGGGTCATCGGGGTCATGCCGTCGCGCGGCACCTTGCGCGGCGGCTTGCTGATGACTTCGGCCAGCAGGCCGATGCGGCCTTCCTCGTCCAGGCTGGCAAAGTCCTCGTGCACACCGGCGGTGGCCAGCACCTCGCTGATGGCCTGGGTATGTACGGTGGATTCCTGGCGGATATCCAGTTGGCTGAGGAAGAAACCAAAGGTGCGCGCCAGCCGGGTCAGGTCGAGCAGTTCCGCGTCGGCGGCGCTCTTGTCGCCGTGGCTGATGAGCGAGTCGCGAATCAGCAGCAGGTCGGCAACGAAGGCGTCCTCGTCGGCATAGCCGGCGGCCGGTGCCAGGTGACTCTGACCGTTGAGCAGCACCTCGATACGGGCCTGGTTGGCCTCCAGGCGGCGACGCATGGCGTACAGCTTGCGCCGGTACGGCTCCTTGCGGAACAGCTCTGGCCGGTCGAACCAGCCTTCGCTCTCGTCCTCGGCCAGGCTGTCCTGCAGCGACATGCTGGGGGTGCAGAAGGCGCTGGAATGGGTGAGGGTGGCGATCAGCAGGTCGAGCCGGTCGTGGTAGGCCTGCAACACGGTCAGCTGGTGCAGGAACAGTGCCTGGCGCGTGGTGTCGGCGGTGACATTGGGGTTGCCGTCACGGTCGCCACCGATCCAGGAGCCGAAGCGGAACAGCGCCGGCAGGTCGATGGGCACATAGTCCGGGTGATCGGCGTAGGCGCGCTCGTAGGCGGACGCCAGGCGCCGGTAAACCTCGGGCAGGGCGTCGAACAGGCTCTCGGTGTAGTAGTGCAGGCCCATGCGAATCTCGTTACGGACCTCCGGGCGCTGCGGGCGCACCTCGTCGGTCTTCCACACGGTCTGGATGCGGGTCAGCAGTTCGGCGTTGGCGCGTTCCTTGTGATCGATGCGATCGGCCGGTCCTTCCAGTGCCTCGGCGGCGCGGAAGATGCGGCGCAGCTGCAGCATGATGGCGCGGCGCTTGGACTCGGTGGGGTGGGCGGTGAATACCGGCATGTAGCGGATCTGGCCCAGCAGTTCAGCGACCTCGGTGGGCCCGATGCCGGCGTTGCGCATTTCCTTCAGGGTGGCATCGAAGGAACCGCGCCACAGCATGCCGCCACGGGTGGCCAGGCGGCGACGCTGACGGTGCTGGAAGCCTTCCTCGGCGATGTTGACCAGCTGGAAGTAGATGCTGAAGGCGCGAATCACCGGGCGCAGGGTCTGCGGGTCCAGTTCGCTGATGCGTTTCTTCAGCCGCGTCAGGCGCTTTTCATCCGGGGTCTTGCGCAGCTGGATGAAGCCCTTGCGCAGTTCTTCCACGTGGCGGTAGACGTGTTCGCCAACCTGGGTGCGCAGGATATGGCCCAGCAGGGCACCGAGCCGCTTGACGCGTCCGCGCAGTTCTTTGTCACGCCGGACGCATTCGAGTACGAAGGGATCATTCATGGTTGGCTAATTATTTCCGGAATAGGGGTCGGCGCCGGTTGGTCCAGGGCAAACCGATACAACGCTCGGTAACGCTCGGCGCTGATGCGCCAGTCAAAGTCCTGCCGCATGCAGGTGCGTACCAGTTTCTCCCACCAGACCGCCGGACGGCGGTGCAGTTCGATGGCGCGGTTTGTCGCCCACCACAAGCCGTCTGCGTCCGGATGGTCGAAGACAAAGCCGGTGGCGGTCTCTTCGAACAGCGCCCGGCTGCTGGCGTCCGCTACCGTGTCGGCCAGGCCGCCGGTGCGGTGCACCACCGGCACCGTGCCGTAGCGCAGGCTGTAAAGCTGGTTCAGGCCGCAGGGTTCGAACCGGGACGGCATCAGGAATACGTCGCTGCCGGCCTCGATCAGGTGGGCAAGGGGCTCATCATAACCGATTCGGACCGCCACGCGATCGGGGTAGCGGGCGGCGGCGCTGCGCAGGAAGGTCTCCAGCTTGGGATCGCCGCTGCCCAGGATCACCAGCTGGGTCTCGGTGGCGGCCATCAGCGAGGGCAGAATGGCGACGATCATGTCGGCACCCTTCTGCGACACCAGTCGGCCGATATGGCTGAACAGCAGGCCGCCGGGGCGTTCTGGCAGGCCAAAGGCCTGCAGCAGCGCGGACTTGCAGGCGGCCTTGCCGGTCAGGTCATTGGCGTCGAAATGGGCGGGCAGGTTCGGATCCGTGGCGGGGTTCCAGACATCGCCATCGATGCCGTTGAGGATGCCAACCAGGCGATCGCCCCGATGCCGCAGCAGGCCGTCCAGGCCGTAGCCCAGTTGCGGCTGGCAGATCTCCCGCGCGTAGTTGGGGCTGACGGTGGTCACCATGTCGGCGAAGGCGATGCCACCCTTGATGAAGGCGAAGTTGTCGTGAAACTCCAGTCCAGCCGGCGACCACAGCGCCGCGGGCAGTTGCAGGGCATCGAAGGTGGCGCGATCAAACTGGCCCAGATAGGCCAGGTTGTGGATGGTGAACACCGTGGCCGGACGCTGCCATTCCTGACTCAGCAGCGCGGGTACCAGGCCGGTCTGCCAGTCGTTGCAGTGCACCACATCGGGCCGCCAGCGGTCGGCGTGCCCCAGTGCCAGGGCGACGATGGCATGGCAGAAGGCGGCAAACCGCTGGGCATTGTCCGGGTAGTCGTGGCCGTCGGCGTCCACGTAAGGATTGCCTTCGCGGTCGAACAGGCCGGGGGCGTCCACCAGGTACAGCGGCAGCTGCAGTCCGGGTACCTGCGCGAACAGAATGCGCACCGGGCCGCTGTGCCCTGGCACCTGCAACTCGGTAAGGATTTCCGTCTGCGATACTTTCTTCAACACGGCCGGGTAGGCCGGCAGCACCAGCCGTACGTCATCACCCTGATGGCGCAAGGTACGTGGCAGGCTGCCGGAGACATCGGCCAGTCCGCCGGTCTTGATCAGCGGTGTGGCCTCACTGGTGGCAAATAGGATCTTCACGGCTGTTGGTCAATCTTCGTTCGATAAGGCCCGGCAAAAATATTAGGAGACGGGCAAAACCTCAGCGAGCCTGTCAGGCTGCGTTGATATACTGTAACCAAATCGTCCCCCTAGTTCCGAAGAATATGGGGTTTCGATGCGTCTGCTCACTCAGCTTTTGGACACGACGGCCACATGAATCTGATCAAGGAGTCTCCCGCCTGGAACGCCCTGGTAGGTCATCATCAGCATATGCGCGGGCTGCATATGCGCGAATTGTTCCGGCAGGATCCTGAACGCGCTGACAGCTTCACCCTCAGCACCTGCGGCATCACCCTGGATTACTCCAAGAACCGCATCACCAGCGGTACCATGGAATTGCTCCACGCCCTGGCGCGAGATGCGGACCTGGCAGGCTGGATAGGCCGGCTGTTCGGTGGCGAACATGTCAATACCACCGAGGACCGCGCTGTCTTCCACATGGCGTTGCGTCATCAGGGCAACACGCCCATGCGGACGGATGGTCAGGATGTCATGCCCCTGGTCCGCGAGGTGCTGGCCAGGATGCAGACTTTCAGCGAGGCGGTGCGCGAAGGCCGTTGGCGTGGCCATACCGGCAAGGCCATCACCGATGTGGTGAACATCGGCATCGGCGGTTCCAACCTGGGTCCGCTGATGGTGTGCCACGCGCTCAAGCCCTATCACGACGGGCCGGCGGTGCACTTCGTGTCCAACGTGGATGCCACCCACCTGGCGGAGACCCTGCGCGAGCTGGATCCTGAAACCACGCTGTTCGTCATCGCCTCCAAGACCTTCACCACCCAGGAGACGTTGACCAACGCCAAGAGCGCGCGGCGCTGGCTGCTGGAGCGCCTGGGCGGCGACAAGGCGGCGGTGGCGCGGCATTTCGTGGCGGTGTCCACCGCGCCGGACAAGGTCAGCGAGTTCGGTATCGATACCGACAACATGTTCCAGTTCTGGGACTGGGTGGGCGGTCGCTACTCGCTGTGGTCGGCCATCGGCCTGCCCATCGTGCTGGCCATCGGCATGGACGGTTTCCAGCGCCTGCTGCGCGGCGCCTGGGAGATGGACACCCACTTTCGCCAGGCGCCGATGGCGCAGAACCTGCCGGTCACCCTGGCGCTGCTGGGGGTGTGGTACGTCAACTTCTTCGGCTCCGGCAGCCAGGCGGTGCTGCCCTACGACCAGTACCTGCAGTACCTGCCGGACTACCTGCAACAGGCGGACATGGAGAGCAACGGCAAGGGCATGACCCGCGACGGCATCCATGTCAGCTACGACACCGGCCCGGTGGTGTGGGGCTCGCCCGGCACCGACGGCCAGCATGCCTACTACCAGCTGCTGCACCAGGGGACCCGGCTGATTCCCTGCGACTTCATCGTGCCGCTGCGCAGCCATAATCCGCTGGGCGACCATCACGCCATCCTGGTGGCCAACTGCTTTGCCCAGAGCGAGGCGCTGATGCGCGGCCGCAACGAGGTCGAGGCCCGCGATATGCTGATCCGCTCCGGCATGGACGAGGCCATGGCCCGGGCGCTGGCCCCCCAGTCGGTGTTCGAGGGCAACCGTCCGAGCAATACCCTGCTGGTCAACCAGATCACCCCCGAGACCCTGGGTGCACTGATTGCCATGTACGAGCACAAGATCTTCGTGCAGGGGATCATCTGGGGGCTGAACTCCTTCGATCAGCCCGGTGTGGAACTGGGCAAGCGTCTGGCCGGTGACATCCTTGCCGACTTTGAACGCAAGGGGCCCAGCTCGGAGCACGACAGCTCAACCGCGCAGCTGATACGTCGCTTCCTGGACTACCAGTTCATGACCCGCCTGGACCCGGATTGACCCGGAGCCGGGCGCGGGGTTCTCAGGGTGCCAGTCGAAGCACGATACCGGCCAACGGTGGCAGGGTCAGGCTGGCGGAGCAGGGGCGGTTCATCCACGGCGTGGGGTCGGCCTGCGCGCCACCGCCGTTGCCGACGTTGCTGCCCCAGTAGCTTTCGGCGTCCGAGTTGAACACCTCCTGCCACCAGCCGCATGCAGGCAGGCCGATGCGGTAATCCTCGCGCACCACCGGGGTGAAGTTCAGGATCACCACCGTGCAGTTGCCGTCGCGGTCCTTGCGCAGATAGCTGAGCACAGACTGGCTGGCGTCGTGGCAGTCGATCCATTCGAAGCCGTCCGGGCTGAAGTCCAGCGCATGCAGGGCACTGTCCTCACGGTACAGCCGGTTCAGGTCGGTGAGCAGCTTTTGCACGCCCTGATGGGACTCGTATTGCTGCAGCCCCCAGTCCAGTTCGGCGTCCTCGTTCCATTCGCTGCGGGTGGCGATCTCGCTACCCATGAACAACAGCTTCTTGCCAGGATAGGTCCACTGCATGGTGTACAGCAGGCGCAGGTTGGCGAACTGCTGCCAGTCATCGCCGGGCATCTTGGACAGCATGGCGCCCTTGCCATGCACCACCTCGTCATGGCTGAAGGGCAGCACGAAATTCTCGGTGAAGCCATACAGCAGGCCGAAGGTGAGCAGGTCATGGTGGTAGTGACGATGCACCGGGTCCTTCTGCATATAGGCCAGGCTGTCGTGCATCCAGCCCATGTTCCACTTCATGCTGAAGCCCAGGCCGCCCAGCCAGACCGGGCGTGATACCTGCGGCCAGGCGGTGCTTTCCTCGGCGATGGTCACGGCACCGGGGAACTGGCCGTGTACCAGTTCGTTCAGCTCGCGCAGGAAGGCCACGGCCTCCAGATGCTCGCGTCCGCCGTACTGGTTCGGCTCCCACTCGCCGGGATCACGGGAGTAATCCAGGTACAGCATGGAGGCCACCGCGTCGACCCGCAGGCCGTCGATGTGGAATTCCTCCAGCCAGTACACGGCGCTGGCGAGCAGGAAGTTTTTCACCTCGTTGCGACCGTAGTTGAAGATCAGTGTGCCCCAGTCGCGGTGCTCGCCCTTGCGGGTGTCCTCATATTCGTACAGCGCGGTGCCGTCGAAGCGGGCCAGGCTGTGCTCGTCCTTGGGGAAGTGCCCGGGCACCCAGTCCAGCAGCACGCCGATGCCGGCCTGGTGCAGGGTGTCGACGAAGTAGCGGAAGTCGTCCGGGTCGCCGAAGCGGCTGGTGGGGGCGAAGTAGCCGGTGCACTGGTAGCCCCAGGAGGCGTCCAGCGGGTGTTCGGTGACCGGCAGCAGTTCCACGTGGCTGAAGCCGGTCTGCTGCAGATAGGGCACCAGGCGGTCGGCCAGCTGGCGATAGTCCAGGAACTTGCCGTCGGCCCGTTGCCAGGAGCCCAGGTGCAGCTCGTACACGGTCATGGGACTGTGCTGCCAGTCGAACTCGCGACGCTGCGCCATCCAGGCATCGTCCTGCCAGGCATGCTCGCTGTCGCCGGTTACCACGCAGGCGGTTTCAGGGCGGTGCTGCCAGGCATTGGCATAGGGGTCGCTCTTGATGAACAACCGGCCGTCAGCGCCGCGCATCTCGAACTTGTACAAGGCGCCGGCAGCCAGGTCAGGCAGGAACAATTCCCATACCCCGGAGTCGCCGCGGTTGCGCATGGAGTGGACGCGGCCGTCCCAGCCGTTGAAATCACCCACCACGCTCACGCGCTGCGCATTGGGCGCCCAGACCGCGAAGCGCACGCCGCTGATCCCGTCCAGCTCGTAGGGGTGGGCGCCCAGCTGGCGGTAGGCGTGCCAGTGGCTTCCCTGGCCGAACAGGTACAGGTCCAGGTCGCTCAGGGTAGGGGGGAAGCAATAGGGGTCATAGCCCTGGTGAACGCTGCCGTCAGCGGTCTCCCAGGCGATGCGGTATCGGTCTGGTATCGCATTTGCAGGGAACTCTGCATCGAACACATGGCTGCCGGGGCGACGGGCCAGCACATGACCAAGATCGGGCAGGCTGACTTTTTTTGCACCAGGCAGGAACACCCTCACCAGGACTTGGTCATCGTGTTGATGGCGTCCCAGGATCTCGAAGGGATCGTGGTGCAGGGCATCGGCCAGGCGGGCCAGAGAGGCCTCGAGGTCCGGGTTGGTATCTGTCGCAGCTGCTGACATTAACAAGGCAACCTCAATGGGTTATAAGATCATTGAAACATCATGGAAGGGGCGGCTGTTTGGCACAAGCCTCATTCCCGTTTCTTTCCCTGTCACCAAGGCACAAGGAGTCATGTTGCCATGAGTTTGGACAGTAATCAGCGCTTCGTCAGCCGACTGACGCGTAACACCCTGGCGTTGATCCTTGCGGGCGGCAGAGGTTCTCGGCTCAAACATCTTACCCGCTGGCGCTCCAAGCCGGCCGTACCGTTCGGCGGCAAGTTCCGCATCATCGATTTTCCGCTGTCCAACTGCATCAATTCGGGGATACGCCGCATCGGCGTGCTGACCCAGTACAAGGCGCATTCACTGATTCTCCATATCCAGCGTGGCTGGGGGTTTCTGCGTGGCGAGTTCGGCGAGTTCGTGGAACTGTTGCCTGCCCAGCAGCGAATAGAAAGCAATTGGTATGCCGGGACCGCCGATGCCGTATACCAGAACCTGGACATCATCCGTAACCACGACCCGGACTATGTGCTGATTCTGGCTGGCGATCATGTCTACAAGATGGATTACGGCGCCATGGTGGCACAGCACGTGGAAACGGGCGCCGACATGACGGTGGGCTGCATCGAGGTGCCGCGCAGCCTGGCCGCGGGCTTTGGCGTGATGCAGGTCAACGAGGCGGGCCAGGTGCTGTCCTTCCAGGAAAAGCCGGCCGACCCCGAGCCGATGCCGGACAAGCCGGACATGGCGCTGGCCTCGATGGGTATCTATGTATTCAACCGCGGTTTCCTGTTCGAGCAACTTATTCGGGATGCCGACGCACCCAAGTCCAGCCATGACTTCGGCAAGGACATCATCCCCGAGGTGATCAAGAAGTATCGCGTGCAGGCCTATCCCTTCCGCGATTCCGACAGCGGCGGCCAGGCCTACTGGCGCGACGTGGGAACGGTGGACGCCTTCTGGGAGGCCAACCTGGAGCTGATCGGCGTGACCCCGCCGTTCAACCTGTACGATGACAACTGGCCCATCTGGACCTACCAGGAACAACTGCCGCCGGCCAAGTTCGTGTTCGATGATCCGGACCGGCGCGGCATGGCGGTGGATTCCATGGTATCCGGCGGCTGCATCATCTCCGGTGCCACGGTGCGACACTCGCTGCTGTTCTCCCACGTCCATGTGCATTCCTTCGCGCTGATCGAGAACAGCGTGCTGCTGCCGGATGTGGAGATTGGTCGGCATGCGCGTATCAACAAGGCGGTGATCGACCGGGGCTGCGTGATCCCGGAGGGGATGGTGATCGGCGAGGACCCGGTGGCCGATGCCGAGCGCTTTTATGTCTCCGAGGGCGGCGTGGTGCTGGTTACCCCCGACATGCTGGGACAGGTGAAACACTATGTCCGATGACGCCAAGCCACTGCCGGTGGTGCTGTGCTGGCACATGCATCAGCCGGATTATCGTGGCCCGGATCACAGTGATTACCAGCTGCCCTGGGTCTACCTGCACGGCATCAAGGACTATGTGGACATGGCCCACCACCTGGAATTGGTGCCGGGTGCCAAGGCGGTGGTCAACTTCACGCCCACCCTGCTGGAACAGATCGAGGACTATGTCGAACAGATCCGCGCCTGGCTGGCAGATGGTACGGCTATCGCCGATCCCCTGCTGGCGGCGCTGAGCGGTACTGCTTCACTGGCCGACGTGGCGCGCCGGCAGCAGTTGATCAACGCCTGCCGGCGCGCCAACAAGGTCCAGATCATTGACCGTTTTCCGGCATTCCGCGACCTGGTGGAAATGGCATCCCATACGGACAGTCATCCCCAGTGCATCGGCTATTTCAACGACCAGTTTCTGATCGATCTGCTGGTCTGGTACCACCTCGCCTGGTTGGGTGAATCGGTGCGTGAGGCTGATGCCCGGGTGACCGCGCTGGAGCACAAGGCCCACTGTTTCAGTGCTGAGGACCGCCGGGTGTTGCTCACCATTGTCGCCGAGCAATTGGCCAGCATCGTGCCGCGCTACAAGGCGCTGGCCGAGGCCGGCCGTGTGGAACTGACGGTCACGCCCTACGCCCACCCCATCATCCCGCTGTTGCTGGACCTGGACAGCGCCCGCGGAGCCATGCCCGACATAACCCTGCCCGATATCGGCGACTATCCCGACGGTGAGGCACGGGCGCGTTGGCATATCCGCCGCGGTTTGGAGAACTTCGAGCGTCATTTCGGCTGGCTGCCGGATGGCTGCTGGCCGGCGGAGGGCGCGGTCTGTGATCGCACCCTGGCACTGCTGGAAGAGGCCGGTTTCCGCTGGGCAGCCACCGGCCAGCAGGTGCTGAAAAACAGTCTGAATCGCGCCATCGGCAGCAAATTGCCGGCCCATTGGACACATCGCCCCTACCGTGTAGCCGACGCCGAGCTCTGTACTTTTTTCCGCGACGACGGTCTGTCGGACCTGATCGGCTTCACCTACAGCAGCTGGCATGCTGATGATGCGGTCAACAATCTCATCCACCATCTGGAGCAGATCGAGGCCGAGTCCAGCCACATGCCCGAGCGCATCGTGTCCATCATCATGGACGGCGAGAACGCCTGGGAGCATTACCCCAAGAATGGCGCCTATTTCCTGCAGGCCTTGTACGAGCGGCTGCTCGATCACCCCCGCTTGTCGCTGACCACCTATCGTGATTACCTGGCCGCCGGTCCCGTGGATGCCGGCAACCTGCCGCAACTGGTACCGGGCAGCTGGGTGTACGGCACCTTTTCCACCTGGATCGGCGATCGGGACAAGAACCGCGCCTGGGAGATGCTGACTGAGGCCAAGGCCTGCTACGACAGGGTGATGGCCGGCGATCGGTTATCGCCGGAGCAGCGCCTCCAGGTGGAGCTGCAACTGGCCACCTGCGAGGGATCGGACTGGTTCTGGTGGTTCGGTGACTACAACCCCTCGGACACGGTCAGTGACTTTGAGCAGCTGTTCCGCCGCCAGCTGAGTTACCTCTATGGCCTGCTTGGCGAGCCGGCGCCCGCCTATCTGACGGAGGTCTTCGCTCACGGCAGCGGCGATCCTTCCGTGGGCGGTGTCATGCGTCAGAGTCACTGAGGGCGCGCCATGGAAAAAGGCTCCAACATCGCTCTGGATCGTCGTCGGGCGGGTGTGCTGCTGCATATCACCTCGCTACCGGGTGACGGACCCTGCGGCACCCTCGGCGATGATGCGCACCGCTTCGTGGACTGGTTGGCGGATGCCGGGCTGAGTGTCTGGCAGGTGCTGCCGGTAGGGCCGACCTATGCGGACCAGTCGCCCTATCAGTCGCCGTCAACCCATGCCGGCAATCCGCGGCTGATCGATCTGCGCAGATTGGTCAGTGATGGTTGGCTGTCCGCCGAATTGTTGCGGGCAATCGATGATGCCGCCCATGACGCCGCGCTCAAGACCGCCGGACGGGCGTTTCGTCAGGGTGGTGGTGTGACCTTGCCGGCCTTCACGGCGTTTTGCGCGCAGCATGGCTACTGGCTGGAAGACTTTGTGCTGTTCCAGGCCCTGCACGACCATCACCGTACCGGCTGGTGGGACTGGCCCGCGCCCTTGCGCGACCGCGACCCGCAGGCCCTGGCTGCGGTCCGTGAGCAGCTGGCAGGGGAACTGGCCCAGTATCGTTTCGAACAGTTTGTCTTTTTCAACCAGTGGGCCGAGCTCAAACGCCATGCCAATGGCCGCGGGGTATTGCTGTTCGGTGACATACCTATTTTCGTTGCCCATGACAGCGCGGAGGTGTGGGCCAATCCGCAGGATTTCCTGCTCGACGCCCGCGGCCACACCCGGGTGGTGGCTGGCGTGCCACCGGACTACTTCTCCGAGACCGGCCAGCGCTGGGGCAATCCCTTGTACGACTGGCCGGCGCTGGCTGGTGACGGCTATCGCTTCTGGATCGACCGACTGCGTACCCAGCTGAATCTGTTTGACCTGGTGCGTATCGACCATTTCCGTGGTTTCGAGGGCTACTGGGAGATCCCGGCGGAGGAGCCGACGGCCATCAACGGCCGCTGGGTGGCAGCGCCGGGCGACGCCTTGTTCGAACGCCTGCACGAGGTGTTCGGCGAGCTGCCGCTGGTGGCTGAGGATCTGGGTATCATCACCCCGGAGGTCGAGGCGCTGCGCGACCGCTACGGCCTGCCGGGGATGAAGATCCTGCAGTTCGCCTTTGACGGTAGCCCCGACAACCCCTATCTGCCGGCGAATCACCCGGAAAACGCCGTGGTTTACACCGGCACCCATGACAACGACAACAGCCTGAGTTGGTGGCAGGCGCTGGATGGGGAGAGCCAGGCCCGGGTGAATGCTGTGCTGGATGCATCCGCCGGCCCCATGCCCTGGCCGCTGGTCGACGCCGCGCTGAGCTCGCCGGCAAGGCTGGCTGTGTTACCCATGCAGGACCTGCTGGGACTGGACGGCGGCCATCGCATGAACACCCCCGGCACCACCGAGGGCAACTGGCGCTGGCGCTTTGACTGGGGGTGGCTGCCTCAATCGCTGGCGGAGGACCTGCGGCGGCGTCTGGAGGCTGTGCAGCGCGTGGTTTAGCCGGCTGGCGTGCGGCGAGCAAGAAAAAAAGCCCGTCCATTGCTGGACGGGCTTTTTGTATTGGCTCCTCCGGTTGGATGGATTACTCACCCCTCGGGGTTCGCCCTGCGAGCCAGCGTCGCTAAGCTCCGCTGTTCCCTCGCTATCGCTCGGGTCGGCCGTCGGCCTCACCCCTTCGGGCGCCGTCGCGTTGCTCCGGCGTCCTGCGCCGCCGCTGGCGGCTTGTCGAACCGGCTTGATTCGATATGTTGGTTCTCATCCAACCGGGGGTGGTGGACAAGAAAAAGCCTGGCACTAAGGCCAGGCTTTTAAATTTGGCTCCTCCGGTTGGATTCGAACCAACGACCAACGGATTAACAGTCCGCTGCGCTACCGCTGCGCCACAGAGGATTCATCGAACGGCGCGTAGTTTAAGGGCGAAGCCTGGGAGGGTCAACCGTCATTCGCAGTTGATTTCCCGGCCGCTGGCATCGCGGTTGCTTAGCCGGGGGCGACCGGTGCCGCTGATGATGACAGTGCGGCGCCGGTCGGGGTCGCGGGCGTTGCAGATGCGGAAGGTGGCGTTGGTGCCGGCAGCGGTGCCGTCGCTGCGATAGACGATCTTGCGTCGTCCGCTGCTGGTGAGGATGCGTATCCGATCGGCCGGTCGGTTGGCCACGCTCAGGCGCCGTTCCTCGGCGTCGACCTGGCGGTCGCCGTCGCCATCGGCGAATACCAGCCAGCCGTCTGTCCAGTCGAAGCCGCCGCTACAGCGCGTGCCGTCACTGGACGGGCAAAGCACGATGGCTTTACGGCCGGTCACCGCCGCATGCCGGGCCAGCGCCAGGTCGCCGACGATGGCATTGGCCGCGACGGCGGTTTCCTGCACGGTGTTGAAGTGATGCATGGCGGGCACTGCGACGGCAGTGACCGTCAGGGCAACGGCACTCGTGGTGAGTACTTCCATCAGGGTAACGCCGGCCATATGCCGGCGCAGAGGGGCTGCGACGTCCATGTCGTCCTCCTTGCTGGGTCTTCCAGATTGTCGGGCGGCCATCCGTGGCCGCGGGGTTGCCAGGAAGCGGGAACTCGCATGTTCCGCTTCCGCTATCGAAAGAGCCCCAAGCGGGGATTTTTCGATGTTTCAAACAGGCATCGGTGTTCGGCGAGCCTTCCCTCAGCCGATGACCCCGGCGATCCGGTCCAGCGCCTGTTCCAGGTTTTCCATGCTGGTGGCGATGGAGATGCGTACGTGACCGCCCAGGCCGAATGCGCTGCCGGGCACCAGCGCCACGCCGGCCTGCTCGATCAGGTATTCGGACAGCGACAGGTCGTCGCTAACGCCGTCGATGGCGTCGATCAGGCCGGCGACCGAGGGAAACACGTAGAAGGTGCCATCGGTCTTCAGGCAGTCCACGCCGGGCAGGGCGTTGAGGCGATCCACCACGTAGTCATGGCGCGCCTTGAAGTGCACCAGCATGTCAGCAATGCAGCCCTGCGGGCCGTTCAGCGCGGCCGCGGCCGCCACCTGGGAGATGGACACCGGGTTGGAGGTGCTCTGCGACTGGATCTTCTTCATCGCCTTGATGATGCCAGCCGGGCCGCCGGCGTAGCCGATCCGCCAACCGGTCATGGAGTAGGCCTTGGACACGCCGTTCAGCACCAGGGTGCGGTCGACCAGGTCCGGGCAGACGTTGAGGATGTTCACGAACTCCACGCCAGGCCAGAGGATGTGCTCGTACATGTCGTCGGTGGCGATCACCACCTGCGGGTGCCGGCGCAACACCTCGCCCAGGGCGGCCAGCTCGTCGCGGCTGTAGGCCATGCCGGTGGGGTTGGACGGGCTGTTGATGACGAACAGCCGGGTCTTGGCGGTGATCGCCGCCTCCAACTGCTCGGCGGTTATCTTGAAGGTCTGCTCGGCGCCGGCATCGATGATCACCGGCACGCCGTCGGCCAGCAGCACCATGTCCGGGTAGGACACCCAGTAGGGCGCGGGAATGATCACCTCGTCGCCCGGGTTGAGCAGTGCCTGGGCCAGGTTGTAGAAGCTCTGCTTGCCGCCGCAGGACACCAGGATCTGCTCGGCGGCGAAGTCGAAGCCGTTGTCGCGCTTGAACTTGTCGATGATGGCCTGCTTCAGGGCCGGGGTGCCGTCCACCGCGGTGTACTTGGTGAAGCCGTTGTTGATCGCCTCGATGGCCGCCGCCTTGATGTGGTCGGGGGTGTCGAAGTCGGGCTCGCCGGCGCCCAGGCCGATGACGTCCTTGCCGGCGGCGCGCAGCGCGGCGGCACGGGCGGTGATGGCCAGGGTGGGGGAGGGCTTGACGGCTTGTACGCGGTCGGACAGTTGAATGGTCATGGGGTCCCAGATCTTATTGGTGACAGGGCACCGGTCCGGGCCCCTCGCAGTCACTGGTATCATAGCGAAAGCCCGTCGCTCTGAGCATCCTAAAAAAGCACCCATGAAGCAGGAATTTGAGTCCAAGCCGTTTCAGCTGGAATCGGCCTTCGCGCCGGCCGGCGATCAGCCCACCGCCATCGCCGGCCTGGTGGAGGGCCTGGAGGACGGCGAGGCGGGTCTGACCCTGCTCGGCGTGACCGGTTCGGGCAAGACCTTCACCATCGCCAATGTCATCAATGCGATCCAGCGGCCGACCCTGATCCTGGCGCCCAACAAGACCCTGGCGGCGCAGCTGTACGGCGAGTTCAAGGCGTTCTTCCCGCACAACGCGGTGGAGTATTTCGTCTCCTACTACGACTACTACCAGCCCGAGGCCTACGTGCCGTCCTCGGACACCTTCATCGAGAAGGACGCCTCCATCAACGAGCACGTCGAGCAGATGCGGCTGTCCGCCACCAAGGCGCTGATGGAGCGGCGCGACGCCATCATCGTCGCCACCGTGTCCTGCATCTACGGCCTGGGCGACCCCAAGCTGTACCTCAAGATGCTGCTGCACGTGACCCGCGGCGACCAGCTGGACCAGCGCGCCGTGCTGCGCCGGCTGGCCGATCTGCAGTACAAGCGCAACGACGTGGCGCTGGAGCGCGGCACCTTCCGGGTGCGCGGCGACGTGATCGACATCTATCCGGCCGACGCCGACGACGAGGCGGTGCGGATCGAGCTGTTCGACGACGAGGTGGAGAACATCAGCCTGTTCGACCCGCTCACCGGCGAGGTGCGGCAGCGGGTGCCGCGTTACACCGTCTACCCCAAGACCCACTACGCCACGCCGCGCGAGACCATCCTCGGCGCCATCGATCATATAAAGGTGGAACTGCGCGAGCGCCTGGACCAGCTGCAGAAGGCCAACAAGCTGGTGGAGGCGCAGCGCCTGGCGCAGCGCACCCAGTACGACCTGGAGATGATGGTCGAGGTGGGCTACTGCTCCGGTATCGAGAACTATTCCCGCTACCTGTCCGGCCGCGGCCCCGGCGAGGCGCCGCCGACCCTGTTCGACTACCTGCCGGACGACGCCCTGCTGGTGATCGACGAATCCCACGTCACCGTCCCGCAGCTGGGCGCCATGTACAAGGGCGACCGCTCGCGCAAGGAGACGCTGGTGGAGTACGGCTTCCGGCTGCCCTCGGCAATGGACAACCGGCCGATGCGCTTCGAGGAGTTCGAGGCCAAGCGGCCGCAGACCATCTACGTGTCCGCCACCCCGGGCAAGTACGAGAAGGCCAACGGCGGCCCGGTGCTGGAACAGGTGGTGCGTCCCACCGGCCTGCTGGACCCGGAGGTGGAGGTGCGTCCGGCCACCACTCAGGTGGACGACGCATTGTCCGAGATCAACCTGCGTGTCGCCCAGGGCGACCGGGTGCTGATCACCGTGCTGACCAAGCGCATGGCCGAGGATCTGACCGACTACCTGATCGAGCACGGCGTGCGGGTGCGCTACCTGCACTCGGACATCGACACCGTGGAGCGGGTGGAGATCATCCGGGATTTGAGACTGGGCGAGTTCGACGTGCTGGTGGGCATCAACCTGCTGCGTGAGGGTCTGGACATGCCGGAGGTGTCGCTGGTGACCATCTTCGACGCCGACAAGGAGGGCTTCCTGCGCTCGGAGGGCTCGCTGATCCAGACCATCGGCCGGGCGGCACGTAACGTGCGCGGCAAGGCCATCCTGTATGCCGATCGCATCACCGGTTCCATGGAGCGTGCCATGGCGGAGACCGCCCGTCGCCGCGCCAAGCAGATCACCTACAACACGGAACACGGCATCACCCCCAAGACCATACAGAAGCGCATCGCCGACATCATGGAAGGCGCCTATCCCGGTGGTCCCAAGAACGCCAAGCTGTACGCCAAGCTCGCCGAGCAGGAGGCCGAGTACGCCGCCCTCACGCCGCAGCAGATGGGCAAGCGCATCAAGGAACTGGAGAAGCGCATGTACGAACATGCCAAGAACCTGGAGTTCGAGGCGGCAGCCAAGGTGCGCGACGAACTGCGCACCCTGCAGGAGAAGGGCCTGATCGCCTAGCCGGTGGCTTGCGGTCATAAACAGGATTTAAAGAATTCAGCGGCCGGCCGATAACCCGAGCCGATAGGAAGAAAAATAACAGCGCACAGGTAAGTGTGCGGGGCTATAAGCCCTCAGTCCGATCGGTTGAATAACAACAACAACACGACGGAATTCATCATGTTCCCATTGTTCCGCCATGCGTGGGCCCTGCGGCTGCTCGGCTGCGCATTATTTCTGATTACGGCTGCAGCTCAGGCCGACACGGCTCAGACCGTGGAACAGCCCATGCCCAATGGGACGGTAGCCAGTGCCTGGTTTCAGCCCGGCCAGCGTGGCCCGGCGGTGCTGTTGCTGCACGGTTTTCTGCAGACGCGCAACTATCTCACCATCAGCGCCTTGCGCGGCAGCCTCTCAGAGCATGGTTTCACCGTGCTGGCGCCGACCCTCAGTCTCGGTGTGGATCGTCGCAAGGCCAGCCTGGCCTGTGAGGCCATTCACGCACACACCCTGGACGATGACCTGGCGGAGATTGCTGCCTGGGTCGCCTGGCTGGAGGCACGAGGCTATCGGGACATCGCCTTGCTGGGACACAGTCACGGCAGCCTGCAACTGCTTGCTTACGCCGCTGTAAACCCGTCGCCCGTCATCAAGCAGCTGATCGCCATCAGCCTGGTCGGTGCGGAGGAGCGACAGCCTCCGACCGCGTTGCGGGCTCAGCAACAGCGCGCCCGGGAGCGCCTGGCTGGTGGTGACGCAGCGCTGGACGACTACCGGCTTTCCTACTGCAACCGCTATGTGGCCGCGCCTGCCAGCTTCATCTCCTATGCCGACTGGATGAGCGAGCGGGTACTCGATGGCCTGTCCGGCCTGGATATCTCGGTGCGGATGATTCTCGGTGCGAGTGATGCGCGTATGCCACCCGACTGGCCGCAACGGCTGCAGGACCACGGTGTGAGTGTCGCCGTGGTGGTGGGCGCCGGGCACTTCTTCGATGCGCAACACGAATTTGATCTCTTGGACGAGGTTTTTGCTGCCCTGGAAGGCTCCAACACCGGGGGGCTTTGATTGCTATGCGGAAAATTGATCGGTTTCGTCCATCACTACGTCTGTATGCCACCGGCCTGGTGTTGCTGGTGCTGCTCGCGGTGGGGCTGTTCAGCTGGTTCGTCACCGGCCGCGTGGAGGTGGTGGCGATGCAGGCGGAAAGCCGCAACGCCCAGTTCGCCCATCAGGAAATGCGCCTGACGCTGGAGGAGGTGATGGAGCGCAGCATCGCGCTGGCGGAACGTTTCGTCGCATGGGACGAAGCCGTACAGCAGTTCAGTCAGCCCACCTACTACGACTATTGGCGGGACCGGCGCGCCAAGGAATCCCGATTCGCGCCAGCCTTCTTTGATGCGATCGAGTTGTACGACAACCGGGGCGAGCCGCTGGGCGCCCGGGTGCTGGCCGGTATGCCGGCGAGGGTGGAAGAAGACGCGACTTCATGGCGTCTGACGCTGAGTGGGCCGGAAGGGCATGCGCATCTATATCTCATGCAGCCGGTGGGTAGCGCCGAAGCCGCCGGACAACTGCGTGGCTACGTCGTACTCGCGCTGGACCTCAATGCCGCCATCGCAGACATCCAGCGTTTCCGGCACGTGGAGGCAGCCAGCATCCAAGTCACAGGGAGTGCGGCCAGGATCAGTTCTGCAGAGGAGTTGCTGGGTTACCTGTCCTACGATCTGGAGCCCAACTGGGAGTTCATCGAGCTGCAGCGGATACTGGTTGGCGCGCTGTGGCAGTTCGGCGTGGTGGCTGCGGCGTTACTGGCCTTGGCACTGTATCTGCTGGTGGCACTGGGGGGCATGCCGCTGTCCCGTCTGGGCCAGCACATCGATCGCCTCGGGCGAACTGGCGGGCGCCAAGCCATTGAGCCGGACAGAAGGCTGTTGCCACTGGTTGAATTCGACAAGGTGCGCTCCTCGCTGGATGATTTTCATGCCCGTGTCACGGCAAGTGCCCGGGATCTGCGCAATAGCGAGACCCGTATGCGCACCATCCTCCACAATGTGGTGGACGGTATTATCACCTGTGATGTCGAGGGTTATGTCACCTCCAGCAACGCAGCGGTGGAGCGACTGTTCGGGTGCAATGCCGAACAACTGCTCGGCCGCCATTTGTTGACCCTGTTCGACGGGCTGAGCGTGGGTGAACTGCATCGCTTGGCTACCCGGGTGCATGCCGACGAGGAGCGTTGGGCATCGCGCCGTATCGAACTGACAGGCCGGCGCGATGACGGCAGCCTGTTCCCGGCCGAGTTGACCCTGTCGCGGCTGCAGCTGCCTGACTCGCTGAGCTTCATCTCCGTGGTGGAAGACATCAGCGAACGCAAAGAGGCGGAACGCCGATTGACGGTTCTGGCCAATTACGATGCGCTCACCGGGCTGCCCAATCGCACCCTGCTGCGCGACCGGCTGGACCAAGCGATGCGGCAGGCGCAGCGCTCGGATCTGCTGGTCGGCGTGCTGTTCCTGGATCTGGACCGCTTCAAGAACATCAACGACACCCTGGGGCATCATTGCGGCGACCAGTTGCTTAAGGTGGTGGCCGAGCGCCTCAAGGGTTGCGTGCGGGCCAGCGATACGGTGGCACGCCTGGGTGGCGACGAGTTCATGGTGGTGGTGGAAAACATGCACCACGTCGACGAGGCGGTGGGTGTGGCGCAGAAGATCCGCGCCTGCTTCGAGGCGCCGATCGCCATCGAACAGCGCGAGGTCTACGTGACGCCGAGTATCGGCATCACCTTCTATCCCCTGGACGACAGCACCACCGAGGCGCTGCTGCGCAATGCCGACACGGCGATGTACAAGGCCAAGGAACTCGGCGGGGACGGCGTGCAGTTCTTTACCCAGGATCTCAACGACCGGGCCGCCGAGCGGCTGGCGCTGGAGAACAGCCTGCGCCAGGCAATGGCACGCGATGAATTCGAGCTGCACTACCAGCCCCGGGTATGCGCCGGGGATGGTGCCGTGGTGGGGGTGGAGGCGTTGTTGCGCTGGTCGCACCCCGAACTGGGCCGGGTGTCGCCGGAGCGCTTCATCCCGGTACTGGAGGATACCGGCCAGATTGACGCCGTGGGGGCCTGGGTATTGCGCGAGGCCTGTCGCGAGAGCATGGCCTGGCGTGCCGCCGGGCTGCCGCCGATCCGGGTGGCGGTCAATATCTCACCCCGACAGATGCGCAGTGGCGACCTGGTCACCCTGGTAGACCAGGTGCTGGCCGAGACCGGACTGCCCGCCAGCGGCCTGGAGCTGGAGATCACCGAGAGTGTCATGGTCGAGAGCGTGGAAGACACCGCCGCCACCCTGCGTACGCTGGCTGACCGCGGGGTGCACATCGCCCTGGACGACTTCGGCACCGGCTACTCGGCGCTGGGCTATCTGCGACGCTTTCACATCGACACCCTCAAGATCGATCGCAGTTTTATCAACGAAGTCCCGGAAAATGCAGACGATGCCCGGGTGGCCTCGGCGCTGGTGGCCATCGCCGGCAGCCTGGGGCTGCGGGTCACCGCGGAGGGGGTGGAGACCGCCGAGCAGCTTGCCTTCCTGCGGGGCCTGGGCTGTGACGAGGTGCAGGGCTTCCTGTTTTCGCCCCCCCTGTCCGCGACCGACTTCCGTGACTGGTTGGCTGCCGAAAACCACCAGCCGCCACTGGCCCGCCCGGCCTGAGCGGCAGTTTCATACCTTATAAGCGACCGGGTTGATGGCATTGAAAATGCCCGCCCAGACCCTGATCATAAGCATACTGATCAGCCAATAAAAAAAACTTATTGGTTTGTGTTGTGTGCTGATAATCAAGGAGATACTGCTATGAGCCTGATCGCCAACTTTCCCCATGATGGTGTCGTTACCATCAATCGCGTGATCCTCAAGGACGGCTATAGCCTGGATGACCTCCAGGAACGTGTCGCCATGCTGTGCGAGAACGTCAAGACCTACCATTCCGAAACGGGCTTCGTGGGCGGCTTCGTATGCGTCAACAGCGGTGCCGTATCCAACGAGGGTTCCACCATCGGCAAGCCCGTCGAGAGCGAACTGAAGAACAAGGAAGCCCTCATCATCACCTTCTGGAACACCTTCGCTGACCACGAGGCGTCCCACAAGTCCGACACCTTCCAGCCGTTGTTCAAGGAGGTGCTGGAGTTGTGCGAGAACGGTAACGAAGAGATCGCCTACGAGATGCTGTGGTCAGGCAAGGCCTACGACGAGGAGCAGGCCAAGGCCGCCCAAGAGGCGAAACTGAAGTTCGCCAACGGCTGATCATCGCCGTGTGGGCAAGAAAAAACGGCGGCCTCGGCCGCCGTTTTTTTCGCTTGCACGGGGTGGGGTGCATGGGTATTATCTCGCCCTCTTCAGGCGCGTAGCTCAGCTGGTTAGAGCACCACCTTGACATGGTGGGGGTCGTTGGTTCGAGTCCAATCGCGCCTACCAACATCGAAAAAGGCAGGAAGTCCGCTTCCTGCCTTTTTCTTTGCCCGGGGTTTTCAGGTCTTCAAGGCAGGCCGCCCGGCGGTCCGGCGGGCGGGTCCACCGTGCCCGCGGGGCGCCCCGGTCCCGCCGGCCCTGCGCTGAAGCTGCAGTGACAGCGACCCTGTCCTTCGTAGCGATCGGCATTGAGCGCCTCGCAGCGCTGCGGGTCGCCGACATTGGGGATGATGGTCGGCTTGCCGCCCGCCAGCGGGTGTTCCGGGGGCAGATGGATGTGGCAGCTGATCGCCGCGGCACCTGCCTGGGGCAGCACCAGGGCGGCCAGCAGCGCGATGCTCGTCCGTGACATGGCGTTCATTCGTAGGGCAGCACCTGCTCGGCCTGCATCTGGTAGCCGGCCTCGCCCAGGTCGCTGGAGAAGGGTTTGGCACTGAGGGTGCCGATCACCCACACGGTGTCGAAGGCCTTGCGGATACTGGCGTCGGCCTTCGGCACCTTCACGTAGATCACCTGGTTGTTGGGCGGCGGCGGCACATGGATGCAGGCACCGTAGTAGGGCACCAGCAGGAACTCGCTGAGCTTCTTGCCGTCGCCCTCCAGCGGCACCACGAAGCCGGGGATCTTCACCCGCCGCCCGTCCAGCGCCTGCACCACCGGCGCCTTGTCCCAGGCCTCGCGCAGCTCGGTCATGACCTGCTGCATGCGCGGGTCGTCGTCCGCCAGTTCGTCGATGTTGCCGAACTGGTTGAGGATCTTCTCCGGGTTGTAGTCCGCCGGGATCAGGGCATCCCAGTCGATCTCCTGCGCCGGCTGGGGTTCGGCCAGCAGCGGGCCGCTCAGCAACAGCAGGATGGCGATCAGTCGTTTCATGTCCGGTTCCTCAGATGCGGATGCTCATGCCGTCGCTGAGCGAATAGCGGTACGCGCGATAGCCCGGGATCAGTCCCACCAGCAGACCGCTCAGCCCGATCAGTCCCAGCAGCTGCCATTCGCGCGTCGACGGCGCTAGCAGTGACAGGTACAGGCCGTAGGCATTCTCCAGGTAGGGCCGCGCCGCGGCCAGGCCCAGATACAGCAGGGCCAGCCCCAGCAGCATGCCGAGCAGGGTCAGCAGCAGGCTCTCGCCGGTGACCAGCAGCAGGATGTGGCCGGGCCGGGCGCCCACCGAGCGCAATATCGCCATCTCACGGCGGCGTTCGTTCAGCCCGGCCAGCATCACCGTGAGCATGCCGGCCAGGCCCACCGCCACCACCAGCCCGGTGACCAGCAGCAGCACCCGCTCGGCGATCCCCATCAGGTCCCACAGTCGCTGCAGGGTGACCCCCGGCAGGATGGCCAGCAGGGGCTCGCGGCGGTAGTCGTTGATCTCGCGCTGCACCCGGAAGGTGGCGATGCGACTCTTCAGGCCGACCAGGAAGGCGGTGATGGTGTTGGGCGTCAGGTCCTTTTGCAGCGCCTGCTCGGCGCCGACGTCGGTCATGCGCCGGCCCTGCACCCAGCCGGCGTGGATGGCCTCCATGCCGGCCAGCGGGATGTGCACGGTGCGGTCGACCGGCGTGCCGGTGGGCTTGAGGATGCCGGCCACGGTGAAGGGCTTGTCGCCGTGCTCGGTGAAGCTGACCTCGCCGGTGCCATGGGCGATGACGATCTGCTGTCCCACCCGGTAGCCCAGCTTGCGCGCCACCTCGGCGCCGAGCACCGCCTGGTACACGGCGTCGAATGGGTGCCCCTCGGCCAGTGCCAGTTGCCGGTCCCCGGCAAAGCGGTAATGACGGAAATAGTCAGCGTTGGTGGCCAGTACCCGGAAGCCGCGGTGGGCATCGCCCAGCGACAGCGGGATGGTCCATTTCACCAGCGGGTTTGAGGCCAGTTCCTGGTAGCTCTTCCAGGAGATGTTGTTGGTGGCGTCACCGATGCGGAACACCGAGTACAACAGCAGGTTGATGGCGCCGGTGCGTGCGCCCACCACCAGGTCGGTGCCGCTGATGGTGTTGGCGAAGGCGGTGCGCGATTCGGTGCGCAGCCGCTCCACGCCCAGCAGCAGCGCCACGCTCAGGGCGATGCTGAACAGGATCAGGCCGACGGTGAAGCGGCGGTTGAGCAGGCTCTTGACGGCCAGGGACAGGATCGCCATCAGGCTGCCGCCCCTTCGGTCGCTGCCGCGGCGCGGTTGATCTCGGCAAGCTCGATGTGGCGCCCAAACAGCGGTTCGAGCTGGCGGTCGTGGCTGACGAAGATCAGCGTCGCGCCCGACGCATCGCATTCCTGGAACAGCAGCCGCACGAAGGCCGCGCGCCGGTCGCTGTCCAGCGCCGAGGTGGGCTCGTCGGCGATCAGGATCTGCGGCGCGCCGATCAGCGCTCGGGCCGCCGCCACCCGCTGCTGCTGGCCGACGCTCAGCTCGGTCACCGCGCGGTGCAGCAGTTCGGGGTGCGCGAGTCCCAGGTGCTGCAGCAGTCGCTGTGCCTCCTGTTCCAGGCTGCCGCTGTTGCCCTGTGCGCGCTCGCGGCGCTGCCGGGAGAAGCGGCAGGGCAGGGTGACGTTGTCCTGCACCGACAGGTAGGGCAGCAGGTTGAACATCTGGAAGATGAAGCCGATGTGGTCGGCGCGAAAATGATCCCGGGCCGGCCCGGACAGGCGGCTGACGACCCGGTCTAGCACCCGCACCTCGCCGGCCTGCGGGGTGGCGACGCCCGCCAGCAGCGCCAGCAGGGTGCTCTTGCCGCTGCCGCTGGCGCCGCGGATGAACACCCGTTCCCCCCGCGCGATGTGCAGCTCGGCGATGTCCAGCACCGGCGGCCGGTCGGCGCGCCAGGCGAAGCGCAGGTCCTTGAGCTGGACCACGGATGCGTTGCTTTCAGTCACGGGACTACAGCGCCAGTCGGTGGTGTTGCTTGTCCAATTCTGCCGCGTGCTGGCCGTGGTCGGAAATGGTCTGGGCGTGGATCTGCTGCAGCCCCGGGAAGTGTTCGAACAGCTGCACACTGATACGGTCCAGGGCGGCTGGCTGGCGGCACTGGTAGCGGTAATGGGCGTGGAACTCGGCATGGGCCTCGTTCGCCGCCGGGTCGGCAGGGTGGTGCTCCTCGACATGCGCTTGCCCGTGTTCCTGCGGGTGTTCGGCGGCGTGGTCGGCATGTGCCATCAACCCGGTCTCCACCTCGGCCTCCGCCAGTTCGCAGCCGGCGGCGGCGGGCAGCAGGAACAGCGTCGCCGGCTGCTGCAGGCGGACGATGGCCTGATGCACCGTCTCGGCCTGGGCAGCATTGGCGGGTGGGTGTTCGAAGCCGACGATGTTCATGGCCGGGCTGGCCAGCTCGAGCTCCAGCCATTGGCCGTCCACGGCCACCAGCAGCTCCGCCTGGCCATGCACATGGCTATGGTGTTGTTCATGTTCGTGGGGCTGCTCTGCCGCCACGGCAACACTGGTGTAAAGGCTGGCAAGCAGTAGCCGGATAAAAAGGGGCATGCGCGGTTCTCTTCTCTGTAGATACGCGTGATGAGCGTCTGTGTCGCTGCTGCTGGGCATTCGGCCGGGCCTGAGATTGGAGCGTCGTGGCCAAGAATGAGTTCCTGCCCGATCAGGCATTATCGGCAACCTGCATGGTAGCGCGATTGCGGGCTGCCGATTGTCACTCAGGCAGGCGGGGCGCCGGTTTGACCGTCCCGCATGCGCGGGCTAGTATGCGGGTCCGCAGCGCAGCGCCAAGTCCTTGATTCGCGGGTGCCGTTGCGTAATCAGCCGGGCAGGGCTACCGCTCTCACCCTGCAGAAATTGTTTCGACGCCGGTCTCTTCCGGCGTTTTTTGTTTTCGTCGCCAGGACGAATGTCATGTGGCCTCTCGTATGGGCCACCACTGAGAGAAGAGGTCAGTTATGCCGGTCATCACCCTACCAGACGGCTCCCAGCGGAGCTTCGATCACCCCGTCTCCGTTCACGACGTCGCCGCCGACATCGGTCCTGGCCTGGCCAAGGCCGCGCTGGCCGGCAAGGTCAACGGAGCCCTGGTGGACACCAGCTTCACCATCGACAACGACGCCGAGCTCGCCATCGTCACCGCCAGGGATGACGACGCGCTGGAGCTGCTGCGGCACGATGCCGCCCACGTCATGGCCCAGGCGGTGCAGGAGCTGTATCCCGGCACCCAGGTGACCATCGGCCCGGCCATCGAGGACGGTTTCTACTACGACTTCGCCCGCGACGAGGCCTTCACCCCCGACGATTTGAAAAAGATCGAGGAGCGCATGGCCGAGATCGTCAAGCGCGACCTGCCGCTGGTGCGCGAGGTGTGGGACCGCGACGAGGCGAAAAAGCGCTTTGCCGCCATCGGCGAGGACTACAAGGTCGAGATCATCGACGCCATTCCCGGCGACGAGGATATCTCCGTCTACCACCAGGGCGACTGGTTCGACGTCTGCCGCGGCCCGCACCTGCCGAGCACCGGCAAGCTGGGCAACGGTTTCAAGCTGATGAAGCTGGCCGGCGCCTACTGGCGCGGCGACTCCAACAACCAGATGCTGCAACGGATCTACGGCACCGCGTGGCGCGACAAGAAGGAACTCAAAGCATACTTGCAGCGCCTGGAAGAGGCCGAGAAGCGCGATCACCGCAAGCTCGGCAAGGCCATGGACCTGTTCCACGCCCAGGACGAGGCGCCGGGCATGGTGTTCTGGCACGACAAGGGCTGGAGCATCTACCTGACCATCGAGCAGTACATCCGCGACAAGCTGCGCGGCCACGGTTACCAGGAAGTGCATACGCCCCAGGTCATCGACCGCAGCCTGTGGGAGAAGTCGGGCCACTGGGACAAGTTCCAGGACATGATGTTCACGACCCACTCGGAGCATCGTGACTACGCCATCAAGCCGATGAACTGCCCGGCGCACATCCAGATCTACAACCACGGTCTGAAGTCCTACCGCGACCTGCCGCTGCGTCTGGCCGAATTCGGTTCCTGCCACCGCAACGAGCCGTCCGGCACCCTGCACGGCCTGATGCGGGTGCGTAACTTTACCCAGGACGACGCCCATATCTTCTGTACCGAAGAGCAGATCCTGCCCGAAGTGTCGGACTTCATCGACCTGCTGTACGAGGTTTACCGCGACTTCGGCTTTGAAGAGGTGCTGGTCAAGCTGTCCACCCGTCCGGAAAAGCGGGTCGGCGCCGACGAGCTGTGGGACAAGGCCGAGAAGTCCCTGGAGGATGCGCTCAACCAGAAGGGTCTGGACTGGGAGCTGCAGCCGGGCGAGGGCGCCTTCTACGGTCCCAAGATCGAATTCTCGCTGCGCGACTGCCTGAACCGGGTCTGGCAGCTGGGCACCATCCAGCTGGATTTCTCCATGCCGGACCGCCTGGGCGCCACCTATGTGGCCGAGGACAACACCAAAAAGGTGCCGGTGATGCTGCACCGGGCCATCCTCGGCTCGCTGGAGCGCTTCATCGGCATCCTGATCGAGCACTACGCCGGGGCCATGCCGGCCTGGCTGGCGCCGACCCAGGTGGTGCTGCTCAATATCACCGATCGGCAGGCCGATTTCGCCACTGAAGTGGCCCGTTTACTTCGGGAAAAGGGCTTCCGTGTCGATCTGGACTTGAGGAATGAGAAGATCGGCTTTAAAATTCGCGAGCACACCCTGCAGCGCATTCCCTACCTGTTGGTAGTGGGTGACCGCGAAATGGAAAATCGCAGTGTCGCGGTACGTACCCGTAAGGGCGAGGATCTTGGCGTCATGACGCCGGAGGACTTCGCCGCCAAGCTGGCAGACGAGGTTGCCAAGCGCGGGGGTTAAGGGCGCCGGCCCAAGCGATAGCACTGATCGGATGATCGGTGCTTTCTTGCTTGGCTGGCGTTTAATGTTTTTTGGAGGAAGACGGCTATCGCCAAGCAAGACAAGCGGAATCGCCTGAATACCGAGATCACCGTGCCCGAGGTACGGTTGATTGGTGTGGAAGGTGAACAGATCGGGATCGTATCCCGTGATGCTGCGCTGGAAGCAGCTCGTGAAGCGGAAATGGATCTGGTGGAGATTCAGCCCAATGCCGAGCCGCCGGTTTGCCGGCTGATGGATTTCGGCAAGTTCGTTTTCGAATCAAAGAAGCAGCGCAACCTCGCCAAGAAGAAGCAGAAGCAGGTCCAGATCAAGGAAATCAAGTTCCGTCCTGGTACCGACTCCGGCGACTACAAGGTGAAACTGCGCAATGTCATCCGCTTCCTGGAAGAAGGCGACAAGTGCAAGCTGACCATGCGTTTCCGCGGCCGTGAGCATGCGCACCGCGAGCTGGGCCTGGAACTGTTGCGTCGTGTCGAAGCCGACGTGGCTGAGCTGGGCGTGGTCGAGCAGCAGCCGATGATGGAAGGTCGTCAGATGGTCATGATGATCGGACCGAAGAAGACCTGAGCCCAGGCTCGAAAGATTACTTATTTGGGAGTCGCGCCGGTTGGCGCGGCCCCGCCCCGCAAGGGGCAAGGCGGGTGGCCGGGCCAATTGGCATTGCCTGGGTCACCTTTGAAACAGCTGTAACTTAGGAGCTACGAAAATGCCGAAGATCAAGACCAACCGGGGCGCAGCCAAGCGGTTCAAAAAGACCGCTGGTGGTTTCAAGCGCGCTCAGTCCCATCGTCGTCACATCCTGACCAAGAAGAGCACCAAGCGGAAGCGCCACCTGCGTTCGCCGTCCATGGTGCACAAGTCGGACGTGGCATCCGCCCGTCGTATGATCCCGTACGCCTGAGCATAGGAGACTGAGACATGCCCCGCGTTAAAAGAGGTGTTCAGGCGCACGCGCGCCACAAGAAGGTAATGAAGCAGGCCAAGGGCTACTACGGTGCCCGTTCCAAGGTCTACCGCGTTGCCAAGCAGGCCGTCATCAAGGCAGGCCAGTATGCCTACCGTGACCGTCGCCAGAAGAAGCGTCAGTTCCGTGCATTGTGGATCGTGCGTATCAACGCCGCTGCCCGCATGTGCGACATGTCTTACAGCCGACTGATGGATGGCCTGAACAAGGCCGGCATCGAAGTCGACCGCAAGATGCTGGCCGATATCGCCGTGCATGACATGCCGGCCTTTGCCCAGCTTGCAGACAAGGCCAAAGCCGCCCTCGCAAGCTGAGCAGACCACCACCCCTCTGACGGGGTGGTGATCGGTATCTGCCATATGTAAAGAAAGGGGGAAGGCCTGGCTGGGTCTTTCCCCTTTTTTCGTTTTGGACACCGCACGGCGCCGCTTGGGCGCCGCAAGAGAACAACAGCATGGCAACTGAACTTGAGATCCTGACCCAGCAGGGCACCGCCGAGGTGCGGGCTGCGGCCGACCTGCGCGCCCTGGACGAGGTGCGGGTGCGCTATCTGGGCAAGACCGGCCTGTTCACCGAGCAGCTGAAGGGCCTGGGCAAGCTGCCTGGCGACCAGCGCCCGGCAGCGGGCCAGGCCATCAACCAGGCCAAGCAGGCGCTGCAGGCCGCCATCGAGGCGCACAGGACCGCGCTGGAGACCGCTGCCCTGGCCGAGCGCCTGGCCGGCGAGCGCATCGACGTGACCCTGCCGGGTCGCGCTGCCGGCAAGGGTGGCCTGCACCCGGTCACCCGCACCCTGCGTCGCATTGAACAGCTGTTTGCCAGCGCCGGCTTCCAGGTGGCGGAAGGTCCCGAGATCGAGGACGACTTCCACAACTTCGAGGCCCTCAACATCCCCGCCCATCACCCGGCGCGGGCCATGCACGACACCTTCTATTTCGATGAGCACCTGCTGCTGCGCACCCACACCTCGCCGGTGCAGATCCGGGTGATGAAGGAGTCCAAGCCGCCGTTCAAGGTGATCGCCCCGGGGCGCGTGTACCGTTGCGACTCGGACCTGACCCACACCCCCATGTTCCACCAGGTGGAGGGCTTCATGGTGGACGAGGGTGTCACCTTCGCCGATCTCAAAGGTATTTTGTCGTCCTTCCTGAACGCCTTCTTCGAGAAGGAACTGAAGGTGCGCTTCCGGCCGTCCTACTTCCCTTTCACCGAGCCGTCCGCCGAGGCCGACATCGAGTGCGTGATGTGCGGCGGCGAAGGCTGCCGGGTGTGCTCGCACACCGGCTGGCTGGAGGTGCTGGGCTGCGGAATGATCCACCCGGAGGTGTTCGGTCACGTCGGCATCGACGACGAGCAGTACACCGGCTACGCCTTCGGCATGGGCGTGGAGCGCCTGGCCATGCTGCGTTACGGGGTCAACGACCTGCGCCTGTTCTTCGAGAACGACCTGCGCTTCCTGAAGCAGTTTGCCTGAGCGCCTGCGGGCGCACGGCGACTTAAAAGAACATGAAGGCAGCGCCGGCGGCGTTGCCCTGACACTAGGTAAAGACAATGCGATTCAGTGAAGCCTGGCTGCGGGAATGGGTAAACCCCGCCATCACCACCGAACAACTGGCCGACCAGCTCAGCATGGCGGGCCTGGAAGTGGATGCGGTGGAGCCGGCCGCGCCGGCCTTCAGCGGCGTGGTGGTCGGTCATGTGCTGAGCCGTGAGCAGCATCCGGATGCCGACAAGCTGTCGGTCTGCAGTGTCGACATCGGCGCCGATGCGCCCAGCCAGATTGTCTGTGGTGCAAAAAACGTCGCCGCCGGCATGAAGGTGGCGGTGGCCACCGTCGGCGCCAGGCTGTCCGCCGACTTCAGGATCAAGCGCGCCAAGCTGCGCGGTGTGGAGTCCCTGGGCATGATCTGCTCGGCCTCCGAGCTGGGCCTGGCCGACAGCTCCGACGGCATCATGAGCCTGCCGGCCGATGCCCCGGTGGGCACCGACTTCCGCGATTATATGGCCCTGGACGATGCCTGCATCGAGGTCGACCTGACCCCGGACCGCGGCGACTGCCTGTCGCTGGCGGGCATCGCCCGCGAGGTCGGCGTGATCAACAAGGTGCCGGTGACCGCGCCGGTGATCGAGCCGGTGCCCGCCAGCATCAATGACAGCTTTCCGGTGGAGGTCGCCGCGCCTGCCGCCTGCCCGCGCTACCTCTGCCGGGTGATCCGCGGCATCGATATCAAGGCCGCCACCCCGGACTGGATGAAGGAGCGGCTGCGCCGTGGCGGCATCCGCAGCATCGACCCGGTGGTGGACGTCACCAACTACGTGCTGCTGGAGCTGGGTCAGCCCATGCACGGCTTCGACCTGGCGACGCTTGCCGGCGGCATCCGCGTGCGCATGGCGGGCGAGGGCGAGCGGCTCACCCTGCTGGACGGCAGCGAGCTCACCCTGAAGCCCGACAGCCTGATCATTGCCGACCACGACAAGCCGTTGGCGCTGGCCGGCATCATGGGTGGCGAGGGCTCCGGCGTCGGCGCCGGGACCCGCGACATCCTGCTCGAGGCCGCCTTCTTCGCACCGCTGGCCATCGCCGGGCGGGCGCGGGGCTACGGCCTGCACACCGACTCCTCGCACCGCTTCGAGCGCGGTGTGGACCCGGAGCTGCAGCGCAGTGCCATGGAGTACGCCACCAGCCTGCTTCTGGCCATCGTCGGCGGCCAGGCCGGCCCGCTGGTGGAGGCCGCCAGCGAGGCCGATCTGCCCAAGCCGCCGACCATCCACCTGCGCCGCGCGCGGGTGACCCGCATCCTTGGCGTCAGCATCGACGATGCCACCATCGTCGACATCCTGACCCGCCTGGGCATGACCCTCAGCGACACCGCCGAGGGCTGGCATGTGGTGCCGCCCAGCGCCCGCTTCGACTGCAACATCGAGGTGGACCTGATCGAGGAGATCGGCCGCATCTACGGCTACATCAACATTCCCGAGTCCAGCTCCGCCGCGCCGGTGACCCTGTGGGGCGAGCCGGAGACCGCCTTCGGCCTGGATCGCGCCAAGGACCTGCTGGTGGACCGCGACTACCAGGAGGCCATCACCTACACCTTCATCAGCCCGGAGATGGCCGAGTTGCTGACCCCGGGCGAGCCGCAGATCACCCTGGCCAACCCCATCTCCGCCGACATGGCGGTGATGCGCGCCAGCCTGTGGCCCGGCCTGCTGGCCACCCTGCGCCACAACCTGGCCCGCCAGCAGACCCGGGTGCGGGTGTTCGAGTCGGGCCTGAGCTTCCGCCGTATCGACGGCGAGCTGGTGCAGCGCCCCAAGCTGGCTGCGGCGATTACCGGCAACCTGCAGGACGAGCAGTGGGGCCTGGCTACCCGCAAGGCGGACTTCTTCGACCTGAAGGGCGATCTGGAGACGCTGCTGGGTCTGGTGGATACCGGCGCGGCTTTTGCCTTCGAGGCCGCCGAGCACCCGGTGCTGCATCCCGGGCAGAGCGCCCGGGTGCTGCGTGACGGTCAGCCGATCGGCTGGATCGGCATGCTGCACCCGATGCAGCAGAAGGCGCTGGATCTGCCGGCCACCTTCGTGTTCGAGATAGACCTGGACGCCCTGGAGGGCGGCCGGCTGCCGGCCTTCAGCGCCATTTCCAAGTACCCGGCCATCCGTCGGGATCTGGCTGTGGTGGTGGGGCGCGACGTGCCGGCCGGCGACGTGCTGGCCTGCGCCCGCGCCGCGGCGCCGGCCGTTGTGAGAGAAATCGCGCTATTTGATGTATATACGGGCGATAACATAGAAGCTGAACTAAAAAGTCTCGCTTTGAGCTTGATTTTACAGGAATCTTCCCACACCCTTACCGATCAGGAAGTGGACCAGGCGACAACCCGCGTGTTGGATGCCCTGGCATCAGAACTGTCGGCTAAGCTGAGAGAATAATTCCATGGCGCTGACCAAAGCGGACATGGCCGAGCGCCTTTTCGAGGAGCTCGGCCTGAACAAGCGAGAAGCCAAGGACATGGTGGATATGTTCTTCGAGGAGATCCGCGAGGCCCTCGAGAATGGTCTGCAGGTGAAGTTGTCCGGCTTCGGTAACTTTGATCTGCGTGAGAAAAAACAGCGTCCCGGCCGTAACCCCAAGACCGGCGAAGAGATACCCATCTCCGCCCGTCGTGTGGTGACCTTCCGTCCGGGGCAGAAGCTGAAGGCTCGAGTCGAGGCGTATGCTGGATCCAGAGAGCAGTAATACCGAGCTGCCGGCCATCCCCGGCAAGCGCTACTTCACCATTGGCGAGGTCAGTGACCTGTGCCAGGTGAAGCCGCACGTGCTGCGTTACTGGGAACAGGAATTCCCCCAGCTCAAGCCGGTCAAGCGCCGCGGCAACCGCCGCTACTACCAGCGCCACGACGTGCTGATGATCCGTCAGATCCGCAGCCTGCTCTACGAGCAGGGTTTTACCATCGGCGGTGCCCGCCAGCAGATGTCCGGCGAACACGCGAAACAGGACAGCAATCAGAGCCAGTTGATCATCAAGCAGCTGCGTACCGAGCTGGAAGAAATCCTGCAGATACTCAAGCGCTGAGGGTGGTTCTCGTTGACAAAGCGCTGCCGCCTCAATAGGATGCGCGCTTCTTTCCGGAGCGTAGCGCAGCTTGGTAGCGCACCACAATGGGGTTGTGGGGGTCGGAGGTTCGAATCCTCTCGCTCCGACCAGATCGACAGATAAGCCTCGCGTCAGCGGGGCTTTTTTGTGCCCGGCGTTCGGGATAGTCAGGGGGCTTTTACGCCCGGCCGGGGCTTTGGCAGAATCGGCCCATCGCCCGCTCACTACAAAGGTAGTCGCGATCATGACCCAGCCCCTCAGCATCGAAGCCCTCTACCAGCGCTTTCTGGTTCTGTGCGATGCCTATGCCGAAAATCCCGAACTGCTCACCGGGCTGACCCTGGATGAAGTGGCCGGTCAGCTCAAGCAGGCCTGCGCCACGGAGCTTAAGGACCCGGTCATGCAAGAGCTGCTGCACCGCCTGCTGCGGGCCATCCCCCGCGGCGATGTCGCCGAGTTTCATCGCCTGTTGGACGGCATCCGTGCCGCCGCCCTCGAACACGGGCTGCCTTGAAGGTCGGGTCCGCGCTGTCTATACCTCTGTGGCGGTCCCCGGTTTAATTGTCGTCCTGGAGGAAAGATGCACACCGTTCATATCCACATCGACGAAACCCTGGGCATTGCCCAGTTGCAGACTCTTGAAGAGTCCCTGATGCACCGCCCGCACGTGGCCAGCGTGCTGTTCAGTGAGAAGACCCCCCACGACCTGCTGGTCGAATACGACGAAAAGCATATCCACCCCATGGATATCCTCAACAACATCGCCTACAGCGGCCTGCATACCGACGTCACCTATTGCTGAGGAGCTTGAGCCGGCGCAGTCGACTGCTATGCTGCGCCGGACATGCCTAGTTCCGATTCCGCTTCCCGACCGATCCCCCATGCCGTCCTGCTCGACATGGACGGGGTGCTGTTCCACGGTGATTCGCCGTTGCCCGGCGCGGCCGAACTGCTGAGCGCCCTGGCCGGTACGCCGCACCTGTTCCTGACCAACAATCCCATCCTGTCGGCCGAAGCGGTGCTGGCCAAGTTCGCCCGTATCGGCCTGCCGCTGCCGGCCGTTGAGCAGATCCTCACCTCGGCGGTTGCCACGGCCAGCTGGCTCGCCAACGAGCGGCCCGGCTTTCGCTATTTCGCGGTGGGTGCCGACGGCCTGCATCAGGCGCTGGCCGAGGTGGGGCGGGCGGATTCAGCCCAGGCCGACTTCGTGGTGGTGGGCGAGGGCGCCGGCCTGGACTACGCCAGCCTGACCATCGGCATCAACCTGGTGCTAAAGGGCGGTGCCCGGCTGGTGGTGACCAATCCCGATTACACGGTGGATGCCGTGGTCGACGGCAGGCACCGGGTGCTGCCCGGCGGCGGCGCCCTGGTGGCGCCCTTCGCCGTGGCCACCGGGCAGGAACCGGTGGTGATCGGCAAGCCCGGGGCCCTTTTGTACCGCATGGCCCTGCAACGCCTGGGTGCCTGTGCCGCCAGCACGGTGATGCTGGGTGACCGGCCGGATACCGACATCGCTGGTGCTGCCCGGCTGGGCATGTGGACGGCGCTGGTGCGCACCGGGCGCTTTGCCCCGGATGCCGACTGGCCGGCATCCATTCCGGCACCGGACTGGGACTGCACCGACCTGGCCGGGGTGATGCGCGCCTGGCGGCGGGATGTCCCGGGCCTGCTCGGCGAGGGCGCTGAAAGCCGCTAAGCTGGGCGCCCGCAAGTCCAACAACAGCGAGGGTGTCGCAGCGTGCAGATGCCCCGGGGAGGAGAGCCCATGTCCCGCCACAGCCGTTCCATAGCGTATCTGTCACTCGGCCTGTTGCTTGGCGCTGTCGCCTTGCCCGCGCTGGCCGCCAAGCCGGTGCTGCTGAAGATGCCGGTGTACGTGGGCACCCACCTGACCGGCCTGGGCAGCACCCCCAAGTGGCTGGCCGAGCAGATCAATACCACCAGCGGCGGCCGGCTGAAGATCAAGCTCTACGAGCCCGGCAAGCTGATCCCGCCGAAGGAGATCCTGCAGGCGGTGCACGCCGGCCAGGTCAACGCCGGCTTTACCACCCCCGGCTTCAACACCGGGGTACTGGGCAACAAGGCGGCGATCTTTTCCGCGGTGCCCTTCGGCCCGGATGCGCCGGAGATGCTGGCGTGGATCTATTACGGCGACGGCCGCAAGCTGTGGCAGCAGATGTACGACCAGGCCGGGCTCAAGGTGCACGCCATCCCCTGCGGCATCCTGGCGCCGGAGACCTCGGGCTGGTTCGCGCGGCCCATCGACAGGCCGGAGGACCTGCAGGGCCTGCGCATGCGCTTCTTCGGCCTGGGCGCGCTGGTGATGGAAAAGCTCGGCGTGTCCACCAGCCTGCTGCCGGGCAATGCGATCTTCCCGGCGCTGGAGAAGGGCGCCATCGACGCCACCGAGTTCTCCATGCCGGCCATCGACGAGCGCCTCGGCTTCCACAAGATCCTCAAGTACAACTACTACCCGGGCTGGCACCAGCCCGCCACCCTGCTGGAGATGCTGGTCAACGCCGACACCTGGGCCGCCATGGACGCCGGGCAGCAGGGCCTGCTGGAGATGGGCTGCAAGGCCGCCATGCTGGATGGCTTCGCTCTCGGCGAGGCCATTCAGTTCCCCGCCATGAAAAAGAACCTCGCCGAGCGTGGCGTGGAAAACCGCTACTGGTCGGATGAGATGCTGAAGCTGTTCCGCGCCAAGTGGGACGAGGTGGTCACCGAGGAGTCCGCCAGGGATGCCGGTTTCCGTCGTATCTATGACAACCTGCAGTCTTTCCGCGCCGACTACCGGGTGTGGAGCGAATGGGCCTTCCTGCCGCGGCCGGGCACGGTCCGTCAGCCGGCGCCATAGCCATCCCATCTAGCTGGTAGACCATCACCGAAAAGGTCGGTGATGGGCTGGTGGGGGCCGCACCTTGCAAACTGCAGGGTTGATTCGACGGCCAGGACCCCGACTATCTCCTTCAGGACAAGTCCCTGGAGGTCGACATGGCTCAATGGCTGCAGGCCCGCGTGGTGGACAACCACGCCTGGACCGACCGTTTGTATTCGCTGCAATTCGAGGCCGAGTTGCCGAGCTTCAAGGCCGGCCAGTTCGTCCGGGTCGGGCTGGATGTCGACGGCGAGCGCGTGGCGCGGCCCTACTCGCTGGTCAATGCGCCCGGCCAATCACCCGCAGAGATCTACTACAACCCGGTGCCGGAAGGCCCGCTGTCACCGCGCCTGGCGGCCCTGCGGCCGGGCGACCTGTTCTGGATCAGTGACAGCGCCAACGGCTTTCTGACCCTGGATGAAGTGCCCGATTGCCGCCACCTGTGGTTGCTGGCCACCGGCACCGGCGTCGGCCCCTTTGTCGCCATGCTGGCCGACGTCGACGCCTGGCAACGCTTCGAGCGGGTGCTGCTGGTGCACTCGGTGCGCAGCGCGGCCGAACTGGGCTATCGTGATCGTTTCGAGGCGCTGGCCAGCCAACACCCCGGGCGCTTTCATTATCTGCCCACCGTTACCCGGGAGGCCTTGCCCGGGGTGCTGAACCAGCGCATCCCCGATCTGATCGCAGCTGGTGACCTGGAGCGGGCCGCCGGCGTGACCATCACGCCGGACCATGCACATGTCATGCTGTGCGGCAGCAATGACATGATCACCGACAGCATCGAGGTGCTCGGTCAACGCGGCCTGCAGCGCCACCGGCGCCGCGAGCCGGGCCATATCAGCATGGAGAAATATCACTAGCCTGGCCGGCTGTGCCTAGTGGTTTGACAGGGTAGAACGGTCCGCATAGCGTGCGGGCTGGTTTTCACATCGGCTCCCTGTCTTGATCGACACCCTGATATCCCGCCTTGGCCGCGCCGCCGCCTGGCTCAACCTGCTGCTGGTGGCCGTGGTCATCACCCAGGTGGTGCTGCGCTACGGCTTTCACCACGGCCTGGTGCCCCTTGAAGAGCTGATGTGGCACCTGTACGCCACCGCCTTCATGTTCGGTTTCTCCTATGCGCTGGTGCGCGATGCCCATGTGCGGGTGGACCTGCTGCACGGGCGCTGGTCGGCACGCACCCGCGCCTGGGTCGAGATCGCCGGCATCCTGCTGTTGCTGCTGCCCTTCGCCTTCGTCATCTTCCACCACAGCCTGGAATGGCTGGCCAGTGCCTGGCGGCTGGGCGAGTCGTCCCAGAATCCTACCGGCCTGCCGTACCGCTGGCTGATCAAGGGCGTGATCCCGGTCAGCTTCGGCCTGCTGCTGCTGGCCGCCCTGTCCCGGCTGTGGCGCGAACTGCCTGTGGCGCTGGGGCGCGACCGCTGATGGCGATCAACGAGATCCTGGTCATCGCCATGCTGGCCAGCTTCGTGCTGCTGCTGTTCAGCGGCTTCCCGGTGGCCTGGGTACTGGGCGGGGTGGCGGTGCTGTTCACCGGACTGGGCTGGCTGGCGGACAGCTACCTCGATGCGCTGACCGGGCTGGATTACGGCACCCTGGGGCTGGCGGTGGGCCGGGTGTTCGCGGTGATGGACAACTGGGTGCTGGTGGCGGTGCCACTGTTCATCCTGATGGGCCAGACCCTGGAACGGGCCGGGGTGGCCGAGGGCATGATGGACTCGCTGCAGCAGCTGTTCGGCCGGGTGCGTGGCGGGCTGGCCATTGCGGTGACCCTTATCGGCGTGATCCTGGCGGCGGCCACCGGCATCGTCGGCGCCTCGGTGACCCTGCTGGGCGTGCTGGCGCTGCCGCTGATGCTGCGCCAGGGCTACAACCCTTCGCTGGCGGTGGGCACCGTGGCCGGCGCGGGCTGCCTGGGCATTCTCATCCCGCCGTCCATCATGCTGGTGATCATGGGTGACCAGCTGTCGCTGCCGGTGGGCGACCTGTTCATGGGCGCGGTGTTGCCGGGGCTGCTGCTGGCCGGCCTTTACGTGCTCTACATCCTCTACCGCGGCTGGCGCGAGCCGGACGCAGCACCGCTGCCGGCGGGTGAGTCGGGTATCGACCTGACGCTGCTGGTGCGACTGCTGCGTGACCTGTTGCCGGCGGCGCTGCTGATCCTGGGCGTGCTGGGCAGTATCTTTGCCGGCATCGCCACGGTCACCGAGGCAGCCGGGGTGGGCGCCGCCGGCGCGCTGCTGCTGGCACTGCTCAAGGGCCGGCTGGATCGCGCCACGCTGCGCGATATCCTCGACCAGAGCCTGCTCACCAGCAGTTACATCATGGCCATCCTGGTGGCGGCCACGGTGTTCTCGCTGGTGCTGCGCGAACTGGGCGGCGACGAGCTGATCGCCTCCAGCTTCGCCGGCCTCGACTTGTCACCGTACTGGCTGCTGGCGGTGATGCTGCTGGTGGTGTTCCTGCTCGGCTTCGTGCTGGACTGGATCGAGATCACCCTGATCGTGCTGCCGCTGCTCGCCCCGGTAGTGGCCGGGCTGGACCTGGCAGTACCGGGCTATGGGGTGGTTGAGAACCCGGCGCTGGTGTGGTTCGCGCTGCTGGTGGCCATTGCCCTGCAGACCTCGTTCCTGACGCCGCCGGTAGGCTTCGCACTGTTCTATCTGAAGGGGGTCTGTCCGCCCTCGGTACATGCCGCCGACCTGTACCGGGGCGTGCTGCCCTTCATCCTGCTGCAACTGCTGGCCCTGCTGCTGGTGGCGGTCTTTCCGTCGCTGGTCACCTGGCTGCCGGCCGTCACCTATGCCCCCTGAGGAAGATCCGTGATCGACCAGATACTTGCCATCGTCTTCCCCATCTTCGCCATCGTCGCGGTGGGTTTCCTGTTTGCGCGGCGCCGGCCCACCGACATGTCGGTGGCCAACGGCCTGAACCTGACGGTGTTCACCCCGGCGCTGATCCTGTCGATCATGTCGGCCAAGAACTTCCAGCTGGCCGAGTACCAGCAGCTGGCGCTGGCCGCCGCGCTGATCGTGCTCGGTTCCGGCGTGCTGGCCTGGCCGCTGGCGCGCCTGGCCGGCTGGCAGATCAAGACCTTCGTGCCGCCGATGATGTTCAACAACTCCGGCAACATGGGCCTGCCGCTGGCGCTGTTCGCCTTCGGCGAGGCGGCGCTGCCGGCAGCGGTGGTGCTGTTCCTGGTGGAGAACCTGCTGCACTTCACCGTGGGCAACGCCATGATGGAGGGCAGGGTGCACCCGCTGGTGCTGCTGCGCATGCCGATGCTGCTGGCGACCTTCGTCGGGGTGGCCATCAGCCTGGGGCAGGTGCCGATCTGGGCGCCGCTGCACCAGACCATCGATCTGATGGGCCAGATCGCCATACCGCTGATGCTGTTCTCGCTGGGGGTGCGCATGACCGGCCTCGGCCTGGCGGACTGGCGCATGGGCATGGCGGCGGCGCTGGTGTCGCCCGCCACCGGCATCGTCATGGCGCTGGCGGTGGCCTGGATGCTGGGCATCGACGGCCGCGACTGGCAGATGCTGATCCTGTTCGGCGCACTGCCGCCAGCGGTGCTCAACTTCATCGTGGCGGAGAAATTCGGCCAGCAGCCGCGCGAGGTGGCCGCCGTGGTACTGTTCGGCAACCTCGGCAGCGTGGTGGTGATGCCGCTGGTGCTGGCCTGGGTTCTATAAAGGCTCAGACCAATCACAGTCCGCAGGGTTATTCAGCTTGGACTGATCGTCCGATTCGGTTGATAATGCCCTGATATTTCGCAAATTCTTCCTGCCTACAAGAACACAATGATGCAACTTGGTGTCCCCAAAGAGTCCGTGCCCGGTGAGGCGCGGGTGGCAACCACGCCTGACGTGGTGAAGAAACTGGTCGGCAAGGGCTTCGCGGTCCTGGTCGAGCGCGCTGCCGGTGACGCTGCCGGCTATCACGACGACGCCTACACGGCGGCCGGCGCGACCCTGACCGATGCCGCCGGCGCCCTGGGCGCCGACATCGTGGCCAAGGTGCGCAAACCCAGTCAGGCCGAGATCGCCCAGCTGAAGACGGGCGCCGTCTACCTGGGGCTGATGGAGACCTGCGAGGACGACGGTACCCTGAAGGGGCTGCTCGACAAGGGCATCAAGGCCATCCAGCTGGAGCGTATCCCCCGTACCTCCCGCGCCCAGTCGATGGACGTGCTGTCCTCCCAGGCCAACATCGCCGGTTACCGGGCGGTGATCGAGGCCGCCGCCAACTACGGCCGCTTCTTCCCGCTGATGATGACCTCCGCCGGCTCCGCCAAGCCCGCCCGGGTGGTGGTGCTGGGTGCCGGCGTGGCCGGCCTGCAGGCGATCGCCACAGCCCGCCGCCTGGGCGGCGACGTGCATGCCTACGACGTGCGCCCCGAGACCAAGGAACAGATCGAGTCGCTGGGCGCCAAGGCCATCGAGCTGGACCTGGGCGAGAGCGGCGCGGGCGAGGGCGGCTACGCAAAAGAACTCTCAGATGAGGCCAAGGCAAAGCAGCAGCAACTGCTGGCCGACGAGCTGGCCAAGGCCCACGTCATCATCACCACCGCGCTGATCCCCTGCCGCCCGGCGCCGGTGCTGATCCAGGAAGACGTGGTCAAACGCATGCGCGAGGGCAGCGTGATCGTGGATCTCGCCGCCGCCAATGGCGGCAACTGCCCGCTGACCGAGAAGGACCAGGTGGTGGTCAAGCACGGCGTCACCCTGGTGGGCCATACCAACTACCCGTCCATGGTGCCGGGCGATGCCAGCGCCTTCTTCGCCGGCAACATCGCCAACCTGCTGGCCATCATGGTCGAGCAGACCGACGACGGCCTGGTGCTCAAGGACCTGGACGCCGACGACATCACCCAGGCCGCGCTGCTGCGCGCCGAGTAAGAGAGACACAGAATCATGCCTGACACACTCGTTGCGCTGTATGTCTTCGTACTGGCCTGCTTCATCGGCTACTACGTGATCTGGGGCGTCACGCCCTCGCTGCACACCCCGCTGGTGGCGCTGACCAATGCCATCTCCGGCATCGTCATCGTCGGCGCCCTGCTGGTGACCGGACTGGAAGAGGTCGGCACCACCGCCGAGATCATGGGCTTCTTCGCCGTGTTGCTGGCATCCATCAACGTCTTTGGCGGCTTCCTGGTGACCAACCGGATGCTGGCCATGTTCAAGAAAGACAAGAAGAAGCAGTGAGGGCCTGATTCGTGGAACTGTCCGTTAACGCTCAGGCGATTGCTTATCTGGCTTCGGCCATCCTGTTCATCCTGGCGCTGAAGGGTCTGACCCATCCGTCCACCGCGCGGCGCGGCAACTACCTGGCCATGGCCGGCATGGCCATCGCCATCGCCGCCACGCTGTGGGGCACCGAGGTGCAGTCCTATGGCTTCATCATCGCCGGCGTCGCCGCCGGTGCGGTGATCGGCTCGGTGCTGGCGGCGCGCATCCAGATGACCGCCATGCCGCAGCTGGTCGCGGCGCTGCACAGCTTCGTCGGCATGGCCGCGGTGCTGGTGGCCATCGGCACCTTCATCAACAAGCAGGCCGCCGGCACGCTGAACGCGGTGCTGATGGGCGAACTGTCCGCCGGCATCATCATCGGCGCCATCACCTTCACCGGTTCGGTGATCGCCTTCGGCAAGCTGCAGGGCATCATCTCCGGCAAGCCGGTCAAGTTCGCCGGACAGCACGCGCTGAATGCCGCCATCGGCATCGCCACCATCGCGCTGGGGATCCACTTCGCCATGACCGGCAGCATCTGGTCGCTGGCGCTGATGACCATCCTGGCATTCGTCATCGGCGTGACCCTGATCATCCCCATCGGCGGCGCCGACATGCCGGTGATAGTGTCCATGCTGAACAGCTATTCCGGCTGGGCGGCGGCGGCCACCGGTTTCACCCTGGGCAACAACCTGCTGATCATCGTCGGCGCGCTGGTCGGTTTCTCCGGCGCCATCCTGTCCTACATCATGTGCAAGGCGATGAACCGCTCCATCATCAACGTGGTGTTCGGCGGCTTCGGCGGCGAGTCCGGTGGTGGCGAATCGGCGGCGGCCAGTGCCCACGAGAAGGGCGTCAAGTCCGCCTCGGTGGAAGACGCGGTGTACTGGATGGAGGACGCCAACCGCGTGATCATCGTGCCCGGCTACGGCATGGCCGTGGCCCAGGCCCAGCATGCCCTGAAGGAGTTGATGGAGCTGCTGGAGGCCAGGGGCGTCGAGGTGCGCTTCGGCGTGCACCCGGTGGCCGGCCGCATGCCCGGCCATATGAACGTGCTGCTGGCCGAGGCCGATATCCCCTACGACCACGTGCAGGAGATGGACGAGATCAACTCCGACTTCGCCAGTACAGATGTTGTGCTGGTGGTGGGGGCCAACGACGTGGTCAACCCGGCCGCCAAGTCGGACAGCTCCAGCCCGATCTACGGCATGCCCATCCTGGAGGCCGGCAAGGCGCGCAACGTATACTTCCTCAAGCGTTCCATGCGTCCCGGCTACTCCGGCGTCGACAACCTGCTGTTCTACCAGGACAACTGCTCGCTGGTGTTCGGCGACGCCAAGGACACCATCGAAGGCATGGTGTCGGCGCTCAAGGGCGGCGGTCACTGAGGTCGCTGCACCTCCCCTGAAAAGGCTGCCTTAGGGCAGCCTTTTTTATGCCTGCGGCGGAGCCTATGCGTGATCAAGCGGTTTCAAGTTTGCCCCACTTCGGCCGCTGAAGGCACTATCGAGCAGGGGCGCTAAGTCCCGAAAAATCTACACAAAACGTAGGGGTTGTATGCATTCAAGGCGGGGCAAGGCAGTTAAGGCCAGACTGCTGTTCAGTCCGGTGGCGTGGCTGCGGTCCCTACTGTTCGTCCTGCTGGGGCTGCCGACCGCGGCGCTGGCCGTCGACCTGAGCGCGGAGGAGCGTGCCTGGCTGGACGCACATCCGGTGATCCGGGTCGGGGTCGACGTGGACTGGGCGCCGGTGGAATACGTCGATCAGGACGGCCGCTTTCTGGGCATCTCGGCGGACTACCTCGCGCTGTTGCAGCAGCAGCTCGGGGTGCGTTTCACACCCGCCATCGAACTGAACTGGCAGGACACCCTGGCGGCGATCAAACACGGCGAGCTGGACATGCTGTCCTCCGTCAAGCGCACCCAGGAGCGCGAGACCTACCTGGCCTTCACCGACACCTACGTGTCCATGCCGATCATGATCTTCGCCGGCCCCGAGGTGTCCTACATCGGCAACCTGCAGGCCCTGGACGGGCACAAGGTCGCGGTGGTCAACGGTTACGCCATCCACGAACTGCTCGCCAGCAATCACCCGGGCATCCAGCTGGTGCCGGTCAAGAATGCCGCCGAGGCCTTGCGTCGGGTTGCCAGCGGCGAGGTACGGGCCTTTGTCGGCAACGTGCTGACCACCAGCTACTACCTGTCCAAGCTGGGTTTCACCCAGATCAAGGTGGCCGGCGAAACGCCCTACGCCAACGACCAGGCGATGGCGGTTCCCAGGCAGCAGGTCATCCTGGCAGGGATCCTGAACAAGGCCCTGCGAGCTATACCGCCGGCGGAACAGAACGCCATCTACCAGCGCTGGCTAGCGATCCGCTATGAGCAGGCGGTGGTTTACTCGGCGCTGTGGAAATACCTGCTCGGCGCGCTGCTGGTGCTGGTGCTGATACTGATCTGGAACCGCACCTTGCGGCACCAGGTGGGGCGTCGCACCGCACAGTTCCATGATGAACTGTCGCGGCGCGAACGCAGTGAACAGCGCTTCCTGATGCTGTTCGACAACGCCCCCGATGCCATTGTCGTGCTCGATGCAGAAAGTGGTCGCGTGGTAGCAGCCAATCACAATGCCGAACGGCTGTTCGGCATGAGCCACGAGCAGTTGCTCAGCGCCAGCCCCTGGGACCTGAGCCCGGCGCAGCAACCGGACGGACGTCCAAGCAAGGACCAGGCACTGGAGCGGATCGGTCAGGCACTGCAGGGCCAGGAGGTGGTGTTCGAGTGGACCCACCAGGCCGTCGATGGCCGACAGATCCCCTGCGAGGTGCGCCTGGTCGGCCTGCCGTCTACGGAAGGGCGACAGGTGCAGGGCAGCATCATCGACATCACCGCGCGCAAGCGGGCGGAGGCGGACATGCAGCTCGCAGCGGGCGTGTTCGACAACACCTCCGAGGGCATCTTCGTCACCGACGCCAATGCCCGTATCCTGCGGGTCAACCAGGCGTTCACCGACATTACCGGCTACAGCAGCGAGGAAGTGCTGGGACAGACCCCGAGCTTGCTGCGTTCCGGCCGTTATGACGAGCATTTCTACCGTGCCTTCTGGCAGACCCTGCATGACACCGGCTATTGGCAGGGCGAGATCAGCAACCGCAAGAAGAACGGCGAGCTGTTCCCGGCCTGGCAGAACGTGTCCGCGGTGCGTGACCACACCGGCAAGCCGGTGCAGTACATCAGCATCTTCTCCGACATCTCGGAGAAGAAGATGTCGGAGGCGCGGCTGCAGAAGCTCGCCCACTACGACGTGCTCACCGGGTTGCCCAACCGGCTGCTGTTCAACGAGCGCCTGGAGCACGCCCTGGTCAGGGTGCGCCGCACCAAGACCCAGCTGGCCCTGCTGTTTCTCGACCTTGACCACTTCAAGGACATCAACGACAGCCTGGGACATCCGGTCGGCGATGGCCTGTTGCGCCAGGTCGCCGACCGGCTGCGTGCAACGCTGCGTGAACAGGACACCGTGGCACGCCTGGGCGGTGACGAGTTCTGCGTGATCCTGGAGGAACTGCGCTCGGTGGAAGATGCGGCGCATATCGCCAGCAAGCTGGTGCGGGCCATGCAGCACCCGTTCCAGGTCGACGATCACGTGCTGACCATCACCACCAGTATCGGCATCAGCCTGGACCATCAGGATGCAGTCGACCCGGCAACCCTGGTCAAGAATGCGGATTCGGCCATGTATCACGCCAAGCAGGCGGGACGCGATCAGTACCAGTTCTATTCCCCGGAGCTGACCACGGCCGCACTGGAGCGGGTGACGCTCGGCAGCGAGCTGCGGCGTGCGCTGGAAGAGGATGAACTGGAGGTCTGGTACCAGCCGCAGTGGCGGCTGGGCAATGGCAGCTTCTTTGCCGCCGAGGCACTGCTGCGCTGGCGTCATCCGCAGCATGGCCTGATCCCGCCCTGCCGCTTCATCCCCATCGCCGAGGAGCAGGGCCTGATCGGCGCCATCGGCGAGATGGTGCTGGAGACGGCTTGCGCACAGATGCGGGCATGGCTGGATCAGGGCCTTGTATTGGACAATGTCGCGGTCAATGTCTCCGGCCAGCAGGTCCGTAAGGGCGATATCGTCGCCATCGTGCAGCGGGTGCTGCAGGCCAACCGGTTGGCGCCCAGCCAGCTGGAACTGGAGATCACCGAGAGCAGCATCATGGAACGGACCGACCGCACCATGGCCCTGATGGATGGGCTGAAGAGCCTGGGAGTGACCATCTCGGTGGACGACTTCGGCACCGGTTATTCGTCACTCAGCTACCTGAAGCGACTGCCCATCGACAAGCTCAAGATCGACCGGTCCTTTGTCATGGACATCCCCCAGGACAGCAGCGACATGGCCATCGTTCGCGCCATCATCGCACTGGGCCGCAGCCTTAACCTGACGGTGCTGGCCGAGGGCGTGGAGACCGAGCAGCAGCAGGCCTTCCTGGCCGTCGAGGGCTGTGACGAGGCGCAGGGTTTCCTGATAGGCAAGCCGATGCCGGCGGCGGAGTTCGAGGCCCTGCTGCGCCTCAATATCCGCATGGTGGCGGGTGGTTGATAGGCATTCAGCAGGCAATAAAAAGGCCGCCTGATGGCGGCCTTTTTACGGCTGGTGCAGCGTAATCAGGCTTCGACGGAACGCTTGAAACTGGTGCCGCTGCACTTGGGGCAGGGTGGGATGTGGCCGGGTTTCTTGAAATGCAGGTGCTCGCCACAGCCGTTGCACACCAGGGTACCAGGGCCGGCGATCTCACCAGTCTTGTATTCCATGGACTCGGCGCGTTGCTTGAGCTTCTGCAGTTCCAGCGAGGTCTGGTCGGCAGCCATGATGAACATGTCCAGCAGTCGGTCGCTGATCAGCGCGGTCTCCATGCCCAGCCAGTCCTTGAACTCCTCGCCGGTGTCGGCCAGCCAGCCGCCGGCAGCCTTCAGGTCGCGGTCCAGGTAGTCGGCGATGCGATCAGCTTCCTCGCGGCTCAGCTCGCCCAGTTCCACGGCCTTGTCCTTGGCCTCGGACAGCGCGTGGCCCACCTGGGGTTCGACCTTTTTCTCCAGCTTGCGCAGCCGCTCGATGCCTTCACCGGTGCGTTCGAGCATCAGTTCGTAGGCCTCGCCCATGGCCTCGACGAGATCAGAGGGGGGCTTCAATTCGGACATGATGGCAGGCTCCTGAAGTCTTGATGAATATACGTCGTTAGCATGGACCGTTATGGCCGTGCCGCCCTTGAGATGGATCAAGGAAGGCAACCCGTTCGGGTAACCCACATCAAACCTAAACAATAGGTAACCTGGGTGCAAACGCCAACCGCCGGCACTGTGGCCGGCGGTTGCTGTTGCCTCAGGCTGCCTGGTCGGCAGGCTTGCTGGTTTTTTCCAGGATGGGATTCGGCACGCTGCCGGGTTCGCCGCACTCCAGGAAGATGCGCCGGGTGCAGGTCTTGCAGATGTCCGGGTTCAATTCACTGATGATGGTGTGGATCGCCAGGGTCTTGGACTCGAACAGGTTCTGGCGGCCGATTTCGTCTGCCAGGCCGGATTTCTTCAGCGGGTCGCAGACACCTTCCTTGACCTCGTACAGGTACAGCCTGCCGCCCCGTGCACGGCGGTGTTTGGCCTCTTCTGCCAGGAACTCGGCGCCGGCCACATCGAGGAAGTTGATGCCCTTGGCGACGATCAACAGGCTCTTCTGGAACGGCTCCGCTTCCTCGTAGGTTCGCAGTTTTTCACGCACGTAGGGCACTGCACCGAAGAACAGCGAGCCGTCGATTCGCACCATGCTCATCTGCGGGCACTGGGGCAGCGTGTGGTCGGTGACGAACTGGCGCTTGGGCAGACGCGGATCCGGCACCCGGATGCGCACCGCCGGCCGGGAGGTCTTGCTCAGGTACACCACCAGCGACAGGATAATGCCCAGCAGAATGGCGAATTCCAGTTCCAGGAACAGGGTGGCGAAGAAAGTCACGCCCAGCACCATGGCCTCGGAGCGGCTGGCCTTGAGGATGTGGCCGATGTGGTGGAAGTCGATCAACCCCCAGGCCACCAGGATCAGGATGCCGGCCATGGCCGCGTTGGGCAGGTAGGCGGTCAGCGGCGCCACGGCCACCACGATGCCGATCAGCAGCACGCCGGCGATGATGGCGGCCATCGGGGTGCGGGCGCCGGCGGCGTAGTTGACGCCGGAGCGGTTGAACGAGCCGGTGGCCACGTAGGCGGAGAAGAAGCTGCCGAAGATGTTCGACAGGCCCTGGCCGACGAACTCCTGGCTGCCATCGATCACCTGGCCGGAGCGCGACGCCAGCGAGCGGGCGATGGACACCGCCTCGGTCAGCGCGAACAGGGTGGCCGCCAGGGTCAGCGGCGCCAGCGCCTTGATGGTGTCCAGGCTCAGGTCAGGTGCGGACAGCGGCGGCAGCTGGGCGGGCAGGGCGCCGACGGTGACGATGCCGGTGGCGTCCTGGCCCAGCCAGGCGTTGAGCGCCACAGACAGGCCGCTGCCGATCAGCATGGCGCCGATCATGTACGGGATCTTGGGCACGTAACGCTTGATCAGGATGCCGCTGATCAGGGTCAGCAGCGCGACGCTGGTGACGTACAGGTTGATCTCGCCGAAGCGGGTGGCGACCTCGCCGATGACCTGGTGAAAGTGCATGCCGCGGGGCATCTCAAGGCCGAAGAAGTGCTTCAGCTGGCTGCCGGCGATCAACAGCGCGGCACCGGCGGTGAAGCCGATGATCACCGAGTGGGAGATGAAGTTGACCAGGGTACCGAGCTTGGCCAGACCCATGACCAGTTGCACCGCGCCCACCAGGAACGACAGGGTGATGGCCAGCGACACGTACTCGGCGGAGCCGGGCTCGGCCAGTGCGCTCAGCGACGAGAACAGCACGATGGAGGCGGCGGTGGTGGGTCCGGACACCAGGTGCCAGGACGAACCGAACAGCGCACCGATGATGGCCGGCACCATGGCGGCGTACAGACCGTATTCCGGCGGCATGCCGGCGATGGTGGCAAAGGCCACGCCCTGGGGCAGCACAACGATGGCGCCCGTCAGGCCGGCGCTGGCGTCGGCCTTGAGGGTGTTGCGGTTGACCATGGGCCACCATTGCAGGAATGGGAACGCCATAGCGCGCCAGCCGCGCATCTTGCTGTATGCCAAGAGAGCCTCCGGAATATCCGATGTGGTGGGGCGACAGACCGGTGGGGCCGGCTGACCGACGGGGGAAGGTCGCCCGAGGCCGCGCAGTATAGGCCAAGCCGACAGCCACAGAAACTAACCGAAAGGAATATGACAGTCGGCGATGGAAAGTCGCTACCTGCTGAAAAGGGTTATTACTACAGGATTATTAGTATTGAAAGATATTCGCGCAGGTAATTTGCTGGGCCGCAGCCTCCGCGGACACGGCAGGTCCGGGGTGGGGCCGCATGCGTGGGCCGCAGCCGTCATCAGGCCCTTTGTTACACTGGTCGCCCCGTCCAGCCCATGCCCCTATCCGTGAGAAGCCTCCTGTCGCCGTTGCGCACCATCCTGGGCAGGCCTTCTGGCAATAGCCCAAGACTTACCGCGATTTACTATTGCGCGGCGGCCGGCGAGCCGCTGATTGCCACCGAGCAGGCCGAGGTGGTCAGCGGCAAGGGTCTGCGCGGCGACCGCTACAGCCTGGATACCGGCTTCTGGCATCGGGTGGAAAGCTGTCAGTTGACTCTGATCACCGAGCATGAACTGACCCGGGTACGCCGCGCCGGTAAGGTCGACGTCGACAACGGCCAGCATCGCCGCAACCTGGTGGTGACTGGCGTCAGCGCCAGGCAGCTGGCCGGTCGTACCTTCCAGATCGGCGACGCCCTGTTCGCCTACCACAAGCCCCGCCCGCCCTGCGGCTATATCGATACCGTGGCGGGCAAGGGCATGGCCAAGGCACTGGGCAGGCACAGCGGGGTGTGTCTGAAGGTGATCCGGGGTGGGACGATTCGGGTGGGGGATGCGCTGGTGTGGCGGCCGGATCGACCGGTATCGTGAAGAAAGATTGCAGTGCCCTTGCTCCCCTCGCTCTTTCGCCCGGAGAGTCTCCCAGGGGGGGGAGGCTGGGAGTCGGGGTATACGAGCCATGTGGTTGTGTGATGACGCGTGAAAAAGGGTGCTGCTCCCTTTATTTCATCGTTGTTCCTTAGAATGGCTGCTCCCAAAATGCGCACAAGCGACGATTATCCGCATCGTATTCAATACTTGTAGGTTAATTGATCGCCTTTCTGGATAAAAAATTCTAAGAAGGCTGTACGCGTCAATTTTTTTTGTAAGGTTTCCTGGCGGCTATCGCGAAAATACCTATTCCAGGCATTCCCCATTCCTTCGCCTTGGCCAGATTGTTGTATTTTGATAAGTGGGAAGTGATTCGAAGCGGATTCCTGATGATTTTATTCAGTAATTGCGCTCGGGATGGCCCTGCGTATCCTGTAGTGCCGTTCCAGCCTGGCCGAAGAACCTTTTCAGACAGTATAAATTCGGAAAATCCAGCGGATTCAAGTAGGTATTTTATTGATCCGGGTGAAAAATACCACCTGTGGTCAATTTGATAAATCCAGTGATTGATCCCGCCAATTACCCTGTCTGTGCTTTTGTAATTTCCAGTTTCTATGACAATCCAGCCTCCATTCTTTAGGTGTTGCTTGGCTTTTTGAATGAGCTCGACTGGTGTTGCGGCATGTTCGATGACGTCCCACAGCGTGATAACATCATATAACTCTCCCCCAGGAATTTTATCGGTTGTTCCTTTTATTGCTTTTATCATGGGGTTTCTTTTTGCGAGTTCGGGGTCTAGCGCGGGGTCTATTGCCGCCACCTTCCAGCCGTTTTCATGGGCGACGTCGGCAAAGATTCCTGCGCCTGCGCCAATATCCAATATTGTTTTTTCATCAACGGGGAGGCCCGCAACAAACTCATACTCCAGTTTTGATATATTTAGTTTGTAATCGGAATTGAAGTATTTGGATTGGGTTTTTCCATTATCAGCGTACGCAGATTCAAAAAAATTAATGCTTTGCTGGTCGTCATGATTCAGTGGGAATTGCCATGCAAAGGAGCAACTGCCACATTCTACAATACTGACAAGCGTTGAATCGGTCGCATCGGACGCATGGGCTTTGAATCTATGTAATTTATCAGATCCACAGATCAGGCATTTATCTTTCTTTGGATTTAGTTCGTTGATTTCCATATAAGCTCTGCTCCATTATGTATAATGACTAAGATCGGCGGCGGAAGTTAGGCTTTGGTGCGCTTTTCATCCGGTGTGGCGTCTAGCCAAGGTTTTTCATAGATATAAAAGTCGGCAAATGATCCAGTGTTTGTGTCTCTGTTGAATGGAAATGCATTGGGAATGTGTCTTTGTAATTGCCATTCTGGTTTGTTGGCTTCGATCCATCCAGAGAATTTTCGATGCCTTACATGTTCTGCCTGATCTTCCGGGTTGTCATCCGTATTCGAGGAATAAATTATGACGAATCTCTTGGCTGAATTGAACAGCCTATTCATGTAATCTTCGAATACGTAGTCTTCTATTAAGTGGTATATGACGTCCAATGACAGGGTCAGTTCGGCAGTATCATTGCTGAAGTCGTCCAGCAATTTGAATTGTTTTGTGTCGTCGTTTAGAAACGCTTCGTCGCACATGGACACTGCCTTCTGGCTTACGTCAAAACCTGTGTATGATGGGTACTTGGCGAGCTTGAGTTGATTGCCATCGCCGCACCCGTATTCAATTACGGTTTCGATTCTGTTCTGCAGTACAAAATCGTTTAGTATTTGTGCTTTGAATTCGGCAAGCTCGTTGTAAGAGCCATCCCCAGAGTTTCCTCCTGACTCGTATCTGTCTATCCAATAACTTCCTGATCCGGGGAAAGATTTTGAGGGATTAGTCAACTGATGGTAAATGCGTTTGGCGATTGGTCCGAAGATCGGAATGCTCTTGATGATCTGCTTCATGTTTGCTTGTTCCTTATTGACGCCATTCGCTAATGCTTTCATCAGGCATAACAGTTAATTAGTAAGTGCATCGTGACTTCGTGATATACGCTTGGCTCTGATGTTTGGAATATGCACGAGTTTGTTTTCCCAGTGGCTTTAACTGTATCCCACTGAATTAACCTGGTGAAGTGGTGTTCAGTGGTTCTTGTCGGTTATGTGACGGCATGGATTCGAAGTCTCTAGCATATGATGAACTTGGTGACGGGATTATTGTGTTTGACGGTTTGATGGCGCGACATGAGCCCCGTGCCTCAATCCGCTAGAATGGCCTCCCCGCGACTCATCCTGCCGCCGTGTCTACCGATCTCGACCATCTCAGCCAGCAGCTCGACCAATGCCTGCTCCGTGACCGTGCCCCGCTGCGCAAGCGCTTGCAGGGGTTGCGCCGGCGCGTGGCGCAGGGGCAGCCGGTGGATGAGGGGCAGGTGGCGGTTGCTGCGGCCATTGCCCGCTCGGTGGCGCTGGTGGAGCGACGCCAGTCGGCACTGCCAAGCCCGACCTTTCCGCCCGAGCTGCCGGTCAGCGAGCGCCTGGACGAGATCAAGGCGCTGATCCGCGATCACCGGCTGATCGTGCTGTGCGGCGAGACCGGCTCGGGCAAATCCACCCAGCTGCCCAAGATCTGCCTGACCCTGGGTCGCGGGGTGTTCGGCCGCATCGGTCATACCCAGCCGCGGCGCATCGCGGCGCGCAGCCTGGCCAGCCGCATCGCCAGCGAGCTGGGACAGCAGGTGGGCGAGTCGGTCGGCTACAAGGTGCGCTTTGCCGACCGGGTGGGCGATGCGACCCACATCAAGCTGCTCACCGACGGCATGCTGCTGGCCGAGATCCAGCGCGACAGCCTGCTGACCGAGTACGACACCCTGATCATCGACGAGGCCCATGAGCGCAGCCTCAACATCGATTTCCTGCTCGGCTACCTGAAGCAGCTGCTGCCGAAACGTCCGGACCTGAAGGTGATCATCACCTCGGCCACCATCGACCCGGAGAAGTTCGCCAGGCACTTCGGCGGTGCGCCCATCATCAACGTCTCCGGCCGCACCTATCCGGTGGATGTGCACTACCGCCCGCCGGAGGAGGAGGGCGCCGGCGAGCGCGACGACCCGCTGCAGGCGGCCATCGTCGACGCGGTGGACGAGCTGTCGCGCATCGACCGCGGCGATATCCTGGTGTTCCTGTCCGGCGAGCGCGAGATCCGCGAGACCGCCGAGACGCTGCGCAAGCACAAGCTGCAGCTGACCGAGGTGCTGCCGCTGTACGCCCGCCAGAGTGCGGCGGAGCAGTCGCGCATCTTCAAGCCGTCCGGCCAGCGGCGCATCGTGCTGTCCACCAACGTCGCCGAGACCTCGCTCACCGTGCCGGGCATCCGCTACGTGATCGACGCCGGCTACGCGCGCATCTCGCGCTACTCGGCGCGCAGCAAGATCCAGCGCCTGCCGGTGGAGCGGGTGTCGCAGGCCAGCGCCGAGCAACGCAAGGGCCGCTGCGGCCGGGTCGCGGCGGGCGTGTGCATACGGCTGTATTCGGAAGAGGACTTCGCCAGTCGCGCCGAGTTCACCGAGCCGGAGATCCAGCGCACCAACCTGGCGGCGGTGATCCTGCAGATGCAGTTGCTGGGCTTCGGCGACATCAGCCGCTTCCCGTTCATCGACCCGCCGGACTCGCGGCTGATCAAGGACGGCTACCGGGTGCTGGAGGAGATCGGCGCGGTGGACGGGTTGCGCAAGGTCACCCAGCTGGGCAGGAAGATCGCCCGGCTGCCGGTGGACCCACGTATCGGCCGGATGTTGCTGGAGGCCGCCCACACCCACTGCCTGCGCGAGACCCTAGTGATCGCAGCCGCCTTGTCGGTGCAGGATCCGCGCGACCGGCCGATGGACAAGCAGCAGGCCGCCGACGAGGCCCACGCGCTGTTCAAGGACGAGCAGTCGGACTTCCTCAGCTACGTGAAGCTGTGGGACTTCATCGAGGAGCAGCGTCGCCACCTGACCCACCGCAAGTTCCGCGAGCTGTGCAAGCAGTACTTCCTGTCCTACACGCGGGTGCAGGAGTGGCACGACATCCACCAGCAGTTGCGCGTGCAGCTGCACGAGCTGGGCTACCGCGACAACGAGGTGGACCCGGGTTACGAGACCCTGCACCGCGCTATCCTGTCCGGCCTGCTCAGCCACATCGGCTTCAAGGCGTCGGGCAAGGACCGCGAGTACCTGGGCGCGCGCGGCAGCAAGTTTCACGTGTTTCCCGGTTCCGGGCTGTTCAGCAAGTCACCCAAGTGGCTGATGGCCGCAGAACTGGTGGAGACTACCAAGCTGTACGCCCGCGGCTGCGCGCAGGTGCAGCCGGAGTGGGTCGAGTCGCTGGCCGGCCACCTGATCAAGCGCAGCTATTCGGAGCCGCACTGGGAGGCCAAGCGCGGCCAGGTGGGCGGCTACGAGAAGGTCACCCTGTACGGCCTGACGCTGGCGGCGCGACGGCGCATCAACTACGGGCCCATCGATCCGGAGACCGCGCGCGACATCTTCATCCGCTTCGCGCTGGTGGAGGGCGACTTCCACACCCGCGCACCGTTCTGGCGGCACAACCGTGAGCTGATCGACGAGGTCCATGACATGGAGGCGCGTTCGCGCCGCCGCGACATCCTGGTGGACGAGGAGGTCATCTACCAGTACTACGCCGAGCGCATCCCCGAGGGCATCTACTCCAAGGCCCAGTTCGAGGAATGGCTGCGCACCGCCAGCAAGTCGAGCCCTAAGCTGCTGCACATGCGCCTGGATGACCTGCTGCGCCCCGGCGCGGCGGGCGTGGAACATGCCCAGTTCCCGGAGACCCTGGACATCAACGGCATGGCGCTGCCGCTGGAATACACCTTCCAGCCCGGCAGTGATGCCGACGGCGTGACCCTGGTGTGCCCGGCGGCGGTGCTGAACCAGGTCACCGAGGGCCGCGCCGACTGGCTGGTGCCGGGGTTGCTGCGCGACAAGGTGATCACCCTGATCAAGGGACTGCCCAAGGCGCTGCGCCGTAATTTTGTGCCGGTGCCGGACTTCGCCGACCGCGCGCTGGCCGGCATGGTGGCATCCAACACGCCGCTGGTGCAGGCGCTGGGCGCGGCGCTCAAGCAGCGGTCTGGCGTGCACATCCCGGAGGACGCCTGGGACACCGCCAGCCTGCCGGACTTCCTCAGGCTGCGCATCCGGGTGGTGGACGCCCAGGGCAACACCCTGGCGGTGGGCCGGGACCTGCCGGCGCTGCAGCAGGCCCACGCCGGGCAGTCTGGGGCGCAGGTTGTGCACACCCTGCCCAGCACCGGGCTGGAGCGGTCCGGCCTGCACGACTGGGACTTCTGCGACCTACCCGAATCCGTCGATACCGAGGGCGGCGGCATCCGCCTGAAGGGCTTCCCGGCGCTGGTGGATGAGGGCGACAGCGTGGCGGTGAAGATCATCGACTCGGCGCCCAACGCCGCCGTCACCCACCACGCCGGCCTGCGCCGGTTGATCATGCTCAGCCTGGCCAAGGAGATCCGCTACCTGCGCAAGAACCTGCCCGGGCTGGCGCAGATGAAGCTGCAATACGCCAAGGCGGCCGGCGACAAGACCGCCGGCGACCTGGCCGACCAGCTGGTGGCGTTGATCGTCGACCTGACCTTCCTGGTCGACCGGCCGGAAATCCGTACCCAGACGGCCTTTGTCGAGCGGGTCGAGTCCTGCAAGGGCGAGCTGATGATCCAGGCCAACCAGGCCTGCCGGCTGGCAGGGGAGGTGCTGAGCGCCTACCAGCAGGTGCGCAAGCGCCTGGCGGGCATCACCCAGATCAACTGGCTGGCCTCGCTCAACGACATGCGCGAGCAGCTCGACGGGCTGGTGTACCAGGGCTTCCTGCAGCAGGTGCCCTACCAGCAGCTCAGCCAGTACCCGCGCTACCTGAAGGCGCTGGCCTCGCGTGTCGACAAGCTGGCCCACTCCGCGACCCGCGACCAGCAGCAGCTCAACGAGCTGCGGCCGCTGTACGACGCCTGGCATGCGCGGGCTGAGCAGGTACGCGCCAAGGGCCAGGCCGATCCGCGCCTGGACGAGATCCGCTGGATGCTGGAGGAATGGCGGGTGTCGCTGTTCGCCCAGGAGCTGAAGACCGCCTACCCGGTATCCGCCAAGCGCATCAAAAAACGCTGGCAGGAGCTGGGGCTGTAGCGCGGTTCAGACGGCGGCCTCGTCCAGCCGCCGGTACTCATTCAGATAGGCCATGTCGAGGCGCTGATCGTCCTGCGCCACGCGCACGCCGGGCGGCAGGGGCTCGGCGTGGCTCTGCAGCCACTGGTCCAGGTGATGGTCGATGCCGGTCAGCAGCAGGGTGGGTCGGTCGAGTTGTTGATGTAGCTCGCGCACCGCCATCAGGCGCTGCTCGGGGCGCCCCTGGGTGGGGCTGCCCAGTACCACCACCTGGGGCTGCCAGGCGGCGATGGCCTGGGCGTCGCTCGGGTCGATCTGCGTGGTCGACGGGATATAGGCGAGGCGCTGTTCGCCGCAGGCGATGCCATAGGCCAGCAGTTCGGGGTCGGCGGACAGGGCAAAGGCGTGGACCCGGAAGCGGCCGATGGGGGTTTCGTGCTCGGGCTGCAGGGTCGCCTGTACCGTCAGTTGTCCCGGGGTGCGGCTCAACCAGCTCGGGTTGGCGCTGTCACCCGGGCCGAACACCGGCAGCGCCGCGCCGCGGCCCAGGTGCATGCGCACCAGGCCGGTCCAGTGGGGTGGCGCCCAACTGCATAGCAATACCGCAGTGGGCGGTTCCAGCCAGTCGTTGCGGGCCAGGTCGGCGTTGCCGGCTTCGATCAGCAGGCGCTCGTTGCCTTCCTGCAGCGCCAGGCAGGTGGGGCGACGACGCAGGTGCCGCACCGCACGGGCCTGGCGGCACAGGCCGCAGTTGCAGCCGTGCACGGGAATCCCCGCAGCGTCGCCGCTGCCGTTCAGTGTCAGTCTCATGACAACACCTGCGCTATTGGGTATCCGACGTGGCGGTTAAGATAGGCGAATCGGCGGATGAGCATGCATGTTCCCTGTGTCAGCTCTGTTGTGTCGTGTTTCTTTACGTCTTTGTAAACAGGAAATGTTGCAGATGAGTGAATGTCCCTGCGGCAGTGGCGCAAGCTACGCCGATTGCTGTGAACCGATTCTCACCGGCGCCCTGCCGGCGCCCACCGCCGAGCGCCTGATGCGGTCGCGTTACACCGCCTACCTGAAGGCGGCCATCGGCCACCTGGGTGACAGCCTGCACCCCGAGCACAAGGCCGACTGGGACGAGGCGGCCACCCGTCGCTGGGCCGAATCCGCCGAGTGGCAGGGGCTGGAGATCGTCGCCACCGAGGCCGGCGGCGAGGACGATGACGAGGGCACGGTGGAGTTCATTGCCACTTATCGCGAGGGAGGCATCAGCAAGCGCCATCACGAGACCAGCCGTTTCGCCCGCAAGGATGGCCGCTGGTACTACGTGGACGGCAAGCTGGCGGCGCCCGAGACCCACCGCAACGAAGGTCCCAAGGTCGGCCGCAACGACCCCTGTCCCTGCGGCAGCGGCAAGAAGTACAAGAAGTGCTGCGGCCGATGAAACCCTACGCCGAGTCCTGCGACCAGAACCGTGAGCCCATCCTGGCGGTGCTCAAGCCGCGCCTGGCCGATGCCCTGGCGCTGCTGGAGATCGGCAGCGGCACCGGTCAGCACGCGGTGTACTTCGGTGCCGAGCTGCCACACCTGTCCTGGCAGACCAGCGAGATGGCCGAGCACCACCCCGGCATCCATGCCTGGCTGGCGGAGGCGGCGCTGGCCAACGTGCAGCCGCCGCTGGCGCTGGATGTCAGCGATCGCAGCGCCTGGCCGCGTGATGCCTACGACGCGGTGTTCACCGCCAACACCGTGCACATCATGGGCGAGCCCGAGGTGGCTGAGCTGTTCGCCGGCGTGGGCGGGGTGCTGGGCAGCGGCGGCCTGTTCCTGATCTACGGTCCCTTCAACTACGACGGCCGCTACACCAGCGACAGCAACGCCCGCTTCGACCAGTGGCTCAAGCAGCGCGATCCCCGTTCCGGCATCAAGGACCTGGACTGGCTAAAGTCCCTGGCGGATGCGGCCGATCTGGTACTGGAGGAAGACATCGCGATGCCGGCCAACAACCGCGTGCTGGTGTGGCGCAAGGTCTGAGCCGTCTGTGACGCAACTTGAAGCAGTTCGCGTATCTCGTGGATCTGCTTGCTGTTTTTCATGCAACCTGGACTAGAATGGCGCTATGACACGTAAATCACACCGGGGCATCCTTGTCCTGCTGCTCGCGGCCCTGGGCCTGGCGGCAGGCAATGCCTGTGCGGACGTGTACAAGTACCGCGACGCCTACGGCCGTATCCACCTGACCGACCAGCCGATGAAGGGCAACGTGGTGTTGCTCAAGGTCTATCGCCTGGGCGGGAGCAGTGGCAGCACTGGCGGCGGGGCGGCGGTGCTGAAACAGCGTCGCAAGGCCTATGCGCCGCTGATCAGCCGTATCGCCCGCGAGCAGCGGCTGCACCCGGAACTGCTGCATGCGGTGGTGCGGGTTGAGTCGGCCTATGACCCGCGGGCGGTGTCGTCCAAGGGTGCGGTCGGCCTGATGCAGCTGATGCCGGCCACCGCCGAGCGGTTCGGCGTGCAGGATCGCGAGGACCCGCAGCAGAACCTGAGTGGCGGCGCCAGCTACCTGCGTGAACTGCTGGCATTGTTCGATGATGACCTGACCCTGGCACTGGCCGCCTACAACGCCGGCGAGAATGCGGTGATCCGCAACGGCAACGCTGTCCCGCCTTATCCAGAAACCCAGAACTACGTGCGCAAGGTGACCAGCCTGTATCGTCAGCAGGCCGGTGACAGCATCGAGCGCAGCCTGATGGTGCGTTAGTCATCCGCCAGCGGTTGCGGCCGCAACCGGTCTTTCATCCCCCCGTTGTTGCCTGAGCCTTTGCATGTCTGAACCCGAACCAAGCACACCGCGTCCGCGCCCCTCCCGCTGGCGTCGCTGGCGTCGCTGGCTGCTGGAACTGGCGCTGATCGCCCTGGTGCTGGTTGGCATCCAGTGGTGGCAGACCCGCGGTGCACCGAGCGGGCCGGCACCGGCGCTGGCGGGTCAGTTGCTGGACGGCAGCACCATGAACCTGGCGCTGGAGCGCGGCCGACCGGTGCTGGTGCACTTCTGGGCCGAGTGGTGCCCGATCTGTCGCCTGGAGCAGGGCAGCATCCAGTCGCTGTCAGCGGACTACCGGGTGATCAGCGTGGCCACCACCTCGGGCGATGCCGCTGAGGTGCGGGCCTACATGGTGCAGGAGGGGCTGAGTTTTCCGACCCTGGTGGACGAGGCCGGTGATGTGGGTCGGGACTGGGGGGTGAAGGGCGTGCCGGCCAGCTTCGTGATCGATGCCGACGGGCAGGTCGCCCATGTTTCGGTGGGCTACACCACCGAGCTGGGTCTGCGGCTGCGCCTGTGGCTGGCGGGCCGCTGAGGCTCTGGATCAGTCTTCGCCGATGACCCGTTCTTCACGCGGGGCGCTGAGCAGCTTTTCGGCTTCCACCTGGTTCTTGGCAAAGATCATCCGTACCTCGCCGTTGGGCGGCAGCGTGCCTTCGGCGCGTTGGCCACGGGCCAGGCTGCGGGCCTCTTTGTAGCTGTCGCAGGTCTCGACGTGGGTGAGTTGCTTCTTGCCGCTCTCGGCGTCGGTCACGATCTGGTAGACGAAGTAGGGCATGGCAGGCATCCGGGTAACTGAAAAACGGCGCAACCATACCATGCCCCGCGCGGGCCAAACAGCCTGAAACCGCCGGGGTTGGCCGCTGCCGATATGGGGTATTTCCCGGTCCCCTGTGCGTTGAGTCGGGACCGTCCCTTGGGTAGTCTGAGCGGCTTAGCATTCACCCCGGTACCGGAATCCCATGAGCCAGTTCCCCAATATCCGCACCGCCATCCCCAAACGCCGTTATCAGATCAGTGATTTCAGCGCGACGCTGCTGGGCGAGATCGAGAGTAACGACCCGGCCAACTATCAGTACATCCTGGCCTTGGTGCCCATGGGCGAGGCCAAGCCGAACTTCTTTGTCTGCAGTGAAAAGGTGCCGCCCAGGGATCGCGCCGAGGGCGCATACCGGCTGCGGGTGATCAACAGCGCCATGTCCGAGGTGATGGATCAGGCCGACAGCTGGGGCGATATCGACGCCTTTGCCGACCAGGCGCTGCAACTGGCCCAGCAGGCCCTGGGCCTGACCGGGCATGAAGCGATGAGGCTGATGTGATGAAAATCATATCCAGGGAAGGAAGGGCACGCTGGGCGGCTGGGCTGCTGGTGGTGCTGGCGCAGGGTGTGCAGGCCGGCGAGGTGGCCATCGAGCAGGCCGACTTCAACCGCGCCGGGGATGCCTGGCAGGTGGCGGTGACCCTGCGTCACGGCGATACCGGCTGGGATCACTATGCCGACGGCTGGCGGGTGGTCGATGACACCGGCGAGGTGCTGGGGCATCGCACCCTCTACCATCCCCACGTCAACGAGCAGCCGTTCACCCGCTCACACCGGATCATGATCCCGGCGGGCGTGCAGCGGGTGTTCGTGGAGGCCCACGACAAGGTCCACGGCTGGTCGACGCAGCGCCTGGAGGTGCAGTTGGATCAGGCCGAGGGACCGGGTTACCGGGTCAGGCCCTGAGGCGGGCCTAGTCTGCGGCTGACGGCCGCAGCAGGTTTTCGTCGTAGCTGTCCAGCAACGGGGCGATATTCGGTTTGATCGGCATGGGATCGGCTGGCTGGGTGGCGATACCGGTATAGCGCTCGGCATTGTCATGCACGGAAGGGCTGTTGAACTGCAGTTCTTCGCTGGGCAGTGCGGTGGCGCCGGCCGGGCGCCGGTCATCCGCACCTTCCGCGTAGAGGCCCAGGCGAAAGGATCGGAAGGGCGAACCGTTCATGTCTAGCAGCTTCAGGTCCAGTTCGGCAGCGCCGATCTGCGGGCCTGCCTGTGACGCCAGGGGCAGGCTCAGGGCCAGCAGGATCACGACAGAGAGTGCAAATCGCATGGCGGCGCTCAGGCTCATGCTCCCGCTCCGTGGGGGCTGTGGTTGTGGGGCCATTCTGGTACTGGGGCGATTCTAGCCGTGCCCTGGAGGGCGGTCTAGCGGCGTTGCCGTCAGGGTCTGATGGCCGTGAAGCTGGCCACCTCGGGGTGGCTGTCATCGGCGGCCGGCTGGCCGTCACGCACCAGCCTGGTGGTGGCCATGCCGGCGTCACGGGCGGCGTCCAGCTCCTCGACGATGTCCGACAGGAACAGGATGTCCTCGGCGGGCCTGCCGATCTGTGCGGCGATCTGTATGTAGGAGTCTGGCTCCCGCTTGCCGCCCACCCGGGTGTCGAACCAGCCCTTGAACAGCGGCCGCATGTCGCCGGCATCCGAGTAGCCGAACAGCAGCTGCTGCGCCTGCACCGAGCCGGACGAGTACACGTACAGCTCGATGCCGTCCGCCTGCCAGGCGCGCAGTTTTGCCACCGCGTCCGGGTAGACGTGCCCGGTGAAGGCGCCGTCGCGGTAGCCGGCTGCCCAGATCATGCCCTGCAGGGCCTTGAGCGGGGTGACCTTGCGGTCGGCGTCGATCCAGGCGATCAGCTGCTCGATGACCTCGTCGACGGTGAGGTCGCGGCCGGCCTCTGCGGCCACCGCGTCGAGCTGGGCGCTCACCGCCGGCTCGTCGGCGTGATCGCGCACGTAATCGGCGATATGCGCCCGGGCATAGGGGAACAGCACGTCGAACACGAAGGAGATCGAAGTGGTGGTGCCTTCGATGTCGGTCAGGATGGCGCGGATCATGGGTGCTGGTCTCAGCCGCGCAGTTCGGCGGTCAGGCTGTCGTAGTCGGGAAACTTCGTGGCGATATCGCTGCCGGTGAAGTCGCCCTTCCAGCCCTCGGGGGTGGTGAAGAAGCGGATCGCCTTGAAGCTGGGCTTGGTGCCCATGTCGAACCAGTGGGTGATGTCGGCAGGCACGCTGATCAGGTCACCGGCCTCGCACAGGGTGGCGTATACCTTGTCGTCGACGTGCAGGTAGAACAGTCCGTCGCCGTCGACGAAGAAACGCACCTCGAAGTCGGCATGGGTGTGCTCGGCCAGGAACAGCTGGCGCAGCTCCGGCGCCTTGGGGTTGTCCGGGCGCAGGCTGACCACGTCCACCGACTGGAAGCCGTACTGGGCGTTGAGCCTGTCCACCTCGGCCTGGTAGGCGGCCAGCACGGCGGCCTGGTCGGCGTCATCGGCCAGCGGCTGGTTGGCCTGCCACTGCTCGAACTGCACGCCGATGTCCGCCAGGCGCGCGGCGATGGCGGCCGGATCGGTGAGTTGTTCCAGCCGCTGGCTGGCGTCGTCGCTGTAGATGGTCAGGGCGGTCAACGGCTGATCCTCCTAAGTTCCAGTTCACACTGCAGCAGGAATTCCAGCGCCTCCACGTGGCGCAGGGTGTCGTCCACATCGCGGCCCCAGGTGTAGAAGCCGTGCTCGCGGATGATGTAGGCGGGAACCCGCGGGTGCTGCATCAGGTAGCCGTCCACGCTGCGGGCCATGCGCTTGGTGTCCTGATCGTTGGGAAACACCGGTACATGCAGCGATGCCTCGTGGGTGTCGATGCCGGGGAAGGCCTTGAGCACCTCGTAGTCGCTCAGGGTGACGCCGCCCGGCAGGACGCGCGACAGCACCGTGGTGGCGACGGTGTGCGGGTGCAGCACGCAACCCACGTCTGGGAAGCGCTGGTACAGTGCGACGTGCAGCGGCGTCTCCGCCGAGGGCTTGCGCGCGTCCAGGCTCTTGCCGTCGGCATCGGCGATCAGGATGTCGTCCCGGGTCAGCCGGCCCTTGTGACGGCCGGACACGGTCAGTGCGATGTTGCCGTCCGGCAGCCGGGCGGAAAAATTGCCGCTGGTGGCCGGTACCCAGCCGCGCGAGAACAGGAACCTGCCCGCCTCGATCAGCTGGTCGGCGACGGTGTCGAAGTCGGCGTCGCTCACAGCGTCTCCAGCTCGGTGATGGGGCCGGCGTTCTTGGTCTGCACCTGGCGGTACAGGTCGCGCAGCGCCGACTGCAGCGCCTCTTCCATGGTCGGGTGGTAGAAGGGCAGCTGCAGCAGCTGGCCCACGGTCATCTCCTGGCTGATGGCCAGCAGCATCAGGTGGGCCAGGTTCTCGCCCTTGGGCGCGACCATCTCGCAGCCCAGCAGTTTGCCCGAAGCCTTGTCGGCGTAGACGTGGATCAGGCCGCGGTTCTTGGCCATGATCAATGCCCGGCCCACCGGGGCGATGCGCATCGCGCCCACCGCGGTGGTTTCAGGGTCCAGCTCGGCGAAGGCGGCGCCGACGCGGATGATGTTGGGATCGCTGAAGGTGACGTGGATGGGCACCCGGCGCTTGAAGGCGACCACCTGGTCGCGGCTGGCGTTGTAGCCGGCGATGCGGCCCTCGTCGCCGGCCTCGTGCAGAATCGGGCGGTTGCCGGACACGTCACCGGCGATGAACACCGGCAGCTCGCCGATCTGCATGGTGTTGGGGTTGTGCACGGGGATGCCCTTGGCATCGCGCTCGACGCCGAGTACTTCCAGGTTCAGCTTGTCCAGGTTGGGGCGGCGGCCCAGGGCGGCGAACACCTTGTCCACCACCACGCTGTGCTCGCCGGCGGTGACGCGCAGCCGGCCGTCCGGCTCCTCGCTGATCTCGGCAGGATGCCCCAGCCACAGCGGGAACTCCTTGCCGATGGCCTCCACCGCGGCGTGGGCCACCTTGGGGTCGCTGATGCCGCCGATCGTGGTCAGCTGGTCGATGCCGGTGACCTCGATGCCCAGGCGCTTGAGCGCCTGGCCGATCTCCAGCCCGATCACGCCCAGGCCGATCACCGCCACGCTGGCCGGCAGGTCTTCCAGCTCGAAGAACTCGTCACTGGTGATGATGCGGTCGCGGAAGCGTTCCCAGGCGGCCGGCACGATGGGGGTGGAGCCGGTGGCGATGATCACCGCGTCGGCGCGGATGCGCTCGCCGTCTTCGGTCTCCAGCAGGGTTGGCTCGATGAAGCGGCAGTTGCTCTCGATCAGGCGCTCGGGCGGCATGTCGTCGGTGCTGTTGGTCAGCACCTGGTCGACGAAGTGATCACGGGTGTCCTGCACGTACTCCATGACCTCGGGCAGGTCGATGCTCAGCCCCTCGTGGCCGGTGATGCCGAAACGGTGGAACACCGCCGGGCGGTGGTAGTCCTCGGCCACCTGGATGATGGCCTTGGACGGCATGCAGCCGACCCGCGCACAGGTGGTGCCCAGCTCGCCACCGTCGATCAGCACAAAGGACTTGCCGCCCTGTTTGACCTTGCCCATGGCATACAGGCCGGCGCTGCCGGCGCCGATGATGGCGACATCTACCTTGCGTTCGTTCACTGCCTTCCCCTGGTAACTGCGTTGAAGGCGGGCATTTTAACCCTTGTCGGAGTTCCATACGGCATTGAAAACCCCGTGGCGGTGATGGTTCGCCAGCAAGTGGCCGGATGTATTGCGCTCGGTCAGTGTGGGCAAGGATTTATGAACAGCTGCCGATGTCATAGTTAAGATGAGTCGAGTATTGAGCTGGCGAGGCCTTCACGGCCGCCGACGGGAGTAGGTGTTGCAACGGCAGTGTTCAGTATTACCGGCAGGGGGGGTGGGCAGCTGCCGGCAGCCCCTGCGGGGCGCCAGGTACCGCATCGCCGGGTTGTTGCTGGTCGGGCTGGGGCTGTTGCCGGCGCTGCCGGTGATGGCCGACGTCGATCCGTGGGATGGGCTGTCTGCTGCGCTGCAGTTGCCCGGCACGGTGACGGAAGACTTTCGCGGTGATGTGGCGCAGTTCTATGCCGGTCGCCAGTTCCGACCCTTGTGGTTCAGCAGCGTGCAGCCCGCCGCCAGGGCCGAGCAGCTGTGGGCGGTGCTGGAGCAGGCCGAGCGCGAGGGCCTGAATCCGGCGGACTACGCGCCGGCCGCGTTGCGCCAGGTCTGTGGGGCGAGCCCGGCGGACCCGGTGGCCTGCGAACTGGGCTTGACCGACAGTCTGCTGCGCTACGCCCGCGACGTCGCTTACGGCTCGTTGCGGGCGGTCGATATGGATCCCCACTGGCACATTCCCCAGCAGGCGCTGCCGGTCGCGCAACTGCTGGGCGAGGTGACGGCGGCGGGCGACCTGACGGAGCTGTTGCAGCAACTGCCGCCTTCCCATTCGGCCTATCGGCAGCTACGCACGGCGCTGGCGGAGGGTCGGCGCGTGGCGGCTGTGCCCTGGTTCACCGTGCCGGATGGGCCGAGTCTGCGCCCGGGTGATCACGATGATCGTGTCATGGCACTACGCGAACGCCTTGGCGCAGAGCAGCCGGCCCTGCTCGGCAGTGCCGATGCCAGCTACTTCGATGCCCCGTTACAGGCCGCTGTTAAAGCCTTCCAGGTGCGTTACGGCCTGGATGAGGACGGTATCGTCGGCGCCCAGACCCTGGCCGCGCTGAACATGACGCCCGAGGAGCGCATCGCCCAGATCCGTCTCAACATGGAGCGCTGGCGCTGGCTGCCACGCGAGTTGGGGGGCAACCACATCCTGGTCAACCTGGCAGGCTTCGACCTGACCCTGGTGCAGGGTGGGCAGCCGACGCTGCGGCTGCGCGCCATCAGCGGTCGTCCGGACCGCACCAGCCCGGCCTTTGCCAGCCGGATCAACCGGCTGGTGGTCAATCCGGACTGGACGGTGCCGCGGCGGCTGGCGGTGGAGGACATGTTGCCGCAACTGCAGCGTGACCCGCTGGCGCTGCAGGCCAAGGGCATCAGCGTGCTGCGCCGCCAGGACGGTGTGCTGGTCGAGGTCGACCCTGCCGGCATCGACTGGCGCAGCCATCACAGGAACAATTTCCCGTTCGTGCTGCGGCAGATGCCGGGGCCGCGCAACAGCCTTGGTCTGATCAAGTTCGTGATGCCGAATCCATATGACATCTACATCCACGACACCCCGGCCAAGGCGCTGTTCAGCAAGAGCGTGCGCACCCTCAGCTCCGGCTGCATCCGGGTGGATCAGCCGCTACAGCTGGCTGCGCGGTTGCTGGGTGACAATCCGGTAGTCGCGGCAGAGATGCTGCAGCAGCGGATCGAACGGGGCGAAACCGCCAGCCTGCCGGTACCGTCACAATTGCCGGTTTACCTGGTGTACCTGACGGCCTGGGTGGACGAGGGCGGGAACCTTCAGTTCCGCAATGATGTCTATGGGCGGGATCTACAGATGCGCGACCGGTTCGCATTTCCGTGAGCCAGCGGCGCTAGAATGGACATATAGAAGGCATTTGGCAGCCCACGGGGCGTCAGGGGGTTGGATGAGTCGCGAAGATTGGATGCAACACGAAGGGTCCGCGCTGGAACAGCGCCTGTCCCGCCGTCGTTTTCTGCAGGTATCCGCAGGGGCGGCCGCCGGCCTGCTGATCACCCCGGCCCATGCCGGCCTGACCCGTCATGGCCAACGCTCACTGAGCCTGCGTAATCTGCACACCGGTGAAAAACTCACCCGCACCTACTGGGTGGATGGTGAGTACCTGCAGGAACCCCTGGCTGACCTGAACCACCTGTTGCGCGATCATCGCACCGGCGACATGCACCCCATGGACCCGCGCCTGCTGGACATGCTGCACCGCCTGCAGCAGAAGGTGGGCAGCAGGCGTTCCTTCGAGATCATCTCGGGCTATCGCTCGCCCAAGACCAACAATCTGCTGCGCAGCAACTCCAGCGGTGTGGCCAAGAAGAGCCTGCACATGCAAGGTAAGGCCATGGATATCCGTCTGCCGGGGCAGGACCTTGCGCAGCTGCGCAAGGCGGCGCTGAGTCTGAAGGCCGGCGGCGTGGGTTATTACCCCAAGTCCAACTTCCTGCACGTCGATACCGGCCGGGTGCGTTACTGGTAGGTTTCGCGAGCTGATTAAAAACAGGGGGTGGCGTCATCGACGCCACCCCCTGTTTTTTTATGCGCCGGTGGTCAAAACTCGGCGTACATCCGCCCGGGGTTGAAGATGCCCATCGGATCGAAGGTACGCTTCAGACCTTCGTGCAGGCGCAAGGTCACCGGGTCCAGCGACTGAAAGACCTGGCCGTGACGGTCGCCGCCACGGAACAGGGTGGCGTGGCCGCCGTGGCGGGCGACTTCTTCACGCAGCTGCTCGGCCGGCATGTCGGTGTACAGCCAGCGCTGCGCGCCGGCCCAGTCGGTGAGCGCCTCGGCATCGAAGTCGCGGCAGCCGGTGGCGGGCGGTAGCGAGATGCGCCACAGCGGGGCGTCCTGCTGAAAGAAGTCCAGCTGCTGGTCGCGCAGCCGGGTCCAGAAGTTTTCCCCGGTACCCCGTTCGCCGCCGATCTGCTTTTCCCAGGCATCCACGCCGCTCTCGTTGCCGGACAGGTGCAGGTACAGCCGGTCCTGCAGGTGGCAGGCGCCGGCCAGCGGCACCGGCTTGGCGCTCAGTTCACGCATCTTGTGCAGCCCGCGCTCGCGGTCCATTTCCAGCACCAGTGTGCGGTCGACGGCCGGATGCGGCAGCACCTTCAGCGAGATCTCCAGCAGTACACCCAGGGTGCCCAGGCTGCCGGCCATCAGCCGCGCGATGTCGTAGCCGGCGACGTTCTTCATCACCTGGCCGCCGAAGCTCTGCACCCGACCCATGCCGTCCAGCAGCTTGACCCCCAGCACCAGGTCGCGGGGCGCGCCGCGCCAGGGGCGGCAGGGTCCGGCCAGGCCCGATGCCACGGCCCCGCCTATGGTGGCGTGCGGTCCGAAACGCGGTGGGTCGAAGGGCAGCATCTGGCCGTGTTCGGCCAGGGCGCTGTCGATTTCGTTCAGGCTGGTGCCGGCGCGGGCGGTGATCACCAGTTCGGTGGGATCGTAGGACACGATGCCGTGGTGATTGACCAACTGCAGCGGGGTGCCTTCGCTATGCCGGCCGTAGAAGGTCTTGCTGTCGCCGCCGACGATACGCAGCGCCTGGCCTTTGTCCGCGGCATCGCGTACCTGTGCCACCAGTTCGCCGGTGTAGTCCACGCCCGCCATCAGAAACGCTCCAGCTCTGGGAAGGGCAGTGCGCCCGCATGTACCCGCATGGCGCCGAATTCGGCGCAGCGGTTCAGGGTGGGGATGGCCTTGCCGGGATTGAGCAGGCCTTCGGGGTCGAACACGGCTTTGACTGCATGGAAGGTCTGCAGGGTCTCGGGCGGGAACTGCACGCACATCTGATTGACCTTCTCCAGGCCGACGCCGTGCTCGCCGGTGATGGTGCCGCCCACCGCCACCGACAGCTCCAGGATGCGGCCGCCGTATTCCTCGGCCTTTTCCAGCTCGCCGGGCTTGTTGGCGTCGAACAGGATCAGCGGGTGCAGGTTGCCGTCGCCGGCGTGGAACACGTTGGCCACGCCCAGGCCGTATTCGTCCGCCATGCGGCCGATCTCCTTCAGTACCTTGGCGAGATGTTTGCGGGGGATGGTGCCGTCCATGCAGTAGTAGTCGGGTGAGATACGGCCCACCGCCGGGAAGGCCGCCTTGCGGCCGGCCCAGAACAGTGCGCGCTCGGCATCGTTGGCCGCGGTGCGCACCTCGGTGGCGCCGGAGGCCAGCAGCAGCTCGCGCACCCGCTGGATGTCCTCGGACACCTCGGCGTTGGAACCGTCCACCTCGCACAGCAGGATGGCGGCGGCATCGGTCGGGTAGCCGGCGTGGGCGAAGGCCTCGGCGGCGCGGATGGCCGGGTTGTCCATCATCTCCAGGCCGGCGGGCACGATGCCGGCGGCGATCACGTCAGCCACCGCCTGGCCGGCCTTTTCGATATCGTCGAAGGCGGCCAGTGCCACCTGGGCGCGTTCGGGGATGGGCAGCAGCTTGACGGTGACCTCCACCACCACGCCGAGCATGCCCTCGGAGCCGGTCATCAGCGCCAGCAGGTCGTAGCCCGGTGCATCCAGGCCACCGCCGCCGATGGTGATCAGCTCGCCGTCGATGGTGACCACCTTCAGCGCCAGCAGGTTGTGCACCGTCAGGCCGTACTTCAGGCAGTGCACGCCGCCGGCGTTCTCCGCCACGTTGCCGCCGATGGAGCAGGCGATCTGCGACGACGGGTCCGGTGCGTAGTACAGCCCGAACGGCTTGGCCGCCTCGCTGATCGCCAGGTTGCGCACTCCGGGCTGCACCCGCGCGCGGCAGTTGGCCAGGTCGACGTCGAGGATCTTGTTGAAGCGCGCCAGCGACAGTAGCACGCCATCGGCGCGGGGCAGGGCGCCACCGGACAGGCCGGTGCCGGCACCGCGGGCGATCACCGGCACCTCGGCGTCACGGCAGATGCGCAGGATCGCCTGCACCTCTTCGATGGTCGCCGGCAGCACCACGATCAGCGGCACATGCCGGTAAGCCGACAGGCCGTCGCACTCGTAGGGCTTGAGTTCCTCCGGCTGGGTCAGCACGAAGGCGGGATCCGTGACCTGGCGAAAGCGGCTGGCCAGGCGATCGCGCAGGACGGGGTTGGGGCTGAATTCGGTATCGGCGTCGTACATGGCGAGGGATTGTGGCAGAACCCGGGGTAGGAGTTAATGCCTGTGTTTTATGGTTATCTGAGCTCGACCAGAAAGTGGCTCAGGATTAGGTGTGCTAGCGGTGTGGGGGATCTGACGCGTGGATTTCCATTTTGTTAAAGCGCCGAACTCATCCGGTTTGATCAGTCCTTACGTCCGGCCTTCTCCACCTCGCGCCGGATCAACTGGGTGACCCAGTTCGACAGGGTGCGCCCGTCCTTTTCGGCCATCTTCTTGGCCAGCTTCTTCAGCTCCGGCTCGATGCGCAGATTTAGAATCTTTGTTTTTGGCATGGGCATAGGATAGTTGATTTGACAACGTGTGGATATCAGCCATACTTCTTCTTACAATGTATGCACATTGTCATAAATTTGTATTTCCGCTGACTGACAAGGATGGACCAAGATGTACCTGCAATCTGCCCGTTGTGAACTGCGCAATCCGCCCCCGATCCGCTGGCGCTGGCTGAGCGCCGAGTCTGCGGTGATCGTCACCGTGACAGCGGTTCTGATCGCGCTGTTCTGATGTACCGCACGGCTTGAGCCGCCTGGCCGTTCCGGTCCGGTGGTTGTGAGCCGCATTGCTACTGATGCCTGCCCTGTGCCGCTTTGTCTTGGGCGGCCGGCAGTTGTGATACCGCTTCCCTGATCGCTGCCCCGTCCGACGTCGGATACCGTCCTGGATGTCGGCAGCGGCTTGCCCGCCCAGGTCTGCCGGCTGCTGCCCTACAATGCCCGGGTGACGCAGCCCGCAACCCCACAACTCAAACGCAGCCTGTCCCTGCTGGTGCTGAGCTTCTACGGCATCGGCACCATCGTGGGCGCCGGTATCTACGTGCTGGTCGGCGAGGTGGCCGGCTTGGCCGGCATGGCGGCGCCCTGGGCCTTCCTGGTGGCATCGGTGCTGGTGCTGTTCTCGGCCTTTTCCTATGCAGAACTATCGGCGCGCTTTCCACAGAGCGCGGGGGAGGCGGTGTACGTACAGGAGGGGATGGGCTGGTCGCCGCTGGCGATCTCAGTCGGGCTGTTGATCGTGGCCGCCGCGGTAGTGTCCACGGCTACGCTGATGCACGGCTTCGTCGGTTACCTGCAGTTGTTCCTGCCGTGGTCGGACGAGTTGATCATCCCGCTGCTGGTGGTCAGCCTGGGCGTGATCGTGGCCTGGGGGATCAGCCAGTCGGCGCTGATCGCCAGCGTGTTGACGGTGGTCGAGCTGTTCGGCCTGCTGCTGGTGTTGTGGGTGACGCGCGACAGCTTCGGCGATCTGCCGGCACGGGCCGGTGAACTGATCCCCACCCTGGATGTGACGGTGGCGGGCGGTGTGCTGGCCGGCGCCTTCGTTGCCTTCTATGCCTTCATCGGTTTTCAGGACATCGTCAACGTCGCGGAGGAGGTGCGCGAGCCGCGCCTTAACCTGCCGCGCGCGATCCTGATCGCCTGGGCGGTGACCACCGTGCTGTACCTGGCGGTGGGTGCGGCCTGCGTGCTGACCCTGCCGCCGGCACAGCTGGCGCAAAGTGATGCCCCGCTGGCACTGATCTACCAGCACCAGACCGGCCGGACGCCGGTGGTGCTGACGGCCATCACGCTGGTGTCGGTGCTCAATGGCGCGCTGATCCAGATCATCATGGCGTCGCGGGTGCTGTATGGCATGAGCCGGCGTGGCTGGCTGCCGGAAGTCCTGGGTCGGGTGAACCCGCGCACCCGCACGCCGCTGCTGGCCACGCTGCTGGTCAGCAGCGGCATCCTGGTGATGGCGCTGTGGCTGCCGCTGCTCAGCCTGGCCAAGCTGACCAGCCTGATCACCCTGACGGTGTTTGCCCTGGTGAACCTGGCGTTGTGGCGGGTCAAGCTGCGCTCGCCGGTGGTGAGCAGTTTCAGCGTGCCGCTGTGGGTGCCGGTGGTCGGCAGCGCCGTCAATATGGTGTTTGTCGCCTACCAGTTGTTGAATTGGCAACAAGGTTAGCTGAGGCCATGGTGCACAGCTGAGGGCGATTTCCGGCAACCCGTCCAGCCTCCCTCAATGCTCGAACTACGCCTGCCGTGGCTGGCCTGGGATTGGTTGAGGGCAGTGTGCAGTTGGATAAGCTGATGAGACCTTGCCGTTTGTCATGTCACGGGCTTGCTGGTTGCCAAGGGCTGAGTCTTGCGGGTCGTCGTGCGCCAGGGAAGAGGGCGTGGCTGGCTGCTACCGGGCGGGCTTCAGCTTACGGTACAGGGTGCGCTCGCTGATGCCCAGTCGCGCCGCCAGTTCACGGCGGTCGCCGACAAAGCGTGCAGTCACCTGCTGCAGGTAGCGGGTTTCCAGTTCCTGCAGCGGGATGATGTCACCTTCCGCGAAGATCGGCGCCGAACCCTGGTCGACATCGCTGTCGCTGCGGCAGTCTTCCGGCAGGTGGCGGCTGGTGATGACGTCGCCGTCGGCCAGCAGGATGGCGCGCTCGAGGATGTTGCGCAGTTCCCGCACGTTGCCCGGGAAGCGGTAACGGCGAAGGCAGGCCAGCGCGCCGGCGTCCAGTGTCAGCGGTCTGTCCGGGGCCAGCCGCTGCAGCACCGTCTCGATCAGCAGCGGCAGGTCCTGTGGGCGCTCGCGCAGCGGCGGCAGCGCCACCGGGAAGCTGCCGATGCGGTAGTACAGGTCGGCGCGGAAGCGGCCATCGGTCACCATCTCCTTCAGGCCGCGATGGGTGGCGCATACCAGCCGGAAGTCGGCCTTGAGGGTCTCCACGCCGCCCACCCGGCGGTAGGTGCCGGTCTCCAGCAGGCGCAGCAGCTTCACCTGCATGGACAGCGGGATGTCGCCCACCTCGTCGAGAAACAGGGTGCCGCCGCGGGCGGCCTCCACCAGCCCCGGCTTGCGTTGGTTGGCGCCGGTGAAGGCACCTTTCTCATGACCGAACAGTTCGCTTTCGAACAGGGTCTCGGTAAGGCCGGAACACTCCACGGGCACGAAGGGCCCGTCATGGCGTGCGCTCTGGTCGTGGATGGCCTGGGCCACCAGTTCCTTGCCGGTGCCGGTCTCACCCAGCAGCAGCGCGGTGGTCTCGCTGGGTGCGACCCGCTGGATCAGTTCCAGCATGTGGTTGAAGGCCGGTGAGCGGCCCACCAGACCCCGCTCGCTGGGTGATGCGCTGGCCACCTGCGCCTGGCGCATGATTTCCACGAAGTAGGCGATGCCGCCCTGGTCGTCGCGAATGGGACGGGTCTCCACGTCCACGTGCTCGTCGCCGCGCGGGGTGTGGTGCACGTGCAATACCCGCTCACGTTGACCGGAGGCCAGGCTGTCCTTGAGCGGGCAGCTTTCGCCGGCCTGGTCGCAAGGCACGCTGTAGTGGTGCGATACCTCGTAGCAGTGCCGGTCGGTCAGCGGTTGCTGTTCGCCGTAGAGGCGGCAGTAGGCCGGGTTGGCGGCCAGGATGCGGTAGTCCTGGCTGAGCAGGATGGCCGGGTCCTGGTACAGGTCCAGCAGTTCGCGGACCTGTTCCGGGATGGCGGGGGAGTGCGGCGGCGTCGGCTTCATGAGGGTGGCCCCGGGACTGACAAAAGTGGCGGTCAGTTTAGGCTTGTGCCGCCATAAATGACAGTCGGTGAATCCATCGTGACCGCGTGGCGATCTCGGCCAGCAGCTCAGGCATGTCTATAAACATAAACAAAAACAGACGGATAGATGTTTTTATCTGGCCGGGCAGGGCGTTGCTGCGAAATTGGCACGCGGGCTGCACTAGCAATGGCAACAACCTAATCAACGCTTGCTAGGAGTAACGCCATGAAACGTCTCACCCTGACCAATGCCCTGTTCGCCGCCCTGCTGGTTGCCCCGGCCGCCTTTGCCGGCGAGTACATCCCCTGGCACTGGGACAGCGCCGAGGAACACACCGTGGTCCAGCATGCCGCGCAGCCGGCGGCCGACGATGACAACTGGACCAGCGACATCGGTTGGTGATGTCGACGTCCATCACGCATCAGCGGTCAAGCAATGCGCGCACCGGTCTGTTCGCCAACAGGCTGGTGCGCGAGTTGTTGCTGGTGATGGTGGTCAAGCTGCTGGTGCTGTACGGCCTGTGGTTCGCCTTCTTCCGCCAGCCGGATGTGTCGCCGCCGACCGTTGAACAGGTCAGCGCGGCACTGACCGGCACCGTTTCCCCTCCCGTTCACCGCCCGGCGCGGTGATGCGGCCCTGCTGAAGGATCTCCCGCCATGGTGACAGATCAGGTCATCGAGCTATCGCGTCTGCAGTTTGCAATGACTGCGATGTACCACTTCCTGTTCGTGCCGCTGACGCTCGGCATGGCTTGGCTGCTGGTCATCATGGAGTCGGTCTACGTCATGACCGGCAAGCAGATCTACAAGGACATGACCCAGTTCTGGGGCAAGTTGTTCGGCATCAACTTCGCCCTTGGCGTCACCACCGGCATCACCATGGAATTCCAGTTCGGTACCAACTGGGCCTACTACTCCCACTATGTCGGTGACATCTTCGGTGCGCCGCTGGCCATCGAGGGACTGATGGCGTTCTTCCTCGAATCCACCTTCATCGGCCTGTTCTTCTTCGGCTGGGACCGGCTGTCCCGGCGCCAGCACCTGCTGGTCACCTTCCTGACCGCGCTGGGTTCGAGCATGTCGGCGCTGTGGATCCTGATTGCCAACGGCTGGATGCAGAACCCGGTGGGCGCCGAGTTCAGCTACGAGACCATGCGCATGGAGATGACCAGCTTCGCCGACCTGGTGTTCAACCCGGTGGCGCAGGTCAAGTTTGTGCACACCGTGGCGGCCGGTTACGTCACCGGCTCGATGTTCGTGCTGGGCATCAGCGCCTACTACCTGCTGAAAGGGCGCGATCTGGCCTTTGCCAAGCGCTCCTTCGCGGTGGCGGCGGGCTTCGGCCTGGCCTCGGTGCTGTCGGTGATCGTGCTCGGTGACGAGAGTGGCTATGAATTGGGTGACGTGCAACGCACCAAGCTGGCCGCCATCGAGGCGGAGTGGGACACCCACGAGGCACCCGCGCCCTTCACCCTGTTCGGCATCCCCGACCAGGAGGCGATGGAGACCAGGCACGCGATCAAGATCCCCTGGCTGATGGGACTGATCGCCACCCGTTCGGTGGACGAGCCGGTGACCGGCATCAAGGACCTGATGGTCGAGCACGAGCAGCGCATCCGCAACGGCATGATCGCCTACGACTACCTGCAGCGGCTGCGCAGCGGCGATACCTCCGACGAGACCAAGGCGGCCTTCGAGGCGCACAAGCAGGATCTCGGCTACGGGCTGCTGCTGAAGAAGTACACGGCCAATGTCAGCGACGCCACCGAGCAGCAGATCCAGGCGGCGGTGCGCGACACCATCCCCAAGGTGGCGCCGTTGTTCTGGGGCTTCCGCATCATGGTGGCGGCCGGTTTCCTGATGCTGTTCATCTTCGCCGCCGCCTTCTACTACTGCGCCAAGCGCAAGGCGGGCGAGAAACGCTGGCTGCTGCGCCTCGCGCTGTTCGGCATCCCGCTGCCGTGGATCGCCGCCGAGCTGGGCTGGTTCGTAGCCGAGTACGGGCGCCAGCCATGGTCGATCGGCGAGGTGCTGCCCACCCGGCTGTCCACCTCGACCCTGGTGGAGGGCGACCTGTGGTTCTCGCTGGCCGGTTTCGTCGGCTTCTACACCCTGCTGCTGATCGTCGAGCTGTATCTGATGTTCCGCTTCGCACGGCTGGGTCCGAGCAGTCTGCACAGCGGCCGTTATCACTTCGAACAAGCCGAGTTGCCACACGGCGGCCCGGTGCTGGCCAGCCAGCCGCAACAGCGTGAACCCTGAGCGAGGCACGAGCGATGATCCTGGATTACGAGACTCTCAAACTGGTGTGGTGGTTGCTGGTGGGCGTGCTGCTGATCGGCTTCGTTGTCACCGACGGCTTCGACATGGGCGCCGGGGCGCTGCTGCCCTTCCTCGGCAGAAACGACGAGGAGCGACGGGTGATCATCAACACCGTCGGTCCGCACTGGGACGGCAACCAGGTGTGGTTCATCACCGCCGGCGGCGCCATCTTCGCCGCCTGGCCGGCGGTGTACGCGGCGGCCTTCTCCGGATTCTACGTGGCGATGATGCTGGTGCTGTTCGCGCTGTTCTTCCGCCCGGTGGGCTTCGACTATCGCAGCAAGATCGAAAACCCGAACTGGCGCAGCCTGTGGGACTGGGGACTGTTCGCCGGTGGTGCAGTGCCGGCGCTGGTGTTCGGCGTGGCCTTCGGCAACCTGCTGCAGGGCGTGCCCTTCCAGTACGACGACATGCTGCGCCCCACCTACACCGGCTCCTTCTGGGGGCTGCTCAATCCCTTCGCGTTGCTGGCCGGGGTGGTCAGCCTGTCGATGCTGGTGATGCATGGCGCGGTGTGGCTGCAGTTGCGCGCCGCCGAGCCCATCGAGTCGCGCGCCCGCAGTGCAGCCAGGATCGCCGCGCTGCTGCTGGTCGCCAGCTTTGCGGCCGCCGGACTGTGGCTGGCATGGGGCATCGACGGCTACCGCATCGTGTCGATGCCGGCTGCCGGCGCCTTGCCCAATCCGCTGGCCAAGACCGTGGAGGTCGCGGCGGGTGCCTGGCTGGCCAACTACGCCAGTTATCCGTGGATGATGAGCGCGCCGGCGCTGGGCTTTGCCGGGGCGCTGCTGACCTGGCTGCTGTCGACCTGGCGTCGGCCCGGACTGGCCTTTGTCACCAGCGCCCTGGCCATGGCGGGGGTGATCCTCACCGCCGGCTTCTCCATGTTCCCGTTCGTGATGCCGTCCAGCACGGCCCTGAGCAGCGGGTTGACGGTATGGGATGCGCCCTCCAGCCACCTGACGTTGACGGTGATGTTCTGGGCGGCGGCGATCTTCGTGCCGATCATCCTCGCCTACACCACGTGGACCTACCGCGCCATGTGGGGCAAGGTCACCGTGGAACACATCCGCGCCAACAGCCATTCGGCTTACTGACAGAGGGACATCGATCATGTGGTATTTCGCCTGGATTCTCGGTGTGCTGCTGGCGGTGGCCGCCGGCATCATCAATGTCATGTGGCTGGAGTCCGAGTCCTGCCTCGGCGATGGCAACGGCGATGACAAGGCCGGTCGCTAGCCGATGACCGCCACCGAGCCCGATGAGGTGCGCGGCACGCAGCAGCATCAGGGCTTGCTGTACAGCGGCGCTGCGCGGCTGCTGTCGCTGCTGCTGGCCGGCGGTTTGAGCGGGTTGATTCTGTTTCTGCCGCACCTGGTGGCAGAGGGGGGTGTTGACCACGGCCTGCTCAGTCTGCTGATGTGGGGTATCGCCGCCGGTTTCGTGCACGGTGTCGGCTATGTGCCGCTGCACCGTATCTGGCGGTTGTTGTTTGCACCGCTGCTTGGCTGGGGGCTGATGCTGGTCATCGGCACCCTGCTGCTGACCGGCCGCTGAACCGGCTTTTTGCACGACCCGAGGAATTGTTGATGGAACAGATTACGGTGATCGGCTGCGGCTTTGCGGCACTGACCGCGGTGCGCCGGCTGCGCAAGCAGGCGCCGCATGCGCAGATCACGCTGATCGCGCCACGCGCCGAGCTGATCTACTACCCGAGCCTGATCTGGATCCCGTCCGGCCTGCGCCAGGGCAAGGACCTGCGGGTGCCGGTGCAGGGCTACCTGGACCGGCTGCGGGTCAAGTTCCACGCCGGCCGGGTGACCGGCCTGCGCGACGGCGGCCGGGTGGTGGTGACCGACAGCGGCGAGGTGCGCAACGACGGCCTGCTGATCGCCAGCGGCGGGCGCTTCATCAAGAAGCTGCCGGGCATCGAGCACAGCATCGCGGTGTGCGAGGGCATCGAGGCCGCCGAGCGCATCCGCGACCGGCTGCGCGAGCTGGACGGCGGCACCATCGCGCTGGGCTTCGGCGGCAATCCCAAGGAGCCGTCGGCGATGCGCGGCGGGCCGATGTTCGAGCTGCTGTTCGGGCTGGACACCCAGCTGCGCCGCGAGGGGCGCCGCGACCGCTTCCGGCTGGTGTTCTTCAACCCGGCGCCGCAGCCGGGCAAGCGCCTGGGCGAACGTGCCGTGCAGGGGCTGCTGGCGGAGATGCAGAAGCGCGGCATCGACACCCACCTGGGCCACAAGCCGCTGGCCTTCGAGCCGGGCAGGGTGCGCACCGAGGGCGGGGAGTTCGATGCCGACCTGATCCTGTTCATGCCCGGCATGACCGGGCCGGACTGGCTGGCCGATGCCGGGCTGCCGCAGTCGGAAGGCGGCCTGGTGCAGGCCGACGGGCACTGCAAGGTGCCCGGTACCGAGCGGGTCTACGTGGCCGGCGACAGCGGCTCCTACCCGGGGCCCGACTGGATGCCCAAGCAGGCGCACATGGCCGATTTGCAGGCGGTCGCCGCCGCCGACAACCTGCTGGCCGAGCTGGCCGGACAGCCGGCCACGGCGCGTTTCAAGACCGAGCTGGTGTGCATCGTCGACAGCCTGGACAAGGGCATCCTGGTATTCCGCAACGAGCAGCGCAGTCTGGTGTTCGGCTGCCGCCTGCTGCACCGGGTCAAACGGTTGTTCGAGTGGCTGTACCTGCGCCGCTACCGCAACGCCTAGTTGCCCGGGAACAGGTCTACAATTTTGATGGCCTGTCGGGCTGTCGTATTCATCAAGGACAACAGCATGAACATGAGGATCCGTGCAATGAACAAACTCACCCTGGCCGTACTGGCCGCACTTTCCATCTCTTCCGTCGCGTTGGCCGAGCAGGCCGCCCCTGCCGATGAGGCAAAGGGCCTGATCAAGCAGTTCGCCACCCAGTTGAAGGGTGAGCTGCAGGCCGCCATGAAGACGGGTGGCCCGGTCAACGCCATCAGCGTGTGCAAGGACAGGGCGCCGGCCATCGCCCAGGACCTGTCTGAGCAGTCGGGCTGGGAGGTGGCGCGCACCAGCCTCAAGACCCGCAACCCGGACAATGCCCCGGATGCCTGGGAGCGTGCGGTGCTGGAGCAGTTCGAGGCCGACAAGGCCGCCGGCAAGGATCCCAAGACCCTGGCCCGCGCCGAGACGGTCGAGAGCGATGGCGCCAAAACCTTCCGTTTCATGAAGGCCATACCCACCGGCGAGGTATGCCTGGCCTGTCATGGCGGCGATAGCGTCAAGCCCGAGACGGCGGCCAAGCTGGCCGAGCTGTATCCCGAGGACACCGCCCGCGGCTTCAAGGTCGGGGACATCCGCGGCGCCTTTACCCTGAGCAAGCCGCTCGACTGAAGCTCGCGACCGTTTCCCGCACAAGCATGGAACCCGGCTGCGGCCGGGTTTTTTGTGTCCGCTGGCCAATCGCTTATCGCCCACAGGCTACCCAGCAACCGGTATCGGCCGGATACGGATGGCGCTCGGTTATTGAAACGGTGTTACGGCGATATCCGTGCAACTTGATCGACATCAAGCAGTGCTGAGCGACGGCTGTTAGGGTTTAGCCAAAGGCCACATGAACTAGATGGTCATCGCTATTCACCCGGGAGGAATTATGACTGCACATTGCCCAGACATGCGCTGCCTTGGTCGCGCTGCCTTGCCCCTGGTCGCCGGTCTGCTGATGTCGGCCCCTGCGCTGGCCGCCGGTCCTGAGGTCACCGGCGACAAGTTTCCGGACTACCATCCGGCCCATACGGTCATCAAATGCCCGTACCTGCCGCCGGGGCTGGCGAAGGTGCCACAGTGTCACGGCAAGCCGGCCACCTGCGTGGGCACCAAGGGCCACGACCTGATCCTGGGCAGTGACCAGGATGACGTCATCGTCGCCGGCCCCGGCAACGACGTGGTGCATACCGACGCCGGCAATGACATCGCCTGTGGCGGTCCGGGCAACGATTCGCTGATGGGCGCCCGCGGTGACGATATCCTGTACGGCGGACCGGGCGACGACTGGTTGTTCGGTGCACCCGGCGCCGATGTCATGTTCGGTGGCCCCGGTGATCACGACGTGCTGTGGGGCGGTCCCGACATCGACAGGCTGGACGGCGGCCCCGGCAGCCACGATGTCTGCATGCTGCAGCGGGACATGGGCGTGGCGGACAAGGTCGGCTGCAACACCGTCTATCCGCCGCCCGGCTACCAGCATGACGAGGAGCCGGATCCTGGCGTGCTGCGTGCAACCCAGCCGCTGAAGCTGAAGCAGTGAACTCGGCGCAGGGTCCGCGCAGCGGCCTGATCGGGATGCCAAGATGAGCCTGGTAACGGCACAGAACCTGACCAAGCGCTACCGCACCGGTGACGTGGTGATCGAGGCGGTGCGCGGGGTGAGTTTCTCCATCGCGCCGGCCTCTTTCGCCTGCTTCGTCGGTCCGTCCGGCAGCGGCAAGACCACGCTGTTGAACATGATCGGCTGCCTGGATCCCCCCAGCGGGGGTAGCCTGACGGTGGCGGGCACCGACGTCTCCACCCTCAGTCATCGCGCTGCAGCGGACTTCCGCGGCGCACATCTCGGCTTCGTGTTCCAGGACTTCAACCTGATCCCGGTGCTGACCGCCTACGAGAACATCGAGTACCCGCTGATCATGGTGCAGAAGTGGCCGGCGGCGAAACGCCGCGAGCGGGTGCGCAGCCTGCTGGAGGCGGTGGGCATCGCGGAGCAGGCCGACAAGCGTCCCGACCAGCTGTCGGGCGGGCAGAAGCAGCGGGTCGCGGTGGCGCGGGCGCTGGTCACCGGGCCGCAGCTGGTGCTGGCCGACGAGCCTACCGCCAACCTGGATCACGATACGGCATACCGCATCATCGACCTGATGCGGAAATTGCGCGACGAGTACGGCACCACCTTCGTGTTCTCCACCCACGATCCCAAGATCATGGGCGAGGCGGAAGAGACCTTCGTGCTGGAGGACGGGCTACTGCGCCAGCAGCAAGCGGCCGCGGGGGATCGCCATGATTGATGTGCTGAAGATTGCCAGCCGCAACCTGTGGCGCTACCGGCGCCGCACCCTGCTGACCTCGCTGCTGATCACGGTGGGCCTGGTGGCGGTACTGCTGTTCATTGCCGTGGCCGGTTCCTTCAAGGCGATGATGGTCGGTCAGTTCACCGATTCAATGGTGGGGCATCTGCAGGTGCACCGGCGCGGCTACGTCGGCGCCATGGAGAGCCTGCCGGTGGACCGCAACATGCGGCCACGCATGCTGGTCAAGCTGTATCAGGAACTGGATAAGACCGAGACCATCGAGTCGTGGTCGCCGCGGATCAAGCTGATGGCCATGTTCAGCAATTTCGTCAGCACCACCAGTATCCGTCTCAACGGCGTCTACCCGGAGCGGGAGGCGGCCACCGTGCCGCTGGTACTGAACCGCGTGCTGGAGGGCGGCAGCGCCGAGCCGCTGGTCAAGCGTGGGTTCATCCAGGTGCCGGAGCTCATTGCCACGGGCATGAAGATCAAGGTGGGCGACACCGTGGTGCTGGTGGCTACCAACAAGGACGGCTCGGTCAACGGCAAGACCTTCGAGGTGCAGGGCATCCTCGAGAGTATCTCCGGACCGGGCGGGCGCGACGGTTATATTCATATCGAGGATGCACGCGATCTGCTGCGCATCCAGGACCAGGCCGTGGAGCAGGAGGTGCTGGCCGAGCAGGGTTATGCCGAGGCCCCCGCGCCGCTGCCCCAGACCAGCCTCAAACTGAAGCAGGATGATCTGCAGGCGGAGCCGCCGCAGCCGTTGCTGGATCGCCCCGATCTGTTGCCTGCGACCCGCAGCCTGTTCGCCGACAAAGGCTGGGGGCGGCCGTCGGAGGTCAGCGAGATCGCCATCCGTTTACGCGATCCCGCGCAGCTGGACGCCACCCTGCAGGATCTCGAAAACCGGGTGGCGGACTTGAAGAACCGGCGCGGGCTGAGCATCTTCCAGCTGCACCCATGGCAGCGTTTCGTGCCGTTCTCCAAGATCGCGGACATGATCGACCTGATGACCCTGTTCGTCCGCATCATCCTGATCTCGGTGGTGCTGATCAGCATCATGAACGTGCTGATCATGGCGGTGTACGAACGCATCCGTGAGATCGGCGCCATCTCGGCCATCGGCACCCGTCCGGCGACCATCCTCGGGCTGTTCGTCAGCGAGGGTCTGTTGCTGGGACTGGTCGGCACGCTGGTGGGTATCGCGGTCAGCCTGGTGGGCATCTACGTGCTCAACACCATGACCATCACGTTTTCATTCGGGCGCCAGGAAAACCTGATCCTGGTGCCGACCATATCGGCGGCGGATGTCCTGATCACCGGGGCGCTGACCATCCTGGTGGCGGTACTGGCCAGCCTGCAGCCGGCATGGAAGGCGTCACGCATGGACCCGATCACGGCCCTGCGGCATGTCTGAGTCATAGCCGGGCGGTTGCCGGGCGTCATCAACTGGAGAGTACATCATGCGCAAACTGACTTGGTTGATCGGCTTGCTGGGGCTGCTGGCGCCGCTGCTGGCGGCAGCGCAACCGGCTGGTGAATATCGACCGGATACCTTTGCCATCGCCGCCGACGGCACCGAGGTCACGGCGAAGATCAGCAAGCTGTCCGGCGTGTCGCCGTATTTCCATCTCTACGATGTGAACGGAAAACCGATAGAGGTCATGGCCAATCCTCATCTGGATCTTGAGTTCGGCACCGGCCCCGCGGCGGCGCAGACCCTGGCCGACAAGGGCGTCACCGTGCTGGTGGGCGGCATGGCCGGGCCGAAGATGATGGACGTGCTCGATGCGAAGCAGGTTAGGTTCGTGCAGCGGTTCGGGACCGTCGAGGACGTGGCCAAGGAGCTGCGGGGCGAATGAGCATGCGCAGCATCGTCCTGCTGTGGCTGATCACGTTCAGCGCCGCCGGCATGGCCGGCGAGGCGCAGCGGATACTCGAACAGGTGGATCGCAACCTGGCGCCGGAGTCCTACGAGATGTACCGCAAGCTCATCAATGTCGAGCCGGACGGTACGCGCCGGGAGTTCGTGCTGTACACCGCCAAGAAGGGCCGCGAGAGCATGCTGGCCCTGTTCCTGGATCCGCCCACCGACGCCGGCCGCACCACGCTGCGCGTGGGCGACAACATGTGGCTGTTCATCCCCGAGGTGGGCCGGCCGCTGCGCATCACCAGCCTGCAGTCGGTGGTGGGCGGTATCTTCAACAACTCCGACCTGATGCGGCTGGAATTCAGTACCGAGTACGCTGCCGAGTCCATGGTCGACCAGGGCGACACCTACCAGCTGTCACTCAAGGCCAAGACCGACTCGGTGGCCTACGACAAGCTGAGCATGACGGTGGACAAGCAGAGCCTGCTGCCGTTGACCATCGAGGCGTACGCGGCCAGTGGCCTGCTGATCAAGACCTTGCGCTACAAGGACATCAAGGATTTCGGCGACGGCATCCGGCGCCCCTCGGTGCTGGAAACCGACAGCCCGCTGTACGTTGGCTACAAGGCCGTGATGGTGTTTGCCAACATCAAGCGTCGCGATTTTCCGGACGAGGTATTCACCCTCAACTACATGCCGCGTGTGAAGGAGCTACGTTAGTGGCACCGCCCGGGAGCGAACAACCGGCGACAGCGCCCACAGGGAGTCTGGCTTCGAGATGAGGGTGGTGAGCAGGGGCGGTGCGCTGCTGATCATGGGGTGTCTGGCCGGCCTGACAGGCGTCGGGTCGGTATGTGCCGAAGAGTTCACCTTCGACGCGCAGCAGTTCGAGAAAAAGGCGTTCGAGTTCCGTGGCTATGCGGAGCTGGAGCCGACCTACATCCTCAGCAACGAGGCTGGTGCCCTTTACCAGCTCGAGTTCCTTGGCGAGCGACAACGCGAGCAGATATGGCGCCTGCCCGGTGCGCTGGAGCTGGAGGGGCGTTACCGCAGGGACATGGCCACGCTGTCGTTCCGCACCCATTCCACCAAGGTGTGGGATTACCGCGGCGAGAGCGCCGATCACGAACTGTACGAGGGCCTGCTGTCGCTGCAACCCGATCCCGGCTTCACCCTGGATGTCGGCAAGAAGGCCTACCGCTGGGGCAAGGGCTACGCCTGGAACCCGGTGGCCTTCGTCGAACGGGCCAAGGATGCGGGCAATCCGGACCTGGCGCGGGAGGGCTTCTGGACCCTGGGCTTCGACTGGATCCGCAGTTTCGATGGGCCGCTGCAGACCGTAGCCTTCACCCCGCTGCTGCTGCCCAATCACGGTGAATTCAACGAGGAGTTCGGCGAGCGCGGCCACAACAACTTCGCCGCCAAGCTGTACCTGCTGTACCGCGATATCGACATCGATCTGATGGTGTTGGGCGAGGGCAGCCGTGCGGCACGCTACGGCGTGGACTTCGCCAACAATTTTACGCCCAACTTCGAGATGCACGGCGAGTTCGCCTACATCACCGATGTGCCGCGGCGCAGCCTGACTCCGGCCTGCACCCAGGGGCCGCGTCAAGTGGATAACGTGATCAGTTACCTGCTGGGAATGCGTTATCGCAACGAGGCGGACGCCACCTTCATCCTTGAGTACTACTTCAATGGTGCCGGCAATCGCGAACAGGATCAGCGCCAGTTCTACGACTGCGTGCACCAGGCCTGGGATGCCGGCGATCCGACCCTGCTGGATGGCCTGCCGCTGGACGAGGATCTGGACAAGGGGCCGTTCAGCAAGCCCAACCCGATGCGTCGCTACCTGAATTTCCGCACCTGGTGGAACGAGCCCTACGGCATGCTGTATTTCCAGCCGGGACTGCAGGTGCTGTACAACGTCGAGGACCACAGCTACTCGGTGTCACCGGAGGCGAATTACAGCGGCATAGACGACCTTGATCTGCGGCTGCGCGCGACCTTTCCGATGGGCGACCCGCTGACCGAATGGGGCGAGAAACCCAACGACTACAAAATCGAGCTGCGGCTGCGTTATTACTTCTGAGTCGTTACCGGGACCTGTTATGCAGCGTTATTCATTGCTTGTGTTGTTATCGGGCCTGCTCGGCACGGTGATGCTGTATCTGCCGGGCGGGTCCGGTGCCGCACAGATCCCGCCGGACAAGGCCGAGATCACCCTGATGCCCAAGTTCGGGCCGGTGCATTTCAGTCACCTGCGCCACAGCAGTGACCTGGGCGTCGCCTGCCGGGATTGTCACCACACCATGACGGACACGGACACGGACACGGACACGGTGCAGGGTTGTCATGCCTGCCACCCGGCAAAGGCTTACCGGGTCGCGGCGGTTCGCCCCATCGACGAGCCGCAAGCGGCATCGCAGCAGGATCCCGAGCCGGCCAGTGCCAAGCAGGTGCTGCATGGGTTGTGCAAGGGATGCCATGCGCAACGGGCCAGAAAGGGTCTGCCCAGCGGGCCATCGGGTAGCTGCCGGGACTGCCATAAGTAATGTCGGCTGATAGGGCATGGTGACGCAATCTGTTCTTGGCCTCCAGTGAACTCGGACCTTCGGCATGTTGATGGCGACGACCCGGATGGCCAGGCGGCGCGCAACGCGCGAGTCTTGGGCGCACCGAATCGCCGGACCATGGGCGTGCGGCTGGCAGGCCATCAGCCTGCAGTTGTCCATCCTGTGGCGCTTGGCTTCGGGGTAGGACGGTCGGGCGTACGTCAGTCTCCCGGCGGATTGGCGCGTGTCGCATAGTCGGTGTCGGCCAGTGGCCGCCGTACCGACGCCGGCTCGATCCCCTGCTTGAGGGCGCACAGTACACCCGCCGCCTCCCAGTAGTTTTCCACCATGTGCAGCTGGCCCGGCACCCAGGGCAGGTCCTCCAGCCGGTTCTGCATGATGTTCCGGTTCTCGCGCACCGCCACCACCGGGATGCCCTGTTCCAGCGCCGCCAGGGTGGGCAGGCCGACGCAGCCGTCCGGGATCACCAGGACAGACACGTCAGCGGCGGTCAGCACGCCGGGCTGGTGGTTCTTGCGGATGTCCTTGACGATGCGCGGGCTCCGCTGCAGCCCCTTGAGCACGCACATCAGGAAGGCGTTGGAGATGTCCTCGGCGGCCATGCGCGGGTCCACCGGGCCGAGTTCCAGGTTGGCTACCTCCGTTGACTCCATCATCGGCGCATGGGCGGTGGGGATGTCGTACAGCGACGAGAGGCCGTGGGTGAACAACGCCTCCACGCCGCCCCAGGGATTGACCATGGCGCCGCGCTGCGCGTAATAGTCGACGTGGTAGTTGAGCGGCACCTCGATCTGGGTCGACAGCGCCACGGCATCGTATTCGCCCCTGCGCTCGTCCAGCAGTTGGATCAGACCTTCGAGACGTTCAATCTGGCCCACCGCCCGACCCGACGGCGCATAGGTCGATTTCGCGTACACCGGTGGCTGCAGACTGACCACGCCGGGTCCGGCCATGCCGTAGGAGGCGCGGGCGGCACTGACCGAGTTGATCGCCGCGTCGGTGAAGCCGCGGGTGGGGTGCTCGTCGATCACCGTCAGCACCCGGTTGGCGCGCACCGGCTGCAACCCGGAACTGCCCATCAGCAGCCGGGTGATGACGCTGCCTTCCACGTACAGGCCGTTCTCCGGCAGGTCGTTGATGTCCGAGGCGTTTACCACGTTGGGGTGGGTGATCAGGGTGTCGGACACCGCCGCCAGCAGCCGCGCCACCGGGTTGGCGTCACCGGCGTGGCCGCCGATGCTGCAGCCGATGCCGGTGGGCACCAGCAGCACGGTGTTGAAGCTGGCGGTGTTCTCGGTGACGCGCGGTTCGTAATCGAAGATGGAGCAGGAGTGCTGCAGTTGCTCGTCCAGCAGGCCGGCCACCACGCCCAGTTCGCAGCTGTAGCTGTCGCGGCTGGTCTTGCTGATCACGAAGCGGATCGGCAGCAGCCCCGGCTTGAGATGCCGGCGCACCGCCTCGCGCAGGTGGGCGAGCAGGTCGCGGTGGCCTGCGACAACCGGGATCTCGATGTTTTCCTCATAGATGCGCAGCACGTCATTCCCCGCTCATGTGTTGAAAGTCGTCGAAGTCGAAGCGGCGAATCTCGCGCAGTTCGCCGTCTTCATCCAGGGCGTACAGGGTCGGCAGGTTGATGCCGTTGAACCAGTTGGCCTTGACCATGGAATAGGCGCCGATGTCCGGGAATATCACCCGGCTGCCCACCGCCAGCGGTGCGCGGAAACCATAGTCGCCGAACAGGTCGCCGGCCAGGCAGGCGGAACCGGCCAGGGTGTATTCGTACTCGCCGTCCTCGCAGTCGCCGATCACGTCCGGGACGAACTGGTATTCGAACACCTCGGGGAGGTGATTGACGCTGGTGTCCAGCACGGCGATCTGTCTGCCGCCGCTGTCGAACAGGTCCACCACCGAGGCCACCAGGTAGCCGGCGCGGCGTGCGATGGATGCGCCCGGTTCGAAGAACAGCCGGAAGTCGCCGCGTGCGGCGAGCCGCTGCCTGGCCTGTGCCAGGGCCGGCTGGTTGTGCGGCGTGTCGAACAGGTAGCCGCCGCCGAGGTTGATCCACTCGATCCGGTCGAACAGCGGGTCCAGTTCCTGCAGCAGCCGCTCCACGGTCTGCAGCAGCGGTGCCAGGTCCTCGCTGTCGCAGTTGCTGTGCACGTGCAGGCCGCGGATGCCCGCCAGCTCGTCGGGCGCATCCCGCAGCAGGCGGCTCAGCTGGTCGAGCGGCAGGCCCAGCTTGGAGTGGGCGCGGCAGGGGTCATAGCGGGCGTCCTGCACGAAGGACAGCTGCGGGTTGATGCGCAGGCCGCACTGCACCCGGTCGCGCGCCGTCGCCCGGTAGCGTTGCCACTGCGGCAGCGAGTTGAAGGTGATGTAGTCCACGGTGTCGCAGACGGCATCGATCTCGTCCGGGCGCAGACCGGGGCTGGTGATGTGCAGGGTCTGGCCCGGCGTCATCACCCGGCGGGCGAGGCGCGCCTCGAACAGCGAGCTGGCGGCAAAGCCGTCGACCCCGGCAGCGATGTGGCGCAGTCCATCGGGGATGCTGAACGACTTGAGTGCGAACAGCAGCCGGCTATGGTCATCCTGGATGGCGGCCCTGGCAATGGCCGTATCCTCGGCCAGCGTGCCGGTGTCATAGACGAATGCCGGCGTGCTCAGTGCGGCGTGTTGCAGGTGTTGCTCGATGCTGGGCCGGCCCATGTGCTCGATGTCCTCAGTTGGCTGCCGTGCTGTCGGCGCGGCGTTGGTCCCGGGCGGTCAACGCCAGGAACGGCAGCGCCAACAGCCCGGACAGGCCGAACAGTACGATGGCCAGGTCAGGCACCGTCAGGCCCCAGGCCGTCACCGGGATCTGCACCGGCTCGCTGGCGCCGCCGGCGAAGGCGTCCACCAGGTCCGGCACCATGTCGCTCAGCGCGGCGCTGTTTTCGCCCATCAGCAGCGCCAGGATGCCGATGCCCAGCAGCTCCATCAGTCCGCCCAGATGGGTGACGATGGACGACACCGTGGCGCGGGTGTCGGAGTCGATCATGGTCTGCAGGTGGGCGCTGGCCACCGGATCCCACACGCAGTCGAAGAAGCCCAGCGCGATATACAGCACCAGCACCAGCCACAGGGCGGGCCACAGCAGCAGGGCACATACCGCCAGCGCCGGGATCAGCAGGAACAGGCCGAGCAGCCGTGGTGCGCCGAGCAGGCGCAGCAGCACCATGCCGATCAGCGGCGCCGCCATGCCGATCAGGTTGTCGACGATGCTCAGCGGCGCCAGGCCGCGCGCGTCCATGCCCTTGGTGATCAGCGACATGTCGAAGGCGTCGTCCATGGCCGACTCGGGTAGCGAGGCGACCACCATCACCACCACGAACAACAACAGGGTGCGTCGTCCGGTGATGACCTTCAGGCCCACCCGCAGGGTGTGCAGAAAGGGTGACATCCCTGTAGCCGGATCCGCAGCGTCGTTGTCGGCGTTCGGCGGCGGCCGTGACTCCGGCACCTTGCGCAGCAATAGTGTGCCAAGCAGCAGGCCGGCGGCGGCCAGTACCCACAGGCCGTCGAGCAGGAACCGGTCGATGTCGAGGGTCAGCAGGATCAGCAGCGCCAGCACGCCGGCGCCCATCGCGCCCAGCGAGATGAACGAGTTGAGCCGCGCGAAATAACTGTGGATCAGGTCGCGGCGTTGCGCCACCGCCAGATTGTCCACCACCCAGGACTCGTCCGCCCCGGAGGCCAGCGCCTGGCCGAAGCCCCACAGGCCGAAGCAGCCGGACACGGCGATCAGCTGGGAGATGCCGGGCTGGTACACCGCCACGGGGACCAGGATCAGCGCCACGGCGCTGAGCAGCTTGCCCAGGATGACCATGCGCTTGCGTCCGTAGCGATCGGCCAGCACGCCGGTGGGTATCTCGGCGATCAGCGCGATGCCGGACTCCATCAGCAGCGGCATCACGGCCCACTCGGGGCGCTCCATCACCATGAACAGGTAGGCGAACTGGAAGGGCCAGATGAGGTTGAGCAGCTCGCTCAGGCCGTTGGCCAGATAGAAGGGGCCGAGCAGGAGGCGTTCCTGCGGGTTGGGCCAGAGGCTGCGTAGGGTACTCATGGGTCAACTATGAGCCATGCTGCCGCCGTTCCCCAAGTGGCCGCGGGTAAAAGTTGGGCCCGGGCCTGACGTCGATCAAGACTCCGGGGTGGTCTCCCGACATTCCGGTGGGCGGCGCTCAGCCGGCCAGCAGGTTGCTCAGCCGGCGCCGGTACTCCTGTGCCAGTTCCGGATCGTTCGGAGTCAGCATGTTGGCAATGGTGGCGATCATCTCCCGGGCGGCGCCGTCACGGTAGTCGGGCGCCGCTTCCAGGATGTGGAACAGGTGATCCATGGCCGCCGGGTAGCCGTGGCGGGCCATCTCGCACAGGGCTATGTCGAAACGGGCGTCGTGATCGTCCGGATTCTTGACCAGCCGCGCTCCCAACACCGTGTCGCCTGCGGTGTTGGCGGCCAGGTCCTTGAACAGCAACTGGCCGGTGACGGCCTTGCCCATCTCGCTGTTGCGGGCGGGTTGCGGCAGGCGGTCGAACAGGCTGCGGGCCTGTTCGGTCTCGCCCAGGTCCAGCAGGACCTGCACCATGTCCAGGGCGACGCGGGTGTTGCCCGGGTCCTGCTTGATGGCCTGGGTCAGCAGCAGGATGGCGTTGTGGCTGTCGCCCTCGATGTGGCGCTGGCGCGCCTGCTCGCGCAGCTCGTCCGAGGCGCGGAACACGCCGAAATCCTTGAGCAGGGCGTGCAGTTCATGGTCGTCGAGTTCGCCGGTCTCGGTGCGCACCACCTCGCCGTCCCTGAACACCAGCAGGGTGGGGACGTTGTGGATCTTGTACTGCTCGCGCAGCCCAGGCTGCTCGTCCACGTCCACCTTGGCGAACACGAACTGGCCGGCGAACTCGCTGGCCAGCCCGGCCAGCCGGTCGGCCATCATCACGCAGGGGCCGGACCACGCGCCCATGAACTCCACCAGCACCGGCAGCTTGTGGGAATTGAGCACCGCTGAGCTGCCGAAATTCTGCTCGGTCAGTTCGAAGATGTAGGCCTGTTCGCTCATGTGTTGCTACCCGGTGGGTGTTGCCGAGGGGGCATTCTAAACCCGCGCACACGCGGATGCTGCGGCAACTTGACCGGCACCGGCTGAACCCCGGTCGCCGGCGGGGTTGCATTCGTCCTCCGGCTTGGGAACCATGCGCGGCGATTCAGCAACCAGAGCGGATTCATGAACAGCCAGAAAACCCTGCGCCAGCGCGTTGCCGACTGGATCGACAGCGGGCGCGTGCAGCGCTTCATCGTCGCCCTGATCGTGCTCAACGCCATCACCCTGGGTCTGGAAACCTCGGCCGACATCATGGCCCGCTGGGGCGATCTGCTGCTCGCGCTGGATCACGTGATCCTGGCGGTGTTCGTGGTCGAGATCGCGCTGCGCCTGTTCGGCCACGGGCTACGCTTCTTCCGCGACCCCTGGGGGGGGTTCGATTTCACCATCGTGGCCATCGCCCTGGTCCCGGCCAGCGGGCCTTTCGCCGTGCTGCGGGTGCTGCGGGTGCTGCGGGTACTGCGCCTGATCTCGATGGTGCCGCGGCTGCGCTTCGTGGTGGAGGCCCTGCTCGGGGCCATCCCCGGCATCGCCGCCATCGCCGGCCTGATGGTGATCCTGTATTACGTGTTCGCGGTCATGGCCACCGGGCTGTTCGGCGCCAGCCACCCGGACTGGTTCGGCTCGATCGGGGCGTCCATGTACACCCTGTTCCAGATCATGACCCTGGAAAGCTGGTCGATGGGCATCGTGCGCCCGCTGATGGAATCGCATCCCTTCGCCTGGGTGTTCTTCATCCCGTTCATCCTGATCGCCACCTTCACCATGCTGAACCTGTTCATCGCCATCATCGTCAATACCATGCAGACGATGCACGACAAGGCACATCAGCAGGAACAGCAGGCGATCGAGGCAACGGTGCTGGACGAGGGGCACCACGTGGAGGCGGAACTGCGTGCGCTGCGTGACGAGATCAGGTCACTGCGCGAGGCGCTGCAGCCCGGGTCGGCCGGCTAGTTTTCGGACCGGCCGAGCGTGCTAGCGGCGCTGCAGCTCGCTGGCGATGTTGCGGCCGTAGGTCTCGCGGATGCGCAGGCTGGCCAGCAGCGCCAGCACGGTGAAACCGCAGGACAGCCACAGGCCATTGCGATAATCGCTCCAGGCATACAGGCGCACGCCGTCGACCAGGCTGCCGTCCCAGCCCAGGTCCATCACCCAGCCGAAGGCCGGCTGCATGATGGCGGCGCCCAGGAACAGGCCGGTGTTGACCAGCGCGATGGCCATGCCGGACACCGCCGGGGGCAGCACCTCCTTGGCCGCGGCATAACCCACCACGAAGCCACCGGCGGCAAAGCCCAGCGCGGCATACAGCAGCAGACCGCTGATGCCCGGCCCCCAGGGCAGGTAGAGCATCGCCAGCCAGCTCAACGCCGACAGCGCCGCACTGGCGATGATCACCGGCTTGCGCCGGCCGATGCGGTCGGACAGCCAGCCGGCGGCCAGGCTGGATACCGCGAAGCCCACCAGCGCGGCGGTGGTGTACAGCGACGCGCCGTCGCGGTCCAGGCCGTGCACATCCCGCATCAGCGGCACGCCCCACAGCCCGGCGAAGGCGAACAGGCTGCCGGTGACGCCGAACATCACCCAGAAGCCGGGCCATACCGGCCGGTGCATGACCACGGTGCGCAGCTCGCGCAGCCAGTGGTGCTGGCGCGGCGGGTGGGACGGCAGGCCGGCCTGCTCGCGGACCGACGGAAAGCCCGCATCCTCGGGCCGGTTGCGCACCAGCAGCCAGGTCAGCACCGCCAGCCCCAGCGACACGATGCCGGCGGTTACGAATACCTCGCGCCAGTCGAACAGGCCCAGCAGCACCGCCAGCGGACCGGCGGCCAGGATCGATCCCAGGTTGCCCAGCAGCAGCGTCAGGCCGCTGACCAGGCCGTAGCTGCGCTCGGCGAACCACACCGAGTTGCTCTTCATCAGCCCGACGAACACCACCGACACCCCCAGCCCTACCAGCAGCCGGCCGATGGCGGCGCTGTCGAAGTCCGGTGCCAGGCCGAACACGATGGAGCCGGCGCCCGCCACCAGCGCGCCGATGGTCACCGCCAACCGCGGCCCCAGGGTGTCGGCCAGCACCCCGGCGGGGATCTGCATGGCGGTATAGACGTAGTAGTACATGGCCGCCAGCGAGCCGAGCGCCGCGCCGCTGGTGGCGAAGGCCTGCATCAGGTCGCCGGACACCACGCCCGGTGCCATGCGGTGGAAATACACGCTCATGTAGGACAGCACCAGCAGGCTGAACACGGTCCAGCGGGTGCGGTTGAAGCGGGTGGTATCGAAGGCGGGCGGGGTCTGTGACATGGGCGGCATCCGAACACCGTGCCGGGTGGCTGTCAAAGGGAAATGAACAGCGGGGCGGGCAGGGCAGACGACAGGCTAGCCGCTGAGGATGCGCGGCCAGCGTTCGTGCACCGCGTCGGCCAGTTCCGGGACGATGGTCACCACGTACACCCGCCGCTCGTTCTCCCAGCGCGCCACCAGGCCCTGCACCCACTTGCCGGGGGTCAGGTCGAACCAGTGGCTGTGGCCCTCGATGTCCTTCTCCATGAACTGCGACAGCGCCAGCTTGACCGGGACCGGCGACCAGCGGTCCCAGCGGCCCTCGTAGATGGATTCCAGCCGCGCCCAGCCGCCCAGCGGCAACCGGCCGGCCTGGTCCTGGCGGCGACCCCAGGGCAGCCGTTCGATGCTGCCGTCCTTCTTCCTGACCGGCAGGCGCGCCTTGGGGTTGGGGAAGTAGCTGCGCACCTCTTCCTCGCCGATGCGGTAGTAGACGCCGCCGCACATGGTTACTTCCGGATGGTCTCGCGGTGGCCGTGGGGTTTCCAGGCCGGGGCGATGACATTGGGCATGGCCGAGCGCTTGAGCAGCCGGCCGGGCGCCAGGGTGAATTCACCGTAGCGATGGTTGATGGCATCCATCGCCAGGTTGAGCTGGTCGCGGCGGTAGGTGTCCGGTGCGAACAGGTCGCGCTGGCTGCCGGCGGGGTGGGGGTCCAGCGCGGTGATCTGCACCTGGAACACGCCTTCGCCGCGCCACTGCTCGTGCAGCACGCGGCGGCACAGTTTCATCAGGTCCGGGCCATGGCTGCTGGGCGGGTCGCAGCGGTACTTGCCGCCCAGCCACTGGTCGCGGGCACGCAGGCCGATGAAGAAGCGGCTGGCGTGGAAGGCGTGGCGGCGCAGCCGGCTGGCGACCTTCTCGGCCATGTGCAGCAGGAAGGTGTGGATCACCTCCGGGTCGCGGGTGTCCGGCGGCATCACCTTGCCGTGGCCGATGGACTTGGGCGCCGGCACGTCCGGCCTGACCGGGTCCGGGTCCAGGCCCTGGGCCATCAGCCACATGCGCCGGCCGGGGTTGCCGAAGTGCTGGCCCAGTTCGCCGATGGGCAGGCGGGCCATGTCGCCGCAGCTGTGCACGCCGCGCTCGGCGAGATAACGACCGATGCCCTTGCCGATGCCGCACAGGTCCGTCACCGCGGCATCCGCCAGCACCGCGCGGGCGCGCCAGGGCTCGATCACCGTCATGCCGTCCGGCTTGTGCAGCTTGGCGGCGTACTTGGCGGTGGTCTTGTCACCGCTCACCCCCACCGAGCACAGCACCCCGCCGGAGGCCTCCCACACGGTGCGCTTGACCAGCCCGGCGATGTCCGCCGGGTGGCCCAGCAGGCGCTGGCAGTGGGTGACGTCGAGGAAGGCCTCGTCCACCGAGAACACCTCCACGTCCGGGGTGATGGTGGTCAGCGCGTCCATGATGTTGGTGGACACCTCGGCGTAGCGGTGCGGGTGCGCCGGGATCTGGATCAGCTGCGGGCACAGCTGCCGTGCCTCCTTCAGCCGCATGCCGGTGCGGATGCCGTAGGCCCGCGCCTCGTAGGACGAGGTGATGATGCAGGTGCCCTGGCCGCCGTTGGTGACGGCCACGGGCCGCGACTGCCATTCCGGGTGGTCGATCTGCTCGACGCTGCAGAAGAAGGCATTCATGTCGACCAGGATGATGGCGCGGGGCCAGGGTCGGGTGTCGTTGTTGGGCAGGTACGGCATGGGACGGCGTAGCGGTGACTGTCGGTATTTCAATATAGAGAACAAATACAGAACGGGCAAGCGACGGCTTTTTATGGAAACCCATTGTTAATCAGTGGTTTGGCGTTTTTATGTTGGACTGGAGGGCCGTGTGAGGGATAAAAAAGCCGCCCCGGAGGGCGGTTTGGTCGGGCTGGGTTGAATGGCCTGGAGCCGGGCGTGGGGTTGAACTGCCGGCGTCAGTTCCAGCCACGCGCTTATCTGCGATAAGACCCTCCCCCACCGAGAGTCCCCAAAAGGGATGGGAAAGGGGCTGGGGTGAGGGAAATCGCAGTTTTCCCGCTGTTTTTTACCGACGTAAAAACACGCCTTTTCTGGCATCCGGAACAATCGTAGGGCGCAATAAGCGAAGCGCATTGCGCCGAACGGATTCCGCCGCGAAGCGGCTCAACGCCTTGAGCCGAGACTTGTTTTGATTCATCCAGCGCTACGCGGGCTGCACCTTATTGCGCCCTACGCGGGCTAGGTTCGCGAGTTACAATCCCTAGATGCAAAGCCTGAACCTTCTTGTATTTAGCCGATGTATTCGATGGTTGAAGGCCTCGGTGTATGCGCTCATGCTCTTCGTGGCCACGACGGGTTGCGGAAAATTCGATTCGAATCCGTTGCTACCGTTTCCAGCGGACATCGCGATGGGGTTCAAGGTCTCGAAGTATGCCAACCATCGTGCATATGAGGACGAGCTACGTAGGCTCGCGTCTACCTACCCGAGGCAATTTGGGTACCACTCAGATCGGCGGAGCTACGACGCTGGCTATCCGCTCTACTGGATTACGGTTGGTGACACGTCTAAGCCTTCGGTCTTCTTTGTATCTGTCCTGCACGCCAAGAATGAGTGGGCCGGTGCAGAATTGGTCTTGAAATTTGCGGAAAAATTACTCGACCCCGAGGACAATCAGCGCGAGTTTAACCGAGCCTTTCTCTCAAAATTCTCCTTTGTGGCGGTCCCCATGGCTAATCCTTGGGGCTATTTTTCTGCCCCAGATGGGAAGCACTACAATGCTCACTCCGCAATGGTGCCCAATATCGAGAGCGCCGATTGGCACGACATGAGTAACTATGCCCGATACGAAGGAGTGAACCTCAATCGTAACTTTGATTGGAATTGGTCTCGCTACCAAAACCTCCCCTGGTCGGTGCGCAGCTACTGGAACGGAACCGACTACGGTTTTGCGAACTATTTTATGGCCCCCTACTATCGTGATGCACAAGGTAATGATGTGTATGCACCTACCGGGGACTACTCGAACAGGGTTCTCAGGCCTGATCCCGAGATATACGACTACAAGGGCAAGTCACCTTTCAGCGAACCCGAGACTCAACTCCTCCGGGATCTTGTAACCAAACGCTATCGTGTGATTGGCTTCGCAGACTGGCACATAATGAATCCATGGCAAACCAATAACGCCAGCTATATCAGCGGTCACGATCCGGAACGGGTCGAAGCTCGGAAACTCATCGACGATGGCATCCGGCGGGTCAATGCTCGAAATAGTCAGATAGGCGGGCTGATTCCTGAGTGCAAGCACATAGTGATGGAGGAGTACGACTCCAATGCACCTTACTCGATCAACTGGGCTCAGAATGCGGTAAATATTCGATCATTCGGATGGGAGACTGGAACGCAACTGCCGGACGAGGTTTGGACCGACGCCTATCTTGAGATGTTCTATCGTTCAATTTTCTGGTTCGTGAACGGGGGTGGGCACACGCCTCTACATCGGGGAAGGGATAGAGATTAGGCTCGGTGAGTCGCTCGCACACACGGGTTACAGGAGGGCGGATACGGGCGAACATGCCGCCCCAGAAATGTCTGTTAACCAACATGAGCCTGCCGTTCATTGTCCACACCGCGAATGATGGCAGATGGTTGGAATCGGTAGCTGGTACCTGAAGTTTCGACGACTGCTTGTGCGACAAATAGAGGCCATGCCTTGCACGGCTATTGCACCGACGGCCTTCAGATTAATTCGATCCCCGATGTAAAAAAACCGCCCGAAGGGCGGTTCGATCAAGTCGCTTTCAACAGCTCAAAACCAGGCACTGATGCCCAGCACCAGTTGGGTGTCGCTGCTGGGATCGCCGCCGGCCCTTGCGTAGTCCGCCGTGCCGCCGAACTTGCGGTCCCAGTTCACGCCGACATAGGGCGCGAACTCGCGCTTGAGGTGATAGGCCAGGCGCAGCCCCAGGCTCAGGTCGGACAGGCCGGAGCCCAGGCCGCGGGCATCATCCGCCTTGCTGTAGGCGTTAACCTCCAGTTCCGGGATAAGCACCAGCTTCTGGGTGAACATCAGCTCGTACTCGGCGTTGAGGCGGGCGCCGGCGCGGCCGTTCTCGCCGAGGAACAGCTGGGCGTCGACCTCGAACCAGTAGGGCGCCACGCCGTTGAAGCCGATGGCCAGCCAGTCGCGGGTTTCATCGGCCGGCTTGTGGTCGCGGCGCCAGCCTACCTGCAGGTCCCAGAACGGCGCGATGGCGCGGCTGTACAGGGCCTGGGTCTCCAGTTCCTCCAGCTCGGCGCCGACCTTCTCGACGTCGAACTTGAACCAGAACTTGTTAAGGTCCTTGCCGATCCAGATGTGACCCTCGGCCACGATGGGGTCCTTGCCGTCGGCCTTACGCACCTCCAGCTGGTCCAGCTTGGCCATGAACAGTACCGGGTCGTCCTCGCCCATGGCGGCGGCCTGGCTGGCCGCGCCCAGCAGGAAGGTGGCCATGAACAGCGTGTTCAGTTTCTTCATGGTCATCCTCCTCAGCTCACGATCACGGTGCGGAACATGCCGAGCATGTGGTAGAGCAGGTGGCAGTGGTAGGCCCAGCCACCCATGGCGTCGGCGGTGACCAGGTAGCTGAGCTTGCTGCCGGGCTGCACGATCACCGTGTGCTTGCGGGGGATGTAGTCGGGGTCGCCGGTCTCCAGGTCGCTCCACATGCCGTGCAGGTGGATGGGGTGGTTCATCATGGTGTCGTTGACCAGGGTGATGCGCAGCCGCTCGCCGTACTTCAGCCGCAGCGGTTCGGCGTCGGCGAACTTGATGCCGTTCATGGACCACATGTAGCGGGCCATGTTGCCGGTCAGGTGCAGCTGGATTTCGCGCGACGGCTCGCGCGGGTCCGGGGTGCGGATACGGTTCTTCAGGTCGGCATAGGTCAGCACCGCGCGGCCGTTGTTGCGCAGGCCGATGCCGGGGTCGTCCAGCCGGTCGGTGGGGGCGTCGGCGATCATGTCGATGTGCGGGCCGGACTCGGCGGGGCCGTGCACCACCGGCTCGGCCGAGCCGTAGCCGGCGGCGCCGGCCCTGGGCATGGCCATGTTGTGCTGGGAGTGGTCCATGCCGGCCATGCCGCTCATGTCGTGGCCGCTGTGGTCCATGCCCTCCATGGCCATGCCCATGTCCATGTGGCCGAGCACGGGCGCCGGGTCCATGGCCGGCACCTCGGCCTGCAGGCCGGGGTCCGGGGTCAGGGTGCCGCGGGCGTAGCCGGAGCGGTCGATGGCCTGGGCAAACAGCGTGTATGCCATGTCGTCCTTGGGCTCGACGATCACGTCATAGGTCTCGGCCACGCCGATGCGGAACTCGTCCACGGTGACCGGCTCGATGTCCTGGCCGTCGCTGGCCACTACGGTCATCTTCAGGCCGGGGATGCGCACGTCGAAGAAGGTCATGGCGGCGGCATTGACGATGCGCAGCCGCACCCGCTCGCCGCGCTTGAACAGGCCCGTCCAGCCGTCGGCCGGGGTCTGGCCGTTCATCAGGAAGGTGTAGGTCATGCCGGTGACGTCGGAGATGTCGCGGTCGCTCATGCGCATGTCGTTCCACATCTGCCGGTCGGCGAAGGTGCGCGCGACGCCCTGTTCCCTGATCTGGCTGAACAGTTCGCCCACGGTGCGCTCACGAGTGTTGTAGTAGTGGGACATCTTTTTCAGCTTGGCGTAGACGCGCTCGGGCTGTTCGTCGCTCCAGTCGGACAGGGTCACCACGTAGTCCCGGTCGACCTTGTAGTCGGGGCCCTTGGGGTCGATGACGATGGCACCGTACACGCCGGTCTGTTCCTGGAAGCCGGAATGGCTGTGGTACCAGTAGCTGCCGAACTGCACGGTGTCGAACTGGTAGGTGAAGGTCTGGCCGGGGGCGATGCCCTTGAAACCCTCGCTGATGTGCGGCACGCCGTCCATGGCGCTGGGCAGGATCAGGCCGTGCCAGTGGATGGAGCTGTCCACCGGCAGGGTGTTGGTGACCCGCAGGGTGACCCGCTCACCCTCGCGCCAGCGCAGGGTAGGGGCGGGCAGCGAGCCGTTGACAGTGGTGGCGACGGCCGGACTGCCGGTGAAATTGACGCCCTGATGGCCGATGCTCAGGTCGAACACCGGGCCGCGCAGGGTGGCCGGCCCATTGTGCTGGCCGTTGTTGGCATTCATGGCGGCCATGGCGCTGTCCGGGCGCAGACCCAGGCCAGCGAGCAGGCCGCCGCCGGCCAGGCCCTGGACGAAGCGCCGGCGCGCCGGGTCGATGGTTGGGGTTGCGATCCTGGATCGTCTGTTCATCTTGAAATCCTCGTCGATGGCGACCGCCGCAATCCGTGTGTCGGGCAAGCGTGGTCAGTCGCCGGGTACGGCAAAAGGGTGGTGCGGACGGGGATCAGGCCCTGGGTGGGCGGAACAGCGGGTAGGCGAGTCGGGCTGGTTGACGGGTTTCGGCGACGGGGGGCGTCAGCTGAACGCCATTGGCGACGGACTTTTGCTGCAGACTCGGCGGCAGGGCCGCGCTGCAGGTCCCGCACATATCGCAGCCGCCGTTGCAGTGACTGCCGGTGGGCATCTCACCAGCGCCGGGTTGGTGCATGGCGCAGCCGGGCATGTAGCCCATCTGCTGCATGTCGTGGTCGGCATCGGTATGGGACTGGGCAACCACGGCATCGCCGGCCAGGTTGCCCAGAGCAGCCTGTATACCCTGCAGCGGCAGCATCGCCAGAATGGCGATCAGCAGCAGGGCGGTGCGTTGTGTCAGTTTCGGCGACATGGCGGCCAGCATCGCAGGGACGGTTTCGACAGGTCAAGGCGCCGGTGGAACCGGCGCACTGTAGCCATGTGACCCGACGGCGGCGGGAAAGGTTTCCCGCCCGCCGCCGCCAGCTCAGTCGTCCGCCTGCTGGCCGGCCAGGAACAGCCAGGTGTCGACCACGGTGTCCGGATTCAGCGACACGCTGGAGATGCCGCGTTCGAGCAGCCAGCGTGCCAGGTCCGGGTGATCGGACGGGCCCTGGCCGCAGATGCCCACGTACTTGCCTTGCTTCTTGCAGGCCGTGATGGCCATGTCCATCAGCGCCAGCACCGCCGGGTTGCGCTCGTCGAAGCTGGCGGCCACCAGTCCCGAGTCACGGTCCAGGCCGAGGGTCAGCTGGGTCAGGTCGTTGGAGCCGATGGAGAAGCCGTCGAAATGTTCCAGGAATTGCTCGGCCAGCACCGCGTTGGCGGGCAGCTCGCACATCATGATCAGCTTCAGCTCGTCCTTGCCGCGCTTGAGGCCGTTGTCGGCGAGGGCGTCGACGACGGCTTTCGCTTCGGTGGTGGTGCGCACGAAGGGCACCATCAGCTGCACGTTGGTCAGGCCCATGTCGTTGCGCACCCGCTTCATGGCCTGGCACTCCAGGTCGAAGCAGGGGCGGAAGTCCTCCGACACGTAACGGGCGGCACCGCGGAAACCGAGCATGGGGTTTTCCTCATGCGGCTCGAAGTGGTGGCCGCCGAGCAGGTTGTAGTACTCGTTGGACTTGAAGTCGGACAGCCGCACGATCACCGGCTTGGGATACACGGCGGCGGCGATGCTGGACACGCCCTCGGCGATGCGTGCGACGTAGTAGTCGGTGGGGCTGCCGTAGGCGGCAGTGCGCTGGGCGACCTCGGCCTGTTCCTGTGGGTCCAGCCGCTCCGGGTGCAGCAGCGCCTTGGGGTGGATGCCGACCATCGAGCTGACGATGAACTCCAGGCGTGCCAGCCCCACGCCGTCGCTGGGCAGCTGGGCGAAGTCGAAGGCCCGCTCAGGGTTGCCGACGTTCATCATCACCTTGACCGGGATTTCGGGCATGGCGTCCAGGCTGACCACGGTGTGCTCGAAGTCGAGCAGGCCCTGGTAGACGAAGCCGGTGTCGCCCTCGGCGCAGGACACGGTGACCTCGGTACCATCCGGTATCTTGCCGGTGGCGTCGCCACAGCCGACCACCGCCGGCACGCCCAGTTCGCGGGCGATGATGGCGGCGTGGCAGGTGCGGCCGCCACGGTTGGTGATGATGGCGGAAGCGCGCTTCATGATCGGCTCCCAGTCGGGGTCGGTCATGTCCGCAACCAGCACGTCGCCGGGTTGCACCTGATCCATCTGGTCCAGGCTCTTGATGACCCGGGCGGGCCCCGCGCCGATGCGCTGGCCGATGCTGCGTCCCTCGGCCAGTACCGCCGCACTATGATCCTTCAATGCATAGCGTTCGATCTGGTTGCCGGTGCGGCTCTGCACGGTCTCGGGACGGGCCTGCACGATGTACAGCCGCCCGTCGATGCCGTCCTTGGCCCACTCGATATCCATGGGCCGGCCGTAGTGTTCCTCGATGGTCAGCGCCTGGCGGGACAGGGCCTCGACGTCCTCGTCGCTGATGCAGAAGCGCGCGCGGTCGGCGGCAGGCACGTCGCTGGTCCTGACCCGTTCGCCGCCGTCGCCGTAGGTCATCTGGATGGCCTTGGTGCCCAGGCCGCGGCGCAGCACCGCCGGCCGGCCGGCGCGCAGGCCTGGCTTGTGCACGTAGAACTCGTCCGGGTTGACCGCGCCCTGGACCACCATCTCGCCCAGGCCGTAGCTGGCGGTGACGAACACCACGTCGCGGAAGCCCGAGTCGGTGTCCAGGGTGAACATCACGCCGCTGGTGGCCAGGTCGGAACGGATCATCTTCTGGATGCCCGCGGACAGGGCCACCAGCTTGTGGTCGAAGCCCTGATGCACCCGGTAGGCGATGGCGCGGTCGTTGTATAGCGAGGCGAACACCTCGTGGATGGCGTGCAGGATGTGGTCCAGGCCACGCACGTTGAGCAGGGTTTCCTGCTGCCCGGCGAAGGAGGCGTCCGGCAGGTCCTCGGCGGTGGCGGAGGAGCGCACCGCGAAGGTGGCCTGGTCGCCGTATTCGGCCTCCACCTCGGCGTAGGCCTTGGTGATGGCCTCGTTGAGCGCGGCGGGGAAGGGCTGGTCCATCACCCACTGGCGGATCTGCTTGCCGGTGGCGGCCAGCGCCCGGACGTCGTCCACATCCAGGGCATCGAGTGCGGCATCAATGCGGCCGGCCAGGCCGTCGGTGGCGAGAAATTCGCGATAGGCCTCAGCGGTGGTGGCGAAGCCGCCGGGCACGTCGACTCCGGCATCGGCCAGGTGGTGGATCATCTCGCCGAGTGAGGCGTTCTTGCCGCCCACCTGTTCGACATCGTTCAAACGCAGGTCTGCAAGGCTGATTACGTAGCCGGACATCAAGGATTCCTCATCAGGGGTGGTGATGCATAGAGGGATTGGGCCTGGCGGCCGAGCCGGGTAGGCTGGGCGCACAGTCCAACGGGAGGGCGGTCATGCCGCATAGTCTGTTTCTTATTTCCGATCGTACGGGCATTACGGTTGAGACCCTGGCACATACCCTGCTGACACAGTTCGAAAATGCGCCAGAACACCAGGTGACGCTGCCATTTGTAGACACCGTAGCTAAGGTAGAGGCCGCGGTCCGGCAAATCAACGCTGCTTCGCACCTGGACGGCGAGCCGCCACTGGTGTTCAGCTCGCTGATCGACCGTGAGTTCCGCGAGGTGCTGAAGGGCTGTAACGGCACCGTGATCGATTTTTTTGAGGCGATTCTCGATCCGGTGGCCGAGGCCATGGGTGAGGCGCCGCGCGGCCGGCCCGGTCTGAGCCACGGCCAGGGCAACCAGAACAGCTACGACGCGCGCCTGGCGGCGGTGAACTACAGCCTGCGTTACGACGATGCCGAGCGGCTGGACGGGCTGGATATGGCCGACGTGGTGCTGCTGGGGGTGTCACGCAGCGGCAAGACCCCCACCTGCCTGTACCTGTCGCTGCAATACGGCCTGCGCGCCGCCAACTATCCGCTGACCCCCGAGGACTTCGAGCGCGGCGGTCTGCCCAAGGCGCTGCAGGGCCTGAAGGGCAAGCTGTTCGGGCTGACCATCGCGCCGGAGCGGCTGCAGCGCATCCGCGAGGAGCGCCGCGCCGGTTCCAGTTATGCGGCCGCCGCCCGCTGCCGCGACGAGGTGCGTCGTGCCGAGGACCTGTACCGCGCCAACGACATCCCCTGGCTGGACACCACCAGCATCTCCATCGAGGAGATCGCCACCGGCATCGTGCATCAACTGGGGCTGAAGCGGCGGGTTTGACCGGCGGGTATTCAGGTGATCACGGTGGGGGCATCGCGCCCGGTCCGTTGCTTGATCTCGGCAAAGCCATCCGCCAGCCGGATCAAGTCACCGAGCACCTGCTGGGTGTCCAGTTGGTGGCGCTCGGGGTCCGCTTCGAACTGTTCCAGATAGACACGCAGGGTGGCGCCCTCGGTGCCGGTGCCGGACAGCCGGAATACCATCCGTGAACCGTCGGCGAAGCCGACCCGGATGCCCTGCCTGGCGCTGACGCTGCCGTCGATGGGATCGGTGTAGCTGAAGTCGTCGGCGTAGGCGACTTGGCGGCCGTCCAGCGACTGGCCGGCCAGCCCCTGCACCCTGGTGCGCAGGTTGTCCATCAGGCCGTTGGCGGCGTCGCTGTCGATGCCCTCGTAGTCGTGGCGGCTGTAGTAGTCGCGGCCGTAGCGGGCCCAGTGCTCGGCCAGGATCTTGCTGACCGGCTGTGCGCGGACGGCCAGCAGGTTGAGCCAGAACAGCACCGCCCACAGGCCGTCCTTTTCGCGCACGTGATCGGAGCCGCTGCCGAAGCTTTCCTCACCGCACAGGGCGATCTTCTTGGCATCGAGCAGGTTGCCGAAGAATTTCCAGCCGGTTGGGGTCTCGTAACAGTTGATGCCCATCGCCTCGGCCACCCGGTCGGCGGCCTGGCTGGTGGGCATGGAACGGGCCACGCCGGGGATGCCGTGGGCATAGCCGGGGATCAGGTGGGCGTTGGCGGCCATCACCGCCAGGCTGTCGCTGGGGGTCACGAAGCAGTTCCTGCCCAGGATCATGTTGCGGTCGCCGTCGCCGTCGGAGGCGGCGGCGAAGTTCACCGCGTTGGCGCCGCGGGTCATCGCCACCAGCTCGGCGGCGTGCACCAGGTTGGGGTCCGGGTGGTGGCCGCCGAAGTCCTCCAGCGGGGTGCCATTGATCACCGTGCCGGGCTCGGCGCCGAGCATCTTTTCCAGGATGCGTCTGGCGTAGGGGCCTGTCACCGCGTGCATGGCATCGAAGCGCATCTCGAACAGCCCGGAGTTGAACAGGGCGTGGATGCGGTCGAAGTCGAACAGGTGGGTCATCAACTCGGCGTAGTCGTCCACCGGGTCGATCACCGCCACGGTCATGTCGCCAAGGGATTGCTCGCCGATGCGGTCCAGGTCGATATCGCCGCTATCGAGGATCAGATAGCGGTCAATCTCGCCGGTGCGGGCGTACATTGCCTCGGTCATGGCCTCCGGTGCAGGTCCACCATTTGCCGCGTTGAACTTGATGCCGAAGTCCTCGTCCGGCCCGCCGGGGTTGTGGCTGGCCGACAGGATGATGCCGCCGGCGGCCTGGTATTTGCGGATCACGTGGGAGGCAGCGGGCGTTGACAGGATGCCGCCCTGGCCAACCAGCACCCTGGCCACGCCGTTGGCGGCGGCCATGCGCAGGATCACGGCGATGGCCTGGCGGTTGTAGAAACGACCGTCGCCGCCCAGCACCAGGGTGGCCCCGGCCAGTTCGGGGCGGGTGTCGAAGATGGCCTGGACGAAGTTCTCCAGGTAACCCGGCTGCTGGAATACCTTGACCTTCTTGCGCAGCCCGGAGGTGCCGGGGCGCTGGCCGTCGAAGGGCTTAGTGGGGATGGTGTGCTTGTTCATTGTTGGTACCCGTCGCGTCTTTGCGCATTTTTTCGCTATTTCAACAGATTGTCCCGGCCGTGGGACAACAAATTTACCGGCGGTGCTTGAAACCCGGTATTGGCGCCCCAATCTGGTGCCGCCAGGACTCGCCGGGGTATTCCCGGCACGATCACAGCCCATTATTCGGAGGTAAGGCCATGACCGTGGCGGCGCAAAAAGAAACCCTGGAATTCCAGGCCGAGGTCAGCCAGGTGCTCAACCTGGTGATCCGTTCCCTGTACAGCAACAGCGAGATCTTCCTGCGGGAGCTGGTCTCCAACGCCTCTGATGCGGCGGAGAAGCTGCGTTTCGAGGCACTGGGCAACGATGCCCTGTACGAGGGCGATCCTAACCTGCGCATCCGGGTCTCGGTGGACAAGGATGCAAGAACCGTGACCATTGCCGACAACGGCATCGGCATGAGCCGCCAGGAGGTGATGGACACCATCGGCACCATCGCCAGTTCCGGCACCAAGAAGTTCATCGAGCAGCTGTCCGGCGACAAGGCCAAGGACAGCCAGCTGATCGGCCAGTTCGGCGTCGGCTTCTATTCCGCCTTCATCGTCGCCGACCAGGTGACCCTGACCACCCGCCGCGCCGGCATGCAGGCCGACGAGGGTGTGCGCTGGGAATCGGCGGGCGAGGGCAGCTACAGCATCGAGAACGTCGAGAAGGCGGAGCACGGCACCGAGATCACCCTGCACCTGCGCGAGGGCGAGGACGATTACCTCGACACCTTCCGCCTGCGCAGCATTATCGGCAAGTTCTCCGACCATATCGCCCTGCCCATCGAGATGCCGATGGAGGCCGCGCCCGCCGCCGAAGGCGAGGAAGAGGTCGCCGCCGAGGGCTGGGAGCAGGTCAACAAGGGCACCGCGCTGTGGCAGCGCAACAAGTCCGATATCTCGGACGAGGAGTACCAGGAGTTCTACAAGCACATCGGCCACGACTTCGAGGACGCCCTGAGCTGGGCGCACAACCGGGTCGAGGGCAGCAACGAGTACACCTCGCTGCTGTACATCCCCGGCCGCGCCCCCTTCGATCTGTGGGACCGCGAGCCCAAGCACGGCGTGAAGCTGTTCGTGCGCCGCGTGTTCATCATGGACGAGGCGGACAAGCTGCTGCCCCACTACCTGCGCTTCGTGAAGGGCATCGTCGATTCCGACGACCTGCCGCTGAACGTGTCCCGCGAGATCCTGCAGCACAGCAAGACCATCGACGCCATCCGCAGCGCCAACGTCAAGCGGGTGCTGGGGCTGCTGGAGAAGCTGGCCAAGGACGACGCCGAAAAATATCAGCAGTTCTGGAACGAGTTCGGCCGGGTGATGAAGGAAGGCCCGGCGGAGGATTTCGCCAACCGCGAGAAGATCGCCGGCCTGCTGCGTTTCGTCAGCACCCAGTCCGAGGGCGATGCGCAGACCGTGTCGCTGGACGATTACATCGGCCGCATGACGGAGAAGCAGGACAAGATCTACTACATCACCGCCGACTCGCTGTCCGCCGGCCGCAACAGCCCGCACCTGGAGATCTTCAAGAAGAAGGACATCGAGGTGCTGCTGCTCACCGACAAGGTGGACGAGTGGCTGGTGTCGCACCTGAGCGAGTACAAGGACAAGCGGCTGCAGTCGGTCGCCAAGGGGCAGCTGGACCTGGGCGAACTGGCGGACAAGGAAGACCAGGAAAAGGCCGACAAGGCCGCCGAGGAACACAAGGACCTGCTGGCGCGGGTCAAGACCGCGCTGGGTGAATCAGTCACCGAGGTGCGGGTATCCACCCGCCTGGCCGAGTCGCCGGCCTGCCTGGTGGTGGGTGACTACGACATGAGCCAGAACATGGCCCGTATCCTCAAGCAGATGGGCCAGGACGCCCCCATGCCCACGCCGATCATGGAGCTGAACCTGGAGCACCCGCTGGTCAGCCGCCTGGAGGGCGAGGGCGACGAGGGTCGTTTCGGCGAGCTGGCGCGGGTGCTGTTCGACCAGGCCCTGCTGGCCGAGGGCGGCCAACTGGATGACCCGGCCGGCTTCGTGCATCGCCTCAACAAGCTGATGCTGGATCTGTCCAGCTAGGCCTCGCTAACACTGCAGGCCCGTGCTGACAGGGCGCCGTACCCGGGAGGGGCGGCGCCCTGTGCTTTTGTACCTAGTCTGAAGGACAAAGCGCCGAGCCTGTTCTATACCCTCCGTAAGTGTCTCGTCATACCGCGGGGCAATGGCGTGCCGCGGACAACTGGGAGGTGTGTCATGAGTCATCGTCCACGGCTTGCTGCGGCAGCCTTTGGTATAGCGCTGGCCGCTGTCGGTGCCAGTCACGCAGCGGGTCCCACCCGCGCTGACCTGCTGGTCGCTTCGTGTTTCGGTTGCCACGGCAGCGATGGGCACAGCCCCGGCGCCATTCCGTCCCTGGCCGGTAAATCACCCGATTTCATCGAGCAGGCCATGCGCGGTTTCCGGGCCGGCGCCAGGCCGGGCACGGTCATGTCCCGTCATGCGACCGGCTACTCCGACGAGGAGATTCGCCTGATCGCCCAGTTCTTCTCTACCCACTAGGAGCGACGCCATGACTATCAAGACACGCAGACAGTTTCTTGGCGCCATGGGTGCTGCGGCCGGTGGGCTGTGGCTGTGGCCGCTGGGTGCCAATGCCATGGGCGAGCGATCACTGGGCCGGGTGGTGATCGTCGGCGGTGGCTTCGGCGGCGCCACCTGCGCGCGCTACGTGAAGCGCTTTGCCCCGCAGGCCGACGTAACCCTGGTGGAGCGCGACCAGCGCTACGTCACCTGTCCATTCAGCAATACCGTGCTCGGCGGGTTGCGCGGCATCGACGACATCACCCACGACTACGATCAGCTGGCCGGAAAGTACGGCGTGCAGGTGATCCACGACAGTGCCGTGGGCATCGATCCGGTAGCCAAGACGGTCACCCTGGCCGGCGGCAACAAGCTCAGCTACGACAAGCTGGTGGTGGCGCCCGGCATCGATTTCCGTTGGGGCGGTGTGGAGGGCTACAGCGCCGAGGTCAGCGAACGCATCCCGCATGCGTGGAAGGCCGGCGAGCAAACCCAGCTGCTGCGCCGCCAGCTGGAGGCCATGCCAGACGGCGGGCTGTTCATCATGGCGCCGCCGGCCAATCCGTTCCGCTGCCCACCCGGGCCCTACGAGCGGGCCAGCATGGTCGCTCACTACTTCAAGCAGTCGAAGCCGCGTGCGAAGATCCTGATCCTCGATGCCAAGGACAACTTCTCCAAGCAGCCGCTGTTCGTGCAGGGCTGGGAACAGCGCTACCCGGGGATGATCGAGTGGGTCAGCGGCACCTCCGGCGGGCGGATATCCGGGGTCGATGCCGGCAGCATGGAGGTGCTCAACGAGATCGGCGACCGCTTCAAGGGTGATGTGATCAACGTGATTCCGCCGCAGCAGGCGGGCCAGATCGCCCACGACGCGGGACTGGTAGACAGCACCGGCTGGTGCCCGGTCGACCAGCGCACCTTCGAGTCTCTGATCCACAAGGACGTCCACGTGATCGGCGACGCCAGCATCGCCGGCAAGATGCCCAAGTCCGGCTTCGCCGCCAACAGCCAGGGCAAGGTGTGCGCCGCCGCCGTGGTATCTGACCTGATGGGCATGGAGATGCCCGAGCCTTCCTACGTTAACACCTGCTACAGCCTGGTGGCGCCGGACTATGGCATTTCGGTGGCTGCGGTGTACCGTATGCAGGACGGCGCCATCGTCGGCGTTGAAGGGGCCGGCGGAGTCAGTCCCAAGGACGGCAACGCCGAATACCGCCGCCGCGAGGCCGACTATGCCTACGGCTGGTACCAGAGCATCACCGGGGACGTGTTCGGCTGACACCCGCGATTCAGGCGAGCCTGTCGCAAGGGCTCGCCCGCGGTTGTTGGCGAATGCGGCATCGCGGGACTTCATCCGCCTTTATAAAGACCGCCAATCCCGTCATTCACAGCCTCGTATGGCTGCCTTTCGCTCCCCTGTGGCAGACTGCGGCGCTAAACCAAGAACCTGATTCCGATATCAAAGGGAGCGATCCATACCATGCGCGTCATCCTGCTCGGCGGTCCAGGGGCCGGTAAAGGCACCCAGGCCAACTACATCAAGGACAAGTACAAGATCCCGCAGATCTCCACCGGCGACATGCTGCGTGCCCAGATCAAGGCCGGTACCGAGTTGGGCCTGGCGGCCAAGAAGATCATGGACGAGGGCGGCCTGATCTCCGACGACATCATCATGGGCATGGTGAAGGCGCGCATCACCGAGGACGACTGCAAGAACGGTTACCTGTTCGACGGCTTTCCCCGCACCATCCCCCAGGCCGAGTCGCTGAAGGCCGCCGGCGTGCCCATCGACGCGGTGGTGGAGATCGATGTGCCGGACGAGGAGATCGTCAAGCGCATGTCGGGCCGCCGGGTGCATCTGGCCTCCGGTCGCACCTATCACGTGGAGTTCAACCCGCCGAAGGTGGCCGGCAAGGACGACGAGACCGGCGAGGACCTGATCCAGCGTGACGACGACCAGGAAGACACCGTCAAGGCGCGCCTGAAGGTCTACCACGACCAGACCGAGCCGCTGATCAACTTCTACAGCAAGCAGGCGGCCGCGGGCGAGTGCAAGTACGTCAAGGTCAACGGCGTGGGTGGCGTGGACGACATCCGCAGCGCAATCTTTACCGGCCTGGATGGCTGAGCCGTCCTCGTCAGGCGCACTGAAACCGGGCCCAGGGCCCGGTTTTTTTATGTTTGCACACGGCTACAGAAAGGGCGCAGAAGAATCTGCTAATATGGCCGTTTGTGACGCCTGAACTATGGGAGAGCCTTGTGGCCGTCGTTGAACTGACCAAAGAGAATTTCGAAGCAACCGTTACCGGTAACGATTTCGTGATCGTGGACTACTGGGCACCCTGGTGTGGCCCCTGCCGTTCGTTCGCGCCGACCTATGAAAAGGTCTCGGAAGAATTCCCCAACGTGGTGTTCGCCAAGGTCAACACCGAGGACGAGCAGGAGATCGCCGGCCAGTTCGGCATCCGCTCCATCCCCACCCTGATGATCTTCCGCGATCAGGTCATCATCTACTCCGAGGCCGGCGCCCTGCCGGAGGCCTCCTTCAGGGAACTGGTCACCAAGGCCAGCGAACTGGACATGGACGAGGTGCGTAAGCAGATCGCCGAGGGGCAGCAGGAAGGCTGATACTGTCGCCGTCTCCCCGTCCTGGGGCTGGCGGCGTCCCTCCAGTCCTCTTCTTAGCCATGCAGCAGCCCTGGGTCGGCCCCTGGTTGAAGATCCTCCGGGGCGAACCCACCGTGGGTTCCCTGATGGCACTGTGCGAGGACAACTACCGGCACCTGCTGCGTATGGCGCCGGATCTGCACGCGCTGAGCGGTACCTACCGCTCCCAACTGGCCGATCACACCGATCTGTACCTGGAAGTGCTGGAGCAGGCGCCTTACACCAGCCTGATCCATCTGACCTATTATTTTCAGCATGCGGCCGGCCAGCGACCGGACCCGGATGCCACCCTGCGGGTCTATCACGACGCCCGCCAGGTGGAGGTGCTGGACCTGCGCCAGCAGGCCCTGCCCATGGATCGGCTGTACGACGCGCCGGCCCTGATCAACAAGTGGAAGGCCAATCTGTTCGTGTCCAAGTGGTTGGCATTCTGCAATTACCAGGGCCATTACTTCTCCGAGGATGAGGCCTGGCCAAGCACCTGAAATGAGCTCTGGCGGCAGTCGGGAACTTTCCGCGCTAAATGTTGACTATTTTGCTAGGTTACTGGTAGGCTTCATAACCTAGTAATTTAGTCGGAATTTATTCCTCACCGTCGAGGAGGTAGAAACGCCATGAGACTTTCAACCAAAGGCCGTTACGCGGTCACCGCAATGCTGGATCTGGCCCTGAACGGTAGTGAAGGCCCGGTAACCCTGGCTGACATCTCCGAGAACCAGGGAATCTCCCTGTCATATCTGGAGCAACTGTTTGCCTCCCTGCGCAGCAAGAGCCTGGTGCGTGGCGTACGTGGTCCTGGCGGCGGCTATTACCTGGGTCGTGCCAGCGACGAGATCTCCATCGCCGACATCATCTGCGCGGTGGACGAGTGGGTTGAATTCACCCGCTGCAGCGGCAAGCAGAACTGCCACGACGGCCAGCGCTGCCTGACCCACAACCTGTGGGACGACCTGAGCCAGCAGATCTTCGTCTTCCTGAGCGACATCACCCTGGCCGACCTGGTCGAGCGTGGCGTTGAGCGTGAAGGGAAGCGCAAGGGCAGCCAGGTTGCGGCGGCACTGGGTATCAAATCGGTCGCCTGACCTGGTTCGGCGACACTAACGAGGCAAACCACCATGGCATATAGTGACAAGGTCATAGACCACTACGAAAACCCCCGCAACGTGGGTAGTTTCGACAAGGCGGCTACCAATGTCGGTACCGGCATGGTGGGTGCCCCGGCCTGCGGCGACGTGATGCGCCTGCAGATCCAGGTCAACGACCAGGGCGTGATCGAAGACGCCAAGTTCAAGACCTACGGTTGCGGTTCCGCCATTGCCTCTTCCTCGCTGCTGACTGAGTGGGTGAAGGGCAAGACCCTGGAAGAGGCGTCGCAGATCAAGAACAGCCAGATCGCCGAAGAGCTGGCCCTGCCGCCGGTGAAGGTGCACTGCTCGGTGCTGGCCGAGGATGCCATCAAGGCGGCCATCGGTGATTATCAGGCCAAGCGGCAGGGCCAGGTCGGCGAGTCAGCCGCCTGAGTTTTCACGCAAGGTCCTGACCCGAAAGGGGCGGCTTCGGCCGCCCCTTTTTGTTTGCGTGTCGGTTTCCGCTGCTGCGTTGGCGTGCGCCTGTCCGTATCATGGCGGGCCACTTGTGGAGGACAACATGCAGCCCGAGCTTATCGCCGAACTTGTCAGCATCCGTGACTATGTCCGCTGGGGCGCCAGCCGCTTCAGCGAGGCTGGGCTGTTCTTCGGTCATGGCACCGACAATGCGCTGGACGAGGCGCTGGCGCTGGCGCTGCACGCCCTGCATCTGGACCACAGCCTGCCCGCCGATTACCTGGATGCCCGGCTGACCTCGACCGAGCGCGCCGCCGTGGTGGATCTGCTGGTGCAGCGCTACACCACCCGCAAGCCGGCCGCCTATCTGACCGGCCGCGCCCGTTTTGCCGGGCTGGACTTCAAGGTCACCGAGGACACCCTGGTGCCCCGCTCACCCATCGCCGAGTTGATCGAGCACGGCTTCGAGCCCTGGCTGGATGCCGACCAGGTGGGCTCGGTGCTGGACATGTGCACCGGCAGCGGCTGCATCGGCATTGCCTGCGCCTACGCCTTTCCGGACGCCCGGGTGGATCTCAGCGACATCTCGTCCGCCGCGCTGGCGGTGGCGCAGGACAATATCGCCGCGCACCACCTGGAAGACCGGGTGGAGGCCATCCGCGCCGACGTCTGGGACGGCCTGCCCGCCGGCCAGTACGACCTGATCGTCAGCAACCCGCCCTATGTGGACGCCGAGGACATGACCGAACTGCCGGTGGAATACCAGCACGAGCCGGCCCTGGGGCTGGCCGCCGGTGACGACGGCCTGGACGTGGTGTCGCGCATCCTGGCCGGGGCTGCCGACCGGCTGAATCCGGGCGGCATCCTGGTGGTGGAGGTGGGCCGCAGCGCCGGGCACCTGATGGATCGCTATCCCGGAGTGCCCTTCCTTTGGCTGGAATTCGAACACGGTGGGGGCGGGGTGTTCCTGCTCACCGCGGACCAGTTGGATGAACATGGCGAGGCCTTTGCTGCTGCCGTCGCTGAAGATGAGTAACAACTAAGGAGCCTGAGACGGGCCAAGAGCGCCGAGGAATACGCCGAATGTGTTAAGCAGGCCGTGTTCGAGGTGGGGGATCTGCGCGATTGCATGATGTACGAGCTGGAGGGCATGATCCGCTTCCCGGTCTTCCTGGAGCCCCTGGAGGCGGGCATCCGCGGTGTCTATGATGCCATGCGCGAAGGGCGTTACAGCTTTGGCCGCGAGGACCTGCCGTTCATGGATATTGCCGCGGCTCACGCCGGCGAGATCCCCTTTCACGCCCTGCTCAAGCAGATCAACGACACCCACCGGCGCGGGCTGGATGTGGGCGACGACGGGGAATAACCCCACAAATTGACGTAGGTCAGCGTGCTGACAGGAATGTCAGGCTAGCCTGCTGTTCTATGGATACTACCCTGACCCTCGCCCCCGCGCTGATCGCCAAGTACGACCAGAGCGGGCCCCGCTACACCTCCTATCCCACCGCCGACCGCTTCCACGCGGGGTTCGGTGAAGAGGAATACCGGCAGGCGGCCGCGCGCAGCAATGCCGCCGGTGGCCCGCTGTCGTTGTATTTCCACATCCCCTTCTGCAATACCGTCTGCTACTACTGCGCCTGCAACAAGGTGGTGACCAAGGACCGCAGCCGGGCCGCGCCTTACCTGGCGCGGCTGCACAAGGAGATCGCCCTGCAGGCCGAGTTGTTCGACCGCGGGCGGGTGGTGGACCAACTGCACTGGGGTGGCGGCACGCCGACCTTCATCAGCCACGACGAGATGGCCGGGCTGATGCAGGTCACCCGTGAGCACTTTACGCTGCGCGACGACGACAGCGGCGAGTATTCCATCGAGATCGACCCGCGCGAGGCGGGGGCCGATACCATCGCCCACCTGCGCTGGCTGGGCTTCAATCGCATCAGTCTGGGGGTGCAGGACTTCGACCCCAAGGTGCAGCGGGCGGTCAATCGCATCCAGGGCGTGGACGAGACCCTGGCCGTGATCGATGCCATCCGTGCCAACGAGTTTCACTCGCTGAGCATGGATCTGATCTACGGTCTGCCGCACCAGACCGTCGCCAGTTTCGCTGCCACCCTGGAGCGGGTCATCGACCTGCAGCCGGACCGTTTGTCGGTGTTCAATTACGCGCACCTGCCCGAACGGTTCAAACCCCAGCGCCGTATCAACGAGGCCGATCTGCCCAGCGCTGCCGAGAAGCTGGATATCCTGAAGATGAGCGCCGACAAGCTGGCCGCCGCCGGCTATGTGTACATCGGCATGGACCACTTCGCACGGCCGGACGACAGCCTGGCCATCGCCCAGCGCGAGGGGCACCTGTATCGCAACTTCCAGGGCTACGCGACCCATGCCGACTGCGACCTGGTGGCGATGGGCGTCACCGCCATCGGACGTGTGGATGACACCTACAGCCAGAACAGTCGCGACATGGACGAGTACCTGGCTGCCATCGACGCCGGCAAGCTGCCGGTCGTACGGGGGCTGCAACTGACCCAGGATGACTGTATCCGCCGGGCGGTGATCACCCAGTTGATCTGCCACTTCGCCCTGTATTTCGGTGCGGTCGATCGTGCCTGGGGTATCCGCAGCCAGGACTATTTCGCCGACGAACTGGTCGAGCTGCGGGCCATGGCCGACGATGGCCTGCTGACCCTGGACGAGCAGGGCATCCGCGTGCTGCCCGCCGGGCGGCCGCTGATTCGCAACATCTGCAAGGTGTTCGACGCCTGGCTGCACGGCAGTCAGGATGCGACACGCTTTTCTCGCGTCATCTGAGCGGGTGCTGAGCGGTTTACCGATGCGCGGGGGCGCCTTAAGCTCCCGGCTGACTCCTCGCTGAAGGCCGCGCATGACCGACCACACCCCGACCATCCCCCAGGCCCTCGCGGCTGCCGTTACCCGCCACGGCGAGCAACCCGCCATCCTGTTTCCCGATCGCAGCGTGACCCTGGCCGAGGTGGCGATTGCCGCCAACCGCGTGGCCGCCGCCCTGGCTGATCAGGGCGTCGTCAAGGGTGACCGGGTGGCGCTGTACTGCATCAACTCGGACAGCTTCGTGTTCGCCTACCTGGGCATCCAGCTGGCAGGTGCCGTGGTGGTGCCGGTGAACCTGCTCTACAACCCCAAGGAGATCGACTTCATCCTCAACGACGCGGGGGTGAAGGGGCTTATCTATCACGCTGCCATGGCGGCGCAGGTATCCGCCTTCACGCCGAATATCGGCTCCTTGCAGTTCAGCGCCTGTATCGGCGGCGAACCTGTGGCCTCCGATCACCAGCGTTTCGACGACTGGCTGGCCGGGCAGGGCGAGACGCCGGAGGTGGGTCTGAATGCCGCCGAGGACCTGGCCGCCATCCTGTATACCTCCGGCACCACCGGCCATCCCAAGGGCGCCATGCTCAGTCACCGCAACCTGGTGTCCAACAGCCGCAGCGTTGCCCAGGCCCTGCAACTGCAGCCCGGCAAGGACCGGCTGCTGGTGGTGCTGCCCATGTTTCATGCCTTCGCCGCCACCGTGGGTCTGCTCACGCCGATGCTCAGTGGCGTGGCCATGGCGCCGGTGGCCAAGTTCGAGCCCGGCCTGATCTCGGAAGTGATCGGCGCCGTGGGTGCAACGATATTCCTGGGTGTGCCCAGCCTGTACAACGTGATCTTGCGTGTGCCGGACGAGCAGGCGGCCAGGTGGCGGACCATCCGTTACGGCGTGTCAGGTGGTGCCGCCATGCCGGTGGAGCTGATGCAGCGTTTCGAGGCGCGCTTCGGTTTCCCCATCCTGGAGGGTGACGGTCCCACCGAGTGCTCGCCCGTCACCTGCGTCAATCCGGTGGATGGCGTGCGCAAGCCGGCCTCCGTCGGGCTGCCGGTGCCGGATGTGGCGATGGCCATCTTCGACGAGCAGGGTGGCCAATTGCCGACGGGCGAGATCGGCGAGATCTGCGTGCGTGGCCCCAATGTCATGCAGGGCTACTGGCAGCTGCCCGAGGCCAGCGCCGAAACCTTCTTCGGCGACTGGCTGCGCACCGGCGACCTGGGTTACATCGATGCCGACGGTTACGTGTTCATGGTCGACCGCAAGAAGGACCTGGTCATCGTCAACGGCATGAACGTCTACCCGCGCATGGTGGAGGAGGTGCTGTTCAAGCATCCGGATATCGTGGAAGCGGCGGTGGTGGGTGAACCGAATGTGTCCCACGGCGAGATCGTGGTGGCCCACGTGGTGCCCCGCGAGGACAGTGGCCTGGACGCTGCGGCGGTCAGGCAGTGGTGCCGCGACCACCTGGGTCGCCACGAGGTGCCGCGCAAGGTGGTATTGCGCCAGGCTCTGCCCAAGAACGCCACCGGCAAGGTGCTCAAGCGCGAGCTGCGCCTGGAAGGCGAGCTGGAGCGGGGGGTGGATCCGCGCTGAAGGTTGGTGCCAGCCGCCGGCAGATTGGGGCGGAATCGCGGACTCCTGCCCTAATTGCTGGGTTTACCCGGCTGGCCGCTGGCCGCTCGCAGCTTGTTGGCCCACAGCCAGGCCAGCAGGCTGATCCAGACGACCGCCAGCCAGCCGATGACGCCGTCGTAGCTGCCCACCAGGAAGGCCAGCGGTGCGTCCGGCTGCAGCTCGGTGGCAGTCTTGCCCAGCTTGATCACCACCACCCAGCCCGCGTGCAGGCCGATGGCCAGGGCGATGTTGCCGGTGCGCTCGCGCACCAGGCTCAGAAACACCCCTACGGCAAACAGCGCCAGCCAGGAATCGAGCAGCAGCCAGGGTTGCTGGTAGGCGGCGCCCATGCCGGCCAGCAGCTGCCAGCCGGTGTCCCAGTGGACCTCGGCATCGGCGGTCAGGCGCGGCGGGCGGGTGAAGTGCAGGCTGGCGTACAGTGCGGCGGTCAGCGCGGCGGTGCTGGCGAAGGACAGGCTGCGGCGCAGGGCGTGGTGCATCACGCCGCGGAAGAAGGTCTCCTCGATGAAGCCCACCGCCAGGCCGCCGATCAGGCCGCTGGCGAGTGCGGCGCCCAGCTTGGCGGCAGGAATGTCGGTATTGGGCAGGCGGATACCACCCAGCCATTCCAGGACCAGCAGCCCGGCCAGGATGGCCACGCCGGCCAGCCAGCCGAACCCTATCTGGCGCAGAAACACCGGGCGTGGCAGGTCATAACCCCAGGCCTGGTGGCCGCGCAGCGCCAGCCAGCGCAGCAGCGGCCACAGCCCGATCAGACCGAACAGCATGGCGCTGCGGTAGAACAGCCGGTCCGGGCGTACGTCGGCGATCTGGCCGACGGCAAGGTCAAGAAAAGGCAGCAGGCCGGCGGCCAGCGCCAGCAGCAGGAGCAGGTAGGCGAGGAATATCAGGAATGCAGGCATGGTTATGTCGCTGGGCGGAGTTTGGCTACGGGCTTAGTGTGTGCCGCACTCTTCTGTATAATCCGCCTGTTCTGCAAATCAGCAAGCGAGAGTGGCGGAATTGGTAGACGCGCTGGATTTAGGTTCCAGTGGGGTAACCCGTGCGAGTTCGAGTCTCGCCTTTCGCACCAGTTTTAGTGAATCGCTTGATTCAGCAAGGGCCCGGTCCAGTCGCCGAGTCTTTGTACCATAAGCCTTAAGTGACAGTAACGACTGTCGGAGAGAAGTGTCGATGCAAGTTTCCGTTGAATCTGGTCAGGGCCTGGAAAAGCGTCTGCTGGTGGATGTACCCGCCGAGCAGGTAACCGCAGCCGTGGAGAAAAAACTCCAATCCCTCGCGCGTACCGCGCGCATGGACGGCTTCCGTCCCGGCAAGGTGCCGATGAAAGTGGTGCGTCAGCGCTTCGGCGAGCAGGCCAAGCACGAGGCTTATGGCGAACTGATCCAGGCGACCTTTTATCAGGCCGCCAGCCAGGAGGGCCTGAAGCCCGCCGGCGAGCCCAGCATCGAGCTGCGCGAAGAGGGCGCGGATGACAGCTTCGGCTACACCGCCACCTTCGAAGTGATGCCCGAGATCACCGTGACCGGCCTGTCCGAGATGGCCGTGACCAAGCCGGTCGCCGAGGTCACCGAGGAAGACGTGGACGGCATGATCGAGCGCCTGCGCAAGCAGCGCACCACCTGGACCGAGGTGGATCGCGCCGCGCAGAAGGGCGACACCCTGCACCTGGATTTCAAGGGCATCCTGGACGGCGAGGCCTTCGAGGGCGGCAGTGCCCAGAACGTGCCGCTGGAACTGGGTGCCGGCGCCATGATCCCCGGTTTTGAAGATGCCCTGACGGGCGCCAAGGCCGGTGAGGAGCGCACCTTCAACGTCACCTTCCCCGAGGATTACCGCGCAGAGCATCTGGCCGGCAAGGAAGTGACCTTCGAAGCCAAGGTGCTGAAGGTCGCCGAGCCGACCCTGCCCGAGGTGGACGGCGAGTTTGCCAAGAGCTTCGGCATCGAGGACGGCACCGTGGAAGGTCTGCGCGCCGAGATCCGCAAGAACATGGGTCGCGAGTTGAAGCAGAAGCTGACCAGCATGACCAAGGAGCGGGTGATGGACGCGCTGCTGGCCGCGAACCCTATCGACGTGCCCAAGTCTATGATTGAAGAGGAGTGCGCACGCATCAGGGCGCAGACTCAGCAGGAGATGGCCCAGGCCGGCCAGGCCAGCAAGCTGGATCTGCCGTTGAGCCTGTTCGAAGAGCAGGCCAAGCGCCGCGTGACCCTGGGCCTGCTGCTCGGTTCAGTGATGGGCGAGCAGAACCTCGATCTGGATCAGGATCGCGTGAAGGCCACCATCGAGGAATTCGCTGCTTCCTACGAGAATCCCGCCGAGATGGTGGAGTTCTACGAGAAGAACCCGCAGCAGCGTCGCCAGGTGGAAAGCCTGGTGCTTGAAGACCAGGTTGTCGATTGGCTGCTGTCGCAGGCCAATGTCACCGAAGAGCAGCTGTCCTTCTCCGGTGTGGTGGGCAGCCACGTCTGATCCGTCGTTGACCCGACGGGGCCGACCAGAATTTCGTTAAGGAAGCCGTATGATGACCGATAAGATGGGTATGACTGATTTCAATCCCCAAAACCTGGGCCTGGTGCCCATGGTGGTCGAGCAGACCGCCCGCGGTGAACGTGCCTACGATATCTACTCGCGCCTGCTGAAGGAGCGCGTGGTGTTCTGTGTCGGCCCCATCGAGGACCACATGGCCAACCTGATCGTGGCCCAGTTGCTGTTCCTGGAGTCGGAGAACCCGGACAAGGACATCCATCTGTACATCAACTCGCCGGGTGGTTCGGTCACCGCCGGCATGGCGATCTACGACACCATGCAGTTCATCCGTCCCAATGTGGGCACCATGTGCATCGGCCAGGCGGCCTCCATGGGTGCGGTGCTGCTGACTGCGGGCGAGAAGGGCAAGCGTTTCTGCCTGCCGAATTCACGGGTGATGATCCACCAGCCGCTGGGTGGCTTCCAGGGTCAGGCAACGGACTTCGAGATTCACGCCAAGGAAATCCTGTTGATTCGTGAGCGGCTGAACAAGATTCTGGCCGATCACACCGGTCAGTCGCTGGAGACCATCTCCAAGGACACCGATCGCGACAATTTCATGAGCGCACAGAACGCGGTCGACTACGGCCTGGTGGACGAGGTGCTGAATCGTCGTCCCGAGGCCGAGGTCTGATAAAACAGGCCCTGAATACGTGGAAAAATAAGGAAAACGGGTGGAAAACCAGCGCATTTCACGTGCTTGTCTTCCGTTCCTATTCCGATATGATGAACCCAGAGTCCCTGTGTGACGGCCCGGTGTCGTGCAATATTGCCGGGGAGCTGTCAGGCCAGATGAGGTAGCACGAATGAGCGACGAGAAGCAGGGCAAGGGCGAAGACGGCAAGCTGTTGTATTGCTCATTCTGCGGCAAGAGCCAGCATGAGGTCCGCAAGCTGATTGCCGGTCCGTCCGTGTTCATCTGCGACGAGTGCGTGGAACTGTGCAACGACATCATCCGCGAGGAGATGCAGGAGAGCGCCGTCGAGGGCAGCAGCAAGCTGCCCAATCCGCACGAGATCAATGACGCCCTCGACGAATACGTCATCGGCCAGGCCCGTGCCAAGAAGGTGCTGTCCGTAGCGGTCTACAACCACTACAAGCGCCTCGAGGTGAAGGGCAAGAAGGACGAGGTCGAGATCGCCAAGAGCAACATCCTGCTGATCGGTCCCACCGGTTCGGGCAAGACCCTGCTGGCCGAGACCCTGGCCCGGTTGCTCAATGTGCCGTTCACCATTGCCGACGCCACCACGCTCACTGAAGCTGGATACGTGGGTGAGGACGTCGAGAACATCATTCAGAAGCTGCTGCAGAAGTGCGACTACGACGTGGACAAGGCCCAGACCGGCATCGTCTACATCGACGAGATCGACAAGATCTCCCGCAAGTCGGACAACCCGTCCATCACCCGCGACGTGTCGGGCGAGGGCGTGCAGCAGGCGCTGCTCAAGCTGATCGAAGGCACCGTTGCCTCGGTCCCGCCGCAGGGCGGGCGCAAGCATCCGCAGCAGGAATTCCTGCAGGTCGACACCTCCAGCATCCTGTTCATCGTTGGCGGCGCCTTTGCCGGCCTGGACAAGGTGATCCGTGACCGTTCGCAGAAGGGCGGCATCGGCTTCTCAGCCCAGGTGCGCAGCAAGGAAGACAAGCGCAACGTCGGCGAGGTACTGGCCGAGGTGGAGCCGGAGGACCTGATCCGCTATGGCCTGATCCCCGAGTTCGTCGGCCGCCTGCCAGTGGTCGCGACCCTGGAGGAGCTGGACGAAGACGCCCTGATCACCATCCTGACCCAGCCCAAGAACGCGCTGGTCAAGCAGTATCAGCGACTGTTCGACATGGAAGGCGCCGAACTGGAACTGCGTGAGGATGCGTTGCGCGCCATCGCCGGCAAGGCCATGGAGCGCAAGACCGGGGCGCGCGGGCTGCGCACGATCCTGGAACACATCCTGCTCGATACCATGTACGACCTGCCGTCGATGGAAAACGTCAGCAAGGTGGTGGTCGACGAGGCGGTGGTGAAGGGCGAGTCCCAGCCATACATGATCTACGAAGGCGGCGAACAACGAGCCGCTTCCGACTGACTCGCAACGGGCGTCCATTTGGACGCCCGTTGCGCTTGAGATCCCCTGCAACAGCCCCCATGTTGCACATTCGACCCCGATCCCGGGGTGGAGTACCCGGACGGGCCGACCCCGGACCAGCCAGGCGTACCCTGCGATTTTGCCAGCCAGCGCCGCGTTTCTGCGCTGAACGCCATTTCTGAGGACAGAAGCATATGGGCCAAGAAGACCGCAACAACGATGTCACCAAGGAGGCCACCAACGTGGCTCCGGTGCTGCCGCTGCGCGACGTGGTGGTGTATCCCCACATGGTCATCCCGCTGTTCGTCGGTCGGGAGAAATCCATCAAGGCCCTGGATGCGGCCATGCAGGACAACAAGCAGATCCTGCTGGTCGCGCAGAAGAGCGCGGATGTGGACGATCCGCAGCCGGCCGACCTATACCAGGTCGGTACCCTGGCCAGCATCCTGCAACTGCTCAAGCTCCCGGACGGCACCGTGAAGGTGCTGGTCGAGGGCGGTGAGCGCGCCAAGCTGGAAAAATTCCACCCCCAGGACGATTACTACACCGCTGAGCTGTCCCCCCAGGTCGACGCGCTGGAACTGCCCGAGCGCGAGGCCGAGGTGCTGATGCGCTCGGCCACCGACCTGTTCGACCAGTACGTCAAACTGAACAAGAAGGTGCCGCCCGAGGTGCTGACCTCGCTGGCCTCCATCGACGAGCCTTCGCGCCTGGCCGACACCATGGCCGCCCACATGTCGCTCAAGCTGGAAGAGAAGCAGCACGTGCTGGAGATGGCCGACGTACGCGAACGCCTCGAGCACCTGATGGCGTTGATGGAAGGCGAGAACGACATCCTGCAGATGGAAAAGCGCATCCGTGGCCGCGTGAAGCGCCAGATGGAGAAGAACCAGCGCGAGTACTATCTGAACGAGCAGATGAAGGCCATCCAGAAAGAACTGGGCGAGATGGACGACGCGCCCAACGAGATGGAAGAGCTGGCCGACAAGATCGAAAAGGCCGGCATGAGCAAGGAGGCCAAGGCCAAGGCGACCGCGGAGCTGAACAAGCTCAAGCTGATGTCGCCGATGTCCGCCGAGGCCACCGTGGTGCGCAACTACATCGACGCCCTGGTCGGCGTGCCCTGGAAGAAGCGCACCAAGGTGCGCAACGACCTGGACGTGGCCGAGCAGACCCTCGACACCGACCACTACGGTCTGGAGAAGGTCAAGGAGCGCATCCTCGAATACCTCGCGGTACAGAAGCGGGTGCGCAAGCTGAAGGGCCCGATCCTGTGCCTGGTCGGTCCCCCCGGCGTGGGCAAGACCTCGCTGGGTCAGTCCATCGCCAAGGCGACCAACCGCAAGTTCATCCGCATGGCGCTGGGTGGCGTGCGTGACGAGGCCGAGATCCGCGGTCATCGCAAGACCTACATCGGCGCCATGCCCGGCAAGATCGTGCAGAACCTGACCAAGGCCGGCACCCGCAACCCGCTGTTCCTGCTCGACGAGATCGACAAGATGGCCATGGACTTCCGTGGCGATCCGGCCTCCGCGCTGCTGGAGGTGCTGGATCCGGAGCAGAACCACACCTTCCAGGATCACTACCTGGAAGTGGACTTCGACCTGTCCGAGATCATGTTCGTGGCGACTGCCAACAGCATGAACATCCCGGCGCCGCTGCTGGACCGGATGGAGGTGATCCGTCTGTCCGGCTACACCGAGGACGAAAAGGTGAACATCGCCGATCGTTACCTGGTGCCGAAGCAGATGCAGAACAACGGTCTGAAGGAAGACGAACTGATCATTCGCAGCCCTGCGGTGCGTGACATCGTGCGTTACTACACCCGGGAGGCGGGCGTGCGTAACCTGGAGCGCGAGATCGCTAAGATCTGCCGCAAGGTGGTGAAGGACATCCTGCTCAGCGGTGACGGTGGCAAAAAGATCACCGTTACCCCGAAGAGCCTGGACAAGTACCTGGGCGTGAAGCGCTTCCGCTATGGCCGCGCTGATGAGCACGACCAGGTCGGACAGGTCACCGGCCTGGCCTGGACCGAGGTGGGCGGCGAACTGCTGCGCATCGAGGCGGCCCTGGCGCCGGGCAAGGGTCGCCTGACCCAGACCGGTCAGCTTGGCGACGTGATGAAGGAATCCATCCAGGCGGCCATGACCGTGGTGCGCAGTCGCTCCGAGGCCCTGGGCCTGGAAGAGGACTTCTACCAGAAGCAGGACATTCACATTCACGTACCCGAGGGCGCCACGCCGAAGGATGGTCCCAGTGCCGGTATCGGCATGTGCACCGCGCTGGTGTCTGCGCTGACCGATATCCCGGTGCGCGCCGACGTGGCCATGACCGGTGAGATCACCCTGCGCGGCGAGGTGCTGCCCATCGGCGGTCTGAAGGAAAAACTGCTGGCGGCGCATCGCGGTGGCATCCAGATCGTGGTGATCCCGGAAGACAACGAGCGGGACCTCGTCGACCTGCCGAAGAACATCAAGCAGAACCTGGAGATCCGCCCGGTGCGCTGGATCGACGAGGTGCTGGAGATCGCCCTGGTGTCGCAACCCAAGCCGGGTGCTGCCAAGCCCGCTGACGCGGAACCGGCGGCAAAGACCGCAAGCAAGGCTGGTGCCAAAGGTGGTCGTAAGGGAACTGTTCGTCACTAAGTCGTTGAAGTGAGCGTCAAGGCGCATTTGAGTGCATAAAAAACGCCTCAAACGCGCCTTTTCGCTTGACGGGGTTTTTCGCAAATTGGTATAAAACACGCCGCTTCGGAACGCTTCTACTGCGTCCGTTACAAGCACATCGAGACGGGCTTCGAACTCGTCCCAAAGAATCCAAAGGGGGCATCTCCAGAATGAACAAATCCGAACTCATCGAGTCCATGGCCGATGCGGCTGACATCTCCAAGGCCGCTGCTGCTCGCGCGCTGGAAGGTATGATCGAAGGCATCACTGGCGCTCTGAAAAAAGGCGACACCGTTTCTGTTGTCGGCTTCGGCACCTTCGTCGTGCGTGAGCGCGCCGCTCGTACCGGCCGTAACCCGAAGACGGGTGAAGCCATCCAGATCAATGCCAGCAAATCGCCTGCATTTAAAGCTGGCAAGGCGCTGAAAGACGCTGTAAACTGACGCGCTTTCCCGCAGGGTGCTTAGCTCAGCTGGGAGAGCATCGCCCTTACAAGGCGAGGGTCGCAGGTTCGAGCCCTGCAGCACCCACCAAGAGTTTAGGAGTGGTAGTTCAGTTGGTTAGAATACCGGCCTGTCACGCCGGGGGTCGCGGGTTCGAGTCCCGTCCACTCCGCCATATGTAGTTGAACGGGGTATCATGGCAACGTGATACCCCGTTTGCATGTCCAGACCAATTAAAATCCAGAAGACACCACCATGCTTCAGGCCATAAGAGAAAAGGCACAGGGCTGGATCGCCTGGGCCATCGTCATCCTCATCACCATCCCCTTCGCCCTGTGGGGCATCCAGGAGTACCTGGGTGTTGGCGGCGAGACCGTCGTTGCCGAGGTGCAGGGCAGCAAGATCTCCGAACAGGCGCTGGATGAACAGACTCGCCGCACCCGTGAGAGTCTGCGTGCCAACCTTGGTACCGCCTATCGTGCGGAACTGTTTCCTGAGGCCATGCTGCGCCGCCAGGCACTCGACCGCATGATCGATGAGCAGATCCTGCAACAGGCGGCAGCCGACTGGGGTATGCGCGGCAGCGATCAGATGGTTGTCGAGGCCATCCGCACCGAGCGGGCCTTCCAGACCGATGGTCGTTTTGACACCGAGCTGTATCGCACCGTACTGCGTAACAACGCCTTGTCTGAGGCCGCCTACGAGGCCTCGGTGCGCCAAAGCATGACCATGCAGCAACTGCAGCAGGGCATAGCCGGCAGTGCCTTTGCCACCCGTGCCCAGGTGGACGCCTATCAGCGCTTGGTTGATCAACAGCGCACCCTGTCCTATGCGGTGATCCCGGCGGACAGCTTCCTGGCAACCATCAATCCGGACGAGACGGCCATCGACGCCTACTACCAGGCGCACCGGGGCCAGTATCAGCTGCCCGAGCGGGTGAAGCTCGATTACCTGCTGCTGGACGTGGCTGGCCTGGCCGCGCAGATCCCGGCGGATACCGCCTCGGTGCAGGCGTGGTACGAACAACACAAGGACCAGTTCGTTGCCCCTGAAGAGCGCCATCTGCGCCACATTCTGATTCCCGTTGCGGGTGACGAGGCGGTTGCGCAGGCCAAGACCCAGGCACTGCGTGATCAATTGCTCGCGGGTGCGGACTTTGCCGGCTTGGCCAAGGCAGAGTCCGCCGATCCCGGGTCTGCCCCTGAGGGTGGCGACCTGGGCTGGGTATCCAGCGGCATGATGGTAGAGGATTTCGAAAAGGCTGCCTTTGCACTGGACGATGGCGCCATCAGCGAACCGGTCAAGACTCCCTTCGGTTTTCACTTGATCCAGGTGCAGGGTATCCGTGGCGGCGGCGACGCCAGCTTCGATCAGGTCGCCGACAAGGCCATAGCGGCCTATCGCAAGTCGGAGGCCGAGCGGCTGTTCTTCGAGCGCGCAGAGCGACTGGCCGAACTGAGCTACGAGAACCCGGACAGCCTTGAGCAGGCGGCAGAGACGCTGGGTCTGACCATCCGTCACAGCGACTGGATGGACCAGGCTGGTGGTGAGGGTGATCTGTCCTCGCCCAAGGTGGTGTCGGCTGCCTTCAGTGACGACGTGCTGACCCAGGGCCATAACAGCGAGATGCTGGAACTGGGTCCGGAGAAGCTGCTGGTGTTGCGTGTGGCCGAGCACCAGGTGGCACGTGCCCGCGATCTGGCCGAGGTGCGGGATCAGGTGATCAAGGCGCTACGTGTCGAGCAGGCCGCTGCTGCTGCGCGGCAGGCGGGTGAAGCGGCACTGGCTGAAGCCCGTGCCGGTACTCCGTTGCAGGCACTGGCCGCCACCAACGGCTGGCAGTTGCATGCCGACGTTGTGACCGGGCGCGATCAGAGCGAGGTGCCGGCTGCGGTACGTGAGCAGGCCTTCATGCTGCCGCGTCCCGGCACTGGTACCGCGCAACTGGCCGGCACCGCGCTGGCAAGCGGTGATTACGCGGTGCTGGCGCTGTCGTCCGTGACAGATGGTGACCCCGGCAAGCTGGATGATACCGGTCGCAAGTTGCTGGCCAGCCGCCTGGCGTCGCTGCACGGTCGCATGGACCTGGGCGGCCTGAGTGTCGCCCTACGTGATCGTGCGGATGTGAGCATCATGCTCAAGGCCCCCAGCAGCGGCGAATAAGCGTCTATCTGGAAGCAACAAAAAAGGCGGCCATTGGCCGCCTTTTTTGTTGTCCGCCCAGCGGCCTTAGATGGTGCCGAGGATGTGGTAGCCGGAATCCACGTACAACACGTCGCCGGTGATGCCCGACGCCAGGTCGGAACACAGGAAGGCGGCGGCGTTGCCGACTTCCTCGATGGTGACGTTGCGACGTAGCGGGACCTTTGCTTCTGCCTCGGCCAGCATGTCGCGGAAGTTGGCGATGCCGGAGGCGGCCAGGGTGCGGATCGGGCCGGCGGACACCGCATTGACGCGGATACCCTCGGGACCCAGGCACTCCGCCAGGTAACGCACGTTGGCTTCCAGACTGGCCTTGGCCACGCCCATCACGTTGTAGTTCTTCACGGTGCGCACCGCACCCAGGTAGGTCATGGTGATGATGGAGCCGTTGCGGCCGGCCATCATGCCGTGACCTGCCTTGGCCAGTGCGGCCAGGCTGTAGGAGCTGATGTCGTGTGCCACCTGAAAGCCTTCGCGGGTGACCGCGTCGATGTAGCTGCCTTCCAGCTGCTCGCGCGGGGCATAGGCCACCGAGTGGACGATGCTGTCCAGGCCGTCCCAGTGGTCGGCGAGCTGGGCAAAGCAGCTGTCGATCTGGGCATCGTCGGCGACGTCCAGCGGCAGCACCAGCTCAGAGCCGCATTCGGCGGCGATCTTCTCCACCCGCGACTTGAGCTTGTCGTTCTGGTAGGTGAAGGCCAGTTGTGCGCCCTGGTCGGCCATGGCCTTGGCGCAGCCGTAGGCGATGGAGCGGTTGCTGGCGACGCCCACGATCAGGGCACGTTTGTCTTGCAGAAAGCCCATGGGGGAGATCCTCTGGCGATAGTGATGGAACACGGCTGACAAGCGGGGTGGGGGATGCGAAGATGCCCCGCACAGGATGGCGTAAGTTACCGGAAACAATAAGTCGGATCAAAAAACGGATGCCCACGTCTCAGCCGCAGCGCAAATTCGGGTGCCAGCTGCTGGTCGCCGCCCTGATCGCGATGCTGGCCGGCTGCAGTGATACCGCCTGGAACGACCCTTATCCCGCCAGTCAGGCCAGGGACAATACCTATTATTCCTCGTTTGAGGAACGCCCAAAGCATCTGGACCCCGCTCGCTCATATAGCGAGAACGAGTGGATCTTTACCTCCCAGATCTACGAGCCGCCGCTGCAGTACCACTTCCTCAAGCGTCCCTACCAGCTGGTGCCGCAGACTACCGCGGGCATGCCGCAGGTGATCCTGCTCGATGAGCAGGCCAGGCCGCTGCCGGGGGATACGGATGCCCGGCAGGTCGCCTACACCGACTATGTCATCACCATCCGCCCCGGCATCCGCTACCAGCCGCATCCGGCCTTTGCCCGGGACGGGCAGGGCGGTTGGCGATATTGGCCGCTGCCCGAGGACCGTCTGGCCGGTATCAACACCCTGGGTGATTTTGCCGAAACCGACAGCCGCGAGTTGGTTGCCGAGGACTATGCCTACCAGGTCAAGCGGCTGGCCTTTGCCCCCAACCATTCACCGGTGGCCGGGCTGATGGCCGAACACATCGTCGGCTTTGCCGACTTCGCCCGGGACAGCGCGGCGGCCTACAAGGCGCTGAAGACGGCATCGGGCCTGTCCCAGCCCTGGCTAGACCTGCGCCAGCTGGACCTGGCCGGGGTGGCGGTACTGGACCGCTACCGCCTACGCATCCGTTTGCAGGGTCAGTATCCCCAGTTCATCTACTGGCTGGCGATGAACTTCTTCGCGCCCATGCCCTGGGAGGCGGAGCGTTTCTATAGTCAGCCGGGCCTGGATGCACGCAACATCACCCTGGACTGGTACCCGGTCGGCACCGGTCCCTTCTACCTGGCCGAGAACAATCCCAACCTGCGCATGGTGCTGGCGCGCAACCCGAATTATCACGGCGAGGCCTACCCCAGCGAGGGCATGCCCGGTGACCGTGAGGCGGGCATGCTGGACGATGCCGGGCGTGTCATGCCGTTCATCGATCGCGCCGTGTACAGCCTGGAAAAGGAGGCCATCCCGCGCTGGAACAAGTTCCTGCAGGGCTATTACGACGTCTCCGGTATCGGTTCGGACAGCTTCGACCAGGCGGTGCAGTTCGGCAGCGGCGGCGAGGCGAGCCTGACCGACGAGATGCGCATCCAGGGCATCCGGCTCAATACCGCGGTGGAGACCTCGGTGTTCTACACCGGCTTCAACATGAAAGACCCGGTGGTGGGCGGTAACTCGGCGCGGGCGCGGTTGCTGCGCCGGGCGCTGGCCATCGCCATCGACATGGAGGAATACATCTCGGTGTTCGCCAACGGCCGCGGCTTGGCCGCCCAGGGGCCGTTGCCGCCGGGTATCTTCGGCTACCGCGACGGCGCCGAGGGCCACAACCCTTATGTCTACGAACTGGTGAACGGCCAGCCGCGCCGCCGTGGCATCGAACAGGCCAGGGCCCTGCTGGCCAAGGCCGGTTATCCCAACGGCCGTGATCCCAACACCGGTGCACCGCTGGTGCTGCACTACGACACACCGAGCGCCGGCCCTGGCAGCAAGGCCACGCTGGACTGGTACCGCAAGCAGTTCGCCAAGCTGGGCATCGAACTGGTGATCCGCGCCACCGACTACAACCGTTTCCAGGAAAAGATGCTCAAGGGCACCGGCCAGATCTTCAGCTGGGGCTGGAACGCAGACTATCCGGATCCGGAGAACTTCCTGTTCCTGCTCTACGGTCCCAACGGCAAGGTGGCCCACCAGGGCGAGAATGCATCGAACTATGCCAACGGGGAATTCGACGCCCTGTTCGCGCGGATGAAGGACCTGCCCAATGGCGAGGAGCGCCAGCGCATCATCGATCGCATGCTGGAGATCGCACGCCGCGACGGTCCCTGGATCTGGGGCTTCAACCCCAAGGCCTACAGCCTGCATCATGCCTGGTACCACAACGCCAAGCCGCACCTGATGGCCAACAACACCCTCAAGTACAAACGTATCGATCCGCAGCTGCGCGCCGAACAACGCCGCGCCTGGAACGCGCCGGTGCGCTGGCCCATCGGGCTGATCGTGCTGGTGCTGGTGGTGTCGCTGCTGCCGGCCTGGATCGCCTACCGGCGACGTGAACAGAGGGCCGCGCGATGAGCGCCTACATCCTGCGCCGGCTGCTGTATGCCATCCCCATCCTGCTGGGGGTGAACCTGCTGACCTTCGTGCTGTTCTTCGTGGTCAACTCGCCGGACGACATGGCGCGCATGCACCTGGGCGGCAAGCGGGTGACGCCGGCCGCCATCGAGCAGTGGAAGGTGGATCACGGCTACGCGCTGCCGCTGCTGTACAACGATCAGGCGGAGGGTGGCGACAAGCTCACCGAAACCATCCTCTACCAGAAGTCGCTGAAGCTGTTCCGCTTCGAGTTCGGCCAGTCGGACAGCGGTCGCGACATCGGCTACGACATCAGCCAGCGCATGTGGCCCAGCCTGGCCATCGCCATACCCACACTGCTGGTCGGCCTGCTGGTCAACATCACCTTCGCGCTGCTGCTGGCCTTCTTCCGCGCCACCTATCTGGACTTCTGGGGCGTGGTGATCTGCGTCACCATGATGTCCATCTCGGGGCTGTTCTACATCATCGGCGGCCAGTTCCTGATCGGCAAGCTGCTCAACCTGGTGCCCATTTCCGGCTATGACCTGGGCACCTCGGCGATCAAGTTCCTGGTGCTGCCGGTGATCGTCGGGGTGATCGGCGGCATCGGTTCCGGCACCCGCTGGTACCGCACCCTGTTCCTGGAAGAGATCAACAAGGACTATGTGCGCACCGCCCGTGCCAAGGGCCTGGCCGAGCAATGGGTGCTGTTCGGTCACGTGTTCAAGAACGCGCTGATCCCCATCCTCACCGGGGTGGTGGTGATCCTGCCGCTGCTGTTCACCGGCAGTCTGTTGACCGAGTCCTTCTTCGGCATCCCCGGGCTGGGCAGCTACACCATCGACGCCATCAACCGCCAGGACTTCGCCATCGTGCGCGCCATGGTGTTCCTCGGCGCGGTGCTGTACATCATCGGCCTGATGCTCACCGACATCTCCTACACCCTGGTGGATCCCAGGGTCAGGCTGGAGTGACGCCATGGGCAAGCCGGTCTTCCTGCTCACCGACGTGCTGATCTACCTGCTGCTGGGGCTGACCCTGCTGTTCGCCTGGTATGCCAGCCGCCACGAGCACCTCAGCGCACCCTGGCGCCGGGTCGCCAAGAGCCGCACCGCCCTGGGTGCCCTGGTGGTGCTGGGTTTTTACGTGGTGGTCGGCCTGCTCGATTCGCTGCACTACCAGCCGCGCCTGGATACCAAGGCCAACGGCGAGGCCATCTATTCCGGCGAGGTGCGCAGCCTGTTCGACTGGCTGGCCGAGCCGTTACGGGCCAATCAGGAGAAGACCTACTCTGCGCCGCTGGCGGTGCACCTGTACGCCAAGGAGACCATCGAGCTGCCCGACGGCACCACCACCCGCGGCTATCCCCGGCTGGATCATGCCGGCGCCCATCTGGACGATCCGGCCGGGCGCTGGACCGAGATCCGCCAGCTGGCGGTACAGGGCATCGCCGGTTCGATACTGGTGTGGGGCGGTCTGGCACTGTTGCTCGGCGGTTTGACCGGCCGCGCCCGCGGCACCAACCTGGCCGAAGGGGTGTCGGCGCTGCTGCGCGGCCGCACCCGCTACCCCTGGCACGCGGCGTTGTGGACCCTGTTGGTGCTGTTCCTGCTGGTCGGGCTGATGGCCAGTATCGGCAGCCACTACCACCTGCTGGGCACCGACAAGGTGGGCGAGGACGTGCTCTACCAGGCGCTGAAGAGCATCCGCACCGGGTTGATGATCGGCACCCTGACCACCCTGGTGATGCTGCCGGCGGCCATCCTGCTGGGCATCATGGCCGGCTATTTCAAGGGCTGGATCGACGACGTCATTCAGTACCTGTACACCACCCTGAATGCCATCCCCAGCGTGCTGCTGATCGCCGCGGCCATCCTGATGCTGCACATCTACCTGTCCAATCACGCCGATGAATTCACCAGCGTCACCGAGCGCGCCGATCTGCGGCTGCTGTTCCTGTGCCTGATCCTCGGCACCACCAGCTGGACCGGCCTGTGCCGGTTGCTGCGCGGCGAGACCTTCAAGCTGCGCGAGCTGGAATACGTGCAGGCGGCGCAGGCCTTCGGTGTGCGCCATTTCACCATCCTGCACCGCCATGTGCTGCCCAACGTGCTGCACATCGTGCTGATCACCGTGGTGATCGACTTCAGCGGCCTGGTGCTGGCCGAGGCGGTGCTGTCCTACATCAACATCGGTGTCGATCCGTCCATGGACAGCTGGGGCAACATGATCAACGGCGCGCGACTGGAGCTGGCCCGCGAGCCGATCGTGTGGTGGTCGCTGGCCGCTGCCTTCCTGTTCATGTTCACCCTGGTGCTGGCGGCCAACCTGTTCGCCGACGTGGTGCGCGACGCCTTCGACCCCCGACTGAGGAATACCCGGTGAGCCATACCGCCGCCCAGCAACACAGCAGCCAGGCCCTGCTGCAGGTACATGGCCTGCGGGTGCAGCTGGGCGAAGGCGAGGGTGCGGTACGCGCCGTGGACGGGGTGGACCTGACCATCCGTCGCGGCGAGACCTTTGCCCTGCTGGGCGAGTCGGGCTGCGGCAAGTCGATGACCGCGCTGGGGCTGATGCGCCTGCTGCCGCCGGTGGGCCGGGTCAGCGATGGCGAGGTGCTGCTCGACGGCGTGGCGCTGCTGGACCTGCCCGAGTCCGGCATGCGGCGCGAGCGCGGCGGGCGCATCGGCATGATCTTCCAGGAGCCGATGACCAGCCTCAACCCGGTGATGCGGGTGGGCGAGCAGATCGCCGAGTCGGTGCGGCTGCATGATCCGGCGGCCAGGGGTGACATCAATGCGCGGGTGGTGGAACTGCTCACCCAGGTAGGCATCCCCGACCCGGCGCGGCGTGCCGGCGAGTACCCGCACCAGCTGTCCGGTGGCATGAAGCAGCGGGTGATGATCGCCATCGCCCTGGCCGGGCGGCCGCAGCTGCTGATCGCCGACGAGCCGACCACGGCGCTGGACGTGACCATCCAGGCGCAGGTGCTGAGCCTGCTGAAAGATCTGCAGCGCCAGACCGGCATGGCCATCCTGCTGATCACCCACGACCTGGGGGTGGTGGCGGAGACCGCCGACACCGTGGCGGTGATGTACGCTGGGCAGATCGTGGAGACTGCCCCGGTGCAGCGCTTCTTCGACCGGCCGGCCCATCCCTACAGCCGCATGCTGTTCCGCTCGCTGCCCGATGCCGGGCGACGTGACCAGCCGCTGAAGGTCATCCATGGCATGGTGCCGCCGCTGAACCAGCGTTTCGAAGGCTGCCGCTTTGCCGATCGCTGTGATGCGGCCGTCGCCGAATGTCACCGTGCCGAGCCGCCCTGGCTGGCGGTGGAGGGGCAGGGCTGGCGCTGCCACTTCCGTCCTGACGAGATCGAGATCGGCGAGGGTGATACCACCTCGACCGCGGCAGGCAGCGGCACGCCGCCGACCCTGCTGCGACTGCACGATCTCAAGGTGCATTTTCCGATCCGCCGCGGCCTGCTGCGGCGCACCGTGGGTCAGGTCAAGGCGGTGGACGGGCTGACCCTCGAGGTGCCGACCGGCCGCACCCTGGCGCTGGTGGGCGAGTCCGGTTGCGGCAAGACCACCGTGGGCAAGGCGCTGTTGCAGCTGATCCGGCCCACCGCCGGCAGCGTCGACTTCGACGGCACCGAGCTGACCACGCTGAAGGGCGAGGCGCTGCGCAAGCTGCGCAGCGAGTTCCAGATCATCTTCCAGGATCCGGCCGCCAGTATGAACCCGCGCATGCTGGTGCGCGACATCGTGGCCGAGGGTCTGATGGCGCAGGGGCTTGCCAGGGACCGCGTCGCACGTCATGCCAAGGTCGCCGAGCTGCTGCAGCAGGTGGGCCTGCCCGCCGATGCAGCTGACCGCTATCCGCACGAGTTCTCCGGCGGCCAGCGCCAGCGCATCTGCGTGGCGCGTGCGCTGGCGCTGCAGCCGCGGCTGATCGTCTGCGACGAGCCCACCAGCGCGCTGGACGTGTCGGTGCAGGCCCAGGTACTCAACCTGCTCAAGGACCTGCAGCGCGAGTTCAACATCAGCTACCTGTTCATCACCCACAACATCTCGGTGGTGGCCTACCTGGCCGACGAGGTGGCGGTGATGTATCTGGGGCGTATCGTGGAGCAGGGGCCGGTGGCCAGGGTGCTGGACCATCCGGCCCATCCCTATACCCAGGCCCTGCTTTCGGCGGTGCCGGTGCCGGACCCCGGTCGCCAGCACCAGATCATCCGCCTGGCGGGCGAGCTGCCGTCGCCGGCCAACCCGCCCAGCGGCTGCCATTTCCATCCCCGCTGCCCGCGGGCGGTGGAGCAGTGCCGTTCAGCCTATCCGGAGATGGTGGAGCTGGCCGGTGGCCAGCGGGCTGCCTGTTGGCTGGTAGGGTAGGGTCTAGAGGGTCTGGCGGGCGGGGTCGACGTACAAGGTCAGCTGCTGGCCTGGCCTCACCAGGTTGCCGTCGAGCCGGTTCCAGCGGCGCAACTGGCCAACGCTGACACGGAATTTCTGCGCGATCTCATACAGCGAATCCCCGTTTCGTACCTTGTAGCGTACCCGGCTGTGCGGCAGCCGTGGCTTACTGACCGGAGCCAGTGCCAGGGCACTGGGGTAGCGCGGCACGATCAGGTACTGCCCCACCCGGATGCGGTGATGATCAAGATCGTTGGCGGACTGCAGTGCCTTCACGGTGATGCCGTGGGTGCTGGCGATGCCGCTGAGGGTGTCGCCGGATTTCACCTGGTAACGGTCACGCTGCAGGCGTTGCTCGTCCGGCAGCTCGGCCAGGGCGTTCTGAAAACCCAGTGCCTCGTGCACCGGCACCAGCAGGCGATGTGGGCCTTCGGGCGGGGTGGCCAGGCGGTTCAGACCGGCGTTAAGGCGCGCCAGTTCGTCGACGCTGGTATCAGCCATTTTTGCCGCAACACTCAGGTCGATCTGTCCCTGGGTTTCGATGATGGCGAACTGCGGCTGGTCGGGGATATGCGGCAGTTCGACGCCGTAGCGCTCGGGGTTGGCGATGATGGTCGACAGTGCCAGCAGCCGCGGCACGTAATTGTCGGTCTCGTTGGGCAGGTCCAGTGACCAGTAGTCGGTGGGCTTGTCACGCTCGGCGTTGCGGCGGATGGCCCGGTTCACAGTGCCGCGACCGGCGTTGTAGGCGGCCAGGGTGTTCAGCCAGTCCCCGTCCAGGCGCCGGTTGAGCGATTCCAGGTGGGTCAGCGCGGCGTCGGTGCCGTCCACCAGGTCGCGGCGACCGTCGTACCACCAGTCCTGGGTCAGGCCGCGCCAGCGGCCTGTGGCGGGCATGAACTGCCACAGACCGGCGGCGCCGGAGGCCGAGTGCGCATAGGGGCGAAAGCCGCTTTCCACCGCGGGCAGCAACGCCAGTTCCATAGGCAGCTGGCGCTGCTCGATCTCACCGGCAATGTAATACAGCCAGGGTCGGGCCTCTTCCAGCATGGCCTGCAGCGCGGCGGGGTGGGCCTGCAGACGGGCCAGTTCACGCTGCAGACGTGGGTGATTGACATCCCACAGCGCAAAGCCTTGTCGCAGTCGGTCCCAGACCTGCGCCTCCTGGGCGGCAGTCAGCTCCGCCAGCGGTAATCGGCAGTAGGCCACGGATGAAACGGTGGCATTATCGGACGGGTGCTCGGCGTCGGCGGTGGCGACGTCCTGGCTGGCCGGCTGGGTCATGCAGCTGCCCAGTGCCAGACTCAGCAGCAGCAGGCCGGCGAGTGTCCAGAGGCGGTTGGGCGCCGCGCGGGGGCTGCGGTTCGGCGGCGGCTGGTTTAAGGTAGCGGGATTGGCACACATGGCGTCGAACTATATAGGTTTTGGCCCCTGGCCGACCAGACATGCGTATCGTTGTGACCGCAAGCACACCTCAATGATGAACCCCGCCACATCGCCGCCCCTGACGGATCTGACAAGCTGGTATCACGGCTGGCCGGGTGAACTGGTATCCAAGGCCGAGTGCAAGCTGCTGGCGGAGACAACGGGTGGGCTGTTCGGCTACCAGCTGGTCCAGCTGGGTGCGCTGGGACCGGGGCAGGATTATCTGGCCCAGTGTCCGGTACGCCAGCATACGGTGGTGGATGTATGCGGCGGCGCAGTTACGGCCCAGCTGTGCGCGCGGCCGGAGGCGCTGCCCATCGCCTGCGACAGTATCGATGCGGTTATTCTGCCCCACACCCTGGACTTTGCCGAGGATCCACACCAGGTGCTGCGCGAGGCCGATCGCATCCTGATTCCCGAAGGCAGGCTGTTGATCACCGGGTTCAATCCCTGGAGCTTGTGGGGGCTGTGGCGTCTGCTGCGCCGGCCATTCTATCGAGGCCGTCCGACGGTGCCCTGGTGTGGCCATTTTATTTCTTATTCACGCTTGCAGGACTGGTTGACCTTGATGGGATTCGATATTGAGCGGACCGACGTTCGCGTGTTCAGACCGCCCCTGGGGCGGGAATCGGCGCTCATGCGCCTGGCTTTCATGGAGCGGCTGGGTCAGCGCTACTGGCCAATGCTGGCTGGCGTGTACATGGTCAAGGCGGTCAAGCGGGTATCCACCCTGCGACCGGTGGGGCCGGTATGGAAGCGGGCGCCGGCACTCGGTGCCCGCGTCATTGAACCATCCGCCCGGGGGATGCGTCGTGGCTGAGCGGGTTGAGATGTTTACCGATGGCGCCTGTCGCGGCAATCCGGGGCCGGGTGGCTGGGGCGTGCTGCTGCGTTACGGCGACAAGGAAAAGACCCTGCATGGCGGCGAGGATCACACCACCAACAACCGCATGGAGCTGATGGCGGTGATCGAGGGGCTGAAGAGCCTCAAGCGATCCTGCCCGGTGCGCGTCACCACGGACTCGCAATACGTGAAAAACGGCATCACCCAGTGGATTCACAACTGGAAGAAGAACGGCTGGAAGACCGCAGCCAAAAAGCCGGTCAAGAATGACGACCTGTGGCGGGCGCTGGACGAGCAGGTGGCGCAGCACCAGGTGGAGTGGGCCTGGGTGCGCGGCCATACCGGGCATCGCGAGAACGAGCTGGCCGACCAACTGGCCAACCGCGGCATCGACGAACTGAAGGGTTGAAGGTTATGCGCCAGATCGTACTGGACACGGAGACCACCGGCCTGGAGCCGGAGCAGGGGCACCGCATCATCGAGATCGGCTGCGTGGAGATGGTGGAGCGTCGTCTGACCGGCAACAATTTCCACGTCTACCTGCAGCCGGACCGCGAGATCGACGCCGGTGCGGTGGAGGTGCACGGCATCACCAACGCGTTCCTGGCAGACAAGCCGCGCTTCGCCGACGTGGTCGAAGACCTGATGGCCTACCTGCGCGGCGCCGAGTTGGTGATCCACAACGCGCCCTTCGACATGGGTTTTCTCAACAGTGAACTGCGCCGCCTGAACAACTGGCAGCCGCTGCAAGACTATTGCGGCGTCATCGATACCCTGGTGATGGCCCGCGACCTGCACCCGGGACAGCGCAACAGCCTGGATGCCCTGTGCGGCCGCTACGACGTGGACAACACCCGCCGCGAGAAACACGGCGCCCTGCTGGATGCCGAGATCCTGGCCGATGTCTACCTGGCCATGACCGGTGGCCAGACCGCCATGTTTGCCGAGGCCGAGGCCACCACTGAGGGTGAGGGCGGCGAGGGTGGCATCCGCCGCCTGCCGGAGGACCGGCCGCCGCTTGCGGTGGTGCGGGCCAGCGCCGCGGAGCTGGCCGCCCACGAGGCGCGCCTGGATGCGCTGGATAAGGCCGGTGGCGGTAGCGTGTGGCGTCGTCCGGCCGGGACCTGAGCCGGTTTATTCGAGGGCGGTGCTGTGCTGTTGCGGCACGGCCAGCCGGCCGCTGATGCGCCACGGGCCGGCCGGCGGGGCCAGTGACAGCTTCCAGTTGGCGTCTTCCAGGTCGACCAGTTCGCCGACGTAGCGGCCAGGGTCGGTGCGACTCAACTGCACCTGCTGGTCACGGAAGGGACGGGTGGGGTGGTCAACTGACAGGGTCAGCTGTTCCACCGAGCCGATGGCAGCGTCGTTCAATTGCACCACTACCCGGCCGCGGCTTGCATCCAGTTGCAGTTGCGCGGTGACGCCCAGCTCGCGGGCGCTCTGTACCTGCGCGGCGTCCTTGTGGATCGCCAGGCCTTCCTTGTAGTAGTCGTCTTTCACCAGACCGTCGCTGGTGTCTATCGCCAGGTTGATGGTGACCATGGCGGCGACGATGGTGCAGGCCGGCAGGCTGATCAGAAACCAGGGCCAGAACTGCTTGTACCAGGGCTGGGTGTCTTCGCGGGGTGCATGCATGGGATGTGCTCTTTATGGCTTCAGCGCAATACCGGGCCGAGGAAGCGGGCGGTCTGGTCCATACGGATGTCGGGCTGGGTCTGCGACTCGATGTGGAACATGATCTCACTGCTGGCCTTTTTGAGTTCCACCGGGTCAACCTGTACCCGCAGCGGCACGTCCTTGACGGCGCCGGCTGCCACCTGGATGTCGCGGGTGGGACCGACCACCTTCATGCCCGGAATACCGGAGATCGCCAAGGTGAAGCTTTGCGCTGCCTCGCTCATGTTGATCACCTTCAGGTGATAGACATTCTCCACCAGGCCGGCGTCGGTCTCGTTATACAGGGCATTGCGGTCACGGATAATGTCCACTTCCAGCGGGACCCGGGTCAGCAGGCCGTACAACAGGCTGGCGGTCAGCACGGTCAGCAACACCGTGTAGATGATCACCCGCGGGCGCAGCAGACGGACCTTATTGCCTTCCAGTGCGTTCTCGGTGGTGTAGCTCACCAGACCCTTCTGGTAGCCCATTTTGTCCATCACGTCGTCACACACGTCGATACAGGCGGCGCAGCCGATGCATTGGTACTGCAGGCCATCGCGGATGTCGATGCCGGTGGGGCAGACCTGCACGCACAGCTTGCAGTCGATGCAGTCGCCAAGCCCTGCCGCAGCGCTGTCCGTGCCGCGCTTGCGTGAACCGCGCGGATCGCCGCGCTTCTCGTTATAGGAGATGACCAGGGTGTTCTTGTCGAACATGGCGCTCTGGAAGCGCGCGTAGGGGCACATGTAGATGCACACCTGCTCGCGCATGAAGCCCGCGTTGCCATAGGTGGCAAAGCCGTAGAAGAAGATCCAGAAGGTTTCCCAGGGCCCCAGGTCCCAGATCAGCACGCTGTTCCACAGTTCGTGGATGGGGGTGAAATAGCCGACGAAGGTGAAGCCGGTCCACAGTGCAAATGCCAGCCAGACGGCGTGCTTGGTGATCTTGACGCGCAGCTGGTGAAAATCGCGGGGCCCTTTGTCCAGCTTCATGCGCGCCTTGCGATCGCCCTCGATCCAGCGCTCCATCAGCATGAAGATCTCGGTCCATACCGTCTGCGGACAGGCGTACCCGCACCACAGCCGTCCGGCCAGTGCGGTAAAGAAGAACAGCGACAGGGCGGCGATGATCAGGATCACCGCCAGGTAGAAGAAGTCCTGCGGCCAGAACGTTAACCCAAAGATGTAGAACTTGCGCGCCGGCAGGTCGAACAGCAGCAACTGCTGACCGTCCCACTGTAGCCAGGGCAGGCCGTAGTACAGGCCGAGCAGGGTGAGCATGGCGGTATTGCGCAGCAGCGAGAACAGACCGTGTACCTGGCGCGGGTAGATTTTCTCGCGCTTCTTGTACAGTTCATCCTCGATAGGCGCGGCGTCAGCGGACTTCGGGTCGCGCGCAGTGCGGTCGGACATGGCCTGGGTACTCCGGAAAGGCGTGGGGTCAGCCGGCGTCATCAGTGCCCTGCAACGACTTGCGCGGCGGGCAGGGACGGCGGAAATAACAGGTCAGTGCGCAGCTCGTTGCGGTCAGCAACCAGAAGCAGAAGAAGCCGAAGGTATAACCGGCCATGCGGCTGATCTCCGGACCACCAGCCATCAGGCTCAGCATCACCGGGTCGAACAGGGTGAAGAAGATGATGGTCGCCACCCCGGCGGTCAGGAAGGAGGGCCAAAGCACCGACGCGACCCGCTGCACGACGGGCAGATCCTGGTCCGGCATGGAGGCTGGCTGGGTAGGCATGACGAAGGTCCTCTCGACTTTGTTGCATTTAACGGGACTGCTGCCGTCGGCTCCCTGATCTAGCGCAATGCTAGCGTAATTCGTCCTCTGGATTTGCCTTCCGGAGCACTTGGGCGGCACAAAAAAACGGGCAGTCCATTGCTGGACGGCCCGTTCAGGCGGAGTGTCGTGTTACTTGGACAGACTGGTGACGTACGCCGCCAGCAGATGCACCTTGTCGTCGCCCAGCAGGTCCTGGTGGGCCGGCATGACGCCGGCGCGACCCTTGGCGATGGTCTGCTTGATGACGCCTTCGCTGCCGCCGTACAGCCAGGTGCTGTCGGTCAGGTTGGGTGCGCCGAGCAACTGATTGCCGGTGCCGTCCATGCCGTGGCAGCCGAGGCAGCCAGCGGTCATGAAGACCTGTTGGCCGGCCTCGACCCTGGCGGCAGCCACCTCGCGACCACTCAGGCTCATGACGTAGCCGGTGACATTGTCGATGGCCTCGTCACCCAGGTGGGCATGCGCCGGCATGATACCGTTGCGGCCGCTGGCGATGGACATCGTGACCTGCTCAGGGGCGCCGCCCCACAGCCAGTCGCCGTCCGCCAGGTTGGGGTAGCCGCGCGAGCCGCGCGCGTCCGAACCATGACACTGCATGCAGTAGGTCAGGAACAGCCGCTTGCCCATGGCACGTGCCTCTTCGTACTCGGGCTTGCTGGCCAGATCGGCTACCGCGACAGCGGCGTATTGCTTGTAGATCGGGCCGTATTTCTCCTCGGCGGCCTGCATCTCTGCCTGGTACTGGCTGCCGTGTGACGTCCAGCCCTTCACGCCGGCAAAGTTGCCCAGGCCCGGGTACAGCGCCAGGTAGCCGATGCCGAACAGCAGGGTGATGTAGAACAGCCACAGCCACCAGCGCGGCAGGGGATTGTTGTATTCCTGCAGGTCGCCGTCCCAGGTATGCCCGGTGACGTCGCCGCTGGTGGCTTCGCCGCTGCGCTTTTTCATTGTCCAGCGAATCAGCCAGAAGCAGGCAAGGATGTTGCCGACGGTCAGGACGATGATCCAGCCGCTCCAGAAAGTAGTCATGCTTTATTCTCCTTCTCCATCGTCGCCTGATGCGTTTCTTCGTCGGCAAACGGCAGGTTGGCTGCCTCGTCAAAGGGGGCCTTGCGGTGTTTGCCGTAGGCCCACCACACCACGCCGACGAAGCTCAGCAGCAGGACCAGCGTATGCCATGCACGGAAATCGTTGATATCCATAGCGATCACCAGTTCTTGGAGGCCAGACCAAGGCCTTGCAGGTAGGCCACCAGGGCGGCGGCCTCGGTCTTGCCGGCTACCGCAGCCCCGGCATCGGCGATCTCCTGCTCGCTGTACAGCTCGCACTTCGCACAGGTCATGCCGACGGCGATGTTGAGCGCCTTCATCTTGGCTGCGGTGTCGGCGCCGTCGAGGATGTTCTCGCTCAGCCAGGAGTAGGAGGGCATGTTGGATTCGGGCACCACGTCGCGCGGGTTGTTCAGGTGCGCGAAGTGCCAGTCATCGCTGTAGCGGCCACCGACCCGGGCCAGATCCGGACCGGTGCGCTTGGAGCCCCACTGGAAGGGGTGGTCGTACACCGACTCACCGGCCACCGAATAGTGACCGTAACGCTCGGTCTCGGCGCGGAACGGGCGGATCATCTGCGAGTGGCAGTTGTAGCAGCCCTCGCGGACATAGATATCCCGGCCTTCCATGCGCAAGGCGCTGTACTTGACCACGCCGGGGGCGGGCTCGGTGGTTTCCGCCAGGGCGAACAGGGGTACGATCTCCACCAGGCCCCCGACGCTCACCACCAGCAGGATCAGCACGGCCATCAGGCCGATGTTCTTTTCAACGACTGCATGAGACATGTTGTTGTCCTCCTGTCCGTCAGTGGGCCGCAGGTGCCGGGATGGCATCTTCTGCAGGCTTGGAACCGGCGATGGTCCTGGCCATGTTGTAGGCCATGATCAGCATGCCGCCGAGGAACAACACGCCGCCGAGCAGGCGCACGTAGTAGTAGGGGTAGGTGCGCTCCACCGACTCGATGAACGAATAGGTGAGGGTGCCGTCGGCGTTCACCGCCCGCCACATCAGGCCCTGCATGACGCCGGCGATCCACATGGCGGCGATGTACAGCACCACGCCGATGGTGGCGATCCAGAAGTGGGTCTCAATCAGCTTGGTGCTGTACATGCTGTCGCGACCGAACAGCTTGGGCAGCAGGAAGTAGATGGCGCCCACCGAGATCATGGCCACCCAGCCCAGTGCGCCGGAGTGCACGTGGCCAACGGTCCAGTCGGTGTAGTGGGACAGGGCGTTGACGGTCTTGATGGACATCATCGGGCCCTCGAAGGTGGACATGCCGTAGAACGACAGGGACACGATGAGGAACTTCAGGATCGGGTCGGTGCGCAGCTTATGCCAGGCACCGGACAGGGTCATGATGCCGTTGATCATGCCGCCCCAGGACGGTGCCAGCAGGATCAGCGAGAAGATCATGCCGACGCTCTGTGCCCAGTCGGGCAGGGCTGTGTAGTGCAGGTGGTGCGGACCGGCCCACATGTAGGTGGAGATCAGCGCCCAGAAGTGCACCACGGATAGGCGATAGGAGTAGACCGGGCGACCGGCCTGCTTGGGCACGAAGTAATACATCATCCCCAGGAAACCGGCGGTCAGGAAGAAGCCCACCGCGTTGTGGCCGTACCACCACTGCACCATGGCGTCGATGGCGCCGGGGTACATGCTGTAGCCCTTGGTCAGGGTTGCCGGCACGAAGGCGCTGTTGACGATGTGCAGCAGTGCGATGGTCAGGATGAAGGCGCCATAGAACCAGTTGGCGACGTAGATGTGTTTGACCTTGCGCTTGGCGATGGTGCCGAAGAACACAATGGCATAGGACACCCACACCACGGCGATCAGCAGATCGATGGGCCACTCCAGCTCGGCGTATTCCTTGCCTGAGGTGATGCCCAGCGGCAGGGTGATCGCGGCCAGCACGATGATCAGCATCCAGCCCCAGAAAGTGAAGGCCGCCAGCGGGCCGCCGAACAGCCGCGCCTGGCAGGTGCGCTGCACCACGTAATAGGAGGTGGCGAACAGCGCCGAGCCGCCGAAGGCGAAGATGACCGCGTTGGTGTGCAACGGTCTGAGTCGGCCGTAGGACAGCCAGGAGATGCCGTCGGTCAGGGTGGGAAAGGCCAGCTGGGCGGCGATGATCACCCCGACCAGCATTCCGACGATGCCCCAGATTACCGTCATGACGGCAAACTGGCGGACAACGCCGTAGTTATAGGTTTCTTGTTGCATCTGCGTCTCCGATAGCTCCGAGCGTACTCGGGGTACGCCTGGTTCGGAGCCTACCGGGGGGAAGTTCGCAGAATTTGATTCAGGTCAAATGGGATGCTGCTGAGAGGGGAACTCTGAAGACAACTTGAGATGGATCAAGTCTGGGCGTCGGCCGAGCGGTCGCAGCTGGCCTGGTGGTGTGCCAGCGTCTTGAGGCGGTCCATGTCCTTGATTGCAATGTGCTTGCGGTCGACCTGCAGGATGCCGTCGTCCTGGAAGCGGGTGAACAGCCGGCTGACCGTCTCCAGCGCCAGGCCTAGGTAGCTGCCGATCTCCTGGCGGGACATGCTGAGGATGAATTCCTTGGCGGAGAAACCACGCCGGTGGTAACGCTCGGACAGGCTGAGCAGGAAGCTGGCCAGGCGCTCTTCGGCGGTGCTGCGACCGAGCAGGGCGGCCATGTCCGAGTCCTGGCTGATCTCCTTGGATAGCAGTCGGAACAGCTGATGCTGCAGGCTGGGGATGTGACTGGCCAGTTCCTCCAGGCGGTGGAAGGGCAGTTCGCAGACCGTGGAGGTCTCCAGCACCCGGGCAGAACAGCGGTGCTGCTCGGACTGGATGGCATCCAGGCCGATCAGTTCGCCGGGCAGGTGAAAGCCCAGCACCTGCTCGCTGCCATCGGCGCCCAGCGCATAGGTCTTGATTGAGCCGGTCTTGACCGCAAACAGACTGCGGAAGGGGGCATCGGTCTCGAACAGGTGGTCGCCACGACGTAGCGGGCGGGTGCGCTTGACGATGGCCTCCAGTTTTTCCACGTCGGCAGGGTTCATACCCAGCGGGAGACACAGTGAAGCCAGACTACAGTTCTGGCAGGCGATCTTGATATTGGCGATCGAAATGACTGTGTTGGAGGTCACGTCTGGCTACCATCCCGATTGGCTGTCGATCTGGTCATTGTGTAGGCAACTGGCCTATGGATCAACGTCTCAATGACTACCGTCTTTCCGGCTCTGGCAATTGAGTGCAAACCGCCAATCTGTTACCTTTTACGCCCGTCCGGGTAATCCCCTCAGCTGAGCCTCCCAGCCACATGACCAAGTTCATTTTTATCACCGGCGGCGTGGTGTCGTCCCTTGGAAAAGGGATAGCATCCGCCTCCCTCGGTGCCCTATTGGAGGCCCGCGGCCTCAAGGTCACCATGATCAAGCTGGATCCCTACATCAATGTGGATCCAGGCACCATGAGCCCCTTCCAGCACGGGGAGGTGTTCGTGACTGACGACGGCGCCGAGACCGACCTGGATCTGGGCCACTACGAGCGTTTCATCCGGACCACCATGGGCCGGAACAATAACTTCACCACCGGTCAGATCTACGAGAACGTCATTCGTAAAGAGCGCCGCGGCGAATACCTGGGTGGCACCGTGCAGGTGATCCCGCACATCACCGACGAGATCAAGGCCTCGGTGATCAAGGGCGCCGGCGATGCCGACATCGCCATGGTGGAGATCGGCGGCACCGTCGGTGACATCGAGTCGCTGCCGTTCCTGGAGGCGATCCGCCAGATGGGCGTGGAGCTGGGGCGTGAAAACACCCTGTTCATGCACCTGACCCTGGTGCCCTATATCCCGACTTCCGGCGAGGTGAAGACCAAGCCGACCCAGCACTCGGTGAAGGAACTGCGCTCCATCGGTATTCAGCCCGATGTGCTGCTGTGCCGCATGGACCGACCGTTGCCGGACGGCGAACGCCGCAAGATTGCGCTGTTCACCAACGTGCCGGAGAAGGCCGTCATCGCGGCCATGGACGCGGACAGCATCTACCGCATCCCGCTGATGCTGCACGCCGAGGCGCTGGACCAGATCGTGGTCGATCAGCTGCACCTGGACGTACCGGCAGCCGACCTGAGTGAATGGGAGGCGGTGGTGGACGGCCTGGACAACACCGAACACAGCGTGCACATCGCCATGGTCGGCAAGTACGTCGGCCTGACCGAGTCCTACAAGTCGCTCAACGAGGCGCTGATTCACGCCGGCATCCAGAACCGCACCAAGGTAAAGATCCACTACATCGACTCCGAGGACATAGAGCGCGATGGTCCCCGTTGCCTGGAGCCCATGGATGCCATCCTGGTACCCGGCGGCTTTGGTGAGCGCGGCGTGGAAGGCAAGATCCAGGCGGTGCGCTACGCCCGCGAGCACCAGGTGCCGTACCTGGGTATCTGCCTGGGGATGCAGGTGGCGGTGATCGAGATCGCCCGCGACCTGGCCGGCATGACTGATGCTCACAGTACCGAGTTCAAGGCGGATACCAAACACCCTGTCATCGCGCTGATCACCGAGTGGATCAACGCCGATGGCACGGTGGAGCAGCGTGACGAGGCCTCGGATCTGGGCGGCACCATGCGCCTGGGCGCGCAACCCTGCCGTCTGGCCAAGGGCACCATCTCACGTGACCTGTACGGCAAGGACACCATCACCGAACGCCACCGCCACCGCTATGAGTTCAACAACCGCTTCCGTCAGGATCTGGAAGATGCGGGCATGAAAGTGGCAGGGACCTCAGCCGATGGCACCCTGGTGGAAGTGGTTGAGATCCCGAACCATCCCTGGTTCGTGGCTTGCCAGTTCCACCCCGAATTCACGTCCACACCACGTTATGGCCACCCGCTGTTCAGCGGCTTTGTCCAGGCGGCGGTGAAGGCAAGCGAGACCGGCAAGTCCGGCGAGGCAGTATCCGTATGAAGCTTTGTGGCTTCGAGGTTGGCCTGGACCAGCCCTTCTTCCTGATTGCCGGCACCTGTGTCATCGAGGGTGAGCAGCATGCCCTGGACGTGGCCGGCCAGCTGAAGGAGATCACCAGCGCACTGGGTATCCCTTTCATCTACAAGTCGTCTTTCGACAAGGCCAACCGCTCCTCCCACGACAGCCCCCGCGGGCCGGGTCTGGAGGAGGGCCTGCGCATCCTGCAGAAGGTCAAGGACGATTTGGGCCTGCCGGTGCTGACCGACGTGCACGAGGACACCCCGCTGGACGAGGTGGCCTCCGTGGTGGACGTGCTGCAAACCCCGGCCTTCCTGTGCCGCCAGACAAATTTCATCCAGAACGTGGCCCGCACCGGCAAGCCGGTGAACATCAAGAAGGGCCAGTTCATGGCGCCCTGGGACATGAACAACGTGGTGGAAAAGGCCCGCGCCGTGGGCAACGACCAGATCATGGTGTGCGAACGGGGCGTGTCCTTCGGCTATAACACCCTGGTGTCCGACATGCGCGGCCTGGCGGTGATGCGTTCCACCGGTTGCCCGGTGGTGTTCGACGCCACCCATTCGGTGCAGCAGCCCGGCGGCCTGGGCAGCAAGTCCGGCGGCCAGCGTGAGCACGTGCCGGTGCTGGCCCGCGCGGCGGTGGCGGCCGGTATCTCCGGCCTGTTCATGGAGAGCCACCCGGATCCGGAGAATGCCCTGTCGGACGGCCCGAATTCCTGGCCGCTGGATCGCATCAAGGACCTGCTGACGGTGCTGGTGGAGATCGACCGGGCAGTGAAGGCGCAGCCCTTCGCCGAGAGCCAACTCTAAAGAACGTCGTGCGCCGTGCGCTCACAAGGCGCACGGTGTGCCCAATTAAATAAGTAATACACAATATTCAGGAGCAGTCATGTCCGAGATCGTTGATATCCGTGCCCGCGAGGTTCTGGATTCCCGCGGCAACCCCACTGTCGAGGCCGACGTGATCACTGCAGATGGCGCCATCGGTCGTGCCGTGGCGCCGTCCGGCGCCTCCACCGGCTCCCGCGAGGCGTTGGAACTGCGTGACGGCGACAAGTCCCGCTACCTGGGCAAGGGCGTGCTGACCGCGGTCGCCAATGTCGCAGGTCCCATCAACACCGCCCTCAAGGGCATGGATGTCAACGATCAGGCCGCCCTGGATGCGCGCATGATCGAGCTGGACGGTACCGAGAACAAGGCCAAGCTGGGCGCCAACGCCATCCTGGCCGCCTCCCTGGCCGCCGCTCACGCTGCTGCGCAGGAAAACTGCCAGCCGCTCTACCAGCACCTGGGCAAGGGCGAGTACCGCATGCCGGTGCCGATGATGAACATCATCAACGGCGGCGAGCACGCCGACAACAGCGTCGACCTGCAGGAGTTCATGATCCTGCCGGTGTCCGCTCCGACCATCCGCGAGGCGGTGCGCTACGGCGCCGAGGTGTTCCATGCGCTGAAAGGCGTGCTGGGCGGCCGCAAGCTGGCCACCACCGTGGGCGACGAGGGCGGCTTCGCCCCGGACCTGCGCTCCAACGAGGAGGCCATTGAGGTCATCCTGGAGGCCATCACCAAGGCCGGCTTCAAGCCGGGCCAGGACATCTACCTGGGCCTGGATTGCGCCAGCTCCGAGTTCTACAAGGACGGCAAGTACGTGCTGGCCTCCGAGGGCAAGAGCTTCGACGCCGCGGGTTTCATCGACTTCCTGGGCGGCTGGGTGGACCAATACCCCATTATCTCCATCGAGGACGGCCTGGACGAGAGCGATTGGGACGGCTGGAAGCTGATGACCGAGAAACTGGGCAACAAGGTGCAGCTGGTTGGCGACGACCTGTTCGTCACCAACCCCAAGATCCTCCAGGAAGGCATCGACAAGGGCATCGCCAACTCCATCCTGATCAAGTTCAACCAGATCGGTACCCTGACCGAGACCATCGCGGCCATCGAGATGGCCAAGAAGGCGGGCTACAGCGCCGTGGTATCCCACCGTTCCGGCGAGACCGAGGACACCACCATCGCCGACCTGGTGGTGGCCCTGAACACCGGGCAGATCAAGACCGGATCCCTGTCCCGTTCCGACCGCGTGGCCAAGTACAACCAGCTGATGCGCATCGAGGATCAGCTGGGCAGCGAGACCGTGTACGCCGGCCGCGGAGCCTTCCCCGGCCTGTAAGGCAGGCACCGGCAGCGGCCTATGGATTGGCGTCTAAAGCTCGTCATTGGCCTGCTGCTGGCAGCCTTTGTCGGCCTGCAATATCGTCTGTGGGTCGGCGAGGGCAGTCTCGCGGAGGTGGCGAGTCTTAGATATCAACTGGCCGATCAGCAGTTGGAGTTGGAGAAGCTCAAGGCACGCAACGCGATGTTGCGGGACGAAATCGAAGCGCTCAAGCGCGGACTGGAGGCTGTCGAGGCCCGCGCCCGTGGCGAGTTGGGAATGATCAAGGAGGGCGAGACCTTCTACCAGATCATCCCGCGGCAGCCGGAGAAGTGAGTGTGAAATAGATAAAGCCCGGGGGTGATAGCCTCCGGGCTTTTTTGTTGGGCCCGAGTCGCCACGCGACACAAAACTAACCCCGTCTGGCACAATCCCGCCCCATGCAACAGCAACCAAACCACTGGGCAATCATCCCCGCCGCTGGCGTCGGCAAACGCATGGGCGCCAACATCCCCAAGCAGTACCTGGAACTTGCCGGCAGGCCGGTGATCGATCACACCGTCGAGCGCATCCTGCTGCACCCGCGCATCGACGGCGTGTATGTGGCGCTCGGTGAGGAAGACGGCTGGTGGGCAGACACCGAGTACGCCGACCATCCCGACCTGGTGCGGGTGGCCGGTGGCATCGAGCGTTGCCACTCGGTGCTCAATGCGCTGGATGCCCTGGCTGTGCGCGCCGCGCCCGGCGACTGGGTGCTGGTGCATGATGCGGCAAGGCCCTGTGTGCGCCGCGAAGACATCACTTGCCTGGTCGATCAGTTACAGAAGCATCCGGTCGGGGGGCTGCTGGGTATGCCGGTGCGCGACACCATGAAACGCACCGATAGCGCCGGTGTGATCACCGCAACCGTGTCCAGGGAAAACCTCTGGCACGCCTTCACCCCGCAGATGTTCCGCTTCGACATGTTGCGCGACGCCCTGTCACGGGCGCTGGCGGCGGGGGTGTTGGTCACCGACGAGGCCAGTGCCATGGAGTGGGCCGGTCATCGTCCGCTGATGGTGGCCGGCAGCCCGGACAATCTCAAGATCACCCGTCCCGAGGACCTGGCGCTGGCGGCGTACTTCCTGGAGGCCCAGGCTGCCGCACGCTGAGGCAGCGCTCAGTATCCGATGTCCGGTTTCACCACGTCACTGCCGATGCCCTGCAAGGGGCCGAGCGGGTTGTTGATGTCGCGGTACTCATCGATATTGGGCGTGCCGCTCCACACCTTGTACACCACCAGGTCGTCATTCAGCACGAACACCGCGTTGAAGGCCCAGCCGCGGATCTGGGTCTTGCGACGGAAGCTGAAAAAGTCCGCCAGGAAGTTGCCGTAACGCTTGTGCTCGGTAACCTGCAGCTTGACCTCGTAGGCCTGGCAGGACTCATGGGCCTTCACGCACTGCAGCAACGCCGATGGCAGATCCTCACGGCTCAGCGCCTGATGGGGCGCCAGTCGGTTGAGGATCTCCAGGTGGTTGAGGATACGCACGTTGGGGCTGCGCTCAGGGGAAAAACCCAGCTCAATGAGCGCCGGGCGCTCGGTATGCTGCGGGATCACCTTGTCATAGGCGGCCATCACCTCGTCGAAGCTTTTCCAGGGTGAGATCACCTTGTCTTGGCCGTGCGGCAACATGCTGCCACAGCCAACCAGGTACAAGGCCGTGGTTGTGAGCAGCAGGGTCAGCGATAGGGTGCGGCGCATGGTGTCCTCGACAGCTGTTGATGCCCGTGCATAAAGGGGCTTGGTGGGATTGGGCGTTGCAGCGCGCGCCAGCCCTGCTTGCAGGCCGGCGTTCAGCGAGGCTTCTGGTCACCCGCTTCGATCTTCGCACCCCACAGCGCGGCGTTGCTACTGATCTCAGCCAGGTCCAGGCTGGTCAGCTGGCGCTCGCGCAGCAGTTGTTCGCCGGCCACCCACACGTCGGTGACCTGTTCCCGGCTGGCGGCATAGACGATCTGCGAGATCGGGTTGTAGACCGGTTCGGTCTCGGGCCGCCCCAGGTCGATGGCGGCGATGTCCGCCGCCTTGCCCACCGTCAGGCTGCCGATCTCGTCCGCCAGGCCCAGCGCCCGTGCGCCGCCCAGGGTGGCCATCTCCAGCGCACGATGGGCGGGCAGGGCGCTGGCATCGCCGGCCACGCCCTTGGCCAGCAGCGCCGCGGTGCGCAGTTCCCCGAGCATGTCCAGGTCGTTGTTGCTGGCCGCACCGTCGGTGCCCAGTGCCAGGTTGACGCCGGCATCGAGCAGCTGCTGCACCGGGCAGAAGCCGGATGCCAGCTTGAGGTTGGATTCCGGGCAGTGCACCACTTGGGCGCCGCGCTCGCCGAGCAGGGCGACCTCATCGTCTTCCAGCTGGGTCATGTGCACGGCGACGAGGTTGGGACCCACCAGGCCGAGCTCGTCCAGCCGCGCCAGTGGCCGCTTGCCATGCTTCTCCAGGCTCTGGCGCACCTCCTCGCGGGTCTCGTGCACATGCATGTGGATAGGCATGTCCGGCAGCTCGTTGGCCAGGCGCAACAGCCGCTGCAGCGAATCATCGCCGACCGCATAGGGCGAGTGCGGCGCAAATGCGGTGCGGGTCAGCGGCTTGTTCTTGAGCCGGTCATAGACCTCGATGGCCTTGGCGAAGTAGCCATCGGCGTTGTCGGCCCACTGGGTGGCAAAATCGATGATGATCAGCCCGATCACCGCGCGCATACCGGTCTGGTTGACCACCCGGGCAGTGACATCCGGGAAGAAGTACATGTCGTTGAAGCAGGTGGTGCCGCCGCGCAGCATCTCGGCCATGGCCAGGCGGGTACCGTCGGCGACGAACTCCTCGTGCACCCAGCGCGCCTCGGCGGGCCAGATGTGGTCGTTCAGCCAGCTCATCAGCGGCAGATCATCGGCCAGGCCGCGGAACAGGCTCATGGCGGCATGGGTGTGGGCGTTGACCAGGCCGGGGATCAGCGCGTGGCCCGGCATCTCCAGCACCTCGTCGGCGGTGATCTGGCTGCGGGTCTCGGCCTGCGGGGCGATCACCGCGATGCGGCCGTTGCTGATGCCGACGCTGTGCTCCTCAAGCACTTGGCCGGCGGGCGCCACCGGGATCACCCAGCGGGCGTGAATCAGGGTATCGACGTGCACTTCAACCTCGGGTCTGTTCTTTGTTGCGGGCGCCGCCCTCTGACGGCACACGTTGCGGCCCGTACAATACCGGAATTCGACCCCGGAGCATGCACCCTGATGAACAAGGTTACCCTCGACATCCGCGCCGACGCCGATCACGCCATGCTGTGGCGCGACGATCGCCTGTACCTGCTGGACCAGCGCGTGCTGCCCGCCGAGGAGGTCTATATCCAGTGTGACAGCGCCGCCGATACCGCCGCGGCCATCACCGCCATGGTGGTGCGTGGCGCGCCGGCCATCGGCATCAGCGCCGCCTACGGCGTGGTGCTGGCCGGCCGTGATGCCTTCGCCCGTGCCGGCGCCGACTGGCGCACTGCCATGGCCGCGGACCTGCAGCGGCTGCGCGACAGTCGGCCCACCGCGGTGAACCTGTTCTGGGCGCTGGACCGCATGGCGACGTTCATGGCCGGGCTGGGCGAGATCGATCCGACCGCCGCGCTGCTGGCCGAGGCGCAGGCCATCCATGCCGAGGACCGCGCCGCGAATTTCGCCATGGGCGAGTTCGGTGCGGCGCTGATCGAAGGCCCGACCGCGGTTATCACCCACTGCAACACCGGCGGACTGGCCACCGGCGGCCACGGCACCGCGCTGGGGGTGATCCGCAGTGCCTATGCCGCTGGCAAGATCACCGAGGTGTACGCAGACGAGACCCGCCCCTGGCTACAGGGCAACCGGCTGACCGCCTGGGAACTGCTGCGCGATCACATCCCGGTGAAGGTGATGGCCGACGGCGCCGCGGCGGCGCGCATGGCCGCCGGCGGCATCGGCTGGGCCATCGTCGGTTCCGACCGCATCGCCGCCAACGGCGACGTGGCCAACAAGATCGGCACCTATGGCCTGGCGGTGGCGGCGCGTTACCACGGCGTGCGTTTCATGGTCGCCGCGCCGACCTCCACCATCGACATGGCCATGGCCAGCGGCGCCGGTATCCCCATCGAGGAACGGGCGCCCGAAGAGGTGCTCAGCTGCGCCGGCCGGCGTATCGGCCCCGAGGGCGTGGGGGCCTGGAATCCGGTGTTCGACGTGACCCCGGCGGCATTGGTGGACGCCATCGTCACCGAGCGGGGGGTGATCCTTTCGCCAAATGCGGAAAAGCTGGCGGCCCATATGGCGGATTAGCGCTCTGGCCCGTTGTAAGGCCGCCTGAGGCGCTTTTTCGCGGTGCGGTGACTCGCCCCTTTATGGTAAGATTCGGCCTTTAAAATGCATCTGGCGCCGCCGTGTCCCTGCAGAGATTCAAATAATAAGGCGGTGCCTGCCGGAGAGACCCGAGCCCCATGACCGAATTCGCCAAGGAAATCATACCTGTCAATCTCGAAGACGAGATGAAGCAGTCCTACCTCGATTACGCCATGAGCGTGATCGTGGGGCGCGCACTGCCGGATGTGCGCGACGGCCTCAAGCCGGTGCACCGCCGGGTGCTGTTCGCCATGGGCGAGCTGGGCAACGACTGGAACAAGCCTTACAAGAAGTCGGCCCGTGTGGTCGGTGACGTGATCGGTAAGTACCACCCGCACGGCGACACCGCCGTATACGACACCATCGTGCGCATGGCGCAGCCGTTCTCGCTGCGCTACATGCTGGTCGATGGCCAGGGCAACTTCGGCTCGGTGGACGGCGACTCCCCGGCCGCCATGCGTTACACCGAAGTGCGCATGGCCAAGATCGCCCACGAGCTGCTGGCCGACATCGACAAGGAGACCGTCGATTTCTCGCCCAACTACGACGAATCCGAGCACGAGCCGGTGGTGCTGCCGGCCAAGATCCCCAACCTGCTGATCAACGGCTCCGCCGGTATCGCGGTGGGCATGGCCACCAACATCCCGCCGCACAACCTGACCGAGGTGGTGAACGCCTGCATCGCGGTGATCGACAATCCTGCGGTGACCATCGACGAGCTGATCCAGATCGTGCCGGGTCCGGATTTCCCAACCGCCGCCATCATCAATGGCGTGGCCGGCATCCACGAGGCCTACCGCACCGGCCGCGGCCGGGTGATCATCCGTGCCCGCGCCGAGATCGAGGACATGGACGAGTCCGGCGCCAAGAAGCGCATCGTGGTGCACGAGCTGCCGTACCAGGTGAACAAGGCCCGGCTGCTGGAAAAGATCGCCGAGTTGGTCAAAGAGAAGAAGATCGAGGGCATCACCGAGCTGCGCGACGAGTCCGACAAGGACGGCATGCGCATGGTCATCGAGCTGCGCCGCGGCGAGGTGGCCGAGGTGGTGCTGAACAACCTCTACAAGCACACCCAGCTGCAGAACGTATTCGGCATCAACGTGGTGGCGCTGGTGGACAACCAGCCGCGCATCCTCAACCTCAAGCAGCTGCTGGAATACTTCATCCGTCATCGCCGCGAGGTGGTGACTCGTCGCACCCTGTTCGACTTGCGCAAGGCCCGCGAGCGCGCCCACCTGCTGGAAGGCCTGGCGGTTGCGCTGGCCAACATCGACGAGGTGATCGCCACCATCAAGGCCGCGCCCAGCCCGGCAGAGGCCAAGCGCGCCCTGGTGGATCGCACCTGGAAGTCAGATACCGTGGAGGCCATGCTGGCCCGCGCCGGTGCCGATGCCTCCCGTCCCGAGGACCTGTCCCGCGAATTCGGCCTGACCGACAAGGGCTACCAGCTGACCGAGACCCAGGCCCAGGCGATCCTGGACCTGCGTCTGCAGAAACTGACCGGTCTGGAGCAGGACAAGATCATCAGCGAGTTCGAGGACATCCTCACCAAGATCGCCGATCTGCTGGAGATCCTGTCCAGCCCGGATCGCCTGATGAAGGTGATCAAGGATGAACTGATCGAGATCCGCGATAACTTCGGTGACGAGCGTCGCACCGAGATTCGCGAGAGCCAGGCCGACCTGACCCTGGAAGACCTGATCACCGAGGAAGAGGTGGTACTGACCCTGTCCCACCAGGGTTACGCCAAGCGCCAGGCGCTGAGCGTGTACCAGGCCCAGCGCCGTGGCGGCAAGGGCAAGGCGGCGGCGGCCACCAAGGAAGAGGACTTCATCGACAAGCTGTTCGTGGCCAGCACCCACGACACCATCCTGTGCTTCTCCAGCCGCGGCCGGGTGTACTGGCTGAAGGTCTACCAGGTGCCGGAGGCGGGTCGCACCGCGCGCGGTCGTCCGATGGTCAACCTGCTGCCGCTGGAAGACGGCGAGCGCATCAATGCCATGCTGCCGATCCGCGAGTATCGCGATGACCTGTATGTGTTCATGGTCACCGCCACCGGCACGGTCAAGAAGACCCCGCTGACCGATTTCTCCCGCCCGCGCACCAGCGGCATCATCGCCGTGGACCTGCGTGACGACGACAACCTGGTCGGCGTGGATGTGACCGATGGCGAGCAGGACATCATGCTGTTCACCAGCGCCGGCAAGGCGATCCGTTTCTCCGAGTCCAGCGTGCGGGCCATGGGCCGGACCGCCTGCGGCGTGCGCGGCATCAAGCTGGGTGAAGGCCAGCGGGTGATCTCGCTGATCGTCGCCAAGCCGGGCGACGTGCTCACCGTCACCGAGCACGGCTACGGCAAGCGCACCCCGGTGGACCAGTTCCCGCTCAAGGGTCGTGCCGGCATGGGCGTCATCTCCATCAAGACCTCCGAGCGTAATGGCGCGCAGGTGGGTGCGGTGTGGGTCAACGACGAAGACGAGGTCATGCTGATCACCGACGGTGGCACCCTGGTGCGTACCCCCGTCAAGGATGTCTCGGTGCTCAGCCGCGACACCCAGGGCGTGAAGATGATCAATGTCGCCGGCGACGAGAAGCTGATCGGCATCGAGCGCATCGAGATGCTGGAGGGTGAAGGCGAAGCCCTTGAAGACGGTGAACTGCCGGCCGATGAAGCCGGCGACGACGCCGACATGTGATAAACCCTGCGCCGCGGTCTTCCCGCGGCGTATTTGATTTGGCTACCGGTGAGACGACTATGACTCGCGTGTACAATTTCAGCGCCGGCCCGGCCGCGCTGCCCGAAGCGGTTCTCAAGCAGGCACAGGACGAGATGCTGGACTGGCATGGCAGCGGCATGTCGGTGATGGAGATGAGCCATCGCGGCAAGGAGTTCATGTCCATTGCCGCCGAGGCCGAGGCCGACCTGCGCGAGCTGATGAGCATCCCGCAAAACTACAAGGTGCTGTTCCTGCAGGGCGGGGCATCGGCGCAGTTCGCCATGGTGCCGCTGAACCTGATGGGGCGTACCGGCAAGGCCGACTACCTCAAGACCGGCTCCTGGTCCAAGAAGGCCATCGCCGAGGCCAAGCGTTACGGCGACGTGACCGTGACCGTGGATACCGCCGTGGACGGCAAGTTCACCACGGTGCCCGCTGCCGATCTCAACCTGTCGGCGGATGCCAGCTACGTGCACTACACGCCGAACGAGACCATTGAAGGGGTGGAATTCCCCTACGTGCCGGCGACCGGCGAAGTGCCGCTGGTGGCGGACATGTCCTCCACCATCCTGTCGCGACCGGTGGACGTGTCGCAGTTCGGCATCATCTATGCCGGTGCGCAGAAGAACATCGGACCGGCCGGATTGACCATCGTCATCGTGCGCGAAGACCTGATCGGCCAGACCCTGGACGGCACGCCGACCATGTTCGACTACCAGACCCACGCCGACAACGACTCCATGTACAACACCCCGCCGACCTACGGCTGGTACCTGGCCGGCTTGGTGTTCAAGTGGCTGAAGTCCAAGGGCGGCCTCGCCGGCATGGCCGAGATCAACGCGCGCAAGGCCCAGGCGCTGTACAGCGCCATCGACAACTCCGGCTTCTATGCCAACCCGGTGGACCCGGCCTGCCGCTCGTGGATGAACGTGCCCTTCACCCTGGCCAACCCGGAGCTGGACGACGCCTTCCTCAAGGGAGCTTCGGCCGCCGGACTGAAGACCCTCAAGGGGCACCGCTCGGTGGGTGGCATGCGCGCCAGCATCTACAACGCCATGTCGGAAGAGGGCGTTAAGACCCTGATCGACTACATGGCCGAGTTCGAGCGCAGCAACGGCTGACACGATAATTAGAAATGACAAAAGCCGGGCTCATGCCCGGCTTTTTGCAGCAACACCAAAGGAAAATTCCATGTTCAAGATTCTCACCCTGAACAACATCTCGGTGGCGGGACTGGATCGCCTGCCGCGCAGTAATTACGAGGTGGCCTCGGAGATCACTCAGCCCGATGCCATCCTGGTGCGTTCGGCCAAGATGCATGACATGGAGATCCCCGCCAGCGTACGCGCCATCGGCCGCGCCGGGGCGGGGGTGAACAACATCCCGGTGACCAGGATGACCGAGCGCGGCGTGCCGGTGTTCAATGCCCCGGGCGCCAACGCCAACGCGGTGAAGGAGCTGGTGGTGGCCGGCATGCTGATGTCCGCCCGCAACCTGGGTGCCGCCTGGAAGTTTGCCTCCTCGCTGCAGGGCACCGATGCCGAGATCGGCAAGGCCACCGAGGCCGGCAAGAAGAACTTCGTCGGCTTCGAGCTGCCGGGCCGCACCCTTGGCGTCATCGGCCTGGGCGCCATTGGCGTCAAGGTGGCCAACGTCGCTCACGCGCTGGGCATGAAGGTCATCGGCTACGACCCGACCATCACCGTCAAGAGCGCCTGGCAGCTGCAGGCCAACGTGCAGCAGGCGGTGTCGGTGGATGACCTGCTCAGCCGGGTGGATTTCGTCACCTTCCACGTGCCGCTCAACGACCACACCCGCCACATGATCAATGCCGAGCGCATCAAGCTGATGCGGCCGGAGGCGGTGGTCCTCAATTTCGCCCGTGACGGCGTGGTCGACGACGCAGCCGTGGTGGCCGCGCTGGATGCCGGCAAGCTGCACGGCTATGTGTGCGACTTTCCGTCCAACCTGCTCAAGGATCACCCCAAGTGCATCACCCTGCCGCACCTGGGCGCATCCACCACCGAGGCGGAGGAGAACTGTGCCGTCATGGTGGCCGACCAGGTGCGTGACTGGTTGGAAAACGGCGATGTCAGCAACTCGGTCAACTTTCCCGAGATCAGCCTGCCGCGTACCGACGGTGGCGTACGCATTGCGGTGGTGAACAGCAATGTGCCGAACATGCTGGGCCAGATCTCCACCGACCTGGCCGCAGCCAACCTGAACATCATCGACATGCTGAACAAGTCCCGGGAAGACATCGCCGTCACCCTGATCGATGTCGAGGGCACCCCGGACCCGGACACCCTGGCGCGGCTGGCGTCCATCGAGGGCGTGCTGTCGGTGCGCTGCCTGGGCTGAGCGCAGGCTGTGTTAGATGGCGGTATCCACTGCCTAAAACGGTTAATATGCACGGGTTTTCCGCCCACTTTCGGCAGCATCCATGAGTGAAGAAGAACAGCTGAATCAGATCCGCGACCGGATCGACGCCATCGACGCGCAGGTCCAGGACCTGCTCAACCAGCGCGCCGCGGCTGCGCAGGAAGTGGCGCTGGTCAAGCGTGCCTCCGACCCGGATGCCTTTTTCTACCGCCCCGAACGCGAGGCCCAGGTGCTGCGCGCGGTGAAGGAGCGCAACCAGGGTCCGCTTGGCAACGAGGAGATGGCGCGGCTGTTCCGCGAGATCATGTCCGCCTGCCTGGCGCTGGAGCAGCCGCTGAACATCGCCTTTCTCGGCCCCGAGGGCACCTTCACCCAGGCCGCCGCGCTCAAGCATTTCGGCCACTCGGTGCACACCCTGCCGGTAGGCGCCATCCCGGACGTGTTCCAGGAAGTGGAGACCGGCAACTGCCACTACGGCGTGGTGCCGGTGGAGAACTCCACCGAGGGCGTCATCAGCCACACCCTGGACATGTTCCTGAATTCGCCGCTGAAGATCTGCGGTGAGGTCACGGTGCGCATCCATCACAACCTGCTGGGTAGCGAGATGGACCTGGGCAGGATCCGCAAGGTCTACTCGCATCAGCAGTCATTGGCCCAGTGCCGCGGCTGGCTGGATCGCCACCTGCCCAATGCCGAGCGCATCGCCGTGGGCAGCAACGCCGAGGCGGCGCGGCTGGTGAAGGACCAGCCGGATGCGGCGGCTATCGCCAGCGAGACCGCGGCGGAGATCTACGGTCTGGCCATCCTGGCGCCCAACATCGAGGACGAGGCGGGCAACACCACCCGTTTCCTGGTGATCGGCAAACAGGCGGTGCCGCCGTCGGGCGCGGACAAGACCAGCCTGCTGATCACCTCCAAGAACGAGGCGGGCGGTCTGCACCGGCTGTTGTCGCCGCTGGCCGAGCACGGCATCAGCATGACCCGCATCGAGTCGCGTCCCTCCCGTCGTGGGGCGTGGGACTATGTGTTCTTCATCGACATCGACGGTCACGCCGAGGACCCGCGCATCGCTGCTGCGCTGGCGGCGCTGGAAAAATCAGCGGGGCTGTTCAGGAACCTTGGTTCTTATCCCAAGGCTGTGCTTTAGAACAAGCTGGGCGCGGTGGCGCGGTGTCACGTATCGGCCGTTAAAGCGCTAAGCTCTTGGCACCGAGGATTCAGGGCTTTTTACCCGATTGACGACTATGACCAACAGATTCCTGCATCTTGCCGCCCCCGGTATCGCCGACCTCAAACCCTATGTGCCAGGCAAGCCCATCTCCGAGCTGGAGCGGGAGTTGGGCATCCGCAATTCCATCAAGCTGGCCTCCAACGAGAACCCGCTGGGCCCCAGCGCTAAGGTGCGGGCTGCCATCACCGCCCAGATCGCCGAGTTGCCCCGTTACCCGGACGGCGGCGGCTTTGCGCTGCGCCAGGCCATCGCCGCGCGACACGGCGTGGACGCCGCCTGCGTCACCCTGGGCAATGGCTCCAACGACGTGCTGGACCTGATCGCGCGGGTGTTCCTGCGGCCGGGGCGTGAGAGCCTGTTCTCCCAGTACGCTTTCGCCGTGTATCCCATCAGCACCCAGGCGGTGGGCGCCACTCTCAAGGTTGCGCCGGCCCGCGACTACGGCCACGACCTGGATGCCATGCGCGCCCTGCTGGGGCCGGATACCGGCGTGGTGTGGATCGCCAACCCCAACAATCCCACCGGCACCCACCTGACGACCGACGCCCTCAAGACCTTCATCGCCGGACTGCCGGCGGACGTGATCTGCGTGGTGGACGAGGCCTATGCGGAATACGTCGCTGACGCGGACTACCCGGATGCGTCGCAGTGGCTGGCGGAATTCCCCAACCTGATCGTCACCCGTACCTTCTCCAAGGCCTACGGCCTGGCGGCGCTGCGGGTGGGTTATGGCCTGTCCCACCCGGACGTGGCTGATCTGCTCAACCGGGTGCGTCAGCCGTTCAACGTCGACAGTTTTGCCCAGGCGGCGGCGCTGGCCGCGTTGGCGGACACCGAGCACCTGCAGCGCTCGGTTGAACTGAACCGGGAGGGCCTGCGCCAGTACCAGGCCGGCTTCGCCGAGCTGGGATTGGACGCCATCCCCTCGGTGGGCAACTTCATCACCGTGGACCTGGGGCGCGAGGCCGCCCCGGTGGACAAGGCGCTGCTGCAGGAGGGTGTGATCACCCGCCCGGTGGCCAACTACGGCCTGCCCAATCACTTGCGCATCAGCATCGGCCTGCACGAGGAAAACGCCCGCTGCCTGGCGGCGCTTAAGAAGGTGCTGGCATGAAGATACGTCGCCTGGCGGTGATCGGGGTCGGGCTGATCGGCGGCTCGCTGGCCCGGGCCCTGCGCGCTGCCGGCATGGTCGAGGAGGTGGTCGGCTGCGGTCGCAGCCAAGCCAACCTGGACCAGGCGGTATCGCTGGGCATCATCGACCGCTACAGCCACGATGTGGGCGAGGCGGTGCAGGGCGCGGACATGGTGTTCGTGGCCGTGCCCCTGGGTGCCATGCGCGACGCCTTCGCCGCCATGCAGGGCAAGCTGGCGGGGGATGCCATCATCACCGATGGCGGCAGTGCCAAGGCCAGCGTGGTGGCGGACGCCCGTACCGCCTTCGGCGAGCTGCCGGCGCGCTTCGTGCCCGGTCACCCCATCGCCGGCACCGAGAAGAACGGTGCCGCCGCCGCCTTCGCCGAGCTCTACCAGGACCGTCGCGTCATCCTCACCCCGCTGGCCGGGACCGACCCGGCTGCCACCGCCCGGGTGCGTGCCATGTGGGAGGCCTGTGGCGCCCAGGTCAGCGAGATGAGCGTCGAGCATCACGACGAGGTGCTGGCCGCCACCAGCCACCTGCCGCACATGCTGGCCTTCGGTCTGGTGGACGCACTGGCGCGGATGAAGGAAAACGACGAGATCTTCCGCTATGCCGCCGGTGGTTTCCGCGATTTCACCCGTATCGCATCGTCGAACCCGGTGATGTGGCGGGACATCTGCGTGGCCAACAAGACGGCCTTGTCCAAGATGCTCGCGGCATTCGCCGAGGAGATGGCGGACCTGGCTGACACCATCGCGCGGGGCGATGCCGAGCACCTGCTGGAGGTCTTCGAGCGTGCCAAGTCGGCCCGTGACCGTTTCGTCGACGGCACCGTGGACGGCGGCGAAAAATAACACCACCTGGTCGACGAAAAGCAGTCGTTTTTCCTTAAGCTCGCTGCCCATCAGCCGATACCGTATCCGGTGTTTATTGCTTGAGGAATCGGCTGATGTTGTTTGGTACAAAAAATAAAGCACTGCTGGCACAGCAGGCATCCCGTATCCAGGAACTCGAAGCCGCACTGGCCGACAGCCGGGCCGCCCTGGATGAAGCGCAGGGGGCGTGCGACAGCGCGGTGGCCGAGCAGGCGGCGCTACGCAAGAAGGTCTCGCTGGCCGAGGGCATCTACGGCAATTTCGAATATTTCGGCAAGAGCCTGGTGCAGTTGCAACATACGCTGCACACCCTGGCCGACAACCTGCGTGAAGAAAAAGACACCGCCATCCGTGCCGCCGCCGCATCGACGGATGCCCGTCAGGGTACCGAGCAGATGGTAGGTCACCTGGACCAGGTGGTCAGTTCCATCGGCGGCATGACCGATCACGTCAATAACCTGGGCGAGCGTGCAGACGCCATCGGCAACATCGTCAGCCTGATCGCGGGCGTCTCCGAGCAGACCAACCTGCTGGCACTCAATGCCGCCATCGAGGCCGCGCGGGCCGGCGAAGCCGGACGTGGCTTCGCGGTGGTGGCCGACGAAGTGCGTAACCTGTCGCATAAGACCAACAGCGCCACCAGTGAGATCGGTGGTCAGATCAGCCAGATCCAGAACGAGACCGTGGCCACCCGTAAGCGGATGGAAAAGATGGCCTCCGACTCCAGAGAGCTCAGTGCGGTGGGCCATGGCGCCAGTGACGCACTGGGCGCCATCCTCGGCCTGTCACGCCAGATGGAAGGGGCGATCTCGGCCGGTGCCTTGCGCAGTTTCGTGGAACTGGCCAAGACCGATCACCTTATCTTCAAGTTCGAGATATACCGCGTGCTGATGGGCCATTCGGACAAGCCTACCGAGCAGTTCGCCAATCATCACAGTTGCCGCCTGGGTAAGTGGTATTACGAAGGGGAAGGGCACGATTGCTATGCGCAACTGCCCGGTTACAAGGCGATGGAGCCCCACCATGCCGCGGTACACGAACGTGGCATCAAGGCATTGCAGGCATATCGTGCTGGCAATGAAGCTGCTGCGATTGCGGAGTCCAGGGCGATGGAAGAGGCCAGCATGGGTGTCCTCGATTGCCTTGAAGAAATGGCTGCCAGTGCGGAGGCGGACAGCCGGATGATCTGCCATGCCGGCAATCATTGATCGCACTTGAGGTAACGCTCGCCGGATGGCGCGTGGCCATTCCAGCCTTTAAAAATTATTGCTCTTGGTTAGCGGGATACGGTATAGATTTGATTTGTATTCCTAAAAACAGCTTCGGCTGTGCAATTCAAGAGAGTGTGCGTTATGTCAGACCAGGTGATCAGTGGCACCGTGAAATGGTTCAACGACAGCAAGGGCTACGGTTTTCTCGAGCGTGCGGATGGCCCCGATGTGTTCGTGCATTTCCGCGCCATCAACGGCGAAGGTCACCGTACCCTCAAGGATGGCCAGCAGGTCAGCTTTGAGGTGGTGCAGGGACCCAAGGGTCCCGCTGCGGAAAACGTTACCCCGCTTTAATGCCCAGCGCCGTTAGCGGATTCCCTCAGGGGATCTGCGCGGCGCGATGCATGCCCCGCTGAACGGGCCGGCGGCGTTACTCGGCGCCGCGGTTCGTGTCACGTCCGAAGCCCCGCCATCTGCTGACGGGGCAACATCCTTGCTTTATCTCAATATCTCAGTTGATAGCTGCTGATTCATCGAACAGCGCATCGTCCACCATCTCACCCTTGAGCAACTGCAGCAATGCCTCGGCCAACTCGTCCCGGCGGCCGTCGGGCAGGGTCTCGATATTGGCGCAATACCACTGCACTGCCTGACGCAGCAGTACCCGGTGACGGGTGCTGACCTGCGGCATTTCGGTATCGCTCTCTATGGTCGCTGCGGTGGTGAACAGCGTCTCCCGCGAGACCTGTGCGCAATCGCTGCCGCCGGGCGGGTAGGCCGCGTGAGCGAAGCAGCGGATGGCGTCGGCCAGCAGCGCGCGTCCGCGCGGTCCGGCCGGGATGCCGAAGGTTCTGCGCTTCATGTTCAGCTCTGGCCGTACACCGGGATGGCCGCCCCGGTCACGCAGCGACTGGCCTCGGCGGCCAGGAACACCACCACGTCCGCCAGCGCCGCCGTCGGCACCCATTTGCTGTAATCGGCGTCGGGCATGTCGGCGCGGTTCTGCGGCGTGTCGATGGTGCCGGGCAGGATGCAATTGACGTTGATGCCGGCGTGCTTGTGCTCGGCGGCCAGGGTCTCGGTGAGGGTGATCACCGCCGCCTTGGAGGCGCAGTAAGGCCCCATCTTGGCCTTGCCCTCGCGGGCGGCGCGGGCGGATACGTTGACGATGCGGCCGCCGCCGGCGGCCAGCATGCCCGGCACCACGGCGCGGGCCATGTTGAACACCGAACGGGCGTTCAGGTTCATCATGAAGTCCCAGTCCTTGTCGGTGGTGTCATGCAGCAGCGGACCCATGGTGAAACCGCCCGCGATGTTGGCCAGCACGTCGATGCCGCCCAGCTTCGATGACACCGTATCGACGCAGGCGGCCACCGAGTCGGCCTGCAACAGGTTGGTGGGAATCAGTTCGACCTGACAATCAGCCGGCAGGTCCTCTCGGGCTGCGGCGAGGCCGCCCTCGTTCAGGTCCACCAAGGCCAGGCGGGCGCCCCGGGCGGCAAAGGCTGCCGCCACGGCACGGCCAAGATTGCCGGCCGCACCGGTCACCAGCACCACCTTGCCTGCGAATTCGCTCATGATTCTGCTTCCTTATTGGGTCTCGCGAAGGCGCCAAGCCTAACTGAAAGCCGGCAGCGGAAAAACGGCACAGGTGGCAGGGCTTGCTGGCATGGCTCGTGCTTTGTAACTGGCAGTCATCACTGCCGACGAGTGAATCCTATGTTGCCGGTCCCACTGCTCCCATCGCCACAAGCCGCCCAGGCCCCGGATGCCAAGGGCGCGAAGTCCGATCCGGCCGCCAAGCCGGAAGAGGGCGGCGCCTTCGGTCAGTTGCTCGATACCGTGACCGACGGCCCCTTGCCGGCCGACTTGCGCGCCGAGATGCTCAAGCAGGTACAGGACGGCGTGCCGTTGAACGAGGTGCTGGCCAACCTGCTCGAACGGCTGCGTGATGAGACGGATCTGGCGCTGACCCCCGGCATGCTGCCGGTGCTACAGGCCATGGCGCCGCAGGTGGCCTTGCCGGACGAGGGGCTGGCCCTACGCCTGGCCGTCGGTCGCGGCTCACAGACGCTCGATCAGCCCGCGGAAGCCATGGATGGGTTAGAGCCCGAGGCCGATCTGCTGGCCGACCTGGATGCCGGCGACTTGCCCCAGGCGGATCAATTGCTGGGTAAGCACAAGGCCCTGCTGGCGGGGCGCGTCACGGCAGTGGAATCGCTGACGAATGCAGTGCCGGCTGCGAACGCCATCCAGTCCGGCGCCCTGCGCGCGCTGGAATTACCGAGCGCCATGGCGCCGCTTCAGGGCACGTCAACGGATGCCGTCAGCGGGCGGCTTGAGCAACTGAGCCTGTCGCCCCGGGTGGGTGATCCCCAGTGGGGTCAGGCGCTGGCGCAGCGCATCGTGTGGATGGTCGGCCAGGACAAGCAGGTTGCCGAACTGCGCCTCAACCCGGCCAACCTGGGGCCGCTGGAGGTCAAGCTGACGCTGCATCACGACCAGGCCAGCGTGTCCCTGCTGGCCAGCACCGGTGCGGTGCGTGACGCCCTGGAGCAGGCGCTGCCGCGACTGCGCGACATGCTCGGTCAGCAGGACATCCAACTGGTCCAGGTGGATGTGGGACAGCGACAGGCACCACAGGATGGTCGTGCCGAGGCCGGTGGCGATGGCCGCCAGCAAAATGCTCAGGCCGGAGCATCGGCGTCTGGACTGGCCGATGACGATCAAACCGAACAGACACCCCTGCTCAGAATGCAAAGCAACGGGCTGATCGATGCCTATGCCTGAGGATTTCGCGTAGCGGCGGATGCCTCACACCCTCTATCATTGGCGGTGTCATACACGGCTAAGACGTCCGTCGCGGTATCAGGCGGCACGGGAGAGGATGCGTGATCAACTTCATCAAACTGCTCATCGTACTGGTCATCCTGGTGCTTGGCGCCGCACTGACCACCCTCAATGAAGGGCAGGTGACGCTCAACTACTACTTCGGCAGTATCGAATCGCCGCTGCCGCTGGCGCTGCTCGGTGCGCTGGGTCTGGGCCTGTTGCTGGGTTTTCTGGCCGGCCTGAGCCTGTGGGCCAAGGTGCGCAGCGAGAATGCCCGTCTGCGCCGCAGTGCCCGGCTGGCGCAGGAAGAGGTGAACAACCTGCGCACCATCCCGCTCAAGCAGCACTGACATCATGCTGGAACTGCTCTGGTTGCTGTTGCCGGTCGCTGCCGCATCGGGCTGGTTCGCCGCCCGTCGCGGCCAGCGGCGTAGGCCCGTGTCCGACGGCAGCCAGCGCAATCCCGCCTACTTCCGCGGCCTGAACCACCTGCTCAACGAGGAGCCGGACAAGGCTATCGACGTGTTTGTCGAGATGCTGGAGGTGGACAGCGAGACCGTCGAGACCCACCTGGCACTGGGCAACCTGTTCCGCCGTCGCGGCGAGGTGGATCGCGCCATCCGCATCCACCAGAACCTGATCGCCCGCCCGGCGCTGAGTCGCGAACAGCGTGCCCAGGCGCTGCTGGAGCTGGGCCAGGACTACATGCGCGCCGGCCTGTACGACCGGGCCGAAAATCTGTTCAAGGAACTGCGCGACAGCCGCCAGCACCCGGCGGAGGCGCTGCGCAACCTGCTGGTGATCTACCAGCAGGAGAAGGACTGGGAGGCCTGCCTGAAGATCGCCGAGGAACTGGCGCCGCTGGTGCAGGAACCGATGCTGCTGGAGCGGGCGCATTACTACTGCGAGCTGGCCAACAAGCTGGTGCAGGCCGGTCACTACGGTCGTGCCAACGCCCTGCTGCGCAAGGCGCTCAGCGCCCACAAGAACTGCGTTCGTGCCCTGCACATGCAGGCCGACATCGCCATCCGCCAGGACGACTGGCGCGAGGCCATCCGCCAGCTCAAGCGGGCCGGTGAGCTGCAACCCGAATACCTGGCCGAGGTGCTGCCGCAACTGGTTGAGTGCCACCGCCGCATCGGCGACCTGCCGGGTCTGCGCCGCTATCTGGAAGAGACCCTGGCCGCCCATCCCGAGTCCTGTGTCGCGCTGTACCTGGCCGACCTGATCCAGGAGACCGAGGACGATGCCGCCGCGGCGGCCTTCCTGGGCGAAGAGGTGCGCCGCCATCCCAGCCTGCGCGGCCTGAAGCGGCTGTCCGAGCTGCACGCCGACCTGCCCGGCGGCAAGGCCGACCAGGTGCTCGACACCCTGCGCGGCCATCTCAGCGACCTGCTGCGCGGACGCCCCGGCTATCGCTGCACCCAGTGCGGCTTCGAGGCCAAGACCTTGCACTGGCAGTGCCCGAGTTGCCGCAGCTGGGGCACCGTCAAGCCCCGTAACGACCACGACGAACAGCGACAGATCACCCAATGAATGCACAAGTAACCGGCCCCCGGGTCATCGTAGCCCTCGACTTTCCCCGCGGCGCAGACGCCCTGAAACTGGTAGCCCGGCTGGACCCCGCTGCCTGCCGGCTGAAGGTCGGCAAGGAGATGTTCACCCGCGAGGGGCCGGCACTGGTGGAGCAGCTGATCGGCAAGGGATTCGACGTGTTTCTCGATCTCAAATATCACGACATCCCAAACACCGTGGCCGCCGCCTGCGCCGCCGCCGCGGACCTGGGGGTGTGGATGGTCAACGTGCATGCCTCCGGCGGGCGCAAGATGATGGAGACCGCCCGCGAGCGCCTGGAAGGCTTCAGCCAGCGACCGCTGCTGATCGCGGTCACCGTGCTTACCAGCATGGGTGCCGAGGATCTGGCGGAGCTGGGGCTGGGCGTGTCGCCCGAGGCCCAGGTGCTGCGCCTGGCCGGGCTGGCCGAATCCTCCGGCCTGGACGGCGTGGTGTGCTCGCCCCGCGAGGCCGCGGCCATCCGTGCCCAGGCCAGCCCCGACTTTCGCCTGGTGACCCCCGGCGTACGCCCGGCCAGTGCCTCGCTGGACGACCAGAAGCGGGTCATGACCCCGGGCGATGCCATCCGCGCCGGTTCCGACTACCTGGTGGTGGGCCGCCCCATCACCGCCGCCGCGGATCCCCTGGCCAGCCTGGCCGCCATCAATGCCGAGGTCGCGGCAGCGCTGGACCCCAATCGCCTCTGAGCCGGTCTGCCGGGCCCGTCGCTGAGCGGCGCACTGCCGCTGGCTGACGGGTTCATTTTGCTAGTGGGCACATAAAAAAACCCTTGGCGCATCAAGGGCGCTTGTTCTGGTAGTTTACGGGCCAGTCGCGCGGCCATGGTTGCGCCGAATAACTCAACAAAAGCAAACCTTTAGCCCACATACCTGAGGTCGTTGCCAGTGCCGGGATGGTGCTGCGGCGCGCCGCGAGGAGGCCCAGATGATCAAGCCGGTCGGTTCCGATACCCTGCAACCCCTGTTCGTGTATGACCCGGACAAGCACCACGCACTCAGTCACGAGGCCGAGAGCCTGCCGTCCGTGGTGATCAGCTCCCAGGCCGCCGGCAACGCGGTGATGATGGGCGCCGGCTACTTCAACCCGCTGCAGGGTTTCATGACCGTCGCCGACGCCATGGGCGCCGCCGAGAAGATGACCCTGACCGACGGCAGCTTCTTCCCGGTGCCGGTGCTGTGCCTGCTGGAAAACACCAATGCCATCGGCGATGCCAAGCGCATCGCGCTACGGGACCCCAACGTCGAGGGTAACCCGGTGCTGGCGGTGATGGATGTCGAGTCCATCGAGGAGGTCAGCGATGCGCAGATGGCGGTGATGACCGATAAGGTCTATCGCACCGACGACCCCGAGCACCCCGGCGTGGCGGCGTTCAACACCCAGGGTCGTTTCGCCGTGTCCGGCCCCATCCAGGTGCTGAACTTCAGCTACTTCATCACCGACTTCCCCGACACCTTCCGCACCGCGGTGGATATCCGCAACGAGATCGCCGAGCGCGGCTGGAAGAAGATCGTCGCCTTCCAGACCCGCAACCCCATGCACCTGGCGCACGAGGAGCTGTGCCACATGGCCATGGACCGGCTGGGCTGCGACGGCCTGGTGATCCACATGCTGCTGGGCAAGCTCAAGCCGGGCGACATCCCCGCGCCGGTGCGCGACGCCGCCATCCGCAAGATGGTGGAGCTGTACTTCCCGCCCAACAGCGCCATGGTCACCGGCTACGGCTTCGACATGCTCTACGCCGGCCCGCGCGAGGCGGTGCTGCACGCCTACTTCCGCCAGAACATGGGTGCCACCCACTTCATCATCGGCCGCGACCACGCCGGGGTGGGGGACTACTACGGTGCCTTCGACGCCCAGACCATCTTCGAGGACGAGGTGCCCAAGGGCGCGCTGGCGATCGAGATCTTCAAGGCCGACCACACCGCCTGGTCGAAGAAGCTCAACAAGGTGGTGATGATGTGCGAGGCACCGGACCACCAGAAGGACGATTTCGTGCTGCTGTCCGGCACCAAGGTGCGCGAGATGCTGGGCAAGGGCATCGCCCCGCCCAAGGAGTTCTCCCGGCCGGAGGTGGCGCAGATCCTCATCGACTACTACCAGTCGCTGAACTGAGTCCGGCCCGGACCGGGAGTGAAAAGGCCCGCCGCGTGCGGGCCTTTTTCATGTGCCCGTCATGCGCGGCGTATATAGCTATCCGGATGCCGAGACGCCATCGTTTTTCTCCGCCGGTCATCGGCCGGCTGTTCGCCGGCTGGCTGCTGGTGCTGAGCGGTGGCATCCTTACCCCGATGCCGATCCCCGTCGGGCTGCTGTTGCTGGGCCTGGGCCTGGCCCTGCTGGCCCACGACAGCCGCTGGATGCGGCATCAGCTGCGCAGCCTGCGTGGTCGCTATCCGAGTTTTTCCGAGCGGCTTGCCGCCATCGGGCGGCGCGCACCGCGCTGGCTGGCCAGGGTTATCCGCCGCACCGCCCCTCGCAACAGAACCCCGCTATGAGCAAACCCTTCGAGATACTGCATCGTTCCACTGCCTACGACGGCTTCCTCAAGGTGGTTCGCTACCAATTGCGCCACGCCAGCTTCCATGGCGGCTGGTGCGAGCCGGTGTTCCGCGAACGGCTGGAAAAGCTGTCGGCGGTGTCGGTGCTGCCCTATGACCCGGTCAGCGACCAGGTGGTGCTGGTGGAACAGTTCCGGGTCGGCACCATGGACAGTCCGGCGGGCCCGTGGGTGCTGGAGACCATCGGTGGTTACCGGGCGCCGGACGAGACCGCGGAGCAGGTGGTGCGCCGCGAACTGCAGGAGGAGGCCGGGCTGGCGAGCGGTGAGCTGGCGGCGGTGGGTGGCTTCTATGTCAGCCCCGGCATCTCCAGCGAGCGCATCGAGCTGTACTGTGCCCGGGTCGACGCCAGCGGTGCCGGCGGCATCCACGGCGTACCGGAGGAGGGCGAGGAGACCCGGGTGATCGTGCTGCCGGTGGCCGAGGCGCTTGATGAACTGTTCGGCCGGGTCAATTCCACCAGTACCCTGATCCTGCTGCAGTGGCTGGCGGCCAACCGTGAACGACTGCGCACTGACTGGGGCGGTGCCGGCAAGCCCTGAGGCCTGTGGTGCCCTCCTGAGGGCGACTGCCCGGCCTTGCCGGATCAGATCACCAGTTCGCGAAACTCGGCCGCGGCGCGGCCGTGATCCCACAACTCCTCAACCCGTTGGCGCAAGGGTGCGATGCCCTGTGGGTCGGCGGCATGATAGCGATGCAGATTGCGCTCGCTGGGCGGACGGTGCAGGGCATAAGGGCGGTCGGCCAGGAACAGGGTCTCGTCCAGCGGCTCTGCATCCGGTGCTGGCACGCGCAGCAGGGCGCGGCTGGGCAGCCGCCGGCACAGCGCCAGCAGGCGCGGACAGTCGCGTACCAGTGCCGATGCCTCAGAGACGATGATGCGCAGCCGGTGCCGCGGGCTGCGCAGCAGAAACTGCTGCAGCGCCTGGTGGATATCCGCTGACTCCAGCAGCCGGCCGTCCAGGCGCGGGGCGTAGAACAGCAGATCGGTACGGGTCTCGGCGATCAGTTCGCGCAACGCGACCTGGCGCTCGGACAGGTCCTGGCAGTGGCGGTAGGGGGTGTCAGTCATGCAGCAAGCCTAACCGCATCCGGCGGTGGGGAATGTCGGCGTCGTCAAAGATTGGCCCTTCGGCCGCAAAACCCAGTCGTTCGTAGAAGGATACCGCGCTGCACTGGGCGTTGAGGATCACCTGGGTCAGTCCGCGGGCGCGGGCGGCGCCCAGCAGCCCACGCAACAGGGCCGTGCCCACGCCCCGACCGCGCCAGGCGGGTAGCACCGCCATGCGGCCGATGTGCCCGTCCGGCAGCAGCCGGCCGGTGCCTATCGGCAGACCGGCCGCATCACGGGCCAGCAGGTGCTGGGCGGTGGCGTCATCGGCGTCCCACTCCAGCGCCAGCGGTACCCCCTGTTCCTGTACGAACACCGTCTCGCGCACCTGGCGCAGGGCCGGGCGATCGTCCGGCCAGCGGGCGGGCTCAATCGTAAAGGTCTTGGTCATCGTCTTCCCCGTCCCAGCTCAGGCTGCCCTGGTTGTACAGCCTGACGAGCAGGTCGTGCAGCGTTTCATCGAGCTGTGCGGTGCCCACCGCCTGGCGATCGCACAGTGCCTGCAGGCCGGGGCCGATGGCGGGCAGGGTGAAGCGCTCGCCATCGGCGAACAGCAGTGGCCGGCCGTCGCCCGGATCGATGAAGGCCAGCCGGGCATGGGGGTGGGCACGCAGTTCGGCGCCATCGGCCAGTGCCTGGGCCAGCTCGGCGGCGTCGATCGGCTCGTCGGCAGGCTCCGGCAGCAGCTGCGGCTTGGGCTCGGTGATGTAGCGGCCGAACCAGCCGGCCAACTCGGCGTCCGGCCAGTCGCGCAGGCTGTCGAGGAGGGCGCGGACCTCGGTCAATACCGTGGCGGGTATCTGGCCACCCAGGCCGGGCGCCAGCGCGGCGGGGTCGCGATAGCGGCGCCGGTCGTCGGCGCGCTCCAACAGGTGTTCGAACCAGCTGGAGGCAAGCTCCCGCTGGCTGGGCGAGCGCAGACCCACCGAGCAGGTCATGCAGTGCTCGCCCTCGGCGATGCCCCAGTGGGCCACGCCGGGCGGCAGGTAGAGCACGTCGCCCGGTTCCAGCATCCATTCCTGCTCGGTGTGGAAGTCGCGCAGCACGCGGATGTCCAGGTCCGGCAGCAGATCGTCGTCGCCATAGGGGCGGGTGCTGATGCGCCAGCGCCGCTTGCCCAGGGTCTGCACCAGGAACACGTCGTAGGCATCCAGGTGTGGCCCGACGCTGCCCTGATCGGGGGCATAGCTGATCATCAGGTCGTCCATGCGCCAGCGGGGCAGAAAGGCGAAGCGCTCCAGCAGCGCGGCGGCGGCGGGCACATGCTTGTCCACGTCCTGCACCAGCAGGGTCCAGTGGCTGGCGGGCAGGGCGGCAAAGTCGGATTCATCGAAGGGGCCGTGCTGCAGTTGCCAGGGATGCTCACCGTGCTCGGTGATCAGCCTGGCCTCGATCCCCGGCTCACAGGCCAGGCCGGCCAGTTCCTCGGGTTCGAGCGGGTTGATGATGTTGGGCAGGGCCTGGCGCATCAACAGCGGCCGCTGTTGCCAGTAGTCGCGCAGGAAGATCTGGACGTCCAGCCCGTCGGGAAAGCGTGGGCTTGGGCTCATGAGTACAGGCTATCGCGATAACAGGCAAAAAAAACCCGAGCTGCCTGGCTGGGGGGGAAGGCAACTCGGGTGTCCAGAAGAGTCAGAAGCCGAAGTTCGGCGTAGCTGACTCCAAACGGGTCGATAGGAAGATTAGTCATACTCGGGGCTGCTTTCTGTGTGCGGCTTCACAAAACGGACGAAGTCCCGGTTCCTCGCGTTGCTGCGCAGGGGCAGGTCTTGCCGTTCAGTGTGTGGCTTTGGCCGGGTCGGTTAGGGTGTGGTGCCATTTTGGCCTGGATAACGCCAAAAAGCATGTCGATTCAGTGGCTTGGTCGGATGGATTCTGCAAGTCCGCGGTTGGCACCATCATCGGGAGGACTGAAGGCCTGGGGTGCTGTGTTGCATGTAGTGATACGCCGGATGTGACTTTTTGCCCGGCTACAGGTCTCATGAATGCAGCGGGCCGTGGTGCATGGTCAGGCTCGCTGGGTTTGATGAGCGGCTATTCGCAGAAGATTTGCGTGACTTAACTTGAACAAATCAAGATATGACTGCTTTAATTAGTGAACTACTCGTCATTTTCACTGTCTCACCGGCCAGCCAGGCAACCGCCGTGGTTGTGTATGCCCGAACTTTACTCGAAGGGGAACCAAGAAATGCAGGACAAGAACGTCTCTAAAAAAGGATTTGTTGCGGTAGTCGCACCGCTGGCACTGGCGCTGGGTATGGGGGCTGCGCATGCAAACACCCCTCCGTACCTGGACGCTCGTGGCGAGGTTGTGATGAACGGCTTCGGCGAATGCTGGAATGCCAAAGGCGGCATGGACAAGCTGGTTGAGAAGTGCGGTGACGTCATCGCCAAACCTGCTCCTGCTCCTGCACCTGCACCTGCACCGGTAGATGGTGATGCCGATGGCGATGGCGTTAAGGACAGCATGGACAAGTGCCCGAACACCCGTGCAGGCGCCAAGGTCGATGCCAACGGCTGCGAGATCATCCCGAACGTGACCATTGATCTGGTCAATGACGAGTTCGACTTCGATAGCGCCAAGCTGAAGCCGAAGATGAAGACCGCACTGGAAGACGTGGCTGCCAAGATCAAGGCTACCCCGGGTAACGAGTCGCTGCATATCATCGGTCACACCGACAGCACCGGTCCGGATGCCTACAACCAGAAGCTGTCTGTGCGTCGTGCCCAGGCCGCGGCCGATTACCTGGCTGGTCAGGGCGTCTCCCGCGACATGATGACCATCGAGGGCAAGGGTGAATCCTCCCCGGTGGCCGACAACGCCACCAAGGCGGGTCGTTCCAAGAACCGTCGTGTCGAGATCATCACCAAGTGATCTCAGCCTGGTCAGGCCCGGGGCGATCCCGGGCCTGACCGGCAAACAAAAAGGCCGCGCTGATGCGCGGCCTTTTTGTTTTCCCGGTGTAGGGCGTCACTGGACCTTGCTCAGATATTTTTGGCCTGGTCGGTGGCATTGCCGATGTAGGTCGCGGGACTCATGGCCTTCAGCTCGGCCTTCACCGGGTCCGGCAGGGCCAGGCCATCGATGAAGCTGGCCATGCCGGCCTGATCGACGCGGTGGCCGCGGGTCAGTTCCTTGAGCTTCTCGTAGGGCTTTTCGATGCCGTAGCGGCGCATCACTGTCTGGATGGGCTCGGCCAGTACCTCCCAGTTGCTGTCCAGGTCGGCGGCGAGGGCGGCGCTGTTGACCTCCAGCTTGTTGATGCCGCGCATGGCCGAGGCCAGGGCGATGGCGGTGTAGCCGAAGCCCACGCCCATGTTGCGCAGCACGGTGGAGTCGGTCAGGTCGCGCTGCCAGCGGGACTGGGGCAGCTTCTGCGCCAGGTGGCCGAAAACGGCGTTGGCCAGTCCCATGTTGCCCTCGGCATTCTCGAAGTCGATGGGGTTGACCTTGTGCGGCATGGTGGACGATCCCACCTCGCCGGCCACGGTCTTCTGCTTGAAGTAGCCGATGGAGATGTAGGCCCACACGTCGCGGCAGAAGTCGATGACGATGTTGTTGAAGCGCGCGCTGGCGTCGAACAACTCGGCCATGTAGTCGTGCGGTTCGATCTGGATGGTGTAGGGGTTCCAGTCTAGCCCGAGCGACTCGACGAACTGGTGGGCGTGGGACTGCCAGTCCACCTCCGGATAGGCGGCCAGGTGGGCGTTGTAGTTGCCCACCGCACCGTTGATCTTGCCCAGCAGCTTCACCGAGGCAACCCGGTCGCGCTGCAGGATCAACCGGTGCGCCACGTTGGCCATTTCCTTGCCCAGGGTGGTGGGGGAGGCGGGCTGGCCGTGGGTGCGCGACAGCATGGGCAGAGCGGCGTGTTCGTGGGCCAGGCGGCGCAGCGCCTCGATCAGCTCGTCCATGGCCGGCAGCAGCACCTGGCCGCGACCCTCGCGCAGCATCAGCGCATGGGACAGGTTGTTGATGTCCTCGGAGGTGCAGGCGAAGTGGATGAACTCGCTGACCGCCTCCAGTTCGGCGTTGCCGGCGATGCGTTCCTTGAGGAAGTACTCGACCGCCTTGACGTCGTGATTGGTGGTGGCCTCGATGTTCTTCACCCGCTGGGCATCTTCCACGGAGAAGTTGTCGACGATGTCGTTGAGCAGGTTATTGGCGTGTTCGCCGAAGGCGGGCACTTCCGGGATGTCGTCGCGGGCGGCCAGGGCCTGCAGCCAGCGCACCTCCACCAGCACCCGGTGACGGATCAGGCCGTACTCGCTGAAGATGGGCTTGAGGTCGTCGGTCTTGCTGCCGTAACGCCCGTCGATGGGCGAAACGGCGGTGAGGGTGCTGAGCTCCATTGCGGTCTCCCGGCTCCGATGTGGTCTGGGGTAAGAGGCCGGGCATTATACCGGCCACGGGGGGCTACAGGCGATTGGCGAGTCCCTTCAGCACCAGGTCGGTATAACTGACGATGCCCACCACCTTCTTGTCCTCAATCACCGGAATGCGGCTCAGGCCGAAACGGTCCAGCAATCGGGCGCAGTAACGGATATCCATGTCCGGATCCACGCTGACCACCGGCTTGGCCATGATCTCGTAGATGTTCACGCGGTCCGGGGCCCGGTCTTCTGCCAGCACATGCTTGGCGATGTCCGAGATCAGTACCAGGCCGTATTCGTCGTCATCGTGGCGCTTGTTGACGATCAGGCACTTGGTTTCGGTGTGCTGCATGTGCTGCAGCGCTGTGGCCACCGTGTCGAGTCCATCCACCATGTCGAACTCGGACTTCATGATCTCGCGGACCCGGATCAGCTTACGATCGCTCATATTTCTTCCTCCACCTTGGAAACCAGTTCAGCCATCTGATGGCTCACCCCCACGGCATCCTCCACGTCGATCTGGAAGGCAATGCCCTTGCCCTCCTTGGTGTCGAATTCCCCGATCCTGGCAATAGTCTCCAGGATCTGCCGGCTGAGGTGTTCCTCCACCAGGAACAGGATCACGTCCCGCTGGGTCTCCAGGCTCAGGCCGAAGAAGGTCTTGGCGGCCTTAAGGCCCTCGCCGCGGGCATTGGTGATGACCGTGGCCCCGGTGGCCCCGGCCTCGCGCGCGGCGTCCAGCACGGCCTCGGCGCGGTCGTCATCGACAAAGGCGATCAGCAGTTTGAAGTGCATGGGATCAGTCTCCTGTAGCAGGTCCGTTCCGCTTGGCGCGCCATTCGGACAACTGGGCGTAGGCCATGACGGTGATCATGGGGAAAAGGCTGGCAAAGGCGATCAGGCCGAAGCCGTCCAGCAGGGTGCTGCGCCCCGGCACGGTGCTGGCCAGGCCCAGGCCCAGCGCTGCCACCAGTGGCACGGTGACGGTCGAGGTGGTCACGCCGCCGGAGTCATAGGCCAGGGCGATGATCATGCGTGGGGCGAACACCGTCTGGATCACCACGATGATGTAACCGGCAACGATGAACCAGTGCAACGGGTAGCCGGTGACGATGCGCCAGCTGCCCAGGGCAATGCCTACCGCCACGCCCAGCGCCACCGCCGTTCTCAGCCCCCAGATGCCGATGGCGCCACCGGACACCTGGTTGGCCTTGATGGCCACCGCCAGCAGCGAGGGTTCGGCGATGGTGGTGGCAAAACCGATCGCAAAGGCGAACAGGTACACCCAGTAATAGTCGGCCCAGTGCAACTGCAGCGCGTCGACGGCGCCGTCCACCCCGGCCAGAAAGGCCGGGTCGGTCAGCTGCTGGGCCATCAGCTTGCCGACCGGGAACAGCGCCAGCTCCAAGCCTTCCAGGAAGAACGCCAGGCCCAGCAGCACGTAGAAGAAGCCCATCAGCACCTTGGGCAGGTTGGGGATGGGGCGGCGCAGCACCAGCAGCTGGAAGCCGAACAGGATGGCGGCGATGGGCAGCACGTCGCTGATGGTGGCGACCAGGGTGTCCCACAGGGTCAGCAGCACGTGCATCAGATCACCATCCCGTAGGCCATGACGAAGATCATCGGCGTCAGTGAGGCGAAGGCGATCAGGCCGAAGCCGTCGATCATCGGGTTGCGGCCCTTGATGGCGGTGGCCAGGCCCACGCCCAGCGCGGTCACCAGCGGCACCGTGATGGTGGAGGTGGTCACGCCGCCCGAATCGTAGGCGATACCGATGATCTCCTTGGGTGCAAAGGCGGTCATGATGATCACCCCGATGTAGCCGCCGACGATCAGGTACTGGATCGGCCAGCCCTTGATGATGCGGATCACGCCCACCAGGATGGCCGCGCCCACCGACAGCGCCACCGTCAGGCGCAGGCCGAAGGCGTACTCGTCCTTCGAGTTCTGGCTGTTCTCGATCATGCCGCCCTCGGCCGCCACCACCGCCGCCTCGTCGGCCACCGCGATCAACGCCGGTTCCGCCACCGTGGTGCCGAAGCCCAGCGCAAAGGCGAACAGCAGCAGCCAGGACACGCTGCCCTTGCGGGCGAAGGCGTGGGCCATGGTCTCGCCGATGGGGAACAGGCCCATCTCCAGGCCGCGCACGAACAGCGTCAGGCCGAGCACCACGAACAGGGTGCCGAGCAGGATCTCGGTGAAGTTGGGGATGGGCTGGCGCAGCACCACCAGCTGAAAGAAGCCGATCACCAGCACGATAGGCAGCAGGTCCCGCAGGCTGTCGAGCAGTGACTTGAGAAAGGCCCTCACGGGGTCGGCGTCTCCAGCGTTAATAGACCCCGCAAAGGCTAGTGACCATGCCGCGAAAAGTCCTTAATCCAGCGCAATAAACAGCGTGTCGGGCAGGGCTGCTGCGGGCTGTTTCAGCGCAGCGGGATATCCCGTCCGGTATCGGCGGGCAGGGATACCGCGGCGCAGCGGCCGGCACTGCTGCAGCGATACAGGCTGCCGTCGGACCAGCCTACCCAGGCCGCGGCATGGTCCGGCTCGGCGCTCAACGACACCGGGCTGGCGAAGGTCGGCAGCCCGGTCATGGCCTGACAGCTGCCGGTGTCGGCGCGGCAGCGCAGCACATCGCCGTTCTCGTAGGCCACCCAGGCAGCGTTCTGGCCACCGCCCTCGGCGCTCAGCAGGGTGGGGCGGCCGGGGAATCCGGCAGCGGCCGGGTCGATGGTCAGCACAATCATGCTGACGGCCAGGGCGAATATCCGATACGGCGAATTCATGCTATGTGCATCTCGTTGTAATGCGGGGAGTATGGCTTATGGCTGCGTGCAGGGGATTAACGCCTAAGCTCACCGACGCGCAGCGATTTGTTGGAAGTCTTGCTTTGCCGTGCGCGTAAAGACATTCATTTCACCGACGTCTGAGCCGTTCGACCACTACATCGCCATCAGCACTCAACTGACCGCGAACCTCAACATAATCTCCGTGGCGCGGTGCTTTATCTATGCGCGTGCCAGAACTGATGATTAGATCTAGCCCGTCCAGCTGCCAGCGAGGGCCGAGCGTACCGTGTAGACGCACGGCTGCTCCAGCCGGGACAACCGCAGGATTTCCTTCGGTATTCCGTGCACCTTGGGCTACCCAATCTTCAATAAGTCGGATCTCACTGTTTGTCAGATAAGGTGGGCCGTCAAAGGGCATCTTGGGCTGTGCCTGGCCGCGGATGCGCCTGATAAGCTCACTAGCCCCGAGGTTGCCTGGAACTACGCGGACGCGGTCAGAAGCTGAAAGGGTCGTGTTATAGGAAGTTAAGCGATAACCTTCCGGCGCAGGACCCATCAATCCTTTCTCCGTGTGACATTTTACGCAACGCTTGGCAAAGATTGGCGCCACGTGCTGATAGGTGACCAACTCGCCTGTGGCGGGCAGTGGGGATGGCGAAGCTATCGGCAACCCCGTCTGAGCAGCGAGACCCTTGGGCATGCCTGCGGTCACCCAGCGCTCAAACAGGGCGATTTGTGTATCAGACAGATACGGTGGGCCGGTCAACGGCATGCGTGGTTGGTTAATGCCTTTGAGGCGACGGATCAGTTCGCTCGTCGAAGGATCACCTGCTATTACCACTGGCCCTCTCTCGCTGCCCTTTAAAATCGTGTCGTAATTGTCGAGCTGAAGGCCAAGAGATGCCGTAGCGCCGGAATGGCACAAAATGCATCGTTGCGAGAATATGGGTGCGAGATCTGCATAGGTAATACTTTCCTCAGCCTGAGACCTTGCTTCCTGAGGGGATGAAATTAGCAGAAGAAAGAGCACCCCAAAAAGCCAATGTGTTAAAAAAGCTCTTTGAGTGCAGTTCTCAACTTTTGAAGCCATTGCTGACCTCCCTGAACCCATTTCAGCATCTCCCCCGATTTGACTTCCAACGCCCATATTAAGGGGCGGCTGGCGAAGCCAGACGTCCCAGCAGCCCCTTGGGGCTGCGACTTGAATCGCTTTATAGATAGTCCGTCCTGCTCCATGGTCGGTCTTTTCCTAGGCTGTCCTGAGTGGGACAGGCACCCACCGGGGACGACTATTGAGCTGCCAAGCATCAGATGCTTACTAACATACCGTCGCCCCGGTGAGTGTCACCGATTTCGCTAACGAACACTCAGGGACCGCCACAAACGCTTCCTATAATGCCTTCGCAGAAATCGGTTCGCCTATCCCTTTTGCAACTGTAGCAGCCGGGAGGTCCGCCATGAATCATCTAGATCAATACCCCGCCGTCATCGGCATCGACTGGGCCGACAAGAAGCACGACCTGTGTCTCAAGCTGCCAGGTTCCGACGACCTGGTCTTTTCCACGCTGACCCACAAGGCAGAGGCCATCGACGACTGGGCCAATGCCCTGCGCGAGCGCTTCGGCGGTAAACCCGTGGCGGTGTGCATCGAGTCCCGCAAGGTGCCGCTCATCCATGCCCTGCTCAAGTACGAGTTCCTAGTGCTGTATCCCGTCAACCCGCAGACCCTGGCGCGTTATCGCCGCGCTCTGCGTCCGAGTCGTGCCAAGGATGATCCCAGTGACGCGCAAATGCTCGTCGATCTGGTGCAGCGACACCCGGAGCAGTTTCACCCCTGGACACCCGAGCGGCCCGAGGTGCGCGCACTGGCCGCATTGGTCGAGATGCGCCGCCGGCTGGTCGCCGACAAGGTGCGCATCACCAATCGGCTCACCGCCGCTCTGAAGAATTATTACCCGCAAGTCCTTGAATGGTTTGCGGATAGGGACACCCTGCTGTTCTGCAATTTCGTCGAGCGCTGGCCGACCCTGCGGGCCGCGCAGCGCGCCAGGCAAAGCACCCTGTGCACCTTTTTCCACGAACACAACGCGCGCTACCCCAAGGTGATCGAGCGCCGGCTCGAGGCGATCCGGCGCGCCATCCCGCTGACCGAGGATGCCGGCGTCATCGCCCCGAATCAGTTGTTGGTCGGTGCGCTCATCCATCAGCTGGCGTTGTTGCTGGGACAGGTCCATCGCTTCGACCAGGAAATCAGCAGCCGCTTCGCCGCGCTCGACGATGCGCCTTTGTTCGATGCCTTGCCCGGTGCGGGGCCGCAGCTAGCGCCAAGGCTGTTGATTGCCTTCGGCGAAGACCGGACGCGCTTCCCTACCGGTGAGACATTGTCTCGCTACGCCGGCATTGCGCCAGTGACGGAACGATCGGGCAACAAGTCCTGGGTGCACTGGCGATACAGCTGCCCAAAATTCCTGCGCCAGACCTTCATCGAGTGGGCCAATGAAACCGTGCGTTTCTCATTCTGGGCCAAGGCTTTCTATCAACTGCAACGGGAGAAGGGAAAGACCCATCAGATGGCCATTCGCGCACTGGCCTTCAAGTGGATACGCATCCTTCATCGCTGCTGGCTGGACCGGAAACCTTACGATGAAGCGAAGTACCTGATGGCACTGAAGGCCAAGGGGTCGCCACTGGTTGCAGCGCTTGCAAAGTAGTCTACTTTGCTTGACGGACTACCTCAGGGCGTGTGTTAGGCGTCGAATTCATCAACTCTCGATCACTTCAGTACACAAACTTTTAATGTCATCGAGGAATGATAGTGACGAATCTTTGAGTTCTTTAATTAGAATGTTTGCGTTATCCGTGTTTTTCTGCTTTTCCTGATCATTGGAAGAGTTAATAAAATCTATTTGTCTAATAACCTTGGATCTGTTTAGGTCAAAATAGTGTAATGAAAAGTTATAAAAATGATAGGCCATCATGGCTTGTGTTGCTGATGCACTAAGTACATTGGAGTATGTATGAATATTTTCCATCATGCCGGGCGGCAGTGGTGGCAGATTCATATTATTCAAGGTGGCTTTAGCCTGTAGTGCATCAGGCGGAATGGAGGATATTGCTTCTCTAGATAGATCTATATAGTCACTGGTCATGTGCATGTAAGTGCGAATTGCATTGGTTAAGATACTTTGAATGTTCTCGTTGTCTTGTATCTTGGATAATTCTTCTCTTTCTGCTTTTTCTCTTTCTAGTCTTTCTGTAATACCTATGCTTACCAAGAGTTGCTTCCAGGAATCTTCTGTTTGCCCTTTCATGACTAAAAATGCAACTAATGCACCGGCTGCAATCGCTATAATTTGAAGAATCCATCCGAATAGTGAGCTGAAAAACCCAGGATCTGCCTCATCTATTTCCGTTGCAATTATTTCCAGTTTTTTTGATACATCTTCTAACCTGTCCGACACCCTCACAATAAGTATTGAATTATCGATTGGTTCTTTGGTTGGTGATGGGCTTAATTTTTCCTGCTTAATTTGTTCTGATATTTCCTCGGTGTTTTGTGACGAAGCCGGCTGATCATCAGCAGCGGCAGCCTGGTTAATCAAAGGCAATAAAACCAAAATAATGGGCAAGAGGAATAGTTTTACCGAATCATTAGAGCAGCGTTCCATGATTGTTATTTCTCCTATTATTCGCCTAACGTTAAGGGTTAGCCGGCCGCAAAAGCGTCAGCTTTTGTGGGTCGGATAGACCCGCTTGTTAGCCGCTTGTGCGGGGTATGTGTGGCCATTTGGGTTTGAGTTTGACTGGTACGGCAAACGAAGCAACGACGCCACCGAAAACGGCGATGTACGTAGCTACCTCAAGCAAAACGGCAATAATGGGTCCAACTAGCTCATTACCGTCCGTGTGCCACTGTGGAACAAGAAAATCCCCTATTAGTTCAATTGGGACGAACAACACACCCACAAGGCCAGGCACGCCGTAAGTCATTAAGGTGCACACGAGTACGAAGTGCTTTTTGCTCGGGAACGTAGGGCCAGCCTTCCATGCTACGTACCAGGCTACGTGTACGGGTAATAAGAGAATTAGCGTTACGCCAGCGAACGCGAGCAATGCCAATATTTCTACCGATGCATCCATGTCTTTATACGGCTAACGTTGCGCTAAGGGGCCGGAGCAAGCGTAGCTTGCGGAGGTCCCAGCGAGCTTTGCGAGCGCTTTGAGTGCCTGGTTAGCCATTGCCATGAGCCTTGGCCAACACGCTCAGCAGCTTATTGCCGTCCGTGCCAAACGGTATAAAAGGCGTGTATTCGCTTGAATTGCCACCTAGAGCGTTAAGGAATTCCTGGACGCCTTCCATTGATTTCTCGATTTCGTCGTAGGTGACTCGAACTGGTGGCTTCACCCCAACTGCGTGATCGAGACTGGCATGGAACATTGCCTTATTGCGTAGAGTCCTGATGTTTTTCATGTGTACTTCAATTTCATCGAGAATTCTCACGAGATTGTCGTACGCGCTCGAATCGAGATTTGGCCTATTGGCCTCTAAGAGCTTCTTGAGGCTTGCGTTGGTTTTGTCTCCGGTTCCTGCTGGGTCAGTTAACCGGCATAAGGCGCCCATAGCATCATCGATGAGCAGTTTCTGGAATAGCGCAAAAACTTTTCTACCGCTTGCGTTTAAAAGGTCGATGTTTTCTTGGCCGGAGTCATAGAGCTGTAAAAACACTTTCCAGCGGTAGTTCAGCTGGACGAATTGATGCTCGATTGCTTCGAGAAGTGTTTGGCTCATTTGTATGGCTAACGTTGCGATAAGGGGCCGGAGCAAGCGCAGCTTGCGGAGGTCCCAGCGAGCCATGCGAGCGCTTTAATTGCCTTGTTAGGCATTACGGCTGACTCTCTGGGATATGGCCATTTGTATCCAGCCACGCCATGAAGTAACCAGCACGTTTGTCTCCGCACTCTTGAGCCATTTTGAAGAACTTGTACGCCACACGTGTATTTTGTGGTGACGTAATGCCGTAGTAAAAATTAACGCCCGCAAGAAATTTGTTTGTGCAATCGAGGTTGGCACAGCCTGCCGCAGAGCATCCCGGATCAAGGGCAACACCCATGCTTGTGATTCTTTTTTCTGTGGCAGGCTCTTCAGATACTGCGATGCCACTGAACACGACGAAGAACAACAGACCAACGACCCTTGTAAGAGCTGATTTTTTTCTTGGCCGTGTGGACGTCATTGTTTGAACGCCTAACGTTGCATTAAGGGGCGGCCCGCCATAGGCGGGACGTCCCAGCGAGCGATAGCGAGCGCATTGAATGCCTTGTTATAACCTAGTGCTCGAACCATGAACGAATATCACCGTAAAAAATACGAA